>FWPU01000090.1_pt1 | contig 269593 bp, 266 predicted proteins | sample 2228361 | NCBI WGS metagenome assembly FWPU01 (sample SAMEA103939777, study PRJEB20133) | metagenome
TTTGAAAGTCCGTAGGCATGGATGTAGAGGGTAAAGAGCAGTTCTGAGCCAATGGTCAAAACGATGGACCAGACAATCCATCGAAAAACCTAAGGGAGAGGCTTTCTACGAACCTTCCCCCAATCCATAACTGAGTGGGCAGGTTGGTTTCGTTACCTTTAAAGATCCCGCAGGCGATGACGATTGAAAAGAGTTCAGCGAGACTATGGAAAAGGAGGTACCTGTAGAGATGGGTGAGGTATCATCCCAGAAAGATGGAAAACCATACCAGAAAATAAACGGCCTTTCTGTTTTTAAAGAGATCCATCTTTCTCTTTAGGCCTCACGGTGAGGTAAGGCTTAAACTCCTCCCATTTTTTATCCCCAATCCCCTTTACATTCTTTAGTTCTTCAACTGAGCGGAACCCCTTTCTTCTTTTCCGATAGGCAATCACTTCCTGGGCCAAGGTTTCCCCAATCCCGGGGATAAGGCAGAGGTCTTCAGCGGAAACTCGATTGAGGTCGAGGGGAATGGAAAAGACGATAAGTTTTTCTGCCTCCATCCTCTCTATTTGAATTTTGATCTCCTGGGAGGAGACCTTCCGCACATTGAGTAGGGTTCCCGTTTCAAGAGTTTCTGAAGGAATGTCCTTTCCAGAGAGGGTCTGTCCCTTTATTCCCCCAGCCTTATTGATTCCCTCCCTTAAGGTTGGGGGGTGATTAAACACATAAACCCCAGGCTTTTGAACATCCCCCACCACCTCTATCACAATCTCTTTATGGGCTGTTTCCAGGGGAAGGGGAGGTTGATGATGAAACCTGAAGTAAAGGAGGACCAAGAGAAGAAGGGCCAAAGCGAAGAGGGTTTTTTGTTGACCCAGAGAAAAAATTGATTGCGGAATTGCGGAATGCGATTTAAAAAAAGAAATTAAGTGAATCATCTTTGTTCTAAATTTCGAATTCCGCATTCCGAAACTCGAAACAATTATTCTTCTTTTAAGAGTTTGTAATCAATGGAATCGACGAGGGCCTGCCAGCTTGCCTCGATGATGTTTTCGGAAACCCCCACGGTTCCCCAGGTCAATTCTCCATCTCCGGATTCTATCAATACTCTCGTACGCGCCCCTGTTCCCTGCTGAGAGGAAAGGATCCTGACCTTATAATCCAGAAGTTTCACTTCTCTAAGTTCAGGATAGAATTTTTCGAGGGCCTTTCGGATGGCATGGTCCAGGGCATTGACGGGGCCATTTCCCACCGCAGCGGTATGTTCCACCTGATCCCCGACCCTGACCATGATCGTTGCTTCAGAATAAGGAGGGGCCCCTTCCTCCTTCTTCTCGACGATGACGCGGAAGCCCATTAACTCAAAGAATTTCTTGTGCTGTCCCAAAGCCTTCTTGATGAGGAGTTCAAAAGAGCCCTCAGCCCCTTCAAATTGGAACCCTTCATGTTCCAAGCGTTTCAGATGATCCAGGATCTTTCGAACATGGGGATCATTGCTCTCCAGGTCAATGCCAAATTCAACCGCCTTGTAAAGGATGTTCGATTCGCCAGAGAGATCAGAGATCAGAACCCTCTGACGATTTCCAACCTTCTCAGGTTCGATATGTTCATAGGTGCTCCCTTTTTTACGAATGGCGCTGACATGGACCCCTCCCTTGTGGGCAAAGGCGCTCTCCCCTACATAAGGGAGGTACTTATGATGGGGCAGGTTGGCCAACTCCGAAACAAAACGTGAAACTTCTGTGATCTTTTTTAACTGAGAGTCTGTAATACAATCGATTCCCATCTTCAATTTAAGATTAGGGACAATGGAGCAGAGGTTTGCATTCCCACATCTTTCGCCATAACCATTGATCGTTCCCTGAATCATCCGAATTCCCTCTCTTACTGCAAGGATGGAATTGGCCACTGCCAAATCAGTGTCATTATGGACGTGAATTCCCAGAGAAGTACGGATATGCTTTTTGACCTCCTGAATAATCGATTGGATCTCATAGGGAAGGGTCCCCCCATTGGTATCGCAGAGAACGATCCAATCCGCCTGGGCATCCTGGGCTGCCCTTAAGGTGGCCAGGGCATAGTTGGAGTTATTCTTAAACCCGTCAAAAAAGTGTTCTGCATCAAAGATCACCTCTGGGACTCGCTCCTTCAAAAATCGAATGGATTGAAAAATGATCTCAAGGTTCTGGTCAAGGGTAATCTGGAGGGCCTCAGTAGCATGCATATCCCAGGATTTACCGAAGATGGTTACCCCGCTGGTTCCCGCCTCAACCAGGGCCTGAATATTTGGGTCGTCCTGAGGAGAAGTCCCAGCCCGGCAAGTGCTTCCGAAGGCTACAATCTTAGTCTGGGAAAATGGAATCGACTTAATTTCTTTAAAGAATTGAAGGTCTTTGGGGTTGGACCCAGGCCATCCCCCCTCGATATAATGAAAGCCCAACTCATCCAGTTTTTGAGCAATCCTGATCTTGTCCTCAACAGAGAAGGCAATGTCTTCCCCTTGAGAACCATCCCGGAGGGTGGTGTCATAGATTTTAATAGGATCCGGATTGTCCGAATTCGTTTTGCCTCTTAAAGGATTCATCTTGATACCTTTTATTTTTCTTCCATCACCATGGGTTGATCCAACTCAAAGGCATCGTGAAGGGTCCGGACGGCCAATTCGGTATATTTCGAGTCAATCACACATGAGATTTTAATCTCCGAAGTGGAGATCATTTGGATATTAATCCCCTCTTTGGCCAACGCCGAAAACATCTGAGCGGCCACGTTGGAGTGACTTCTCATTCCAACCCCCACGATGGAAACCTTGGCAATATCTTCATTCGATTTGACCTCTTTTCCACCCAACTCCTTTGCCGTCTCCTTCACAATTTGGAGGGCTTTTGTGAAATCCGATTTAGGAACGGTAAAAGCAACATCGGCATAGCCTTTCTCTGTGCTGGAGGTCTGAATGATCATGTCGACCACGATATTGGCATCTGCAATCGGTCTGAACAGCTTGGCAGCCACTCCTGGCACATCTGGAAGGCGCATCACCTCGATCCTGGCCTCGTTCTTATTATAAGTGATCCCAGAAACTACGACCTTTTCCATCTCTTTATCCTCCTTGCAAACGATCGTTCCAGGGTTATCATTGAAGGACGATCTGACGTGAATAGGGACATCATACCTTTTAGCAAACTCAACGGAACGAATCTGTAAAACCTTTGCTCCCAGGCTCGCCATCTCTAACATCTCATCATAAGAAATTTTCGATAGTTTCCTTGCTTTTGGACAAATATTGGGATCGGTCGTATAGACTCCATCTACATCCGTATAGATTTCACAGACATCTGCCTTTAAGGCGGCGGCAATCGCCACTGCAGTGGTGTCTGATCCCCCTCGGCCCAGGGTAGTGATGTTGTCTTCCTCATCCACCCCTTGAAACCCTGCCACCACTACAATCTTTCCATCTCTGAGATCGTTGAGAATTCTTTCAGACTCAATCCCTGTAATACGGGCTTTGCCAAAGGCGCTGTCTGTGGCGATCTTGATCTGGAAGGCGACATAGGACTTCGAATCTGACCCCATGGCTTTAAGTGCCATGGCCAGTAAAGCGATGGACACCTGTTCTCCAGTAGAGATTAATACATCCAACTCCCTCTCATCAGGGGTAGGAGTGACCTGTTGGGCCAATCGAATTAATCGATCGGTTTCTCCCGCCATCGCTGAGACCACCACGACGACCTGGTGGCCCTCGTTTTTAGTCCTGAGCACCCTTTGGGCAACATTTTTGATCCGCTCAATATCTCCGACTGAAGTTCCTCCATACTTTTGAACCACCAATGCCATGGTCAACCTCCCACACCGAATGCGGAATATTGATTGCGGATTGCGGGATAACAAATTAATAATCCGGGGTTACTAAATTCCGAAATCCGAAATCCGACATCCACAATTGGTTCATTAATTCTTCGTATCTTTTCCCTCTCGGGATCAACTCAATGGACCGGGTGTTCTTTCCGGTATAACAAATATAAATCCTGAGAAGCTCATCGCGAAGCAGAGATGGAACTCTGTCTGCCCACTCAATCGCAGTTACCCCATCCCCATGGCAATATTCCTCGAGCCCTAACTCCTCTGCCTCTTCCTCCGTTTTTAGACGGAAGAGGTCGATGTGGTAGAAAGGGATTCTTCCTTGGTATTCATTAATTAGGGTGAAGGAAGGGCTGGAGATATATCTGTGATTTTTGACCCCAACCCCAGAGGCTAAGCCCTTAATGAACTGGGTCTTTCCTGCCCCTAATTCCCCCACCAAGGCTATCACATCGCCTGCGATGAGATGCCTTCCAATTTTCTTTCCAAGTCGAATGGTTTCGGAGACACTCTTCGTTTGAAAGACCACTGGTTCAATTTTAGATTTCACATTTTAAATATCGGATTGAAGATTTTTTCAATTTGAAATTTGCAATCTATCAGGCTTTATATTTAAAATCCTCTGGATTGAGGCTTTCCAGCCATTCCTTCAACTGATCTCCTTCTCTTTCCATGTCAATGGTTTGTGCCTTCTCGATTACATGGTCTGAAACAAAGATGGGGGCATCCACCGCAAGGGCGATGGCAATCGCATCACTGGGCCTTGAGTCGATGACGATCTCTTCCCCCCTTCGATTTAGATAGATGAGGGCATAATAGGTGTTTTCCTTCAGGTCGTTTACCACAATCTTCACTACCTTCGATTCAAGGACGCCCAGGATGCTGTGGATGAGGTCGTGGGTCATCGGGCGGAAGGAGGTCACTTTTTTTAGTTTCATGGCAATGGCGTTGGCTTCAAAAGGTCCAATCCAAATGGGAAGGCCAGTCTTATTGGATAGGTCCATCAAAAGCACCACAAACCCATTTGAAGTGGAATCGAACGTTAAAAACTTTACCTTCATCTCAATAAACATCTCTTCTCTCCTTCCTCAGGTGATCTTTGAGGCCCCTTGGCCATCAGCGAAATCGAAGAGAGGCTCCTACGCCTTCGTGTTCTCTTAGCACCTCGTTCTCTTCAACCCATTTGACCTCCCCATCCTGGCGAAGGCTTGCCTTCATCATTTCCTCTCCAAGGTCCACCCTTTTAGAATCACCCTTGCAAAGAGGGCAGGGGAAGGATGGATTCCCTGATGGATAGATGAACAGGGCTCCACACTGTCTGCACTTTCCTCCTTTATAAGAAAAGGAGGTCAGAAGGTAAAGCGTATGAACCTGACCTTGGTTAATGGCTTCAAGAGTCGGGCCTAAGCCCAGGGTGGCCAATCCAGCCTGGGGAGGCCTTTCTTTTAATCTCTGAATTTCACGATCCGTCTCCACCCGTTCCCTTTGAAGAAGATGTTCAAAAATCTTTCTTAAGACCTTTGACCTCTCCTCTGTAAAATCAATCGAAAAGGTTTCCGCAATATTCATCTTTACCCTTTCGGGGAGGAAAGATTTAAAATTGGCAAGGATTCGCTCCTGACCGATCAGGATAATGTGTTTCCATTGGTTTGAGTCAAAAAGTTCTGTCAACTGGTCGGCCACCTCTTTATGATGTTTGTCCATGTGATACTTGATATGACGCTGATATCTCCGTTGGGCCCACCCTCCCTGATCATGCCGGCCAGGGACATAACTCTCAATAGAGAATTCTCCGAGGAGGCCTTCCAGAGAGATCTCGAATAATTTTGCTGAATCCGTCTCCACCATGACCCCCAAGGTATTCTGATATTGGGAGGAGAGACGGACGAGCGGCTTTAGGACAGGAAGGTCAGACAAGAAAAATTGATTTTCGTAAGGGATGATCGAGGGATAAGTATAAAAGAGTTTTGCTTTACTACAGGAAAAAATGGCCATCCCGTTGACTCCTTCCTCATCCGCCCGACGAACTAATCTCTCCACATGCTTTTCGATTCGTTGTTGGTCCTCGATAAAATGCTTCCGCCACTCCCCTTGATCCTTCAGTTGATCATATCCTTTTTTTAACTCATTCTTGGTAAACAGGCGGATTCTCTCCCGCTGCTGTTCATCCTCCCATTTCGTATTGAGATAAAGGGAGATAAAAGGGAAATGGCCCTCTTCCATGCGGGCAAGCTTCTTAATTTCGGTGCGAATTTCCATTAAATTGGTTCACCCTTGAGCCCTTAGGCTCGGGCTCCCTTCGAGATTGGGGGGCTATTGATAAAGAATGTTAAATTTATATTAAATGATGAGAAATCGAAAATCAAATCATTCCCTGAAGAAGGGTTGGAATTTTTCTGAGAATGTCTGTGGCGACCAGGGATGTTTCGCCAATCTCCCGAGCCACTTCATCTCCTGCCCAGCCATGCAGGTAGACAGCGATCTGCAAAGAGGTAAGAAGGTCCAATCCCTGGCAGACCAATCCACCGATCATGCCGGTCAGCACATCGCCTGTCCCTCCAGAGGCCATCCCTGGGTTGCCGGTTGGGTTAATAAAAATATCGCCCTTAGGAGTGGCAATCAGAGTGCGATGTCCTTTTAGGACCAGATAGAGATGATTGGATTGAGCGAAATTTCGACTTACTCCAATTCGGTCTCCCTGGATCTCTTTCGGGGTGGATCGGATCAATCTTGCCATCTCCCCAGGATGGGGGGTGAGGATAAGATTTCGATTTGTTAGAGGAAAGATTTTAGGCTGGGTAGAGAGAGCGGTAATCCCATCCGCATCGATGATCATAGGGATTTCAAGGCTCTTGACCAGCTTAAGGATGAGTGCCTGGGTCTCTTTAAACGTTCCAATTCCAGGACCAATCACCACCGCACTCTTATTTTCACAGAGACGAAGGATGGAGTTATAGGCTCGGAGGCTTAGGGTTTGTTTGGGTGTTTCAGGAAGAGGTTCTGTCATGACCTCGGTCAGTTTTACCTCCATGATGGAGTTAAGACTCTTCGGGATGGCCAGGGTGACCAATCCTGCTCCCATCCTGAGAGCAGCCTCACAGGTCATGGCGGCCGCACCGGTCTTTCCAACCGAACCTGCGAGGACCAGAAGGTGCCCATAATCCCCTTTATGGCTTTCTGGCCGCCGGCGAGTGGAAACCCATTTTCTGATCTCATTGCCTTCCAAGAGAAAGGTCTGAATCTTCTCTTCATCGACCAGTTTCTTGGGGATTCCGATATCGATGACTTTGACTTCTCCGGCATAATCGAGACCTGGGGAGATGAGGAGGCCTATCTTCGGTAGACCAAACGTAATGGTCAAAGTGGCTTTAATGGCAGTCCCGAGGGGTTTTCCAGTATTCGCATCTAACCCGGATGGAATATCAATGGCCACGATAGGCTTCTGTAAAGTATTGAGGTGATCGATCACTTCTCGATAGTATCCTCTAACCTCTGCATCAAGACCTGTCCCAAAGATTCCGTCCACCAAGAGATCAAACTTTTCTAAATCCTTTTTTATCCTCTGATAATCTTTTGATGAAGGGACGGGAAGAACCTCTCCTTTCATCCGGTAAAAGACCTGATAGTTTGTCTCCGCATCTCCACGGAGGGCCCTAGGATCAGTCAGGAGAAAGACCTTGACCACGACCCCTTGATTCATGAGATGCCGGGCAATCACAAACCCATCTCCTCCATTATTTCCCTTCCCCGAGATGACGGCGACCTTCCAGCGTTGAATATTTGGAAAGGTTTTAGAAATGACCTCTGCTGCACCTCTCCCCGCATTTTCCATCAATACGATCCCTGGAATCTTGTAATTTTCGATGGACCTCCGATCCAACTCTTGCATCTGTTCAGCGGTTGCCACTTTCATCATTTTTTCCCTTCCAGTATGACATGGGCCACGGCATAAGGTCGGTCGTGGGAGAGGGTGAGGAGTGTCCTAAGGACTTGGTGGGTCTCAATAAATTCCTTTGCCTTTCGATAAAAAGAGAAGAGGGGTTTTCCCAATAGGTCATTTCCCACCTCAATATCCTTCCATTGAATGCCATTCCTCAGTCCCCACCCAATCGCCTTGAGGAAGGCCTCCTTTGCTGCAAATCGAATGGCAAAACATTCTGAGGGCCGATTCCGTTGACGACACCATTCAATCTCATTCTCTGTAAAGACTCGGTTAAGAAAGATGTCTCCCCATCGGTCCATCAACCGTTCAATCCTTTCGATATTGACGATGTCGATGCCCGTTCCAATGATCATGAGTTCAGAGTAATAAGTTCGGAGTGAAGAATAGGAGGATTTATCATAAAATCTCCAAACTCATCCCACCAAACTTCTTTAACGAATCAGGGCGATCATTTCCCTGACTGCTTGGTCAAGACCTACGAAGACGGCCCTGGCGATGATACTGTGGCCAATATTGAGTTCCTCGATCTCCTTGATTTCGGCAATCCGTCGCACATTAAAATAATTCAAACCATGTCCGGCTGCGATCTTCAAATTAGAGTGAGAGGCTTCTGCCACTGCATCAAGGATTTTTTTTAACTCTCTATCCGCCTCTATGGGGGTCTTTGCATCACAAAAGTGGCCAGTGTGAATCTCAATCGAATTGGCTCCAACTTTCTCCGAAGCCTCTATCTGGTTCTTTTTAGGATCGATGAATAGGCTCACAGAAATCCCGCCTTTTTGGAGTCTCTGGATCACTTTTTTCAATGGCTTGAAGAGTTTGATGACATCGAGGCCCCCTTCTGTGGTCAATTCCTCTCTTTTTTCAGGCACAAGGGTGACGATGTCAGGTTTTACCTCCAGTGCGATTCGGACCATCTCCTCTGTGGCTGCCATCTCGAGATTCAATTGAGTCTGTACCATTTCTCTCAGGAGATGGAGGTCTCTGTCCTGGATATGACGTCTATCTTCCCTGAGGTGGCAGACAATCCCATCGGCTCCTGCCAGTTCAACAATTCCGGCAGCAGTGATCGGGTCAGGATAAGCCACCCTTCGAGCTTGCCTTAAAGTAGCCACATGATCGATATTGACACCCAATCTCTTCATGGAATCTCCCCCGATAGAGGGTGGTAAAGGAGGAAACAGTCTGGGGTTCAAAGGGTTTTATCATTCCTCTATTCCAATATATTTCCTTACCAAATCGACAATATCTTGGGCAAGACGATGAAGTTTCACTTCCTCCTCCCCTTCCACCATAATCCTAAGGAGAGGTTCTGTTCCTGAATAACGAATTAGGAGACGCCCGGAATCGCCAAGAGATTTCTCAATCTTCTTAATCTCCTTCTCCATTTCTGGGAACCTGGAAAAATCCTTCCTCTCCCTGACCTTCACATTATAGATGACCTGGGGAAGGGGCTCCAAGACCTTGGCCAGCTCATCCAAGGGAAGCTCCTTTCGTTTCATGATGGCAAGCACCTGAAGGGCTGTAAGGGTGCCATCACAGGTGGGATTATAATCGAGGAAGATGGTGTGACCTGACTGTTCTCCTCCCAAGTTATAACCTCCCCTTACCATCTCCTCTACCACATAACGATCTCCCACCTGTGTCCGAACCACCTTTCCCCCTGCCTGTTTGATGGTTCGATCTAAGGCCATATTACTCATCACAGTCGTGACCAGGGTCCCCTTTTTTAACCGGTTTTCGGATAGCATGTGTAGGCCACAGATGGCCAGGATTTGATCTCCATCCACCCGTTTCCCAAGGCGATCCACAAATACAATTCTATCGCCATCGCCGTCCAAGGCCATACCCAGATCAGCCTCTCTTTCAAGGACCAGTTGGCTCACTACCTCGGGATGGAGGGAACCACAATTTTGATTGATATTTTCTCCATTGGGTTCCACTCCAATAGGGATCACCTCTGCACCCAATTCCTCAAGAACCGCAGGGGCCACACGATAAGCAGCCCCATTAGCACAATCCAAGGCAATACGGAGACCATCAAGGGTGAGATCATTAGGAAAAGTATTCTTCAGAAAAACGATATACCTACCAATTGCATCTTCAATTCGATGAGCCTTTCCAATCTCATTGGCGGTGGGGCGAAGCGAATGGAGATGATCGGTCAGAATGAGTTCTTCTATTCGCTGTTCCATTTCATCTGGGAGTTTGAGTCCATTCTGAGAAAAGATCTTGATCCCATTGTCATAATAAGGATTGTGAGAAGCAGAGATGACTACCCCTGCGTTAGCCCTCATGCTGGTGGTGATGAAAGAGATTCCAGGGGTTGGAAGGGGCCCTACCAACCACACATCTGCGCCCATCGAACAGATTCCCGAGGCAATCGCAGTCTCCAGCATGTAACCTGAAAGCCTTGTGTCCTTACCCACCACAATTCGATGTTTTCCCTTGGCCTCCTTAAATATATGGGCAATGGCCCTGCCCAATTGCATGGCCATCTCCCCGGTCATTGGGTCAACGTTGGCAACTCCCCGAATTCCATCTGTACCAAATAGTCTACGAGTCATCGCTTTAAGTTCGTTACCATATTTTCCTTAGAAAAATCAAGTCTCCATCCTAAAATTACCCTGCGAGCCGAATGGCATCTGCGATGGCAATGGCCCTTTTCGCTTGGAAAACATCATGACTTCTGATAATGTGAGCCCCGTTTAAAACTCCAATGGCGATACTTGAGAGGGTTCCTTCTAATCTATCCTTTGGCTCCGCATTTAGAATCTTTCCAATAAAACTTTTTCTTGATGTTCCTAAGAGGATAGGTTTTCCAAGTATCTTAAATTCTTTAAGATTTTTAATAATTATAAGATTGTCAGAAACAGTCTTTCCAAAACCTATCCCAGGGTCAATAATGATCTTTTTCGGGTCAACTCCTTCGTTTTCTGCCCTTTGAATTGACTCTTTAAGATAAAGAATTATTTCAGAAAAAATAGATTCGTAATGAATATTTTTTTGCATGGTCTCAGGAGTTCCACGAATGTGCATAAGAACTATAGGGATATCCTCCTTTGCACAGACTTTAACCATGAATGGGTCGAAATTTAACCCACTGATATCATTGATGATTTCTGCTCCGGCATCAATTGCCCTTTGTGCGACTTCTGATTTATAAGTATCGATTGAGATAGGAATACTTAGCCGTTTGGATAGGGTTTTAATCACAGGAATGACTCGTTGAAGTTCTTCATTAATATCAAGGGGTTTTGCTCCTGGTCGGGTTGATTCTCCACCAATATCAATCATATCTGCCCCTTCTTCCGCCATCTTCAACCCATGCTCCACAGCCTTTTCTTTATCCAGAAAGAGGCCCCCATTTGAAAAAGAGTCAGGAGTAACATTAAGGACACCCATGAGAAGGGTTCTTTTTCCTAATAAAAAAGTCTTTTTTCGACAGTTGAGGACATAATAATTTTTTACAACATTTTTAACGGCCTCCTTCAGTGAATCTCCAATGGATTGCAATTCAGGATACTGAGTCAATTTAAGGATGAGTCGCTCAAACTGTTTTTCTGTCCCCATGAGGATGGCATCGGTAGATTGACTACTACAATCGATTCCCTTTCGATCGAGGGCGACGTCCCCTCCCAGTGAGAGCATTTCCTGTTTTAGAAGATTGGCCACACGAGGTTCAATCCCCTCTATCTTAAAGTTATAATGAAGGGCCTTCCCTTTCATCAATTTAAGGCCTATTGCATCCACACCCACTTTCCCCATTTCGTGGATTACATCCTTGGTACCAGTGAGGTTAAGGAATCGAATGAGAATTTTCATCCCTTAGAGAATGAAGAGTGGAAGGAGAATTAAACCCTCTCCCCTTTTATGATTCGATCAATCTGTTGACCGTCAAGAACCTCTTTTTCAAGAAGGGCATTGGCCAGTTGGTGGAGGGTGGTTAAATTCTTCTGAAGGATATCCTTTGCTTTTTCATAACTCTTCGTAACCAACGCCCTCACCTCATCATCGATCAGACGGGCGGTCTCTTCACTATAATCTCTATGTTGAGAAAACTCTCTCCCCAAGAAAATTTGTTCTTCCTTTTTCCCGAAGGTCAAGGGACCAAGTTTTTCACTCATTCCCCATTCGCATACCATCTTTCTGGCAATCTCTGTCGCCCGTTCAATGTCATTGCCTGCCCCGGTGGTTTGTAGATTTAAGACCAACTCTTCAGCCGCTCTTCCTCCCATCATAATGGTGATGTTATTAAGAAGATAATCTTTGGGGTAGGTGTGTTTCTCATCAATGGGGAGTTGTTGGGTGAGGCCCAAGGCACGGCCTCTTGGAATGATCGTCACCTTATGAATGGGGTCGGAACCAGGAGTCATCCTGGCTACAAGGGTGTGTCCTGCCTCATGGTAGGCAGTGATCCTTCGTTCTTCATAAGGAATAATCATTGACTTTCGCTCTACACCCATCAGGACTTTATCCTTGGCCTGTTCGAGATCGCTCATTTCAACCTTATCTTTCCCTAACCGGGCTGCCAGGAGGGCGGCTTCGTTGACCAGATTCTCCAAATCTGCACCTGAAAAGCCAGGAGTGCCTTTGGCCAGGATTTCTAAGTTCACGTCCTCTCCGAGAGGTGTCCTTTTGGTATGAACCTTTAGGATTTCCTGTCTTCCTTTCACGTCCGGCACAGGAACGACAACTTGTCGGTCAAAACGACCAGGTCTAAGAAGGGCGGGGTCCAAAACATCTGGCCGGTTTGTTGCAGCGATCAGGATAACCCCTTCATTTGATTCAAAACCATCCATCTCAACCAGCAACTGGTTTAATGTCTGTTCTCGTTCGTCGTGGCCACCGCCCAAACCTGCTCCTCTGTGTCTTCCAACCGCATCGATTTCGTCGATAAAGATGATGCAAGGGGCATTACGTTTTCCCTGAAGAAAGAGGTCTCTCACCCTTGAAGCACCAACTCCTACAAACATTTCAACAAAGTCAGACCCACTGATGCTGAAAAATGGAACATCTGCCTCCCCTGCAATCGCACGGGCTAAAAGTGTCTTCCCCGTACCAGGAGCACCTACCAGAAGGACTCCCTTGGGAATCCTTCCCCCTAATTTGGTAAATTTCTTAGGTTCTCTGAGAAAAGCAATGATTTCTTGGAGTTCTTCCTTGGCCTCATCCACCCCGGCCACATCCTCAAAGGTGACCTGATGATGTTCTTTGGTTAGAATCTTTGCTCTGCTTTTCCCGAATGAAAGGGCCTTGCCTCCGCCAATCTGAACCTGCCTCATAAAAAAGAGAAAGACACCAATCAGGAGAATCATGGGAAACCAGGAGAATAGAATATTCTGCCAGAGAGGGGTTTCTTCTTCTTTCTTTGCACGAATCGTTATCTTTTTCTCCCTGAGGATTTTAATCATCTCCGGGTCTTCTGGAGCATAGGTCCTATAACTTTTGCCATCCCTACTTTTCCAGGTGAGATTTCTTCCCTTTGTTTCTACTTCGAGGACTTCGTCATTTTCAATGGCAGAGATAAAATCAGAATAGTTTCTTTCTGATGCGGTCGGCTTGGGTTTAGTAAAAAGATTAAAAAGGAGAACCATAATGATAAAGATGATTCCCCAGAAGAGAAGGTTCTTCGCAAGAGGATTCAAAAAGATCTCCTCCTTTTGGGTGATTTTAGTTCAAAATTAACACAATTGTGAAGATAAGACAATACTTTATCTTGTCCAAAACGAAGGTCGAGCGAGCATTTAACAGTTCTTATCTAATTGAAATGATTGACCATTTAATAATCGAGGTTCGTCTAAGAATACCCCCATAGATATTTTCTCTTGAAAAAAATGGGATAACCCTATAAAGTAATCATAAATTTGATCGTTTAATTTTTTATTCGATGTCTACCGAGATTTTAAAGCGGATTCCACTTTTTGCCGGGTTAAAGGAAGAAGACCTCAAGAGGCTCAAAGCCATTGCCCTACCGAAGCGAATTGAGAAGAGGGAGGTTCTTTTTTCGGACGGAGAGGAGGCAAAGGGATTTTATGCCATCCTTTCAGGGAAGGTGAAACTCTATAAGATCTCACCGGAGGGAAAGGAACAGATCCTTCATGTGGTCTCGGCACCGGATGCCTTTGCTGAGGCAGCCCTTTATCTTGAAGGGACGTATCCTGCCTTTGCAGAAGCCCTGGATGACTGCCAACTCCTCTTCTTTCCCAAAAGGGATTTTACCCAGTTGATTGAAAAGAATCCCCAACTCGGCATTAATATGATTGTCTCACTCTCCCATTTTCTCAGGAAATTTGTGGTGTTGATTGAAGAACTTTCTTTGAAAGAGGTTTCTTCAAGGATTGCCAAATACCTGATGGATTTATCCATCAGGTCTTCCCAAGAGGGCAAAAATCCTAAGGAGGTAGAACTAGATTTAACCAAAACCCAACTGGCCTCAAAATTAGGGACAATCAGTGAAACCCTTTCAAGAACATTAGCCAAGATGAAGTCTAAAGGGATCATAGAGGTGAAGAGGAATAAAATCACAATTCTTGATCGAGAGGCCTTAGAAGAACTTGCCTCCGGGATGAAGTTATCATAGCGTTGGTGCTATCTTTCATTTGAGCCAGGGCCGGCTGAAATTATTCTTATCCAACTTGATTTTTCCTATGTAGAACGATTTTTCATAAACCCTTCATGTTAGGGTCTGAGAATTTCCTATCAAAGGTAATGCTGAAACTTTTCCCTACAAAATTCGTGTAGGGTTAAGGTGATTTTTATATTTTTTAACTTTAAATCAAAAAGATAGGGAGGGAAGTCCAAGTGGAAATTAAAAAGGTATGTGTGATGGGCATGGGAACCATGGGGTCTCAGATTGGAATGGTCTGCGCAAAAGGCGGTTTTAAAACCAGTATGGTCGACCTGTCCGAAGATTTAATCCAAAAGGGATTAAAAACCATCCAAGGATTTTTAAATGGACAGGTAAAAAAGGGGAAGATGAGGGAGGATGAGAGGGCCCAACTTCTTTCCCTTATCCAGGTGACCACGGATTTAACCCAAGCCCTTCAGGATGTGGATTTGGTTATTGAGGCGGTATTTGAGAATATAGAAGTAAAAAAGGAGTTATTTAAAAAGATAGATGGACTCTGTGCAGAAAGGACCATTTTTGGAAGCAACACCTCCACGTTAAGCATTACCGAGATGGGAGCGGCTACCTCTAGGGCGGATCGGTTTATTGGGATCCATTTTCTGATTCCTGCAGCGCTGACCCCCTTGGTAGAGTTAGTCCTTGGACTGGAGACCTCAGAGGAGACTCATCGTAAGGTCATAGATTTTTTGAACAGATGTGGGAAGGAGACCATCACGGTTAAAGACTCTCCAGGATTTTTAATCAATCGGCTCTACCTTCCCATGGTCAACGAGGCCTTTTATGTCCTAGAATCCTCGATCGCCAGTGCCGAAGAGATCGACCGTGCCTGCGTAAGGGGGCTTCATTTCCCCTTAGGGCCTCTGGCCGCAGCGGATGCCTTTGGGCTGGACATCCTTCTTAGCTGTATGAAGACTTTTCATCAGGAATTGGGTGAAAAATATCGCCCCGCCCCCCTTCTGGTTAAATTGGTCAAGGCAGGACGTCTTGGTCGTAAAAGCGGAAGAGGGGTTTATGAATATCAAAAGGAGAGTTGAAACCGCTCTCCTCCGATTTCAGTATTGCCTCTCACCCCTCTTAGGGAGAGAAGATAGAGGAGATGATCAAGCCTCCGGAATCCTTTCTAAAGGTGGAGTTTCTTATAAAGGAAACCATATCTTACCCCATGGCAACTGATAATGACAGAATGGGAGCCAATCTTTTCCATGGCCTTATAGAGAATGGCACCTCCTGCAGGAATCACATCCGCTCGGGCAGGGGAAAGACCTAAGATTTTTCTTCTTTCCCGAATCGTTTTTAGACGATAAAGAAGCAGTTGTTTTTTTAAGGCCTCTTGCCTTAATTGGAAATGGTGGATCTTTTCAGTGAGAAATTCTTTTAGCCCCAATTCCACAGAGGCCAAGGTGGTCGCCGTTCCACCCGCGGCCACCAGGGTGAAGGGGTTGAAGGGAAGAGGAATCTCCTGGAGCAATTCCTCAATCTTCTTTTCCATCTCCTCCCATTCTTTTTCTTCTATTGGATCGGAATGGAGAAACTCTTCTGTAAAGCGAACTGAGCCAATGGGAAGGCTTATCCATTGATCAATCCGCTCGCCTTTGCCCAAGATAAACTCCGTGCTTCCCCCTCCCACATCTATCACATAGAGGGAATGGGGAATTTCTTTGAGATCCTTAGCGACCGCTAAAAAGGAGAGTTGAGCCTCCTCTTTCCCTGAGATGACTTCAATGGGGAGAGCGAACTCTTTTTTAACCCTTTTTAAAAATTCCTCAGAATTTTTTGCTTCCCGGAGCGGGTTTGTTCCAAAGGCAAAGATTTTCTCCACCCCCTTCCTCTGACACTGATTTAAGTATTGGGCCAGTGTTTGAAGAGCCCGCCCCATCGCTTCCTCGGAAAGGAGTCCATTTCTTTGAAGGCCTTCCCCCAGTCGCACAATCATCTCCCTCTCAATGAGAGGGGTGAATCTTTTGCCATTTAACTCTCCAATAAGGAGAAGGATGGTGTTGGTACCGATGTCAATGGAAGCAACTCTTTTAGAGGGAGTAGGGTTTGATTTCACGGCAGAGTTCCTCAGGGATGAGGTTGGAGGTCAACTTCCTTTACCGGTTTTCGGCGATAAAGCGACGGATAGAACGATCGTAGGTTCTTTCTCCCTCCGAAGAAAAAAAACAACCCGGCAATTGTTTCTTACTCCAGTGGTAGGAGATACACTCACAGCATCTGCCCTTTCGTTCACAGGGCTCATAGGTGCAGGTGCATCGTGTTTTATTTTTTTCGAGATGGCATTCAAGCATACCCACTTCCCTCCTTTAAATCATGAGTTCGTATTTTGGAGTGAAGCACGAGGTGCCTCATTTAAATCCTTACTTCCTTGAAGTCTTAATTTTTTCTATGACGGCTGCGGCCAGAAGCGGAAACATCAGCTCATGATGGCCAATCAGGTTAAACCCCTTTCCTCCTTTAAGGGTTGGACGTTTTACAACATTAAGGAGGGGTCGATAATGAGAGATAAAGTCCATGTTCACCGTGGTGAGGTGGGAGACGGGGTGTCCAAGGTTTCGGGCTAATGCGAGGGCCTTTAGAAAGACCTCTGGAATGATGACTGCAGACCCAAGGTTAATAAAAACTCCCCTTTCCAATTTCGAGACCAAAGAGACAAAGGTGTGAAAGTCCTTAAGGCTTCCCTTTCCAATGGATGAACCATCTGCGAAGGGACCCATGTGGGTGATGTCCGTTCCGATGGCGACATGAACGGTGATCGGAATTCCTAAGGTTTTACCTGTCCAGAGCAGGGAGAGGTTTCTATAGGGGAATCCTCCTCTATCCATTTCGAGACCGATTGCCTCCCCTATGCCCTGGCCGCGCTCCGCACCCTTTTGAATAGCGTGATTGATGATTTCATGGGTCTCTTTGGCCATTCCAAATGTCCCTTTTAAGAGTTCCTCATCCACCTCTTCGGAGGTATGACCCACCATGGCCAATTCAATATCGTGCACCAGGCACGCCCCATTCATGGCAATCCCCTTCAACACTCCCTTCTTCATCCAATCGATCAATATGGGATTGAGCCCCACCTTGATAGGGTGGGCTCCCATCCCCAAGAGGACTAACCTTTTCTTTTTGACCGCCTCCGCAATCCTGTCCACCACCTCCTTCAGGTCTCTTCCTGCAAGAATAGAAGGCAAAGAATTTAAGAAATGGTTGAAGGTTTCCCCTGGCTTAAAGGGTTTGGCAAAGAGGTGTTTTACAACCTTATGCTTCTTTCGTTTCAGGGAGATCCATTTAACCTGATTGAGATTCAGAGCGTCCATTCGTTCCTCATCTTTTCAACTTTAAGGTTCCCTTTTTGAAAAGAGGATCTGTTCCACCATTTCACAGAGGAGGTGCCCAATCAAAATATGAGTTTCCTGAATTCTTGGGGTACTGGTAGAGGAGACGATGAGGGAGAGGTCGGCTATCCTTGCGAGTTCTCCGCCATCATTCCCGGTGATGGCCACGGTTTTCATTTCCATCCCTTTAGCCACTTTAAAAGCCTGGATTACATTAGGAGAATTTCCGCTTGTACTGATTCCAATAGCGACATCTCCCTTTCTCCCTAAGGCGCGGAGTTGTTTGGAAAAGACCTCATCAAAACTCAGATCGTTGGAAACACTTGTGAGGATGGAAGTGTCCGTGGTGAGGGCTATGGCAGGAAGGGGAGGCCTTTCCATAGCATATCGATTCACAAATTCAGCAGCGAGATGCTGGGCATCGGCTGCACTTCCCCCATTTCCAAAGAAGAAAAGTTTGTTCCCCGACTTAAACGTATGAACGATCAATTGGACCGCTTCAAGGAGTTTTTGTAAATTCTCCCTAAGGAAACGCCTCTTGAGTTTAATGCTTTCCTCAAATCGTTTTAAGATAAGTTCTTCCATTGAGTTCAAATATTATCCCTCCTTCTCCAAACTGTCAAGAAATCCTTCCATAGGGTAGTTTCCAGCGCCGATTGAGCCAGGCCCATTGTTCCGGATATTTTCGGATGGTTTCCTCAATCACTTTTGTAAATTGAGCCGTCAGCCTCTCAATATCCCTTCTCTCATCAAGAGAAGTCTCGATTTCCAAAGGGGGATGGATCACCAGCCTCTTTGGGAGTCCGCCTTCCCTTAGGATAAACATAGGGAGGATGGGGGCCCCTGTTTTAAGTGAGAAGATGGCTGGTCCGGGTGGGGTGTAGGCCTCCTGGCCAAAAAACACCACAGGAATTCCTCCCCGTCTCTGTTGTTCATCTGCGATGAGATATAGAATCTCATTTCGCTGGAGGCAGTTTAAAGAATATTTAATCATCGAAATATTCCTTTTGGGGGAGAAGGGTTTTTGGCCTAAAATTCTTTGGTACCGAGCAAGACGTTTTGATAGCATTGGAAAATTCCCTTCCTTGATAATAATATTGAAGGGATAACCTTCTACTGCCAATCTTGTCCCAAGAATGGTGAAGGATCCTAAGTGAGCGCCAAGACCGATGACTCCTCTTCCCTTTGAAAGGGCCTCCTCTAAGTGTTCCCTCCCTTCGATTTTTATAAGTTTGATCAATCTTCCAACCTTGTGGACATTGGCGACCAAATAAAGGGTTTCAAGAGGGGTGAGGGTAAAATGATAAAAGACTTCTCTCATAAGGTCCTCTATCTCGTCCATGGTCTTTTCTTTTCCAAAACCAATCAAGAGATTACTCCTCACCCGGTGTCGATATTGCCCAATGAGGTAGAAAGCCGCCATCCCCATGAACTTCGCAAGGAAATAAAGACCTTTGAATGGGATTAACCTAAAGGCCAGAATGGAGTAACTGAGAAAGAGGTTGCTAAGCCAGTCTCCCAACCAGCACTTTATCTTTTTCTTCGTAAAACCCTTCAAAAAACCTCCTTGGACGATCCTTACCACCCAAAATAGATGATTTTTAAAGGAATTTCAATAGAGAGGATTTTTATGGTATAATGGAAACTAAAAAGAAAAAGTCAAAGAAATTTTTGAGGACAAAGTGATGAATATCTTGGCTCTTCCTTCAGCCATTGCCCTGACCATGAACCTCACCATTTGTCTCATTGTGATCTCTAGCAAACCAAGAGATATTGCCCACCAACTCTTTGGATGTTTTGTCCTCTCCTTTGCTACGTGGAATCTGGGCGAACTCATCATGATCAACAGCCTCAACCCGGCCCATGCCCTCTTAGGGGTTAAGATCATTTTTATTGGACTGGTTCTGGCGCCTCTCTTTTTCCTCTATTTCTCCTTTGTGTTTCCTCTGAGGATCCCCACTCCCTGGATGAGGGGAAAGAAGGTGTTTATTCTTTCCCTCATCCCTGTGGCCACGTTAGTCTCCTTCTTTTCTACTTTCCGAATCGACATCCAGAGATTTAAAGAACTAAGCAATGTTTTCTATTATGGCATCCAGTTTGAGGAGCCCTTAATCTTTTTAATCTTCATTGGATGGGTCGCTCTCTTTTCAGGGATTTGCATCTCCTGGGGGATCAAAAATCTTCTCCATTCCCTTCGGAGGACCAAGATTCCAAAACAGAAACTTCAAATCAAATATCTGATCTTTGGCATCCTCTCCATGGCCATTGTTGGAACAGTGCTCAATCTCTGTAACCATTTTCTCAAATTGGGCTGGCCCCTCTTCTTTTTGGCAAGTCTGTATTCCATCTTGGTCAGCGTTTTCTTTGCCATCGCTCTGATTAAGTATCGACTTTTGGATATTCATCTGATCATTCGTGGAGGAATCGTCTATTCCTCTGTTTCCGCCCTGATCTTAGCGATCTATATTCTTTTTATCAAGAATATTGGAGAAACGATCTCTCAAAAGGCTTATGGAAGGTCAATTGTGGTGGAGTCCGCTCTCATCTTAGCCTTGGTCTTTATGTTTAGGCCAATTCAGAGGAAGGTGGGAGACTGGATTGACCAGTATTTTTATATGGAGAGGGTTCGTTTTCGAACCAAACTCACAGAGTTCAGCCGAATCTTGACCGAACTGGTGGACCTTGAAGAGGTGGCCAGAAAGACCGTGGAGTTTATCGACCAAACCTTCCATGTCAATGCCATTGCCTTCCTTTTTCTGAAAAGTGAAGCCAGTGAATATCAGATGATGGTTAGCATCCCTCCTCAAGAGGAGATCAGATTCTCATCTCATCATCCTCTTATACAAAGAATCCTATCAGAGGGAAGGGCGATCGACCTGGAACACCTCCGGGAGGAGTCAGGGAATCGAGAAGAGGTTGGTCTTCTCATAGAGAGAGGATGGGTTGTCGTCTCCCCCTTTCTTCTGAAGGGGAAATTATTGGGCTTTCTCCTGTTGGGAGGCAAAAGGTCCCAGAAAGACTATACGGTGGAGGAGTTGGAACTGATTGAAGCCTTTTCAAACCAGGCGACTCTGGCGCTCTCAAGGACCCTCGTGTACAGGGAGATGAGTTTGAAGGACAGACAGATCATGCAGGCAGAGAAGATGGCGGCTATTGGGGAACTTGCTGCTGGAATTGCCCATGAGATTCGAAATCCATTAGGAATCATCACCGGATCTGTTGAGACACTACGCAAGCATGAGGACCCCAAACTCAGGGCGGAGATGATGGAGTATATCCTTGAAGAGTCAAAGAGGATCGATGGCCTGATCAGTACCTTTCTCGATTTTTCAAAGCCCAAAGAGCCACAGAAGATAAGGTGTAATCTCCTGGACGTGTTAGAGAAGACGCTCCTCCTGATTTTACCTCAGGCCTATACCCATCGCGTCGAGATTCAGAAAGAGATTCCTCCAAATCCAATCTGGGTTAAGGTGGATGTGGATCAGATCAGGCAGGCCTTTATGAATCTCTGCATCAATGCCCTTGAGGCCATGCCCCAAGGAGGCGTGCTCCGAATTTTGGTGGGGGGGAACAGAATGGATAAGGTGATGATAAGTTTTAGTGATACCGGAAAAGGGGTTCCCAAGGAGGTTCGGACAAGGATTTTTGAGCCCTTCTTTACGACCAAGGAACGAGGGACAGGGCTAGGCCTATTTATTGCCCATCAAATTATCACCCAGCATGGAGGAGAGATCACCCTTTCGGAAGGAGAAAAAGGGGGAAGTAGCTTTACCGTCTCCCTCCCTTTGGAGAGAGAAGCCTAAAAGATGAAACCTACTATCCTTATTGCCGAAGATGAAGAAAGGATGAGAAGGATCCTTGAGGTAAACCTTCAGGATCAATACAGGGTTGTTCTGGCCAAAGACGGAGAGGAGGCCCTTCACCTTTTCAAAGAGAATGACATTAGCCTCATCCTCACCGATATGAAGATGCCCGAAAGGGATGGGATTAGCTTACTCCACGAAGTGAGAAAACTTCGAGCCGATGTGCCGGTGATCCTGATTACCGCCTATGGAACGATCGAGTCTGCTGTTTCGGCGATGAAGGAGGGAGCCACTGACTACCTTCTCAAACCCCTCAAGATGGAGGAGGTTCGGTTGGTCATTGGGAAAGCCCTTCGGCAGGCAGAGCTGTTGAATGAAAATCGAAAACTCAAAGAGGAGATCAAAGCCCTTTACGGGGTGGATACGATTGTCAGCAAACATCCGAAAATCCAGGAGGTTTTGGAGATCGTTCGTCAAGTGGCCGATAGTAAAGCCACGGTTTTGATTGAGGGAGAAAGTGGTACTGGAAAGGAGTTGATAGCCCGTGCCATCCATCTGAATAGCTCCCGAGCAGGATACCCTTTCATTGTAGTCAATTGTTCGGCTATTCCAAGGGAACTTTTAGAGAGTGAACTCTTCGGTTATGAGAAGTGGGCCTTTACCGGAGCAGGGAGAAGAAAGATTGGGAGTTTCGAGCTGGCTCACCAAGGGACCCTTTTCCTTGATGAGATTGGGGAGATGTCCAAGGAACTTCAAGTCAAGATATTAAGAGCGATGGAAGGCCACCCTTTTATGCGGATCGGAGGGACAGAGCAGATTGAAGTCGATGTTCGGTTCGTCACCGCAACGAACCGAGATCTTAAGACAGCGGTTGATTCAGGGGAATTCAGAGAGGACCTATACTACCGACTTCACGTGGTTCATATCCAACTCCCGCCCTTGAGGGAACGGAAGGGGGATATTCCCCTTCTGGTCTCACACTTTCTTGAAAAATACAAGAAAGAAGCAAAGGGGAGAAATATTGAATTTTCAGAAAAAGCCCTTGAGGCCTTAGAAAGCTATTCCTGGCCAGGAAATGTGAGGGAATTGGAAAACGTGGTTCTCCGAACCATCCTTCTTACCCAATCAAACCGGGTTGATTTAGAGGATCTCCCTTTAGAGATAAGAGGTGAAGGAATATTCCCAATGGGTTTGGTTCCAAAAGATAGCGAAGAGTTAAAAAGGATGAAATGGCAATTAAGGCGAAAAGCAGAGGAGGAGGTTGAAAGGATTTTCTTAAATGAGGCTCTAAAAAGAAATGGAGGGAACATCACAAAGACAGCCATCGACATAAAGATGGACCGGAGACAACTTCAGAATCTTATTCGAAAACACCATATTGATGTTAAGCAGATCAAAGAATCCCTAAAGAGATCAATATGACCCCCCTCTACTTTCCCTGTCCTTCTAAAAGAGGGGATTCCTTTTAAAAATCAGAGTATTTCCCTTCCCTCGAATTGAACTCTCATTAACGGAAATTAAAGGTTGGTATCTCAACCCGAAGAAAACGGTTTCTGAATTAATGGGTAAATTTAAGTAAAATGCGATAAAAAGATGTTAAAATGAGAATAAAATTATCGCATTTAATTTGCTGTTTTTAAAGGTAAATTCAATTTTCATAAGAACTGCGAATGAAAATCTCTCAGAAATGAGAATATTTTCTCTTTGAGCTAAGGGTGAGGGTCTTTACCCAAATTCTAACCCATTGTTTTTTAAGGGATTTTAATAAGATGTATTTAATTAAATAATAAAGGATTATGGTATAGAAATTGCTGAAGATAATCTATTGATGTGGCGGAACTGGTTTATTGGATTTTTGGGCATTTGGCTTATCATTGCTTCCTTTACCATCAATGGCAACCTAACTAATGAGTTGGTTGTAGGAATTGCTATCTCCATTTTAGGGTTTTGGACAGCGATACAGAGCTGATAAAATCCTTTTTAGGAGGAAAAGAGATGAATTTTTCAGAACATATTCAAAATTTTTCTGGATATCAGGCCTCCAAGATGATTGTTGAACTCCTAAGCAGGATTTCAGATGAAAGGTTAATTCAATTGACCTACTTAGCAGAACGATTAACTTCTGATCCTGAAATCTTAGGGGCCATCCACGGTATCAGGAGATATCTTCAAGACCCAACCCACCCAGCGAAAAAACTATTCCGGGGTATCCTTGAATATCTTCCACCGAAGAATAGGACAATTGTTTTCAATACCCTTTTTCATAATGCCTGGTTTCTTGGCAATAAGAGAAGAAACCAGTTTGAGAAAGAACATGGGTTTCGGCCTCCTTTTGTGATGATTCTCAGTCCTACCTGGCAGTGTAATTTGAGGTGTAAGGGGTGCTATACCCTTGGATACCAGAGGCATCCTGGACTCCCCTACGATCTGGTAAAACGGATCCTAAAAGAATGTATGGAGATTGGCCTTCATTTTGTGACGGTGCTGGGAGGAGAACCGTTGATGTATCCCTATCTCTTTCAGATGATTGAGGACCATCCCCAGATCTTCTTTCAGGTCTATACAAATGGAACCTTGATGACAAGGGAGAAGGCAGAAAGGATTAGGGATTTAGGAAATGCGATGGTGGTGGTGAGTTGTGAAGGTTACCAGGAGGAAACAGATAGGTGGAGAGGGCCTGGAGTTTTTAAAAAGATCATGGAAGCGATGGATCATCTAAGAGAAGCCCATGTTCTGTTCGGAGCCTCCGCCACTGTCACGAAAGATAATGTCTACACGGTCTCCTCTGAAGAATGGATCGATATGCTTTTGGAGAAAGGAATTGTTGCCCAAAACTATTTCCTCTACCTTCCTGTGAATGGCCAGGGGGATATCCACTTGATGGTGACCCCAGAGCAACGAAACCATCTCCGAAAACAGGTCATCTATTTCAGAAAGACCAAACCCATGTTCATCCTCGATTTCTGGAACGATGGTCCCCATGTCCAAGGATGTATTGCTGGAGGGAGAAGATATTTCCATATCAATGCCAACGGCGATGTGGAGCCCTGTGTCTACACCCACATCGCCATGCATAATATAAAAAATGTGTCCTTGGCTGAGGCACTCAATAGTCCTCTCTTTAAGGCGATTCGAAAAAGGCAACCCCATAACGAGAATCACCTACGACCTTGCATGATCATCGATAACCCAGAGCGATATCGAGAGATTATTGAAGAAACCCAGCCCTACTTCACCCATCCAGGGGCAGAGGAAGTGGTGACCACCATGAAAGAGGAGTTGGATGCCTATGCAGAGAGGTTTGCAGTCTTGGCTGAAAAGATATGGAGGGAAGAATACCTTAAAAAGCCCACCCTCACAAGCAGTGGTACCTCTTCAAGCATTGGGGCCGCGATGATAATGAAGTCTGGTTCCTAAATCAGATTTCGAAACCTTGGGCTTCTAAAAGCGTCGGCAGAATATTCCGACGCTTTTTTTTCACTTCAATCCCTCTATGGATTATCTCCATCACGATCCCATTGACAATGGGTGATTTTTTGTTATATTGAATCCACATTTTTTTAACCTATTAAAAAAGACCGAGGTTTTTAATAAAAAATATCCGGGGAGAGGCTAAAGCAGGGATGCTTCAATTCCCAGTGAGTGCGGAGAAGAACCGATGGCTAAAGGAGAGGATGGAGACCCTCCATCTTCTCGAGAAGGATATCGAGGAAAAATTTATTCGTTCTTCAGGGCGAGGAGGGCAGAAGGTGAATAAGGCTTCGACCTGTGTTTACCTCAAACATCTTCCTACTGGGATTGAGGTGAAATGTATGCAGGAGCGAAGCCAATCCCTCAATCGTTTTCTTGCAAGACGTGAGCTCATCAAAAGGATTGAAATGAAATTAGGGTTAACCACTGAGAAAAAGAATCTTCGGAAGAGGGTGATCAAACAGAAGTTTAAAAGAGCCAAAAGGGCAAAGCGGAAATATCATCCGACTCAATGGGGCTGAGAGTTTCGAGGAAGGGGTTAAGGTCTTCCCCTTCTTCTGCCTTTGGGAATGGGAAACTCTTCATGATGAAACCCACCGCCGACCTATCGAATCCTTTGGATCCATAATATAGAATTACAGAAACCCAAAGAAGTGGCCGAGCACATGTTGGAATTCTTCAATAGGGATGGCTATAAAAATCAATTCAGGGGGTTCCTTTCCAGACCTTAGTCATTTGGGGATCGATGGGGTTGACCTCTATTTCCGCCCTTGAAGGAAGGTGGGGAAGGCTAAACTCTTAAATCCAAAATCCTAAACTTGAAACAAACTCAAATGTCTAACCCTTAAATGAATATATCGTTGGTTTAGAAATTTAAATGGCTTTTTGAATTTGATTTTTGGATTTATTGAGGATTTGGAGCTTAAAGTTTAAACAGTTTCGGCAATGCCGAATGAGGAGGCGATCCAAATGAACAAAAGGCTTGTGGTGGTAGGAGGGGTAGCGGCTGGGCCTAAAGCAGCTGCCAAGGCGAGACGATGTGATCCCGAATTAGAGATCATTCTCTATCAGGAGGAGGATGCCATCTCCTATGCCGGGTGTGGCCTTCCCTATTATATCGGTGGGCTTATAAAAGAGAGGCAGGAGTTGATCTCCCGAACCCCTGGTCAGTTCGCCCTGGATGAGATCAAGGTGAAGAAGAATTGTCGGGTTGAAAAAATTGATCCTGGGGAGAAGAAGATTTGGGTTAGAAACCTTCAATCCGGTGAGAGATTTGAAGACCGATATGACCGGCTCGTCCTGGCCACAGGGGCACAACCGATCAGGCCTAAGATAGAAGGGATTGACCTGAAAAATGTTTTCTTTCTTCGTTCAATTTTTCATGCCGATGCCATTTTGCACTCTATCCATTCAGAAGAGATTGGAAAGGTGGTTATTGTAGGAGGAGGTTACATTGGCCTCGAGATGGCCGAATCGCTTATTCGATTAAAAAAGGAAGTGACGATCATTGAACTGGCTCCCCAGATCCTTACCCTTTTTGATGAAGATTTTGCAAACCTCTTAAGGCGATATCTTGAGAGCAAAGGAGTTCAAATCTTTACTTCAGAGGGGATCGAAGTCTTAAAAGGAAGGAATGGAAGGGTTTCCTGGGTCCAGACCGTTTCAAGAGAAATCGAAGCGGATGCGGTGTTGATGAGCCTTGGGATTCGACCCCAAGTGGAACTGGCAAGGGAGGCAGGATTGAAGATCGGAGAGACAGGAGCCATCTGGGTAAATGAGAGGATGGAAACAAGCATCGAAGGAATTTACGCCGCTGGGGATTGTGTCGAGACCACCCATCTGGTCACAGGGAAAAAGGTTTGGATCCCATTGGGCTCCACGGCGAATAAACAAGGCAGGGTGGTAGGAGTGAATGTCTGTGGTGGGAATGCAACCTTTTCAGGGGTCCTGGGAACCACCATTTTTAAAGTCTTCGATTATCATGTGGCAAAGACTGGATTAAATATGAAAGAGGCTGTAAGAGAAGGATTCCGTCCCGTTCAAGCCATTGTCAGGGGATACGACCGGGCCCGCTACTATCCAGGAATGAAGGAGTCCACGTTGAAAGTGATTGCAGACAGGTCTTCGGGTCGAATCCTGGGGGCACAGGCAATCGGCGAAGGGCCCTCGGATAAGTTGATCGATGTGTTGGCCATGGCCCTACATGCGGAGATGACCTCCTACCAGTTAGCCCATGTGGATCTTACCTATGCTCCTCCCTTCAGTCCTCCTCTCTCTCCTGTCATAGTAGCTGCCAATGTAATTTCAAATAAGATCGAAGGAAGGGTTGAAGGAATCGAGGCCTCGGAGGTGAAGGAGAGGATGGAATCGTTAAGAGAGGATTTCCAGTTATTGGATGTGAGGAGGGAAGACGAAGTCAAGGAAAAACGGATTCCCAATACCCTCTGGATTCCCCTGGATGAGTTAAAAAAACGGATGGGGGAGTTAGATAAAGAAAAAGAGATTGCAGTTCATTGCGAATCAGGGCTTCGGTCTTATAAAGCCTATCTCAAACTCAAGCAGGCTGGTTTTGATAGAGTAAGGAATGTGGACGGAGGCTTGCTCTGCTGGTGTTATGACCTTGAATCCTCTGAGGGGTAGATTCCCCCATCTCAATTATCTCCCCAAAATTACTCTCTTCTAATTTACAACCCTTTAAGATTTTGTTAGATTATCTCTATCATGACCACCAAATCCCTTACCCCGATGATCAAACAGTACCTTCAGATCAAGAGTCAATATCCGGATTCCATCCTCTTCTTCCGGATGGGGGACTTCTATGAGATGTTTTTTGAGGATGCCCGAATTGCCTCAAAAGAACTCCAGATTGCCTTGACCTCCAGGGACAAGAGCCAGCAGGATAGCGTTCCTCTCTGTGGAGTTCCTTATTTTTCTGCCGAGACCTATATCTCTAAACTTCTTCAGAAGGGGTATAAGGTTGCCCTCTGCGATCAGGTTGAAGACCCACGGTTTGCCAAAGGGATCGTCAAGAGGGAAGTGGTACGGGTCTTTACCCCTGGCCTTGCCACGGATGCCATCCATTTAGGCAAAGGGGAGAGTCACTATTTAATGGGATTTTGTGCTGAAGGGGAGGTGTTTGGTCTTGCCTTCCTTGATATCTCGACAGGAGAATTGAAGACCTGCCAAATTTCAGGATTTGAACCCTTTCTGAGCGAGGCCTTAAGAAATGAGCCTAAGGAGATATTATCCCTCAAGTCCTTCCAGGGCCACCCCTCCTTTGAGAGATTCAAAAAGAGTTTTGGAGGGGGACTGATCAATTTCTTAGAAGATTATCAGTTCGAATCTTTTTCGTGTCTTACCCGTATAGAAGGGGGAGCAAATCTCCAGAAGCATCCGTTGTCTGCTCTTGCCACTGAAATGGTCCTCCGCTATGCAGAGGAGAACCAGAAGAGAACACTCTCTTATATCCAAGCCGTCCATTTTTATCAAGTTCAGGACTTTATGGTAATTGATGAGGTAACAAAGAGAAATTTGGAACTGACCCAATCCCTCTTTGAACAGGGCTCCAAGGGCTCTCTTTTCTGGGTACTGGATCAGACCATGACCCCAATGGGAAGTCGGATGCTTAGGCAGTGGCTCAATTATCCGCTTCTGGACATCCGAGAAATTGACCGTCGGCTGGAAGGGGTCTCAGAACTTAAAGAGAAGAAGGTTGAAAGGAAACAGATCAGGGAACTTTTGGGAGAGATTCAGGATATTGAACGTTTGACCTCTCGAATCTTCCTGGGTCATGCCAATGCCCGAGACCTGGTGGGGTTACGAAATTCAATTAAGAATCTACCTGTGTTAAAGGCAACCCTTCAGCCCTTCTTGGCTCCGATTATTAAAGAGTCTCTCTCCGAAATAGATGATTTTAATGACCTCTACCTATTACTCGAATCCTCCATTGTTGACCAGCCCCCCCTGACCCTCAAAGAGGGAGGGATCATCAAACCCCACTATAATCAGGAGTTGGATGGACTCAGAGAGATTGGAAAGAAAGGAAAGTCCTGGATTCTGGAGTTTGAGGCAGAGGAGAGAAGAAAGACAGGCATCTCGTCTCTTAAGGTTCGATACAATCAGGTTTTTGGGTATTATATTGAGGTTACCAAAAGCAACCTTCACCTTGTCCCTCCTCATTATTTAAGGAAACAAACCTTAGTGAATGCCGAACGGTTTATCACCCCTGAACTCAAAGAATTCGAAACCAAGGTTCTGGGAGCAGAGGAGGCCATCTGTCAATTAGAATACAGACTCTTTGGTGAGATCCGACAAAGAGTTTCCGAGGAGGCCACAAGGCTTCAGCGCTCCGCCTCAGCCATTGCGGTTCTCGATGCTCTCTGTTCCATGGCGGAGATTTCCGACCGGTACCATTATGAGAGACCTATCGTTGATGATGGGGAAGAGATCGTGATTCGTGACGGAAGGCACCCTGTTCTTGAGAGGATGGATCTTGGGGAAAGATTTGTTCCGAACGATGTTCAGATGGACACAAAGGATCATCAAATCCTTATCATCACCGGTCCCAATATGGCTGGCAAGTCCACCTTCCTGAGACAGGTGGCCCTCATCGTCCTGATGGCGCAGATGGGGTGTTATGTTCCTGCACGGGAGGCTCGGATTGGGGTCGTGGACCGAATCTTTACAAGGATTGGGGCTATGGATAATCTCGCAAGAGGCCAGAGCACCTTTATGGTGGAGATGATGGAGACGGCCCGCATTTTAAACCAGGCTACCTCGAGAAGCCTTGTCGTGCTGGATGAGATTGGCAGGGGGACCAGCACTTTCGATGGATTAAGCATTGCGTGGGCGGTTGCTGAATATCTTCATGACCATCCAATCCTAAGACCGAAGACCCTTTTTGCCACCCACTATCATGAGTTGACCGAGTTGGCCCTAACCAAGGAGAGGGTTAAGAATTACAATGTGGCAGTAAAGGAGTGGGCCAATGAGATCATCTTTCTTCGAAAGATTGTTGAGGGAGGTTCAAGCCGGAGTTATGGGATCCAAGTCGCAAGGCTCGCAGGCCTCCCCCAGAAAGTGATCGACCGAGCCAAAGAGATCCTTTCCAATCTTGAGAAGGGAGAGTTGGATGCGATGGGGATGCCAAAGATTGCCAAGACCAAACGATTGGATAAGGGAAGGGGAGGGCCTCTCCAACCCTCGCTCTTTTCTCAGCCCGATCCCCTTCGATTGGAATTAGAAAAGATTGATCCAAACCATCTCACTCCTCTCGAGGCCTTAAATATCCTCAGCGATTTGAAGAAAAAAGGTGAGACCCTGGATGAATGAGACCATGCGGAAGGAGAAGGCAATCGACTATTCGAAGGCAAGGCTGAAGATGGTCGAAGAACAGATTGTCGCCAGAGGCATCAAAGACCCCAGAGTGATCGAAGCGATGAAGAAAGTTCCCCGCCACCTCTTCGTTGAAGAGGCACTTCAAGGCCAGGCTTATAGCGACCATCCCCTTCCCATCGGAGAGAAACAAACCATCTCACAGCCCTATATGGTTGCCCTGATGACGGAGGCCCTGTTGTTAAAGGGGAAGGAGAAGGTTCTGGAGATCGGAACTGGTTCTGGATATCAGGCAGCCATTTTGGCGGAATTGGCTGAGAAGGTATTTTCCATTGAGAGGATTCGCTCTCTGGCTATTCGGGCGAGGGAGTTACTCTATCGATTGGGATATTACAATTTCGAGATAAAAATTTTTGATGGAACCTTAGGATGGATAGAAGAGAGTCCGTTTGATGCCATCCTTGTTACTGCAGGGGCCCCGGAGATTCCCCAATCATTCATCGATCAGTTGTCCATAGGAGGAAGACTGGTGATCCCTGTTGGAGACGCCTATGTTCAGGAGTTAATTCGAGTGACCAAAACGAAAGAGGGTTTGAAGAAAGAGGATTTAGGGGGATGCCGATTTGTGAAGTTAATTGGTCGATATGGGTGGGAAAACGAGTAAACGATGAACGAGGGACGATGGGCGATGGGCGATGGACGATAAACGATGATTATCAAGGGACTTTATGTTTTATTCCTGTTTATCATTCTTATCGCCCAGGGATGTGCGAGGGATAGAGTTACGGTTCAAAGGCCTCCTCCTATAGAAACGAAAGGAGTTTATCATATTGTCGAAAGACATCAGACCCTTTATCGAATCTGTAAGACCTATGGGGTTGATATCAACGAGGTGGCTCGGATCAACGGGATTGTGGATCCCAGTAGAATTCAGGTTGGACAGAAAATTTTTATCCCTCGGGCCAAAAAGGTTTTAAGGGTTGAGGTTTACATTGATGATGTGGTGATGGAGTCGTCTGAGAAGGAGAAGGTTGCCTACAGAAAACTGGATTTTATTTGGCCCGTTGAGGGTAGACTCGGGGATATTTTTGATGAGACCGAGAATAAGAGACATATGGGCATTGACATTTCTTCTCCCATGGGAACCCCCATCAAAGCCTCCAGCGGAGGGAGGGTGATTTATTCAGGAAATACAATTAAGGGTTATGGAAATCTGATCATCCTTCGCCATTCTGAGGAATACGTCACCATCTATGCGCACAACCAGGTAAATTTGGTTGAGGAAGGGGAATGGGTTGAAAAGGGACAGGTGATTGGGAAGGTGGGACAGAGCGGGAGAGCCTCAGGTCCCCATCTTCACTTCGAGATCCGAAGAAATAATAAACCCGTCAACCCTCTGTTGTTTTTGAAATAGAAATTTTGGGGAATGGGAGTAGGTTTTTTCTGGACTTTTAAAATGGTTGTTCTTCCCTAAACAGGATCCCTTAACTCTTTCTCAAAGCGTAGGACCGTTCGCTTGGTCAACCTATTGATCAGGGGGAGGATGTTTCCCTATGAGGAGGAACCTTACGGGGGAAGAAAGGGGAGGGGTTTGCCTGTTCGGTAAACCAGAGCCTGGCAGGAGGCAATGAGATTTTTCTTTTCATCAAAAACCTTGATGTCGTAGCCCGCCGTCTTTCGGGTCTGGTTAAACTCCTTGGCCTCGGCAAATAGTTTAACTCCAGGGGATGGAGGAGCAATATAGGTGATGTTCATGTTGAGGGCTACAGCGATTGTGCCATGGGAATTAGAGGCAGTTTCAAAGGCTTCATCGATCAGAGCAAATAATGCGCCTCCGTGAGCGGTACCTAAGAAATTTTCCATATCCTTACTAAAGACCATCTCTACCTTAGAATAGCCACTTCTTAGGTCAATCAACTTCATTCCAAATTTCTTTGCAAAGGGTTCCTTCTCCACTTGGGCAAAGATTGCCTCTTTCACCTTTTCATCCATCGTCTCTCCCTCTTTCCCGCTTTAGAAAGGATGGTTTATTCCCATTCTTTCCTCTCATATTGGACTTTTCCCCTGAGGCGTTTTTTAACAGAACGAATCATCTTCTCTTCTTTCTTTTTTTCGAGGGCTTTTTGGGGAATGGAAGTTGGGATTCGTGGTTTTCTTTGTTTGTTCAATTTGAGAAGACGTTCTCTTAGCCTCTCAAAGGCAAGTTTTCTGTTTTGGGCCTGACTTCTGTTCTTGGTGGCTGTCACAGTAACCCCGGAGGGAAGATGTGTAAGACGGACCGCAGTCTCAGTCTTGTTCTTTCTCTGTCCTCCTGGTCCTCTGGAACGATAGGTTTCGACAATGACCTGTTTTTTTAAGATTTCAGGGTCAGTAATGAACTTCACCATTTGAAATCCCAAAATCTAAGCACCAATATCCAAATAAATTTAACAAGACGAACCAGCCAACCACCAACTGGTGGTAAAATCCTTCACACTCTATTTTCAACGTAATCCAAAATTCCAATCTCAATTCGAGTGTTTTGGTTTGGACATTTGAATTTTTTAGGGTTTCGAGTTTAGGCCCTTAGGGAATCAATATCGATAAAAGTTTGTCTATAAACTCTCCATCAAATTACCCCCCTTTAGCAAAGGGGGCAGGGGGAATTTGAGACTAAGGGGAAATCCCCCTTAATCCCCCTTTTACAAAGGGGGAGGTTATTAAGGCAATTTAATCCCTGCCCCAAAGGGGCCACATCTTCCGAGCAAAGTCCCGGAAGAGGCATAGAATCTTACGATGAATATTTGAGAATTTTCTTCTAACATTTATGCCCCCTCACCCTTTCCCTCTCCCAGTGGGAGAGGGAAAGGGTGAGGGGAAAATTTCAAATAGTTTTGTTTAGGATTTTTCTCCCGCTTCGACATCGGCATGGTGTTTGATGACCAGGGCATCGACCATGAAGATGATATCCTCTGCGATATTGGTGGCATGGTCCGCAATCCTCTCCAGACATCGGGAGACAATCATCAAATGGACTGCCCTTGTAATCGTCTTCGGGTCTGACATCATATAGGTGAGAAGTTCCCGAAAGACCTGATCATTCAATCCATCAACAACATCATCCCTTTCGCATACGGAGCGGGCCAGTTTTGAGTCTCGATTCACGAAGGCATCCAGAACATCCTTGACCATCGATTGGGCAATTTCAGCCATCCGCGGAATATCGATATAGGGTTTGAGCTGGGGTTCCTGATTTAGTGAAATCGCTCGCTCTGCAATATTGACCGCTTGGTCACCCATTCTCTCGAAATCGGTGATGATCTTCATTGCGGAGGTGATAAACCTTAAATCTACCGCCATAGGCTGTCGTAAAGCCAGAAGTTTCAGGCACATATCATCAATGGCAATCTCCATCTTATTGATTTTCTCCTCTCCCTCAAAAACCTTTTTAGCCAGATTGTCATCTCTCTTCACCAGGGCGTTGACCGAATCCCGAATCGCCTCTTCCACCATGACCGCCATCTTGAGTAGATTCTCCTTCAGCTCTTCCAACTCTTTTTGAAAATGGGTTTCTGTGATCATTATCCTCTCCTCCTTTTTTTTCTTCCCTCTTCCCTCTACGGAAAATTAACCAAAACGACCTGTAATGTAATCCTCTGTCCTTTTATCTTTTGGACTTGTAAAGATTTGAAAGGCGGAGCTCTCTTCGATCAATTCCCCATTTAAAAAAAAGGCAGTCCGATCCGCCACACGAGAAGCCTGTTGAACATTATGGGGAACCAAAAGGACCGTTAACTCTTCCTTCAGTTGAAGAAGGGTTTCTTCAATGCTTGCGGTGGAGATCGGATCCAGTCCCGAACAGGGTTCATCCAGCATCAACACTTCAGGCTCCAGGGCAAGAACCCTGGCAATACAGAGGCGTTGTTGTTGACCACCAGAAAGCCGGAGGGCGGAATCATGGAGGCGATCCTTGACTTCCTCCCATAGAACCGCTGACCGAAGAGACCTCTCCACAATTTCCATTAGACGATTCTTCTGCCTGATGCCGTTTAGTTTGGGACCATAAGCCACGTTGTCGAAAACGGATAGGGGAAGAGGGGTTGGGAGGTCGAAGACCATTCCCACTCTTCTCCTCAACTGGGTGAGGTTCTGTTTCGGGTCATAGACGTCTTTGCCGTCTAAATAAATATTTCCGGAATGGGTGACCCCAGGGATAAGGTCAGTCAAACGATTGATGCTTTTGAGAAGGGTGGTCTTTCCACTTCGTGCTGGTCCAAAGATGGCAAAAATCTCTTTCGAACGGATCACGAGGTTGATCCCTTTAAGCACTTGGGTTGTGTCATAATACGCACTAAAGTTTTTGATGATGATCCTGTTCTCCTCGGGCATCGTTTCCCTCATATCCTTCGGCGAATATATCGATTCAATAACAGATTGGCGACCGTATTGATCAAGAGGACCAGGAGGATCAGCACTGCACCGGTCCCGTAAGCCATTTCCATGGAGATCCCCTCACGGGCAAGGATATAGAAATGGACTGCCATGGTGCGAATCGGAGAGAAGAGAGAAGTTGGCATCACCAGCGAAGAACCCGCAGTGAGGATGATGGCAGCCGTCTCTCCGATACTTCGGCCAATCCCTAAGATGATTCCCGTGATAATCCCTGGGAGGGCGTTTGGAATAATGGCATGAACCACGGTCTGCCACTTTGTTCCTCCGAGTGAGTAACTCACTTCACGGTAAGTAGGTGGGATGGTTTTAATCGCCTCCTCTGCAGTACAGATGATGGTGGGAAGGATCATGGCGGCCAGGGTTAACCCTCCGGAAAGGATGGACCATCCCATGTTGAGATAGATGACAAAGAAGACAAACCCGAAGAGTCCAAAGATAATGGAGGGGATTCCTGCTAAACAGTCCGTTCCAAAACGGATGATCCGGCTGATGCGACTTTCCTTTGTATATTCCCTGAGAAAGACCGCTGTTCCAACACCCAGTGGGGTCGCCACCAGAACAGCGAGCGCAGTCAGGGCCAGTGTGCCAATGATGGTAGAAAAGATTCCTCCTTCTCTCCCCATGCTTCGTGGCGACTCAAGAAAGAATCGAAGGCTCAGGACTGGAATTCCTTCGGATAAGATTTGAAAAAGGATCAGAAACATTACAGCAATGGTTGAGAAGGCAGCCAACCAGATGAGGACTTTTGCGATCCGCTGGGTGAGGTATCGGGTTTGATTGAGCCTCAACGAACCCTCCTTCTCGACAGGGTGATGGCCAGGGAGTTAAGGATCATGATGATGAAGAATAGGATGACTCCCGTAGCAAAGAGGGCCTGTCGATGGTCTCCGCTGGCATATCCCATTTCGATTCCAATGTTGGTGGTCAGTGTTCTTGCCGAATCTAAAAAGGAAGCGGGCATCTTTACCGCATTTCCCAAGATCATAATCATCGCCATGGTTTCCCCAATCGCCCTCCCCATCCCGAGGATGATGCTTGCCACAATCCCTGACCTTGCCGCAGGGATTAAGACACGCCATATGGTCTGCCAATGGGTGGCTCCAAGAGCAAGGGCTCCTGCCTTATAAGAGGGAGGAAGTGCCCTCAGGGAGTCCTCTGAAATGCTGATGATGGTTGGTAAAATCATAAACCCGAGGACCGCAGAGCCTGAGAGAATACTCAGACCTGGTCCACCCAGATAGGTCCGAACAAGGGGGACCAGAACGATCAACCCCCAAAACCCATAGATCACCGAAGGGATTGCAGCCAGGAGTTGAATGGTGGGTCTAAGAACCATCCCAGCCGAAGGGGGGACCCATTCACATAAAAAAATCGCACAGGCCAGACCCAGTGGAATCCCAAGGAGAAGGGCACCAAAGGTGACCCAGAACGATCCCACGGTCATGGAAAGGATTCCATAAGACCCTTGACTGGGAATCCACCGATCCCCAAGGATAAAGGACCTAAGACCCACCTTAAAGATCAGGGGAACGCCTTGCTCAAAGATGAAGAAGGCAATAAGCGCAAGGATGGCAATCGACGAGAGCGCAATCATTAAAAGAGTTTTTTCAACAATCTTTTCCTTGATCTCCATTCCTTCTCCAGAAATACTAAGGTCTGATGGTGATTAACCCTTCCTTTGCGAGCAGATGTTGAGCCTCTTCGCTTAGGACAAATTCTAAGAAAGCCCTGGCCTCACCTTTGGGACTTCCATTGAAAACGAAGAGGAAGGGCCGAACCAATCGATACCGACCCTGGACAATATTTTTTAAATTGGGTTCAATTCCTGAAACCCTTAGGGCCTTCACTTTTTCATTGACCAGACCTAAAGAAATGTACCCAATCGCATTGGGATCGCTTGAAACGACCTGCCGGATAGCGCCATTGGAGTCCTGAACCAGGGCCTCAAGACTGATCTCCTCCTTTTCCATCACCATTTTTTGGAATGCCTCTCTCGTTCCGGAACCCTCTTCGCGGGTGACCAGAATGATGGGCCGATTGGGGCCAGCCACTTCACCCCATTTTTTTATCTTCCCGCTAAAAATCTCTCTGATCTGAGTGAGGGAGAGGTCTTGAACAGGGTTTTGGGGATGGACGATGATGGCAATTGCATCCTTGGCAATGGTGACCGAATAAAGGTCTTTTTCTTCATCGCAGAGAGATCGTGAGGACATCCCAATATGGGCAGCATTCGTTTTGACCGCTTCGATCCCCGCCGTAGAGCCTCCTCCCTGGACATAGATATAGGATTTTGGATGCTGAATCATATATTCTTCAGCGAGGAGTTCAGCAAAGGGTTCCACCGAGGTAGAGCCTGCGATGGTGATCCCAGCCTTCGCTCGCTGGCATCCGATGTTGGTTGAAATTAGCAATAGGATTACAAAAAAACAGAGTAAATATTTTGCAATTTGCAATTTGAAGTTTGCAATTTGAAATGGCTTATCCATATCTTCCTGTCACGTAATTTTCAGTCCTTTTATCTTTGGGCCGGGTGAAAATCTCTTCTGTCGGCCCATATTCCAACATCTCTCCAAGAAGAAAAAATCCTGTCCAATCCGAGGTTCGAGCGGCCTGCTGCATATTGTGGGTGACAATCACAATCGTATAGTTCTTCTTTAGATCCTGCATCAATTCTTCAATCTTAAGAGTAGCCATCGGATCGAGAGCGGAGCAGGGTTCATCCATTAAGACGACCTCGGGCTCCACCGCAAGGACCCTGGCAATACAGAGCCTCTGTTGCTGACCGAGGGTGAGTTCTAAGGCACTCCGATGAAGACGGTCTGAGACTTCTGACCAGAGCGCAGAGGCCTTGAGGCTTTTCTCAACGATCTCTTCGATTCTCCCTTTTGAGTGAATTCCCAATACCCTCGGTCCAAAGGCCACATTGTCAAAAATAGTTTTTGGAAAGGGGTTGGGTCTTTGAAAGACCATTCCGACTCTCTGTCTGAGGGAAACCACATCCATCTCCGAGTCATAGATATCCTTTCCATCAAGAGTGATTAGTCCTTCCGTCCGAGTATTGGGGATGAGTTCATTGAGTCGGTTGAGGGCACGGAGAAAGGTAGACTTCCCACAACCTGAGGGGCCGATCAGGGCGGTGATTTGGTTGGCTCGAATAACGAGATTAATATTTTTTAAGGCTTGAAAATTGCCATAATAGAAATTGAGGTTTTGGGTCTCCATCTTCGGGATGGGATCAGATTCACCCATTAGATCGGTTTCACCCCCTGATTTTTTAACCGAATCTCAAATTAACAAATTATGATCATCCAATCAAGTCGATTTCTAAGAAAAAAAAAGAATCAGGCCCTTAGGGAATCGATATCGACAGAGGCCTAGAATCTTACAATGAATATTTGAGAATTTTCTTCTAACATTTATGCTCCCTCACCCTTTCCCTCTCCCACTGGGAGAAGGAAAGGGTGAGGGGTAAATTTCAAATATTTTGGGTTAGATTTTATCCAAAGCGTCCTGTGATATAGTCTTCGGTTAATTTTTTGGAGGGTTTGGTGAACATCCTATCGGTTTTATCGAACTCGATGATTTCTCCTAAATACATAAAGGCGGTGTAATCGGACACTCTTGCTGCCTGCTGCATATTGTGGGTGACGATAATAATGGTAACCTCTTTTTTTAATTGCATGATCAGTTCTTCAATCTTAGAGGTTGCGGTGGGGTCAAGGGCAGAGGTGGGTTCGTCGAACAACAGGATTTCAGGCTCTGTGGCAAGGGCTCTGGCAATACAGAGTCGCTGCTGTTGACCCCCTGAGAGGTTAAAGGCATGCTCATGGATTCGGTCTTTGACCTCCTCCCAGAGCGCAGCCTGTTTCAGGGCCTTCACCACTTTTTCCTCAACCAGGCTTTTTTTCTCTCCCCTGACCCTCAGCCCGTAAGCCACGTTTTCAAAGATGGTCTTTGGGAAGGGGTTTGGTTTTTGAAAAACCATGCTGATCCGCATCCGGACCTCGATGGGATCCACCGTCGGAGATATAATATTCAATCCTTCAGGATAGAGAATAATCTCCCCCTCATAACGGTTGTTGGGATAAAGATCGTGCATGCGGTTAAAACAACGGAGGTAGGTGGTCTTTCCACAGCCCGAGGGCCCAATTAGGGCAGTAATCCTCCTTTCAGCAATAGGTAGATTAATTGTTTTGAGGGCCTGGTGGGAATCGTAATAGAAATTGAGGTTTTTGACCTCGGCCTTCAGTTTTTCAGAAATCATCCTGGACCCTCCAACCTCCTCTTACCACTTGATCCTCTTTCTAAATCGATATCTGAGGTAGATGGCCAATCCATTCATGACCAGGGTCATGAGGAGAAGAATGATCCCGGCTGCTGCGGCGTTGATATGGAACTCTTTCTGGGGGCGTGAAACCCAGTTAAACATCTGAATGGGCATCACCGTAAAAGGATCCAAAAGCCATTGGAACGAGAAAAAGGGGAAGGTGCTGATCAAAGGGGAGGAGGGCAAAAAGGCAATGAAGGTTAGGGCACCCACGGTGATGATAGGGGCTGTCTCTCCAATGGCTCTGGAGAGCCCTATAATTATGCCCGTCAGGATTCCTCCTGAAGCATAGGGCAGGACATGGTCTCTGATCGTTCGCCATTTGGAAGCCCCTAAGGCATAGGAGGCTTCGCGGATGGAGTTGGGGATGGAACGGATCGATTCCCGGGTAGCAATGACCACCATCGGGAGAATCAAGAGGCCAAGGGTGAGGCCACCGGTAAGGATGCTCTCTCCAAATTTTAAGAAATAGACAAAGAGACCAAGGGCCAGAAGGCCATAGATGATCGAAGGGATTCCTGCCAGATTATTCATATTGATTTCGATGAAATGGGTCAGCCAGTTCCTCTTCCCATATTCCTCTAAATAGATTCCTGCACCGATCCCCAGGGGGATGGCGGTGGCGGCTGTGACAATCATCACCAGGGTTGATCCAACCCAGGCAGAAAGGATGCCAGCCTTTTCCGGAAACCGTGAAGGGTAAGAGGTGAAAAACTGCCAACCCAGCCTCGGAAACCCATCGATGAAAAGGTCGATGATAAGCGTAAAGAGAAGAACGAACCCAATCAGGGTTGACAAAAAACCGATCCCCCAAAAAATATAATCCCGGGTCTTATTGAAGGTAATTCTTCTTCTTATTTCATTGAGGGAGGGAGTAGAGGACATTATTAATAAACCTCACGGATTCTTCTTCTGAACCAGAATCCCAAAATGTTTAATGTCAGGGTCATTAAAAAGAGCGTGACTCCTGCGGCAAAGATCGTCTTGTATTCCATCGTTCCATGGGGGACGTCTCCAAGGCTGACTCCTACAATGTAAGCAGTCAGGGTCTGGATCGGTTCAATCGGATTCAGGGTGAGATTTGGCATCATCCCCGCTGCAATCGCCACCACCATCGTCTCCCCAATCGCTCGACTGATCCCGATAATAAAGGCTGCGGCAATGCCTGAAAAGGCGGAGGGGATGATCACCTTAAATGCGGTTTGAAAGCGGGTCGCCCCCATCGCATAGGAGCCCTCTCGGATATGCATCGGAACTGCCTTCATCGAGTCCTCACTTACTGAACTGACATAAGGAGTGATCATTATTCCCATGATGATGCCAGGGCTCAGAGCATTGAACCCCGAAAGATTTGAAATCAATTTCTGAAGAATTGGGGTGAGAAAGAGAAGAGCGAAATACCCATAGACCACCGTAGGCACAGCCGCCAAGATTTCCAGAATAGGTTTTGCCACCTCTTTCACCTTGAAAGGGGCATATTCGCTGAGATAGACAGCAACAAAGAGACCCATGGGTAAAGAGATCAGCACAGCAATCCCTGTCACCAGAAGCGTTCCGGTGACCAGAGGCAGGATGCCGAATTTTGGTTGGGCAAAAAGAGGCGTCCATTGAGTTCCCGTTATAAATTCCATTATGGAGATATCTTTAAAGAAACCTCCTGCCTCAAAGAATAAGATGAAAACGATACTGAGGGTGATAAGAATAGAAGAGAGGGCGCTCGCAAGAAGCACTCCTTCGATCGCCCTCTCTTTGAATTTTTGGATTCGTTTCCTTCTCACCATGGACTTTCCAATTGGTTCCCTGTAGAAAAGGGGTTATTTCTTTTCCTCCAGTTTCAGGAGGTCTTCAACCTTCATCCCAATCTTTGGTTCCCCTCCAAAGACTGTTCCTGTTATCCCCTTGGTAAACCTCTCTTCAGCAAGTCTGTAAGCCCGATCGGGGAGGGGCACATACTTCACCTGTTTCACCAACTTAGAGGCATGCCTCAGGTAGAACAACACAAACTCCCTTACTTCAGGCCTCTCAGTGGACTTTTTACTCACATAGATGAAGATAGGCCTTGAAAGAGGCGTATAAGTTCCATCCATAATCGTCTTCTCTGAAGGAACTATGGACCCTTTTCCTCCATCAATGGGAACGATCTTTAACCTCTCCTTATTCTCTGCATAATAGGCAAATCCAAAAAAGCCCAGGGCTCCTCTGTCTGTAGCAATCCCTTGAACGAGGACATTGTCATCCTCACTGGCGGTAAAATCTCCTCGACTGGATCTCGACTTTCCAACGATGGCCTCTGTAAAGTAATCGAAGGTCCCTGAGTCCACCCCAGGACCATAGAGTTTTAAGGGGAGCTCAGGCCATTTCGGGTTGACCTGATTCCATTTTGTGATGACCCGTTCTGCGGCGGGTTCCCATATCTTTTTAAGGTCAGAGGGGGTCATGGAGGTTACCCAAGTGTTTTTAGGATTGACCATCACGGCAATCCCATCGTAAGCCACAGGAAGTTCAATGTATTCAATCCTCGCCTCTTTACAGGCATCCATCTCTTTTTTGACGATAGGGCGAGAGGCGTCTGAAAGGTCAATCTCACCTCTGCAGAATTTTTTGAACCCTCCGCCTGTTCCAGAGATCCCAACGGTTACCTTCACGGCTCCTTTTTTGGCTTTCTGAAACTCCTCAGCCACTGCCTCAGTAATAGGATAGACTGTGCTCGATCCATCAATTTTGATAATTTTTTCTTGAGATAAAACTGGGCCTGTGCCTCCTAAGAATATGAAGATTATTAAGAACACTATCCCTTGCCCCATAAATTTAAGTTTACTTTTTATGCCTTGATTTTCCATACTATTTTCTCCTTTCTCAATAGACTAATAAAGTTATGTTACATTTGTGTTACAGTTTCTTTACATTTCAGTTAAATCATTTTCATCACCCCCTTTATCAGAAACTGAATCATTAATCCTTTAAAGATTGATTAAATCTTAACAGGTGTTTGTTAAGACAATGTTAAAGTCTCGTTAAATTTCGATGATAAATATCAATTGATGAAACATATTTGGCGACACATTAAAAAAGAATCAAAAGAGGGCACTCTTTTCCATCTTCCCATCATCATTACAGAAAAGGGTATTGCCATTTGTGACAGTCAAAAGAAGATAAAATTAATTAAAAAGCAGGTCGATATATTGGGAAAGTGTCTCAGGAAAGGAAGAGATATCAGAGGGTATTTCTATTGATCATTAATGGATAATTCCATTTTTTAACAAAAATTTAATCTTTTCAAAACGATCCTGTAACATTAAAAGGTTAATTAAAAATTGTGTTGTTATGTGATTTCCATATTCATACCACATATTCTGACGGGTCTGTGAATTTAAGAAGAACGATAGATCTCTTTGGTCAGTCCGGGTTTGATGTCATAGCCATCACAGACCATGTGGTCAACGGAGAGAGTACGTATGGAAAGTTAGCCAACCGTTTCCGATTCTCTGTGAATGAAGAGAATTTTAAAAACTACTTCTCACAAATCCAAGAAGAGGCAAATAGGGCCTGGGAAAAATATGATTTACTGGTCATCCCTGGGGTTGAAGTCACTAAAAGTTCACTCTATTCCAGTAAATCTGCACATTTTCTCTTGATTGATATTAAAGAATTCATCCCTGCCTCCTGGAACTATGAAAAGATCTTTCTTGAAGCCAAAAAACAGGATGCTCTCATTATTGCCTGTCATCCTCACCACACCTCCGACTTAACCTCCATCAGCACCCTCTTTCTATGGAACAATAGAGACAAATATGCCAAGTATATTAATGCTTGGGAGATTGCTAACCGGGATGATCTCTTCAATGTGATCAGCTTGAAAAAATACCCCTATATCGCCGGGAGTGATTTTCACAGGGTGAGTCATCTCTATTCTTGGAAGACCATGTTGAATTGTGAGAAAGATATTGCGGCCATCAAACAATGTATCCGGGATAACCGAGGGGTTGCTATCACTCTCTTTAGAAATGGGGTTCCATTTTAAAGATTAAAGGAGGAAAACGAAATGGAAATATTTTGGATCATCATCAGTCTCACCCTTTTGGGATTGATCGGTTATGGGCTTCAGATCTTTTCTATTAGCACCTATAAAGAGAAAACCAAGAAATTAGATGGGGAGCAAAATTCTATTGAAACCTTTCCACCGATTTCAATACTTAAGCCGCTCAACGGTTTAGATGATAACCTGTTTGACAATTTGGAAAGTTTTTGCATGCAAGATTATCCGAGGTATGAGATATTGTGTTCCGTCCAGGATACTAATGATGCAGCCTACCGGGTGGTTGAAAAAATAAAAAAGAAATTTCCAGAAAGGGAAATTTCAACCCTTGTGGAACGGTGCAATGAAGGACTGAATCCAAAAGTCAATAATATGCTTCCAGCGTATCGTCAGGCCAAGTATCCCTATATTCTGATCAGCGATAGCAATGTCTTAGTCGATCGAGAATACCTAAGAAGAATTATTACTCCCATAAAAGATCCAAAAATCGGACTCGTTACTAATTTAATTAAAGGAGTGGGAGCAAAGACAATTGGTTCTCTTTTTGAGAATCTCCATTTAAATTCGTTTATTTTAGGAAATGTCTGTTTTCTGAGGAAATTCTTCAATATTTCCTGTGTCGTTGGAAAATCGATGTTGATGAGAAAATGTGATCTTGAGGCAATAGGAGGTCTGAAGGCATTCAAGGATATGCTTGCTGAAGACCATTTCATCGGTGAAAAGATAAGGGAAAGAGGTCAACATGTGATTGTTTCGAGCCACTTAATCAGTAATGTGAATGAGTATTGGGGCCTGAAGAAGTTCTTGAACAGGCACTTAAGGTGGGGAAAGATGAGGGTGAAAATTCTGGGGTTCAAATATTTGATCGAATTAATCTGCAATCCCGTTTTTATATCTTTATCCTCCTTGTTCTTTGAGGGTCCATCCAAAAGGGCTTTGATTTTCATTACTGCCGTAGGTATCATCAAAGTAGTCGGCGATTTTTATATCGGGGAGAAGATCAAGTCCCAACTCCACCCTCTTGCCTATCTGTTATCTCCTTTGAAGGACTTTTTTATAGGGTTAGTGTGGTTCATGTCCATCGCTAATGACACGGTAGTCTGGCGGGGAAAGCAGTACCAGATTGGAGAAAACACAGTTTTGTCTCCCTGTCCGGAGAAATCCATTTGGACACGGAGGTACCGATGGATTGATCGGATTCGTGTTAAGCTTGCATCATAGAGAAGATTGCAGAGGTGACTGCAATTATAAATTAGTCAAACGTTTGACCGGAAAAAATAACAAGTTAAAAAATACCTCCTTCCTAAAAGACATTTTTAGAGAACCTGTTCAAGGATGTTTGCCTTAAGGGAATGTTTTTCCTGTAATCGGGGATGGGGGAGATATTAGTCAACTTGTTGAATTCCAATTTACACAAGCTGAGTATTCCTTTACTTCCATTTTAGAATATGGTTCCACACTGGCGCTGGTTAATAAATTGTATAAAGCATTGAATATTCTGGATTTGAGGCTTCATGATAAAGATTTAAGATACCCGCCTCCACTGATCTTACACGCAATCATCATCCCTCATTTTCCATCTTCATTTTAAATCACTTTTTTCTCTAATTGACACAAAAAAATAATTTCTTTGAAACCAAAACGTCAAATTGGGTTGTTAATCTTGTTTTAAAAATCTACAGACTCCCAAGGGATGAAGAAGTATGTTGCACTCAAAGGGGAGGATATGAAAGGAGGGGATGTCCCAAGAAACAGAATGACGTGTTGGATGAATTATGTTTGAAGTGAGCCGGAGAATCATTATACCAGGAGGAAATTATGAAAACTAAATTTAAAATGATGGCAATGCTTTTAATAGCGGTTTCTCTTATAGGGTTGGTGTTCGAAAGCAATGCAAGACATCCTAAGCATGTCAAGCCTGTAAGGCATATCATCTTATTTATAGGCGATGGAATGAACCTTGAACATGAAATTGCCACGAGTCGATACCTTTATGGCAGGGATTATGCTCTGTCCTTCCATCAGCTCCCTTATCAAGGTAATGTGGCAACCTGGGACGTAAGCACTTACAAATACTGGTCTGGGGGAACTTATGATCCTAATGCTATAAACCCTATTATGGGTTACGATCCAGCACGGGGTGGTAAAATTCCTTATCCTTTTGGACCTGAACTACCCGGGGCCCAAGCTTATCATACCATAAAGGCCACTGACTCGGCTTCTGCTGCTACAGCCTGGGCTACTGGTTATAAAACTGACGATGGAAATTTGGCTTGGCTACCTGGCGACCCTAACGAAGGCGGGAACCGTAATAACGACGGGTCGTTGAAGACCATCGCCGAAATATTACGGGAGCTTAAAGGCTTTTCGATTGGTGTGGTGAGCACGGTACCCTTTACCCATGCAACTCCGGCTGCCCACGTGAGCCATAATAAAAGCCGAAATTGTTATCACATTGGGTCACGACCGGAATGCGAGAGAGGCATCGATGCAGAGATCCTAACCGAGGTAAAACCTGATGTAGTTATTGGTGGCGGACATCCTGGTTACGATAGTACACCAACATTCAATTACATCTCTAAAAATATTTATAATGCCTTTAAGGATGGCGACTACTCCAGCGAGTACATTTTTGTGGAACGAACTGCCGGAGTGGATGGCGGCCTCTCTATACTCAAAGCAGCACAACAAGCTGTTGCTGAAAACAAGAAACTTTTTGGTTTGTTTGGGATGGAAGGAGGCGGTAACTTCGAGTCCCTGGAGCCATATAACCTCCCTGGTACTCCTTTAGTGAGGCAGGTGACACGGGAGAACCCTACTTTAGCTGAGGCCAGCCTAGCGGCATTAAAAGTACTCAGCCAGAATGAGAACGGATTTTTTGTCATGATCGAACAGGGTGACATCGATTGGGCCAACCATGCCAATGACTTCCAACGCATGGTGGGCACCCTCAAGGACTTGCATGACAGCGTGCAGGCGGTTATTGACTTCGTTAATCAACCTAATGATGGCATTGACTGGAGCAATACCTTGCTAATCGTCACCTCCGATCATAGTAACGGTTATATGCGTAATAAAATGGAAATAAGCCCCGGTGAATTACCAGTACAGATCGGCGTGGGCAGTTGCGGATATGGTGGGCCTCCATGCGCCTACCCTAATGGAGAGGTGACTTATGGATCCACGAACCACACTAACGAGCTGACACGTATATATGCAATGGGTGCCTGGGCTTCGAATTTCAAAAGGTATGAGGGTGTTTGGTATCCTTGCACGAGGATCATTGACAACACCCATATCTTTCACGTGATGGTTGAAGCAGCAGGTCTCCCTCAAGATTCTCCCTTAAAGATCATTACTGAGAGGCCCATCCGCTGTTCCGATTTATGGTGGGGGACTTCCTCCAATTAATAAATTTTCGGTTTTAGAAAACCTATACACAAAGGGGACTCAATTCTGCACAGTATTAAGTCTCATTTCATTTATCTCGACGATGCTATCATTTCCGAGAAAGATGAAGCTATTATTGATAAATCTTACTGAGTCCAGCGGTAAAATAAAATGGGCTTTTTTACCCCCCTCATGATGAAAGGACCATATTCAACACCTTCGGGTATGATTGCAACAAACCTATTATTGATTTTATATTGTTCTCCTGCCACTCATAAGTCAACTTTGCCATGAAGTTTATGAATATCATCCAGATCAGACCCCAAAACCCCTATTACTTCTTGAAATGGATACGTAGGAACATTTATAAAGGTTACATCCTGGTTTCCCTTTGACCTCTCCTCTATGCCGCCAGATCCATGAGGCCTCTAAAAAATGATCCCGAAGCCACTTCTCATAGATTTAGTAAATTGTTTTTTTAAATGATTTAGGGAGGTGGGTTTACGAATTAGAAAGGGTAGGCCCTAAGGCTAATTTAATTCGAAGGCCTACCCTCATCAATGCGGTTTATGGTCTTAGAATTTGAAATTAAGGTCGACCTGGATGAGATTTTCAGTTTGCTTTGGATAACCGAGAATTTTCCTTGAGTTGTAGTAGTCAAAACTCAACCAGATATTCTTCCACAACCCTACATTCAAGATAGCTTCGTGACCCTTTACATTGGTTGCTCCGCCATAAAAATCAGAATCAGGTAGGACATCAAGCCAGGCATCTTTTTCAAGACGCCTGTAGGAGTATTCGAAAGACCAATCTCCAAACTTCTTCATTGAAGTGTGTCCTACTTTCACTCCTGCAATGTATCCCTTTTTTTCATCCCTTGGATCAGAATTGTAAACAAATTCACCGAAGAGGCTGAGGTAGGGGATAAAGGTTTGTTTAAAAAGGTTCTTAAAACCAATCCCAGCACTGACAACCAGTGCATCATAATCGTATTTTAATTTATTATTGAGCAAGGTGTTGGAGCTACTACTATGGTCAAGAGTATTTTTCTGAACCCCATTGAATAAGTAGTAGGCTAAAGCAAGTTGAAGATCAATATCTTTCGTGATCTTCCAATTCAACCCTGGTTGTAGGGCAAACATGAAAGGATCCTTATTACTACTTCTCTCATCCAAGATAAAGAATCCTGAATTGAATGAAAAATCAAGAATGGGGAGAATTGGATATTTAAACTTCACCGCACCACCTTCAGGAGTGATGTCAGTATCCCAGAGCAGGTCTGATGGGCGATAGAGAGGATTGTGAAACTTTCCGCCGATTAGACTAAGCCCTTTTATTGGAGTATATTCAGCGAAGGCATAGTCAATTCGGATGTTCTTTTTCTCAAAAGTATTTTCAAAAGTAACATTTGTTGAACGGGGATCACCACTCCCTCCTGCCAGACCAAAACCTACATTCACACCTTCTACAAGTTTAGTCTTTGCCCCCAGTCTTAATCTGAATCTTCCCCGATCTCTGTCTTCTTTATCATCATCCTTTTTTTCTTGCCATTGATATCTAAGCCTTAGGTCCCCAGACAATTTGATATTTTTGATCCACTCAGGTGGATTAATGATCCAATTAGGGATATTCTTTGCCCAATCTGGTGTCTCTTTTTTTTCTGTTTTTACTTTTTCTTCACCCAAAGATATATTGGGCAAAGAGATTAATACAATCAAGCCTATGGTGAACAGATAAATACTGATTTTATTTTTTTTACTTTTCTTTAAGCTCATGGGAAAACCTCCTTTTGATTTTTTATGAAGTGAATTTATTTTTTAAAAATGAATCAGAAAAAAAATGTTTCTCCATCAATCACCCCCTTCCTTTTTTAATAGTTCTAATCTTCACGGAAAATTAACTAATACTGGAGGGCGATAGAGGCTTGTCGAAAACCCCCATTCCCCCTTCAATAACTTTTTGGCATTAACAATCGCTTCGGATAAATCTTGTTCAGGATTTTTGGATATCTCTCCATGACCTGGAAAGATCCTTGATATTTTGCGAGCCTCTAAACGCATAATCGAATTGATATAATCTCCCACGCTTCCCGACTCTGCGATATAAGAAAGGGTCCCTCCAGAAAAGACTGTGTCTCCTGAAAAAAGAACTTTTGTTTTAAATTCATAGATACAAATCGAGCCTGAGGTATGCCCTGGTGTATGGATCACTTCAAGAGTATGACTCCCGAGGTCAAAAAGGGATCTATTTTCTAACCATAAATGGATGCGAAGAGGAATCTCGTTTCGATCCCCAGAGCGATAGAGGGTGACATAGTGATCTTCGAGTGTAATTTTGGTTGCCGCGAAACGATGGGCGGCAATGAAAGAGGACTCCTGGAAATATCTATTGGAGCCAATGTGGTCTAAATGCTCATGGGTATTGATCACTAAGTCGATGTCTCTGATTTTTAACCCCAACCTGAGGAGTTGTTTCTGGAGAAAAAGAAAATTCTGATCCAGCCCTGAATCGATCAAAACATTCCGATATGAAGCACGAATCAAATAATTATGACTGCCTTTTCCTTCCCCTCTGAGAAGATAAATATTCTGTTGAATTTCTTCGATTTTATCCCCCATGGTTTTTCTTTCTAAATTTCTGGATGGCCTGCTCAGTCGATTGAGAGATTTCAAAAATTTGATCCAGACGATTGTCTTTAAAATAACGATCCAACTCTGGATTCAAACCGCAGAGCATGACCTTACATCCAGAAAGATCTAATTCTTTCTTAATCGTATTTAAAACACCTGAGATATAAACTCCTTCCGTTTCGCTTAATCCCTCCAAATCCAAAATAATCTTTTGGCCTAATTCTTGAAGATGTGGAGTCAAACGATTTTTTATCATTAAACGTTCGTTCACTCCCACAGGTCCCGACAGTTTAATAATTAAAAATTCATCACTATGTCTAAATTCATAATTCATTTCCTATCTCCCTTTAATTCAACTTGATCGATCAGGTATCTCAAATTTTTAGAAATATTCTCCGTATATTTAACTGCACCAAACCCTCCACATTTTGTACAGATATTTCTATCTATTTCATTAATTCGGTTAGATACTTTGGTAAAAAACCCTTTTCCATTACAAAGAAGACAGTTCACCATTCCATACTCTTCTGGAAAATATTTCTTATGCATCAAATTACCCTCCTCTCTTCCCCATGAATACTTCGAGGTGTCAAAAACTATTCTATCGAATGGATCGGAAGTGTTGAGTCTTATCCTTAAATAACAAACCATGATATCAATCGTTTTTCATCCTCCATGTCAACAAATAAGGGAACCTTACGGTCCTATTCCTGCTATATTGATGACTATTCATATAGGTCTCCTCAATAGATTTAGGAATCCTATTTAGAATAAAAATATGACAGCTTAATGGCATTTATGTGAAATTATTGTTATAAAAACCTTAATTTTGGAGTTTCCTTCCCACGGGTATAATGATAGAGAAGGTACTCCCCTTTTTAAGCTCGCTTTGAATGGATATCCTGCCCCCATGTAGATCCACAACTTGTTTGACAAAGGTAAGCCCTAAGCCAGTTCCGATTTTTTTAGGTGCATTATTCCCTCTGTAGAAAGGTTCGTGTATTTTTTCGACGTCCTCTTTCGAAATTCCGATTCCTGTATCCTTCACAGAAATCTCTATTTTCCCATCATTCTCAGCTTTACCATGGGACGTTAGGATAACGTGCACCTTTCCTCCTTTCGGAGTATATTTCAGAGCATTATTTAAGAGGTTTTCAATAGCCCGAAAAATGAGTTGTTCATGACATCGAATGAGCGGCATGGAAGAGGGGGCCTCAAATTCGATCTCAATCTTTTTCTCAATGGTTCCTTCTTTTTGTAAATCAATTACTTGTTGAATCAATGGCCGGATATCCACCTCTTTGAACTCGTCTTCAATTTTTATGAAGGAAAGGGTATCATCCACCCATCGGGTCAAACGCAAACTGTTGTCATAAATCATCCTCAAAATCTTCTGTTCTTCCTCATTCTGATTCCTGCGAAGCATTCTTTTTGCAGAAGCCCCGATGGATAGAAGGGGGTTTTTTAGATCATGAACCAATTGTGTCAATTCCATTTCCTTCTTGTGTATTAAAGATTGAAGGGACTCCATTTCTTCTTTGAGTTGAAAGACGGACTTTTTTTTCTCAATCAGATTTCCGACTCGTAGAAGCAATTCGTGGATAGAGAATGGTTTAGTCAAGTAGTCATCCGCTCCTATTTGAAGCCCATAGACTCTGTCTTCTGGCATCGCTTTTGCTGTCAACATGATGATGCTTAATTCTCTGATTTCTTTCTGGGTGTTCTGACGTATCAGACGACAAAGTTCCCATCCATCGAGATTCGGCATCATCAGATCAAGGATCAAGAGGTCAGGCTTATCTGCTTCTATCTTTTTCCATGCATCAAATCCATCATAAGCCTTGTGGATTTCATATCCCCTTTTTTCAAGGTTGTAGGTAAGCATCTCTACAAGATCTCGTTCATCATCAGCGATCAGAATTTTTATTCCATTCTTTCCTTTCCCATCATCATTGGGGTGGTGTAGAACTTTTGTATTTGGAGGAATTATCTGGGGAAGCCTGATGCATTCTTCTTTATCACTAAAAAAGAGAAGGGCTACTTTTCTCTTAAGGATGGCTTTCTTAATGGACTCTCTCTCTTTCTCCGCATAAATCAATGATTTCCAGGAAGTAAGATGGTGACGGTCGTGAAAATCGGAGTTTGCGAGATAGGGAAAGCGTTCTAAGCTTACCTCTCCAAAAATGTCCTCCCGATTTGCAATCTCCCAGGCATCGATCTTGTCTACATATCTTTCTTTGTATCTCCAAAGATGGAGAGGATGTCGCACAAGTGAGGTCATATCTCCTTGGAGGAAATAGGAAAGTTTCAAAGGAGGGTGAGAAGCAATGGCCACCCCACCCTGACGATGAATTTCTTCTAAAACTTTAATCACATCCTGATTGGGGTTGACCGCTTCCGTCAAATCGATCCCCAGAATGTGATAATCCCTGGGAAGGTTACAAACCTCAAGACCTGGAATGACCAGCATGTCATAATTCTTCTTGGCCCATCGGGCCACCTCTTCTATCTTTGCAAAATAATCCTTTATATTTTTAACCGATTTGCCCTCTGCATGGATCTCCAAGCTCCTCTGAGATTCAGTATCAAAGAGATGGTCGGTAATCGCAATGACGTCAAATCCTGATTGGCCGTAGAGCTGGACGATCTCTTCCATGGGGAGAAGACCATCGCTGAACGTGGAATGAATGTGAAGGTCAGCCAGTAACCATTTTTCCATCCACCCCTCTTTTAACTCCTCAAGGTGACAACTTGATGTCAGAAGGATTAAATTTGCGTGAACTTTTTAAAAGGGTGTAATTTCAAAGTATCTTGACCATTAGGGAACAATCTGTTAATTTTTGAATATTATCGTTTGGTTTGAAGGAAGGAGAAGGGCCGATGGAGAAGAGGACACAAATCTCAGTGATTCTGAACAACGCACCGGGAGAACTTGCCAATCTTTGCGATGTATTAAAGGCTGCTGAAGTCAATATTCTTGGAATGAGCATCCAGAACGCCAAGGATTCGGTGAAAGAACTTTATAACATGAGGGAGAAAACCGAGAGAAGGATCGCCCTTGCTGAGAGTTATCGGAGTATTCTAAAGGACTCTTCCGATTATTCATTGATTCGTCTTTTGGTGGATAAGCCCTTGGAGGCCGAAAAAGCCCTCCTTCAGGCCAATCACCTATTGGGTAAAGATCAGGTCTTGGTCTTCAAACTGGTAAACCAGCCCGGAATGCTTGGGAAAATTGCCAAGAGATTTGGTGAGGCCAAGATTAACATAGACTATATTTATGGTTCAGCCATGGAGGAGGCGAAGGAGTCGATCTTTGTCGTTCACATCTCGGAATCCGATATGGGTCGAGTGGAAGATCTCTTTAAAGACTTATAAGAGGTACCCCCCAGCCTCGGTCCAGAATGATTGTAGAATAGGTCCCTTTATGAGGGAGAAAATAAGTCTTTCCCCTTACCTTTATCCTCTCCCAAGGGGGAGAGGATAAAGGTAAGGGGGATTTCCATGGTTCGCAGGTGGCCCCGCGACCATGTGGAATTAGGGAGAAAAGGCTAAGGTCATTTCCGATAGCCTGGCAGCGTGATGTAGAAGGTTGATCCACTGCCTAATTGACTTTCCGCCCAAACCCTTCCCCCATGGGCATGGACCAGATGTTTGACAATAGAAAGCCCGAGTCCGGTCCCACCCAATTCCTGAGATCTTCCTTTATTAACCCGGTAAAATCGCTCAAAGATCCTTGGGAGATCTTCCTGCGGGATCCCAATTCCGTTATCTTTTACGTATAATTCGACCTCTTCTGAAGACCTTTCCTTAGCCGAGAGGATGATCTCCCCTCCTTCTGGGGTATATTTAATTGCATTATCCAGAAGATTGATCAGGATTTGTTCCAGATAGTAGGGGTCTCCCATTAGGAGGAGGTTTGAAGGAATTTCGTAGGAGGAAAGTCTGATCCTCTTTTTTTCGGCTTCTCCTTTGACAAGATGGAGGGCATCTTCTATCAGGTCCGCAACGGAGATGGCTTCTTTTTTTAATTGGAACTCCTTCGATTCAATCTTTGAGAGGGTGAGGAGGTCTTCGACGATCTTGGTCAGTCGATCTGTATGTCTCTTAATTATCTGGATAAACTGCAAAGCCACTTCTTCTTTAATGGCTCCCTCTAAAAGGGTTTCGACATAGCCCTTGATCGTGGTCAGGGGGGTTCTTAATTCGTGAGACACATTGGCGACAAAATCCTTGCGGATCTTCTCTAACTCCTTCAATCGGGTCTGGTCATGAAAAACCGCAATGGCTCCCCTGACCCTTCCACCTTCACTTCCCATCTCATCCTCGGAGGGGACAATTCCTACTACGTTCACCTCAAAAGTTTTTCCCGGTGGAGAGGGGAGGGTCAATTCAAATGAAATGGTCTTCCCTTCTCGAAGGACCTTTCGGATCGCCTCTTCCAACTCTACATTCCGGATGATTTCTAAGGGGGTACGATTGGCCACGTCCGAGGGAAGGGATAAAAACCGTTTGAGGGCCTCATTGACTACCAGGATCCTTCCCCTTTCATCAACGAAGAGAACTCCTTCCACCATCCCCTTCAGAATGGTCTGCAGAAAATCCCTTTCTTTGGAGATCTCATCCATCTTGGTTTTGAATTGATTATCAATTTCATCGATGGCCTTTGAGAGTTTTTGAGGCTTCGTCATCGAGCCTATCCTTTTTTGATTCTCCGTATGGTTAGAAACCAATTGAGTCACCTTCTGGGTCAGTTGATAAATGGGTTTGGCGATAGAATTGATCAACAAATAGGCGAATGGGAGAATGATCAAAAAAGCGATCAAGAAGGAGGAAAGAAAAGATAATTTTAAAAACGCCTGTCCACTCTTCTGAAAAAGAACAAATAAAAGGAGAAGGAGAATAAATCCTAACATCCATTTGAATGGATATCGGAGGTTCATTCCTCCTCCCGGAATCGATATCCAACGCCTCGAAGAGTTTCAATAGATTCACCCATGGGGCCCAGTTTTTCCCTCAATCGCCGAATATGGGTGTCGACGGTCCGTGCATAACCCTCGTAGGTATACCCCCAAACCTGGTTCAGGAGAATCTCTCGGGTCAACACCCTTCCCCTCTTAGAGGCAAGTTCAAAGAGGAGTTTAAACTCTGTAGTCGTTAATCGAATGGCCTTGCCTCGAATTGAGACATGATGTTTCTCGCTGTCGATGAGGAGATCCCCTATCCGGATGACCTTTTCAAATTCTTGAGGAGATTCTTTTCTCCGAAGGATAGCCTTCACCCTTAAAACCAACTCCCTTGGGCTGAAGGGTTTGGTCACATAATCATCCGCACCCAACTCAAAACCGATCACTCGATCCATCTCTTCAGCCTTAGCCGTAAGCATCAGGATGGGGATGGATTTGGTTCCGGGGTTCGATTTTAGCGCCCTGCATACATCCTTTCCATCCATTTCAGGAAGCATGAGGTCTAAAACAATGAGATCAGGCCTTTCCTTCTTCGCTTGTTCCAGCCCTGAATTTCCATCTGACGCTGAAAGAACTAAATAACCGGATTGTTTGAGATGATAGGTGATCAGATCCACAATGTCCTTTTCATCCTCGATGATTAAAATAGATTTCATAGGGGGTCTCTTTCAAATCAATTTATCAGATCCTAAGGAGAATTCCAATAGGGTTATAGGTACCTGTCATCCTGAAAGTTAAACAGAATTTTAGCACAGGGGCTATCCGAATTCTACAGGACGGAGATTTTGATATTTACGAGGAGCGGCCAGCCAAACGAGAAGAATGGAAATCAGGTTAAGGGGGATGACCAGAAAAAAGGCCCAGAAATAACTTTGGGTTTGATCAAAGAGATACCCCCCCAACCAAGAGCCCAGGGCCCCACCTATCCCAATCACTCCTTCGACCATCCCATAAACTGTTCCGAAAAATTTCCCCTTAAAAAGGTCTGCTGAGATGGACATGAACATAGGAGCTGTAACGCCCCATCCAGCCCCAAAAGAAATGGCGAAAAGATAGAGGAGGACGCGATTGGAAAAGGGAGGGTAGATCAAAAGGAATACGATTGCGAAACAGAAGCAGATTCCACCCAGAGTATAGGTCATTTCCCTCCCGATACGATCGGAGAGCCATCCCCAGAAGAAGCGGAATCCTCCGGATAAAGCGCTTGCCATTGCAAATAGGGTGGCCACCCACATCTTCTCCAGCCCCAAGTCTACTAAATATTTAACATGGTGGACAATGACGGTATAAACCCCAAAAACCGTGAGCGAGGGAAAGATGAGAATCAACCAGAAGCGGCCCATCTTCATAAATTCCCCAAACGACCTTTCTCGAAGGGGGGCGAGAGAAGGTTCAGACAATAGGTTTTCACTTTTATCTTGTGGAACCTCCACAGGGTTTTTTGGCCGATCGCCATCTGGAAGAAGCCCCATCTCTTGGGGTTGATGTCTGAGGAAAAAGAGATTGAGAGGCAGGGGAATTGCTAAGATCATGAGGCCAAAGACAAGATATGTAAAGGCCCACCCTTGATGGGTAATGAGATATTGAAGGAAAGGAAGAAGTAAAAGAGGACCTAAGCCAATTCCCACGCTGGCCAACCCATTGGCCATTCCTCTTTTTCTTTCAAACCAGTGCGTTAGGATCGTAGTGAAGGGAGTAATGCTCAAGCAGGTCACTCCTATTCCAACGATGATGCCAAAGAAAAGGTAAAATTGGAGGAGGGTCTTGATTTGAGTGCAAAGAAGAAATCCTAACCCTGTCAAGGCAATTCCTGGCAGAATGGCTCTCCGAGGGCCAATTCGATCCACCAGTGTGCCCACAATGGGAGCCAGGATCATATAAATCCCCATGGCAATAGATTGAGCCATAGCGGTTTCTGCACGGCCCCAGCGAAAGGTATCAATGAGGGCTACAAAAAAGAGGGAGAACGTAGTTCTCACGCCAAACCAGAAGGCCATGGAGACCGCGGACAGTCCTACGATCACCCACCCATAATAGAATTTTGGTATTGAAGGAGAATTCTTTTTCAATAAATTTAAATCTAAAAGATTCCACTCCCCCGGTCAAGAAGTCGTTGAAGGGTTAAATGCTATTTGACCAGTCGGTGAGTATTTCGTAAAATGACAACTAAAGATTTGATAGGCGATTTCTATGTTTGGAATCCATTTTGGATATTTAAGAAAGATCGCCAGTGAAAATATAGAACACTTTTTGGGGAGTATGCTATGATAATTCTAATTTTTTATCTAAAAATTTGTGATACAATATAACAAAATGCCCTAAATTTAGGGAAGGAGGTGAGCTTGGTTTTGGCGAAATCAATTGACCTTCCTAAGAAATTGCTTTGGGATTATAAGAGGGCTCCCTCAGCCTACCTTTGGAGGCTTCAGAGGGTTGCAGATTATTTTCCCCTTTACGGTCGGGATAGGAAAACGGTCAGGGCTCTCTACGAGAATCTAAAGAAATTAAAAATCGATGAGACAACAAAGTTACTTATAAAAGAATATGAAAAAGCATGGGAGAAGAAAAGTGGAAAAAATAAAAAATAATTCTATCCTGACAAAACAGCAAAAGATATTGTTAAAGCAATTCATCGCATGGCCTCAGGCTTCAATGTTTTATCTAACCGGAGGGACTGCCCTTTCTGCTTTTTACCTCCATCATCGTCTGTCAGAAGACATTGATTTCTTTACCGAGGGGGACATTGAAACAGAATCGATCCTTACCTTTTTACATTCCATCCCGAAGGTAAAGGGATTGGAGATGGAGAAAAAATTTGACCGAAGAATATTTCTTATCAGTTATTTGGATGGTGATCAATTGCGGGCTGAGTTTACAAAATACCCATTCAAGCCGATCCATTCATTTAAGATGGTTGAGGGAATTCAGATCGATAGCAAAGAAGATATTCTGGTCAATAAATTAATAGCCTTAACAGATCGGAAGGATATCAAGGATTATGTGGATATTTATTTTATTCTTAAAGGATCCACGGCACTATCAATAGATGTGGTGATCGAAAGGGCAGAGCAAAAATTCGGGATTAAAGGTCTTGGGTATATCCTTCAGGGAAGGTTTCTTGAATGCCCGGAAAAGGGAGTCGAACTGCTGAATATGAAACAGGAATGCCAAGGCAAGGAGATGGCTTCTTTCTTTAAAGGGTTGGCAAGAAGATTGATAAGAAAGAGTATTGAGAAAGAGAAGATCTCTGGAACGGAGGGTTAAATTTCTGAAATAAAATTTCTTGATTTAAAGAAGAATTTTTGTTAATGAATCAAAAACCCTTACGATTGGAGGTGGGGACTTGAAGAACCTTTTAAGAATTTATTCCTCCGTTTTAATTATCCTTTTTTTACTCTCCTGTGCAGGGGGGACGAAGAACGAAAAGAAGGATAAAGCCCAAAGTCTTGAGGAGCACTTTCAATTAGCCTATAAGGCAGCCCAAAAGGGAAATCTGGATGAGGCAGTCGCTGAATACAAGCAGGTGCTCAAATTAGATTCAAAGAACGCAAAGGCTCACCTTAACCTTGGCATTGTCTATGGAAGACAGGGGAAGTGGAAAAAAGAGATATCGCATTATAAGCAGGCCATCTCCATTGACCCAAAATTTGCTGAAGCCTACTTCCATTTGGGCCTCGCCCATTATGAAAGAGGGAATTTGGATGAGGCAGCAAAGCAATACCAGAAAGCCATCCAGATTCACCCTGATTATATCGAGGCCCATAATAACTTGGGCAATATTTATTTCAGAAAGGGGAAGATGGAAGAGGCCCTCTTAGAGTACCAGAAGACCATTGAGATCAAACCGGACTACGCTCGAGGTCATTACAATATAGGGAATGTCTACCGACAAAAGGGTAAACTGGATGAGGCCATTGCCTCCTTTCAGCGGGCGATCGAAATCCGTCCTAAATACGGAGAGGCCCACTACGGCCTGGCTGTCTGTTATTATGAGAAACAAGAATTTAAACTGGCCATCCAGCATGCAGAGGAGGCGGGGAAACTTGGAGTAGTGGTTGACCCTAAATTGCTGGAGAGACTCAAGCCCTACCGATAGGAATTTAAAGGCTTTCTATGCGATCATTTCCTTTGGCCCAAGGCCAATCCGTTAGAGTTGATTTTTAAAACTATTTCTGATATTCATTCTACCAATAGTTCTTTTGTCCTTTCCTAATTTAGAATCACTGCTCATAGGTAACTTTGTTACCATTTTAAGCATAATGTTATTAGCATAATGTTATTCATTAGAGCCTAAGGAGGGGGTATGTTACCTGCATCCGAGATCAAAACAGGAATGGTCCTCCATATCGATCAGTCTCTCTATAAAGTCCTAGCCACGGAATATCATATGGGGGGAGGAAAGATGGGAGGACTTGTCCATGTGAAGTTAAAAGAGATTCGCTCAGGGCTTCTCATAGACCGAAAATTTAAACCAGATGAAAAGTTGGAGGAGGTAGAACTGGACCGCAAGACAATGGAATTTCTCTATGAGGATTCAGAAGGGTTCACCATGATGGACCCGGAATCTTATGAACAGGTTACCCTTCCCAAGAACCTCATGGAATCCTTCTCTCCCTTTCTCCAACCCAATATGAGGCTGATGGTAGAGTTTTTGGAAGGAGTGCCTGTAAATGTTCTCTTTCCAGAGTGGGTGGAGTTGGAGGTTGTCTCCACCCCCCCAAGCCTAAGCAGTCTCCAAGATGAAGTTTACAAACCAGCTACCCTCTCCAATGGAATGCAGATTCAAGTTCCCCAGTTTATCAAGGTGAAGGATGTGGTGAAGGTTTCCGTAAGCACAAAGAAGTATATCGAGCGAGTAAAACGATAAATAAAAAATAATTTTACTGTAGTTTAGCAAAAATTTATAGCTTATTGAAATATAAAATATTTTTAAACCTACATTTTGTCATTCCTGCGGAAGCAGAAATCCAGTAAAAATCATTTCCGCCAAAGGCGGATCCGATTCAGTCGGATAAAATCAATAAATTCTGGATGCCTGCTTTCACAGGCATGACAAAAATTTCCTAAACTACAGTAATTTTTTTAAGAAAGAGGAAGGGATATGGAGACGAGAGAGGCGATTTTGAATTATCAATATTCAGAGAAAATGAAGTCAGGATTGATCATTGGGACGGGCCTTCTTGAACAGGTGGTTTCTTTAAAAGGGGAGGAACGGAGTGGAGGGTTGAAAGTCTTAATAGGATATCTGGAGGGGCTTCTTAGAGAGGTGAGAATTGCGATGAATGTGATAGGGGTAGAAACTTATCGCCCATTGGAAGGGAGGGTGATGGAGTTAGTCGGTTGGGTTCAGATGTCCCAATTTGATGAAGCCCGTCGTTCTTTTTCTGAGGCCATCTCTTCGAGCACCACCCTTTGCCAGGCCTCCATGGGTTATTTAATGGAAAAGAAGTTGGTTTAGACTTCAAAAAGGGGAGGACAAATAATGATGAAAAGGTTATCTCTTATTTTATTAGGAGGATTATTCCTACTGCCTACCATTGTCCAATCGCAACCAGAGAGGATTTTTGAGAAGTTTCAGGATCGGTTTGGCCCCAGGCTTCATCCTCATGATCTGAGAATTCATCAGTTGGAGGTGGCCCCTGATCCATTTCGCGAAGGAGACCCCATTACCTTCCAGGTTCTGGTCTTCAACCTGGCCAACTATTCCGGCAGGGTGAGCCTTTTTATTAAGGATCGGGATGAGGTGATCACGTCTGTTTACGATGTGCTTCTTCGTCCTGGTCAAAATCGGATTATCTTTCCACAGACCCACTATCGTTTTCGAAGGTTTGAGCATTGTTTCACTGTGGAAGTCGATATTGAGAAGACCAGAGCTCTTGTGGATTTAGTGAAGGATTTCTGTGCCCAGAGGACCTATTATGGTTGGACCCTGAAAGGCCCTCGAGTGGGCCCCCTCTTTGTGGAAGACCTCGATATGTTTCCTGATCCAGCCACCCCGGGCCAGGAAATTCGATTCCGGGTAAGGTTACGAAATGATGGAAGACCCCTTCGCGCCCATATTCGAATTCAGGACAAAGATCAGTTGGTGGCTCAATTGGAAGATGTCTTTCTTCCACGGGGTTATTCTGAACATTATTTCCATTATATGCGTTACCCCTTCCAGCGGTTCGACCACTGTTTCATGGTCATTTTAGATATTGATCGAACCCCTTATCGGGTCGATGCGGCAAGAGAGTTTTGTGCTAAGCCATTAGGTTGGACATTGAAACCTTAACCTAATGTTTAAAACTAAGGGGGTGCAAAATGCCAGAAAGGCGATATGGAGCATTTGAATTGAGAGGGCCCAAACCCAAAACGATGGCTATAGGGTATTGGTTTTATCCTTCTCATCTTCCTTTGGAGTTCTTTTGTCATCGTCCCTGCAGGACATCGGGGGGTGGTTCTCTGGTGGGGAAGCGTGGAGAAAAGGGTGATGGGCGAAGGGCTTAACTTCAAGGTTCCTTTTGCGGAACGGGTGATTAAAGTAGATGTACGGGTTCAACCTCATCCCTTTAAGGAGATCGATGCAGCCTCAAAAGAGTATCAAATGGTGAAATTGACAGAGATGATGAACTTTCATATTGATCCTGCCTACGTGAATGTCCTCTATCAGAAGGTGGGGCTGGATTTTGCAAATAAAGTGATTGACCCTGCCTTCAATGATTTTGTCAAGGAGGTTGTTCCCAATTATCCAATCACCGAGATCTTGCCCAAACGAGAGGAGATACGAAAAAGGGCCATGACGAAATTGGGGGAGAACCTGGCTCGATATCATATCATGGTTGACGACATCTACATCTCCAATATCCGGTTTTCTCCAGAATATGAAAAGGCGATCGAAGCCAAGCAGGTAGCCCAACAACAGGTGGAGACGCAAAGACAGATTTTGGCCCAGCGTGAGATTGAGGCCCAGCAGAAGGTGGTCACCGCCAAAGGGGAGGCTGAATCAATCCTGGTGGTAGCCCAGGGCCAGGCCAAGGCCAATGAGGTTCTGTCTCGATCCATTAGTCCCATTCTGGTTGAGTATAAGAGCATTGAGAAATGGAATGGGATATTGCCTCAATTTACAGGAGGGATGACTCCTTTTATCGATTTCAGTAAGATGGGAGGGACGAAGAAATAATAGACTGATCGTAAATAAATTTTAGAGGACTCTCATTGAGGTGAGAAATGTTTGAAGGGCATCCTTTATTTGTAAATTTCTTTATAGGGGGTTCAATCCTCTTTCTCATTGGTCTTGCCTTAAGGTTTTCTCTCTACTTCAAGGGGAATTGGAGTTTAACAAGGCTTGCCAAAGGTCTCTTTTTGACCCTCTTTAGTTTGAGAATTCTTGAACTGATAAAGGTTCTCTTTTTAGACGGGATCCTTCAGCGAAGACTTTTTGACCAGGACAAGTGGAGGTGGTTGATGAAGGTCCTGATCATGATGGGTTATCCCTCCATTATCATCGCAGGCCATCTGAAGGTCGAGGTGATGCCACAGTTCAAGAACCTTCCCCATCTCCTTAAATTTTTTTATGCCCCCTTTTGTGATTTTTATTACTTCCGAGATGTCTCAACCCCAACCCTTAGTCTTGGAGATGCCCTTTTTGCCATTTCTTTTGATCTTTTTGGACTGATGATATTAGGGGGGGAGTTTATTGCCATCGCCCGAAGATTTATATTAAAAAAACTGCCCTTTAAAACTTCGGTCGGGGATATCATCGCCGTCAACCTCTTGGGAGGATGGTTTATCCTCCGTTTTTTCTGCGAGGCAGCAAGCATTCTCACCTATTCCTTACCTGATTCGGTGGCGAAATACTGGTTTCTCTCCTTTGGACTAAGCAAGGTGATGGCTCCCTTAGGGCTTCCCTGGGCGTCACTCAACTATCCTCTCTGGTCCATTTCAGGGCTATTTTTAGCAAGTCTTGTGGCATCGATTCCTTATAATAAAAAACTCTGGCATATCTTTACAATCCCATGGGTGATGCTATTCAACCTGATGCCCAAAGAGTCGTTTGCCCCTAAGGTGGAAAAGAGTCCCATTCCTCTTTCATTGAAAGAGCTCATTGCGCTGGATGCTTGTGTGAAGTGTGGAAGTTGTGTAGAGGTGTGCCCTGTCTATATTCAGACCAGGGAATTAGAATCGACCATGGGAGGTCTCTACACAGACCTAAAAATTTTAATAAGTAGCCTCTATGGTGTGTCGCGAAGGCTCTTTGGATCGTCAAACCCCAGCGAGGGGATGAAAAAGGTTTCCGACCAGCCCTACCTCTGCACCCTTTGCGGAAGGTGCAAACTCATTTGTCCTGCCTTCATTGATACCCATCAATTGAGGATTGCCCTACGGGAATTCATGGTGGAGGAAGGACAATATCCAGCCGTGATCAATCAGGTCGTTGAGAATCTTAAAAGGGTCCACAATATCGTTGGAGAGCCCGGTGAGGAACGATCAACCTGGACGGAAGCAATCGGAGGGATTTTGAAGGGTCAACTTGAAAAGAGAGGGGCGGAGGTCGCCTATTTTGTTGGATGCGTGGGCTCCTATTATCCCATGGTTAAAAGGATTCCTCAATCTTTGATCCAAATTATGAGAAAGGCGAAAGTGGACTTTACAATTTTAGGGGGAGAGGAGTGGTGTTGTGGTTTTCCTTTGATTGCTGCAGGGATGGGAAAGGAGGCCCAGATTTTTCTCAAACACAATTTGGAAAAGATGAAAGAGAAGGGAGTGAAGAAAGCAGTTTTTTCATGCCCTTCTTGCTACCATACCTGGAAGGAAGAGTACCAAACGGATATTGAAATCTTTCATTCGACTCAGTTTATTAAGAGATTGATTGATGAAGGGAAGATTCGCTTTAAGAGAAAAGAGATGAAAGTGACCTATCATGATCCCTGTGACCTTGGCAGGTTGAGCGGGATCTACGAGCCCCCCCGACAGATTCTTCAAGCCATTCCTGGAGTCGAACTGATTGAGATGGAGAGCCATCGACAGAATGCTAAATGTTGTGGGGGAGGAGGGGATCTTGAGATTGTAAAACCTGACCTCTCCGCCTCTATTGCTCAAGCCAAAATTGAGGAGATCAAGGCCACTGGAGCAGAGGCGGTGATCACAGCCTGCCAGCAGTGTGTTCGAACGATTCAAATGGCAGCCAGAAAAAAGAAGATTCCACTGGGGGTGATGGACCTCATCGAGTTTGTCTTAAAAAACATGGAGGGATAGGAAAAAAAAGACTTGACTTTTTAGGAGGTCTTGAAGTAATAGGTAGATATGAAAAGGGTTCTTGTTTTGACCACCCTTTTGATAGGTTTTTGGGCCTTTCTTTCTTCGGGGCTTGCCAGAGAGAATTCCCCAATTCCACAACTCTCTGCCTTTTATGGAAAGTCCTATCAAGGAGTGGAAGATCCCGAATTCATCTCCTATGATCAGCTACTCCGGAGCCATTTGGTCCAGAGAATCTATAGGCGGTTCGGGATCAGGCTGGATTCAAAAACCTATTCAGGGTTCGATCTTCTCGAGATCGAGAGCCTTTTGAAGTGTAGAAAGAGAAATGAACCCTTTGATCTTTTCTTAAGGATGTTTCCGAAATCCCCTTAGTTACTCCTCAGACCAAACCTTTCTGAACCTCTGCCTTGGCCTTGGCGATGGCTTCGTCCTCACGTTTGACATCCTCCAGGGTCTTGGGCTTAACCTTATCGGGGATTGGCTCCAGACCATATTTCCATTTCAAAAATTGAGTGCCTGTTTGTGGAAAGAGGGCGCAGATCAAGGTATCGTAGATATCTTTGGCCAACCCCTTTGTCTCCTCTTTAACCTTCTCCATTTCCGGTTCGATCAGATCTGCAGGTCTACAGGTAATAGGTTCCTTTCCTCTCTTATACCCTTTCAGAACTAATTTTTTTATCTCGTCCGAGATGGGGATGGGAGGTCTTCCATAGAGGCCATAGACATAGTCCTGCGTCTCTCTTGAGACCATCTTATATCGACCGAAAAGGACGTTTAGAACCGCTTGGACCCCAACAATCTGAGAGGTCGGGGTGACAAGGGGAGGGTAACCCAAATCTTTACGGGTCTGGGGAAGTTCGGCATAGACTTCATCGAGTCGATGGAGGGCTTTCTGTTGTTTGAGTTGACTGATCATATTTGAGATCATTCCCCCAGGGATCTGATGTCTGAGGACGCTTGTATCGATCACCGCCATCCTGGTGGTATCTAAGAAGTCTCGATATTTGGGGGCGATCGTCTCGAGATACTCTCCTAATTTGAGAAGTTTGGATAGGTCGAGTTTCGGATCCCAAGGGGTTCCTTCCAGAGCAACCAGAATGGGTTCCACCGCAGGCTGTGAGGAACGAAGGGCAAAGGGAGCCAGGGCGGTATCAATGATATCCACCCCTGCCTCGATGGCCTTGAGGTAGGTCATCGATCCCATCCCGCTGGTGTAATGGGTGTGTAGTTGAATGGGTATCCGAATCGCCTTCTTGAGAGCCTTCACCAATTCATAGGCATCATAGGGAGCAAGCAATCCTGCCATATCCTTAATGCATAAGGAATCGGCCCCCATCTCTTCAAGAATTTTTGCTTTTTCTAAATAGTAGTTGAGATTGTAAACCGGACCTCCCATTCTCCGTTCGGTTAAAGAGTAACAAATCGTTCCCTGAATATGTTTCCCACAACGCTTAATCACCTTGAAGGCGGTTTCGAAGTTCCGCTCATCATTGACTGCATCGAAACAACGAAAGATATCGATTCCTACCTCGGCTGATTTTTCAACAAAGACCTCCACCACATCGTCGGGATGGTTACGATAGGCGACTAAATTCTGTCCCCTGAGAAGCATTTGAAAGGGAGTCTTGGGCATTAACTTCTTCAGAACCCTGACCCGCTCCCATGGGTCTTCCCCTAAGAATCGGTGGCAGACATCGAAGGTGGCACCACCCCACATCTCAATAGAGTGAAAGCCCACGCTATCCATTTCCTCAGCGATGGGAACCATATCCTCAGTCCTCATCCGTGTTGCCAAGGAGGATTGATGTCCATCTCGAAATGTGGTATCCGTGATTCTAATTGGTTTCTTTGGGAGTTTATCCATCTCTTCCATTTTGGTCCTCCTGTTCTTTCAAACCCCATCCCCCAAATGGCTTTTTGAACTTGCCCTTGCGATAAGATGTATAAATCTGTTAACATATGAAAAAATTTTTTTCAATCAGAAAAGGTCCAAGTTCCCATGTTTCAATTTCTCTTGACAAAGAGAAAAATTTTTTTATATTAGATTGTCTAAATTTAAGCCAATGTTAGTGATCAAATCCGATGAGATCCCAGAAGAAGGATTAACCCTGGAGTGGGTGGAGGAAAGGCATTCCTTATTAGCCTATATGGAGGGATTTTCACGGATCGATTTCGATTTTGAAAAACCGCTCCACTCTGAGGCAACGGTTTTAAGATCAGGAAAGTTAATTCTCATTAAAGGAAAGGTGGAGACCAACCTTCGCCTTCAATGTATTCGTTGTTTGAAAGAGTTTTCTTATCCTCTTTCTTCAAGATTTGAACTTACCCTCCATCCTCTTAAAGAATCTTCAATGATCAAAGAGAAGGAATTGGAGGAAGGAGATTTAGAGTCCGATTTTTTTCAGGAGGGAGAAATTCACCTCTCCGAGATTGCTTGTGAACAGGTTTTTTTGGAGATTCCCTATCAACCGCTCTGTCAAGAGAACTGTAAGGGACTTTGTCCAAGATGTGGAAGTGACCTTAACCTCTCCCTCTGTTCCTGTGAAGGGGAGAGAATGGGAACCGCATTTTCAGATCTTCAAAAATTGAAACTTAAATGAGGTTTATTGTCTGAGCAATTAAAAAAGAAAGGATTATTCAAATGGGAGTTCCAAAACGAAGACATTCCCCCTCGAGAAGGGATAAGCGCCGTGCCCATGATCAATTGACCCCTCCTACTCTTTCCCTATGCCCAAGGTGTCACGAACCGTTATTGCCCCACCATATTTGTCCCAATTGTGGGACCTATAAAGGGAAGGAAGTTATTAAAAAAGAAGAGGAGTGATTGAAAAGATGAAGATAGCCCTGGATGCCATGGGAGGAGATTATGCTCCACAAACCACTGTGGAGGGAGCCTATCTTGCAGCCAAACTTCATGGGGCGAAGGTGATCTTGGTCGGAGATGAGGATCAAATTAGCAAGGAACTATCCAAATATCCAACCTCCAAGCTTCCCCTTTATATCCACCATGCTCCTCATGTGGTGGCCATGCACGACTCTCCCTCTGCGGTCTTACGTCGAATGAAGGATACCTCTATCAAGGTGGCCATTGAGTTGGCCAAGGAGGGACAGGCCAGTGGAGTGGTCACCGCTGGAAATTCAGGTGCCGCCATGGCCCTAGCCATGTTCATTTTTAAAAAATTGGAGGGGGTCGATCGTCCTGCCATTGCAACCATTCACCCTACCATCAAAGGCTCCACGGTTTTGATCGATTCAGGCGGGAATGTCGATTGTAAACCCTTTCATCTGGTCCAATTTGCCCTGATGGGAGATGCCTATGCTAAATATATTTTGAATAAGGATCAACCAAGGATCGGGGTGTTGAGCAATGGGGAAGAAGAGGGAAAGGGGAATGAATTGACCCGTGAGGTTCATGAAATCCTTTCCAAAACGGATTTAAACTATATTGGCTATGTGGAGGGGAATGACATCAATAGTGGTGAAGTAGATGTCATCGTGTGTGATGGGTTTGTGGGAAACGTTGTTCTCAAAATTAGCGAGGGCCTTTGGGAGACCATCAGTTCTATCCTCAAATGGGAGGCCAAGGATAATATTCGGGCAAAGGTAGCCTACTTTTTGATGAGTCGCGCTATGCGGAGGCTCTCAAAGAAGATGGATTACTCCGAATATGGTGGAGCCCCCCTGCTTGGGATTAATGGGAATTGCGTGATCAGTCATGGACACTCTAATGCCAAGGCGATCATGAATGCCATCCTGCTCGCACAAAGCCTGGCTAAGAACAAACTCAATGAACACCTTTCTTTAGAGATTAAGGAGAAACAAGAACTTCTCAGGATGGGACAGAAAAAGTCAGAAAAAATCAATACCATCAATTTTAGTCGGAGGGAGTAGATTGGATTATTTTCTTACCGATGAACAGAAAATGATTCAAGACTTGGCCCGCAAGATTGCGGTTGAGAAGATCATACCGGTCAGGGCAGAACTGGATGAAAAAGAGGAATTTCCCTGGGAGATCCTGAAGGTTTGTGCAGAGGCAGGGCTTTTTGGGGTTTCCATTGATGAGGAATTTGGTGGGTTTGGTGGAGGGGTGCTGGAGAATTGTCTTGCAGTGGAGGAGTTGAGTCGTGCCTGTTTGGGGATTGCTACCAGTTATGCAGGGAGTGGCTTGGGGGCTCATCCCATCATGCTCTTTGGCAGTGAAGATCAGAAGAGGAGGTACCTCCCGGATATCGCCCGAGGAAAAAGACTCGCAGCCTTTGGATTAACCGAGGCCAATGCAGGAAGTGATGTAGGAGCCATCCAAACCACTGCTACCCGAAAAGGAGAGGGGTATGTTTTGAATGGCACGAAACAGTGGATCACCAATGGTGGGGAGGCTGAAATCTACACCATTATTGCGATGACCGACCGAAAAAAAGGACCCCGAGGGGCAAGTGCCTTCATTGTGGAGAGGGGGACTCCGGGTTTTGACTTCGGGAAGAAAGAGAAGAAGATGGGGATCCGGGCTTCTGCCACCCGAGAGTTGATCTTTCAAGACTGTTTCGTTCCGAAAGAGAATCTCATCGCCAAAGAGGGTATGGGGTTCATCATCACGATGAGGACGTTCGACCGGACTCGACCTGGAGTGGGGGCCCAGGGCGTTGGTTTGGCACAAGGAGCCCTTGACGAGGCGGTACGCTATGCGCGAGAAAGGGAACAGTTCGACCGAAAGATCATCTCCTTTCAAGCGATTCAGCATCTCTTAGCGGATATGGCCACTCAGGTAGAGGCAGCCCGGGCGTTGGTCTACTCGGTGGCTCGCTATATTGATCATTCTAAAGATCCTAAGGAGATTTCAAAGGTCTCGGGAATGGCCAAGGTCTTTGCCAGCGATGTAGCAATGAGGGTGACCGTGGATGCCGTTCAGGTTTTTGGAGGGTATGGATATATGAGGGAGTATCCTGTAGAGAAGATGATGCGAGACGCCAAGATCCTCCAGATCTATGAGGGGACCAATCAGATTCAGAGAAATGTGATCGGTCTCGAACTGAGCAAAGAATATGCAGGGAAAAAATAAGGAGGTTCAGGCAAGGGTTTTATGAAGAAGATGGCGTTTCTCTTCCCAGGTCAGGGCTCCCAATATGTTGGGATGGGAAAGGAACTCTTTGATCATTTTAAGGTCGCCAAAGAGGTCTTTGAAGAAGCGGATGAAGCCCTTCGGTTTTCTATCTCCTCTCTCTGTTTTTATGGACCCGAAGAGGAATTGAAACTTACCGAGAATACCCAACCCGCTATTTTGACGACCAGCATCGCTGCCCTTCGAGTGCTTGAAAATGAGATGGGGTTGAAGGCCTCCCTTACCGCAGGCCATAGTCTTGGAGAGTATAGTGCGCTGGTGGCTTCGGAAGCCGTTTCATTTGCCGAGGCGGTGAGGATTGTAAGACTCAGGGGACGATTTATGCAGGAGGCTGTCCCTGTGGGGGAAGGGGCAATGGCAGCCATTTTAGGGATGGAGCGTGAGGAAGTAGAACACCTTTGCAAGGAGGTTTCCTTCACCGAGGTTCTATCGCCTGCGAACTTCAACTGCCCCGGCCAGATCGTTATTGCTGGAAATCTCCGTGCGGTTCAGAGGGCCATGGAAATCGTTAAAGGGAGGGGAAAGAAGGCGATTCTCCTTCCTGTCAGTGCCCCCTTTCACTGCCCTCTGATGAAGCCCGCAGGCGATCGCCTTGAAAAGGAGCTGGATCCTATCTCGCTCGGCGAGATGAAGATTCCTGTGGTGACCAATGTCGAGGCAGAGATCAATACCTCTAAAGAAAGAGTAAAACCTCTTTTGGTCGCCCAGGTTTCCAATCCGGTTCGATGGGAAGAGTCGATGCGAAAGATGATAGAGGAGGGAATCGAACAAGTCTTAGAGATCGGTCCTGGGAAAGTGCTCTCTGGGCTGATGAAACGGATCGATCCAACTATTGAAACTAAAAATATCGAGGATCTTCAGACCCTGAGAAAAATTTCTTAGAAGGAGCGGAAATTGGAACTCGAAGGGAAGGTGGCTTTGGTGACCGGAGGGGCTCAAGGAATTGGGAGGGCGGTTGCACTTCTCCTTGCCCAAAAGGGTGCAACAATTGTTATCTCCGATATTAACATTCAAAAAGCAGAGGAGACCGCTCAAGAGATTCGGTCCTTGGGACGAGAGGCCATGGCGGTTCAAGTGGATGTGGCCAATTTTCAAGAAGTAGAAAAGATGGTGGAGGGGATTGTAGAAAAATTTTCACGGATTGATATCCTAATCAATAATGCAGGAATCACTCGAGATAAATTGATTCTCCGAATGAGTGAAGAGGATTGGGATGCGGTCATTCGCATCAACCTGAAAGGGACGTTTAACTGCACCAAGGCGGCTCTCAAATATATGTCCAAACAGAGAAGCGGAAAGATCGTTAACATTTCGTCCGTGGTCGGGATGATGGGCAATGCAGGACAGGCCAATTATTCTGCCTCTAAGGCAGGGGTGATTGGCTTTACAAAAACCATTGCCCGGGAGTTCGCCCAGAGGGGAATCAATGTCAATGCTATTGCCCCTGGATATATCCAAACGCCCATGACCGATGTCCTTCCAGAAAAGGTGAAGGAGGAATTGAAGCGATTAATTCCCATGGAGCGATTGGGACAACCTGAGGATGTAGCCCAGGCTGTCCTATTCCTCGTGTCTGAGGCATCGAGCTATATCACAGGGCAAGTGTTGAATGTGAACGGTGGAATCTATATGTAACAGTGGTCTGTAAAAATGATGAAGGAGGTGATTTCATGGGAGACATCGAAAAGAGGGTGAGGGAGATCATTGTTGAACAGTTAGGGGTCAACGAAAGTGAGGTCACCCTTGAGGCAAAGTTCGTAGATGATTTAGGCGCGGATTCTCTTGACCTCGTCGAATTGGTCATGGCCTTGGAGGAGGAGTACAATATGGAGATTTCAGACGAGGATGCTGAAAAGATCATCACCGTTGGAGATGCGATTGAGTATATCAAGGCCCACATGGGCAAATAAATTGATTGACTTCATTCGAACCAAGAATGGAGGAGTTCCTTGCGAAGAAGGGTTGTTGTTACAGGGATCGGTTTGGTGATTCCCACCGGGATAGGCGCCAAAACCGCTTGGACAAATATCTGTGAAGGAAAATCGGGAATTGGACCGATCACCCGGTTCGACGCCACGGGGTTTGAAACAAAGATTGCAGGTGAGGTGAAAGGGTTCAACCCGGAGCTATATATCGAGAAGAAAGAGATCAAAAAGATGGATCTCTTCATTCAATATGCTATTGCTGCAACCCAAGAAGCCCTGGAGGATGCCCAATTAGCTATCACCCCTGAAAATGGGGAGAGAATTGGGGTGATCGTAGGAACCGGATTAGGAGGGTTACCCAATATTGAGAAATGCCATCAGGTCCTCTTAGAAAGGGGACCGAGTCGGATCACCCCCTTTTTCATCCCAATGGTCATTGCTAATCTGGCCTCCGGTCAGATTGCTATTCGCTTTGGAGCCAAAGGACCCAATACCTGCGTGGTCACCGCTTGTGCTACAGGAGCCCATTGCATCGGAGATGCCTTCCGGGCGATTGTCTATGGAGATGCGGATGCCATCATCGCTGGCGGGACAGAGGCGAACATCACCCCTCTTACCGTTGGAGGATTCAATGCGATGAAAGCGCTTTCCACAAGAAATGAGGAGCCTGAGAAGGCCTGTCGACCCTTTGAGAAGAACCGCGATGGGTTTGTGGTGGCAGAAGGAGCAGGGATCCTCATCTTAGAAGAACTTGAGTTTGCCTTGAAAAGGGGTGCCAAGATTTACGCTGAACTGGTCGGCTATGGTTACACAGGAGATGCCTACCACATTACTGCCCCCTCCCCAGATGGCGATGGAGCCATCCGTTGTATGAGAATGGCGATTAACGATGCAGGATTGAAGCCCGAAGAGATCGATTATATCAATGCCCATGGGACCTCTACGCCTCTCAACGACCTTACAGAGACCCTGGCCATCAAAGCGGTCTTTGGAAACCGTGCAAAAAGTATCCCGATTAGTGCGACCAAATCCATGACCGGCCATCTGTTAGGTGCTGCTGGAAGCACAGAAGCCATCTTTACCATTCTTTCTATTTACCATGGAATCCTTCCCCCCACCATCAACTACGAAGAGCCAGACCCTGAGTGTGACCTCGATTACGTCCCCAATGTAGCCAGAAAACAACCCATCCAAACGGCCATCTCCAATGCCTTTGGGTTTGGTGGAACCAATGCGACATTAGTTTTTAAAAAATTTTTAGGATAGGAACATGAAGATTGGGTTGGCTTGTGACCACGGTGGGTTTGAACTTAAAGAGGAGATCAAGGCCTTTTTGAAATCGATCCACCAGGACCCTATCGATTTTGGGACCTTTAGTGAGGTGCCAGTCGATTATCCTGACTATGCCATCCTTGTGGCGGAGAAGGTTTCCAAAGGGGAGTTAGAAAGAGGGATCCTCATCTGTGGAACAGGGATTGGAATGACCATTGTGGCCAATAAGTTTCGAGGGGTCAGGGCAGCTCTGGCCAACGATCTTTATTCCTCACGGTGCAGTCGTGAGCACACCAATAGCAATATATTGGTTCTTGGGGGTAGAATCGTTGGGAAAGGATTGGCAAAAGAGATCGTTCGTCTTTGGCTAACCACTCCCTACGAGGGAGGAAGGCATCAAAGGCGACTGGAAAAGATTAAAACGATTGAAGAAAGAAATTTTAAAGAATAAACCGCCAATCTCGAACCCCAGGGTCAACTAATTTTAAATCACCTAACAAAACCCCCTAAGGTGTTACTTCCGCAGAGGTGGGAGTTCAGTTTTATATGGATTCCTTGGGATTCATGTTTTTTGAAGGAATGATGACAAATAAATATAGATTATTAATTTTATTATCATAGCCAATAACCCTATTATAGGAGGAACACCATGAAGGGCGAAGTAAAAAAAGTGGTATTGGCCTATTCAGGGGGACTGGATACCTCTGTGATTTTAAAATGGTTAAAGAATGAGTATGGTTGTGAAGTGGTGACGTTTACTGCGGATATTGGTCAGGCAGAGGAATTGGATCACCTGGAGGAGAAGGCCATCGCCACAGGAGCCAGCAAGGTCTACCTCGAGGATCTTCGGGAAGAGTTTGTGAGAGAGTATGTATTTACGGCTCTGAAGGCCAATGCCATCTATGAAGGGACCTATCTCATGGGGACATCCATCGCACGGCCTCTCATTGCGAAAAGGCAACTGGAGATTGCCCAATTGGAGGGGGCAGATGCGGTGGCCCATGGATCGACCGGGAAAGGGAACGATCAGGTTCGGTTTGAATTGACCTACTATGCCCTCAATCCTCATATCCGAGTCATCTCTCCCTGGCGAGAGTGGGCCTTTAAATCCCGGGAGGAGTTGATCGAATATGCAAGGGCCAATGGGATCCCTGTGCCTGTGACAAAAGAGAAGCCTTACTCCTCGGACCGGAATCTCCTCCATATCAGTTTTGAAGGAGGAATCTTAGAAGACCCCTGGTCAGAACCTCCTGAGGATATGTTTATTCTTTCCGTATCTCCAGAAAAGGCGCCTGATCGTCCGACCTTCATTGAGATTGAATTTGAGGATGGGGTGCCGAAACGGGTGGATGGCAAGGCCTTATCTCCTGCAGCTCTATTGGCCAAACTCAATGAGATTGGAGGTCAGAACGGAATCGGTCGGGTGGATATGGTAGAGAATCGATATGTGGGAATGAAATCAAGGGGAGTCTATGAAACCCCTGGTGGAACGATCCTCCATATTGCCCATCGTGCCATTGAATCGATTACCATGGATCGAGAAGTGATGCACTTCAGGGATGGGCTCATCCCCAAGATATCGGAGTTGATCTATTATGGATACTGGTTTTCTCCAGAGATGGAGGTCTTTAAAAAGATGATCGATGAGATGCAGAAGGATGTGACCGGGACAGTCCGGCTGAAACTTTATAAAGGGAACTGCACCGTGGTAGGAAGGAAGTCAGAAAAATCGCTTTACCATGGGGCTTTCGCCACTTTTGAAAAGGACATGGTGTATAATCAAAAGGATGCAGAAGGATTCATAAAACTCAATGCCTTAAGACTTCGAATCAGAAGAATGATGAGAGGATAATGCCGTCACCGGTGATTTCCGGCTTGGGATTCGTTAACATTCTAACGAATCACCAATCCCCAACACGAATCACGGAATTCTATGAGGAATGGCATGAATCGGAGATACAACCCTAAAGAGATTGAGGAGAAATGGCAGAAGGTCTGGGAGAGTCAAAAACTGTTCAAGGCCACCGAAGATCCAAACAAACCCAAGTATTACCTTCTTGAGATGTTTCCCTATCCTTCTGGAAAAATCCATATGGGCCATGTCCGAAATTACTCCATCGGAGATGTGGTGGCCCGGTATAAATGGATGAAGGGGTTCAATGTCCTTCATCCCATGGCTTGGGATGCCTTTGGCATGCCTGCAGAAAATGCCGCCATCGAGCATGGGGTCCATCCCGCCAAATGGACCTATGAGAATATCGAATATATGAAGAACCAGTTGAAACGGATGGGCTTCAGTTACGATTGGGATAGGGAATTTGCGACTTGTGATGTCTCCTATTATAAATGGGAGCAACTCTTTTTCTTAAAGATGTATGAAAAGGGATTGGCCTATAAGAAACGCTCGACGGTGAATTGGTGTGAGGTCTGTCAGACGGTTTTGGCCAACGAGCAGGTAATGAGTGATGGAACCTGTTGGAGAGGCCACGCGGATGACCCGGGGGTTACCCAGAGGGAATTGGAACAATGGTTCTTTAAGATCACCCATTATGCAGAAGAACTCTTAGAGTGGTGCGACAAACTGTCGGGGTGGCCAGAACGGGTTCTGACCATGCAGAAAAACTGGATTGGAAAGTCGATTGGGGCAGAGATCCATTTTCCACTGGAGGGTTCTGAAGAGGTCATAAAGGTTTTTACTACACGGCAAGATACAGTCTTTGGGGCTACGTTTATGAGCCTGGCTCCAGAGCACCCACTCGCCTTAAGCCTTTCAAAAGGGACTCCTCAAGAAGAGGCGGTGAGACACTTCATCGAGAAAATGAAAAGACAGGATCAACTGAAAAGGACTTCAGAGACTGCGGAAAAGGAAGGCGTGTTCACAGGCGCTTACTGCTTGAATCCGATGACAGGAGCGAGGATGCCGATCTTTGTGGCAAACTTTGTCCTTATGGAATACGGGACGGGTGCGGTGATGGCTGTGCCAACTCATGACCAGAGGGATTTTGAATTTGCAAAGAAGTTTGGACTTCCCTTGATCGTTGTGGTTCAGCCAAACGACCATCCTCTAAATCCTGAGACAATGACAGAGGCCTATGAGGGGGAAGGGACTCTGGTGAACTCTGGCCCGTTTAATGGGATGGATAGTATCCAGGCAAGAGAGGCTATTGCACAATACCTCGAGAAGAGAGGACTGGGTGGGAAAAAGATAAGTTTTCGATTAAGGGATTGGGGTATCTCCAGACAGCGTTACTGGGGAGCACCGATTCCCATCATCTATTGCGAACGGTGTGGGACAGTTCCTGTGCCAGAGAAAGACCTTCCGGTCATTCTTCCTTTCAATGTGGAAATCACAGGGATGGGGAAATCTCCCCTGGCCATGGTAAAAGAGTTTGTGGAGACAGAATGTCCCAATTGTGGTGGGCCAGCCCGACGGGAGACAGATACCATGGATACCTTTGTAGAGTCCTCCTGGTATTTTGATCGGTTCGCCTGCCCTGATTACCATGAAGGGCCTCTGGATAAGAAAAGGGTGGATTACTGGATGCCTGTGGATCAGTATATTGGTGGGATCGAACATGCCATCCTCCATCTCCTCTATTCTCGGTTTTTTACCCGGGTATTAAAGGAGTTTGGATGGGTGAGCATAGAAGAGCCCTTTACCAATCTTCTGACCCAGGGAATGGTCTGCAAGGAAGTCTACGAGTGTCCAAGAGATGGTTATCTCTTCCCAGAAGAGGTAAAGGGTCAAGGAGAAAAATTTCTTTGCCAGAAGTGTGGAGGCCCAGTCGTTGTAGGAAGGCTTGAGAAGATGTCCAAATCCAAGAAGAATGTCGTTGACCCTGAATATCTTATTGAACGATACGGTGCAGATACTGCAAGAATGTTCTGTCTCTTTGCCTCTCCCCCTGAGAAAGACCTGGATTGGAGTGATCAAGGGGTGGAAGGGTCTTTCCGCTTCCTCAATCGTGTCTGGAGGCTTTTTTTTGATCTTGAGCCTCGTCTGAGAGGAATAGGTTTACTTCCTTTCGGAAGTCTCCTCGAAGGGGAACCGAAAGCCCTACGGCAAAAGACACACAAGACGATTAAAAAAGTGACAGAGGATATTGAGCGGTTCCATTTTAATACCGCCATCAGTGCGATTATGGAGTTGGTAAATGAAATCTATGTCTCGAAAGTGAAGGAATATCCTGATGAAATCTCCTTGAAAGTCACCAGGGAAGCCATTGAGACAGTGGTCCGGTTGCTTTTCCCCTTTGTTCCCCATTTGGCGGAGGAACTCTGGGAGGCCTTGGGCTATCGAGAATCGCTCATTAAAACCCCGTGGCCGGATTATGACCCAGAGGCTGTCAAAGAGGAAGAGGTTTTGATTGTCATTCAAATCAACGGAAGGTTGAGAGATCGGATTACCCTTCCTGCCTCTTTTGGAGAGGAGGAGGTCAAGGCATGGGCCTTAAAAAGTGATAAGGTAAGAAGATTGACTGAGGGGAAGGAGATCAAACGAGTGATCCTTGTGCCCAAAAAACTGGTCAATATTGTGTGTGGATAGATTGCCGAAAGCCTCTGTTTCACGGTTGAAGTAAGGAAGCCTGTTTCATCAATCGTCAAAGGGTGATATGAAAAAACCAACAACTTTACCTTCCGACTATACGGGCATCGTTACCATAACCTTTTTATACCTTTTCCTTCTGATGGGGTGCGGTTATCGGTGGGTTGGGAAAGAAACCCATGTTCCACCTGGAATCAACTCTGTGGCCATCCCAACCTTTATCAACAGGACATTTGAACCTGGGATTGAGATTCCCTTCACCCAGGCCTTCCTTAAAGAGTTTATCAAGGATAGAAGGGTGAAGGTGGTGGACCGAAGCCTAGCAGACTCCGTTTTAGAAGGGGTAATCAAATCGTTTGCGATCTATTCGGTTTCTTACGATCCCTCAAATTATGCCTTAGAGTATTACACTACCATTGTGATCGATTTAACGCTAAGGAAACGGACAGGGGAGGTCCTTTGGACAGAGAAGGACTTTTCAGAGAGTAGGTATTATCGAGCTTCCCCCAATGTTCTTACAAACGAAGCCAATAAGGCGGTAGCGATTCAAGAGATCGGAAAATTCACAGCCGAGCGAATTCGAAATCGGTTTTTTTATCGTTTTTAGCTATGTATACGGTTTCTGATTTAAGAAAAGGACTGAAGATCACCATTAACGATGAGCCCTATATTGTCATCGCTTTCGATTTCCTTAAACCCGGAAAAGGCCAGGCCCTTTATCGCACGAAATTAAGAAACATGATCACCGGGCTAATCATTGATCGGACCTATCGTCCAGGAGACACTTTTGAGCCTGCCTCTTTGGAAGAACGCGACATGCAATTTCTTTACAAAGAGGGAGACCAATACCATTTCATGGACAATCAGACGTTCGAGCAGGTGACCATTCAAGAAGAGACCCTGGGCGATGCTAAAAATTTTTTGATCGAAAATATGAATATAAAAGTCTTAATGTTTAGGGATAAGCCAATTGGAGTGGACCTTCCCAACTTTGTCAATCTCAGGGTAATCAAGACTGAAATGTGGGTGAAAGGGGATACCTCCAAGACCGATTATAAGCCTGCCACGGTTGAAACAGGTTATGTTCTACGGGTTCCTCCATTTATTGAAGAAGGGGAGTTGATTACCATAGATACTCGAACAGGGGAATATTCCACGAGGGTCAAAGGGTAAGTTGACTCTAAACGAAACGGGCATCATAACCCTTTCCTTACAAACCATTTCCATCCTTGATGACTATTCATAGAAGTTCTGAGATGGAAGATGGAATCGTAATAGCCCCCTATGAAAAACTGGACTCTGGCCAGTCGAAAGAGTGCCCTTGAGAAGAGAGCAACGATCATTCAGGGCATTAGAAAATTTTTCATTGAGCAGGGATATCTTGAAGTTGAAACCCCCCATCGTATTCCCACCCCTCCACCCGACTCCTATATCGACGCCATTGCTTGTGGGAATTGGTTCCTTCACCCATCCCCTGAGATTTGTATGAAGCGAATGTTGTCAGCAGGGTATGAGAAAATTTTTCAACTTTGCCGATGCTGGCGAGATGGAGAGAGAGGGAAATTCCATAGCCCCGAATTTACCCTCTTAGAATGGTATTGCAGAGGAGAGGATTACCAGATCCTAATGGATGAATGTGAGAAATTGATTCGGACGTTAGCCTGTTCAATTGGATTGGGAGGGAAAATCTATTTTGACAATCGAGAGATAGGGTTATCGAGCCCTTGGGAAAAGATTTCAGTTGAATCAGCCTTTAATCGTTACACACGTGTTTCAATGAAAGAGGCCATTCGAAGGGACCTTTTTGATGAGTTGATGGTCAACGAGATAGAACCCAGGCTTGGAATGAAGAAGCCAACCTTTCTCTATGACTATCCAGCCGAGCGTGGAGCAATGGCTCGGCTGAAAGGAGAGGATCCCACTTTGGCAGAGCGTTTCGAACTTTATATTGGTGGGATTGAACTCGCCAATGGCTTTTCTGAATTGATTGACGCAGAGGAACAGCGGAGTCGTTTTCATCAGGAAAATGAGAATCGGCGTTCTCTTGGTAAACCCCTCTACCCTTTGCCCGAGAAATTTTTGGAAGAGATGGGAACGATGCCTCCTTCCGTAGGGATCGCCTTAGGGGTAGACCGATTGGTGATGGTTCTTTTGGGCGCTTCCTCCATCGATGAAGTGGTCGCCTTTACTCCTGAAGAACTATAACCATGAATTCTCTTTTATTCTTCGTCCTGATATTCAACCACCTCACCGAGATAATTACGTAAGAAATAAACCTTCCCTTCTTTCTTTATATCATCCGGCACTAAAGGAACCTTCCCCTTTCCTCCGGGGAGGTCAATCACATAGTGGGGGACAGCCATCCCAGAGGTATGACCTCTGAGGCCGGAAATGATCTCTAAACCCCTCTTCACAGGGGTGCGAAAGTGTTTGGTTCCCCGGACTCTATCCAATTGGTGAATATAATAAGGCCGAACCCTAAGCGTTAAGAGTTTCTGCATCAATTGCTTCATGACGGATGGATCATCATTGACCCCTTTTAGAAGGACGGTCTGATTCCCTAAGGGGATGCCAGCCTCTGCAAGATGAGCACACGCCTCTGAGGATTGAGGGGAGATTTCCAGAGGATGATTGAAATGGGTGTTGATGAAGAGGGGATGGTAAGCTTTGAGCATCTTGCAAAGGGACAAAGTGATTCGCTCCGGCAGAGTCACTGGCATTCGGGTATTGATTCGGATGATTTCAACATGGAGGATTTTACGAAGCCTCCCAAGAACCCCATCCAGTTCATTGTCAGAAAGAAGCAGGGGATCACCTCCAGAGAGGATCACATCACGAATCTCTCTCCTTTTCTTAATATATTCGATTGCCTCCTCAAGAGGAGGAAAGGGCAGAAAGAAGCCTCCCTTCATATTATTTTTTCTTGTACAGAATCTACAGAAGGTTGGGCAGGTTTGGGAGACCAATAACACAACCCGATCAGGATAACGGTGGATAAGAAAAGGGACAGGCATGAACCCTTTTTCATTAAGGGGGTCGATAGAAATCTGAGTATCTTTGATCTCTTCTATGTCAGGAATACACTGGCGCCAGATAGGGTCATTTGGTTCTTGGATCAAATTAAAGTAATGACGAGTCACTCTCAGGGGGTAACGTTGGACTACAGGTTGGAGTGATTCGAGATCAATTGGATAATGGTCGGATACCTCCCTTAGAGTCGTTATACTTTCTGCAAAGGCCTTTTGCCAGTCTTCCATCTTGTTGCTCCAGAGGAGTCTTGACTAAATCATAACATAAAATTTGGAAACGACGAAGGATGAGGTCAGGAGTCCAATATGGAACTCAGGGCTTTAGTCCTGATGGGTCAGCCATAAAAAAGTTACAAGGTAATCTCACCTATTCTCACAAGTTAAAACCTTGACAAGCATAAATTAAGTGGGTTAATTAAAAAATAATTCCTATAGAAAAAGTATAATTTCCTAATATATGAAAATATCAACAAAAATTAGGTATGGGACAAGGGCGATGTTAGAATTGGCCTCGCATTATGGAGAGGGGCCTATAGAATTGAGGGAGATTGCTGAGAAAGAAGGGATCTCCCTAAAATATCTCGAACAGGTCATCATTCCTGTTCGAACAGCAGGATACGTTAAGTCGGTGAGGGGTTCGAAGGGAGGATATATCTTAGCCAAACCCCCCTCTGAAATCCATTTAAGCGATTTAATAGAAATTTTAGATGGACCTATTCATCTGGTGGAGTGTATAAAAAGCCCGAATGTTTGTCTAAAAACTCCTCAATGTGTGACCAGAGATATTTGGAAAGAGGTTTCCGAAGCCATTTATCATATCTTTCGTTCCATCACCTTAGAAGATATGGTAATACGAAAGAGGGAGAAGGAAAGGGAAAACTCTCCCATGTACCAAATTTAAAGCAATTTTTTAAAATGGCTAAGTCATCTCCTATTTCTCCAGGATAGGCTCATTATAGGGAAATTTTTAGGCAAAAGGAATCCTCCTCTTTGCCTTTTCCCCATCGATCTCTATTAGGAGAAACAAAAATGGCCAAGATTGTCAATTCCATTTATGACCTTATAGGGAAAACACCCTTATTGAGGTTGAATCGGGTCACAAAGGGTTGTAAGGCCGAAGTGATTGCAAAGTTAGAGTCCTTTAATCCATGTGGAAGTGTAAAGGACCGCATTGGTCTCTCCATGATTGAGGCCGCTGAGAAGGCAGGGTTGATTAAGGAAGACACGATTATCTTAGAACCTACAAGCGGGAATACAGGGATTGCCTTAGCCTTCATTTGCGCAGCTAAAGGCTACCCTTTGGTCATCACCATGCCAGATACAATGTCTATTGAACGGGTTCACCTGCTCAAGATGTTTGGGGCAAAGGTGGTTTTGACCCCAGGACATGAGGGAATGGGAGGGGCCGTAAGGAAGGCAGAAGAGATGGCCCAACAGGATTCCCGTTACTTTATCCTCCAACAATTTCGGAATCCTGCCAATCCGGAGATCCATAAAAGAACAACCGCTCAGGAAATATGGGAGGATACAGATGGAGGGGTGGATATCCTGGTGGGGGGAGTAGGCACAGGGGGAACGATTACCGGGGTTGCGGAAGTGATCAAAGAGCGAAAGTCTCAGTTTAAAGCCATTGCTGTAGAACCCGAGAGGTCTCCTGTTCTATCTGGCGGTAGGCCAGGGGTTCATAAGATCCAGGGAATTGGGGCAGGTTTTATTCCAGAAGTCCTCCGAATTGAGTTAATCGATGAGGTAATAAGAGTCTCAGATGAAGAGGCAGGAGTCATGACAAGGCGTTTGGCAAAAGAAGAAGGGATTCTTGCAGGGATTTCTTCAGGGGCTGCGCTCTGGGCAGCGATCGAAGTGGCTAAAAGAAGAGAGAATGAAGGGAAGATGATCGTCGTCATTCTACCTGATACGGGTGAGCGATATCTCAGCACCTGGATATTTAGTGAACTGAAATAAGAAGTTCAGGGATAAGGAAGTGAGGGACGATCGTCCCAGAGAGGATGAGCCAGGGGTAGAGAACGAAGGCCGAGAGGAGGAGTTTATGGCAAAGACCATTGACGAGATCAATGAAAAGATTAGAAAGGGGAAGGTGGTAGTCCTTACAGCCGAGGAGATCATCGATTACGCAAAAGAAAAGGGCATAAAGAAGGCAGCCCAGGAGGTGGATGTGGTGACCACAGGGACATTTGGTCCGATGTGCTCCTCAGGGGCCTATTTTAATGTGGGACATACGAAACCCCGAATCAAACTGGGTGGGGGAAGAGTCTACCTCAACGATGTGCCTGTTTATGCAGGATTTGCAGCGGTTGATTTTTTTCTGGGGGCCACTGCTATGCCGGAGGATGATCCCAGAAATAAAATTTTCCCTGGAAAGTTTAGTTATGGAGGGGCCTATGTGATTGAAGAACTCGTGGCAGGGAAGGATGTTAGGCTCACGGCCACCGCTTATGGGACAGACTGTTATCCTCGGAAAACCTTAGAAACCTATATCTCATTGAAGGATATGAACGAGGCTATTCTATTCAATATAAGAAATGCCTATCAGAATTACAATGTAGCGGTAAACCTTTCTGACAGGGTAATCTACACCTATATGGGAGTTCTTCAACCCCATATGGGCAATGCCACCTATTGTAGTGCAGGACAGTTAAGCCCTCTTCTGAACGATCCTTACTATAAAACCATTGGAATGGGCACTCGAATCTTCTTGGGGGGAGGGATTGGATATGTTGTAGGGAATGGAACCCAACATAATCCAGGGGTGAAGCGGGGAGAAAATGGGGTGCCGAAGGCACCAGCAGGTACCCTATCAGTGACAGGTGATCTTAAGCTGATGAACCCTAAATGGCTTAGGGGAACCTCTTATACGGGTTACGGAGTAACTTTGACGGTAGGCATTGGTGTTCCCATTCCTATCTTGGATGAGGAGATCCTTCAATACACAACGGTCCGTGACGAAGATATCTGGACCCAGATTGTGGATTATAGTGAAGCCTATCCTCAGAACAACCCCGGAAGCCTTGGGGAGGTAAACTATCGTCAACTTAAGAGTGGAAAGATTACTGTTCAGGGGAAAGAAGTTCCCACCTCAGGACTTTCGAGTTATCTGAAGGCCAGAGAGATTGCCAATATCCTGAAGGAATGGATTAAGATGGGAAAATTCTTCCTTACTCACCCAGTGCAGACGCTTCCTTCTATGGATTCAGGGATTGTTTTTAAGCCGTTAAGAGAGAGGCCCATTAAAAAGAAATAGCGGGGAAAGGAAAGGGGATCGAAAAAGGTATCTCTTTGGCCGATGGCTATTTTAAAGGAGGTTTTATGCAGAAGAAAAGAGTCGTGTTGAGTTTTCCTCCTCATCTTATTGATCAACCGGTGACCTATCGCCTGATCAAGGATTTTGACCTGATGGTCAACATTTTGCGGGCCCGTATTACGCCCAAAGAACAAGGGAGGCTTGTCATAGAAATTGTTGGAAAACGGCCCGCCCTGGAAGCAGGGATGAATTACCTCAAAGAGGCAGGATTGGAAATCCAACCCCTGGCCCAGGATGTAAAGTGGCATGAAGATCGTTGCACCCACTGCACGGCCTGCATCTCCATCTGCCCAACTCAAGCCTTGGATGTGGATCGAGCGACCATGGAGGTATCTTTTAAGCGAGATATGTGCATTGCCTGCGAACTCTGTATTCCTGCCTGTCCATATCAAGCCATGGAGATTCTTTTTTGATAGGAGCACGAAACACCGTTTGAGAGGGGGTTAAAGGATTGAAGTCAAGGGTAGTGGTGGCAATGAGTGGAGGGGTGGATTCGAGTATGGCAGCCGCACTTTTAAAAGAGGAAGGCTTTGAGGTGATTGGAGCAACTATGTGTCTGGGAGTGAGTGGTGGACTTGGGGAAGGGGTTGCAAGGTGTTGTTCCCCAGGAGATATCGAGATGGCCAGACGTGTAGCCATTCAACTGGGAATTCCTTTCTTTGTTTTTTATTTAAGAGAAATATTTGAAAAGGAAGTGATTGAATATTTTTGTGAGGAGTATATGAAGGGGAAAACGCCCAATCCCTGTATTGTTTGCAATGAAAGGGTCAAATTTGGTTCTTTCTTAGAAAAAGCCATTGAACTGGGCGGTGATTTGATGGCCACAGGCCATTATGCTCGAATCGATTTTGACGAACCTTCAGGTCGCTACCTTTTAAAAAAGGGATTGGATCGGAGAAAGGATCAGTCCTACTTCCTCTTCTCCTTAACCCAGGAGAAGTTTCGTCATGCCCGATTTCCATTAGGGGAATATCGGAAAGAGGAGGTCCGGAGAAAGGCCTTCCAATTGGGACTTCCTGTCCATAACAAACCCGAAAGCCAGGAGGTCTGCTTTATCCAAGATTCTTCATACCATTCCTTTCTTTCTGAAAGACTTGATGGTCCTATTGAACCCGGTCCCATTCTTGATAAGGATGGGAATCGATTAGGAACTCATAAAGGAATCCCATTCTACACCATTGGCCAAAGAAGAGGACTTCGTTTAGCTAAAGGAAAACCCCTCTATGTGATTGGAATCGATCGAAAGACGAATACGATTTTCGTTGGAGATGAAAAGGAGGTCTATCGAGACACCTTTATGGTTGATTCCGTCAATTGGATTCTCCCAAAAGGAGAACTCTCTTCTTTTAAAGCCTACGTGAAGATCCGTTATAACCATCCAGGAGCAGAGGCCCTCCTTTTCCCAAAAGGAGCCAAGGAGGTAGAAGTGAAATTCCTCTCTCCTCAGAAGGCCATTACCCCTGGCCAGGCGGCTGTCTTTTATGAGGGGGAGACCGTTATTGGAGGAGGATGGATCAAAGAAGTTTGGAGTTAAAAACAAAATTTGAAAAGTTAAAATTGATTTTTCATTCCATGGGGAGGGTATTGGTAGCCTTCTCGGGCGGGGTTGATAGCACCCTGCTTCTTAAAACCGCTCAAGATACTTTAGGTGAGAAGAACGTTCTGGCAGTGACAGCACTTTCTCCCCTTTACCCGGTAAGAGAACTTGAGGAGGCAAAAAGATTGGGGGAGATTCTGAGGGTCCAACATAGATTTATTGAATCTAACGAGATGGAGGTTCCTGGTTTTTCTGAAAATCCTCCCAATCGATGCTATTACTGTAAAAGTCAACTCTTTAGCGAGTTATTGGAGATTGCTAAAGAGGAGGGTATTCCCTTTGTCGTAGAAGGCTCCACTCTGGATGACGAACAGGATTACCGCCCAGGCAGAATTGCCATTCAAGAACTGGGGATCAGAAGCCCCTTAAAAGAGGCAGGGCTTACCAAATCAGAGGTCAGGCAACTCTCTAAGGAGTTGGGACTAAGCACCTGGGATAAACCTTCCTTCGCCTGTCTTGCCTCCCGGTTCCCCTATGGAAGAGAGATTACTGAGGAGGGGTTGAGAATGGTCGGCGAGGCAGAGGATTTCCTCATCGGACTGGGATTTAAGCAGGTTCGAGTCCGCCACTATGGAGACTTAGCAAGGATTGAAATCTATCCTGAAGAGATGGAGCGTTTGATGGATAAGGCGATTCGGGAGGATGTGGTAAAACGACTGAAGGCGTTAGGCTATAAATTTGTCACCTTGGACCTTCAGGGCTATCGCACCGGGTCGATGAATGAGGTTTTAGGATGAAAGCCATTGCCCTTTTATCCGGAGGACTGGACAGTACGCTGGCTGCCAAGGTGGTTTTGGAACAGGGGATTGAACTGGAGGCCCTCAATTTTATGACAGTCTTTTGCACCTGTACCAACAGAGGGGCCTCCTGCCTTGCCTCTCAGAAGGCCGCGGTAACCTTAGGAATCCCACTGAGGGTCTTTAACGTATCAGAAGAGTATTTGAGTATCGTGAAGAATCCTAAACACGGTTACGGAAGTAATATGAACCCTTGTATTGATTGCCGGATATTCATATTGAAAAAGACGAAGTCCTATATGGAAGAATCGGGCGCCTCCTTTATCATTACAGGTGAGGTATTAGGCCAGAGGCCCATGTCCCAGAGAAAGGAGGCCATGCGTTTGATTGAAAAAGAAGCAGGGCTCGAGGGGTTTATCCTGAGACCCCTTTCAGCCCATCTCCTCCCTGTTACGATCCCAGAAAGAGAAGGGTGGGTAGACCGTGAAAAATTATTAAATATCCAGGGTCGTTCAAGAAAACCCCAGATGAAATTGGCTGAAGAGTTTGGTATTCGAGACTATCCTTGTCCAGCAGGGGGATGCCTCCTCACCGATCCAGGATTTGCTCGCAGGATGAAGGATCTGATGGAGTTTCACCCCGATTTTTCTCTTAACGATGTTCACCTCTTAAAGTTCGGAAGACACTTTCGCCTAACCCCAAAGGTCAAACTAATTGTTGGAAGAAATGAGGAAGAGAATCAGAAGATCCAGACCTTTGCTCAAGAGAGAGATATCCTCCTCAAGGTATATCGTATTCCCGGAGCGATTTCACTTTTAAGGGGGGAATGGGGTCAAGAAGAATTAGAAAAATCGGCTGCCATTACCGCTCGTTATAGCAAGGCCAAGAAAGATGAGCGAGTTGAGGTGACTTATAAAAAGATTGGAGGGAACGGGAGTTGGTCTCTCATCATTTTCCCGTTAAAGGACTCAGAGATAGAGGGATGGCGAATTGGGGAATAGGTCCATTTCTTTCTAAAATTATTCTTACAAAGAGCAGAAGGGGAGTCTAGGTACATGGTCTGGTCAGAAATCCCTTGATGAAGGTGGATGGAAAGGAGATAAAATGATTGATTCCATCACTCAAATCCTCCGAGAGGTGAATCGGGAACATCTTCATAGGATCTGGGAAAAGGCAAAAATTGGGGAGATGGAGGGCTTGGATGAAGAAGAGCAGAGGCTTGCAAAAGTCATGCTTGAACATGCTAATGAATTTTTTAATCAGTTTGAATTTGCTGATGTTTTGGCAGACCATCCGTTCGACCCAGAAAAGGAAATCAACCCATTCCTTCATATCACCATCCACGCCGTTGCAGAAAAGCAGATTCAGGAACGAGATCCTATTGAGGCACTTCAATTTTATAATGCAATGCTCAAACAAAAGTGTTCACGGCATGATGCGATTCACCTCTTGGGTTTAATTTTGCTTAAATTTATCACGCCCGTTTTGAAGGGGGGAGGAAGGTTCTCCCTCAAGGATTACCGAAACCTTCTTAAAAAGTATAAGGTTAGAAAGCCAGAAAAGATCCCTGAACTTTTGGAAAAGGAACCTGGTCCCATGGTAGAAATGGAGATAGACCGGGAGAATTTAGCAATTTTCAATGAGATTGATTCTGCCTTAAAGGACCGAAATTTTAGATCGATCGAAGAGATCCAATCTTTCATCGATGATTGGGTGGCAAGGAAAAACGCAGAACCGATCCCGGAATTTCTTGGTTTCTCCCCAGAACAAATGTATCGGGTACTTCATCAACCCTTTTCTGAAGTACCGGATATTTTGACCTTCAATAGAAATCTTTCTAAGGAGGACCTTCTAGATGCACCGATTGTGAAAGAGACGATGACTTTTTTAAAAAGACTCAGCGAACTTCAACCCCTCAAGGCTACGAGCAAAGGGAATCTCCCTCAAGCCTTTGCGCGTGAAATGCACCAAAAATTTTCTGAACCTTCTCGTTACGATTTCACGATAAGATCTGAAGAGGAAGATCGAAAACTCTCCGCCCTTCGCCATCTCCTTGAAATGATGGGTTGGATTAAAAAAAGAAATAAAAAGTTTTCGCTGACTCAGAAGGGGGAGCGTGTGGCCCAAAATGGATTAAGTGGTGATGATTTCTGCAAACTGCTTGAGACCTATGCAAGAAGATTTAATTGGGCCTTTAGAGACTTATATCCCCCCTTTGAAATTATTCAGGAGGGGTTTTTGTTTTCCTGTTACCTCCTTAAGGAAAAGGCCAAGAGATATATCCCAGCCCATGAACTCTCAAATTACTTTATCCAGGCTTTCCCCACTGTGGTGGAGGAGGTTCGAGGAATCTCATGTTGGGAGCCAGAGGAGGAGGTTTCCAGAACCTTTTCCCTCAGATTTATCGAGCGATTCTGTGAATATTTTGGATTCGTGATGATTCAGAGGGAAGAGGGTTCTTATAATGGTTATAAGAATTTCGTCAAGACGACTCCTCTTTTTGAAAAAATGTTTCTCTGGAATATCGGCTCGACCGGAGGGGGTTAAATCCCAAATGGGAAATCCAAAAATCATTTGGGCTTTCGGCGGGTGTAGAGGGTTTTGTAGCGTTGGGGGTGAACGGAGATACAACTGGTGCATTCCTCTGAAGAGAGGTCAACCGGTTCAAGAAGGACTTCAAACCCAAGTTCTTGATAGGCCTCTACCATCTCCGAAAGTCGTGGCTCATCGATCGTGAATCTCTTTTCCCAGCCTTCTTTCTTGAGTTCTTCTTCCCGGGTCATCTTTTAGATCGGATTGACTCTTGCCCTCTCTCCTGGGTCGCCCGCAAGGACGAAAAGGGAAAGAGGCTATAATGTCTTTGAGGAAGAGGGCTATAGAGAATCTATGAACTTTTGTCGTTAGGCCTCTTTTATGTTATATAAAAGATAATTGAAAGAGGATAGGTTTTGCAATGGTCTCGGTTGATGAAGCCTTAGAAAAAATTCTTTCTTTCATCAAACCCCTTGGAGCAGAAAAGGTGTCAATCCTCGACGCCCTTGGAAGAGTGATTGCGGAAGAGATCTATGCCAACCGGGATATCCCCCCCCTGGATAATTCTGCCATGGATGGTTATGCAGTCCGATGGGAGGATATAAAGACGGCCTCAGAAGATCATCCGGTGAGGTTGGAGGTCGTTGAAGATTTGCCCGCAGGGTTTATCTCAAAGAGAACCCTTCAAAAAGGTCAGGCCATCCGGATCATGACCGGCGCTCCTATCCCTAAGGGCGCAGACCATGTCGTTCCTGTAGAAGATACAAGAAAAGAAAACCAATTTGTCTATGTCCTTAAGGTGGTCTCCAAGGAAAGAAATATTCGGAAGGCAGGCGAGGATGTAAAAAGGGGAGAACTTATCCTCTCCAGAGGGGATGTCATCCGACCTCCAGAGGTTGGAATGATTGCATCCGTTGGCCGCTCCTCTATTTCAGTTTACCAAAGACCCTTAGTGGCCATCCTTTGCACAGGAGAGGAGCTGGTCGATGTGGACGGTCCGCTGGAAGATTGGAAGATTGTATCGAGCAATTCTTATACCCTTTCTGCTCAAGTGAAGGATTGTGGGGCAATCCCTCTTCCCTTAGGAATTGCTAAAGATGAGAAGACAGATATCGAAGAGAAATTTAGACAGGGGCTGCGAGCAGATGTCATTATCTCTTCGGCGGGTGTTTCAGTAGGGGACTATGATTTTGTGAAGGAGATCCTTAAGGATTTGGGCATGGAGATGATCTTTTGGAAGGTGGCCATGAAACCAGGAAGACCGATGACGTTTGGGAGGATTGGAGAAAAGCCTATATTTGGACTCCCCGGGAATCCTGTTTCATCGATGATTTGTTTTGAGCAATTTGTCAGGCCCTCGCTTCTGAAGATGATGGGGCATCGTCAGATATTTCGTCCTGTGATTGAGGCAATCCTTAAGGAGGATATAAAAGAGAAGGGAGGAAGGCGCCATTTTATTCGGGGAAGGGTCAGTTATGAGAATGGCTCCTATTTTGTTACGACCACAGGTCCACAAGGATCAGGGATATTAAAGTCCATGGTCAAGGCCAACGGTTTAATCATCATCCCCGAGGATAAAGAAGGGGGAAGGGCAGGAGAGAAAGTCAGAGTCCAGTTGCTGGATAGAAATTTTTAAGTTTAGAGAATCGAGTTTGGAGTTTGAGGGTAGGCATTATGATTCCCATCATTTCTATTGTGGGAAAGTCAGATAGTGGAAAGACGACTTTGATTGAGAAACTGGTTCCTGAATTGAATCAGCGGGGCTACCGGATCGCAACGGTCAAACATGACATTCATGGATTTGAAGTGGATCGGGAAGGGAAGGATAGCTGGCGACACAAACAAGCGGGGGCACATACCGTCGTGATTTCATCCCCTCGAAAGGTTGCCCTCATCCGAGACGTCGAAAAAGACTTAACGCTAGCTCAGCTTCGGGAAAAACTGATCCAGGACGTGGACCTGATTCTTTCTGAGGGTTACAAGAAGGATATCCAGCCGAAGATCGAAATCTTTCGAAAGGAGAAGCATAAGGAACTCCTCTGCTCCAAAGAGGATAACCTTATTGCCATCGTCTCGGATAAGAAGTTTAATATGGATGTCCCCTGTTTCTCTCTCGATGACATCAAAGGGGTGGTCGATTTTATCGAGAAGAGATTCCTCAAATCAAAAGCCAAAGAGGAAATTGTCCTTCAAGTGGATGGGAAACCCATCCCTTTAAAGCCTTTTATCCAGGAATTCCTTTCCAATTCGATCAAGGGAATGATCCGTTCCTTAAAGGGAGGTGAGACACCTCAGAGGATTGAGATACGAATCGAAGACCGCGAGGGATGAATTTATAATCGAGTCTAATTTATCCTCTTAGGATTGTTCCATTACCCAGAGGGATTCGTCGCGGAGGGCAATTTTTACTTTCTTGCCCTTCCAGAGGTTTAAATTTCGGAAGGCATAATTGGGGATGTGGATTTCAAAAGGGATCCTTCCCTCAAGGGTTTGAAAAGAGATTAATTGATATCTCCCTCGATCAAGGATATCGAGGATTTCTCCTTCGAAGATGTTTCTCTTTAGGGAGTCCTTAATGGGTTTTTCTTCCCGGATGATCATCACCTCTTCTGGCCTAATAAAAAGGTCCACTTCTTTTCCAACCTCCATCTTGTCATGAGCCTTGTCCATAGGAACTGAAAATTGGAGGCCATTCACCCCCAGGGTCCATCGCTGGTGGGATGGATCTTGATTTAGGACTTTCGAACCATATAAATTTTTTAACCCCAAGAAGAGGGCCACCCTTTTAGATTTTGGCCTCAGAAAGATATCATCCCTTTTTCCAACCTGTTCAATCTTCCCGTCAATAAAAATGGAAATTCTGTCTCCTAAGAGGTATGCCTCTTCAAAGTCATGGGTGACACATAAAACGGTTGGATGAAAAGAGTCACGGATCGTTTTTAAGAGGTGCTGGATTTCGATTTTCATAGATGGGTCAAGCCCTGAAAGGGGTTCATCCAGCAGAAGGAGATTCGGTTTGGGAGCCAATGCCCTGAGAAGGGCAACCCTCTTTTTTTCTCCTCCACTGAGATTGGCAGGGTATCGGTCGAGAAGATGCTCGATCTTCATCACCGCTGTGAGGGTATGGACATATTCTTCATGGCCCTTTATATCCAATCCCCTTGCCCGGAGGCCATAAAGGATATTCCCTTTTATCTTTAAATGGGGGAAAAGGGCCAGGTCTTGAGGAACGTAAGAGACGCCTCTTTGCTCAGGGGGTAAGCCTTGCACTTCTCTTGTTCCAATCCAAATTTTCCCCTTCCTGGGTTTACGAAGTCCCATAATGGATTCAAGGACAAGAGTTTTTCCACTACCGGTTGGGCCTAAAAGAAAATGGAATTCTCCCTCCTCAATTTGAATATCAAGGTTAGCAATTTTAAACGTATCAAAAGTGATGGTTAGACCTTCAATCTTAATCATAACGATATCTTTTTCCCGTCCATCGGACAGCATAAAGAGTTAAGAGTCCAAAGCCTACCAAGATGAGGATAAGGATAATGGCTCTGTTAATATCTGCGGAGGCTAAGGAAGTATAGATGGCAATTGGCATGGTTTCTGTTTTTCCTGGCATGGCACCTGCCAGAGTTACAGTCGCCCCAAACTCACCAAAGGCCTTTGCCCAGGAGAGAATTACTGAGGCCAGAAGTCCACGAAAGGAAAGAGGAAGGGTAATCCGGTAAAAGGCCTGCCACGGAGAGGACCCAAGAGATCTAGCCACGGCTTCATACCTTGGAGAAATTTCATCCAGAGAAGCCTTCATCAAACGGGTAGCCAGTCCAGCAATCGTAGCGAATTGGGCCAGGATGATTCCAGGGACCTCAAAAACAAAAAAGATGCCTTTATTCTGAATCAATTCTCCCAGGGGGGTATTAAAAAAGATAAGGAAAGAAGCCCCTAAGGCAATCGGGGAGATAATCATTGGAATCTCCAAGAAGGTATCGATAACCTGCTTTCCAATAAATTGGAAGCGAGATAGAGCATAAGCCGATGGCAGCCCAATAAGCACGGCAAAGAAGGTGGCCAGAGTGGCTGCAATCAAACTCAATCGGATGGAGAAAAGGGTATTGGGATGGGAAAGAGCCTCCCAAAATCCTTCCCCCCCTACAAAATAGAAAAGGGAAAGAAGGAGGCCCAAATAAAAAATAAAAATATATAATGAAGCCCCAACCATCGTATAACGAAAACTCATTTTTTTATTGCCCTCCATTCTTTGGGAAGGATATATTGACCTCCTACGGGCGTATCGGGTCTTGTAAAACGACGTGCCTCCGAGAGATCCATCAAATAATGATATTTTTGGAAGACGGCCTTCCCGGAAGGGGAGAGAAGAAAATCGATAAACTGCTGAGCAAGCGATTGATTCCGGGTATATTTTGAAATAGCAATCGAGATATACCCAACGCGAGGTATCTCTTGTGGGTTTAGATAGACCGTCTCTATTCGTTCAGGATCCCAATATGTAAAGACTCTCCATCCGATGACGGCATCCACCGCTTTTAAAGAGACAGCGTTTGCCGTTTTTTCACAGCTTTCCGTGTAATTAATGATATTTTTTCGGACTTTGATTTTTTCTTCAGGGGTAAGATTTTTTTCTATGATTTCTATGGCATAGGTTCCAACACAGACCGTTTCTGGATTGGCAATAGCAAGGCGAACTCCTTCTCTGGCCAGATCCTTGAGGTGATGGATCTTCTTAGGGTTTCCTTTCTGAACATTGATCGCCGGAACAAGATAGACTGCAATTTTTTCACTCCCTAAAAAGACAAGGCCCTCTCTTTTAGCCACCTCCATAAAATCGGACGACCCAGGGAAATAAAGATCTCCTTTTTTGGAAAGCCTCATCTGAGAAAGCACAAACCCTGACCCTCCAAAGGTAACTTCCACCGTTATCCCTGAACTTTTCTGAAAAAGTTTCACCACCTCTTCTGTGGCGGGTTTGCTGGCCGCCCCTGCAAAAATCAATATCTTTTGGGGAGAAGAATAACTGTTGGGAACAATCCAGAGGATTAGAATAATTGTTATCCAGAGAGGCCTTTTCAAACTGAATCTCCTTTTTTCATTCCCCCTTCTTACGGGGTAGGGAATTGGGGGAAGAAGGTCCAAAATGTTTTTTGAAAATCTGGGTGAGCGATTCCTTTACCTCTTGATGAAATTTCTCATAATGGCCCATCAGGTCTTTGGCCTCAGGGGTGAGCATGGAGCCTCCTCCATCAACTCCCCCGACTTTTTTGTTGAGAAGGTGAAACCCAAGCCTCCCCTCCAATAGTTGGATGAGGCGCCACGCCTTGCTGTAGGACATGTTCATTTGCTCGGCTGCCTTCCTCAGGGACCCTGATTTTTCAACCCTCTTCAGGAGTTCGAAGGGCCCGTTCCCAAAGGCCTTTCCATTCTGATCCAGCCATACCTTGAAGCCGATTTTCATTCTATCGTTATTCTTAATCGAGAATAACGATACATCAATATTTATTACCTGTCAAGATGTCTCATCTGAGCAGAGGGAGGCAAAGTCAAAAATATTTTTCTTGGTTTGAGAGTCATGTCCAATTAAGAAGAATTTAGGTAGAAAATAAGTCTTTCCCCTCACCTTATCTCTCCCCAGGGTTGGGGTGAGGGAGATTTTCATGCTTTGCGGGTGGCCCTGGCGGCCATGTGGAATTAGTTGAAAATCTCCCTTAATCCTTTTAATATTCACCGTAAGCCATAATAAAAGAGAATTTGGAGGTTAAGGTGAAAAAGATAGCTCCTTCTATTCTATCTGCGGACTTCAGCCGATTGGGAGAGGAGGTGAAGGCAGTCGAAGAGGCAGGGGCGGATGTGATCCATGTGGATGTAATGGATGGACATTTTGTTCGAAACATCACCATTGGTCCCATGGTGGTGAGGGGATTAAGAAAACTGACCTCCCTTCCTTTAGATGTTCATCTAATGATTGAGCATCCTGGCAGATATATTGAGGCATTTGCCGAGTCGGGAAGTAACTGGATTACGGTTCACGTAGAGGTATGCCATCGTCTCAAGGAGATAGTAAAAAAGATTCGACAACTGGGGGTGAGGCCTGGGGTCGTTCTAAATCCCTCGACCTCCTTAAAAACACTCTATCCTGTTCTGGGTGGGATTGATTTAGTTCTTTTGATGTCGGTTAACCCTGGGTTTGCTGGGCAGGCATTCATTCCCTCTGTTTTAAAAAAGATTGAGAGGTTAAGAAAGATTATTGATACCCATCATTACCCTTTAGAAATTGAGGTGGATGGAGGGATTAAAGTTGAAAACATCCAGGAGGTTTCAAGGGCAGGAGGCGATATCTTTGTCCTGGGGACAGGGATCTTCAAAACAAAGGATTACCGAGAAACCATTCAAAAAATAAGACAGGCCATCCAGTAGGCATTTTGGGAACTTCACCTCTAAGATTCTTTTCGATGTCTGATATCCCCCTCGATGGCTTCAATGAAGGATAGGAAATCCCTTTTATTCTCTTGGACCAAAGAAAGAAGTTTTTCATCAGAGATAAACCAATATAGCCCACCACCGGCGCTCCCTGATCTTTCGCGAAAATGTGCTGAATTCTACTTGCCATGGCTTCAGCAATCTCAATGAGAGAGTATTTCAGTTTCCTTTATGATCCACGGTTCCTTAAGGATTTGAAGATTCGAATAATTTAAGAGCAATTCTTCAATTTCAGTTGCAATGTTGCAATTCTTAAAAAATCTCTGGGCTGTTGGGGTAGTCATTATACGTTAATAAGTCGGGCAATAAAACGGGTGGATGGGGGGTAAGGTCAAATGTATGATTGCAAGACCTGACCCTTTACCTCTTTGAGGGGTTGAGTAGCCCAGAAGTGATGGAAGAAAAGGTGGACATTGGTGAGAAGAAATAATCGTGGACCTTTATTGAAATAAAAGAGTAATTTTGGTGGCGGTGCAGGGATTCGAACCCCGGACTCTGCGGATATGAGCCGCATGCTCTGACCAACTGAGCTACACCGCCAACCCCAATAGAATTTTACCGATTCCCTCAATTTTGTCAAACGAAAAATGAAGAGATCTCCGTATTCCTCTATCGAGATTGTGTTGGAAATCCCTCTTGATATTGCGATCGCCTCTGACCAGGGAGCGGTTACTTGATTTTGTCTATTTTATTTTCGATAATATGTCTTAAATTCCTGGAGGAGAATAGATGAAGGTTGCCTATTTTGATTGTTTCTCAGGAGCCAGTGGGGATATGATCCTTGGGGCGATGATTGATGCAGGACTGTCTCCGAAAACCTTAAGAGAAGAGTTAGAGAAACTTCGGGTTCCTGGGCTCCATTTAAAGACAGAGAAGGTTTTAAGGGCTGGGGTCGCAGGAACCCAGGTAATTGTGGAACGAAAGAATGAGCGGAGAGTTCATCGAAATTTGAAAGAAATGCTCTCCATCATTGATCGGAGTCGATTAGATCCGAAGGTAAAAGAGAAAAGCAAAGTGATCTTTCAAAAGATCGCCACTGCTGAAGCAAAGATTCATCGCATCTCCATAGACGAAGTCCATTTTCATGAATTGGGAGGGTTGGATTCTGTTGTGGATATTGTGGGCTCTATCCTTGGGCTTCAACAGTTGGGGGTTGAAGAGATTTGGGTTTCAAAGGTTAATGTCGGGGGTGGATTTGTGAGATGCGAACACGGAATACTCCCTGTCCCTGCACCTGCAACTTTATCTCTGATGAAAGGAAAACCCATCTACTCCTCGGGCATTGAAAAGGAGCTTCTTACCCCAACCGGAGCAGCCGTTTTAACGACTCTGGGTTCCAAGTTTGGGGAAATGCCTCCCATGGAGGTAGAGAAGATAGGCTATGGGGCTGGTCGGGATGACCTCCCCCATCCCAATTTGCTCCGTTTGATGATCGGAAGTTCTTTGGAGGAATCAGGAAGAGAAAGGGTGAATGTCATTGAGACCAATATCGATGACATGAATCCCCAACTTTTTGACCATATTATAGAAAGGCTCTTGAAGATGGGGGCCTTAGATATTTTTCTCATCCCAGTTATGATGAAGAAGAATAGGCCTGGCATCCTTCTTACCGTGATCTCTCCTCTTGATAAAAGGGATATCATTACAGAGTTTCTCTTAAGGGAAACAACAACTCTTGGAATGAGATGGCGTGAGGAAGAACGGGTGCGGGCTGACCGTGAGGTTCTAACCCTCAATACTCCCCATGGAAAAATCCGATTTAAAATAGCCTATTGGAAAGGGGAGAAGGTGAACCTCGCACCTGAATATGAAGATTGCAAGAGGATTGCCATAAAGCAAGGAATTCCTTTAAAAGATATTATTGAGGAGGCCAAGAAGACCGCTATGAAATGGTTCGAGGAAAGGAGGGGATAGATTAATTCTGGGCTGTTCTTCATCTTAAAGATTATCTTGAATTTCAGAAGGTGGAGGCTTATATTTAAATCAGGAGGAAAAAAAAGATGAATATCCTAAGAAACATGGTGTTTTTGAGCCTATCCCTGACGATGCTTTTTTTTGGGGTTCATGAGGGATTGGCACAATCGAAATCATTGACCACCCCCCCTGTCATTACACACTCCTATGCTACAGAAAAAGGATATTTTGGTACGATATGGAAGGTCTACCTTTCGGCAGAGGATCCGGAGGGAGATATGTTAAAAATTGCGATTACGGTTGATCAGTTAGGTTATGGTCATTATCCGACCGATTGGGTTTATCTCAAGCCAACCCATCAAAGGCAATTCAAGGGATATCTCCAATGGAATACCTTTAGTTCCAAGACCCATTTTTTGAGGGAATGGACGCAGATAACCATCAAGATATCCATTTTTGATAAGACTGGGAATGAAAGTAATATCATTGTCCTTCCATTTGAATTTACCTCAGGAAAACCACAACTCACCCCTCCACCTGCTCCCTTTGACCAAGGGGATATTCCAAGGTTAGGACATATCACCATCGACCTTTATGAGACCGCCATCATGGGAGGGGATGGGAATATCATTTGAGAGTGCCCATTCTCATTGAGATTGGAATTTGGGCCTGCGTCTGCAGGCCTTTTTATTTCTCTTGCATTTATGATGAAGGAATGGTAAAAATTTTTATCATTTGTGAAGAGGAGGATCCTATGAAAAAAATATTGGAGATGGGATTGGTCATTCTCCTAATCGGTTTAGTGGGAACAGGTTGTTCCACTACCGTAAGAGAGAGGCAAAAAGAACCCACAGGGGAGGGAACCACATCCAGAGCAAAATATTACCATTTTGATGACGTCCTCATTCCCCATGAATTGAATTTCAAACAGAAGAAGTCCTTTGTTTATGAAACGCCGCGGTTTAAGGCAGGAATTTTGTATTTTAAAAAGTGGCGACTCGATGTGGAGTCTCTGATCGATTTTTTTAATTACCATATGGAAAAGGACAATTGGAAACTGGTCAACAGTTTTAAGGGGAAGGAGAACATTCTCAATTTTTCAAAACCAGATAAGAATTGTACGATTAAGATTAGTGAAGATTGGATGGGGTATACCGAGGTGGAGGTAAGGGTGGCCCCCACAGGGGAGAAAAAGATGTAAGAGTTCAGTATGTTATTAGAGCAAGTTAAAAGGACCATTGATCAACATCATCTCCTAAAAAAAGGTGATCGTCTGATCGTCGGGGTGTCGGGAGGAATGGATTCAATGGTCCTCTTTCACATCTTAAATACCCTCCGTAAGACATTTGACCTTTCACTGATTGTAGCCCATGTCAACCATGGCCTTCGACCTGAGGAATCGGAAAGAGAGGCTGAATTAGTCCATCAGGAATCAAAAAGGTTTGACTGCCCTTTTGAATATGGACAATTCAATGTAAAGGAGTTTCAGAAAAAGACCGGCCTCTCCCTTCAAGATGCAGCCCGAAAGATTCGTTTCCAGTTCTACCAAACCCTTCTTGAAAAATACGGTGCCCATAAGGTCGCCTTGGGTCATAATGCAGATGACCAGGTCGAGACCGTTCTCTTAAACCTATTTCGTGGGTCAGGCCTTAAGGGTCTAAAAGGAATGCTCCCCATGAGAGAAGGGAGGGTCATTCGCCCCCTTCTTGAAGTTTGGAGAGATGAAATTGAGTCCTTTGCTCTTGACCATGGGATTCCTTACCTTACCGATTCCTCAAACCTCCAGAGACGATCTCTTAGAAATAAGATTCGGTTAGATCTTATTCCACTCCTTGAAAAAGAGTATTCTCCCAATTTCAAGGCCATTGTGAATAAGATTTCAAAAATCCTCAGGGAGGAGAACGACTGCCTGGAAAAAAAGACAGAGAAAATTTTTCACCAGATGGTTCAGAGAGGAGGGGATGTTCTTTCTCTAAGGGTTTCCGAATATCGGTCTCTTCATCCGTCCCTTCAGCGAAGAGTTCTGGAGAGGTTGATAGAGAACTTGGTGAGGGATAGGTTGACAATGGAGGAAGAGGAGAGGTGGCCGATTGATTCGGTGATGAAAAAATTGAACAAACCCTATGACAATTTTATTTTGGAGTTATCCCAAGACATCTATTTAGAGAAAAGTTACGACACCTTCATGTTGAAGAAGGGACGGGTAAGGCGAATTCCACCTTTTGAGGTTGAGCTCACCTTACCGGGAAGGACCTTTATCAAAGAGATTGGACAGGAAATCCTCGTAGAAGAGTTGGAACCAGGGGTTCAAGTTAAAGAATTGAATATCTCTTCACAGGTCGCTTTTTTTGATTTAGGGAGCCTTAAATTTCCATTAAAGGTTCGGAATTTCAGGCCGGGGGACAGATTTCAACCGCTAGGGGTAAAGGGAACGCAGAAACTCAAGGAGTTCTTTATTGACCATAAGATTCCAAGATTTGAAAGAATGAAGGTCCCCCTGCTCATCTCCGGAGAGATGATCGCCTGGGTGATGGGTTATAGAATCAGCGAGAAAGTGAAGGTTACTGAAAAGACAGAGAGAATTTTAAAAGTGGAATTCATTTCTTAAGAAAGAGATAGGGGGGTGGGATTGACATACCCTGGGAGTTCATTAAAATTGTAGCATGTCTTTGTGGTCCAAGAAGAGCAGAATTGTGATCACCTGTGCTAAAGGGATCCCCCCTTTTTTAAGGGAAGAAGTCCTTTCCCTTGGATTTCCTGTCCTTTCAGAGGGCATGGCCAGCGTTGAGACGGAGGGGTCTCTGGAAGACTCTATGAGGCTTAACCTCTTCATTCGAACAGGGCATCGCATCCTGTTTCTCTTAGAGAGATTTAAAACGAGAAATCCAGATGATCTTTATGAGAAGGTTCATGCTATTGAATGGGAAAATGTAATTCCTGAGAAGGGTTATCTCTGTGTAACCTCTACCGTTTCTAACCCAACGATAAAAGATACCCGATTTGCCAATGTAAAATGTAAGGATGCGATTGCGGACAGGATGAAAAGGGTCTATCAGAGGAGACCCGACTCTGGCCCGGAGAGAGACCGAACCGTCATTCACCTCTTTTGGAAAAATGAGATCGCCTCTCTCTATCTCGATACCTCTGGTGAACCCCTTTCTCGAAGAGGGTATCGGAAAATTCCCTTAAAAGCTCCCCTGCAGGAAACCCTGGCTTCGGCAGTAATCCTCGCTACCGGCTGGAAGGGAGAAGGCTATTTGATCAATCCAATGTGTGGGAGCGGGACTCTTGCAATTGAAGCCGCTCTGATCGGCCTTGGAAGACCCCCTGGGTTATTGAGAGATAATTATGGATTTATGCACCTGAAGGGATATTCGGAATCCCTCTGGAAGGATATACGAAGGAAAGCCAGAGCCATTTCAAGCGATACCATGAAAGGCAAGATTATTGCTACAGATATCAGTGCAGAGGCGATCCAAGGGGCTAAAAAGAACGCCATGACTGCAGGAGTGGACCGATGGATTGATTTCGGAGTCTGTCACTTTGCAGAAACCCCTATCCCCAATGGGAATGGGGTGGTGGTCCTCAATCCAGAATATGGAGAACGGATGGGTGAAGCCGAAGCCTTAAAAACCCTCTATAAGGAGATTGGAGATTTTTTTAAAAAGCAATGTCAGGGATACCGAGGATACGTTTTTACCGGTAACTTGGATTTGGCAAAGAGGGTTGGCTTGAGGCCGAGGAGAAGGATTCCCTTTTTTAACAGCAATATTGAATGCCGACTGTTAGAGTATGAACTCTATGAGGGAAGTAGAAGGAAGGAGATGGAAGTTTAATCCCCTCCATTTATCCATGGGATAACTAATGGGATGGCAAAGTTAGAAGGTGAAATTTATCCAGTTTATTTTATTTATGGACCAGAGGGATACCTCATCGACCGAGAGGTTCAACGTCTGCTCAACCAAACCCTGACTCCAAAGGAGAGGGGACTCAATTTTCATATTTTTAATGGGAAGGAACATAAAAGCCAGGAGATCGTCCAGAGCGCCCAGACCCTCCCTATGTTTTCCAAGTATCGGTTTATCTTAGTCAATGACGCTGACCAAATCGCAGATGAGGAAGTCGAAGGGTTATTGAACTACCTTCAGAATCCCTCTCCTACGACCTGTTTGGTTTTGACTGCTGAGGAATTGGGTTCCTGGAAAAATCACCTAAAGAAGATTGAAAAGGTTGTAATATGGATTGAATGCGCTCGGTTAAAAGGGAAGTCTTTGAGTTCCTGGTTGCAGGCCAGAACAAGGGAGAAGGGGAGAACCTTATCCGACGATGCGGTAAACTATCTGATGGAAGTGGTTGGGGATAATCTTTACGACCTTGAAAATATATTAGAGATGGTCTCATTAGGGACAACTGGAAAGAAAATCATTGGAGCAAGCGAGATAGAAGGTTTTGTTTCAGGAATTAAATATAATACCATCTTTGACTTGACCGATGCGATTGGGCAACGGGATTTGAAGAAGGCCATGGGAATTTTAGAAAAGACGATTGAAACTAAGACCATCCCGTTTAAAAAGGATGAGCAGGGAGTAAAAATGGCCCAGCCCATTCCCTTTCTTTTAAGCCAGATCGCAAAACATTATTGGAGAATGTGGATGGTTAAACAGTTGAGCCCCCGTTACCGGGAGATAGAGGGATTGGCAAAGGAATTGGATCTTAAACCATGGATGGTAAGAAGATTGGTAGATCAAGGGAAAAATTTCTCTGAGGCTTCGCTTCGCGAGGGAATTGAAAAGTGTTATCAAACGGATTTAGCCATCAAGAGGACGTATGGGCCTGAGAATCTTTTGATAGAAAAATTGCTGATGGACCTCTGTGAAGCAGAGCCTCCCAGGAATTTTCCGAATGGAAAGATGGAGAAGAGTTAAGAAAAATTGTCTGCATGAGTGGTTTAATGGGAAACTGTTTTGAGAGCATTTACTTTCAAGGTCAATCGGGATATTTTTCTTGCAGAAGTATTTTTGTGAAAGACTCCCTTTGATTTGGCCTTATGAATCAAAGGGATCGCCTTTGAAAGCGCCTTCTGTGCACCTTCAAGGTCTTTTCGCTCAATGGCCATCCTCACTTTTTTGATGGAGGATTTGACCATGGTTTTGATATGAAGGTTTCGAAGCCTCCTCTTTTCATTTTGTCGGGCTCTTTTGATGGCAGATAGATGAGTAGCCAAAAGATAACCTCCTTTTTCCTCCCTCCCTTTTTCATTCCAAAAGAGGGGAAACGAAATTTATTGATTTTCTTAACATTTTGATATAGGGTATGTCAAGTTTTTAACAAGAAAAGGGGTTATGTCTGAACAGCCGAAGATTACAAAAGCCGCTTCCATTATTGGAGCGGGGACCCTCCTGAGCCGAATCCTAGGGTTCCTTAGGGATATGGTAATTGCTCACTTTTTTGGCGCCGGCCTGGCTGCCGACGCCTTTTTTGTTGCCTTCAGGATTCCAAATCTTTGGAGGCGCCTGGTGGGGGAGGGGTCCTTGACCATTTCATTCATCCCGGTCTATACAGAATATTTAACCCGGCATTCAAAAAAAGAATCCCAAGAGGTAACTGATATCGCCTTTACGATAGCAGGAATGATCTTGTTCATCTTGACGATATTAGGCATTCTTTTCTCTCCCATACTGATTCAAATCATCGCCCCGGGGTTTTCTCGAATTCCAGAGAAGTTTCAACTTACCGTTACCCTTAACCAGATTATCTTTCCCTATCTTTTCTTTATGGGGCTCTTCGCGCTGTCCATGGGTATCCTGAATTCGCTTCGCCATTTTTTTGCACCTGCCATTGCCCCCATCTTCCTCAATATCTCCATTATTGTTTCGGTCTTTCTCTTCTTTCATACCTTTGAAGTCCCGGTGATGACACTGGCCTTAGGTGTCCTTGCTGGCGGGGTCATCCAGTTTCTCTTCCAAATCCCTTTTTTATGGAAGAAGGGGATTCGATTTCACTTCAATTTAAATTTCAGGCATCCTGCCATCAAGCGTATTGGATCTTTAATGGTTCCAGGGCTGATCGGGACTGCGGTCTATCAACTCAATGTTTTTATCGACACCATCTTCGCTTCCTTTCTTCCAAGTGGAAGCGTCTCCTACCTTTTCTTTGCAGATCGTCTTATGGAATTTCCACTTGGGATATTTGCCATTGCCATTGGTATGGCCTCCCTTCCAAGCCTGTCCAGTTTAGCCTCTCAGGGGAAAACTGAAGAGTTGAAGGAAACCCTTTCTTTCTCCTTACGGCTGGTTTCACTTATTAGCATCCCTGCCATGGTGGGATTGATCGCTTTAAAAACCCCGATCATCAACCTCCTCTTTCAAAGGGGGAAATTTGATTTTACAGCCACTGTGATGACAGCCAAAGCCCTCTTCTATTATTCCATAGGCCTTTGGGCCATTGCCGGCTCCAGGACGATTGTTCCTGCTTTCTATGCCCTCCAGGATACCTGGACACCTTTAAAGGTCGCCCTGATCTGTTTAGGTGCAAATGTGATATTTAATGCCATCTTCATCTATCCCTTGAAACATGCTGGCTTGGCCCTTGCCACCAGCCTATCCTCTATCCTCAACCTCATCCTTCTGACTCGAAAGTTAGGCCCGCACATCGGGAGAATGGAAATCAAAAAAAATGTTAAGTCCCTGCTCACCATCCTCTTCTGTAGCCTTCCGATGGGAATTGTGGCCTATTTGGTCTGCTCCTTCGGGAACTGGAATACCACGGGAAACGAAGTCGAAAAGGTTATTTTTGTGTTGGTTGGGATTTTAACGGGATTGGGCGTCTACCTGCTCTGTTCTTACTGGACAAAGAATGAAGAGGTGATTTTTCTGCTGAGAATGTTACGAAAAAAAAGGTAAAAAGGTAAAAAGGAACAGTCTACTTTTTGTAGATTGCCACGCTACGCTCGCAACGACTTTGTCGAATGGCCACGAATCCTTTGAGTGTTTGTGTAACCCCTAGATGGCAAAGGGATATCCGTTTCAAAATCGGTATTTTGGTTTCTCATACTACTTGAAAACATATTTAAGTCATGTTATAAAAAACAAAAATTTAGGGGTTAAAGATGTCGAAGGTTTGTGAAATCTGTGGAAAGGGTCCTGTCTTTGGACATAACGTCAGTCATGCTAATAATAAGACCCGGAGGGTCTGGTATCCCAACCTTCATAAGGTAAAGACCGTCAGAGAAGGGAGGACCATGCACATCAAGGTTTGTTCGAGGTGCCTCCGCTCAGGGTTTATCACCAAAACCGCCTGACCTTCTTTTAACTCTCGGCCTCTTCGGTTTGAACCCTCAATCGTTCCACTCGATAGATTCCTTTGATCTTTTCAAGGGCTTTGATGACTCTTTTGAGATGGTTGAGATTGCGAATTTCGACTTCGAAAGTCCCGATCGCCTTCTTATCATCAGTCGTATCAATCCTGGCATTCGTAATATTAGCATCATTTTCTGCAAGCGATCCGCTGATCTCGGCCAGCAGCCCCTTTTTATCCTCTGAAAAGACACGGATCCGTACAGGGTAGTTATATTCTTTTGATGAATCCCATTCCACCTCAACCCGCCTGTTTGGATCATCATCTATGGCGTTTTGACAATCGGCTGTATGGATGGTAACCCCTCTCCCCCTGGTAATAAATCCTACGACCTTGTCGCCTGGGACGGGATTGCAACACCTTGCATAGCGAACCATGACGTTATCAATTCCTTTGATGAGAAGGGCATCCTTGGGGCCTCGGGTGACCTTTCTAAGAAGTCGTTTGAAACGGCCTTCTTCCAGTTCTTCTTTCTGTTGTTCTAATTTTTCTTGGGGGAGAAGTTTCCCAATGATTTGATTTGCAGTCAATTTTCCATATCCCACCGCAGCGATCAGGTCTTCCACCTCTTGGAAACTGAATTCGCTGGCCACCTTGGCCAACTCTCCTGATTTAATTAATTTTGCCTGTTGGAGGTCATACTTTCGGAGTTCTTTGTCGAGGATCTCTTTCCCAAGGCTAATTGATTTTTCTCTCTCCTCCTGTGTAAACCATTGGCGGATCTTTGTTTTGGCCCTTGAAGTCTTAACAAATTTGAGCCAGTCCTTACTGGGTTTTGCATTGGGAGAAGTCAGGATCTCAACCGTATCCCCGCTTCTCAACTCATATTTCAGGGGGACGATCTTTCCATTGACTTTAGCCCCCATGCAGTGATTCCCAATATCGGAGTGAATGCTGTAAGCAAAATCGATGGGAGTCGCTCCTACCGGGAACTGTTTTACCGCCCCCTTCGGGGTAAAGATATAGACCTCGTTAGGGAAAAGGTCCACCTTTACGCTCTCAATAAATTCTGTACTGTCTTTTAAGTCCCGTTGCCATTCGAGAAGCTGCCTTAACCAGGAGAAGCGCTTATCCGCTTCTTCAAAAGGACTCCCTTCTTTATATTTCCAGTGGGCAGCAATCCCTTCTTCTGCAATCCGATGCATCTCATGGGTTCGAATCTGGATCTCGATTCTCTCCCCATAAGGTCCGATGACTGTGGTGTGAAGGGACTGATACATATTCTCTTTGGGGAGACCAATATAGTCTTTGAATTTTCCCGGGATGGGCTTCCAGAGGGAGTGGATGATGCCAAGAACATCGTAGCATTCCTTGATGCTGTTGACGATCACCCGAAAGGCGGTGATATCGTAGACCTGATCAAAGTCGATGTTCTGAACCTTCATTTTCTGGTAGATGCTATAGATCTGTTTTAAACGTCCTGTCACCTCTCCCTCGATATGATTTTCATAGAGTTTCTTCATCAATGTTCTTTTTACTTCATCAATATAACGGGCTCTCTCCTTTTCCTTTTTGGCAATCTTTCGCCGGATTTCTTCATAGCTCTCTGGGTGGAGGTGCTTGAAGGCAAGGTCCTCCAGTTCTGTTTTGATCCAATCAATGCCGAGACGGTGAGCAATGGGGGCATAGATATCAAGGGTCTCTTGGGAGATCTCGGTCTGTTTTTCTGGGGATTGATATTGTAAGGTGCGCATGTTGTGAAGTCGATCTGCGAGTTTGATCAGAATCACCCGGATATCTTTGACCATTGCCAGGATCATCTTTCTAAAATTTTCAGCTTGTCCTTCTTCAGAAGAGCGGAAAGAGACCTGGCTGATCTTGGTGACCCCATCGACCAGTTGGGCGATCTCGTCGCCAAAGTTTTCACGAATTTCTTCGAGAGTGGTCAGGGTATCCTCAACCGTATCATGGAGAAGACCGGTGGCCACCGTGGCCACATCCATTTTGAGCAAGGTTAAAATCCCGGCAACTTCAAGGGGATGAATGAGATAGGGTTCTCCAGAAAGACGAATCTGTCCAAGGTGAACCTTTGCAGAGAAGACATAGGCCTTCCTTAGAAGGTCCATATCCGCATTGGGATGGTAAGCGGCAAGCCTTTCTAAGATATCATTAAACCTTAACATCTAAAAGTATCATACACCAACCGTTAGAAAATTCAAGGGCAGAACGAAATAAAGGGTGGCGAAATTTTTGACAAAAATCAGGTCAAGGCCTATAATGGTTACACTCCAGAGATTTCTAAAAAATCCATAATCTTTGATTACAAAGATGATAAAATGATTTCAGCGATTAGAGATCCTTGAGAAATAAAGAGAAACCTATGGGTCATTTTTTGAAGTCTAAGGTATCAGAGGGCGAAAAGTAGTTTTTCAAAACTCGCCTCCAAATTTTTGGACAAGGGATAACGGGATGAAAAAATGGGTCTTCTTGATCTTAGTCGTTTTAACGGGGATAGGGGCGATTCTCTATTTTTTCAACCAGAAAAAAGAGGGGGATGATTCTTTTATCCGAGTTTCAGGCAACATTGAGACGACTGAGGTCAATGTGGGGTTTAAGATTTCAGGAAGGATCATCAACCTTCCGGTTCAGGAAGGGGAGTGGGTGGAGCGTGGAAAGGTGATCGGCAGGCTTGAAGATGAAGACCTAAGGCAACGCCTGGCCTTAGCCAGGGCGACCCTCCTCTCTGCACAAGCCCGTCTGAATAAACTCCTTGCGGGGTCAAGGCCAGAGGAATTGAGAGAGGTGGAGGCAGTCCTTCAACAGGCCAGATTTGATCTTGAGAATAAACAGGCCCATTACGAACGAATGAAATCTCTATTTGAGAAAGGGGTCATTCCAAAGGAGACTCTGGATAATTCCGAAACCGCTTATAAGATTGCAAGGGCAGGTCTTCAGAGGGCCACCGAGAATTATCAATTAGTAAAAGAAGGGCCAAGAAAGGAGGATATCGAAGATGCAAGGGCTCAGGTTGAGCAGGCGAAGGCCAATCTGAGGTTGATCGAGACCCAACTAGACTACACTGTTCTGAGATCTCCGATCTCAGGGATCGTGCTGGTAAAGTCTGCCGAGGAGGGAGAGGTGGTCAACCCTGGGACATCGATTCTTACTCTGGCTGAGATTGAGAAGGTTTGGTTGAAAGCCTACGTCTCAGAAACCGACCTTGGAAGGGTCAGGTGGGGTCAGGAGGTGAGGGTGACCACCGACCTTAATCCCAAGAAGGAATATATAGGGAGAATTTCATTCATTTCATCCTCTGCTGAATTTACTCCCAAACAGATTCAGACTGAGAAAGAGAGGGTGACCCTGGTTTATCGGGTCAAGATTGACATTCCCAATCCAGATCGGGAACTGAAACCGGGGATGCCAGCCGATGGACGGATTCTACTCGGGCCAGCCTCGTTGTCTTCAACCCAAAATAAGAACAAGAAATGAGGCGTTGACATCCTAACCCGGCATCGCCGGAGCCAAATCGGGGTTAAATTTTTTAAAATTCGAAATTCAAATATCGTCATGATCGAGGTAGATCCGAAACAAATTCAAATTACTGAAATTCAAATTTCATAAAGATTTTTTAATGCTATCCATTCGAACCATCAACTTGACCAAGACCTTTGGGCCCATCATTGCGGTCAATCAGTTAAATTTAGAGGTCAAGCGAGGAGAGATCTTTGGACTGGTTGGGCCGGATGCCTCTGGCAAAACCACAACCCTCCGAATGCTGGGTGGAATTCTTCCCCCGGATGGAGGAGAGGCTTGGGTAGAGGGTTTGGATATCCGAAAAGAGAGGGAACTTATTAAAGAGAAGATTGGATATCTTCCTCAGCGTTTCGGGCTATATGGAGATCTGACTGTTATTGAAAACGTCCAGTTTTATGCCGATCTCTATCAGGTACCCAAAAAGGAAAGAAGGGAGCGGATCGTCCGGCTTCTAAGATTTGCTAATCTTGAGCCATTTGTCAGGCGAAAAGCCCAAGACCTCTCCGGAGGGATGAAGCAGAAGTTAGCCTTGATCTGTGCATTAATCCATACCCCCAAAATTCTACTCTTGGACGAACCGACCACAGGAGTTGACCCCCTTTCTCGAAGAGATTTTTGGGTGATCCTTTATGAATTGTTAAAAGAGGGGGTAACCATTCTTTTTTCTACCTCCTATCTGGATGAAGCAGAGCGATGTAATCGAGTCGGACTCATCTATCAGGGAGAACTATTGGTCGCAGAAACCCCGGCCGAGGTCAAAACCAGGGTAAAGGGGACCATTCTTGAACTCAGGACAGTGAATAATCAACAAACCCTCAGGGCACTGGAAGGTGTTGAAGGAATCAGGGGTCTTGTTTTATCCGGAGACAAAATCCACCTTCTGGTAGATCATATTGAAGAGGGAGAGAGGATGGTTCGAGACAGTTTAAAAACCCTAAACATAGAGGTTTTGAGTTTAATGGAAGTAAGACCAACCCTCGAAGACGCTTTTGTCTCGATGGTGAGGGAGAGAAATAGACAGCCCATGCGAATTTAGAAAAACCCTTGTTTATCGAGGCCTCCTTCCCAAAGGCAAGAAAGGCCAATAAATCCCTAATGATGATGAGCTATGCGGTAGAGGTGGAAGACCTCGTCAAAAAATTTGGTGATTTTGTCGCAGTCGATCATATCCATTTCAAGGTGAAGCGGGGAGAGATATTTGGATTCCTCGGTCCCAATGGAGCAGGAAAGTCCACGACCATCCGAATGCTCTGTGGTCTTTTGATGCCCACTTCAGGAAAAGGAAGGGTAGCAGAGTTCGACCTTATGAAGGAATCTGAAAAGATCAAACAGGTGATCGGGTATATGTCTCAAAAATTCTCTCTCTATGAGGACCTTAGCGTTTATGAAAATTTACATTTCTTTGGAGGGATTTATGGGTTATCAGGATCTTTTCAAAAGGAGAGAGAAAGAGAGGTCTTAGAAATGATTGGTCTCGAAGACCTTAAGGATAGAAGGACCCAAACCCTTGCGGTCGGGTGGAAACAACGTCTGGCCCTTGGCTGTGCCATTCTCCATGAGCCCTCCATCCTTTTTTTAGATGAACCCACTTCCGGAGTCGATCCAATCTCAAGGAGAAATTTCTGGTCCTTGATCCATCGGATGAGCGAAAGAGGGGTGACCACCTTTGTGACCACTCACTACATGGATGAGGCAGAATATTGCGACCGATTGGCCTTAATCTATCAAGGGAAGATTATCGCTCTTGGAAGCCCCTCTGAGTTAAAACTTGAAACCCTTTCTCAAGGAGTTCTGGAGATTGAGGCAGACCCTCTCATGAAAGCCTTAGAGATTTTAGAAAAGGAGCCCTGGGTCACTGAAGCGGCCCTCTTTGGAGACTCCATTCATCTGATCGGGAAGGAAGGGATTGATGTAGGGCGAGAGGTGGTCCATCTCTTCCAGAAGCATGCACTCGCCCTCAAAAGGGCTGATAGAATTCAGCCCTCTTTGGAAGATGTCTTTGTCTCTTTAATTGAAAGAGAGGAGAAGAAGTGAGGCTTTCGCGCACCTGGGCCATTGCCCGCAAAGAGTTCATTCACATCTATCGAGATCAGAGAAGTTTGGCCCTGGTCATCCTGATGCCAGCCATGCTCATGCTTCTCTTCGGGTATGCAGTGACCCTGGATGTGAAGAAGGTCCCTATGGCCGTTGTGGATTATGATAAGAGTCAAGAAAGCCTCTCCTTCCTTCACCGATTTAGTGGTTCCCCCTATTTTCAAATTAGATTTTTCTTGGAACACGAAAAACAATTAAAGGGCCTCATCGATGGGGGGAAGATAAAGGCAGGGGTAGTTATTCCAAGAGATTTTTCCAAAACCATTAAATCCGGGAAGAAGGCCTCTGTCCAGATCCTCTTGGACGGAAGCGATTCAAACACGGCCAATATCATCCTCGGATATGTCCAGGCCATCACGCAATCCTATAATGAGGAGAAGACCCTTCTAAAGGCAAACCGGATGGGATTGACCAGGTTGAATCTTCCCCTGGAGGGCAGAATGAGGATTTGGTTCAATGAAGAGTTGGAATCGAAAAATTATTTTATTCCGGGGCTTGTGGCAGTCATTATTTCGATCATCGGTGTTCTTCTCACTGGACAGGTGATTGTTCGAGAATGGGAGAGGGGAACAATGGAACTCCTCATCTCGACTCCAGTCCAGAAATGGGAATTGATGATTGGAAAAGTCTTTCCATATTTTTTCTTAGGCTTTATTGATCTCATCCTTGCGGTCGGGGTGGGAAAGTGGGTGTTCGAGGTTCCCTTGAGGGGTAGTCTTCTCCTCCTTTTTATTCTCTCCTCAATCTTTATTATAGTGGCGTTGGGGCTGGGGATGACCATTTCCACCATTTCGCGAACCCAACTTTTTGCAAATCAACTGGCTATGATCATTGGCTTTCTGCCCACCTTTCTTCTATCTGGATTTACCTTTACCATCTCCAATATGCCATCCTGGCTCCAAATCGTGACCTATGGGATTGCACCGCGTTATTATGTGACCATTCTTAAAGAGATATTTTTAAAAGGGGTCGACTTCTCTTACCTCTGGCGCGAGACCTTCGTCTTAATAGGGATGGGGGTGGCAGGGATATTTGTAGCCACAAGGAGTTTTAAAAAGGAGTTGAGATAACCTAACCTTACCCTTCTCAGAGTGGAAGGGGGGGATGTTGATGTTTAAACGAGTTCGTTTTCTTTTTGTCAAAGAGTTGATTCAGGTCCTCCGGGATAGGCGTCTTCGGATTACCCTTATCTTCCCTCCCATTTTTCAACTGATTGTCTTTGGATATGCAGCGAACCTGGATGTAAAACATATTCGGATGGCGATCAGGGATTTGGATCAAAGCCCAAGTTCTCGGGACCTCCTCTCTCGATTTAGCAGTTCAAAGTATTTCGACATCGTCTCCTATCCTCAAGACCCCAAGGAGATAGAAAATCTCATCATCCGGGGAGAGATCGTCCTCAGTATGGAGATTCCAAGTGACTTCTCAAGAAAGTTAAAAAAGGGAGATACCGCCACCCTCCAGATCCTCATCGATGGAACAGAATCCAATACCGCCTTGATTGCCCTCAGTTATATTGGCCGAATCCTGTCAGAATACTCCAACTCGGTGATGGTGAGACGATTGAATCGAGAAGGGATGATCGATTTTGAAGTGACAGGCGTGGAGTTGGAGACCCGAACCTGGTTCAATCCAAACCTGGAAAGCAGATACTATTATGTCCCTGGCGTAATCGCCTCGATCGCTTTCCTCCTCCCCATTATCTTGACCGCCCAGGCCATTGTGAGAGAAAGAGAGATAGGGACCCTTGAACAGATCATGGTAACTCCCATACGACCCTGGGAGTTGATCCTGGGGAAAACACTTCCCTTCGCCTTGATTGGACTTTTTGATGCCATCCTTGTGGGGCTGGTTGGTGTCTTCTGGTTTGAGGTGCCTTTTCGAGGGAATCCACTTCTCCTTCTTCTTGGAAACGCCCTCTTTTTGATGAGTTCCGTTGGGATTGGCCTCTTTATTTCTACCATCTCTTCCACCCAGCAACAGGCTCAAATTTCCACCTTTTTCTTTGCCAACCCAGCCTTCATCCTTTCTGGATTTGCTTTTCCGTTGGAAAATATGCCTGAATGGTTACAATATATTACTTATGTGAATCCCCTAAGATATTTTGTCATTATCATACGGGGTGTCTTTTTGAAGGGGAATGGGTTAGATATCCTCTGGCCGGAGATGGTTGCTCTGGCAATCTTAGGGGGAGCGACCATTCTATTAAGTTCTCTGAGATTTCAGAAGAGGTTGAAATAAAAATAGGGGTTAAGGTTCAAGTAAACATTCTGAAGTTTAGCAAATTGTCATTCCTGCGGAAGCGGGAATCCAGTAAAAATCATTTCCGCCAAAGGCGGATCCGATTCTGTCGGATAAAATCAATAAATTCTGGATGCCTGCTTTCGCAGGCATGACAAAAATTTGCTAAACTACAGTAAACATTTTAATTGACCGAATTTATTGCTTTAAACGTTAAAATTTTTTCTTCCCTCGATGGGGAATTGATTGAGAATAGGATGAGAACCCTCCTGATGAAGATTTATAAAAGGCTTTATCAGGCCTATGGGCCTCGCAACTGGTGGCCAGGAGAAACCCCTTTTGAGGTTATGGTTGGGGCGATTCTGACGCAGAATACATCCTGGAAAAATGTGGAAAAGGCCATCCAAGAGTTGAAAGAAAAAAGGGCTCTGACTCCCGAGGGGATCCATCGTCTTAAACGATCGGAGTTGGCTAAGTTGATCAAATCCTCCGGTTATTATCGACTTAAGGCAGAGCGGTTGAAATCTTTTGTAAATTTTCTATTGGAACATTATGGAGGGAATCTTGAGAGGATGAGAAAAGACGAGTTCAGGGTATTGAGAGAAAAACTTCTTCAAGTAAAAGGGATTGGACCTGAGACAGCGGATAGCATCCTTCTCTATGGATTGAAAAGGCCCATTTTTGTGGTGGATGCCTATACCAGGCGAATCCTTTCGAGGCATGGACTTATTTCTCAAAAGGCTTCCTATGAGGAGGTTCAGCGTTTCTTTATGGATCATCTCCCCCATGAGGAAGGGTTATTCAATGAATACCATGCGCTGATCGTCCATCTCGGGAAGACCGTATGTAAAAAAAAACCAAGATGTGATATATGTCCCTTAAAGAATTTATGGAGGAAAGGATTTCAGGTGGTCAAGCAAAACGATAAAGAATATAAATCCTTGAATCCTTGACCCTTAACCCCTTGACCCCTAATAAAATGGCCTACTGGGAAAAAGAGATCCGAAGTCTGATGGGAAAGGCGATTCACCGGTATGGGTTGGTACAGGATGGGGATAGAATTTTAGTGGGGGTCTCCGGAGGGAAGGATAGCCTTACACTTCTCTGTCTTCTTAATGAGCGTAGAAAACGAGTGCCGATAAATTATGAATTGATCCCCGTGCATATCGATCTTGGATTTGGTTCAGGTCGATCAAGGGTCCTGAGGGATTTTTTCGAAGAAGAGGGTTTCTCTTACCATATCGAATATACAGATATTGGCCGAAAGGCCAATAGTCCTGAGAACCGGGAAAACCCCTGCTTTCTCTGTTCCTGGGAAAGAAGAAAGAAACTATTCTCCCTTGCCCACCATTTCAAATGTAATAAGATCGCCCTGGGCCACCACAAAGACGATATTATTGAAACCCTTCTTTTGAATATCTTTTACAGTGCTGAGATCAGCACCATGCTTCCGCTTCAGCCCCTGTTTAAAGGAAAGATTACACTGATCCGTCCGTTAGCCTTAGTAGAGGAGAAAAAGATTGAGAGATTTGCAAAAGAGATGGACCTTCCATTTTCACCAAGTGGCTGCCCAGTTTCTGGAAAAACGAAGAGGCGAGAGATCAAGGAATGGATCGAGGCTATGGAAAGAAAGAATCCAAAGGTTAAGGGCAACATCTTCCGGTCCCTCTCTAATATCAAACTGGAATACACGCTTACCAGACCCCCATTTTTTTCTTGACAGGAGGTGTGATTTAAATCTAAGTTTATTTTCAATCATTTAGTAGCACGAAAGGAGGTGAAGAGGTCCAATTCATATTTAGGTTGTGGTTTTTTAATGGTTATTATTAAAAAGAATTGAAAGGAGGGATAAGAATGTGTAATGGAATTTCGAGAAGGAACTTTCTAAAAGGGTCATTGATTGGTGGAATGGCGCTGGGGATGGGTGGAATCTATGAACTCTCATTTGCGCAGACGGCAAACATCCGTTTCAGCACTTGGCATGTTCCCGTTGGATATGAGGTGAAGACAGTCTGGATCCCGATGCTTGAGGAATTGAAGAAAAGAAGCAAGGATCGAATCGGTTTCACCATGTATGCTGGAGCTGCGTTAGGGAAAGGGCCTGAACATTATGATATTGTGGCAAAGGGATTGTCGGATATGGGATACTTCACCGCCACTTGGACCCCAGGAAGATTTCCATTGACCGATGTCCTTTCCCTTGCAGCCTGGGTGGATGGAAAGGATATTGCCACGGATATTGGAAATGCGATGTATAAGCGGGTTCTCCATCAGGAGTTTGCAGGGGTAAAGATGATTGAATTAAATGGATGTATTCAGGCCTTTCTCTGGACGAAACGACCTGTCCGCACCCTCGAAGATGTAAAAGGGATGAAGATCAGAAGCCCAGGCGGGCACCAAACCAATTATATTAAGGCCATTGGGGCTGAACCCATCTTTATGCCACTTGGGGATGTTTATATGGCAATGGAGACGGGCACCATTGATGGAATTGTAACCTGCCCACCTCTGGTGATCTCCTTCAAACTTTTCGAGGTAGCAAAACATGGATTGGTCACCACGTTTGGTTGCGTCTCAGAGGGTGTGATCATGAACCAAGAGAGTTGGAAGAAGATTCCTGATGACCTCAAACCCATAGTGGATGAAATCTGTAGCAATCCCTTCCGGACCACCGGAGGGTTAACTCGGGAGGTCTACAAGAAGATGATGAAAGAGATCGAGGAGAAGAAAGTCGAACTCTACCATTTGCCATCGAAAGAAGCGGAGCGCTGGTATGACCGGTTCAGGGAGGAGACGAGGAAATGGGTAGCGGGTTTGGAAGCCAAGGGACTTAAGGCAAAAGAAGTGGTTCGTGCCTACAACGAAGAATGCGAAAAGAGGGGGGTAAAGGTGGTGGCCTTTCCTTCTGAATGGAAATAACAGATTGAATTGAGGAGATTCCTCATGGGTTGGGAAAAGGTTCAAAATTGGATCCAACGATTTAACTTCTATGTAAATGTGTTGGGGATGTCGTTAATTCTCCCATTGATGTTTCTTACCACAGGGGATGTGATTGGGCGGAAATTTTTTAAACCCATTCCAGGAACCTTCGAACTCTCCGAATATATTTTAGCCACCTTCATCCTGCTGGGTGCTGCCTACACCCAGCAGGTGAAGGGGCATGTAGGAGTAAACTTTCTAACTTCAAGATTCTCTCCTCATATTCAGACGATCTGTAGGATTGTGGTGACCTTGTTCAGTTTATTTATTATCTTGATTATGGTATGGCAGGGACTGTTGGAGGGCTTGCGAGAGAGGACGGTTTCAGATATGTTAAGAATTCCTCAGTATCCCTTTCGACTGTTGGTCGCCCTGGGTGGATTTCTTCTATGGCTGGAACTTCTGATTGACCTAATCAGTGCCATTAGGGGGCTTAGGAGGAGTCAGTGAGTCCAATTACCATTGGAATTTTGGGAAGCGTTTTTCTTGTGATTCTTTTATTCCTTGGAATGCCCATTGCCTTTGTGATGATGTTTGTCGGATTTTTAGGAATCAGTTACCTTACCTCGCTCCAGGCGGCACTGCCAGTGGTAGCCAAAACGATCTATGAAACGGTTTCTTATTATCCCTATACCATTATTCCCCTTTTCATCTTGATGGGGGGGTTTGCTGGAAGTGCAGGAATTACCCGTGAACTCTATGAGACCTTTGACAAGTGGTTTAGGAAATTACCTGGAGGGTTGGGCATTGCCACGATTGCTGCATGTGCTTTTTTCGCTGCCTTGAGTGGTTCATCGGTGGCTGCCTCAGCAGCCATGGGAACAATCGCCATTCCTGAAATGAGACGATTCAATTATGACCCGAAATTGGCCGTTGGAGTGGTCGCGGCTGGAGGGACGCTCAGCTTTCTGATTCCACCCTCACTGGGATTTGTTGTCTATGGAATGTTAACCGAACAATCGATCGGGAAACTCTTAATCTCCGGAATCCTTCCTGGGATCCTACTCACCTTTGCCTTTATCCTCATCGTGATTTTCCAGGTGAAGATGAACCCTACTTTGGCTCCAATCACTCCAGGAGAGGTCAGTTTGAATGAAAAGATTCTTGCCTTCTCTGGAATATGGGAGACAATGCTGGTCTTTTTTCTGGTCATGGGAGGCTTGTATTTAGGATTTATCAATCCCACTGAAGCAGGAGCAATCGGTGCAACTGCGCTCTTTGTCATCGTTCTTTTGAAAAAGAAGTTAACCCTTAGGACCCTTTATACTTCTCTGATGGAGGCTATGAGGATTTCAGTTTTGGTCCTCTTCCTGGTCGCTGGAGCAAATGTGTTTAGTTACTTCCTTGCCCTTTCTACCATCCCGGCTGTGGTCTCTTCCTGGATGGCCGGGCTGGCGGTTTCTCGATATATTATCTTAGCAATAATCGTTTCCATCTACTTGATGTTGGGCTGTTTCTTGGACGCCATTTCCATGATGGTTTTGACCATGCCTGTCATCTTTCCAGTGATAAAGACACTGGGTTTCGATCCAATCTGGTTTGGGGTGATCTGTGTGATCATGATGGAGGCAGGGCTGATCACCCCCCCTGTTGGCCTCAATGTCTATACGCTGGCAGGAGTGGTGAAGGATGTTCCCATGCAGACGATCTTCAGGGGGGCCCTTCCTTTTCTTCTCTCCATGATTGCTGTGGTCATCCTGGTCACCCTTTTTCCAAAGATCGCTCTTTTTCTGCCTAGCATGATGGGAAGATAGACTTTTTCGATGAAAATGTCCAATCTCAAAATCAAGGTCAAGTAATATATGAATGGAGCAGTGAAGGAGAAAGGAAAAAATCAATTGGAGGGAGAATGAGGAAATGGCTTTGTTAACCGAAGTAAAAAAGTATTATGGAAGACATAAATTTCTCATTCAGGGAGAATGGGTCGAGTCAAAATCCAGCCGGGTTTACCCCAATACGAACCCGGCCACTGATAAAATGATTTCAGAATTACCGGAGGCAACAAAAGAGGAGGCCAGAATGGCCGTTGAGTCGGCCCATCGAGCGTTTAAGGAGTGGAGAGATGTTCCTCTTCGGGATCGCGCTCGTCTTCTCTTTGATATGAGGGCCAAGTTTGAAGAACACTTCGAAATGCTTTCTCGCATCCTTGTTCAGGACCATGGAAGAACGATTGATGAAGCTAGAGGTTCTGTAAGAAGAGTTATTGAGAATATTGAATCGGCCTGTTCCGCTCTTTATGGTTTGACGCAGAAAAATGAACACATGGACCAAGTGGCTGAAGGGATCGATCAGTATCTGGTATGGGAACCCCTGGGCGTATTCCTCATCGTCACTCCAGGAAATATTCCAATGCATGCCTGGTCCTCTTTTGTTCCCTATGGTCTTGCAGCGGGGTGCACCATGGTGGTCAGTCCCAGCAGACAATGTCCAGTGGCCTCTGAAGCCATTTGTAGGGTGGCTCAGGAGGCAGGATTCCCCCCGGGGGTATTAAACCTTATCCATGGGGGAAGAAATATCAATAAGGAGATTCTCTCTCAGCCCGAAGTCAAGGGAGTGGGGTTTATCGGGTCCAACCGTGCGGGGCATGAACTCTTTGAGATTTGTGGGAGGCTTAAGAAGACTTCTTCCATTAACGGAAATGGAAAGAATCATGTGGTGATAATGCCTGATGCTGATCTTGATCAAGGAATTCAATGGCTCCTCCGGGGATGTTTCGGGATGTCAGGACAGCGTTGCCTTGGGGTAGATAATGTGGTGGTTATTGGAGATATCTATCAGGAGGTGAGAGAGCGTTTCAAGGAAGCAGCTTCAAAGATGAAGTTAGGTTATGGGCTTGATACAGAGACTGAAATGGGGCCAATGACCACTCAAGCGGGGAAGGAGAAGGTATTGGATTGGATCGAAAAATCTTTGGTCGAAGGGGCAAAGATCGTTCTTGATGGAAGAGGGGCAAAGGTAAAGGATTACCCGAAAGGTTATTTTTTAGGCCCCACCATCCTTGAAGAAGTAAATGTAGATATGTCTATGGCCAAAGAAGAGGCCTTCGGTCCAGTCGCCGCATTGATCAGAGGGGAAAGCCTTGACCAGGCGATTGAATGGATCAATACGAAGACCAATCTCGGCCACACTGCCTGCATCATGACAAGGGATGGAAGAAATGCCCGTAAATTTATCCGGGAGGTGAATGTTGGGAATGTGGGGGTCAATGTTGGGGTAGCTCAGCCCTATGCGTTTTTCCCACTCGGGTCAAGAAGAGAATCCTTTGTTGGAACGTCTAAATCGAGGATGGCCTCGATGAGGATGTTTATGGATGAAAAGACTGTCGTAGCAAGGTGGGTTTAATGATTCGATTTGTTTTAAACGGAAAAGAGGTTCAGGTGGAAGTGCCATCCCACTGGACCCTTCTTCGACTTCTTCGTGAGGGGTTGGGACTTACAGGGACAAAAGAGGGCTGTGGGATTGGGGAATGTGGGGCCTGTACGGTTTTACTGGATGGAATGCCTGTGAATTCTTGTCTCATTTTGGCTCCCAAGGTGGAAGGAAGAAAGGTTGAGACGATTGAGGGCCTGGGAAGTCGAGACCACCTTCACCCCTTGCAGAAATCGTTTATTGAACACGGGGCTATCCAATGCGGATTTTGTACTCCGGGGATGTTGATGTCCTCCAAGGCCCTCCTGGATAGAAACCCCAGACCCACTCGCCAGGAGATTAAAGAAGCCATCTCAGGGAATCTATGCAGATGTACAGGGTATCAGCAGATCATTGAGGCGATAGAAGCCCTGAGAGAATAATTGTCCAAATTCGAAGGACGAAATCCGAAACAGAGAGATTAAACTCTAAATCCAAAATCCTAAAAATATAAAATATTTTTAAACCCACATTTTGTCATTCCTGCGGAAGCGGGAATCCAGTAAAAGTCATTTCCGCCAGCCGCCCTCAGCCAGAGGGTGATCCGCCTCAGGCGGAAAGGCAAGCCTCGCCAAAGGCGGGAGGCGGATCCGATTCTGTCGGATAAAATCAATAAATTCTGGATGCCTGCTTTCGGAGGCCTGACAAAAATTTGCTAAACTAAAGTTAAATTATTATCGTTGGCTAAGAAGTTTAATGGCTTTTTGAATTTGATTTTTTGGATTTATTTAGGGTTTAGAGTTTAAACAGTTTTTGATCTGCATTAGACATGACGATATTTGGTTTTTGTATTTAAGGGCTTCTATGATACACCCTTTTGACTATATAATTCCCAAAACACTTCAAGAGGCCTGCGATCTTCTGTGGAAATACAAGGAAAGGGCGAAGGTGATTGCAGGGGGAACCGATCTGGTCGTTGCCTTTCGTAAGGAAGCCCTCGCCCCAGAGGTGCTGGTCGATATCACCCGGATTCCAGAACTTCGTGCCATAGAGGAATGGGGTGAAAGGATTTGTATCGGGGGAGCGGTTACCCACTCAGAGATTGCCTCTTCCTCAATTATCCATCAATACGGGAAGATCTTATCGGATGCGGTCTCTGAAATCGGTTCTCCCCAGATCCGAAACCTCGGGACGATTGGAGGAAATCTCATAAACGCCTCTCCAGCAGGGGATTCGATCCCTCCTCTATTGGTATTGGAGGCCTTTGCTACCATTGTCTCCATAGAAGGAAGGAGGGAAGTCTTTCTTGGAGATTTATTTGAATCCCCCTATAAAACAAATATCAAACCTTATGAAATTTTGTTTAATGTCCAATTTAAAAAACTCCCCCCTGGGATGAAGATGGGATTTATCCGATTAGCCAGAAGGGAAGGGATGGCCATTGCCAGGATGAGCGTGGCTCTGCTCCTTGAGATGGAAGAAAGAGAAGGTAGGATCAAGGAGATTCGTATTGCCGTGGGTGCTCTCACCCCCACTCCACAAAGGATGTCCCACGCAGAGGAGTTTTTAAGAGGGAGATTTCCCGATGAAGTTTCCTTGGAGAAAGCCTCTTCCCTCATTTCAGAGGCGATCCTCAAGCAGAGTGGGATAAGACCCTCCACTCCTTATAAACGACCTGTGGTTGAAGCACTATTTAAGAGGGCAGTCATACAGACCCTGGAAGATGAGCGATGAGACATGTTGGAATTGATATTCCAAGGGTGGATGCATTAGAGAAGGTTTTGGGAACAGCCAAATATGGGGCTGATTTCTCTGACCCGAAAGGTCTTTATCTTAAAGTCGTTCGAAGCCCGAAGCCCCATGCAAAGATTTTAAGAATAGAGATCAATGAGGCCATGAAGGTGAAGGGGGTTAAGAGGATTTTTACAGCCAAAGACATCCCGGGGAAAAATTTAATAGGGACGATCCATAAGGATCAACCTGTCCTTGCCCAAGATCGCGTCAGATATATTGGGGAGGCAGTGGCATTGGTCTGTGCAGAGAGTCTGGAGTCTGCAGAGGAGGCCACCAAAAAGGTGAAAGTCCTTTATGAGGATCTCCCTTCTCTCTTTAACCCCGAAGAGGCCCTTAAAATTGGGGCTCCCTTCCTCCATGAAAAAGGAAATCTCCTTTTAGAATTTCAAGTGCTCAAAGGGGATATTCAAAGAGGGTTTAAAGAGGCTGAGGTGGTGATTGAAAATACCTATGAGACCTCATGGGTGGATCATACCTATTTAGAACCTGATGCAGGGGTGGCCTACCTTGATGGGGAGGGGAGGATCACTATCGTCTGTCCGACCCAGAATGTTCACTATGACCAGAGGGAGGTAGCTTCTGTTCTCTCCCTCCCTTTAAACCAGGTTAGGGTGGTTCAATCAGCAACGGGAGGAGGGTTTGGAGGGAGATTGGACATCACGATTCAATGTTTCCTGGCACTTGCGGTCTTCCATTTAAAGAGACCGGTAAAGATTCTCTACTCAAGAGAGGAAGTCTTTGAGGTGACTTCCAAACGTCATCCCCTAAGGATTCAATATAAAAGTGGCGCCAAAAAGGATGGAAGATTAACAGCGGTTGAAGTTGATATTTTAGGAGATACAGGCGCCTATGCCTCATATGGCCCAACGGTGGCCATTCGGTCAGCCATCCATGCCACAGGACCTTATGAGGTTCCCCATGTAAGAGTGAGAAGTAGAATGGCCTATACGAATAATCCCTTGTCCGGTGCGATGCGAGGATTTGGCGTTCCACAGATTGCCTTTGCCCATGAATCCCAGATGGATCTTCTTGCCAATGCATTGAAGATTGACCCGATAGAGATTCGGTTAAAAAACGCCCTCCGGACGGGATCCTCCACGGCAACGGGTCAAACCCTTTCGGCAAGTGTAGGTCTGGAGAAGACCCTTCTCAAAATAAAAGAGTGGTTGGACCAGAGGAGCCAGGTTAAAAAGGATTCGGAGAAGCCTTTTATCAGGGAAGGGATAGGAGTAGCCTCCATGTGGTATGGAATAGGGAATACAGGGATTGCCAATCCTTCAACCGCCCAGATTGAGATTGACCCCGAGGGAACGATTAGGCTTTTTACCGGAGTGGCCGATATCGGTCAGGGATCGGATACGATCCTTCTTCAGATTGCCTCGGAATCGATCGGAGTTCCATTGGAAGAGATTCAACTGATTCGAGCAGATACCGCTTATACCACCGATGCAGGTGCAACTTCGGCCAGTCGCCAAACCTACATCTCTGGAAATGCCATTCTAAATGCGATCAAAAGCCTAAAACAGAAAGTCCTCAAAGAGGCAGGCCAACTTCTCGGGATTGATGAAAAGGACCTCTTCTATGAGGAGGGAAAGGTTAAATCGAGGTTATGTTTAACCACTTCCATCTCGCTCAAGGAGGTTGTAAGACGAAGTGGAAAAATCTTAAGAGGGGAAGGAGTTTTCGACCCTGAAACAACTGCCCTTGATCCAAAGACCGGGCAGGGGGCTCCTTATCAGACCTATGCCTTTGCTACCCACCTGGCCGAAGTTGAAGTGGATATAGAGACAGGGAAGGTAAAGGTGAATCGCATGATTGCCAGCCACGATGTGGGTAAAGCCATCCATCCCAAAAATGTGACAGGTCAAATTATTGGAGGCGTGGTCATGGGGGTGGGATTTGCCCTATTGGAGGAGTATGTTCCCGAGAAGACCTCTTCTTTTGTAAACTATCTTATCCCAACTTCGAAAGATATTCCTGAGATCATTCCCATTATTGTGGAAGAGAGTGAACCCACAGGCCCCTTTGGAGCAAAGGGGGTGGGTGAACCTGCCCTCATTCCTTCTGCACCAGCCATTTTGAATGCGATTGCCGATGCCATTGGTGAGAGGATTTACCATCTTCCTGCAACCTTGGAAAGGGTATTGGAAGCGGTGCAAAAAAGTAAAAGTAGGTAGAAAGCAGAACGAAGCGTGGACATTTCTTCCTACCCGCAACTTATTTCGCACCCAATAAATGATGAGGCTACCATTTACAATTTGAAATCTAACCAAAAATATTTGAAATTTTCACCTCACCCCCTCCTTCTCCCCAACGCCTGCCTGAGGGTAGGCAGGGGGAGAGAGGAAGGGTGAGGGGCATAAATGTTAAAAGGAAATTCTCAAATATTCATCGTAAGAATCTAAAATTTGAAATTAGAAAGAGGGAGGGTCTTTATGGCTAAATTAATGATCAAGAATATTGGCACTCTGGTTTCAGGGGATATTTCTAATCCAATTTTGAAGGCAGATACGCTTCTCATCGAAGGAGGGTTGATTCAATCGATTGGATTTGAAAAGGATCTGGAGAAGGAAAGAGTGGATCAAGTAATGGACATTGGGGGGATGACCCTTACCCCCGGGCTAATCGATTCTCATTGTCATCCTGTGCTTGGAGATTTTACTCCCAGGCAGAAGATGCTTGACTTTATAGAGTCCTCTCTTCACGGAGGGGTGACCACAATGATCTCAGCAGGAGAGGTTCATCTTCCTGGGAGGCCTAAAGATGTTGCAGGAACAAAGGCATTGGCTATCCTTTCGGCCAAATCATTTGCTAATGCGAGGCCTGGAGGGGTTAAAGTCCTTGGAGGGGCTCTGATTCTTGAGCCAGGGCTTAAGGAGAAAGATTTTGAAGAGTTAGCCAAGGAGGGAGTCCGGGTGGTAGGGGAGATTGGTCTGGGAGCGGTGAAGAGCCCTAAAGAAGCAGGCCCAATGGTACAATGGGCGAAGCGATATGGAATGGTAGTCATGATGCATACAGGAGGAACCTCAATTCCTGGAAGCACAACTGTTCCGGCTCAGGATGTGATTGCCACGGATCCAGACATTGTCTCCCATATCAACGGAGGACCAACAGCCATATCCATAAGTGAGGCTGAGAAGTTGATTCGACAGACATCCCTGATGTTGGAGATTGTTCATTGTGGAAATCTCAGGATGATTGTAGAGGTGATGAAGATCGTAAAAGAAGTAAAGGGATATTCCCGAATCATCATTGGAAATGATGCGCCTTCGGGAACAGGAGTTATTCCTCTTGGAATCCTCAGGGTGATCAACTTTCTTTCCTCCCTCTGCGATGTTAAACCTGAAGAGGCCATTGCCATGGCGACCGGAAATACCGCAAGGGTCTTTCGACTTAATCGGGGTATCATTGAAGTGGGTAGAGAGGCAGACCTTGTTATCATGGATGCTCCAATGGGTTCGGTTGGAACCGATGCGCTCTCTGCAATTGAAGCAGGGGATATCCCCGGGATTGCGGGTGTTTTAATCGATGGTGTGATGAAGATTGGAGTGAGTAGGAATACACCTCCACCGAATCGAAAAATCGTAATTAGCAAGCCTTAAACTATGGTGAGGATTAAAGTATGATGGTGAATTGGGAAGTGTGTATCGGTTGTGGGTTCTGTGTAGAGGCCTGTCCTCTTGGGGTTATTTCCCTGGTGAAAGAGAAGGGGAAGAAAAAGAAGGCGACAATCTCCGAGGGGTGTGTGGAATGTCAAGCCTGTTTAAAGGTCTGCCCGAAGGAGGCGATTTCCTTAGAACCCAAACCCAAAGAGGAAGGGACAAGATGTTTCTCCTGCCCGATCAACTGTTTGATTAAAGAAGGTCACACAGGAGCCTGCCAGAGGTTTATTAACCGAAATGGAGAGTTGATTCGGAATATCCCTCTTCAGAGATTTGATGAGGTCAAGGAGATTGTTGGGAGAGACTTTGAGGAGGTGATTCGGAAGCCCTTGATTACAGGGATCGGGGCAGGGACAACTTATCCTGATACCAAACCTGCCCCTTATATTGTCCAATCCCAGATAGAAGGGGTGGATGTGGTCACGGTCGTTACCGAGGCACCGCTCAGTTATAGTGGGATCAAGGTAAAGATTGATACGGATGTCGACATTGGCAAAGAAGGGGCTTCGGTCCTCATAGGAAAAAAGAGGGTCGGCCATCTCTGCACCGAAGAATATGGTTCCAAAATTCTCTCCTTAGGAGGAGTCAACCTGTTAACTGGTCCGGATGGTCTTGCAGTGGCCAGACTGATTACTGAGATTGCGAATCGCAAGGAGGTCCATCTAAAAGTGGAGGAGGGAGCGGAAATGCTCCTTCAGGTAGGTAAAGCTCCTATCATCGATGGGAAAGTGGGGACCAGGATGAGGGTTGGGTGTGGAAGTGCCTCCATGGGACTCTTTGGAAGGTATTTTTTAGAGGCTGCCGATGAGGTCATTGTGCTTGATTCCCATCTGATTGGTCAATTCACCGAGCATCCAGCAGGAAGGGAGTTAGGGGCAAGATATAGCGGGATCAGATTGAAAGCCAGAAAATCTACCTCAGGTCGCTATTTTGGCGAACATGGGAAGGGATGGGGAGGAACCCCTATTGAAAATCCTCTCGATATTATCGAGGGATTTGATCCGGAGATTACAAAGCCAGGGATGACGGTTCTCATCACAGAGACCACTGCAGAACGGGCGAAGATGTTCCGCTTAAAAGAGGATGGGAGATTTGAGGAGATTGAATTGACTCCTGGGGCTAAAAGAGCAGTGGAGATGATGGCTTTGAATTGTCAGCCTTCAAGGGTTTCTGCCATTTTCATTGGGGGGGCAGGAGGAAGTGCGAGGGCAGGGGTTACAAAGATTCCCATCAGATTGAATGAAGCCATCCATCAGAAAAGAGCAAAATTGACAGTCGGGGGTGCCCCTACCTATATCCTGCCAGGAGGTGGGATCACTTTTTTAGTGGATGTGGAGAAGGTGATGGTGAGGGCTTTTACCTACGTCCCAACCCCTGCAACCATTGTTCCCCTTGAATATACGATGAGATTGGATGAATATCTTGAGATAGGGGGGCATAAGGAGAGTATTCGAAAACTGGAGGATGTGTTAAGGGAGATAAAGAGATAAAATGCCATTGGGAGAAAGAATAGAAGAATCTCCTCTTGTAGAGGTATTGGAGAATGGGACCGTCTTGGTGGAGTACGGTCCGATGCGGATGTGGATTCATGTGTCTGAGAATGGAAGGCCTCTTGCCCATCTGGCCAAAGAAGGGGCTTATCAAGCCATTGAGGTCCTTGGAGATTTGGCGAGATTCCAGACCATCATAAAAACGAGAGCAGAGACTCTCGAGATCAAGAGGGATTACCCAGAGATCGTAAAAAGAATGATTAATGCAACGAAGATGATGGAGGAGCCTGATTTAACCCCTCTATCTGCGGTGGCTGGGACAGCCTCAGAAGTGGTGGCCGATTTTATTTCTGAAAGGGGAGGGACGAAAATCATTGTGGAGAATGGAGGAGACATTGCCATCCGCTTAAAGGAAGGAGAGAGGGCAAGGGTAGGGGTTAAGACAGAAGTGGACTCGAAGAAACCCTCCTATTTTATTTCAGTCGATTCCAATGCAGGCATAGGGGGGATAGCGACAAGCGGACTTGGAGGAAGAAGTTTTACCAAGGGGATTGCCTCAGGGGTGACCATTCTTTCTGAGAAGGCCTCTATAGCCGATGCTACGGCAACAGTTGTCGGGAACTTCACCAATGTTGAGGATTCGAATATAGAAAGGGCTCTGGCTGAAACCATCTATCCCGATACAGATATCCGGGGGGAATGGGTGACCCTTAAAGTTGGGAGATTATCCCAGGGAAAGATTGAGGAGGCTTTGAAAAGGGGTTTGACAAGAGCGGAAAAGATATGCCAGAAGGGATTGATTAAGGGAGCCTTAATCGCGGTTCAGGGGAAGGTGGTCTGGACAGACTCTATAAATTCTTGGTTAACAAAGCTTTAGTTACAGGGATTAGGGATTAGGGGTTAGGGATTTGGGTTTAGATAAATCTATTTCCTAATAACCCATCCCTAAGCCCTTTGAAAAGAATGGAGGTGGAGAGATGGAAGTCAGAAAATATGTGACGATTGTAGAAGAAACGGTCATGGAGGGAGGAAAAAAGGTTGATCCCCCGACCCGAAAGGCAGCGGCTATTGCAGTCATTAAGAATCCTTATGCAGGAAAGTATGTTGAGGATTTGACTCCCCTCATCGATATCGGTGAGCAATTAGGAGGGATCCTTGGCAAAAAGGCGGTGGAAGCATTGAAAATCCAACCCCAAAGCGTGGAAAGTTATGGAAAGGCGGCCATCGTTGGGGCGGATGGAGAATTGGAGCATGCTGCAGCGATTCTACACCCAAAATTAGGAACACCCTTAAGGGAAGCCGTGGGAGGGGGAAAGGCGATCATCCCTTCGGCCAAGAAGATGGGTGGTCCTGGGACGGAGATCGATGTCCCCCTTCATTATAAAGATGCAGCCTTTGTTCGTTCCCATTTCGATGCCATGAGCATTAAAGTAACGGATGCCCCTCGGTCTGATGAGATTCTGGTAGCCATTGTAGTCACTGATTCTGGAAGACCCCACCCCAGAATTGGTGGTTTAAAAAAAGAGGAGGCCAAAAAGGAGGACGGCTTGAGATAACCCATTGGAGGAGAGATTACTTTTTCCTTCGGAGGTAGATCCATAGATTGAGGACGGACAGAAGAATGGTGAATATAAAAATAAGGAGGCGGGAGACTTCTAAATAGACCAATTTTTCTACATAATGGATGATGAAGGAACCCGTGTAAGCCAGATGAGGGTCGTGTTTTGACCTCAGCGCAATCTCAAGGTAGGTCAGGGGACAATACCAGTTAAAGACCTGGATTACCAAAGCGAAGGCCAGGCCAGAGAGATGAAAAATCTTGATGGCCTTATATCTAACTCCCCAGATTGCTCCAAGAAAGAGAAAGATAATCCAGAGGAAATGGATCAAGACCACCCCATCTGCGAGAAGTTTGTAAACCATCTTTACCTTTTACCCCTCCGTTGGAGAGGAGGATTGACGAATTTCTATAGGCGGAGGTGGGGCCGATTTTTCCCTGGCCCATTGAAGCATCCCAATGGCAAAAATCACTCCGATCCCTCCTAACACCTGAAGCAGGGACAATACTTCTCCCAAGACGAAATAGGCCATCATCCCTGCCATCACAGGTTCCCAGGTGGCCGTGATACTGGCCCGTGTCGCCCGAATACATTCTACCCCTTTGAGGTAAAGTCCAAAAGGGATGAGGGTTGAGAAAATCGCGATATAAATAAAAGCGATCCAGACCTTGATGGAATGTCCATCGTTAATGATCTTTATAGGAGAAATAAATATGGAAAAGAGGAGAGCAGCAAATCCAAATCCATAGAGGATGAGCGTCCAGGGGGCATACTTTTTGAGCCCTTTCTCTCCAAAGAGCATATAGAAGGAGAAGAAGAAAGAACCGAAAAGACCGCTTATAATTCCGATCTTATTCAGTCTCAATAGATTGATCTGATATCCTCCCACCACCAGGTAACATCCTATTAAAGCCAATAGCAAAGAGGCGATCTTTCTTCGAGAGAACGGTTCTTTCTGAAAGAGATAGGAGTAAATCGCCACCCAGATCAGAGAGAGATATTGAAGAAGAATCGCAGGAGCGACTTGAATCTTACTGATCGTGAAATAGTAGGCATATTGCATTCCAGCCACGCCGATGAAACCCAATGTTAAAAAATAAGGGAGGTCTTTGAGAGAGATAGAAAGAGAAGGACGAGCAAAGAGAAGAAGAAACAGAAGAAGTGTGAATGTGGCCAGGATGAGGCGAACAAGGACAAGCTCAGCAGGGGGAACCCCGATATTAAAGAGGGATTTGGCCACCACGCTTGAGACCCCCCATAGGGTTGACCCCATGAGAATGTAGAGATATCCACGAAGCTCCACTTTTCTCATCGACCCTCATCGTGGCACAGAACTGAACAAAAAATCAACCCTCAAAAAGAAAAGCTCTCGAGGAAGGAGGTTTAAGAAACTCAATATGAGCCCCTCAGGCTGTTCGTTTTCAATCCGAAAGTTTTCTCACTCCACATCCGCAGCGATAAAACGATAAATCATTGCTTTTCTATAGATTTAAGAAAAAATATCTTGACAAAAGGTTTAGTTTGGGCTAAAAGGGCGAGTATTAATATTTAGGAAATTATTTCAAATAATGAAACTTCAATCTTATCCCCTCTCTACCACAGTCCAGAAAGCCCTTAAGCTCTTAGAGATCCTCGGGGAGAAACAACCCGCTCGAGCCTCGGAGCTCATCAACCCATCTTCCCTTTCCAGAAGTAATGTCTATCGATTTCTTTCAACCTTCCGAAAGATGGGATATGTAGAAAGAGACAACGATTTAAAATACCGCCTCAGTTTTAAGGTCTTTGTCCTTGGGAACACCCTTCCCCAAAGAAATCAACTATCCGAAGTTGCTCGACCCTTCATGGTGAGACTTGGCGAAAGATGTAAGGAGAATGTTAACCTCGGCGTGAGGTATGGGCAAAAAGTATTATACATTGAGAAGATTGAAAGCCCCCATTATCTCAAACTTGACCAACCCATTGGTCGAACGGATCCCCTCCACTGCACGGCATTAGGGAAAGCACTCCTTTCGGGATTAAGCGACCAGGAACTCAGAACTTACTTAAGGTCCATAAAATTAATCCCCTACACCGAGAAGACGATTACCGATCTGAAAGTATTGGAGAAAGAAATTCAAAGGGTTAGGAGAGAAGGCTATTCCACCGATCTGGAGGAACTGAGTGAGGGGATCCATTGTATGGGTGCGCCCATCAGAGACATCACAGGAAAAGTAGTTGCTGCCATCAGTATTTCCGCTCCTGCCATTCGTCTCACAAGGCAGAAGATAAGAGAATTAAAAGGGCCATTAATGGAAGCCTCTTTAGGAATTTCAAAGAAGATGGGATATAGGGGATGATGGAAAAGGGGGTGATGAAAGATGAAGAAGAGTGTTTTGGATTTCCAAAGAATGAAGCAGGAGAGGCAAAAAGTGGCATGGTTGACGAGTTATGACTTTCCTACTGAACAATTTGCGGAGAGATCGGGGGTGGATATGATCCTCGGAGGAGACTCCATGGGCATGTGTGTCTATGGCTATCCAGGAGGGACAATACCCGTCACCATGGATCAATGTATTGTCCATTCGGAAGCGGTTCGCCGGGGTGCTCCTAATACATTTGTCATGGGGGATATGCCATTCCTATCCTATCAGATTACACCTGCAGAGACGGTGAGAAATGCAGGTAGATTTTTTAAGGAGGCAGGGGTCGATGCAATCAAACTGGAGGGAGGTCGTCGCGTAGTACCGATGGTCAGGGCCATTGTAGAGGCAGGGATGGTAGTCTGTGGCCATATCGGGCTCACCCCTCAAACTTCAGGACAGATGGGAGGATTTAAGGCCCAAGGCAGAACGGCGGAAACCGCTTACGAATTAATTCTTGATGCCAGGGCCATTCAAGAAGCAAGGGGCTCCTTTTTATTGTTAGAGGCAGTACCACCAGAGGTAGGTCAGTTTATCTCACAAGATCTCAAAATACCGGTTTATGGTATTGGTGCAGGACCATTTGTGGATGGGCAACTTCTAATTGTCAGTGATATGTTGGGTTTCTTTGAAGCCTTTACCCCAAAGTTCGTAAAGAAGTATGCCGATTTGGCCGGGGAGATATTAAAGGCCATGGAAACTTATGTAAAAGAAGTGAAGGAATCGAAATTTCCGGAGGATCGTCATACCTACCCCATGATTGAAGGAGAAAAGGAACGGTTGGATGAATGGATCAAATCATTGAAAGAGGGAAGAGGATAATTACTGATGGATAGAGTGATGGAGAAGATTAGAAATTTTATGGAGAGATGGGGAATTCCTGGACGTGATCTCTATGACCTCCCCACTTCTGATAAAACCTTCCCAGACGGAGCAAACTATCGGATGGAGATTGCCGGTCTTGAGAGAGCCTCAACGATGGAGGCGATGATCCAGGAGGCAAGGAGAAGAGGGGTTGAAATCCATAGAGCGGTTGCAACGGTTGGGGGATCAAGTTTTTGTGAATTTCAAGAACTCAAGGCCATGGCAGAAATGGCTCTTCAGGAAAAAATAGAGGTGATCGTTAGTGTTGGGCCAAGAAAGGCATGGGATCCAGGTTCGAAAGAAGCCTCAAATCCTGAAGGGGCCATGCAGGGATTTCGTTTAAGGGGATCAGACTCACTTTCCTATTGGATCGCTGATATGATGCGAAACATTGAGGCTGGGTTCAGAGGGTTTCTGGTTTATGATGAGGGATTGCTTTTCATTCTCAACAAGATGAGAGAGGAAGGTTTTATCCCCAAAGAGACGATTTTTAAATTTTCAGTCTTTGGAGGTCATTGCAGTGCAGCAGGAGCGAAGCTTATTGAATCGCTTGGGGCAAATACCATGAACCCTTCATCCGATGTCTCCCTTCCTATTTTAGCAAGCATCCGAAAGGCCGTGAACATTCCCCTAGATGTTTATATGATTGTGGTTGACTCCTTTGGAGGGATGTTTAGGATTTACGAGGCACCTGAAATTGGGCGGATTACCTCACCATGCTACTTTAAAATCGAACCTGGAAGTTCAGAGGGAGAGATTTACAAACCCTGGGTTTCAGAGGCTTGGCATAAGGAGTTTATCAAAGAAAAAGTGAAAATAGCTTCCATCATCTATGAGATCATGGATAGGCATGCCCCCTCTCTTAAGACTTCTCCTAAGGGGGCATCCGACCTTGTCTTACCATCTTTCAACCAAACCTTTTAATCCTTAAGGAGGAGGGTCAGAAAAGAAGGATTGAAATCTTTTTAAAAGGAGGGAGAAGATGTCTCAGAAACTTTTTGATTTAACAGGGAAGGTGGCCATTGTTACCGGTGCAGGGAGGGGAATTGGTAAAAGCATTGCGATTGGTTTGGCCCAGCATGGAGCGGATATGGCCCTCTGCGCGCGTTCAAAAGGAGAATTGGAGCAAGTGGCTCAGGAGATTCAAAAGATTGGGCGAAAAGCCCTACCGATCTTTCTTGACTTGACCCAAGTTTCAAAATTTGAGGGTTTTGTGAAAGAGGTGAAGAAGGTTTTCAAACGGATTGATATCCTTGTCAATAATGCCGGGGCGCTTCTCGTTGCCCCTGCCCTGGAGGTGGACGAGAAGAGCTGGGACTTAGTCATGGATACCAATGCCAAGGGGGCCTTCTTCCTCTCCCAGAAGGTAGGTCAGGTGATGATCGAACAAGGATGGGGCGGGAGTATTATTAATGTCACCTCTGAAGTCGTTCAAAAGGTAGAGGTGAATATTGGTGCCTATTGTCCAAGTAAGGCCGCTCTTTATAGTATCACAAAGGTCTTAGCCAGGGAGTGGGGGAAGTATAAAATTCGTGTCAATTCCCTTGCTCCATGTTTTGTCAATACCGTTCTAAATGAACCCCTATTTGCCCAGAAGAAGGAGTTTTATGAACCTAAGTTAAAAGGGGTTCCCCTCGGACGCCATAGTGAGCCAGAGGATTTGATCGGAGCAGCGGTTTTCCTTGCCTCTGACGCATCCAGTTATGTGAGTGGGACAACCATTTTGGTGGATGGCGGATATACCGCTTAAACCCAATGGATATATTTCCCTTCACATTCAGTAAGGATTGAAAATGAAGAAAAGGTTTGATCTTAAAAGCCTAAATAGTCGCCAGGTTCCCGAGGACTCCTATTATGAAAGAAGGATGCTTCTTAAATCAATGCATTTTGATGATGAAGATTTGGGTCGTCCCTTTATTGCCATTGCAAACTCATGGAGTGAGTTTATTCCAGGGCATTACCATTTACGTTGGATCGCTGAGGCAGTGAAGATTGGCATCTGGCAAGCAGGGGGGATGCCCATTGAGTTCAATCATATTGGGGGATGTGATGGGTTGGCAGACGGGACCGTGGGAATGCATTGGATTCTTCCAAGCAGGGATATTATTGCCGCATCGATTGAAATAATGGTGGAGTCTCAGAGGGTTGATGGAATTGTTGCGATCTCTACCTGCGATAAGATTGTTCCCGGTCAGCTAATGGCTTTAGCCAGAATCAACCTTCCTTCAATCATGGTCACAGGGGGTTACATGCTAAGGGGGAGGTGGGGTGGTCAACCCATTGAGGCCCACTCCATCAACGAACTGTACCCACTCTGGAAGGAGGGGGTCCTCTCCGATGCTCAGTTTAAGGCGATCGAAGATGGTGCCTGTCCTTCTTGGGGGGCATGTTGCACCATGGGGACAGCCAATACCATGTGTTGTCTGACGGAGGCGTTGGGGATGTCGCTTCCAACCAATGGAACCCAGTGCGCTGTGCATTCCTCTCTTTTAAGATTGGCTAAATCTGCTGGGCGAAGAGTAGTGGAGCTTGTTAAAGAAGATATTCGACCCAAGGATATCATGACCTTTAGGGCATTTGAGAATGCAATGGCAGTCCACTCTGCTATAGGGGGATCTACAAACGCAGTGATCCATCTTCCTGCCATTGCAGGTGAATTACGCTTGGAATTGCCCTTAGAGCATTGGAACAGAATCTCAGAAAAGGTTCCTCACCTTGCTAATATTACAGCAGGTTCCAATTTTACAATGGAAGATTTAGATGAAGCAGGGGGTCTCCCAGCGGTAATGAAGGAACTTGGAGAGATCCTTCATCAAGAGGTTCTTACAGTTACAGGGAAAAGATTGGGGGAGAATATTAAAGAAAGTGTGAATTTGAACTCAAAGGTGATTCGACCTCTTAAGGATCCTGTTTTTCCACATGGGTCCATTGCTATCCTCAAAGGGAACCTTGCCCCCAATGGAGCAGTGGTTAAACAGACCGCTGTGGTTGAAGAAATGCTTGAGCATCGCGGCTCCGCCAAGGTCTTTGATAGTGAGGATGAGGCAAAGGAGGCCCTTTTAAGGCATAAAATTATACCTGGGGATGTAGTGGTCATCAGATACGAGGGGCCCAAAGGGGGGCCTGGGATGCGAGAGATGTATACTTTTCAAACTATCCTTTGCGGAATGGGACTGGATCGGTCAGTGGCCTTAGTGACGGATGGAAGGTTCTCTGGTTGGAATCGAGGTCCAGCCATTGGGCATGTTTCGCCCGAGGCTGCGGAGGGAGGTCCGATTGCTTTTTTAAAAGATGGAGATATCATTCATTATAGTATTCCCCGAAAGGAGATCACGGTAGAGGTTTCAGAGTCGGAGATGAAGGGACGAGCCAACCCCCAACCTCCTCATCGTCCTTTTAGAAAAGGCTTTTTAGGGAAAGTTTATCCTTTTCTGGTTGGGCCGGTGGATCGGGGTGCAGTCTTAGAGATCCCCTTGGAATGGAAGAAAGGGATCCGGTTTTGAATGGATGAACCTTCAAAAAGGGTCCCAGGAGATTGTAGTCTTTCCAGGAGGGGAGGCCTGGAAATTGGAAGCCCCTGAATGGAGATTATAGCCACAAGAATTTCGAATAATCAGATGGGGTTGTAAAAGGATTTTTTGAGGGGACTTCAACTTTCCCTCGATTCGCTCCACAATGGTTTTAGCCCCCAATCTTCCCATCTCTTTGACATTCTGGCTCACCGTGGTCAGTTGAATGAGGGGATGAGAGGAGATCTCCGAATCATCAAAACCCACCAAGGCAACATCATCAGGCACTCTCACTCCCATTTCACCAAGGGCTTTCATTGAACCAAGGGCAATATAATCGTCTCCACAGAAAATGGCTTCGGGTGGCCTGAAAAGATTCATCAGGATTTTGGCAAACTTATATCCGGTCTCTTGTGAGAAGTAGCCATGTCGGATAAGTTCCTCGTCTAACTCCAACCCTTTTTCTCTAATGGCTTTAATATAGCCCCGGTATCGGTCAACGCTTGTCGAAACATTTCTGGGGCCTCCAATCATTCCAATCCTTCGGTACCCAAGGTGAATCAGATGGTTGACGATGAGGTAGGCGCCGTAGAGATTGTCGAGAACAATGTAATCCCCTTTATCCTTTTTCAACCTTCGGTTCAACAGGACCACTGGGAAATGATCATCAATGAGTTTTTCAACAGAGCGGTCGTTGAGTTTGCAGGAGGCAAAGATGAATCCCTCCACGCCCAACTTGATCATGGAATTAATCAGAAGGTCTGCCTTTTCCTGATCATCATCTGTACTGGCTTGAATGATCCAGTATCCAAACTCCTTTGAGGTCTCTTGAATAGAACGTGTAAGTTCAGCATAAAAGGGATTACAAAAATCATAGACCAGCAATCCGATCAGATAGGTCTTCTTTTTAACCAGTCCTCGGGCAAAGAGATTGGGCATGTAACCCATTTGTTTTGAGATCTTGAGAACCTCCTCTTTTGTCTTTTGGCTAATTCGGGGATGGTTGTTAAGGGCCCTCGAAATGGTTGAGGGAGAAAGTTGGGTTACCTTTGCAATATCCTTGATCGTGGTATGATGATATTTCATAGGAGACTAATAAGCCAGCCAACCCCCATCTACAAAGAGCGTTTGGCCAGTCACATAACTTGAGGCATCAGAGGCAAGGTAGATTGCTGCCCCCACGACTTCCTCAGGCTTTCCAAATCTTCCCATAGGGGTTCTTCGGAGTAGGTTTTCAGAAATGATTTTCGATTCTCTCATCCCCTTTGTCAACTCTGTCTCCATATAAGCAGGCCCAATCGCATTGACCTGAATATTGTATCTCTGCCAATCCAGGGCCAGGACCTTCGTCAACTGCAAAATCCCTCCTTTGCTTGCGCAGTAACCTACCTGTCTGGGGAAACCGACAACGGCACCCACTGAAACCATGTTGATGATCTTTCCTCCCCCCTGTTGGATCATCACCCTGCCTACCTCCAGACAGAAGACAAATGTTCCAGTCAAATTGACTCTGATGATCTCCTCCCACTCTTTTAATTCCATCTCTTCGGATTTCTTTAAGACAGGGCTGATCCCTGCATTATTGACGAGGATGTCAATCCTTGGAAAGATTCTTAGAGCGGATTCAACCCCCTTTCTGATCTCCTCAGGGTTCCCAATATCGAGGGAAATGGGTAAAGCCTTTCGACCGAGAGATTCAATCTGTCGGGCCACCCCTTGAAGGGCGGAAAGATTTCTACTGATTATCACTAGGTCCGCCCCTGCCCTTGCAAACCCTACTGCAATGGCTTCTCCAATTCCTCGGCTCGCTCCTGTGACGATAGCCGTCTTTCCATTTAAAGAAAACATTTCTTCATCCCTTTTTGCTGAAGGGCAGGTGATGATCTGCCCCTAAAGAGATTCCTTTAGGAAGGACTTCTCTTCTCCCTCTTATCGATTATTCTTTTTGCTTTGAAAGTGGTTCGTTCAAGGGTTCCAAAAGGAACAAAACGGATCTCAGGGGTGACTGAACACTCCTCTTTGAGTCGATTCTTCAAAAGTGGGGTTACGTTCGGTATATCTTCTTCCCTTTGGGCTTCTACAACGACGGTGACCATATCCGTGCCCAACTGGGGATCGGTGGTTAATTCGATACAGAATTCATCAGAGAGTTGATTAAAGCTTCTTACCACCTTCTCAACTTGGACAGGATAAAACTTGGCGCCTTTATAAATGATCATATCATCTGCCCGACCTAAGATTCCTCCAACGGACCGAGCATGGGTTCGACCACATTTGCATTTCTTCTTATCCAAAATCGCCAAGTCATTGGTCCAGTACCGGATCATGGGGGTCGCCTCTTTGGTAAGGTGTGTAATAACCAGAACTCCTACCTCACCAGGATTACAGGGCTTCTTTGTTTCAGGATGAATGATTTCGATAAGGAGATGGTCTTCAACCCAGTGGAGCCCTGTTTTGTAGGAACATTCTGAGGCGATGGTTGGACCGATTTCTGCCAACCCGAAGTAGTCATAGGCCTCAATCCCCAGCCCTTTTTCTATCTTTTCACGGGTAGCAGGAACTTCAGCCCCCGCCTCCCCTCCAAAACAGCCAATCCTCAGTCGAATATCTTCAGGTGAAATTCCACGCTGTTTTAACCTTTCAGCAATATGTAAGGCATAAGAAGGGGTGCAGAGAAGAACCGTTGAGCCCGGGTTTAGGAGATAGTCAATCTGACGTTCTGTCATAGCTGCACCAATAGGGATGATAAAACAACCCAATTCCCTGGCTGCATAATGAGTGGACATGCCTGCTACCCAGAGACCATAACTAAATGCATTTTGAATAATATCACCTGGGCGAACACCAAAGGTCCACATGGTTCGTGCGGTCCAGTTGGTGATATTCTTTACGTCTTTGAAGGACCAGATAGTATTGACAGGGGCTCCTGTTGTCCCCGTAGAGGGATGAAGTTCTGCCCATGTCTTTTGGGGAGCGAGTGTGTACCTTCCAAAAGGGGGGTATGCCTGTTGTTCTTCCCGAAGTTCTGGTTTGGTCACGACCGGCAGGTGAACCACATCGTTTAAGGAACGGATGTCTTCAGGCTTGAGGCGAGCCTCCTTAAACTTTTTTCGATAAAATTCGGATCCTTGATAGCATCTTTTAAGTTGGTTTTTTAATCGCCGAAGCTGAAGGGCTTCCAGCCTTTCTCTATCCAGGGTTTCTATTTCGGGGTCGAAATATTTTTTAGGGCTCATGGTTTTTCCTCCATTGTTTTTGGTCTGATATCTTTATTATCATAATTTAATGAAGTGAATCAATACGTAAAGAAATTCCTCATCAACAGGTTGCTACACCCCTCTCATCTGGTATTCATCGATTGAATCACTTCTTCAAAAATATCGATTCCTTGTTCGAGAAGTCCCTCTGTAATGACCAGAGCAGGCATGAATCGGGCCACATTATTCCACCTGCCTCCTTTCCATAGAATCACTCCTTTTTGAAAGCATCTTTCCTGAGCCTCTTTTAAGATTTCTGGGGCAGGTTCTTTGGTTTTCTTATCCCTCACAAATTCAAGACCAATATAGAGCCCCTTTCCTCTCACATCGCCGATAAATTTACTCTTCTCAGCCACTTTCATTAAACGAACCAATGCCTTTTGACCCAATTCATTGGCCCTTGAGGCGAGTTCATTCTTCTCGATAAAATTAATTGAGGCAAGCCCAGCAGCACAAGAGAGCAGATTCCCTCTAAAAGTCCCTACATGGGCACCAGAAAACCAGGTATCGATCTCTTCTTTAATAATTAGGGCAGCCAGAGGGAGACCTCCTCCCATGGTCTTTGAAACACACAGGATGTCAGGGGTGACGCCCCAATTCTCACAGCAGAACATTCTTCCTGTTCTTGCAAAGCCAGTCTGGATTTCATCGATAATGAGTATTAGTTCATATTTAGAGCAAATCCGTCTCACCTCCTGAAGGTATCCATCGGGCGGAACAACAATCCCCCCTTCTCCCTGAATGGGTTCGATCAGTAGGCTTCCTGGCCGGGTGGCTCCAGTATCCGGGTCTTTCACCACATGTTCCAGATATTTTGCACACTGAAGATCACAGGAAGGGTATTTCAATCCAAAGGCACAGCGATAACAATAGGCATAGGGGATGATATAGACCTCTGGCATTAAAGGCAGGAAATGCTCTTTAGAACCTCTCTTCCCAGTTGCTGCAAGCCCACTTCCTGTCACCCCATGCCATCCTCCTTCAAAGGAGATAACCCCGGGTTTTTTAGTATGATATTTTCCCAATTTAATAGCCGCCTCAACTGCATCTGCACCTGTTGGTCCACACTGGAATATCCTGGATCTATTTTTCAGTTCCCCCGGGGCTATCTCTACCAATTTTTCTGATAATAACAATCGAGGAAGACCAGGAAAATCTAAGGCATGGGTCAATTTTTCAGCTTGGGCTTTAATGGCCTCCACCACCTCTGGGTTCGAGTGTCCCACATTGAGCACCCCAACCCCTCCACTAAAATCGATGTAATAATTTTGGTCCGCATCCATTACCGTTGCTCCTAATCCGCTTTCAGGGGCTAAAGGGATCTGGGAGGGGTAGACCAAGACATTTGAATCTACCTTCTTCTGCCTCTCCAGAAGGGCCTTTGCCCTTGGACCTGGGGGTGGGGTCGTAATCTTAGGAGCTTCAGCGAAATTGAATCTCTCATAATAGTGTTCATCGCGACCCGTTTTCATAAAGATCTCATCCAAGGATATTTTGTGCAAACGTTAGCACAATTAATCCATAGAAATTTTAGAATGTCAAGAAAAAAAAGTGTTGACAAAAATAAAAAATGAAGATAAAAAGTTTAAAATGTTTTTAGAGAAGATTGACTAAAAACTTTAAAATATAAAAATTTGTCAAGAATTCAAAATAGTTAAATAAATTTTGATAGATTATTTATGGGGATGGTTAAGGTTTCTTCGAACATTCTTCTCACCCTGTAGAAATTTAACGCTCTCTTGTTTTAAGGAGATAAGAGGATATTTTGCACAAACGATTGAACAAATTCGGTCAATAGGAGGAGACTATGAGATTGAAAGGGAAAGTAGCCTTGGTTACCGGTGGTGGAACAGGAATAGGAAAGGCCATTGCCTTGGAATTTTCAAAAGAGGGTGCAAAGGTGGCCATCACTGGGAGAAGAATGGAGAAACTACAGGAGGTGGTGGAGGAGATCAAGAAGAATGGAGGGGAGGCCATCGCCATTTCTGGGGATGTTTCAAAAATCTCGGATGTGGATAGGATGGTCAAGACCACGGTTGATACCTTTAAGAGACTTGACATCTTAGTCAATAGTGCAGGGGTTCTCTTTAGCGCAGATTTGGCCCATCACACTGAAAAAATCTGGGATGATACGATCAATATTAATCTAAAGGGAAGTTTTCTCTGCATTCAAAGGGCTGTTCCAGAAATGCTGAAGCAAGGAAAAGGGAAGATTATTAATATCGCCTCTATTGCAGGGCAGATAGGTTTTCCCAATAGCGTTGCTTACTGTGCCTCAAAGGGAGGGATTATGGGAATGACCAAGGCCTTGGCCATGGAACTGGCACCCCTGAAGATTAATGTAAACGACCTTGCACCTGGGGATATTGAAACCCCACTTAATGAACACCTCTTGAAAGATCCTCAATACCTAAAGTCAAGAATAGAAAATACCCCTTATGGAAGGGTAGGAAAGGTTTCAGATATTGCCCCAGGGGCGGTCTATTTGGCTTCAGATGAGTCTGATTTTGTTAATGGGATTACCCTTACCATTGATGGTGGTCTAATCATTAAATGAGTTTAACAAGGAGTTTGGATATGGCGATAGAAATCGACCTCAATTGTGATATGGGTGAAAGTTTTGGGATTTATAAAATTGGCAACGACGAAGAGATGATGAAATATGTAACATCGGTTAGCATTGGGTGCGGGTTTCATGGAGGGGATCCTCATGTGATGAGGAAGACGGTCCACCTCGCTAAGAAATATGGCGTCGCAGTAGGGGCCCATCCAGGTTATCCGGATTTGATTGGATTTGGAAGAAGGAGGTTGGAGGTGACACCTGCTGAAGCAAAAGATTATATCCTTTACCAGGTAGGTGCTTTAAAGGCCTTCTGTCAAGCAGTGGATATTGAACTTCAGCATGTGAAACCTCATGGTCAACTCTATAATATGGCATGGAAAGATGAGGCCTTGGCTCAGGGAATTGTGGAGGCAATCCAGGAGATTAAACCCGAGCCCATTTTTTTAGCCCTCTATAATACAATTCCCTATCAAATGGCACTCAGCAGAGGGATTCGTGTGGCAGGCGAATACTATGCAGACCTTGATTATGCCCCGGACGGGACCACCTTTATTAAAAAGGTTCATGGAGAAATAGACCCAGAGGCAACGGTTAAAAAGGTATTGAAGATGGTATTGGAAGGGAAAGTGACTGCCTCTGATGGAAAAGAGATTGAGGTAAGAGGAAAGAGCGTCTGCTTTCACGGGGACAACCCTCAAGGCCCGGAGATCGTTCAGAAGGTAAGAAAGGAATTAGAAAAAAATGGGGTAAAAGTCATTCCCCTTCGATATCATTCTTATCCCTAATCCCCAAGGAAGGTTTTCCTCTATGATTTATGAATCGCCACGATATCTCTATTCAGGAGACCAATACCTTACGATTGAGATTGGCGATGAGATGACCTTGGATGCCAATTTTAAGGTCATCGCCCTTGATATGGCGATTAAAGAAGCCCGGATTAAGGGTTTTATCGAAACCTTTCCAGGATGGCGATCCCTTCTTCTTCAATACGATTCTACCTTGATCAGTACTAAAGATCTTATTTCAGAGTTAAAAAAGGTTGTTGAAAATATTCCGGATGTTCGGGAAGTCCCATCCCGACTTATTGAACTACCGGTTAAATATGGAGGCAGGTGGGGCCCAGATCTTGACTTTATTGCAAAAAGCAATCATATAACTCCGGACGAAGTGGTGAAAATTCATTCGGAAACAATTCACTGGGTGGGGATGGTTGGATTCACACCGGGATCGCCACAATTGATGCAATTAAAACCACGTCTCTTGTTGTCTGTCCCCAAATACACCTCTCCTCGAATTTATACCCCTATGGGGACCATTGCTCTGGGTGGTAGCATTACTGCCATATATCCTGTTGTTAGTCCTGGAGGTTACCAGATGATGGGACTTACTCCTGTTCCCATCTATGACCGATTTCAAAGCCTTTCCATTTTTGAAACCTCTCCAGTCCTGCTGAGAATCGGAGATCGGATAAAATTTGTTCAAGTCGATATGGAAGAGTTCGATTATATCCGTCAGAAGGTCTGGGAGTGTAGTTATGAGTATAAGATCAAACAGGAAGTCTTCTCTTTATAGGAGGAGTTGGTGAGCCAACCAGTTTTTGAGGTGATTGACCCTGGTATTTTTACCACTATTCAGGACTTAGGAAGGAAAGGATACTTTGCAAGCGGAATTCCTCCTTCAGGTGCTATGGATAGATTTGCCCTTCGAATGGGAAACCTCCTCGTTAAGAACCCCTTGGATGAGGCTGGGATTGAGATGACGGCAATCGGGATGAAGGTGAGGGTGTTAAGGGAGACAGTCATTGCATTGACAGGAGCAGATTTCTCAGCCAAATTGAATGGGGATCCAATCCCTTTATGGCAGACCTTATCTCTAAAGGAAGGAGACCTTCTTTCCATTGAAAAGCCCAACCATGGCTGGAGAGGATATCTCTCTGTAGCCGGTGGGGTTGATGTCCCCCTCGTTCTGGGATCAAAGTCCACCTACACCTTAGGAGGATTGGGAGGGATTCGGGGCAGGGCCTTAAAGAAGGGAGACCTTATTCCTATGGGGGTTCCCAGAACACCTCTTGATTCTTTAAAAGGAAGAAAGGCAAAGAAGTCAGTTCTTCCAGAAAGTGGATCTGAGCAGGAACTCCGTGTGGTTCTTGGGCCCCAAGATGACCATGTCAAACAGGAGAGCATTGAAGTCTTTTTAAATACACCTTATCGGGTTTCACTCCGTTCCAATAGGGTAGGTTATCGGTTTGAGGGACCTCAACTCTTTTTTAAAGAGAGACCCCAATCCCGAGATGCTGGCCTTAATCCGTCCAATATTGTGGATGATGGGAATGCTATTGGAGCGATCCAGATTCCCGCCGGAAAGGAGCCGATCTGCTTGGGACCAGATGGTGTCACCATGGGTGGATATGTGAAGATTGCCTGTCTGATTACGGTGGATATGGATCGAATGGCCCAGTTGAAACCCAAGGATTTTGCGAGATTTAAGAGCGTCACTGTGGAGGAAGCGCGGTTGCTTCTCCTTCAATCGATCGATAAGGTGAGGGAGGAAAACATAATAAGAGAATAGATAAAGACCGCAGGTGGTTCTTTAAGACCTTGGAGGTGATATTATGGAATACGAACTAAAGAAAGAGGTTAAGGAAGGGAAGATTTATAACCTTTTTCGTTGTGGCTATCTGGAGGTGAGAGAATGGTTGAAGGAAACAGATGTTGTTATCATTCCTTTGGGAAGCATGGAACAACATGGAAGACACTGTCCAGTATGTACGGATAGCATTGCCACAGAACTTCCCTGTCAAATTGCCGCAGAGATGGCCAATGTTCCTTATATGCCTTTGATCCCCATTGGCTATTCTCCCCAGCATCTTCATCCTCCTGGAATTGGATCAGGAACAGTTACTTTCAGTGCAACGACTTATCAGAATATGCTTTATGAAATCGGTCGTTGTCTGATCCACAATGGGTTTAATAAACTGGTTTTCGCCACAGGACACACCTCCAATATGAAGGCCGTAGATCCTGCTTTAAGGGCATTGCGTTACGAGACCAATTGTTTCGTCTGTTGTTATCGAAATGATGCAGAGGCAGTTCCTGCCCTTTTAGGGGATCAGGGAATTATTGAGAATCCTCCTTTGGAGGCGCCGGGTTGGCATGGAAGTGAGGTGGAGACCTCAGAGTGCCTCTATTTTGAGAGGTTGTATGGGAAGAAGTTAGTCCATCTGGAACGGGTTCAGAAAGAGTATACCCATCCCCCAAAATGGATTACAGAGGTGAGCAACAAATTTACAAAGGTCAATGGTTCTCCTTACCTCACTATGAACGGAAAGGATGTGGCTTGGGTGCCCATGGAACATCAAGAGTATAGCGATACAGGTCTGATCGGATTTCCAGGAAATCCATTTACGGCTTCTGCGGAAAAAGGAGAAAAACTGATCTATGCAAAGGCGAAACTGATGGCTGAGTTTTTAGAGGAAGTGAAGAAGATCAAAGTGGAGATCAAAAACCGGGAATATGTGAACAGGAGTTTTAGACCCTTCTAAGAAGGCGATGAAAATTATTTCGAAAAGGACTGGAAGTTATGGTATTAAATAAGTTCTCATTGACAGGGAAAACGGCAATGGTGATTGGAGCAAGCCGAGGATTGGGTCAGGGAATGGCGAAGGCCTTGGCTGAGGCAGGGGCGGATTTAGCCCTTGTCGCAAGGACCATTTCGTCTCTGGAAGAGTTTGCTCAGGAGGTGAAGGGCCTAAGCCGAAGATGCCTCATTTTTCCCAATGATATCTCTAAGCCTTCAGAGATCCAAGAGGTGGTGAAACGAGTAATCGATGCCCTCGGGAAGATCGACATCCTCATCAATAGCCAGGGGACTCAGGTTCGGAAGCCTGCCTTTGAGATGACAGAGCAGGATTGGGATGGTTTGATGTCTGTTAATCTAAAGTCTGTCTTTTTTGCTTGCCAGGCAGTAGGAAAAGAAATGGTCAAACAGGGAAAGGGGAAGATCATCAATGTAGCCTCCTTAACCAGTGTGATTGGGCTCCCCAATATCTCCATCTACGGAGCGAGCAAGGGGGGGGTGGCTCAATTGACAAGAGCCCTGGCTGTGGAATGGGCTCCTTATCACATCAATGTCAATGCGATCCTTCCAGGATATTATCTAACCGCGATGACAGAGGCTTTGTTTAAGAATGAAGAGAGGAGAAAATGGATCCTTGGTCGAATTCCATTGGGGAGGACTGGAGTGCCTGAGGATCTAGCAGGGACGGTCGTTTTTTTAAGTTCAGAGGCATCGGATTATATTACAGGTCAAATTATCCCAGTCGATGGAGGATGGCTTTCGGCCTGAAAAGGGTTTTCTTCATATGGTACTCACTGGTCATAAACGCTATCTTTTAGGAATTGATGTTGGAACAACGGGATGTAAGACAGAATTGATCGGGATTGAAGGGGATTCTATCAGCAAGGCCTATCGGGAATATCCACTCCTTTTCCCTAGACCTTCATGGGTTGAACAAGACCCAGAGGAGGGATGGTGGAGAGCGACCGTTGAAACCATTCAGGAGGTGCTTAGGGAGAGTAGAATCGATCCAAAAGAGATTGCAGGTATCTCCATCAGTTGTACCAATGCCCTTGTCCCTGTGGATAAGGAAGGGCGTCCCTTACGAAAGGCAATCATGCAACTCGACAAAAGGACTGTGGAGCAGGCCAGATGGATCAATGAGAAATTTGGCAGGGAGGTCTTCGAGATTAACGGAAATCGGGCAGCCGCAGGGGGAACCTCTGCTCCAATCATCCTATGGATGAAGGAAAACGAGCCAGAGCTTTTCGAAAAGACCTATAAGTTTCTCTGGCCAGGAGGCTTTATTATCCAAAGGTTGACCGGTGAGTTTACCATGGAGTGGTCAAGGGCAAGCTGGACCTGCCTCTTTGATACCAAAAAGAACCAAGTCTGGTCAGAAAGACTTTGCAAAGGAATGGGGATTCCCATTGAAAAACTTCCAAGACTCTGTCCCTCCTGGGAGGTGGTGGGAGAAGTTACCCCAAAAGCCTCTAAACTAACCGGCCTTGCTCCCCACACCCCTGTTACAGGAGGGATGGCAGATACCCCTGCTGCTGGAATTGGGACCAGGGCAGTTGCTCCTGGAAGGACATTCCATGTAATCGGAACGGTTGGAAGACCCTGTGTGGTTCAGGGAGAACCCGTTTTCGATTCGAGATTTATCAACTGCTGTCATGCGGTTCCTCATTGCTGGTTTACCCTGGGAGCGACCGATGCCAGTGGACTTTCTATAAAATGGTTTAGAGACCTATTTGGACAACAAGAAGTCTCACTCGCTCAGTTTTTAGGCAAGAATCCTTTTGATCTTTTCGACGAAGAGGCAGAACAATCCCCTCCTGGAGCCAAGGGGTTGATCTACCTCCCCTATCTTTCTGGGGAACGGAGTCCCATCTGGGATCCCTATTCGCGTGGAGTTCTTTTTGGACTTTCTGTTTCTCATACGCGTAATGATGTGATAAGGGCCATCTTGGAGGGAGTGGCTTATTCCTTTTTGCATAATTTAAGGATTTATGAAGAGGAATTAGGGCTGAAGATCGACAAGCTCTTTCTCTCAGGAGGAGGGGCAAAGAGCAGACTCTGGGCACAGATCCATGCGGATATGTGCAATAAGCCTGTTCATGTGGTCAAGGTGAAAGAGAGTGAAGCGCTGGGAAATGCGATTCTCGCAGGATTTGCGGTGGGGATCTATCCAGATATGGTGGAGGCAGCAGACCGGGTAGTCAAGATTGAAAGGATTTATGAACCTAATAAAGAATCCCACGAAAGGTATCAGAAGCTTTTCGAACTGTATAAAAAGATTTACCTTCACCTCAAAGAAGATTTTTATAATTTGAATCAAGTGATAAAAGGGGACTAAGTGTTTTATTCTTTCAAGAAGATCAGAGGGGGATAAAGATGGAAGAATCCCAAAAAAACCGAATATGCTCATTCTTTTCACCCACTATGATTCTCATTGGTTTTAATGCGGTTGAGAGGATAGGGGTGGAGGCCAAGAGGTTAGGAGGAGCAAAGGCCTGCATTGTTACCGACGAAGGGGTAATAAGTGCAGGTCTGGTTGATAGGGTGAAAGCCCCCATGGAAAAAGAGGGGATCGAGGTGGAGGTCTTTGGAAAGGTAGAAGCTGAACCTCCTGTGAGAGTGGTTGATGAGTGTGCTGAATTTATTAGGAAAGGCCGATATAACCTCATCATAGGATTAGGGGGAGGAAGCTCTCTGGATACAGCCAAAGGAGCCTCTATCATGGGAACCCGGGAAGGTTCGGTTCGGGAGATATGTGGAATGGACGTTATTCCACGAAGAGGACTTCCAAAGATTCTTATCCCAACCACTGGGGGGACAGGGGCAGAAGCAACGCGAGCCTTTGTGGTTACGGATGAGAAAGAGGGAATAAAGAAGGTCTCCTATAGTAATTACAACCTACCGGATTTAGCCATCATTGATCCCATGCTAACGGCCTCCATGCCTCCAAAAGTTACAGCGGACACAGGGATTGATGCCTTTGTCCATGCCATCGAATCATTCGTATCATTTAACGCCACACCCTTTTCAGACCTCTTAGCCCTTGAGGCCATTCGATTGATCTCACGGAGCCTTCCCAGGGCCTATTCTAAGGGTGAGGATTTAAGTGCCCGTTATGATATGTCTTTTGCTGCACTCCTTGCAGGGATGTCCATCACCAGTGGAGGGTTAGGGGCGGTTCACGCCTTGGCCTACCCCATAGGAACAGAATTTCACCAAAATCATGGCAGATCAAATGGGATCATCCTCCCCCATGTGATGGAATTTAACCTCATCGGAAATATTAGAAAATACATGGCTATTGCAGAGGCTATGGGGGAGAGGATGGAAGGCCTAAATTCCTTTGAAGCTGCAGAGAGAAGTGTGACTGCAGTGAAGAGGCTTTTAGAAATGGTCAATATTTCATATCGTCTTAGGGATTACGGCATACCGAAAGAGAGCATTCCTAAATTGGTGGAGGGCGGGATGAAACAGTCGAGACTCTTTGTCCCCAATCCAAGGAATTTAACCCAAGAGGACGTGACAGCCATCTATATGAAGGCCTGGTAATGGGTAAAAGAGTCTCAAAATCGATTCTGATTATTGCCACATTGGATACTAAAGGGTCTGAAACCCAATATTTGAAGGATTTAATTGAAGAAAAAGGACATCGGACCTTGGTGATGGATACAGGGGTATTGGGACTGGCCCCATTTAAGCCTGATATTCCCCGGGATGAAGTCTCACATACAGGAGGGACATCCATTGAGGAGCTTATCCGAAATAGAGAGAGAGGGAAGGCCATCCAAACTATGGCTGAAGGTTCAAAAAGGATTGCCCAAAAACTCTATCAGGAGGGAAAGATTTCAGGAGTCATTGGACTGGGAGGGGCCCAAGGAACTGAGATAGGAACTTCTGCCATGAGAGCCTTACCACTCGGATTTCCAAAATTGATGGTATCTACAGTGGCCTCTGGTTACGCTCAATTTGGTACCTATGTCGGTACAAAGGATTTATTAATGATGCATTCAGTGGTGGATATCTTAGGGTTGAATGCCTTTTCGAGGATGATCCTTTCTAACGCAGCAGGAGCAATCGTAGGAATGGTGGAGGCAAAGGAGGAGTTTAAAAGGCCTGAAAATAAGCAGATTGGAATGACCATCTATGGAACGACCACCCCTGGTTGTATGGTGGCGAAAGCCTATTTGGAATCGAGAGGGTTTGAAGTCGTGGCCTTTCATCCCAATGGGACTGGCGGAAGGGCCATGGAGGAAATGATCGAGGAAGGGATTTTAAGTGGTGTCCTCGATATGACCACCCATGAATTGATGGATGAGCTCATGGGAGGGCTTCATCGAGCCGGGCCCAACCGTCTTGAAGCAGCAGGCAAGAAAGGAATTCCTCAAGTAGTGGTACCAGGAAGCATCGATTTTATTGTCACTGGTCCTATGGATACTCTCCCTCCGGAGTATCGGAGACGAAAATATATTGCCCATAACCCAAGTATCACCCTTGTAAGAGCCACTCCAGAGGAGATGAAGGCTGTTGGAAAGATGATGGCCTCAAAATTGAACAGAGCCAAAGGTCCCACTGTAGTGATGATCCCTTTAAAAGGATTTTCCTATCCTAACCGGAAGGGAGAGCCCCTTTATGATGAAGAGGGAAACCAGGCCTTTATCACCTCCATTAAAGAAAATCTGAAGGGGATAAGAGTAATAGAAGTGGATGCCCACATCAATGATCCTGAATTTGGAAATGAAGCGGCTCAAGTGTTGGAGAGACTCATAAGAAAAGAATTATAGATTGTTTGGTTTTATAGGAGAAAAGTGTTTGTTAAAACGCTCACGTTATTAGATAAGGCAAGACGAGAGGGCTATGCCGTGGGAGGGTTTAATGTTTGGAATCTGGAGAGCGCTTTAGCCCTTTTAAAGGCCTCGGAGGAGACCTCCTCTCCTATTATTTTTAATATTCAGGAAAAGATCCTTAAACTATTGCCCTCAGGCATTCTGGAAGGGTTGATCCATATTTTAGGAAGAAATAGCAAGATTCCCATGGCCATCCATTTGGACCACGGAAAGACATTTGAACGCTGTGCCCAATGCATTGGGTTTGGATACCAGTCTGTGATGATCGATGGGGGTGATCTTTCACTTGAAGAGAATATCGCTTTGACCAAAAGAGTGGTAGAGTACGCTCACCCCAAAGGGGTTTCTGTTGAGGGGCAGGTTGGGGAAGTCGGGTTGAGTTGGGATAAAGAAAGGGAAGGAAGGAAAACCAATCCCTCAGAAGCAGAAGAGTTTGTTAGAAAAACCCATGTAGACCTATTAGCCATCTCCATAGGAACTGCATCAGGTCCTTACGAAAAGCAACCCCAACTCGATTATGTCCTTGCTGAAGAAGTCCTCCAGCGGACAGGGGTTCACCTTGTGTTACACGGATCTTCTGGATTGTCAGGGGAAGCAATTCGGAAATGCATTCAGGCAGGGATCACCCATTTGAGATTTGGGACCGATCTTCATCAGGCCTTCTTTAATTCGGTTCAGTCAGAAGAAAGGGAATTGCTGGAATGCGGATTTAATCCTCAATTTATCATTCCAGGCACTATTGAGTCAATCAAAAAAATCGTTAAGGAGAAATTGGAACAATTGGGTTCAACAGGAAAGGCGGAGTAGTTGAAGGCCATGGACCTCAGGATTATTCCCATCAATACTGGCTTCATCCTTGTCGATAAAGGGGGGACATTGACCCAAGGAAGGGGATACGGAGAGCGGGTTTATATCCCTGCCACTGCCTGGTACATCTATGGAGGGGCAGAAAAGGTCCTGGTGGATACTGGAATGTGCGAGACTGCTCGTGCTGATCGTTACCATCATGAGGGCTCCTACCAGGAGGAAGACCAGAGGATTGATCGGGCACTAAGGAAAATAGGGATTGATCCCGAAGAAATCGACAAGGTAATCTTTACCCATCTCCATTGGGACCATTGCCATAACCATCGATTCTTTAAGAAGGCCAAGTTTTATGCCCATCTTGATGAGGTGCGATTTGCCTTTACCCCCCTTCCCCCATACTATCGATCTTATGAATCACCCCATTTAGGGATCGTTCCACCTTTTTCAGAAACACCCTTCCTGTTGACAAAAGGCGTGGAAGAAATTACTAAGGGAATTTATGTATTCCCAACGCCAGGGCATTCCCCTGGGCATCAGTCCGTAGCCGTGGAGACCAGAAGAGGGACGTATGTAATTACAGGCGATGCGGTCATGTCTTGGGAGAACTGGAGGGGAGATCCTGAAAACCACCTTCCCTTCATTATGAATGGAAGATTTTTTGATCTTCAGCGTTCATGGGAGAGTTTCTTTAGGATAAAAGAGAGAGCCCAATTTGTTCTTCCTGGCCACGAGATTAAGGTATTTGATCAAAAGGAGTATCCATAAAGACTTACTTAATTTCCGAGCTGAAAGAATGAACTTTATAAGAGCCATCTGTTCTTTGGAGGTATATTTTTGAGTGGATCGTCTTGCGTTTTAAAGAACCTACTCATTGATCAATAAAGGGAAAAAAAGAAGAGGATGGAATATGGAGAGAGAGATAAAAAAATTTTATTGGTCTAAGAAACTTTACTGGGAAAGATATTTTCGGCCCCAAACAATTAACGAAGCGCTCTCTATTTTAGAGGAGTTCCAGGGACGAGCTCAAATCATTGCAGGGGGCACAGACCTCCTTCCGCAACTTAGAAAACGGGAGTTGGAGGCGAAGGTTCTTGTGGACATCACTCAGATCCCTGGATTGGATGAGATCAAGTTGGAAGATGGTCTTATCAAGATTGGAGCCTTGGTTACCCACACTCAAATAGCGGAATCAAACCTCATAAGAGAGAAGGCGACTGCATTAAGTGAGGGGGCGTCTCAGGTGGGCTCTCCCCAGATCAGGAACTTGGGGACAGTTGTGGGTAACCTTGTAAGCGGTCAACCTGGGGCGGATACAGCGATCCCTCTGCTTTCTTTGGATGCGGTGGTTAAGGTGATTGGTAAGGGGGGAGAGAGGAAGATCCCTTTAACTGAATTCTTTATCGATACAGGGAAGACGGCTATCCATGGTCATCAGGAGATCGTCACGGAGATCTCTTTTCCTGCATTGAAGGAGGATGAAGCCAGCGTTTCTCTTAGGTTGGCCAGGCGGAAGGCCTTAGCCCTTCCTATTTTGACAACCTCTGTGGTGATTTCTGCAGATTTGAAAAAGAGGATTTTCAATAATGCAAGAATTGCACTTGGTCCTGTAGCACCCATTCCATTCCGGGCCAAAGAAGCAGAGAAGGTACTCGTTTCTTCTCCGATCAAAGAGGAGGTGATTAAGGAGGCTTCGCAGAGAGCCGTTCGGGAGTCAAACCCTCGGTCCAGCCTTCTAAGAGGAAGCGAGGAGTATCGTAAAACAATGGTTGGAGTCTTTGTGGAAAGAGGGATTAGGAAGGCATTAGAGCGTTTGGAGGCGAAACATGGCTAAAGAAAAGATCCAGATAGAGGTGAATGGTCAAAGGGTAATTTTAGAGGTAGAACCGGATGACCTGTTGGTAGATGTCCTTCGAAGAGATTTAAAACTCACAGGGACAAAGGTTGGTTGTAGAGAGGGAGAATGTGGAGCCTGTTCTGTTATCCTCAATGGCAAGGTTGTTCCATCATGTTTGATCCCTGTAATGAAGGCGGATGGAGGGAAGGTGACCACGATTGAGGGGTTGAAAATGGATGGAGACCTACATCCCCTCCAAAAGGCATTCGTTGAAAAAGGTGCGGTTCAGTGTGGTTTCTGCACACCCGGGATGATCCTTTCCGCCAAAAACCTTTTGGATAAAAACCCAAAGCCCTCCATCGAAGAGATTAAGGTTGCCATTTCTGGCGTTCTTTGTCGATGCACAGGTTATCAAAAGATTATTCAGGCCATTCAATCAGCGAGTGAAATGATTGGAGGTAAAGAGGGTTAAAGAATGGAAAAGGAAAAGAAGAAGAAAAAAGTAATGGTCAAGGAAAAAGAGGCGTTAAAGATGCCTCCCATAGTCGAAGAGTTAAGCATTGTGGGAAAGCCAACTATCAGGGTAGATGCCTATGATAAGGTGATGGGAAAGATGGCTTTTGGGGCGGATCTGGAATGGCCGAACGCTTTACACGGAAAGGTATTACGTAGCCCTTATCCGCATGCATTGATCAAAAGGATTGATACTGAAAAGGCAAAATCAATCCCAGGGGTAAGGGCTGTTCTTACCGCTAAGGACGTTCCTGGAAGGAATGGATTCGGAGCCATCATCCCGGATCAGCCTGTGATCTGTGGAGATAAAGTGAGATTCGTTGGGGATGGGGTTGCCTTGGTGGCGGCGGATAGCGAAGAGTTGGCGATTCGGGCTCTGGAAGCGATTGAAGTCGAGTATGAACCTCTTCCCGCAGTTTTTTCGCCCATTGAGGCCATGAAACCCGATGCCCCAAAAATCCATGAAAAAGGAAATCTATTAACCACCGCACGGATTCGAAAAGGGGATGTGGAAAAAGGATTTAAGGAGGCAGAGGTTATCGTTGAGAGGACCTATAGTGTTCCGATTTTGGAGCATGCCTATATAGAGCCTGATGTGGTATTGGCAATCCCCCATCCCGATGGGACGATCACCGTAAAAGGGCCTATGCAGGCCCCATTTACTGTCCGCCGAAATATCGCCCCAGTATTAGGAATTCCGATCAACCGAGTTCAATGTGTTCAGACCCCACTAGGAGGAGGATTTGGAGGAAAGGAAGATTCTCCCATTGACATTGGTACCCGTGCAGCGCTTTTAGCCTGGAAGACAGGGAGACCTGTGAGGATGGAGTACGATAGGGAGGAGATCACCCTCTCTACTGCCAAACGCCACCCCATGATCATTCAATGTAAGATTGGTGCAAAAAAGGATGGAACCTTCGTAGCATTTGAAGGAACCATCTATAATGAACAGGGTGCCTATGCCTCTCTCGGACCTGTGATTCCTCCTGCTGGGGGAGTCCATGCCCATGCCGTGGTAATGCTTCCTGGACCCTACGAGATTCCGAATGTGAAAGTCGATGGCTACCTGGTCTATACGAATCATCCTTATGGAGGGGCTATGAGAGGATTTGGAGCTCCCCAGGTTAATTTTGTTCATGAATCCCTGGTGGATGAACTGGCTGAAGTCCTCAAGATGGACCCATACCAACTTCGATTTAAAAATGCCTTTCATCTCGGATCTCAGACTGCCACGGGACAGGTCCTCGACCAAAGTGTGGGTTTAAAGGATACGATGGAAAAGACAAAGGAGGTTTTTAAATGGGATGAGAAATGGAGACCCAATCCTACCCCGAAGGAGTTGGAAGGTTTAGAAAAACGAAGGGGAGTTGGAATGGCAGTGGGATGGTATCGGACAAGTATCGGAACCTCTGGGGATGGATGTGGAGTCAATCTCCATCTTCAGGAGGACGGTTCTGTCTTGCTTTACCAAGGTTTGGTGGAGATGGGACAGGGACAATTTACTTCTCTTTCCCAAATTACTGCAGAAGCCCTTGGGGTAGCATTGGAAGATGTAAGGGTGGTCGTTCCAGATACCGATATTGCTCCTGAATCGGGCCCCACGGTGGGATCAAGATCAACGACCCTTATGGGAAATGCAATCCTACTGGCTGCAGAGATGATCAAAAAGCCACTTTTTGAATCCGCCTCAGAACTCTTAGGAATTCCTCCAGATAGGCTTGTGGCTAAGAACCGTCGCATCTATGATCGAGAAAATCCAACCCACTCCATCGAACTAAAAGAGGCTGCCCGTAGGTCCATGGCCATGGGAAGAAGGATGATGGGACAGGGATGGTACACTCCTCCCAAATCTTCTCTCGATTTGGAAACAGGGCAGGGGGCTCCTTACTTTGTCTATACCTATTGTACTCAAATGGCAGAAGTAGAGGTGGATGTGAGAACCGGAGAGGTTGAGGTGATTAAGATTGTTGCGACATTTGATATTGGGAAGGCAATCAACCCGATTATGTTGGAAGGCCAGATTGAAGGCGGAATCATGATGGGTCTGGGATATGCGCTCATGGAAGAGGTTGTGATGAAGGATGGATTTGTACAGAACCTTGGACTCCAGGACTATCTCATTCCAACCGCTTTGGATGCTCCAGAAATTGTCCCCATTTATATTGAATATCACCCGAATGTTCATGGGCCTTTTGGTGCTAAGGGAATCGGGGAGATGCCCAATATTCCCGCGCCTCCTGCGATTACTAATGCTATTGCCAATGCAGTTGGAGCAAGGGTTCGAGATCTTCCTGCTCATTCAGAGAAGGTCTTTCAAGCGATGAAGGAGAGAAGGAAATAAATAAGGAATGTCTACTTTTGTTCTTTTTCAAGTTGAAATTAAAGAGGGGAAAGAGGAGGAATACAGGAAAATCTCTGCTGAAGTCTTGGAGGTTGGAAAAGAACAGAAAGGACTGATTTCCATGGAGAGGGCAAAGTCAATCTTAAAGGAACGAACCTATCTTTCCCTCAGCGAATGGGAAAGTAAAGAAGCCATCGAGGAGTGGGTGCAAAACCCAAAACATCAGGAAGCAATGAGGAGAGGGAAGCAAGACCTCTTTTCTTGGTATTCTGTAAAAAGGATGGTTGAACAGAAGGGGGGAGAAAAGGGGATTTTATAAGAGAAAGGAGGTGGGAGAAAGATTATTTTCAAGGGTTTGTGGGGTTAAAAATCCATATCATTTAAAAAGGAGGTGGCATTTATGAAGACGGCAAAGAGGAAGATTACCAGAAGGTCATTTTTAAAAAAGGCAGGGGTTCTTGGAGGGACAGCCCTATTGGGAGGAATTGGGTTTCCAAACATCTCCATTGCCCAAAAAGCCCCTATCAAGATTGGATGTATCTTTCCATTGACGGGTCCCTTTTCAACCGAGGCCCATTATCAACAGGAAGCAGCGATTTTGGCCGTTGAGGAATACAATGCCAAAGGAGGCGTTTTGGGAAGGAAGATAGAACTGGTTATCAGAGACGATAAACTCAAACCCGATGAAGCAGCCCGAAGAACGAAGGAGTTGATTGAAAAGGATAATGTTGATTTGATTTTTGGAGGCCTTGGGGCACACACTCAATTGGCGATTAATGAACAGGCAAAACTCGCCAAGAAGATATTTATGTCAATCAGCCAGTCTAATGAAATCACCCAGTGGCCAGATGTAAGTCCCTATACCTTCCATGAGGCTATTAATCCCTATATGACCACTCATTCTTTTGGCCCATGGATTTTTAAGAATTTAGGGAAAAAATGGTTCTTCCTGACCGCAGATTACTCATTTGGCTGGCAGTTAACCGAAGGGTTTAGGAAGATTGGCAAGGAGTTGGGGATCATCGATGCAGGAGAGATTAAACATCCCTTGGGATCTACTGACTACTTCCCATACTTTCCAAAAATTCTCGCTGCAGAACCAGAAGTTCTCATTTTGGATAACTTTGGAAAAGATCAACTCAATTCTATTAAACAAGCCCATGCCTTTGGACTCAAAAAGAAAATGAAATTGGTCAGCGCTATCGTCTTACTTTCGGCTCGTGTGGGGGCAGGGGATGAGGCCTATGAAGGGGTCTATGGGGGTTCCACCTTCTGGTGGGAACTGGAGAAGCAGTTACCTGCGGCAAAGAAATTCGTTTCCGCCTATCAGAAACGTTGGGGGAAACCACCGACCGATTATGCGGGGTATTCCTATGGTGGAATGATGGAGCTAATCGGTGCCATAGAAGCCGCAGGAGCCTTGGACATGAAGAAAATGATCCTCAAACTTGAAGGCCATGAATATAACCATTATAAAGGAAAACAGTGGTGGGTCCCCTGGAGCCATCAGTCGATTCAGGATTTCTTTGTACTTCGTTCCAAGAGTGCTTCGGAGAAAAAGGGGGAATGGGACCTGTTTGAGGTCGTTGCGACAGAGAAGGCCCATGGCAAGATGGATCGAACTTGGGAGGCATTAGGCCTCAAAGCATCAGGCCTCAAGCCTAACGAGCCGTTGAGTAAATTACTTTAAATTTATTAAAGGGGTTCATCCCTTTAGTGGGATGAACCCCTCCTGGAGAACAATATGTTGGATATCCCTCTTTCCGCTTTAGGGCTTCAAATCTTCATGGGTTTTACTTTGGGAATGATCTTTGTTCTGCTTGCGGTGGGCCTTTCCCTTATCTTTGGGATGCTTACCGTAGTCAACTTTGCCCATGGAGCCTTCTATATGTGGGGAGCCTATGCAGGCCTGTTGGCGATGGACTACATTGGGAATTTTTGGGTAGCCTTAGTAATCGTTCCCATTGTGGTAGGAGGAGTCGGAATGCTCCTGGAAAGGTTTGCGGTCAGAAGGCTATATGGCCTTAATCCAGATTACCCCTTGCTCCTCACTTTTGGCTTCTCACTGGTGATGATTGAGATTGTAAGGATCATCTGGGGCACTGCAGATCATCCCTTCAGTAGCCCACCGGCCCTTCAAGAGCCAGTCAACTTAGGGGTTTTCTTCTTTCCATCCTATTGGCTTTTTGTCATTGTGGTCACTATGGTGGTCCTGTTCTTGCTTTGGATCTTATTAAAAAAGACCAATATTGGTTTGATCATTCGCGCAGGGACAAGAGACAGTTTGATGGTCAGGGTATGCGGGATCGACATTTCTAAAATTTGGCTGCTAGTCTTTGGAATGGGGACAGGAATAGCGGGTTTGGCTGGAGTTCTGGCAGCTCCTATGAGAGGGGTCTACCCTGAAATGGGAATCAACATGATCGTGGAATGTTTTGTGGTCGTGGTAGTCGGTGGGATGGGAAGTCTGGTGGGTGCTATTTATAGCGGAATCATTTTAGGGATCGTAGTAAGTTTCACCACCTTGATCTATCCTCCGATGGCAAACATTGTGATTTTTCTCGTTATGGCCGTGATTCTCTTAATCAGACCAAGCGGACTCTTTGGGGAAAAAGGACTCTTAGAATAAAAGGAAGGGAAAAGGATTGAGATGAAAAAGGACTCCTTCATAAAAAAGATATTAATCTGGGCATCCAATCACCCTCTGTGGATGATCATTCTCTTTTTTCTCATCTTTCCTTTTATCATGCCTTACAAAGCATTGGCCACTCTCATCTTGATTAATGGACTATTTTCATTAGGATTTAACATTCTCTATGGGTATACCGGTCTTCTTAGTTTTGGACACGCTGCCTATTTTGGTTTAGGGGCATATAGCGTTGGAATTCTTCTGTCACGGTTTCAGGTTTCTGTCTGGACAGCTCTGCTTTCAAGCCTCATTGTATCCGGTCTGGGTTCGCTCATCATTGGTTTTTTTTGTTTGAGAAGAAGGGGAATCTATTTTGCTCTGCTAAACCTTGCCTTTGCTCAAATGCTTTATTTTATTGGATTTCAGTGGGTCTCACTGACTGGAGGGGAGGTGGGTCTCCGAAACATTCCAACCCCTCCTCTTCAACTTCCTGGCTTTTCCATCGATATCTATAGCCCTTTGAAATTTTATTACTTCACTTTCATCTTTGTCACCCTTGCCCTCGTGGTGCTTAAAAGAATTTTGGATTCTCCCTTTGGAAGAGTATTGGAGGCGATTCGCGAAAATGAGAATCGGGCTCGGGCCATTGGGTATCATACGAATCGAGTCAAATGGCTTTCCTTTATTATGTCGGGCGTCTTTTCAGGTCTTGCAGGAGGACTTTACACACTCTATATGCATTTTGTGGGGATTGAATATTTATATTGGACCACCTCTGGAATGGTGGTGATGATGACCCTGTTGGGAGGAGCCGGGACGTTTTTTGGCCCCTTTATCGGTGCAGGGGTTTATCTATACCTTGAGGATATTATCAGTATCTATACGAAACACTGGATGATCTTTGTGGGCTCGATCTTTTTCCTTTGTGTCCTGGTCTTTCCAGAAGGGATTTGGGGAAGAGTCAAGAGCAGGATCGATCGCTTAAAAACATCCTAAGGTGGGAAAGGTGAGAGATGGAAATTCTGAGGACAGAAAATCTTACTAAAAATTTTGGAGGATTGACCGCTGTCAATCGTGTCAATTTTGTCTTAGAGGAAGGAAGGCTCCAATCGATTATCGGCCCCAATGGAGCAGGTAAGAGCACCTTCTTCAAGATGATTTCCGGCGAGCATGTCCCTTCTTCAGGAAAGATCTGGTTTAGAGGGGAGGACATCACTGGCCTTCCCCAGCATATCATTTCTCATAAAGGGATTGCGACTTCCTATCAAATTACCAATATCTTCCCAAAACTGACAACCTTTGAGAATGTCAGAATCGCAGTTCAATCCCGAAAGACCACCTTCAATTTTTGGACAAGGGTAGATCGGCATGACGATCTCAATGAAAAAACCCTCCGAATCCTTAAGACGGTTGGGCTATTGGAGAAGAAGGATCTCCTTGCTTGTAACCTTCCTCATGGAGACCAAAGGCATCTTGAGATTGCCATTGCATTAGCCACAGATCCCCTTCTTCTTTTGCTGGATGAGCCGACCGCAGGTTTAAATCCTGCTGAGACAATTGAGACGATGGAGCTGATTAAAAAGATTTCGAAAGGATTGTCGGTCATCCTGGTAGAGCATAAGATGAAAGTGATTATGAATATTTCAGAGACTATCACCGTTCTTCATGATGGGCAGGTGATTGCGGTTGGGACTCCTGAGGAGATTCAACAAAACGAAACCGTGCGAAGGGTTTATTTAGGAGGGAAGAAAGAATGATCTTAGAAGTGAAGGAAATCCACACCTATTACGGGCAAAGTCATATCTTGCAGGGAGTCACCCTGGAAGTGGAGAAAGGGGAGATGGTGACTCTTTTAGGAAGAAATGGAGCAGGGAAGACCACCACCCTTAAAAGCATCCTTGGTATCGTCCCTCCAAAATCTGGGGAGATCACTTTTTTAGGAGAGAAGATTAGTGGATTGCCTCCCCATCTGATCTCCCAGATGGGAATCAGTTTTGTCCCGGAAGAGAGGAGGATTGTGCCTGGATTGACGGTTTATGAGAATTTGAAATTGGCCATGCTGAAAAGTAAGGGGATGAATCGAGCCAAGGAGAAAGAGATCCTAGACCGAGTTTGGGAGATATTCCCAAGGCTGAGAGAACGTTGGCAGCAGGAAGGGACAAGCCTCAGTGGAGGTGAACAGCAGATGCTTGCCATTGCAAGGGGTCTGGTTTCAGAACCTGTTTTGATGCTGGTGGATGAGCCCACAGAGGGGTTGATGCCACTTCTTGTCCAAAGGATTGAGGAGGTTTTAAAGGAGATTCAAAACGATGGGGTCACGATCCTCTTGGTGGAACAGAACATGGAGATGGCCTTAGATATTTCCCAGAAGGCCTACGTGATGGATGAGGGAGTCATTAAATATAAAGGGACCGCTGAAGAAATTCGAAAAAATGAGGAGGTTCAGAAAAAATACCTTGCGATCTAATACTGGTGGAGTCCAGGGTTACCCTCCTTTTATCCCTTAAGCCAATAGGGAGGAGAAGGGTCTATTCCACACCGAAATGTTCCACCCAGACATCTATGAGGAAAGGGGGTGATTTTCGGAATAATGATTTAAACGGTTGGTAGAGGGTGACCGGTGGGGATTTGGTTTAATCTTTCTAAGAGGATTCACCATCAATTAAAGAAAGGAGAAACATATGGGGATCAATGCAGTTCATACGAAATACTCCACTTGGGATGGCGCAGTGGCCATGAAAGAATTTGCCAAGAAATTTAAACCTGCAAAAACTCCAATGGAATTCGAGTATCCTGTCATCCCTGGGTATTATGGTTATCGGGGTGCAGGGACTCAAGGGGTGGATTTCGATAACAGGATCGATTTCAACCGGATGAGGAAGTATCGCGTGCAAAGGACAAAAGAACAGTTAAAGGCATTTAATGTAGGAGCAATCCTTTCCATTCAGGAATGGAACACTCGCTATATTACTGGAACCTGGACGCCTGCCTGGACCACCCCTTCTTCAGGATTACGTTATTGTTTATTGCCAGTGACTGCTAATGCCCCTATTCTTTATGAACAGGGGGAGATCGGCTATCATACCCGACAGATGGCTCCATGGCTTGAGAAAGTCAAGGTGGCGATCACCGGGGCAGGATGGAGTAGTGTGATTATGGGGAAAACTGCCCATGCGGCCCAACGAGATAAATTTGTTACCCAGATCATTGATGACCTGAAAGCATATGGGGTAGCCAAAGAGACCTTGGCCATTGATGTTTGGGATCCAGGACTGATTGAAGGGTTCCAAAATAAAGGGATCAAGGTTATTCCGGCCACAGAGTTGATGTTTGAGGCAAGAAAAATAAAGAATGAAGATGAAGTGGAATGTCTCCGAATTGCCTGTGCGATCGGGGAAGCCATGTTTCAAACATTAAAGGATATGCTGAAGCCAGGGGTTCGAGAATCTGAAATTATGGGGGCCATGCATAAAACCGCTTATACACTGGGTGCGGAAGTTTACTCCGGGATGCTTGTCACTTCAGGGCCCTTCAGTTGGCCCAACTCCCGATATATGACCGATCGGATTATTCGCCCTCATGACATCGTTTTTGCTGATGTTTACAATACGACTTATAATGGTTACCATATTTGTTACTATCGCACCTTCAGCGTGGGGAAGCCCCCACAACAGCTGGTCGATGCTTATAAGAAGGCTTTGGATTGGCTCTACCGGGCTATTGAGGTGATCAAACCGGGTGTAACGAGTAAAGAGATTGCAGAGAAATGGCCTCCCTGTCACGAGGATTGGAGCGATATCCTGGTGGCCTATGAGGATCAAACTGCAGGAAGCAATTGGGCTCACGGCATTGGAATGACCCTCTATGAATTGCCTCTCATTTGGAGGGGCTGCTCCCTGGAACATCCCATTCCGATTGAAAAGGGAATGACCTTTGCTATTGAGACTCAGCATGGTGTCCCTGGGATCGGGGGAGTGCGCATTGAGGAGATGATCCATGTGACCGATTATGGCGTGGAAGTGCTAAGCCAGTGGCCCATCGATGAGATTGTAGTTGTTGACTTTTAGTTCCTCCAAAAGTTTTTTAAGAAGGGGGGGAGATGAAGAACATTCTCCCCCTATTTTTCAGAAGGAGAAATGGGAAGATGGATAATAAAGTGATCAGTCTTCGATCACCTCACCTTATCTTGGCTGGAATTGGAGCCTCTGAGAAGTTAGGTCCGGAGGCCAAGGGTATGGGGGCGGAAAAATGTCTTATCGTCACGGATAAGGGAGTGATCGATTCCGGAGTAGGTAAGAAAATCAAAGGCCACTTGGAAAAAGAAGGGATGGGAGTGGAGGTCTTTGATGAAGTGATCTCTGATCCAGATATTGCCAATGCCGAAGCATGTATTAGGATAGCCAAGAAGGAAAAGTTTGATCTCATCGTGGGAGTAGGAGGAGGGAGTCCGATGGATATCGCCTCCATTACCTCGGTTATGCTCACCAATCCTGGAACCATCTATGACTATTTTGGGATCAACCTGGTGAAGAACCCAGGGATCCCAACCGTTCTTATCCCTACTACAGCAGGGACAGGGGCTGAAGTGACTCCCAATGCCATTCTCACTGATACAAAAGAAAAGTTAAAAAAGGCGATTGTAAGCCCTTATATCCTTCCTCGAATTGCAATCGTGGATCCTCTCCTGACCCTTTCTATGCCTCCTTCTGTTACTTCTTCGAGTGGGATCGATGCCCTCACCCATGCGATTGAATCTTATACCTCTAATAATGCAACCATCCTGACCGATTTATTTGCTAAAGAGGCGACGGTCATGATCGGGCGAAGTCTCAGGACAGCGGTGGCCAATGGCAATAACTTAGAGGCTCGTTATGATATGTCCATTGGAAGTCTTTATGCTGGAATCTCGTTGGCCAATGCAGGGGTAACTGCAGTTCATGCCTTAGCCTATCCCTTAGGAGGGCAGTTTAACATCCCCCATGGAATTGCCAATGGTCTTTTGTTACCTTATGTAATGGAGTTTAACGTCCTTGGGAATATTCCTAAGTTTGCCCAGATTTCAAAATTCCTTGGAGAAAGGGTTGAGCATCTTTCCCTTTTAGATCAGGCCTATCATTCGGCAAAGGCAATAAAGGCTCTCTATAGAGATCTTAAAATTCCGCAATCCCTCAGGGAATTAAATGTCCCCAAAGAAGCCATTCCCGAAATGGCAAAGGTGGCAATCAATGTGACAAGATTGATGGGGAATAATCCACGAAAGATGACGGTTGAAGATATCGAGAAGATTTATGAGAAGGCTTTTTAAAAAGAAAGGGGAGGGTCGACGGTGTTTGGTTATCATCAGAAATTCTTAAGGGTGGATCTAACAAATCAGAAAGTTTTAGTTGAAGATCTGGACGAGAGCTTACTCCGAAAATATGTGGGTGGGGTTGGGATTGAGGCAAAGATTCTTTATGAGGAGACAAGCCCAGAAACAGCCCCCCTCTCACCCGAAAATATCCTCATAGCTGTTACCGGTCCATTAACGGGAACTGGGGTTCCCACCTCTGGAAGGCACCATGTGGTTGCCCGTTCTCCCCTCACTGGGCTCTTCGGAGAATCGAATGTTGGGGGTTCTTGGGGAATCCATTTTAAAAGAGCAGGATTTGACGGGATGGCGATTAAGGGGAAGGCGGAAAAGCCCATCTACCTTTGGATTCATAATGGAAAGTTTGAATTCAGGGATGCTACACCTATATGGGGGAAAGACTCCTATGAATCAGCAGAGTGGTTGAAGAGGGAGACAACCAAAGAGGCCACCGCTGCAGTCATCGGACCTGCAGGAGAAAGGATGGCTAAGATTGCAAGCATTCCCCATATCGGCCACATCGTCAGGCAGGCAGCCCGGACCGGTTTGGGTGCAGTGATGGGGGCAAAAAATCTAAAGGCAATCGTTGTCTTTGGGGATGGGGAAATCCCCATTTCAAAACCCGACCAGTTAAGAGAACATATTAAAGAGATTACTCCACATATCCAGAAGGCCACAGAGGCCTTTGGAAAGTTTGGAACCTCTGGTGGTATTGATAACTATGAAAAAATTGGCAACTTTCCCCTCAAGAATTGGAGGGAGGGAAGGTGGGCTGGGGCAAAGAAGATATCAGGTGTTGCCATGCATGAAACGATTCTTTCTGGTAGGAAAGCCTGTTTTCATTGTCCCATTGCCTGTGGAAGACATATTAAGGTGACAGAGGGCCCCTATGCCCCAATGGATTGTGAGGGTCCAGAATATGAAAGCATTGGAACCTTGGGCGGACTCTGTCTGGTGGATGATCTGGTAGCGATTTCCAAGGCCAATCAACTTTGCAATCAATATGGACTGGACACCATCTCAACAGGAGGAATCATTGCCTTTGCGATGGAGGCTTATGAAAAGGGGATTTTGACAACAAAGGAGACAGATGGAGTCGAGTTGACCTGGGGGAATGGGAAGGCATTGGTTGAGATGGTTCATAAAATGGGGAAAGGTGAAGGAATCGGTCAATTGATGACCGAAGGAGTGAGGAAAATGGCGGAGGTTTTGGGGAGAAATTCGATTGAATTTGCTATTCATGTCAAAGGCCTTGAACCTTCTGCTCATGACCCAAGGAGGTTTTTTAGCCAGGCCCTCTCCTATGCTACAGCGGCCCGTGGAGCCTGTCATAATGCCAGCTGGAGCCATCCTTATGAGTTAGCCCTCTTTATGCCTGAGATTGGCATTGCTGAACCCCAGGATGCATACCAAATTGAGGGAAAGGCAGAGTTTACCGCAAAGATGCAAGACCTAATGTGTGTGATGGATGCTTTGATCCTTTGTCGTTTTTCACAGGTTGGCAAAGCGGTCAATGTGACCGACCATCTCCGTTGGATCAATCTGGTCACCGATTTGGGGATGGATGTCCAGGAATATATGAAGGTGGGAGAAAGGATTTTTAATTTAAAGAGGATGTATAATTGCAGGTTCGGGGTAAGCCGGAAGGATGATTTCCTTCCTTATCGGTTTTTAACCTTGGATCGGAAGGGAGAGGATTTAAACAATCAACTTCCACCTCTTGGAAGGCTTTTGAGTGATTACTATGCCTATCGGGGATGGAGCGAAGAAGGGATTCCAACTCCTCAAAAACTGAAAGAGTTGGGGCTGGATAAATTTTAGAGGAGAGGGCGATGGAGAGAATTCCTTTTTCAGAATTTGACCTTTCAGGGAAAGTGGCGATTGTCACAGGGGCAGGGAGAGGGATGGGGTACCATATCGCACTAGCCTTGGCAAAATATGGAGCCGATCTCGTAATTTGCAGCAGGACTATTTCAGAGTTAGAAAAGACAAAATCAGAAGCAGAAAAGTTAGGACGCCAAGTTCTCCTCCAAAAAGTTGACGTCTTGAAGATATCCGAGATCCATTCCATGGTTGAGGAAGCCCAGAAGACCTTTGGCCATATCGATATTTTGGTCAACAATGCAGGGATTAACATCCCTCAATGGGCTGTGGACGTTACTGAAGAGGCCTGGGATAAGGTTATCAATACCAATCTAAAAGCCCTCTTTTTCTGTGCCCAAGCAGTGGGGAGGGTGATGATTCAACAAAGAAAGGGAAAGATCATTAACATCTCCTCGCAAACTGGGACTGTAGCCATTCCCCAGCGTGCTGCTTACTGCGCCAGTAAAGGAGGGGTCAATCAACTGACGAAGGTATTGGCGATTGAGTGGGCCGAATACAACATTAATGTCAATGCCATCGCTCCCACCTTTATTGAAACCCCCTTTACGAAACCCATGTTTGAAAAGGAGGGGTTTCGTGAATACGTCCTGAGGAATATTGTCTTAGGAAGGGTGGGGCAACCCCAGGACGTGGTTGGGGCCGTGATCTATCTGGCCTCCGAGTCCTCCAACCTTGTCACCGGTCATGTCTTATTGGTAGATGGAGGCTGGACCGCTCATTAAGTTTAAAATATCATCTAAGACCAAATTTTTAAAAATCAAATTCAGGAGGGAAGGTCGTGGGAGAGAAAAAATACGAAAATAGAGTTCGGGGGGTGAGAGGGACACCTGTCGAAGAAGACGTAGAGGCTAATTTTTCTGGAGAAGGGGCTGTGGTAGGTATATATTTAGCCATGGCCCGACAGGCAGAAAGAGAAGGGTACCCTGAGATAGCCGAGGTTTTAAAATCGATTGCCTTTGAGGAGGCATGGCATGCTGCTCGTTACGCTGAGTTAAGCGGGAAGATCAGCTCCTCTACAAGGAAGAATTTAGAGGGAAGGCTGAAGGGAGAAAGAGATTCAAATAAAAGCAAACATAAATCAGCGAGAAGGGCCAAAGAAGCAGGGATCGATGAGGTCTCCCAGGTTTTCGATGAAACTTCAAGGGATGAAGCCCGACATGCTGGAGCCCTTGAAGGGTTGTTGAAAAGATACTTTGGTTAGGAAGGACTTTAGAATGATCCAGTTACGCTAAAAGTTCAAATTTGGATTAGGGGCATTATATTGGACAGAGACCGGAAAGGAGGAAGGAAGGATGAAGATCAAGGGAAAGTTGATTGATCTGACCCAGGAGATTTATCAGGGAATGCCGGTTTACCCAGGTCATCTCAAGACCATCATTTGGACCCATCTTTCTCATGAAGAATGTCAACGTCAGCTTGGCACAGGGTTTTCCTATGAAACCAAAGGGATTTTAATTTGCGATCATGGTCCAACCCATATCGATTCGGTGAGTCATCTTTCAAGGGATCCCGAGGCGCCCTCCGTGGACCAAATTCCCCTTGAATACTTTATCACCTCAGCCATTTGTTTGGATGTAAGCGATATCCCACAAAAGACCCAATTTGGTCGCAAAAAGATCGAAGATGAACTAAAGAGATGGAAGTTGGACATTCGGAAAGGAGATACCATTCTCTTTTATACTGCCCAGTATGACCGATATTATGGGAAACCTGAATATATGACCGATTATCCAGGGCTTAACCGGGAGGCCACAGAATTTATTATTGATCAAGGGTGTGTAAATTTTGGGGTCGATTCTCCAAGTCCAGATATGTGGTATGATAAGACCTATCCGTGTCACAGCGTTTGCTCGCAAAGAAAGGTTACACATATAGAGAACCTTTGCAATCTTGATAAGGTCTTGGGAAAACGTTTCACCTTCATCATGCTTCCCTTAAAGATCAGAAAGGGAACAGGGTCTCCTATACGGGCACTTGCTCTACTTTCAGAAGGAGAAGAGATTCATTGGGAACTCACGTCTTTATAGTCTAAAAGCTTAAAAAGGATTTAAATCTTTTGGTGAGTGCCCTATCATAATTATTTTTTGAATATCCACCTCCAACAAATATAAGATTTATATTTACCCATCCCCTTTGCAGGGTCCGAATGGTCATATCATTCGGTGGCAACCCCTCTTTTTTCTTTGAATTGATTGAGGTCATTTATTGATCCTTTAATGTTCGATCCATTTAGTCTCACCTTATATTTGGGAAAACATTTCTATGGACAGATTGCCTAAATTTTTGTTATATAATTTTAATTAAATTCTTTTGGGAGAGAGATATGTTTTTTGTGGCAGAGCCTAAGGATGTGAAAGAAGGGAAGATGACGGATATCTATTTCGTCAGGACGATGGAGATCCTTAAAGCCAAAAAGATTGATCGGTGGGTTAAGGCGGAATTTATTGCCAAACGTTTCCCTGAAGATTACGGGTGGGGGGTTCTGGCAGGCATTGAAGAGGCGGCCCATCTCCTTAAGGATTTGAAAGTCAATGTAAGAGCGATGAAAGAAGGAACCCTCTTTCGGGTCTATGAACCTGTGATGGAGATTGAGGGAAGGTATACCGATTTTGGTCTTCATGAGACTTCGATCCTGGGTCTACTCTGTCAGGCCTCAGGGGTTGCCACAAAGGCTGCCCGATGTAAAAAGGCAGCAGGAGAGCGGAGTGTCATCAGTTTTGGGGCCAGACGGATTCATCCCATTATTGCTCCAATGGTCGAAAGGAGTGCTTTTATTGGGGGCTGTGATGGGGTATCTGTGGTAAGAAACGCAGAGATGCTCGGGATTGAACCCTCAGGCACCATGCCCCATGCACTGATCCTTTTGATGGGAGATACCGTGGAGGCCACAAAGGCCTTTGACGAGGTGATTCATCCAAAGGTGAAGAGGGTTTCCCTGATAGACACCTTCAATGATGAAAAGATCGAAGCCATCCGGGTGGCCGAGGCTTTGGGGAAGAGACTTTTTGGGGTGAGGCTCGACACTCCAAGTTCAAGGAGAGGGGATTTTCAGAAGATCATCGAAGAGATCCGGTGGGAACTGAACCTGAGGGGGTTTGGACATGTGAAGATCTTTGTGAGCGGTGGGTTGGATGAGAAGCGAATCCTCAGCCTCAATCCCTTGGTGGATGCCTATGGAGTGGGGACATCGATTACCAATGCTCGGGTGATCGACTTTGCCATGGACATTATTGAGATCGATGGGAAACCGCTGGCAAAGAGGGGGAAGATGTCAGGGTCGAAAAGGGTTCTTCGATGCACTCAATGTTTTCAGGACAGAATGGTTCCTCTCAACCCAGTTCGAGGATCCTCCAAAGTCGTTCCATCTCGGTGCTCCTGTGGGGGCCGATTTAAAGAACTTCTGGTTCCCCTGATTAAGGACCAAAAGATACTCTGGGAGATGCCTAATCCACAGGCCATCCGAGAGCATGTCCTAAGCCAGCTTCCCCATTTCGATTTATAGATTTTATCAACCAAGGGTCTTGATTGTCCCTTCCGAGCAGCCCAAAATAGGAAAGGAAGAATGAAAGAGGCAATGTTATACAGCCCTTTGGAAGAAGGAAAGGTGAAGTGTTCCCTATGCAACCATCGGTGCACCATCTCCCCATCAAAAAGGGGAATTTGCGGAGTAAGAGAAAACCAAAACGGAAGGCTATACACCCTTGTCTTTGGACGAGCCATATCGCTCCATGTAGACCCGATTGAAAAGAAACCCATCTTTCATCTTTTCCCCGGTTCTACCTCTTTTTCCATTGCGACGGTGGGGTGTAACTTTCGATGTCTCCAGTGCCAGAACCACGAGATTTCCCAGATGCCAGTGGATGAAGGAAGAATTGAGGGAACAGAGGTCTCTCCTCCTAAAATCGTTTCCATGGCAAAGGATTATGGATGTCGATCAATTTCCTATACCTATACTGAACCGACCATCTATTTCGAGTATGCTTACGAAACCTCAATTTTGGCCAAAGAGCAGGGGATTAAAAATATCTTTGTCACCAACGGCTATATGACGGAGGAAGCCCTCTGGAAGATTCAACCCTATCTGGATGCAGCCAATGTTGATTTAAAAAGCTTTCAGGAAGATTTTTATAAAAAGGTTTGTGGGGCAAGGCTAGGACCTGTTTTGGATAATCTAAGGTTAATGCGAGCCATGGGAATCTGGGTCGAGATTACCACCCTTGTCATCCCTACCCTGAACGATTCGGAAAAGGAGTTTGAGGAGATTGCCCAATTCATTTTATCTCTTGGCTCAGAGGTTCCCTGGCATATCTCTGCTTTCTACCCGACCTATAAGATGTTAAACCTTCCCAGGACTCCTACTTCATTACTTCACAAAGCGAGAAAGATTGGAATCCAGGCAGGGCTTCGCTATGTCTACTGCGGGAACATTCCCGGGGAGGAGGGGGAAGATACAATCTGTCCTCGGTGTGGACGAAGGGTGATTCAGAGAGTGGGATTTCGGGTGATAAAAAATGATGTGGTAGGAGGCCTTTGTCGCCACTGTCATACAAAAGTGGATGGCCTCTGGGAATAATTTTTTAAAAGATGAACCAAACGCATCCAAACCATCGAAAGGCCATCTGGACCATCGGTGGGGGGAAGGGGGGAAGTGGGAAGAGTTTTATTATTTCTAACCTCGGGGTCTGCCTATCGAAATTGGGGGCCAATGTCATCCTGATCGATGCCGACCTGGGAGGAGCCAACCTCCATACCTTTTTTGGAATCTTTCCTCCAGGACTCTCCCTCTCTGATTTCATTAAGAAGAGGGTATCCCATCTTCAAGACACGCTCCTCCCTACAGGAATTCCCAACCTTCAACTCCTCAGTGGTGCCCAAGACCTTCTCAACGCTGCCGATGCGAAGAGCCTTCAAAAGCGGAGGTTCCTCCGTTCTATTCAATCCTTGGAGGGAGATTATATCCTGGTCGATCTGGGTGCAGGGAGTTCTTTAAGTGTTCTGGATTTCTTTTTGATGTCAGATGGGGGGATCTTAGTGGTAACCCCTGAACCCACTTCCATTGAGAATACCTACCGTTTTCTTAAGGGTGCTTTTTACCGAAGGCTCAGACAATCAGTCACTTCCCATCCCGTCAAAATGCTGATCGACAGCGCAATGGATCAAAAAAATGAGATGGGCATCCAAAATCCTTACGATCTATTAAAAGCAGTCAAGCAGGTCAACCTGGAGGAGGCGAGGAGAATGGAGGAAGAGGTTGAAGCCTTTAGACCGAATTTGATTTTGAATCAGGTCCGTTCCAAAAAGGATATCGAGGTCGGTTTTTCCATTCGCTCTGCTTGTCAGAAATATTTTAGCATTCATGTTCATTACTTAGGTTATATTGTTTTTGACCAAGAGGTAGGGCATTCCGTGCGGAGACGAAAGCCTCTAGTCTTAGTGAATGCTCGCTCCAGAGCAGCCCAGTGCGTTTTCGAGATTGCCTCCAAATTGGCTAATCGCCATTAATGATTTTTGACGGGGAGAAAAGGGGAATGAAGCGGATTGAAGAGCAGACCTACTATGAGATTTTGGAGGTGTCACCGGACGCCTCAGCTAAAGAGATTCAAAGGGCTTATGAACATGCCAGAGAGACCTTCGACCATGAATCACTGGCCATCTACTCCCTTTTCTCCGAGAAAGAACTTCAGGAAACCCAGGAAGCGATTGAAGAGGCCTATCGGGTTTTGATGGATGAAAATTTAAGAAAAAATTATGACCAATTCCATCTTCGGCCAGGGTTTAGAAAAGATCAAGAAAAACCCTCTGAGAGAAAGTTAGAGGTTCAAGGAAAAGAAACCTCTCTCTCCTTTACAGGGCTTTTGGCTCCTACAGAGACAGAGTGTTATCGGGGAAAGACACTCAGGGAGATAAGGGAAAAGATGGGCATTGATCTAAAGGCCATCGCCTCAGAGACGAAGATTAACCCCAAGATCTTGGAATGGATTGAAGAGGAGGCTTGGGAGAAACTTCCCCCTCAGGTCTATCTGAAAGGTTTTTTGAAAGGATATGCCCAATTGCTCAACCTCGATCCCAAGAGGGTGGTGGAAGACTATTTAAAATTGAGTCCAGAGGATAAGAAAAAATAGCCCTCCCTCCAACCTCTCAGGGTTGCTCCGAACAGAGTTCTTCCATCAGGGTTTTCATCCGTTCAGCAATCTTGGAGTTGAATCCGACGATCTTTTCATGAATCTTTCCTTCCTTGTCGATAAAGAAAGTGGTCGGAAGGTTAGCCACCCTGTACTTTTGAACCACTTCAGCAGAGGCAATCATAATGGGGTAGGGGATGTCCATGGACATGACAAAATTCTTAACCCTTTCGGTCTCTCCCTTATCCATGCTTATGCCAATCACCTCAGCTCCCTTGCCTTGGTAGGTCTTATAAAGATAAATCAAGTGGGGAATGGATTCCCGACAAGGCCCACACCAGGTGGCCCAGAAATCGAGAAGAACGGGTTTGCCTTTCAGTTTGGAAAGAGTGATTTCCTCTCCCCTTAGGGTTTTGAGCGTAAAATCAGGAGCCATGGTAGAGGTTAAGTCTGATTTCCCCTTGGTGCAATGGGTAATAGAAATTGCCATTAGGATCCCAAAGATGAAGAGAATAAGGTTTCGATTTGAATAATGGTTCACAATTAAACCCATAGCCCCCATTTTTAACGGAGGGTTTCCCAACCCCCAGTCTTTTAGATTTATCTTCCGCAGGAAAGTTCGGAAGAGGGATGAAAAGACTCATGGGGAGTAGGCTTGGTTTTGGCTAATCTTGAAAGGCCTTTTCAATCAAGGTCTTCAACTTCGTTTTTGGCACAAGGCCGATAATTTGGTCAACCAGGTTACCATTTTTAAAAAGAATGAGCATAGGAATTCCTCTTACCCCATACTGACTTGATGTCAACGGGTTTTCTTCGACATTGAGTCTTGTAAATTTCACTTTTCCTAAATATTCGTTAGCCAGTTCTTCGACAATCGGGTGGAGACTACGGCATGGACCACACCAAGTGGCCCAGAATTCAACCAGAACTGGGAGATCTGAATGAAGAACTTCTTTGGAAAAATTCTTATCATTGAGAGTGATCAGGTTTGATTGCTTCTCCATCTTGGCCTCTATAAAAACATAACCTCTTTTTTACTGGTCTTCAACTCCTGCGATAGAATTACCATCTCCTCTCTAAGACATAGTCGGCCATGGCTATGAGAGCCTCCTTCTCTTTTGATGGACTGAAAAGGCGAAGCTCTTCCTTGGCATTTTCAATATATCTTTTGGCTTTGTTGAGGGTATATTGAATCCCCTGATATTTTTCTATGAGGTCAACCACCTGGGAAAAATCCTTAGGGGTGATTTGATCGGATTCAACGATCTTCTCGATTAGAGCTTTCTCTCTGGAATTGCATTGGCTCAGGGTGTGGATCAAGGGAAGGGTGATCTTTCCTTCCTGGAGATCGGTTCCAATTCTTTTCCCAAATTCCTCTTCTTTAGAGGTATAATCAAGGTTGTCGTCAATCAGCTGAAAGGCCATTCCGACATCCCTTCCAAAGGCCAAGAGGGCCTTCTCCTTTTCTTCTGGAGCTCCCCCAAGGATGGCACCTATCTGGGTAGCCGCTGAAATTAAGGAGGCTGTTTTTCTGGCCACAATGGAAAGATAGGTTTCTTCGCTAAGGTTGAGGTCATTGGTTTTGATCAATTCCAGTAATTCTCCTTCTGCAAGGAGGGTGGTCGCCTTCGACATGGTTTGGAGGATTTTCCAGTTCCCGTTTTCTACCATCAGGGAGAAGCATTTTGTAAAAAGGAAGTCTCCGACCAGCACCGAGGCCTCATTCCCCCAGATGGCATTGGCAGAGTCCATTCCCCTTCGTAGTTCCGCACGGTCCACCACATCGTCATGCAAGAGGGTAGCGGTATGGATGAATTCGACCAGGCTTGCCATCGAGATGTGACGGTCCCCTTGATAGCCACACAATTTAGCAGAGAGGAGAAGGAGTTTCGCTCGAAACCGTTTCCCTCCGCTTAGAAGAAGATATTCCCCAATGGTCGAAATGATCGGAACTTCGGACTTTAAATTCTTCCTAAATTCCTGATCTACTTTTTCAAGGTCCTCCCCGATCAACTCGTCAATCCCTTCCATGACGGAGGGTTTCTCTTCAGGGAAAGATCGACTTCTTCCTGAGAAGTTCATCATAGAATTTTTATCCTATTCAGATAGGGTTGTCAAAATATTTTTCAGTTCCAAAGGGATTCAAGAATAGAACTCTAAGAAGGGCTTTGGAGGATGGAGAATCAAAGGGGGCAAGATCTTTAACTCGACCCCACTTGCTTTGATGGACTCAATGAGGACGAATTTGGAAGGGTCTTTTGATTTGGGGTAAACCAGTTGTAATCGCTTTGGTTCCAATTGAACCTTCCTCAAGGCGACCATGAGATCGACCAACCTCTCTGAGGAAAAGATTAAATAGCACTTTCCTTTTGATCGAAGAAGATAGGAGGCGACTTGAACAAGTTCATGAATGGTCCCATTAATCTCATGGCGTGCGATTGCCTTCTCCTCAGAGGGGTTTATCCTACCTGTTCGTAGCCTCCGATAGGGAGGGTTGGAGAGGACAACGTCAAAGGAGCCTGGAGGAAAAATATTCGTCAATTCTCGATAGTCTTGATGAAGAATGGAAATCCTCTCTTCAAGATGGTTTAGAACAACATTTCTCCAAGCGCATTCGGCCAGACTTTTTTGGATTTCCACTCCAGTAAAGGATCGCCCCTTGGTCATCTTCGATAACAACAGGGGTAGAATCCCGCAACCTGTGCCTAAATCGATAGCGTTTTCATTCTTTCGAATTTGGATAAATTGGCTCAGGAGAATTGCATCGATCGAAAATCGATACCCCTTCTTCTTCTGTAGGACTTTAAGGGTTCCATTAAAAAAAGTATCTAACGTTTCATCAGGCAAAGGAGGAGGGATCATAAATTACTCTAATAAAATTATCACAAAAAAAATGGACTGTCAAATTGCTCTCCCCATTTTTAGATGAGTAGGGGGGTTAAAATTTGTTCAAAAATGGTGCGGAGGTGTAAAAAAAATATTCACCCCATGTTTTTCAATCAGAATATTTTATTAATCAAATTCAATAAATATATAATGATTTTGATAAATTAGGTATTGATTAGAGATGTTTGGTATGGATATTGCTTAGAATTTTCTTGACAAATAATTGATAAGAGGCTAATTTAAAAAACTTAATGGAATTAAAGAAATTGAGGAGGTCTATATGAGAGGACGATTGGGAGTCTTTATAATGGTTGGGATGATGACCTTTTCCCTTTTTCTTCTTTCTCCACTGGCACAGGAGAGGAAAGAGGGTGAGGAAATTTATACCATCAAGCAGGGGGATACCCTTTGGGATATCTCGGCACGGTTTCTGAAAGATCCTTTTCTCTGGCCAAAATTATGGCAGAGAAATCCCTATATTACCAACCCCCACTGGATCTATCCCGGGCAACCGGTTCGTCTTTCTCCACTTGAAGAGGTAAAGAAAGAGGAGCCTAAGAAGGTGGTGGTTGAGGAAAAACCAAAAGAAGTAGCCAAGGAACCAGAGGTCAAAAAAGTGGTCGAACCTCCTCCAGAAAAAGCACCGATCGTGGTCGTGGAGAAGAAGCCCGAGGGAGAGAAGCCCACGGTCTTTCCTGAAATTCGTTCGGCGGGGTTTTTCAGCGATGTAGATTACAGAGGAATTGGCATCATCCTGGAGAGCAAAGAAGGGAAAACCCTCATGGCGGAAGGGGATATCTGTTATCTCGCCTTCAAAACCGCTGAGCCTGTTTTGATTGGAGATAAATATACGGTCTTCAGGGCTTCTGAATTAATCGTCCATCCAATCACAGGCAAAAGGATGGGGCGACGTTATAATATTACTGGAAATATTCAAATCATCGATCGGTACGGAACATTTTATACCGCGAAAGTGATCGAGGCCTTTGATGCGATTGAAAAAGGAGATTTGATTCGGCCCTATTTAAAAGAAAGGATGGAGATCGAAAAAAGGTAAAAAATAAAATTCAAGACATTTGTTTAAAATTGTTCAGGTTTAGGAGATCAAGAAGGGTCATTAAGGTTTACTCTTTATTTCCTAAGCCTTTTTTGTTAACATTCAAATCCATCTCTCCAAGACAAGATGCCCCAAACTCTGAAAGGTTTAGGGTGGGTCTGGTCGAGGAAAGCCCACTTCCCGGTCCTTTTTAACCGATCCAAATTTTCATAGAGGATTTGATGCTTGATGAAATGTTTTATTGGTTGGCACTGAACTTCGTTCCTGGGATTGGAAGCGTTCTCTTTCGCCGACTCGTTGATCGGTTTAGAAGCCCAGAGGCGGTTTTTCGTGCTCCAGAGAAGGAATTGTTAAAAGTAGAGGGAGTGAGTAGAAATTTAATCTTAGAAATTCAAAAAGGTCCACCTGAAAAAAAAGTAACTAAGGAACTGATTCTGCTTAGTGAAATTGGGGGAAAAATTATAACCTTCCATGACGAACGCTATCCGAAACGTTTAAAGGAAATCTACGACCCTCCTCCTTTGCTTTATCTAAGGGGAGATTTAAGAGAAGAGGATGAATTGTCAATGGCGATTGTCGGAAGTAGAAAGACGACCCAATATGGGAGATGGATGGCCGAAAAGATCAGCCAGGATTTAAGCCGACATGGAATCACCATCGTCAGTGGAATGGCAAGGGGAATCGATTCGGTCGCTCATTGGGGAGCCCTCTCGAGTGGAGGAAGGACGATTGCCGTCCTGGGTTGTGGGGTGGATGTGGTTTATCCTTCTGAAAACAGGAACCTCTCCAAGAAGATCATCGAACAGGGGGCCCTGATCTCTGAATTTCCTATCGGGACTCCACCGGAAAGCGGTCACTTTCCGAGAAGAAACCGTATCATCAGTGGGCTGGCCATCGGAGTGGTCATTGTTCAGGCAGGGGAGAAGAGTGGCGCTTTGATCACCGCAGGTTATGCGCTTGAACAGGGGAGGGAGGTATTTGCGGTTCCAGGAAATGTAGGCATAGAAACGAGTCGAGGGACCAATCGGTTGATCCGGGAAGGGGCAAAGATGGTGGAATCGAGTGAGGACATCCTTGAAGAGATACTTCCGCAATGGGAAAGAAATAAGAAAGAAAGATCAGAGGAGGATAAGGTCTTCTTAGGTCTTTCGGAAGAAGAGAAAAGATTGTATTCTCTGTTAGAAACAGAGCCTTGCCATATCGATGCACTCATCAGAGGGAGTTGCCTTGAACCTGGACAGGTCTCAAGCCTCCTTTTGAGTTTAGAAATGAAAGGGGTGGTTACCCAATTGCCAGGAAAGTATTTCCGTAGGAAGATGTGAGAGTGGCGGGTTGAAAATTCTTTCCTGAATCCCTTAATTTTCTACAGTCGCGATAGGAGTTTTTGAAATGTCAAAAGGGTTAATCGTGGTTGAATCTCCAGCAAAAGTGAGGACGCTTCAGAAATTCTTAGGAGAGGATTATATCATCAAAGCCTCTATAGGCCATATCAAAGACCTCCCGGAGAATGAATTGGGAGTCGATATCGAGAGCGATTTCCAACCTCATTATGTAATCCTTCCAGGAAAGGCAAAGGTGATCCGAGAATTGAAAAAGGCGAGCAAGGAGGTGAAGAAGATTTACCTTGGGCCTGATCCGGATCGGGAGGGAGAAGCCATTGCCTGGCATATTGCTGAAGAGATCGGAGACGGGAATAAAGATATTTATCGCGTCCTCTTCAATGAGATTACCAAGAAGGCGGTCCTTGAGGCACTGAAACATCCGGGTTCCCTCCAACCCTCCAAATACGAAGCCCAACAGGCCAGACGAATCTTAGACCGTTTGGTCGGTTATCAGATCAGTCCTCTGCTCTGGGATAAGGTTCGTAGAGGCTTGAGCGCAGGTCGTGTCCAATCCGTTGCGGTTCGCATCATTTGTGAAAGAGAGAGAGAGATTCAGAACTTTGTTCCCAGAGAGTATTGGTCTATTACGGCGACGTTGAGGGGGAAGGATGCTTCCACTCCCTTCGAGGCCAGATTGGTCAAATGGAAAGGGAGAAAGGTCAACCTGACCAACGAGTCAGAGGCAGGATCCCTGAAGGCGATCCTGGAAAAGGCCTCTTACTGTGTCCTAAAAATCCATCAGCAGGAGAAGAAACGACACCCCCTTCCCCCCTTCATCACCAGTCGCCTTCAGCAAGAGGCCTATCGAAGACTCTCCTTCACCGCCAATAAGACGATGAGAATTGCCCAACAGTTATACGAAGGGGTCGACCTTGGGGAGATGGGGGTAGTGGGATTGATCACTTACATGAGGACCGATTCCTTCAGGGTCTCATCTGAAGCAGTTCAGGGGGTTCGAAACTGGATTAGGGAACGTTTTGGAGAACCCTACCTTCCTTCCAAGCCCAATCTCTATAAAAGCCGGAAGAGTGCTCAAGAGGCCCATGAAGCGATTCGGCCAACGTCCATAGAGTTTGAACCTGAAAAGTTGAGGGAAAGATTGGACAAAGACCAGTGGGCCCTTTACAAATTGATCTGGGATCGATTTGTTGCTTCTCAAATGGCCCCTGCTGTCTTCCAACAGACCACTGTGGAGATCAAGGCCGATGAGGCTATTTTTAGTGCTGTTGGAACCGTTCCTCTATTTCAAGGGTTTATGGCCATCTATATCGAAGCAGAGGAGAATCAGGAAGAGAAGAAGGAGGAGGAGAAGAGACTACCGCCTCTCTCAGAAGGGGAGGCTTTGGAACTGATGAGTTTAACCTCTAAACAACATTTCACCCAACCCCCTAGTCGGTTTTCCGAAGCCACCCTGATTAAAGAGTTGGAGGAAAGGGGAATCGGGAGACCCTCCACCTATGCGACCATTTTAGCCACAATTAAAGAGAGGGGATATGTGGGTGTAGAAAAGGGTAAATTTTTCCCAACGGAGTTAGGATATCTGGTCAATGACCTTCTGGTCGTTAACTTCCCTGACATTTTTGATGTCGAGTTTACTGCTCAGATGGAGGAGAGTTTAGACAAGATCGAAGAGGGAGAGAAAAGTTGGGTGGAAACCTTAAGAGAGTTCTATCTTCCTTTCCAAAAAGATTTGGAGATGGCCAAAGTTTCGATGAGGGATTTAAAAAAGGAGAAGATCCCCACCGAAATTCCCTGCGAGAGGTGTGGGGCAAAGATGGTAAAGCGGTGGGGCAAACGAGGTTTTTTCTTAGCCTGCTCTAACTATCCAAAGTGTCGGTATACCCGAGAAGTGGTTGAAAACGAGAAGGATAGGTTAGAGGGAGAGAGCCGTTGTGAAAAGTGTGGAAGCCCCATGGTTCTCCGAAACGGTAAATTTGGAAGATTTCTGGCCTGTTCCAATTACCCTTCGTGCAAGTTTACTCAGTCTCTGGAGACCGGTGTCCATTGTCCCCAGTTAGGATGTGAAGGGATGATCGTTGAAAGAATGACCCGAAAAGGAAAAACCTTTTATAGTTGCTCAAATTATCCTCAGTGTACCTTTGCCTTATGGGATAAACCTGTTCCTGAAAAATGTCCTGTGTGTGGATCTCCCTATTTGATTGAGAAGGAGACAAAAGGAGGAGTGATCAGACGCTGTCCAAAAAAGGAATGTGGCTATCGTTCCCAAGAATAAAAGGAAATGGGATATTCCTAAGACCCATGACCATCCCAAAACCCGCCTCTTTCCTGTTCTTTCCCCCCAGAAACTTTAATGAGGTAAAATCCTTCTCAAAACGTCTTTGGATTTTCTTTGCAAATCAGATCAAGAAGGAATAAAATAAAAGTCAATGGAGCCTATCCGGATCATTGGGGCTGGATTAGCCGGGTGTGAAGCAGCATGGCAGATTGCAAAGAGAGGAGGGAGAGTCCTCCTTTATGAGATGAAACCCAAGGTCTATTCCCCTGCCCATCGTTCCCCTCTTTTTGCAGAAATCGTCTGCAGTAATTCGTTTAAATCAGAATCCATTGAAAATGCCCCGGGAGTTCTCAAGAAAGAGATGGAGCAGTTAGATTCCCTCATCTTGAAAACTGCCAGAGAGGTAAGGGTTCCCGCAGGAGATTCTCTGGCGGTGGACCGAGAGGCATTTTCAAAGAAGATCACCCAAACCCTGGAGGGGTTGGAGAACATAGAGGTGGTTCGAGAGGAGGTAACCTCCCTTCCTCAGGACGGGATTGTGATCGTGGCTACCGGACCTCTTACCTCTAAAGCCTTGAGCCGTGAGATTCAAAAGATCACTGGAAGCGGACATCTCTTCTTTTATGATGCGATCTCTCCCATCATCACCGCGGAGTCCATCGATTTTAGCAAAGTCTTTAAAGCCTCCCGATATGGGAAAGGGGGCGATGATTATATCAATTGTCCAATGTCTGAGGAGGAGTATGACCGGTGGGTTGAGGCCCTTAGGCAGGCCGAAAGGGTTTTGGTTCGTCCTTTTGAGAAGAGGTATCTTTTTGAGGGATGTCTTCCCATCGAAGAGATGGCTGAACGAGGGAGGGACACCCTGGCCTATGGTCCGCTCAAACCGGTTGGGATCCTTGATCCAAGAACGGGGAAAAAGCCCTTTGCTGTACTTCAGTTAAGGCAAGAGGACCAATTCGGGACCCTCTATAATCTGGTCGGTTGTCAAACCCGGCTGAAACCCGAGGAGCAGAAGAGAATTTTTCGGATGGTCCCAGGTCTGGAAAAGGCGGAGTTTGTTCGGTTGGGTTCTGTTCATCGAAATACCTTTATCAATTCTCCTGTCCTCCTAAAGGAGACTCTTCAATTTAAAAAGAATCCCAATCTTTTTTTTGCGGGTCAGATTACTGGAGTGGAGGGATATATGGAGTCCTCCGCGATCGGACTGCTTGCAGGAATCCATGCTTACCGATATGCAAGGGGAATGGCTCCAGTAGTTCCCCCTTTCACCACCGCGATCGGGGCGCTCATTCATTACATCACCCATTCCAAATCCATTCCATTCCAGCCAATGAATATCAATTTTGGTCTATTTCCCCCTTTGGAGGGAAGGACCAGAGGGAGAATCAAACGTCAACTTTTGGCCAAACGAGCGATTAAAGAAATGGAGCAATGGAAGAAAGAATGGGGGATTTAAAATCCTTTAAGGAAAGAAGCCTTGTTCTTGGGGAAAAGGGCTAAGGGAGAAAAGCGGGGAGAGGATGGAAGAAAGAAATTGTCATCGGTGTGGGAAAAGGCTTCAACCCGGTGGACTCCAGTATGTGGTGAACATTAGGGTCTTTGCCGATTTTGACGGGATTCTTCTGGAACCTGAAGAGGGGGTCGACCAGCAGTTAAAGCAACTTTTCAGGCAGGTGGAGGAGATGGACCCTGAGGAGTTGGAGAAAGAGGTTTATGAGGAGTTCAATCTCCTCCTCTGTAAAAGTTGTCGAGACCGATTTGTCAGAGAAGCCCAACATCCTTGGGAAGGCCCCCTGAAGATGAAGGGAGGCCCTGGAACAATCCTTCATTAAAATTTTTGTAAACCCCCCTTACTCTTTGATGATTTTTTATCTATTTTTTGAAGGGTGTTGAGAGTAAGGATTAGAAGGCCAAAAATTCTGTCTTCCAATTAGGCCCTGCCTAAACAGTTTTCTTTTCTGTGAGAGGGTCTCCATCAATGGGCTTGACAAATCTTTAAAATTTTGATTTAAATTAATTCAACTGAATCAATTGAAGAAAAAGATGAACTTCTATACCCTCTCGCTCAAAAAGTTGACCAATGGGCTCCTTAAAGATGGATCCAAAGAGATGACCGGACGTATCCGAGGAGTTCGGATCAGGGAGGCCATTGAAAAGTTTTTGGGAGAGAGGGAAGGAGAACAGAAAATCATCCTCGATTTTTCAGGGATAGGGCCCATTGATTTTTCTTGGGCGGACGAGGTCATCGCCAAGATCATCTCGCGGTTGTGGAGTGGCGAATATGGAGAGAAATTCATCCTCTTAAAGGGATTAACTCCCTCCCAGGCTGAAAATATCTCGGTTGCCTTAGAAAGGAAAAGATTAGCCGTTCTGACAACTGGCCCAAGAGGTTGGCGGGTCATCGGATCACTTAACAATTATTTGGCCCGTACCCTAAACCAAGTGATGAAGAAAAGGCAATTAACGTTAAGGGAGCTCTCGAATGAAGAAGGAATAGGGATGAATACGAGTGGAACAAGACTCCTCAACCTCTATAAGAAACGACTGGTGACAAGGGTGGAAAAGGTTACCTCGAGGGGGAAAGAAGTCTCCCATCGAATAAGGCCCTATGTTTACCAATCCCTCCTCTCATAGGAGAAACCGATGTCGGAATTGAGAAGGGAGCCTGTCACAAGAATGTGGGTCGTGACCACCACCGATCATCCCAAAGGACCATCGGATTATCTTCCCTTTAAACCTCCTTACCGACTCCAGGAACCTGAGGGGGGATGTCCATTCTGTCCGGGGAATGAGGCGATGACCCCTCAGGAGACCTTCGCCATGAGGACCGAGAAGGGAGAGTGGTTGATTCGAGTTGTCCCGAATAAATTTCCTTTCTTCCATATCGAAGGAGATTTTGACCGAAGACCTGAAGGGATGTATGATGTGATGGAGGCCATTGGGGCCCATGAGATTGTGGTGGAGAGCCCGTTCCATCAACAAAGCCTGGCCACCATGGACCCTCCTGAGATTGAGAGAATCCTCCTCGCTTATCGACAAAGATTTATCGACCTGAAGAAGGATCAACGGTTTGAGCAGTTTCTTATCTTAAAGAATTATCCAGGAGTATTCAATCGCCATCCCCACTCCCATGTCATCGCGATGCCGGTCATTCCGAGAAGAATTGACGAGGAGATCTGGGGGGTTTTGGATTACTACCAGAGGCGAGAACGGTGCATTTTCTGCGATATGATTAAAGAGGAGATTTCTGCCAGAAAGAGGATCGTTCTGGAAAGTGTCCATTTCTTAGTTTATTCCCCCTTTGCCTCACGATATCCTTTCGAGGTCTGGATTATTCCTAAGAATCACTCCCCTGACTTTGACCAAATTACAGAGGAAGAGATAGGGGATCTCTCCATTGCCCTCCAATCCCTTTTTTTTCGGTTTTACAAACTCCTCGCCGATCCGCCTTATAGTTTGACGTTCCATACCTCTCCGGTCCGGAGTCGATTTCATCGAAAGGAATACCATTGGCACATCGAGAGCCGATTGAGGATTGGATTGAGGGAAGGGTTTGAATGGGGAACAGGATTCTTTGTCAATCCAACTCCTCCTGAATATGCGGCCGAATGGTTGAGAGGAGTTGGATAGAAACTAAAATCTGATAATGATGTCTCCCGAACCGAAAAATTTGGATCCTTTAAGATGGCGTCCCCATGAAGCCAGAAAGAGAAAAAGGAGGCGGATTCTCTTTTCTGGGATGTTGCTTGCAGGAATTCTTCTCCTTACCTACTTCTTCCTCCATCCCCTTCGATCGATTTCCCCGCCTATGAAAGAGTCTGAACCCATCGTCGTCCCCCAATCCCTCCAATCCGATGCCATGAAGCCTCCCGCCATCGAAGGAGAAATCAAACAAAGGCAGACCTTCTTTCAATCCTTAACCCAGAAAAAGATTCCCATGCACTGGATCGAACTGGTCATTTCAAAATTGAAACCTTATGTCAATTTCAAAAAGATAAAAGGAGGGATTTATCGCCTCATCACCGACGAAAGAGGGGAGATGGTTAAATTTATCTATGAGGCCAATCCCACAGAGGTTTACGAAATTGAGAGAGGAGCCAGTGGATATTGGGTACAGAAAAAGAAAGTCCCCTTAGAAGTCTATCTGGTCAAAGTATCGGGGGAGATTAAAACCTCGCTGTTTGAGGCCATGGAGTCTTTGGGGGAGGAGGATGGGTTGACCCTTGCCTTTGCTGAAGTTTTGGCCTGGGAGATTGATTTTTATAAAGATGTGAGACAGGGGGACCGATTTAAAGTGGTCGTTGAAAAGGTTTACAAAAAAGACCAGTTCATTCAATACGGGATGATCCATGCGGTGGAGTATCAACAAAAAGATCGGGTGATTCGGGGAATCCATTATAAAGGAGATTACTATAATGAAGAAGGGATTTCTCTTCGCAAGGCCTTTTTGAAAACCCCGCTAAGGTTTACGAGGATCAGTTCAAGATTCAGCCAGGCCAGAAGGCACCCTATTCTTGGGGGAGTCTTTCCCCACCATGGGGTTGATTATGCCGCACCCATAGGGACACCTGTATGGGCAGTGGGAGATGGGATAGTGGTTCAATGTGGATGGAATGGAGGGTTTGGAAAACAGGTAGTCCTCAAACATAGAAACGGATATATGACCTATTACGGTCATCTCTCAAATTTTGCTCGAGGGATAAAGAAAGGGGTTTGGGTTAAACAGAAACAGATCATTGGTTATGTGGGTTCAACAGGGCTTTCTACAGGGCCCCATTTAGACTATCGCCTGGCCAAGGAAGGAAGGTTTAGAAACCCCCTAAGAGAGAAGTTTTTTTCAGGAACTCCAATCGAAAAAAAAGAGAGGGTCCAATTTCAAGCCAAAAGGGACGAAATGCTCACTTGGCTCCAGGGCGAGCAGTCCTTTAAAAAGAGGATGGGGGAAGGGATTGATTTAGAAAGATGAGCAAGGAAGAGAGGGCGATGAAAAAGAAGAAAGTTCTTATTGTGGATGACGAACGAGATATTGTGAAGGCGTTGATGATTCGCCTCCGGTCCCGGGGATATGAGGTGGTCGTCGCTTATGATGGGGCCCAAGGAATTTTCATGGCCCATAAAGAGAGTCCGGATTTGATCCTGCTCGACATCCGAATGCCAGCAGGGGATGGGTTCAGCGTGGCCGAGAAACTGAAGCAATCGGATGAGACCAAAGACATCCCCATCATCTTCCTCACCGGAAGTCCAGAGAAGAATGCGGAGGGAAGGGCAATGGAGTTGGGGGCGAGGTTTTATATCAAGAAGCCCTATGACCCAGAGGAATTATTGGATGCAATGGAAAGGGCCCTTAAGACAAAGACCTGAAGTTAAAGGGGCACCTTTTACCTTTTAGGTTTACACGATGTTAAAAGAAGATTTTGTCATCTTTTCTAATATTCGGCGTATTCTGATACGGACCAGTATCGATTATTCACGGATGGATTTCGGTTGCATCAGAGGGGTGGTCTATTTTCGAGGCTTTTTTCAATTGCCCCGGCAATTCACTGGAGAGGACCAAGAGAAACTAATAGAGATATCAGAAAAAACCCTCTTCTCTCTTGAAAAGAAGGTAAGAAATCTCCCGGGGGTTTCGGATGTTCTTTTTCAATTTGAGAACTGGAGAAAGGAAAGGGGAAAATGGGTTCCTATAGAAAGAAAAAAGAAAGTGGAAGAGGGAGAGGAAAAAAGAGATGAGGAGAAGGTCGAATCAAATCTATAGAAAGATTTTAAAGGAGATAGAAAAAGCGATCGGGATTCATCCTGATTATGCGGATCTCCATAACCAATTGGGTCTCCTTTTCATTGAACAAGGAGATCAGAAAAAAGCGGAAAGCCATTTCTTAAAAGCCCTTCAGATCAATCCAAAATACTTGGAAGCCGCACAGAACCTGGGTTGTCTCTACCTCGAGATGGGGCAGGGGACTAAAGCAGAAAAGATCTTTCTCTCTCAATTGAAGAAATATCCTAAGGACGGGTATCTTCACCACCTCTTAGGAATGGTTTACCTCAAAGAGGGAAGAAAAAAAGAAGCCCTCACTCAGATGAGGAGGGCCGTTCAGCGTGGTTCTTATTATAATGATTTTTATCGAAAAAACGGGCTCTGGAAAAAGGGAAGGCTGGATCCTGAAGGAAAGGCGGAAGTTTTTTTGAAAAGGTTTCCTATGAATTACCTCTCCGCCAAACTTCACCATGGGGTTGGAGTTTACCTTGCCAGACGGGGGCATTTTGTCCAGGCGATTCGGGAGTTGAAGAAAACGGTGCAGGGGAATCCTGCCCCGTTCTTCTTCCATGCCAATCTCGGAACGGTTTATTATTATCAAGGGTCTTATTCGAAAGCCATTCAGGAGTATCAAAAGGCGTTGAGGATCAATCCTCTCTATGGAATGGGGTATGCTCATCTCAGTTATATTTATGGCTTGATGGGGCGGACAAGGAAAGCCCTTGGGAATATGGAAAAGGCGGTGAGGCTTCATCCTGGTTATGCAGATCTTCACTATAACCTTTCTATGCTTTATAGTGATCGGAGGCGATACAAGGAGGCGATTTCAGAATTAAAAAAGGCCCTTCGAATCAATCCACAATACATCCTGGCAAGGATTCACTTGGGTGTCCTCTATGAAGAGCAGAAGAAGTATCATTTGGCCAGGAAAGAATACCAGAGGGTCCTCCAGATCAACCCAGAGGATGACCATGTAAGAAAGCGTCTGGAGAGAATTACCTGAGGTAAGGGAAAGATGGCTCAGCCGATTTTAAAGAGCAGATCAGAAGTTCGGGAAATATTGATTGTTCATCAGGGTGCCTTGGGCGATTTCATTTTAGCCCTTCCTGTTTTAAAAAATCTAAGGAACCAATTTCCTCATGCCAGGGTGGTCATCTTGGGATATCCAAGGATTCTTGAACTGGCGGAGGGACATTTCTATGCGGATCAGGTCCTCTCCATCGATCAGAAAGGGATGGCGACTTTCTTTGTCCAGAATGGATCCTTAGATTATTCTCTTTCCGAATTCTTCAAACGATTTGATCTCCTGGTGGTCTTTGGAAAGAATCAGGGAGGAACCCTCCTTCGCAACCTAAAGCGAATCTGTCAGGGCATCGTCCTGCCTATCAATTCTTTTCCGCCATGGGAGGAGAGGATTCATCTGACAGACCATCTCCTCCGTGAACTCTCAAAATTCGGAGTTTCGATCTCCGACACCCAGCCTAAACTCTATCTTAACGAATCGGACCAAAATTGGGGAAGTCAATTCTGGAAAGAGAAGGGGCTGAATGGAAAGAGAAGGGAAAGAGTGGTGGTGATCCATCCCGGAAGTGGGAGCAAAAAGAAGGTCTGGCCATTGGAGAGATTTATTGAACTTGTTCAAATTCTTCAAAGTCGCTATCAACTCCACATTCTTATTGTCCTTGGTCCAGCAGAAGGGATGGAGGTTCAAAGAGCCTTTGAGAAGATCGGGCCTCCTTCTCCAACTATTGTCAGGGGGCTTTCCCTGCTTCAACTCGCCTCGATCATGGAGGGGTGTAGGCTATTTATTGGAAACGATTCTGGGATCTCCCATATGGCTTCTGCACTGGGAATTCCAACGATTGCCATTTTTGGACCTTCCGATCAAAAAGTTTGGTCTCCGAAAGGAGAAAAGGTTTTGGTTGTCCGAAAAGAAGTCCCCTGTTCACCCTGCTCAGAAGAACGATTCTTCCTATGTAAAAATTTTGAGTGTTTAAGAACCATTGAAACCCATGAGGTCTTAAGGGCGGTAGAGAAGATGGGATTGAGATTCCAACTTAGAAAGGAGGAAGAAGATGGAAGAAAAGAAAGTCGGTGAGGTAATCAAATTTTTTGGGAAGATAAGCGTGGCGGCCATTCGGCTTACGGATACTTTAAGGATTGGAGACAAGATCCATATTGTTGGTCATACCACTGATATCACCCAAACGGTTGAGTCCATGCAGATTGAGAATAAGAATGTTCAGGAGGCAGGTTCAGGTGCAGATATTGGGATTAAGGTGAAAGACAAAGTAAGAGAACACGATACCGTTTATAAAATTGTAGAGTGATGCCTTATAGACCCAACCTCACGGAGGAGATTTTTTCTCCTTGAGTTTTAAACGGCCCTCATTCCCCGTAGGGAAAAACGGGGCCTTTAGAATGGGAGGGGTGAAGAGTGACCCTCTGGAAGGCAATGGCGCAGGAAGAAAGATGCCTTGCCTGTGGGAAGAAATTTGGACCTCTTTCCCATACCCTTCAGGTTTGTCTGGATTGTCTTCGGTCCGGGAAAAATAACATTCTCCCTCTTATTGAGGAAGTTCATCATCGTTGTCGATCCCCTTTTCGATTGGTTGATCGACCCCCAAAGGTTGAGACTGGAATTCCCTGTTCCATTTGCATCAATGAGTGCAGAATCCCTGAGGGAGAATGGGGTTACTGTGGGTTAAGGACCCAGAAAGAAGGGGTTTTGGTCGGGGTTTCAGCTGAAAAAGGGAATGTGAGCTGGTATTATGATGGATTGCCAACAAACTGTGTGGGAGATTGGGTCTGTCCAGGTGGGACAGGGGCGGGTTATCCCCAATATGCCTATAGGGACGGTCCGGAATATGGGTTTAAGAACCTGGCGGTCTTTTACCATGGATGTTCTTTTGATTGCCTCTTCTGTCAGAATTGGACATATCGGGAAAGGATTTGGAATCAAGGGAGGGTTAGTCCAGAAACCCTGGCAAAAGCGGTCGATGAGAAAACCAGTTGTATCTGCTACTTCGGAGGCGATCCAACGCCTCAACTTCCTCATGCCCTGCGAACCAGTCAAAAGGCCTTGGAGAAGGCAAAAGGAAGGATTCTTCGAATCTGCTGGGAGACCAATGGGTCGATGAATCCTCATCTTTTGGAGGAGATGATAGAACTCTCCCTGACTTCTGGAGGATGTGTCAAATTTGATCTTAAGGCTTGGAACGAATCTCTTCACCAAGCTCTCTGCGGTGTTTCCAATCAGAGGACGAAGGAGAATTTTGAGAGGGCAAGCCGATGGATTAAAAGAAGGCCAGAACCCCCTCTTCTCATCGCCAGCACCCTTTTGATTCCAGGATATATCGATGAAGAGGAGATTCGAGGGATATCGAAGTGGATCGCTTCCCTTGACCCGGACATTCCTTATTCCTTGTTGGCTTTCTATCCGCAATTCTTTTTTAAAGATTTACCTACCACTTCAAGAAAGACCGCCTTTCGCTGTAAGGAGGTAGCCGAGGAGGAAGGGCTTCGGAGAGTAAGAATCGGGAATTTGCATCTCCTTTAAGAGAAAAGCATCAGAGGCTCGATCACCATTAAAACGAAGGGAATAGGTATAAGATGGCAATTAAGATAGGATTAGCAGGGAAAAGGAAGGCATCCCTTGAAGAGGAATTACAGAGGATCCTTCCCCTTCTGATTGAATTGGGGGTTAAAAAGATTATCCTTTTTGGATCATTATCTATTGGAAAAGTCCATCGATCGAGTGACATCGATTTACTGATCATTAAAGAATCCAGCCAGAAATTTTTAGATCGATGGGATGAATTTTATAAAAAGCTCCGACCTCGATACGGGATTGATCTCTTCATTTACACCCCTCAAGAGTTTGAGGAGATGAAAGAGAGAAGCCCATTTCTTAGGGGCGCACTCAAAAAAAGGAAGGGTGTTGTATGAAGATCGAAACAAGCAATGAGGCACGACGATGGCTTTTACAGGCGGAACAGGACCTCGATGATGCAGAATTTAACCTTTCGGGAGGAAGATATAATGTCGCCTGTTTTCTTGCTCAGCAATCGGCAGAGAAGGCGTTAAAGGCTTACCTTTTTTCGAAGGAGGCTGAAGAGGTCTGGGGTCATTCCGTAGCGGAATTATGTAAGGACGTTCAGACATTTGATCCAGAATTTAATCAATTGGAAACGAAAGCAGGTCCTCTGGATAAATACTATATCCCGACAAGGTGTCCGAATGCTTTACCTGGTGGCATTCCCTCAAAAGCCTTTGATGAAAACGATGCAACAAGTGCCATTCGATTGGCCAGAGAGCTCATCGAATTTATAAAGGCAAGGGGAGGATTTTAATGCCCAAAGAGACTTCTTTTGCTGTTCGTGACCTTTCCAGGGGAGTGGTCAAGGCCATCCGTGCAAGCATCAAAGACAAAGCCAGAGAACATTTTTAAACCTAAATATAAAATTGTTCCCAATTATGAGAAATTAATTAGGAGGTAAAATGCCAATTGAAATTGAGAAAAGAAATCAAATCAAACAAATTTTTGAGAAGTTTTTATTAAACCGTATTAATAGTATTCGAAAATTAAAGATGAAAGATTTAGATGTTAATCCATTTCTTATTCGAATTTTGTCCTATGAACTGGGTCTTGATAACTCAGAAGCCATTGTTAAATGGCTTCTAAACCAAAGGCTTGAACGTGGGACGGTTACTTCTTTTGGAATAGCCTTGCAAGATGCTGCAAAAGTATTTTCTGAAGGGACTGGTGTGGAAGGTGCTGATATATTAAAAACAAAAAAAAGGCGCCATCATCATATTCAAGTAAAGAGTGGGCCAAACACTGTCCCAAAGGATTTAGGGGTTAGAATAGCCCAGCTTTTAAGATCTGCTCAGAGAAGAAATCGTGGTTCACTAGCTCTTTATGGTATGTGTTATGGTAGTAAGGAACAGGTTTCAAGTATTGTGAGAAAATATGTTCAAGAAGAAGGTGGGGTTGACTGGATTTCAGGAAGGGAATTTTGGGAATTCATCTCAGATGACCCCCAGTGTATTCAACAAATCTATGAAATTGCTGAAGAGGTGGGGAGCAGGTTTAAAGATCCAAAAAAACAATCTCTTTCTAAGGCCCTAGAGGAATAAATTTATGAATTAACAAAGGAATTTGATAAAATTTATGGAAGAAGTGGAGAGGATATGTGGATAAAATTATTAGAAAGGAATTCGTGATAAAAATATGAAGTTTATTGAAAAGAACTTTCCAGTCCAATATCTCAATCCTGTGGCAATGGCCGAAGGGAATTCCAAAAAGCCTATTTATCAAATGCATAAGTGGTGGGCTAGACGATTAGGTAGTGTTTTTCGTATGATAACTTTATGTGCTTTCAGTGATGTGGAAGAAACTGATGAGGATATATGGCTTAAGTTTTGCAGAGGTGCAAATCTTAAGGGAACAGTAGTCCTTGATCCTTTTATGGGAGGGGGAACGACAATTGCCGAATCGATTCGATTGGGATGTAAAGTAATTGGAGTAGATATTAACCCAGTAGCTTGGTTTATAACTAAGAAAGAAATTGAACCAGTGGATTTTGAGAAATTGGATAAAGCTTTTCAAATTTTGGAAAAAAGTGCAGGCAAATTTATTAAAAAATATTATCGAACAAAATGTCCTAAGAATCATGACGCCGATGTAATGTATTTCTTTTGGGTGAAAGTTGCAAAATGTAAATTTTGCCATTCCAATGTTAGATTGTTTCCAAATTATGAGATTTCACGAAAAGACCGATTGAATATCGTAGTGTGTCCAAAATGCTTACAAGTTTTTGAATTAAATGGATATAATTCCAAAGCCCAATGCCCGGATTGTAACGAGGTTTTTGATCCACGTAAAGGAGTATCCGGTGGAGGGAAATTTCACTGTGATAGATGTGGAAAAGAGCAAAAAGTTCTTGATATTGTGAATCATAATGGAGAAAAATTAGATGTAGAGTTACATGGTATAGAAGGATATTGCAGGTCTTGTGGTAGATTCTTTAAAAGAGTAGATAAAAGAGATCTTGCATTATGGAGACAAGCCAAGCGTCAATATGAAAAAAACAAAAACAGATTGCTTATCCCACAACAAAAGATTCCTATAGAAGGTCGTAGTGATCCTCGCCCAGTCAATCATGGGTATACCCATTTTAAAGATATGTTTAATGAACGACAATTATTATGTTTGTCACGACTTTTAGAAGAAATTCTAAAGATTCGAGATGTCAATATTCGCGAGTTAATGCTTATCGCTTTTTCGGATTGTTTGGATGCGAACAATATGTTTTGTAAATACGAGGTAGAGTGGCATAAAATATCTCTATTTTTCGGTCTTCACGCTTACCACCCAATTGAGAGGCCTACAGAAAACAATGTATGGGGGACTGAATATGGGCGGTCCACTTTCGTTAAATGTTTTGAGAAGGTAAGGAAAGCTAAGATTTATTGCGAAAAACCTTACGAAAGGTTAGCCATTAATAGCAAGAAACGATATAGTAAACCGACGGGGGATGAATGTATTAAAGGAGATATAGTGAAAGAATTTAAAGAAATTGAAAAGATGGACCGAGCTGCATTGTTGAATTGTGGTACAGCAGAGGATTTATCTTTCATTCCTAATAAGTCAATCGATGCTGTTATTACCGATCCTCCTTATTTTGATAACATTCAGTATTCTGAGCTTGCCGATTTCTTTTATGTTTGGCTACGGCTCGGACTTAAAGACTTGTATCCTTGGTTCAATCCTGAAATATCAAGCCGGCCAGCAGAAATTGTTCAGAACGAGAAGATAGGAAAAACAATGGAATTTTTCAATGAGGGGTTAAAAAAAGTATTTAAAGAGTGTAACCGTGTCCTTAAAGACGAAGGTCTATTAATATTTACATTTCATCACAATAAGTTATGGGCTTGGGAAAGCATTGGTAAAGTCTTGCTTGACTCAGGATTCTATGTTTCGGCTACTCCTATTGTGAGGTCGGAAGGTAAAAGTGGTTTTCACTCCAGCAAAGGTAATATCCGGTATGATTGTATTTTTGTTTGTCGTAAAAGACCAAATAAATGGGATAAAGATAGTTGGATAATTTTAAAAGAGGTTATTTTAAAAGATGCTATTGGATGGACAAAACGGACACTTAATTCTGGGATGTTGATTACCGAAGTTGATATTTTCACAATTATAATGGGTAAAACAATCGAATATTATACCAAAGCATTCCCAAATATAAAAAATCACAACGACCCTATTACACTTGGAGAGGCACTCTATGAGATGAAAGATTTTACTAAATTTATAAGGGAAAAAGCTCATCCTGAACTTCCAGCATTACCTAAGTCTTATGTCAAGAAGGCAGAACAATTATCATTGTTTATAAAAGAGTCAAGAGAAAAATTTGGAACATCTAAGGGTTAAAAAAACCTTTTGAACACTTCAGAAACTTACTGAACATCATAGAATTGATCTTATAATAACATTTCCAGAGGGAATGGATATAAAAAGAAATTTATCCAAATTTATAAAACAGTCCCATAGTATTTTAGATGATTATATTGCTGACAAAGGCTGGCGACAAATCCTTCGAAATGATATTAAAGGCATAAATCAATTGACCTCTACTCACATAGAAAAAAACTTGATCGGATATTATAGAAAAAATCTTAGTAGACTTGGGTATAAAGAAATTAAATCTGGAGACGAGATATTAATTAGAAGCAGGCAAAAAAATCTCCCTTTATACTATTTATTATTCGCAAGTAAACATCCTTTGGGTCATACATTTTGGAATAATATTAGTAAAATTTCTCCTTCAGGGCAGATAAAGTTACCGTTTGAAAATAACCCCACTGGTTTTATCCGAGATGTTTCTAAAACCTATCTCCCTGTCAAACCAAGAGTTAAATACAAGAATTACAGACTATTTAATGGGAAAAAATTGAGATTAGTTGAACAGGTTAATGATGGTTCAATCATTACAAGGTTTAATAAAACACCGCGACCTAAGAATTCCACGGATGTCGTCTGTCCGCATTTTCTTGAACTCAAATGGGCTTATGGGTGTCCGTTTGATTGCAGTTGGTGTTATTTAAAAGGGACGTTCAGATTTAGACCCAACGGGAAAGAGCCCGTCATTAAAAACTATGAGAAAATTGAATTACACACAAAAGCATTTATGGAGGAGGTCAAAACCCCTGAAATATTAAATACTGGTGAAATTGCTGACTCATTAATGAATGAAAACTCTGAGAGGCCATTTTCAAAATTCATCATTCCTTTATTTGAGACTCAGAAGTTCCATAACGTCCTATTCTTAACCAAATCTCATAATGTAAAAAACCTTTTAGAAATTGAACCTCATAATCAGGCAATAATCAGTTTTAGCCTAAATGCAATTCCTGTTGCTAAGAAGTGGGAAAAGGCGCCCTCTGTTTTGAAAAGAATCGAAGCCGCTAAGAAAGTTTATCGAGCAGGCTATGAAGTCAGGGTTAGAATTGACCCAATGGTCCCAATTGACAGTTGGAGGGTATGTTATCTTAAATTGGTGGATTTAATTTTTGAAAAGTTTATTCCAGAAAGGATTACCTTAGGCTCATTAAGGGGGCTCCAAAGCACGATAAATGGTTGTGTAGATAGGAGTTGGGTTAACTATTTAACTGAGTCGTCTAATTGGGGTAAAAAGATTGATTTTAGCGCCAGATTCAACATGTATTCTGAAGTCATTGGGTATTTGAAATCAAAATATAATTAGGGAAAGTTGCTCTTTGTAAAGAAGTAGTCAAGATGTGGAATAGTTTGAAGATGAATTATAAGGAGATAAAATGTAACTGTATTTTATAGGAGTTCTGTTATGGAACGGGAAATATTTAATCGGCTTCAAAAGATCAGTGAGCGTCTGAAGAAAGAATATAATGCTGAAAAGGTGATTCTCTATGGTTCTTATGCTACAGGAGAGGCAACAGAGGACAGCGATATCGATCTTTTTATCATTGCGCCTACTAATGAACGGTTTTTTGAAAGAATGGCAACTGTAAGAGGCCTTATCCGTGATTTGCGAAATGGGATGCCTGTATCCCCAATCATTTTAACTCCTGACGAAGTCCAAAAAAGGATTAATATGGGGGATCAATTTGTTCAGCAGATATTAGAAGAGGGAATGATTATATGAATGAATCCAATGAATCATACGCCATAGAAGATTGGTTGAAGATTGCTCGTAAGGACTGGGAACGAGCAAAAAGAAATTTAGCAGAAGAGGACCCTGAGGCAGCAGGCTTTTTCCTCCAGCAGAGTTTGGAGAAATATCTCAAAGCTTATCTTCTCAAACAGGGATGGAAACTTAAAAAGATTCATGAACTTGATGCCTTATTAGATGATGCGATAAAGTATAGCCCTACTTTAAAGACTTTTTATAAGCTTTGTGAACGAGTAACAGGTTATTATTTTGCTGATCGGTATCCTCCACTTGGGCCTCTCGAAATAACATGCGAAGATATCAAAAAAGATTTAATAGAAGTAGAAAAGTTTGTTGAAGCAATGTTTCCAGAAGAGGAGATAGGATAAAGAATAAAAATGAGAACCGGGATTGCCCATCTACCGCTTCATTATGGGAAGGCTCCATCGTGGCTCTTTCAGAGGATGAAGAGCCTTTCAAGGGAGATTTCGCTTTTTATTATTGATGAATATGGTACGGAGGAGATGCTTCGTAGGCTCTCTGATCCCTTCTGGTTTCAGGCCTTTGGGTGTGTGCTTGGATTTGATTGGCACTCGAGCGGGGTCACGACAACGGTCTGCGGTGCCCTTAAAGAGGGTTTAAAAGAGATGGGGAAGGAGTTAGGGTTCTACATTGCAGGAGGAAAAGGGAGGACCTCAAGAAAGACTCCTCTGGAGATTGAAGAGATCTGTCATGATATCTCGATGGATGGTTCCTCCCTGATCTATGCAAGCCGAATGTCTGCGAAGGTGGATAGTGCTGCGGTTCAGGATGGGTATCAAATCTATCATCACACCATTTTCTTCACTCGATCGGGCCAATGGGCAGTCATCCAGCAGGGCATGAATGAAGAGACACGGTATGCGCGAAGGTATCATTGGTTGAGTCAGGGGATGAACGATTTTGTCTGCGAACCTCATTGGGCAGTCTGCTGTGACCAGAGAAAGGAGTGTCTAAACCTGGTGGCAATAGAAAGCCAAAAGGCCCGAGAGGCCATTGCCCAGTTATCCAGGGAAAAGCCAGAGGTCCTACTTTCGGAGGCGAAGAAGGCAAAGGAACTCTATTTCCCAAAGGAGCATCCTGTTCCAATGGAAGAATTTCAATTGGAAAGACTTGAAAAATCTTTCACCCAGATTTATGAACACGCGCCAATAAATTTTGAGCAACTTCTTGGAGTTCAAGGGGTAGGTCCTAAAAGCCTTCGGGCCTTAAGCCTGATTTCTGAATTGATTCATGGGGTAAAGCCCAGTTTTAAAGATCCTGCTCGGTACAGTTTTGCCCATGGCGGGAAGGATGGTCACCCCTATCCAGTGGATCGAAAGGTCTACGATAAAACGATTGAGGTATTAAAAAGTGCAATGGATAAAGTCAAGGTAGGGGATCAGGAGAAGATGGAAGCCATCAAACGTTTGGCTGGATTTATCAAGGTGACCTCTCAAGTAAGAATGAGATAAATTCGAAATTCGAATATCGAAAGACCAAAATTCTAAAGAGGGTTAAAAAATTTGAATTCGTGATTGTGGAGTTGTTTTGGCCTTCGAATTTCGTGCTTCGGGGTTTAGGTTTTTAAGGATGCGATTTATTGCCGATTTTCACATTCATTCTAAGTTTAGCCGGGCCACCAGTAAAGAGATGGAAGTGGAAACCCTTGCCCGTTGGGCAAAGAAAAAAGGGATTACCCTTCTCGGAACGGGGGATTTTACTCACCCCACCTATTTCGTCGAACTACGTTCAAAATTAGAACCCTCTGGGAATGGGCTTTTTCGATTAAAAAAAGAAGACCATGGGGTCCACTATATGTTGACCACAGAGGTCAGTAATATCTACACCCAGAACGGGAAGGTAAGACGAATCCACCATCTCATCTTTGCCCCCAGTTTTGAAGTGGCGGAGGCTATCCGGTCCAGATTTGGTACTCTTGGGAAACTTTCATCCGATGGGAGACCCATCTTTAGTTTCTCCTCAAAAGAACTGTTGAGGATGATCCTTGATATCTCCCCCGATTGTTTGGTCATTCCTGCTCATGCCTGGACACCGTGGTTTTCGATCTTCGGAGCAAACTCAGGATTCGATTCCATTGAAGAATGTTTTGGGGATATGTCCAAATATATTTATGCCATTGAAACCGGCCTCTCCTCCGATCCAGAGATGAACTGGAGGCTTTCCGCGCTTGACCCCATCACGCTGATCTCGAATTCCGATGCCCACTCCCCTAATCGGTTAGGGAGGGAGGCCAATACCTTTGATTGCGAACTGGATTATTATGTGATCGTCGAAGCCATTCGAAAGAAGGATCGAAAGAAACTTCTTTATACCATCGAATTCTTTCCAGAAGAGGGGAAATACCATTTCGATGGGCACCGCCAATGTGGGGTGATTTTCTCACCCAAAGAGACAAAGGCCAATCAATATCTCTGCCCCAAATGTCACAAGAGGCTCACCGTAGGGGTGATGCATCGGGTTGAGGAACTTTCGGATAGGCCAGAGGGGTTTATCCCGAAGAATGCCATTCCTTCCATTCATCTCATCCCCCTGGAGGAGATCCTTGCGGAGGCAATGGGTTATCGGATAGGGACGAAAGCAGTGGAGACGGAATACGATCGATTAACCGAACGGGGAGGCTCTGAATTTCGGATCCTCCTTGATGCCACTCCTGAGGAATTGGCCACTTTTGTCCCTCCCAAAGTTCTGGAGGGAATCATTCGAATGAGAAAGGGTAGGGTCTCAATCATTCCAGGCCATGATGGGGTTTATGGAAGGATCTCCCTCTTTCCGGAAAGGAAGGAAGAAGGGGAATCGAAAGAACAACTAAAATTATTTTAGATTAAGGCAGAGTCCTCAGATTAAGGGAATGAAAGACAAGAGTTTCTCAACGAAGAATTAAAAGCTCACCCTGGGATTTTTATGATCAAGGTAGGTTGTTGCGGGTTTCCAGTTAAAAGAGAGATTTATTATCAGATTTTTCCGGTGGTGGAAATCCAGCAGACCTTCTATCAACTCCCCCAACTCAGAACAGGGGAACGATGGAGAAAAGAAGCGCCCTCGAATTTTGAATTTACGATGAAGGCCTGGCAACTCATCACCCATGAACCCTCCAGCCCCACATACCGAAGATTAAGATTGAAGATTCCCGAGAAGAAGAAAAAGGCCTATGGCTTCTTTAAAGGAACAGAGGAGGTAGAGGAGGCATGGTTAAAGACCAAAGAGTTTGCCTTGGAGTTGGGGGTTGAAAAGATTGTGTTTCAAACCCCCGCAAGGTTTTACCCCTCGGAAGAACATATCAAAAACCTGAAGCAGTTTTTTAAAAAAATAAAGGAGCGCCCTTTTATATTCATCTGGGAGCCGCGAGGGAAATGGGAAAGAGAGGAGGTGGAGAGGTTGTGTAGGGAGTTAAGCCTTATTCCCTGCCTGAGTCCCTTTGAAGGAAAACCCATAAAAGATGATCTTCTTTACTTAAGGCTTCATGGGAAGGAGGGTTATCGTTATACCTATTCAGAGGAAGAGATGAGGAGGCTCATCGAGATGGGAAAGGGTTATACTCAGGTCTATCTGATGTTTAACAATGTGAGCATGTATGAGGATGCCTTAAGATTAAAAGGATTGCTGGAGAAAGGCTCCTAAACGAAAGGAGGAGAAGATGATCGAACGGGAATTGGAGGAGAGGATGCTTCGGGTTTGTCAGAGTCTGATCGATATGTTGGAGTTGGCCTTTCAGTCGTTTCGTTCTTTTAAGGAAGATTCGTTTAAGGAGTCCGAGAAGGTAAAAGAGGAGTTTCGGCGTCACTCTACCGAGTTGACCAGTTATCTCATCTCGAAGGAGGGATCAAAGGAGAAAGGGGGGCCAGGGGTAAAACCTTTTTTATCCATTGCCTCCAGTTTTGATCGGATGGCATATAATGTGGATGGCCTCTTCGACCGTTTGAGAATGAAGGTGCAACAGCGGATTCTTTTCAGCGATCATGCGGTCAAAGAAATTAACGAGATCTTTCAAGAGGCCATGGAACTCTTAGAGAGTCTTCCCCAATTGATCCGTTCCCAGGATAAAGCCCTTGCCAGGCACCTGGGGGAAATGGGGCGGTCCATTTTTAAGATCGCCAATGGTTTTTCCGAAGAACATGAAAACCGGCTGATTCAGGGAATTTGCCTTCCCAAATCCTCCCCTATCTACCTGGGGATCCTCGAGTCATTGAAAGGGGTCATTCTCCATACCTTAGAGGTGAGTGGAAAGGTGGCCACCCTCTCCTCGCCCTCCTAAAGAAAGGTCTTCTTTAACATGGATAAATTTAGATTGACAATTTCTTCTTTATATATTAAAAATGAATGACTGTTCAAATAATGAATATTTATTTTTAAATTAAGAGATGGTTCGGATAAAACGGAAGGAAAGGGAATTTCAGACTCACCGGAAAGAAATCCTTGAGGCGGCAGAAAGGTTATTTGCCCGAAAAGGGTTTTTCTCCACCACCATGAGCGAGATTGCGGAGGAGGCCGAATTCGGGACTGGGACTCTCTATAAATACTTTAAATCGAAAGAGGACCTGTACTTTACCCTCATCAACGAAAAGGTGGAAGAGATCAATTGCCTCGTCAAGGCCGAACTGAGTCAGAGAGGTTCGGCCATTGAGAGAATCAGGAGGGTCCTGGAACTTCAGTTCCATTTCACAGAGAAGAACCGAGATTTTTTTAGAATCTATATTTCAGAACGGAGCCGTTTCGAGTGGAATGTAAAGGAAGATTTGGGCAAGGGGGTCCACAATAAAATGGTTGCCTATATTCGGTTATTAGCCCAGGTGATGAGAGAAGGGATTCAAAAAGGAGAGTTGAGACCCCTCCCCCCCTTCGATTTAGCCCATGCCTTGGTGGGGGTCGTCAATTCGTTCATCTTTGAATGGATGATCAGTCCTAAACCCTATCCCCTTGTCTCAAAAGTGGATACAGTGTTAGAAATCTTTTTAAAAGGAAGTCAGCGGATGGAAAGGAGGAGATAGACGAATGAAGAGAAGATGGATGGTTGGATTTTTATTCTTGATTTTTCTCTCCGTGGGAAGGGGAGAGGCCCAGGTTTCTCCAACACCCCTGACCCTTGAGGAGAGCATCAGGATAGCTCTGGATCGGAACCTTAGGCTCCATTCTGCAGTGGAAGGTGTCGTTGGTTCCCAATTTCGTAAACGGGCGGCCATGACCGATTTCCTGGCCAAATGGACAGGGCAATATAGTTATACCCGTTATAACGATCCCACCGTAATCGGATCGTCCCTGGCGATTGGAAGCTCAGTGGATACCAGCAGGGATGTCTATAATTTTAGCACCTCCATCACCCAACCCCTCTTTGCCGGTGGCTCCATCCTTTCAAATTATCGGATAGAAAAATTAGGGGTGGAGGTGGCCCAGACCGATGTGGAAACTGTTAAAAGGGATATCGTCCTTCTGGTGAGGGAGGGCTATTTTAACATTTTAAAGGCTGAAAAATTTGTGGAGGTGGCCAAGCAAGCCGTTAAACAGTTTGAGGCGCAATTGGAGGTGGCCAAAGCCTTTTTTGAAGTCGGCCTCATTCCTAAGAATGACCTTCTCCAGTCGGAGGTCAGATTGGCCAATGCTCGTCAGGGGCTCGTCAAAGCAGAAAACGACCTGGCGATCGCAAAATCCTCCTTCAATTCATTGCTAAGAAGGGACATCAATGAACCCTTCAGGATTGTGGACATCCTCGAATATAAGCCCTCCACCTACCGATTGGAGGAGAGCATCGAGGAGGCGCTCAGGCAGAGACCTGAGATCAAGAATGCGGAATTGAAAGTAAGCCAGGCCAAAGAAGCGGTCAAGATTGCTAAGAGTGGATTCTTCCCTACCATCAGTCTTTCGGCAAACTATGGTCGTACCTCCGAGGAATTAGGTCTTTTGGGGGATATGCGGAGCGAAAGGTGGACGATTCAAACCCTGGCCACTTTCACCCTTGGAGATTGGGGGAAGACCTCCTTCAAGGTGGGCGAAAGCAAGGTGAAGGTCACTCAGGCCGAAAATTCGAAGATTCAATTGAAGGAAAGCATTATCTTAGAAGTGAAACAAGATTACCTTAATCTGATGACCGCTGAGAAGAACATCGCCGTGGCAGAGAGGGCGATCGAGCAGGCCGAGGAGAATTTGAGATTAAACGAAGAACGATATAAGTACCAGGTGGCCACAGCCACCGATGTCCTCGATGCAGTCACCCTTCTGGCTCAAGCAAGGTTTAATTACTACAGCGCCCTGAGTGATTTCAATATCGCCAAGGCCCGGCTGGAACGTGCCATGGGGAGGATGTACCCCTAATCCCAATGGAGCATAAACCCTAAACGACAAACGTTAAGACATCAAAAACGAAAGGGGATCATGATGAATTCAAAAACCCTTATTTCATTAAGTCTCCTCTTATTGTTTCTTCTATTGATGGGCTGTGGGTCGAAGGAGTCTGTGAGTACGGAGAAACTCTCCAAAGGCTCAGCCGAAATTTCGGAAGAAAGACCGGTAGAAATTATCGACGTAACCCTGAGCCCCCTTTCTTACACCCTTTCAGTCGTTGGAAGCTTGAAGGCCCTGGAGACAGTGACGATCAGCCCCAAAAAGGCAGGGATCATTCGAAAGATATGCGTGAAAGAAGGAGACTTTGTTAAGAAGGGACAGGTTTTGGTTGAATTAGATGACGGAGACGCCAGGCTCCAAGTGGAAAGAGCGGAGGCCAACCTTAGACAGATTGAGGCCTCACTGGAGACAAACCTCAGTACCCTGCGTCGTTATGAGAAACTCCTTGAATCCAAAGTGATCCCCCAGCAGACCTATGATGACATCAAACTGAAGGTGAAACTGGATGAAGCCAGATTGGACCTGGCCAAGGCAGAACTCAAACTGGCAAAACAGAACCTCTCCGATCACCAAATTATTTCTTCGATTAATGGAGTCGTGAATCAGAAGATTGCCTCCATAGGGGAGCACGTTAACGTGGCCCCCAAAGACGAGATATTGACCCTTGTTCAGATGGACCCTCTTGACTTGGAGTTCTATGTTCCTGAAACCTGGACCACTAAGGTTCGCCTTGGGAGCAAGGTCCAGTTTGTTGTGAAGGCCTTTTCTGAGGAGAAATTTTCAGCCACGGTTCACTTCATCAGCCCCACCGCAGACCCCACAACCCGAAACGTCAGAATCAAGGCAACCGTTTCCAACCCCCAATATCGATTGAAACCGGGTTTCTTCGCAGAGGTAACCATTCTCACTGGAACCCGAACCGATGCCATCCTCATCCCTGAATCTGCGCTATTGAGTCAGGAGGGAAAGGTTTATGCCTTTATTGTTCAGGATGGGATAGCCTGTCGGAAGGAAATCGAGACAGGGATGAGACTCGAGGGAAAAGTAGAAATTCTGAAGGGAATTCAGAGAGGGGATCGCCTCATCACGGTTGGCCATGAACAGCTCAGCGATGGAGTAAGAGTTAGAATAAGTCCCAAATTTCAAACACCAAATCCCAAATAATTTTCAAATTCAAAATTCGAATGACCCGACAGATAGGGATTCGAAGATGGAGATTGGGATTTATGGAGTTTGGGATTTGGGGTTTGGAATTTAGATTAATACCTATTCCATTTTGGAGGTTCTATGTTTCTTTCCGATACATCTGTTAAGCGGCCTGTTGTGGCCACCATGATTACCTTAGCCCTGGTCTTTTTTGGGATTCTTGGCTACCAAAGAATCGGGATCGACCTTTATCCCCAAGTGGATTTCCCGATGGTGACCATCACCACCACCCTCTTTGGAGCAGCGCCAGAGGTGATGGATACCGATGTGACAGACCCGATTGAAGAGCAGGTCAACACCATTGAAGGGGTAAAACATATTACCTCGACCAGCGGGTATGGGTTTTCTCAGATTGTGGTGGAGTTTGAACTCTATCGGGATATCGATTCGGCAGTTCAAGATGTCAGGGCGAAGGTGGACGTGGCGAAACGAAAATTGCCAGCGGATATTGATCCTCCCATCATTGATAAACTGGATATTAATGCAAGGCCCATTCTCTGGCTCTCGCTCACAGGGAATCAACCCCCCCAAAAATTAGGCATCCTCGCGGACGAGGTGTTACGACCCCAACTGGAATCCATTAGAGGAGTGGGTTCGATTCTATTAGGAGGCTATGTCAAGAGGGAGATCAGGGTCTGGCTTGATGGGAAGAAATTGGAAGCCCATCGGTTGACTTCGACCGATGTTTCGAGGGCCTTCCTTACCAAAAACATCGAGTTGCCAGGTGGGATCATTGAGAGCGTTCGTCGTGAGTTCACGGTTCGAAACTTGGGAGAATTAAGAAATATTGAAGAGTTTAATAATTTAATCATCACCTATCAAAATGGAGCCCCCGTTCGATTGAAGGATGTTGGATGGGCAGAGGATGGAACCGAACCTATCAGAACCATTGCAAGGTTTAACCGGATTCCTGCCGTTGGATTGGGGGTGATCCCCCGCTCTGGTGCAAACGTCGTGGAAGTTGCGAGAGAGGTCAAAAAGAAACTTTTTGACCTAAAAAAGATTCTTCCCCCTGGCGTCGATATCCACGTTTCAACCGATACTTCCCAATTTATTGAAGAGGCGATCGGAGGGGTCACGGAGGATGTTTTCATGGGAGGGCTTCTTGCAGCGGGGGTTATGTTCATATTCCTCCTTAGCGTCCGGAGTACCGTGATTACGGCCATTTCTATCCCCACCTCGCTGATCACCAGTTTTGGGATGATGCATTTTTTGGGGTTTACCATGAACTACATGACCATGCTGGCCCTCTCGATGATGGTTGGTGTGGTCTGCGATGATGCTATCATCGTCCTTGAGAATATCTATCGACATATGGAGGAGGGTTCCGATCCAATGACCGCTGCCCGGGAAGGGACATCGGAGATTGCATTTGCAGCAATGGCGGCAACCTTTTCCATTGCTGCGGTCTTCATCCCCGTGGCCTTCATGGGAGGGATGATCGGTCGATTCTTCTTTCAGTTTGGGGTAACGGTGGCCGTATCAGTGATCGCTTCGCTGGTCGTTTCCCTCATCCTGATCCCCATGCTCTGCTCAAGGTTTTTAAAGTTGGAATCGAAACATGGCAGGGTCTACCAATTTTTTGATCAGGCCTTTAGTCGACTTGAAGCCCGGTACCAGAAGGCATTGAGATTTGCTTTAAGGCACCGGTGGTTAGTGGTTCTTATTGCCCTCATAATTTTTATAGGAAGCATAGGGCTTTTTCTCAACCTCAAGAGGGAGTTTGTTCCCAAATCCGATGAGGGACGTTTTATCATTCGTCTGGAGACGCCTACGGGTTCCACCCTCTACGAGACCGATGAAAAACTCAGGATGGTGGAAGACCTTGCGCTCTCCCTTCCGGAGGCCAAAAGTGTTTTTGTCGCTATTGGGGTGGGCGAGAGGAAAGAAGTGAATAAAGGGTTTGTAGTGGTCAACCTGAAAGATCGGAGGGAGAGAAAACGTTCTCAACAAGAGATTATGGTGGATCTAAGAAAGAGAATGCGCCAGATGCCCGGCTTTAAAGCCTATGTGGAGGATATTTCTCCAGTGGCCACCGCAGGACGGCGAGGAGCCCCCCTTCAGGTTGATCTTAAAGGTCCAGAGATGGAGAGGTTGGAAAAGATTTCGGAACAGATCATTGGAGAGATGGTAAAGAGCCCGGGGATTGTCGATGTCAGTTCAGATCTGGAACTAACCAAACCGGAGGTGAGGGTGCTGATCGACCGGAACAGAGCAGCGGATGTGGGAGTGGATATTCGGGAGATCTCCTCCTCTGTTCAGCAATTGATCGGAGGGCAGGAGATTTCGAAGTTTAAAGATGTGGAGAGGGCAAAACGGTATGATGTGAGAGTCCGCCTAGTCCGGGATCAGAGGATGAATCCTCAAGACATTTCCCAGATCTCTATTCGAACCCCAAAGGGAGGACTGATTAAACTTGCCCAAGTCGTCCGAGTCGAGGAGGGAATCGGCCCCAATCTTGTTAACCGAAAGGATCGGCAGAGAAGTGCCACAATCTATGCGGATACGACCGGAGGGAAAACCCTTGGAGAGGCGATCTTGGAGGTTGAGACACTGGCTAAAAAATATCTCCCACCTGGGTACTCTTATGCATTTACAGGACAGGCAGAGGCTTTTAAAGAGTCCTTTTACTATCTAGTCATGGCCCTGGTCCAGGCGATTATCATCATCTATATGGTTCTTGCCATGCAATTTAATAGTTTCCTCCATCCCCTGACGGTCATGCTCGCCCTTCCCTTAAGCACGGTTGGAGCATTCGGTGCCCTCTATCTCACCAGGGATACCATTTCGATTATCAGTATGATCGGGATGATCACGTTAACTGCCCTCGTGATCAAGAACTCCATTCTTCTTGTGGATTATACAAATACCTTGAGAGGGAGGGGAATGGAGAGAAATGAGGCTGTCCTGCAGGCTTCCCCAACAAGGCTTCGGCCCATTTTGATGACCGCTGTCACTACCATCTTAGGGGTCCTTCCAGTGGCCTTGGGCTACAGCGCAGGTGGGGAGGCAAGGGCAGGAATGGGGAGGGCTACCTTTGGGGGGATGTTCGCTTCGACCCTTCTTACCCTTTTTGTCGTCCCCGTGGTCTATACCCTATTTGATGACATTCAGGGGGGAATAAAAAATTTATTGAAAAGGGAAAAGAAATAGGATAAAAACAGACCTATAAGAGCTGAATCAGGAGGGGAGGGGTCTATGAAACGGGGTCTGAAACGGCAAAAAGGAGTCATCATTTTAGTAGCCTTTTTTATCCTTGGGTTGATAGTTTCTACCTCTAACGGCGGTGAAGAGAGAAAGACCCAGTGGGGGTTCTCCCTTCTTGCAGGACCCAATGTAGATTTTATCCATGGAAGGCCTACGCTCACCCAGTTGGCGCTTCTTCCAAGAATCAATTACCCTCTCCATCGAAAATGGGATTTTGAATTAGAAGGAAACTTTTCCTATTATGGGATAAAGCATGAAAAAAATCTTTATGTTTTAGGTGCCAATGCCAATATCCGGTTTAAACCTCTTGAGGGAAAGGGGTGGAAATGGTTTTTGGTGGGGGGAGTAGGAGCAGGCTATAATAACAGTAATGGAGGAGTAAGATATATTGGAAAATCACATGTCGCAGGAGTTCTTCATATTGGGACAGGGATGGATGTGAGCATAGGGAAGGGATATTCTCTGAGAGGGGAATATCGTTTAGAACATCTCTCTGACCCATTTAACCATGATGAGGGCATCAATACCTATTGTTTCATGTTAGGGGTATCCTATTAGGTAGAAAATAAGTCTTATCCCTCACCGGTATCCTCCCCTCAGGGTGAGGGAGATTTTCATGGTTTGAAGGTGGCCCTGCGGCCATGTGGAATTCGTTGAAAAAAGGCATGAAGATTGCATACTTTAATTAAATCATTGGGTTCAATTCTAAAACTTATTATTAATTTCAATATAATCCCTTAAACTTAAATAATTTTATTTATAATGGATTGACTGAGGTGGACCATTTTTGGTAAATTTTTATTCACCCTCAAAAGGATTTTGACCTAAAATGACATGCTTCCATTCTTTGATTTTTCTTATTTTAATTTTGGTTTCCCCCATTTCATCCTGGGGGGGAATTTATCGTTATGTGGATGAGAAAGGAGTCATCCATTTTACCAATTGCCCGCGTGACCCCAGGTTCAAACTCTATATTCGTGAGAGCAGAGAGGATGTTGGAGATGATAATCATTCTTCTTCTGGAATCTTTATAAGAGATTCCAATCAATATGATTCACTGATTTCTGAGTTTTCAAAAAAATATGGGGTCGATTTTGCCCTGATCAAAGCAATGATTCGAGCAGAATCTGGATTTAACCCTTTTGCCGTTTCGAAAAAAGGAGCAAAGGGGTTGATGCAATTGATGCCCCAGACCGCCCTAAGAATGAATGTCACCGATATCTTCAATCCGAGGGAGAATATTGAGGGTGGCGTGCGATACTTCAAATATCTTCTCACCCTCTTTAACAATGATATTCGACTTTCACTGGCTGCCTATAATGCAGGAGAAAACCTTGTGTCGGAACTCCGGTCTATCCCCCCTTACCAAGAGACCATCGAGTATGTTAAGAGAGTAATTAGTTTTTATCAATCGTATAAACCTTAACCTCCGGTTTAAATTCTGAGTGGGAAATCAGCCAACAAAGACCTAAGAGATTGAATCAAAGGTCAGGACTCTTTTATGGAAGGATTGACTCGTCAGCGGATATTGACTCTCCCTAATGGGTTGACGATTATCCGGGTTCTGGCTATCCCCATCATCTTAATTCTCCTTTTTTCATCAGGCCGATTTTTCCAGGTAGGGACCGCCATCCTCTTTTTGTTAATTTCGGTCACCGATACCCTGGATGGCTACCTTGCACGGCGTCGAGGGGTGGTGACTACCCTTGGAAAATTTTTGGACCCATTGGCAGATAAACTCCTCATCGTTACCTCCCTGATCGCTCTTATCCCTGCCAGAGGGATTCCTTTCTGGATCGTGATTGTCATTGTTGGAAGGGAGATTGCGGTGACAGGACTGAGAGGGATTGCAGCCTCTCAGAATATGGTGATTTCGGCGAGCGAACTTGGAAAATATAAAACGTTATTTGAAACGTTCGCCATCTTTTTCCTTATCTTAAAGGAGACCTATCTTTCCCTCAATTTCTATCAAATAGGATTGGGTCTTCTGTGGGTGGCCATGGCAATGGCCATCCTCTCAGCGGTCGATTATTTTAGAAAATTCTTAAGAACGATTATTGTTTAATGTTCGCTTTATTGAGATTTCTTAAAAAAACAAAAATCTATGGAACCATTTTTCCCAATCCGTGTTATCAGAGAGCAAGTAAAGAGTTTTTCAGAGCTCTGGGTTTATTTGTCTATTGACATAGGGTTTTAAATCTTGTAATTTTTATAATCAAAAGAGCGGGAATAACTCAGCGGTAGAGTGCAACCTTGCCAAGGTTGAAGTCGCGGGTTCAAATCCCGTTTCCCGCTCCAGGGGCGGCATAGCCAAGTGGTAAGGCGACGGTCTGCAAAACCGTTATTCACCGGTTCAAATCCGGTTGCCGCCTCCAAGAGCATAAAAGGGTTAAGCCAGAAGGCTTAATCCTTTTTATATTTAAAATAGCAAAATTTGAAATTTTGACCCTTGATTAATTAAAATAAAGATAATCCCCCTAACTTTTTATTTATTGGAGGAGAAATGCTAAAGGACGATATCGAACAGGCCCAAAAAGTATTAAAGGATTGGAAGGGCGATTCCTACACCTTTGGGGAAGGGGTTTTAAAAGTTTCAGGAACATATGTCCTAAACTATGGGAAACGGGCCTCTCTCGTCGTGATTGGGTTAGGACGTGGATGGATTGAGCAATTCCTTCAGGAGGTTAAAGAAAGTTTAGAGGGAAACGGAGTGGTTTTTCAGTTGTTTAATGGAGCAAGGCCCAATGCCCCTCGGGAAGATGTCTACCGAATTAGCCTTCAGATTGCTCGGTCAAAACCCGATGTGATCGTTGCCTTAGGAGGAGGAAGCACCATCGATGCAGTAAAAGCAGCCGCGGTTCTCAATACCTATACCCCCACCGAAGTGATGGAGATTTTAGGAACAGAACCTGGACAGGCAGACTCCATCGAGCCCTATTTTGGAACAGGGATCGTTTCTAAGATGAAAGAGAAGACAGGTAAAAACATTCTACCCATCGTAGCGATTCAAACCACCTCCAGTTCAGCAGCCCATTTGACTAAATATTCAAATATCACGGATCCCGTGAGTGGGCAGAAGAAATTGATCATCGATGAGGCGATTGTTCCTCCTAAAGCAGTCTTTGATTTCAGAACCACCCTCGATTCACCGATGCCCTTGACCCTGGACGGAGGTCTTGATGGGATTGCTCATGCCTGGGAGGTCTTTATGGGTTCAAGTGGGCCTGGGTATGAGAAGATTAAAGAGGTGGCTACTCTGTGTATCCGGTTAATTGTCGGAGGCCTTCAGAGGGTAAAGAAGAATCAGAATGATTTAGAGGGGAGAATTGCCCTTGGGCTTGGGACAGATCTGGGTGGATATTCCATTATGCTCGGGGGAACGAGCGGCCCCCATTTGGGCAGTTTTTCATTAGTGGACCTCCTCAGTCATGGAAGGGCATGCGCCTTACTCAATCCTTATTATACTGTCCTTTTCGCTCCGGTGATAGAAGACCAACTTAGGGTCATGGGTTCTATCCTTAGAGAGGCAGGCTATATTAAAAGAAGGATTGAAAGACTGAAGGGAAGGGAGTTGGGGCTCAGGGTGGCCAAAGGGATGATCGCCTTCGCAAAAGACCTCAATTTCCCCACCACCTTAAAAGAGGCAGGAGCCACCCGAGAGCATATTCAAAGGATGCTTACGGCTGCTAAGAATCCTCAACTTAAAAGTAAACTTCAGAACATGCCAACGCCAATGGATGCAGAGAGAGGCGATGTGGATCGTTTGATGAAACCTGTTCTTGATGCAGCTTTTACAGGGAATCTGAATCTCATTCCATAATCCATACCGTTCAGAGTTAATCGTTTGGAGTGTAAAAATAGATTTATTGAGAAGGATAGATGATTGGTTCCAAAGTCCTTCCTTCAATCCCTTAACTCACCGAAGAGGAAGAGATGCAACCTGAGGTCCCGAAAGGAGTTAAAAAGATTGATCCAAAGAATTGGAAGAAGGTCTCTGTCGAATATGGATTAAATTCTATTGATGTGTGGGTGCCTCTCCATTGTGTTGAATTGACCATGAAAGAAATCCCCAGAGTTCCTAATCCTCAACAGGCCATTGAGGAGGCACTTTCAAAACCCATCCATTGCCCACCTCTGGAGGAGATCATCCGTCAAAAGGGAAGATCTCCTGATAAGATATCTGTTGCCATTGCGGTCTCTGACATTACAAGACCTGTTCCCTATCGGGGGGAAAATGGAATTCTTATTCCCATTCTCAAGCGACTGGAGTCGGCAGGAATTAAAAGAGAAAAGATCAAGATCATTGTAGCCACGGGAATGCACCGGGCAAGCACTTATGACGAAAAGGTAGAGATGTATGGGGAGGAGGTGGTTCGGCAATATAAAATCCTTGACCATGAGTGTGAGAATCCTGCCCTGCTCAAAAGCATAGGAAAGACAAGGCGAGGTACTCCTGTCTATGTGAACCGTGATTTTTATGAGGCCGATCTGAAGATTGCGACTGGTCTAGTAGAAACCCATTTCTTCACAGGAATCTCGGGAGGAAGGAAATCGATTTGCCCTGGTTTGGTAGATTTAAAGACGATTCAGAAATTCCATGGTCCATCCTACCTTGAAGACCCTCGGGCGACGAATCTCATCCTCGAAGGAAACCCCTGCCATGAGGAGGCCCTTGAAGTTGCTCAAACTGTTGGAGTAGATTTTGTGGTCAATGTTAATCTCGACAAGGAGTTGCGCTTGGTCGAGGTCTTTGCTGGGGATATGATCGAGGTCAACCAAAGGGCTTTTGAACTCATTAAACGTTATGCAGAGATTCCCATCCACGAAGAGTTTGATATTGTTCTTACCCATAGTGGATATGTGGGGAGAGACCACTACCAGACCGCAAAGGCTGGGGTTGGGGCGTTGCCTGCAGTAAAAAAGGGAGGGATGATTCTCATCGTAGCCAACAATCGAGATCCCATCGAGCCGATTGGCTCACCGGAATATAAGACGCTGATTCATCTTCTCAAATTACAGGGACCAGATGGTTACCTCAATATGTTGAGAATGCCGGAGTGGAAATTTATTAAAGATCAGTGGGAACCAGAGGTTTGGGGAAAGGTTCTGAAGAAAGTTGGGGAAGAAGGACTCCTCTATTGTTCTCTCGAAATCGAAAAGGAAGGCTATTCTCTCTTACCTGGAATCTGCGGACTCGATTTCCTAAAAGGGAAGAGGGGGAAACCCTCCCTCAAAAAGGCTCAGGAGATGATTCAAAATGCTGTTCTTTATGCAGTGAGTCGATATCATGAAAGAGGAATCCAACCTACAATGGCCTTTATTCGGGAAGGCCCCTATGCCGTCCCTACTTTGATTCAAAAAACACAAAATTGAACTCTAAACTTTAAATAAATTTACTGAAGTTTATCAAAAATTTATAACTTATTGAAATATAAATATTTTTAAACCCACGTTTTGTCATTCCAGCGGAAGCAGGAATCCAGTAAAAATCATTTCCGCCAAAGGTGGATCCGATTCTGTCGGATAAAATCAATAAATTCTCTGGATGCCTGCTTTCGCAGGCATGATAAAAATTTGCTAAAGTAAATTTAAAATCAAGATTTTCAAAACATTCGTTTTGTATTTAAATTTTGGGTTTGTTTTGAGTTTAGGATTTAGAGGTTAGAGTTTAATCTATATACGTAGCTCCAGTGCTGGCCGAAGTGACCCACTTTGCATACCTTCTAAGATAACCCTTTAGCTCTTTCTTTGGAGGTTTCCATTTAGAAAGTCTCTTCTTTAATGTTTCATCAGAAATAAGAAGGTTGAGTCTTTTTTTAGGGATATCAATCTCAATCAAATCTCCATTTTGAACGACCGCAAGGGGTCCTCCCTCTTGGGCCTCCGGGGAGATGTGGCCGATCGCTGCCCCTCGAGTTCCTCCTGAGAAGCGTCCATCTGTAAGAAGCGCAACCTCTCGATCCATTCCCAATCCCGTAAGCGCAGAGGTTGGAGCCAGCATCTCCCTCATGCCTGGGCCACCCTTTGGACCTTCATAGCGAATCACAATGACATCCCCTTTTTGGATTTTTCGATCCAGGATGACTTTACAGGCCTCTTCTTCTGAATCAAAGACCCTTGCAGGACCTCTATGTTTAAGCATCACCTTATCAACCGCTGATCGTTTTACCACTGCACCTTCGGGGGCAAGGTTCCCAAAAAGAAAAACCAACCCTCCCACAGGGTGATAGGGGTTTTCAATTGGACGGATTACCTCTAAGTTCGAAACCTTCTTGCCTTTAATAATTTCTTTTACCGTTTTTCCTGTAACGGTAAGGGCTTTCTGCTCAATGAGACCTTTCCGGGAAAGTTCCATCATCAAGGCAGGAATCCCCCCAGCCTGGTGAAGGTCTTCCATATGATGAGAACCACCGGGAGACAGATGGCAGAGATGAGGGGTTCTTTCACTGATTTGGTTGAAGGTCTCGGGAGAGAGGTTAATTCCTAACTCCCTTGCAATAGCAGGCAGATGAAGGGTTGTGTTGGTAGAACCTCCGAAGGCCATATCGACGGTGATTGCATTCTCAAAGGCCTTTCGGGTCAGAATTTTTGAAGGCCTTAGGTCTTTACGGATAAGATCCATCACCCTTAGGCCTGCCTCTTTGGCAAGGCGGATCCTTTCAGAGAAGACAGCCGGAATCGTCCCATTATAGGGAAGAGCAAGACCCAGGACTTCGGCCAGACAGTTCATTGAATTGGCAGTAAACATCCCTGCACAGGAGCCTACCCCTGGGCAAGCACAACCCTCAATTTCTTTGAGGTCCTTTTTATTCATTTCCCCTTTTCTCACCTTTCCAATAGATTCGAAAACTGTGATGAGGTCGATCTTCTTTCCTAAGAATTCCCCTGCCAACATCGGCCCTCCACTCACCAGGACTGTAGGGAGGTCAAGACGAGCGGCTGCCATCAGCATCCCAGGGATGATCTTATCGCAGTTAGGGATGAGCACCAATCCATCAAAGGGATAGGCCATGGCCATCGATTCAATGGAATCGGCGATCAATTCTCTTGAACTGAGAGAGTATCGCATCCCTTCATGACCCATGATGATCCCGTCACAAATCCCAATGGTATAAAACTCAAGCGGAGTTCCTCCTGCCATCCGTACTCCAGCCTTTACCGCATTGGAGATCTGTTGGAGATGGAGATGCCCTGGGATGACTTCATTGGCAGAGTTAGCGATTCCGATCATCGGTTGTTCGATTTCTTGGTCTGTCAACCCCAACGCCTTAAAAAGGGAACGATGGGGTGCCCTCTCAAGCCCTTTCTTCATTTGGTCTGATCGCATAGAGTCTCCTTTTAGGGGGTTACTTTTTGATAGAAATATAAAAGAATTTTTAACATATCTTGACAAAATTCGTCAAAGAGTATAAATCATAAAATAAAGTTTTACGAGTCACAAACCACGATCAAGGGTTTATGGAAATTGCCTGGGTGGCGGAATTGGTAGACGCAAGGGACTTAAAATCCCTCCCGCCTTTGGCGGGTGCCGGTTCGACTCCGGCCCTAGGCACCAAATAAATTTAAGGGGGAAGAGATCCTCTTCCCCCTTAAATTTCTATAAGTCTATTGCTCGGATTGAATTATTTGAAAAAGAAAAAATTTTAATTGATAATTTGGAAGGGAAAAATTGGATTGAAAATTTTGTCCCGATACCTATTGCTCGTGGAGAAATTAGCGCAGGTTCTCCCCGTGAAGTTGAAGAAAATCCTGACGGAATCGCAATTATCTATAAATCCTGGGCACCCAATCATAAAGATTTCACTATTGTAAGGGTAAAAGGAGAAAGCATGGAGCCTTTAATCCCCGATGGAAGTCTCGTTGGAATCGACCATTCACAGAGAGATATAAAACTTTTAAATAACAAAATCGTTGCTTTTAGAAAAAGAAACGAGGCCACAATCAAGCGCCTTCGATTAATCGCACCCAATATAATCATCGCTGAACCAGAAAATAAAGATTTTTTGAAAGAAACAATCGTAATAAAAGGAAAAGAAATAAATGAGGCCATTATTGGAAAAGTCGTCTGGTGGTTATCAAAACAAAAATAATTATTTAAATTAGAAAGGAGGTTACTTAAATGATATTTTTTATCTTTTGGATCCTTTTTTCAATTCTAGTCGGCGTGTTTGCATCATCTAAAAAAAGAAGTGGTGTTGGTTGGTTTTTTTTATCATTAATATTAAGTCCGTTAATTGCATTTCTTATTGTTCTAATCGCAGGTCCAGCAAGTGGATCAGTTAAGAAATGTCCAAAATGCGCCGAGGAAGTTAAAGTTGAGGCTCAAGTCTGCCGTTTCTGTAATTATGAATTTCCTAAAGAATCATCATCTCAAGATCAGTCTAAGCCTATTCAAATAGGAGAAAAAATCACTCAGGAAACTATAGACCAATTATGGAAGCAAAGAGAAGCGATTTTGAAGAAAAAATGGGATTGATTTTGAAAATTTCACAAAGTATGAAAAAATTTCATAGAAAAATAGGTGGCGACAGGTGGGGACGATTGGCGACAGATTGGCGACAATTGGCGACAGATTTTATTATTAAATAAAATCAAATATTTATATCCAGATTGGCAAACGATTGACGAACGATTGGCGACAGATTGGCGACAATTGGCGACAGATTGGCGACATCGATTTTTGTGGAAAACTTATTTAACTAATTGATTTTATAATAACTTACCAAATTTACAGTTTCTAAAACCTCATGTAAAAAAATTGAGTTTTCCACAGTTTTTTCCAAAACCTTTTTTTTTATCATAAAACTATCATTAACATATCAAATTTATTTCATTTTTTTATCTCAAAACCTCGTTTTTCCAAGTCTAAAACCTAATATCACCCTATAAAGTCCCTGCTATATTTCCCTCAATTCCTTTAACCTCTTTTTAAGGCGATGTAGGTTCCAATCGTATTTCCTCCTGCATAGGCGAGGATATTGAAAAACGTATTTGGGTCTGTATCTTTAATAATAAAAGTTAAGAGGACAAAATTGGTCAATGTGATGAGACCACTTAGAAATGTGGCCGGCCATAATTTTTTATCTGCTACCTTCCTGGTATAAAGGGTGGTCAGAAGATCGATAGTCAGTCCTGCGATAAATAGTAAGACGATCTTTGCGATCATTGCAATCACTCCCTTCATCTTCTTTTGAAACCTTTAAGAGAAGGACTGAATGGGAAGACAGGATTTTTTTAAAAAAGGTAAAAAAAGGCCGATTTGGAGAGAGATATCTAAAAAGGGTTCAATCCAGGGGGACGGATTGAGAACCCGTCCCCCAATTCTATTAATACTCTGGAGGTGGCATGGGTGGAGTGGCTGGTTCTTTCTTGGGTTTTTCAGCCACCACGGCCTCAGTGGTAATCAGAAGGGAAGCTACTGAGGCTGCATTTTGTAAGGCCAGCCTCACCACCTTGGTTGGGTCGATAATCCCGGCTTCCATCATGTCTGTAAACTCTTCCTTATCGGCATCAAAACCAAAGTTGCCCTCTTCCTGTTTCACCTTCTCTACGATCACCGAGCCTTCCTTCCCTGCATTTTCTGCTATCTGACGAATAGGTTCTTCCAAAGCCCTCTGGACAATTTCTAAACCTATCTTGCGGTCCCCTTCTAATTTCAGTTTTGAAAGCGCAGGGAGACATCTCAGGTAAGCCACCCCTCCACCTGGAACGATTCCTTCCTCAACCGCGGCTCGGGTGGCATGGAGGGCGTCCTCAACCCTTGCCTTCTTCTCTTTCATTTCAGTTTCAGTGGCCGCCCCAACCTTGATCACTGCCACCCCTCCTGCCATTTTTGCCAGACGCTCCTGGAGTTTTTCTCTATCGTAATCCGAGGTCGTCTCCTCAATCTGAACACGGATCTGTTTAATACGACCCTCAATGGCAGAAGGTTTTCCTTGTCCTTCGACAATCGTCGTATTGTCTTTATCAATCACCACTTTTTTGGCCCTTCCAAGATCTTCCAGTTTCAGATTTTCAAGTTTGATCCCTACATCTTCTGAGATGGCCTTTCCATCGGTTAGGATGGCAATATCCTCTAACATGGCCTTTCTCCGGTCACCAAAACCCGGAGCCTTGACCGCCGCACATTTCAATGTCCCCCGAAGTTTGTTAACGACAAGAGTGGCCAAGGCTTCACCCTCCACATCCTCCGCAATCACCAGAAGGGGTTTTCCTGTTTTGGCAACCGCCTCCAAAATGGGAAGGAAGTCCTTCATATTTGAAATCTTCTTCTCGTAGAGGAGGATGTAAGGATCTTCAAGAACCGCTTCCATCTTCTCCGCATCGGTGACGAAGTATGGGGAGATATATCCACGATCAAACTGCATCCCTTCCACAATCTCAAGGGTGGTCTCCATCCCCTTGGCCTCTTCGACGGTGATTACCCCTTCCTTTCCTACTTTGTTCATGGCCTCTGCAATGATATTGCCAATCGTAGGATCATTGTTAGCAGAAATCGTTCCCACTTGGGAGATCTCCTTCTGATCCTTGACCGGTTTGGAAAGCTTTTTCAGTTCTTTCACCACTTCCTCGACCGCAGTATCGATTCCCCTTTTTAGGTCCATGGGGTTGGCCCCTGCTGCCACCACCTTATATCCCTCTCGGTAGATAGCCTGGGCAAGAATGGTTGCAGTCGTTGTTCCATCCCCTGCAGTATCAGAGGTCTTGGAGGCCACTTCCTTAACCATCTTGGCTCCCATGTTTCGAAAATGGTCTTCCAGTTCAATTTCTTTTGCCACAGTCACCCCATCCTTTGTCACCGTGGGCGATCCAAAAGACTTCTCAAGAACCACATTCCTTCCCTTAGGACCAAGGGTTACTTTAACTGCCTCGGCAAGGGTATTTACCCCTTCCAGAACCGCATTTCTTGCTTCTTGTCCAAATTTTAGTTCTTTGGCCATAAGAATCCCCCTTTCTCACATAGATTCATGATTCAATGATGGCGAGAACATCTTCTTCCTTCATAATGAGGTAATCCTCCCCATCGATCTTTACCTCAGAACCCGCATACTTGGAGAAAAGGATTTTATCTCCTTTTTTCACTTCCATTGGAACTTTGGTTCCATCTTCCTTCACCTTGCCATCTCCTACAGCAATCACCTTCCCCTCAAAGGGTTTTTCCTTTGCGGTATCAGGGATGATAATTCCTCCCTTCGTTTTTTCCTCTTCCTGCATTCTCTTCACAATGATGCGATCATGAAGCGGTCGTATATTCATACGATTAATACCTCCTTTCCCTTAAGGATAAATCTCATAGGTCTTCAGAGAACAATGGGGACTAAATCGATCAGAGTGTTGAAGGATAGTAAGGCCCTTCAAAGGACTTACCATGGGGGTCCCCTTAATGCCATTTCAGGAATGATTAGGTTCATTTCGAATAAAGGGAACTAAGGGTTTACTTTTGGAAAAAAAGTAAATTTTTTCCAAAAAATTAAGTATTCAATTGAGTTTTGTCAAGGGAGGACCTAAAGATCCAAGTCAATAAATTAAAACTATTTGATTTTATTAATAAATTTATTTTTACCTTCTTCGAAAAATATCCTCCATCCTGTTGATTTTAATCTAACTCGTAACTAATTTTATTGGTGTAATGGGGAAAACAGATTTGAAGGGAGGTGGGGTTAGTGAAACAATTGAGGATTCTGGAAGACGGGTCCAAGAGAATGGGTGATAGAAAAAAGGGGAAGAGTGGCCACACTAAAGACAAACTCTCTCACTCTAAAAAAATGAACGAAGGAATTTTAAGAAAGGAGAAAGAGCTTCAAGCCTTCAAGTCCCTTCTTGCTCAGAGGGAGATGGAGATTAGGCAGTTGAGGGATGAGATCAACTATAAGAATCAACAGTTAGCCTCAAAGGATATTGAGATGGAAACTTATAAAAACCTGACAGAAGAAAAGATTTTCAAACTTGAAGCAAGGATTAAAGAGTTAGAGGCCAAGATCAAACGACAGAAGTGAGGGGGAGTCGAATGGATGAACCCATTTTAGAATTCGAAGAGGCCCTAAGAAGAAAGAATTATGCCCGTGCAGTGGTGATGGCTAAATCTAAGGGTAAGCCTCCCCAGGAGATTAAAGATCTACAACGAAAAGCCCTAAGGGAGTTTATATTAGAGAGCCGAAATCCTCAAGGGGCGAATACCCTTCTGGAGGATTATCAATTCAATAAGGAAGAGATGGAGCAACTTTTAAGAGAAATCCTCGAAGAGGCCAGAGAGAGAAGGCTTCTGGACAAGAGACAATACGATATAAAAACCAAACGCTACTTGAATCTTGAAGAGTGGCTCGAGGAATATTTTTAGATCTCTATAGGGAGTTTTTGGGGACTGCGTTTATTTTAGATGGAACCCATTCACTGACCTATGGGTTTTCAGGGTTTTTCACCCAGACCTTGACAAACCGAAAAAGGTGATTATTTTTCCATTGAGATTTCATCATTCATCAGAAAGGAGGGATCATGTATGGCAAGAGAATTAGTACCTTGGAGACCGTTTCGAGAGTTTGAAAGGATGAGGAGGGAGATGGATAGACTTTGGGATTCCTTCTTCGAAAGGAGGCCTGCGAGGGTTGGGGAGGTTTCTGAATGGTTTCCATCCCTCGATGTTTCTGAGACTAAAAATGAATATGTGGTAAAAGCAGAGCTTCCAGGAATCGATCCAAAGGATATAGACATCTCTCTGACCAGCGACCTCCTTACGATTAAGGGAGAAAAGAAACAGGAGAGAGAGGAGAAGGAAGAAAACTACCACCTCATTGAACGGAGTTACGGTTCCTTCACTCGATCCATTCAACTCCCAGGTCAAGTTCAGAGTGACAAGATCAATGCGACCTACAAGAACGGGGTATTGAAAGTTACGCTCCCGAAGACCGAAGAGGCCAAAAAGAAAGAGATTAAAATTAAGGTTGAATAACCTCATCGGTTAAAGGGATTCCATTTAAAGGGCACCCCATAAAAGGTGCCCTTTTTTTATCAATTTTAAGATCGGGAGGAAGGGACGAAATAATTAATAATTAATTGAAATTATGATATTTTTATTGACTACCCCCAAAGAAAGAACAACTCAAAACTTGACAAATAAAAGAAGAGTGATTAATTTTTTGCCATCCTTTTTAACCTTTTTAAGTTTTTCAAAAATTAAACCCCAATTTAACCCTTAGACATCACAGTCAATTATCCAAGAACCGGAACCCAATGAGGTGTAATCGCTGTAATGGTTTAATGAATTATGAAACATTTTTCAGTCAGGAAGGAAACTTCTCGGGCTGGAGGTGCATCTTTTGCGGAGACATTATTGACCCGACCGTTTTGGAGAATAGGCAGAGTTCGAAACTGAAAAAGAAAGAGCGTAAGGCCTCATAGAAAATCTTACACTTTTTTGACTGATTCAATCTTCAGGTTCATTTTCTGGAAATTTAAATTTAAAGTAGATGGATGAGGAAGAGGATGAGAAGGGGTGACAGAGCCGAGAACAGAAAGGAGGTGGGATCTCATGAGAACACTATTTTGGTGTATGGTTTTCCAGATCTTGGTGGGGATCTGGCTCATGATTTCCCCTTTCGTTCTTGGATATAGGGAGATCACGGGCTTGACCACAAACAACATGATCTTCGGAGCCATTGTAGTCATCCTTGGAATCGGGGGAATCTACTCTCAAAGAACCGCACCTGGGATTGAGCAAACGGCGAAGAAGACCGCGTGATCTTTACTCCCTCTATCATCAACTTCAAATAAAAAGGGCCTGTTCACACCTTCCCATTCTTGACCTCTTGTTAACCTCTTTTCGCAATGACCTCAAAGTCCGATGGGAAAAAGGAGGAGGTTAATGCCCATCCTGGACTGGAGGGTTTCAATATATATCCAAATCAATGAGGAGGTGGGTCAAAATGAAAAGGATAAGGACAGCCCTAATAGGGATTGGAAACTGTGCCAGCTCCTTGGTGCAAGGGCGGTTTTATTATCATGATCCAGACGCAGATATTCCAGGTCTGATTACCAAAAATTTTGCTGGCTATCGGGCAAATGATATTGAGTTTGTTGCCGCCTTTGACGTCGATGAAAGAAAGGTTGGATGGGACTTGTCCGAGGCCATCTTCGCGCCGCCTAATTGCACCACCATTTTTCAAAAAGAGATTCCATTCTTAGACTGCCCTGTTGAGATGGGTTATATCATTGATAGCATTCCTCTCCATAATGACCAATACCCAGAGTGGGCTCGGTTTAAACCCAAACCCAACCTCTATAGGAGTCGCGAACGAGCGAAGTGGGCCATTGTTCGAAGCCTTTTGGAAAAGCAGGTGGATGTCGTGGTCAACTATCTTCCTGTAGGGAGTGAGGAAAATACACTCTTTTATGCAGAGTGTTGCCTAGAGGCAGGATGTGCATTCGTGAATGCGATCCCCGTATTTGTTTCAAAAAGTTATGGGGATCGCTTTAAAAGAGCAGGTCTTCCTATCCTTGGCGACGATATCAAATCCCAAGTCGGGGCAACCATCATTCATCGGATGTTAACCAAGCTGATGGAAGACAGAGGACAACGGATCAAACACTCTTATCAGTTGAATATAGGAGGCAATACCGACTTCCTCAATATGCTGGACCGGAACCGGCTGATAAGCAAAAAGATCAGCAAGACCCAATCGGTCCTCAGTCAGATCAACAGAACGGAATTCGATCCCCTGAATCTGTGCATTGGGCCGAGCGATTATGTCCCATGGCTGAAGGATAACAAAATCTGCTTTCTCAGGATTGAGGCCGAACAGTTTGGAGGAGTCCCGATGAATATTGAAGTGAGGCTTTCCGTGGAAGATTCCCCCAACTCGGCAGGAGTGATGATGGATGCCATCAGGGCAGCCAAGGTTTCATTGGATCGAGGGCTCTCGGGACCCATCATCGAGGCCAGCGCCTATCTATTCAAATCCCCTGTTAAGCAATACGACGACCATGAGGCAAGAGAGTTGCTAAGACGCTTTGCAGAACCTCAACCCAAATTCAATGAGGCCATCCAAGAAGAATCTTATTTGAGGGTGACCAAATCGGCTTTGGTTTGATTGGAGGAAGTTCAGGAGGGGAAAAATGAAGATCGCCATGATGTCAGCATGGAATACAGATTCGGGAGTTTCCGTTCATGCTGAGTTGATCGGTCGGCAGTGGATCCACATGGGGCATTCCTTGCAAATCTTTACTTTTTTTGAACATGATTTTCATGGAACCACCCGGGTGGGTAAAGATGAAGAGTATGTGGTGAGGTGTTTTACCACCTCCAAACATTCCCATCCCTCCCTTGATCCAAGGCCCATCCTTTCAGGGGATTATGAGATTTTTGTGGTTCAAGATCTTGGGATGTTGCCGATGGATGAATTGGCTAAGGTCTTTCACCATATCAAAAGGAAAGTTCCAACTGTATCCATTATCCACGATAACCAACCCTCCTCCAATCCTTCCTTTTATCAATTTGAATGGGATAGGATTGTCTGTTTTGATCAACGCTATGAGGCCTTCCTCCGAAAGTATCATCCCCCCGATAAGATTCAAATCATTCCTTTCCCTTGCCATCCGATAAGAAAAGGGGATCAGAGGGAGGCCAGAAGAAAGTTAGGGCTTCCCCTTGAAAAGAAGATTCTGTTGATATTTGGTCAGAGAATCAAAGAACACCTTCCGTTGTTTCCGGTTATCCGCGAATTGGGATCAGAGATTTCGCCTCTTCTTCTCATCGTTTCCCAGAAGGATTTGGATGAACTTCAATCGGTCGATGGAATTGAGATGGAGGTTCGAAGGGAATCTCCAGCCCTGGACTTACTTTACGACTATCTCCATGCATCGGATGTCCTGATCCTCCACCGCAATCCCTGCGAAGGGGTGGTGGTCTCAAGCACAGCCTTTCAATGCCTTGGATCGGGTTGTCCAATCCTGGCTGGAGCCTCCCCCTTTTTTGAGACTTTAAGGGGAGTGGTGGTGACCTATTCTCATCCTCAGGAGTTTAAAGAACTACTCATGGACCTCTTATCGAAAGGGGAGAGGTATCGAAATTATCTAAATGCCATGGAGGAGTTTGTCAGAAGAAACTCAGCAGAAGTCATTGCCAGGCAGTACCTCGATCTTTTTCAGTCTCTTAGAGAAGAGAGGAGGAGTTCGATCCCTATTCCCAAAAGGGAGGATTCGGCCCTTCTTCGTAGGGTGATGGCTTCGTAGTCAAAGGAGGTGAAGGAGATGATTTCCTTTGTATCGACTTTTCCTCCGGCCATGTGCGGAATTGGAACCTACACCCATTACTTGACCAGAAATATGCCTAAAGGGAAGTGGGAGGTGATCGCTTTTCAATTGGATGAATTCTCCCGTTGTCAAAGAGAAGTTGAAGTGAAAGAGAATGATTCTGTCAAGTATCACCTCTCCCTTGAAAACCCTTCTCTTCCCCAAACGATCAGGGGTGAGGTGGTATGGTTTCAACACTCTTTTGGGATGTGGGGGAGAACCAATGCCCCCTTTTTAAAGTTGATTGAAGAGGGCAAGAGAAAGGGGAGGAAGGTTGGGGCGAGTTTCCACACCATCCATTTTCAGTCCAAAGAAACCCCCTGGGGAATGCAAGAGAAAGAGGTAGAACTTCTGAGGGAGGCTTTGCCTCTATTGGACTTCATCACCGTCTTTACTATAGGGGCCCGCCAGGCAGTGACAAGGGCATTCCCCCAATATCAGGACAAGGTTCTGGTTCTAAGGCATGGAATCCACCACTATCCAAGGGTGAGTAAGGAATATGCCAGGGAGAAACTCTTTGACTATCTTTCCCATTTACCCTCTCTTCCTAACTCTGAAAAGATCAGGCTGAAAGGATTTGGAAAAACCTTCCTCCATAAGGAGGTACTATTAATTGGAAATTATGGATTCATCACCCAGGATAAGGACCCTCTTCAACTTTACGAAATAGGAATGAGGATTAGAGAGGGACTTCCAAAGCATCGGGTGATTGTTCTATTTGTTGGAAAGATCCAGGAAAGAAAGGATAAAAAAAGAGAGGCTTACCTCCCTATCCTGGAGGCGCTCCGATCGGTTCATGATGGGAAGGAAAATCTCTTCTACGAAGAGTATCTCCCGGAAGAGCTCTTTCCATTAGCCTTTAAGGCCTTAGATGTTGCCGTATTCTGGTGCAGTAATGCCACCCAATCCGGGAGGATGGCCCATGCTCAAGGAACAGGGGTGGCTATCGCTGGCCGAAACCTTGAGGGGATTGGGGAAACCCTTGCCCTGTCGGGACTTCCCTCTGCACAAACCATCGAGGAAATTTCTGATCAGATCGTAAAAATCATAAAAAACCCAAATCTCTGGAAAATGATGGAGGAGAAGAACAACTGGTTTACACACCAATACTCATTTCGGAATCAGGCCCACAAACATCTTCTCTTAGCAGAGGCTGTTAGAGATGGAGCGAAGTTTCCGATTCTGGATGAGGAGGCAAGAGATGACTCCTATCTTGGAAAGGTTAGCCATTGGGGATCTAAGGGATTTGGAGAATTTAGACAATGGAGTGGGATGTGTGCTCAACGTGGCTGAGGAGATTGAGGTAAATCCTCATCCCCTTGACTATAAGAAGATCCCATTGAAGGATGGCAGGATCATCCCTCCCCAAAAGATGCGGGAGGCGATCTTATGGATTCGAGATCGGATTGGCTCTAAAAAGGTTCTTGTTGCCTGCCATTATGGGGTTGGACGATCTGCCTCTATCGTGATTGGCTACCTCTGTAGCCTTGGGTTTGGGTATCAAGAGGCCCTTGAATTTGTCTCCTCCAAAAAACCTAAGATCACCCCCATGCCTCAACTTGAAGAGACGATCAAAAAAAGCCTTCAGGGTTCAAAGGAGATGATCCGATGCATATCGCCATGATGACTGCCTGGAATACCGATTCTGGAGTAGCCGTCCACGCAGAACCCATTGGGAAGGCATGGCGTGAGATGGGACATGAGGTGACCATCTTCTCCCATGTGACCTATGATTATCATGGAGAAGGGTTTACCTCAAAGGATGAGGATTATGTGATCCGATGTATTGGAACCCAACGGACCAATTTCCTTGACCCCCGCCCCATCCTTACCTCCAATTTTGATGTCCTTGTGGTTCAGGATCTCAGGATGCTCCCCGTAGATAACCTCGCAAGGATATTTCCCCTTCTGAGGAATCGAGCAAGGATGGTCCATGTGGTCCACGAGAATAGGCTTCCAGAAGAGGCATGGTTTTATCAGTTCGTCTGGGATGGGGTGATCTATTTCGATGAGAGACAGGAGTTTCTTAAAGAGGTTTACCCTAATGCAAAACTGATCCCCTTTCCCTGTTTTCCGGTTCGAAGGGGCGATCAAGTGGAAGCCCGAAAGAGACTTGGTCTTCCCTTCGATAAAAAGATTATTTATGTCTTTTGCCACAGGGGATATGAACCCTTCCTCAGGGATTTACCAAGAGAACTCTATGGCCAGGCCATTCTGCTTTTTGTGGTTCCCCCCAATTATCAAATGGTCGAAAGGGGAAGAATTCCTCCCTGGATGATGATTCGTGAAGAAAAAGTCCTCTCCAAAGAGAGATTTGACGACTACCTCTTTGCCTCGGATGTGGTTATTTTCCACAAATTTCAGAGCCTCTTTCTGGGCGTTGTCTCCTCAACCGCCTTTCAGGCTCTTGGGGCAGGGTGTCCCATCCTCGTGCCAGGGGAGTCAGATTACTTTAAACCCCTTGAGAATGAAGTTCTTCACTACCATGATGTTCAAGACCTTGGGGAGCAGTTGGTGGACCTTCTAATTAAGGACGGAGAAAGGAGGAGGTTTGTCATTGATCAGGCAGATGGTTTTTGCTCTGTGAATTCCCCACAAATCATGGCGAAGCGATTTATCGATTTTTTCGTAGAATTAGGGAGACCGAGATGCAGATAGCCATCCATGAAAAGGATTATCCCATTGGTCCATTTAAAGATTATAGGAGAAACCCCATCCTGAGGCCTACAGAGGGGTTTCAGTCGGAGAAGGTCTACAATCCTTCGGTATGGAAGGAGGGAGGGAAGTTTTTTATGCTCTATCGCGCGGAGACCTCTGATGGCCTGACGGGCAGGATTGGCTTGGCTGAGAGTGAGGATGGGTTTCATTTCACCTGTCGGAAAGAACCTGTTCTCACTCCTGGAGATGATTTTGACCGAGGGGGATGTGAAGACCCAAGGGTGGTTAAAGTTGGGGAGAATTATTATCTCACCTACGTGGGCAATAGTCTCAGGTATCATGTTTCAAATATCTGTATCGCCCACTCCAAAGACCTGATCCACTGGACCAAACAGGGTTCTGTCCTACGCCCCCGACCAGGGGCATGGAATAGTGGACAGTTGAAGGCAGGGGTGATCGTTCCAGAGAAAATCAATGGAAAATTTGTGATGTATTATATGGGGGAAGAAAGACCCTGGACCACTGCCATTGGCATTGCCTATTCCGAAGATCTTAAGAACTGGTTTGAACCCATCGAAAAACCGGTCCTCACCACCCGGCCTGGATATTTTGATTCCCAGGGGGTAGAACCCGGTCCAACTCCTATCCTTTCAGAAGAAGGAATCTTTCTTATTTACAATGGGTGGGGAGTGGATTGCATTTACAAACCTGCAGGAGTTTTATTCTCCAGGAGAGACCCCACCACCATTTTGTGGAGAAGCGATGAGCCCCTGTTGAGCCTAAAAAGAGACTATGGAGCGGATTATGGGGAGGGGAACCACTGTGTAGCGGAAGGATTGGTCAGAGAGGGGAGACGCTGGTTCTTATATTATGGAGCAGCCGATCGATTTGTTTGCTTAGCCACCTATGAGTTTTAGAGAGAAAGGAAGAGGAGACAGATGTTAAGGCGCTTCATTAAAAACCCTATCTTAAAGCCAAGGAGACAGAATGACTGGGAGTCAAAACTGGTCTTCAACCCAGCCGCCATTTATAAGAATGGGCTCTTTCACCTCCTTTACCGGGCGGTTGGGGACGATGAAATTTCGAGGATCGGTTATGCGGTGAGTGCGGATGGATATGAGTTCTTCAGGTTTGATAAGCCTGTCTTTACCCCAAGAGGGGTTGCGGAGAGTAAGGGGTGCGAAGATCCAAGGATTGTCTGTCTCGAAGGTAGATTCTATATGACCTATACCGCCTATTCGAATAAAGGGGTGAGGGTTTCCTTGGCAGCCACCCAAAACTTCATCCAATGGGAAAGGTATGGGGTGGTCCTTCCGAACATGGAGAACAAGGATGCAGTCCTGTTCCCAGAGAAGATCAATGGCCAATATGTGATGCTTCACAGACCGATGGATCCTCCCCGAAGCATCTGGATCGCCTATTCGGATGAGCTTCTCAGGTGGGGGGATTTTAAAAAGGTCATGGAGCCTATTCCAGGGAGGTGGGACGGAGTGGGGATTGGTTCAGCAAGCCCACCGGTAAGAACGGAGAAGGGGTGGCTACTCATCTATCATGGGATCGATAAAGAGAATATATATCGGTTGGGGGTTGCCCTTCTCGATTTAAACGATCCTTCTCGGGTGATCGGAAGATACCCTGATCCTATCCTTCAACCCGAAGAGGATTATGAACTTCGAGGGGAAGTGCGGGAGGTGGTTTTTGGGTGTGGCATCTGTGAGGTTGAAGACAAATATTTTGTCTACTATGGGGCTGCGGATAGGGTGATCTGCGGCGCCACTGCAGAAAAGAGGGAATTATTGAGTCTGTTTTAAAAGCCATAAGAGGTGAGAAAGATGAAGATTACGATGATGAGTCGATGGAACATCCCCTGTGGAGTATCGATTCATGCCGAACTGGTTGGAAGGGCTTGGGTAAAGATGGGTCATGAGCTGAGTGTCCTCGCTCCAGTGGAATGGGAGGGATACCAGAGCGATTTAGATGAGCCTTACGTCAAAAGATGTTATCGCTTGCCCAAACCCAATCGAAAAGAGGGATATTTCTTTAACCCAGAACCCTTCACCCATTTAGAGGCGGATGTGTTTGTCGTCCAGAACCTTGAAATTCTTCCCATGGAAGACCTCTTAAAGGTCTATCCCATTATTCGAAAAAAGTGTAAAACCGTTTTTATTGTCCACGAAGGGAAGCCTCCGAAAGACCCCATCTTCTATCAGTTTGAATGGGATGCCATCGTCTGCTTTGATGAGAGGTATCAACGGTTTCTAAAAGAAATTTACCCTGAGGAAAAGATATCAATCATTCCCTATCCCTGCCATCCCATCCACCATGGAGATAAAATGGAGGCGAGGAAGAAACTTCATCTTCCTCTCGATAAAAAGATCATCTTCAACTATGGAATAGGGGTTTATCGTCACCTCCATCTTCTTCCAACGATTAGACGGGTGAGCAAAGATTATCCGCTTCTTTTTCTCACCCTGACCCACATCCCGGATTGGTATGAACTTTTTGAGGCGGTAAAGTCTATTTATCCCTTCATTGATTTAAGAAAGGGAGATATCCCGATCAGAGACCTCTACACCTACCTTCATGCCTCCGATGCCTTGCTCGTCCACAAGGATTCGGCAGAGGCGATTGTAGTTCCCTCTACCTCCTTTCTCTGTCTGGGGTCAGGTTGCCCCATCCTGGCCTATGATACCAACTTCTTCGAGAGCTTCAAACAAGAGGTCTTGAAATACAGTGAATTGGGACCGGCATTGAAAGAGGTTTTTGAGGGAAGTGAAAGGGTGAAGGCTACTTTACAAAAAGCGGAAGACTTTGTAAAGAAAAACTCCTCTTGGGTGATCGCAGAGAGATTGGTCAAACTTTTTGAGTCTCTTCTGGAGAAAAAAATATTTACCTTTCAAGATGGAGGAAGAACAAAAGATTCTTATGGCATCCGGGTTTAGTGAAGGAACCCCCAAGAATGTCCTAAGCGAAGAGAGACCCTGGGGAGGATTCTTAGTTCTCGAAGAACAACCCACCCATAAGGTCAAACGGATCTGGGTGAACCCAGGACAACGCTTGAGCTATCAGAAGCATCAACTTCGGAGCGAACATTGGGTCATTATCTTGGGAGATGCGAAGGTGACCGTGAATGGAAAAGAGTTCTCTTTAAAAGCAGGAGATTCCATTGATATCCCTCTGGGGTCAGCTCATCGAATTGAGAATATCGGATCCGTTCCCCTCTCTTTTATTGAGATCCAGAGGGGGGAAGATTTTTCAGAGAATGATGTCATCCGACTCGAGGATGATTACGGCAGGGTCAACTGACCTGGGGGAAAACGGTGAAGGATAGACAGTTGATCGGATTAAACTATTGGCCCATCGATTCAGCCACAACCTGGTGGCATCGGTTTGATGAAGCGGTGGTGGAAGAAGATTTTTCGAGAATGAAAGAGGCGGGGTTTGAGGTCGTCAGGGTCTTTCTCCTCTGGGAGGATTTTCAACCCCTCCCTCGTAGGGTTTCGACCAGAACCCTTGATCATCTTGTTTCAGTGATGGAGATCGCCTCTAAAAGGAAGATTCAAATCTTGCCCACCCTCTTCACCGGGCATATGAGCGGGATCAATTTCCTACCTCCATGGATGCTGGATCTTGGAGAAGGGAATGGCCGTTTTCCAGTCTTTTCAGAGGGAAGGAAGAGAAAGAATAAGGTTCAAAATTTTTATAAGGATAGGGAACTCAAAGAGGCACAGAAATTTCTGATCAGGGAAGTCTCCAATGCCCTTAAAGGTCATCCCGGCCTCTGGGCCTGGGACCTTGGCAATGAACCCTCCAACCTTATTCTTCCCGATTCTAAGGAAGAGGCTCTGACATGGCTTGAGGAGATGGTCTCTGAGTTAAAGAGGACAGATGAATCGGTACCTGTGACATTGGGGCTTCATCAAGAGGATTTGGAAGAGGACCGGAAGATGGGGCCAGGGGAGGTGGGGAGGTTCTGTGATTTTCTCTCCATTCATGCCTATTCCATCTATGCCCCCTGGGCGGATCATCAAAAGGATGAAGAAGTCGTTCCCTTTTTAGGCCTTCTGACCCAATGGCTCGGTTCAAAAGAGGTCTTGATAGAAGAAGTGGGGATTATAGAGAGTCTCTTTGGAAAAATCTCCCCTACTGTGAAAACCAGCATGAGAGATATTTTGGGTTTTTTTATGAAGACCGATCCCCCAAGCCATTTCTGTTGCTTTTGAAAGAATTAAAAGAAGAAAGAGTAAGAAAACCTCCTTCCTTCGAATGGGTGGATATTCCGAGAGAGGAATATTTCAAGGACCCAAAAGTCCATCTTGAAAGACTCTATCGGAGGTTTAAAGAGCAAGGGGTGGGGGAGAGGAGGTGAAGAAAGATGGTCATTGCGATTATGGCTGGAGGATCAGGAACCCGTTTCTGGCCTGTGAGCAGGCAGGTTCTGCCAAAACAGTTTTTATCCATTTATGGCTCAGCCCCCCTCATCTATGAGACCTATAAAAGGGTAGCCCGGATCGTGGGCGATGAGAAGATCTTCTTGGTCATTAATCGAAAACATCGTCCCCTCGTCCAAGAGCTCTTCGCCCACCATTCGGTCCGTATCCTTGAAGAACCGGAGGGGAAAAACACTGCCCCTTGTGTGGGTCTGGTTTCCCTCTGGGCCGAAAGAGAGTTTGGCGACCAACCCCTTGCCATTCTTCCATCGGATCATTATATTAGGCAGGAAGAACTCTTTACAGACGCACTTCGAAGTGGCCTTTCCTTTGCTGAAAGAGGGGGGATTGTCACCTTGGGAGCGATTCCCACTTATCCGGAAACAGGGTACGGATATATCGAGAGGGGAGAGGAGATTTTTATTTCCTCCCCGAGGATTTCGATCTATGAAGTCAAGCGGTTTATTGAAAAACCTGATCTCGAAAGAGCAAAATCCTATCTCAACTGTCAAAATTTCTTCTGGAATATGGGGATCTTTATTTTTAAACCTAAGATAATCCTTTCTGAAATCAAACTCCATTTACCCCCATTGGGAGAGGGGCTCTCGAGGGTGGCAAAGGCCATGGGGTCAAACCATTATGAATCGGTTCTTGAGGAAGTCTATTCAACCCTTTCTCCTATTTCATTCGATTATGGCATTATGGAGAAGACCTCTGAAAAGATTTATGTCATTCCGGGTGATTACGGATGGAGTGATGTAGGAAGCTGGAGTGCTCTTCTCCAGATCAAGGAGAAGGAGAGAGATTCTCATGGGAACTTGGTTCAGGGAAATGCAATTCTCTTGGATACAGAAAATTCCTTAATCTATTCGAAGAATGGGAGATTGATAAGTGTCCTTGGACTAAAGGATATGTTAATCGTCGATACGGAGGATGTGCTATTGATTTCCCACCTTGAGCGGTCTCAGGAATTGAGGAGGTTTCCTGAAATATTGGCCCGACGCGGATGGAATCAGTGGGTATAGAGGAAAAGGACCTTGAACCCTTAGAGGGGCCTGTCCGAATTCAAAAAGATTTATCAACCCTACTCCAATTGCGAGGGAGGGAGAGGATGGAGGCGATTCTGTCTTCAGAGAGTCCCCGAAGTCTCTTTCAGGCCCTTCAAGAGGAGGAGGCCTACTTTACCATTAAAGAGATTGGAGAACAGGATGCTCTGCCCCTTCTTTCGCTGATGTCCCCCACCCAATGTCAATATCTCCTTGACCTTGAACTCTGGAGAGGCTATGAGATTCAACTGGAAAGGCTGGAACATTGGCTTCCTTTATTGCTCTCCTGTGATCAGGAGGCTATTCGCCAATGGCTTCGATCCATCGAGATTGATACGCTTTTACTCATTCTTAAAAACACGATTCGAATCCATCTTAAGGAGGGTGGGGAAGGGATTGAAACCCCGAGGGAAGAAATTCCACATTTTACCTTGGATGGAACCTATTTCATTGAAGTCCTAAACCCTACTCTCGAAGAGCCCATCGAAAGACTCTTAAGGGATTTAGCCGATTTGGATTTCAATCTCTATCGAAGAGTCCTTGAACAGGTGGATGCTGAGATCAAGGCTGAACTTGAAGAGAGGGTACTCCATTTTAGGGAGGCAAGGCTTGAAGACAAAGGGTTTCCTCCGATGGAGGAGGCCCTATCCCTCTATCAATACCTCAATCCAAAAAGGCTCAAAAGGATGCTGGAAGAGAAAGAGATTTATTTTCCCGAGCCGATGGAAATCTCTCCCCCTCCTTCCTTTCCGATGGTTCTAAAAGATCAGGATCTGTTTTTTTCACTCTGTCTCAGGGAGATGGAGGAAGGGGCTCTCATGGATCGACTCAAGATGGAGTTAACCTATATGGCCAATCAAGTGATGATTGCGGACCAGCCCGAAAGAATAGATTTTTCAAGCCTTCAGGGAAGCCTGAGGAAGGTGGGAGGATTTCTTAGCATTGGTCTGGAGTTGCTCTCCGAAGGGGATATCCAAAAGGCGAGAGATTGGATTGAACGAACTCCATTGAAATTTATTTTTCAAGTCGGCTATGGTTCTTGCCTTGAACTAAAATGGAAGGCCGAAAAGATATGGAAGAAAGGGTGGTTTTCTGGAAAGGGGATCCCCACCTCCTTTTTGGGTTCTCCATGGGAGGAAAGAATCCTGGGTCTTATGAGGAAGAGGCCCCTTTTCTATGATGATAGAGGTGAAGAAGGTTATAGGGAGTTTCGTTCCCTCAAAGAGATTCAGCTTCTCCATCGAGATTTGGAGCTCATTGAGTTCATCGGAAAAGTGCTTTCTACCCTTCCTCCATTTTCCCATTCGGATGGTCTTTTATGGAAGGGAGTAATCCTTAAGGCCTTTAGGGATGAGACGATGAAACAATCTCTTCAACGAAGGGGTGAGCCTACGGAAGGGAGGGGGAAGAGAAAGGAGAAGGAGGACCCTTTTAAAAGCTGGGTTTCCCAGCGGGTTGAAATAGGAGAAAAAGAGGACCCTCTCTTAAATGAGATCGCCACAGTGGTTCTTAAGGAAATGGAGATGGGAACCTAAACCCGTTTTCAGCCGTTCAGAATGAGAACTAAGAAAAAATGCTTGAAGATTTTTTGGGGAAAAATTAAATTATTCCTGCCCGAAGAGGAAGGGGTAATCCATTCAAAGGAGGAGGAGAAAGATGAATGAGGCGGCTTTAAACCTTCCACCTGCAAAATGGCAGACCTGCGTCACTACGGTGAAATGCGATTTAATTGATGAGTATGTTACCATCATGGTCAAAAATGATTGGGCCTCAAGTTGCACCTGGTACAACCAGTTCAAGACCTCGGCTTCAGGAGATCAAAGGAGGATCAAACCTGACCGGAAGACCCGGAGTAAGATCGCCTTGTGCCAGGGCCCCCTCTGTTCCTATGTAGTGGGTTACCGGGATAAGTTGATCCAGGAGGAACAGAGGGTTACCTCTTAGTTTGGATAGGTCTGACCATTCAAATCGATTTTAATAAACCCCTTGCCCCAAAGACCCTTTTGAGTCTGTCGAATGTGTATCAACCCTTCCCTTGAGAGAAAAAGGGTGATCGAATAGGGCCAATCACCCTCTGAGAAAGTCTCTCCTGATAAATTTACCTTGAAATTCTAAAAATAGTGTGGAGAGAAGAATCTCAAAAATGGTTTCAACCCATGAGGGAAAGTCTTCTCGATCCTTGATTCTTGCCGAGAGTTTTAGTATAGTGAATAAAACCTCATCGGATGATAGGCTGATGAAAAGGAGAAAGAGAGAGCAGGTCATTCAGAAGTTTCCCCATCGATGTCCATACTGTGATCAGACCGTCTCTTATGAAAAGATGGATTTGAAATTAGGGGAAAACGAGATCGAATGTCCAGGGTGTAAAAGGAAATATATCAAGGTGGTCATCGACTCGGCCCTTGAATCATGATAACCCTTTTCCTTTCTCCTTGTCTTGGTGGGGGACTGGTCGGTTGAAATTTTAGGTCGGAAGAAGATGCAAAGACATTTTCCCTCTCATTTTAGGAATCGCCTTCTTACCCCTATTCAATATGTCAAGGGTGTGGGTCCCAAACTGGCGAGGCTCTTTGAAAAGAAAGGGATCCGGACCGTAGAGGATGCCCTCTATTTTTTCCCCCGTTGTTATGAGGATAGGAGGAACCTAAAAACCATTTCAGAGTTGAAACCGGGAAGCCTTGCTACCGGATTTGGTGAAATCATCATTTCAGGTTTTGTTTTTTACCAAAATAAGAGGAAAAAGGTGTTCGAGGCAGTGGTGGGGGATGGAACAGGTTCCCTTACCTTGAAGTGGTTTCATGGAAACGGAAAATATTTGAAAGAGAGGTATCAAAAGGGGCGAAGGTTAATCTTTTCAGGAGAGGTGAGATGGTTTAACAACCAGAGGGAGATCCACCATCCGGATGTGGAGATCGTAGAGGGAGAGATCGAAGAGGATTACTTGAACTTTAAGCGAATCGTCCCCATCTATTCTGAAACAGAGGGGCTCCATCAACGAACGATGAGAAGGTTGATGAAGAACATCCTGGACGGATTTGCGAATGAACTTTCAAGTCCAATTCCCCAAGAGATTGTGAGGCGGCAGAATCTTATCGATTTTAGAGAAGCCTTTCAACGAGTTCATTTCCCACCGGAAGGAGAATCCATTGAGGCCCTCAACCTTTATCGATCAGAGGGACATCGACGGATTATTTTTGATGAATTTTTCTTCCTAGAATTGGGGCTGGCTTTGAAGAAAAGAGGAGTAGTCTTGGAGCCAGGGATACCATTCAAAACGGATGGGGAACTGTCCAGAAGGTTACTGAAAGACCTCTCGTTTCAGTTAACCGAGGCTCAGGTGAGGGTTTTATCAGAAATCCGAGAGGATATGAAGAAGCCCCATCCTATGAACCGCCTGATTCAAGGGGATGTTGGGAGCGGGAAGACCATCGTTGCCCTTCTGGCCTGCTTGGATGTAATCGAGAATGGCTATCAGACGGCCATTATGGCACCCACAGAGGTTTTGGCAGAACAGCACTACCTGAATATCCACCGGTGGGTGGAACCCTTAGGGGTGAAGGTGGCTCTTCTGACCAGCAATATTAAAGGAGTGGAGAGGGAAGATCTCTATTGTCGAATTAAAGAGGGGAAGGTTCACCTGGTGATTGGGACCCATGCGGTCATTCAGGAGGCTGTTGAATTTAACCAATTGGGTCTCGCCATCATTGATGAACAACATAAGTTCGGGGTCATTCAAAGAGGGTTGCTGAAAAAGAAAGGAGAGAATCCCGATATTTTGGTGATGACTGCAACCCCCATCCCAAGAACCCTTGCGATGACCCTTTATGGAGATCTTGATATTTCGTTGATCGATGAGATGCCCCCAGGGAGAAGACCTGTGGAGACGAAGGTCTATCCAGAATCTGCGAGATCAAGAGTTTATAGAATCATTGAAGAAGAGGTGAGAAAGGGTCGTCAGGCTTTCATCGTCTATCCCTTAGTGGAGGAGTCCGAAAAGATGGACCTCAGAGATGCCACCCGAATGGCCGAGCATCTTCGAAAGGAGATCTTTCCTCAGTTTCGAATAGGTCTCCTTCATGGCCGAATGAAGAGCGATGAGAAAGAGGAGATTATGTTGGAGTTTAAGAAGGGAGGGATTCAGATCCTGGTGGCCACTACGGTCATTGAAGTGGGGATTGACATCCCCAATGCATCGGTGATGGTGATAGAACATGCAGAGCGATTCGGGCTATCCCAACTCCATCAGTTGAGGGGGAGGATTGGCCGAGGACAATACCCTTCCCAATGCATTCTTCTCTATAACTATCGGTCTTCAAGGGAGGCAAAAATTAGGCTTCAGGCCATGGAACGGACCCATGACGGTTTTAGGATTGCGGAAGAAGACCTTCGATTGAGAGGGCCAGGAGAATTTTTTGGAATTAAGCAGTCCGGATTTCCAGAGTTTCGAGTGGGTGATCTCCTGCGGGACACGGCCATCTTAATTGAAGCCAGAAAGGAGGCCTTTGGGCTCGTCCAGGAAGATCCTGGCTTGGAGGATCCCTCTCATTCGGGATTGAAGAAGGGAGTCCTAAGCAGGTGGAAGGGAAGACTGGAACTGGCTACGATCGGTTAATAGGAATTGAAAAGGAAGGGGAGATATGTTAACCCTTTCATCGAATGGGTAGATTTTACTGAAACCACGAACCAGAGCTCATCGAAAGGAGAGTAAAAGAAGATGGACTATTTTCGTCCTGAGGTTTCTACCTTCCCCCGGATGACCAGGCTTCCCCCTTATATCTTTGGCATTGTGAATCAGTTAAAGATTGAGGCGAGACGAAGAGGGGAAGATGTGATTGACCTCGGTATGGGGAACCCGGATCTTCCCACTCCAAAGCACATCGTCAATAAATTGATTGAAGCGGTAAGGAATCCCAGGAACCATCGCTACTCGGCCTCAAAGGGAATTTATAAACTTCGTCTAGCAATGGCGGAGTGGTATAGAAGACGCTATGATGTAGAGATTGATCCAGAATCAGAATGTGTGGTCACCATTGGGGCAAAAGAAGGACTTGGCCACCTGGCTTTAGCCACCCTGGGGCCTGGGGACGTGGTCCTCGTTCCTGACCCAACCTATCCCATCCACGCCTATTCTGTAGTGATCGCAGGAGGAGACCTTCGATCCATCCCCTTAGTAGGGGAAGGCGATTTTTTTACGAGGCTGCTAACCGCTACCAAACAGACCTGGCCTAATCCAAAGATGCTCATTGTCAGCTTTCCCCACAACCCGACAACCAAGGTCGTGGCTCTCGATTTCTTTGAAAAACTAGTAGATTTTGCGAAAGACCACCATCTCATGATCGTCCACGACCTGGCCTATGCCGATATCGTCTTTGATGGCTACAGGGCTCCCAGCCTCCTTCAGGTGAAGGGGGCCAAGGAGGTGGGAGTGGAGTTTTTCTCCCTTTCAAAGAGTTACAATATGCCTGGATGGCGAATTGGGTTTGCAGTGGGAAATGCAGAGATGCTGGCTGCCCTGGCAAGGCTGAAGAGTTATTTCGATTATGGCATTTTCCAGCCTATTCAAATTGCAGCCATCATTGCCCTCAACGAGGATCAGGGTTGTGTCCAAGAGACGGTAGAGATCTACCGAAAGCGGAGAGATACACTAATAAACGGCTTGAGGCGGATTGGCTGGGAGGTTGAGAAACCAAAAGGCACGATGTTTGTATGGGCAGAGATTCCCGAACCCTTTCAAAAAATGGGATCAGTCGAATTTTCAAAATTACTCCTGAGGGAGGGGCTGGTTGCTGTCTCTCCAGGAGTTGGGTTTGGAGAATATGGAGAGGGATTTGTAAGATTTGCTTTGGTAGAGAATGAAGCCAGGATCAAACAGGCTGTCAAAGGGATCAGGAAGGTTCTGAAAAAAGGATAGGGAATATGAAAGAGATAAAAGTGGGCCTCATCGGTTTTGGGACAGTTGGGACTGGAGTGGTTAAGATCCTTCAGAAAAACTCTAAACTGATTGAAAAGAGGATGGGTGCCAAAATCGTTTTGAAAAGGGTTGCAGATATCGACTTGGAGACCCCAAGGGGGGTAAATTTGAAACCCGGCATTCTCACCCAAAGGGCAGAAGAGGTGATCAACGATCCTGAGATCCAGATCGTGATGGAGTTAGTTGGAGGTATGGAACCGGCCAAAACTTACATCCTTCAGTCCATCCGGAATAAGAAGCATGTGGTCACTGCAAACAAAGCCCTTCTCGCCCTCCATGGGGATGAGATTTTCAGAGAGGCCAGCCGATTCGGGGTCGATGTTAATTTCGAGGCCTCCGTGGGGGGAGGAATTCCACTCATTCGCTCCATCAAAGAGGGTTTGGTGGCCAATCGGATCCAGTCCATCGTTGGGATTCTTAATGGGACTTCAAACTATATCCTATCCAAGATGACCGATGAAGGAAGGGATTTTAAAGAAGTTTTAAAGGAGGCAAAAGAGAAGGGTTTTGCGGAGGCTGACCCAACCTATGATATCGAGGGAATTGATGCTGCCCACAAACTGGCCATTCTCATCCGTCTTGCCTTTGGGACATCGATTGAGTTTAAAGAGATCTTTATTGGAGGGATTTCAAGGATAACGCCTCTGGATATCCAATTTAGCCGTGAATTTGGATATCGGATTAAACTCCTGGCGATTGCCAAACTCGACCGAGGAAGGATCGAGGCAAGAGTTCATCCCACCATGATTCCAGAGGGTCACCTCCTTTCCACAGTCGAAGGGGTCTTTAATGCAATCTATATTAAGGGCGATGCCATTGGCCCAACGCTCTTCTATGGCCAGGGAGCAGGACAGATGCCCACAGGAAGCGCGGTGGTGAGTGATCTCGTTGAATTAGGGAGGAATCTACTCACCAGAGCCGCTGGACGCCGAGTCCCTCTCCTTTCCTTTCAGGATTCTGCCATTGAGAAGATTCCCTTGAAGAGGATGGAAGAGGTAATTCTGCCCTATTACATGAGATTTTCCGCTCTGGACCGACCAGGGGTTCTCTCGAAGATATCGGGAATCTTAGGAAAGAATGAGATCAGCATCTCGGCAGTGATTCAGAAAGGAAGGCAGGTCAACGGTGCGGTTCCCATCGTGATGATGACCCATGAAGCCAAAGAGGCAAATGTCCATAAGGCACTTAAAGAGATTGATCGATTGGGTGTGATCTTGGGAAAGACCATGTTTATCCGAGTAGAAAATGAATTGGAGTAACATCATTTCAAATTTCAGATCGCAGATTGAAAATTGAAAAATCCAATTTGAAATTTGAGATCTGAAATTGGGGTGAAGGATGTGGCGAGGTGTGATTCGGGAGTATTGGGATTTTTTACCCGTCCAGAAGGAGGAATCTATTGTCACCCTCCTCGAAGGGAATACCCCTCTTATCCCTTCCCATCGAATTCATAAGGAGAAAATTCCAGAGATCGAACTCTACTTTAAATACGAAGGATTAAATCCAACCGGTTCTTTTAAAGATAGGGGAATGACAGTAGCCGTCTCCATGGCCAAGGAGATGGGTTCAAAGGCCATCATTTGTGCTTCTACAGGGAACACTTCTGCCTCCGCTGCTGCCTATGCAGCCAGGGCAGGGATGCGTTGTTACGTCCTCATTCCTGAAGGGAAGATTGCCCTTGGAAAACTCTCCCAGGCCATAGTTCATGGTGCAAAAGTCATCCAGATAGAAGGGAACTTCGATCAGGCGCTTCAGATTGTGAGAGAGATCTCAGAGACAGAACCGATTACTTTGGTTAATTCCCTCAACCCCTTTCGGATTGAGGGCCAGAAGACAGCCTCCTTTGAGGTCATTGACCACCTGGGAGGTGTTCCGACTTATCATGCTTTACCCGTGGGAAATGCAGGCAATATTACCGCCTATTGGAAGGGATATAAGGAGTATTGGGAAAAGGGTAGGACGGAAAGGCTTCCCATAATGTTAGGTTTTCAGGCAGAGGGAGCTGCTCCCATTGTGAGGGGGAAGGTCGTAGAAAAGCCTGAGACGATTGCAACCGCTATCCGGATTGGAAACCCTGCCAGTTGGAAACAGGCCGTGGCAGCGAGGGATGAATCCGGAGGATTGATCGACATGGTAAGCGATGAGGAGATCTTAAAGGCCTACCAAATGCTCGCAGGGATGGAAGGGATTTTCTGTGAACCTGCCTCTGCCGCCTCTCTGGCTGGTGTGCTTAAACTTTACCAAAAAGGTTTTTTTAGAAAGGGAGATGTAGTGGTATTGACCATTACTGGCCATGGTCTCAAAGATCCGGATACCGCTATACGCATCTGCGAAAAACCCGTCTCTATTCCTCCCCAAAAAGAGGTAGTCTTGAAATATCTAAACCTTTAAAAAGAGATTTGACAGATCGATACCCCTAATAATTCCTTCCCTAAATTTATTCGAACCCCTTTAGCCTTTAAGGATGTTTCAAAAATATTGGCATAACTTTTGCTTGCTTTTAACGATTTTCATTTGACTTTTGTAACTTTTTGGTATATTTAGGTTTTAAGGAAAGATGCTGAAGGATAAAAATATAAAGTATGTGATTGTGGTCGGAGATGGGATGGCCGACTATCCCATAGAAGAGGTGAAGGGAAAGACCCCATTGATGTTGGCTCACACCCCCTATATGGATTGGATGGCAAGCCATGGGATTGTGGGGCGGGTGAGGACCATTCCAAAAGGGTTTAACCCTGGCAGTGAGATTGCCAACCTATCAATCTTTGGGTATGACCCCCTCAAATACTATACCGGAAGAGGTCCCTTAGAGGCAGCCAGTCTTGGGGTAAGACTCCAACCCAATGATCTTGCCTTCCGCTGTAACCTTGTCACATTACGAAATCACAATAACCAGGTCTTCATGGAAGACTTCTCAGCCGGACATATTAAAGACGAAGAGTCCCGTTCAATCATCTCCACTTTAAATCATGAATTAGGGACAGATGAGATTCAATTCTATGCTGGGGTGAGTTACCGGCATCTAATGGTTTTAAAAAAAGGGGCATTGGTCTTTCCAGACCTGGAGAGGTCTCAATTCACTCCCCCTCATGATATCATCGGTCAGGAGGTTTCTCCTTTTCTTCCACAAAGAGAGAATCTAATTTTAACCCTCATGAAAAAATCCCAATTCCTGCTAAAAGACCATCCGATTAACCTCAACCGTCAGTCCAAGGGGCTTAAGCCAGCGAATTCCATCTGGCTCTGGGGTCAAGGGAGATCCCCTAACATGGTGACCCTGAAAGACCGTTTTGGAATCGAAGGGTATGTGATTTCAGCGGTTCACCTTATTAAGGGAATTGGCATCTATGCAGGATTGGAGGCCTTGGATGTTCCAGGGATAACAGGGTACTTTGATACCAATTACGAAGGCAAGGCCCAATATGCCTTGAGGGGTCTCGAGAAAAGGGATTTTGTCTATATTCATGTCGAGGCCCCCGATGAGGCAGGTCATATGGGGGATTTAAGATTGAAAATTGAAGCCATCGAAGCCTTTGACCAGAAGGTGGTTGGGAATCTTTTAAGGGGAATGAGGGGGTTTGAGCGATTTAAAATTCTGGTAATGCCTGATCATCCCACTCCTCTTTCCCTTCGAACTCATGTCGATGACCCTGTTCCCTTTGTAATATATTCGAGTGATTTAAATGAAGAGAAGTATAGGGCAGAAAACTTCGATGAAGTTTCTGCTATGGAGAAAGCCCTCTTTTTTGAGAGGGGGCATGAATTGATCGAATGGTTTTTAACCTCGTCTCGGGAGTGAAATAAGCAATAAATTAGAAAGGAGGATGGACGAAGGACGATGGACGATGAGGATCGTTTAACATCGATTGTTGAGCAGGAGGGAAGGTGGTCAATACAAGGACAAAATATATTTTTATGACTGGGGGAGTAGTCTCTTCGCTGGGAAAGGGACTGGCTTCATCCTCCATTGGAGCCCTGTTAGAACTGAGGGGATTGAAAGTCAATTTCCTCAAGTTCGACCCCTATATCAATGTGGATCCAGGGACGATGAACCCTTTTCAGCATGGGGAGGTCTATGTGACGGACGATGGTGCAGAAGCAGACCTCGACTTAGGACATTACGAACGCTATACCCACGTCCGAACATCAAAGAAGAACAATTTCACCACAGGACAGATTTACGATTCCGTGATTTCCAAGGAGAGGAGGGGAGATTACCTTGGAGCAACGGTTCAGGTAATTCCCCACATCACGGATGAGATTAAGTCAAAGGTCTTTGACCTTGCCCAAGATGTGGATATTGTGATTGTGGAAGTCGGAGGTACGGTCGGCGATATTGAAAGCCTTCCTTTTTTAGAAGCGATTCGCCAAATCCGAGGGGATGTGGGAAGGGAGAATACCCTATATATCCATCTCACCCTGATTCCTTATATCGAGACTGCAGGAGAGCTAAAAACGAAACCCACCCAGCATAGCGTAAAGGAACTTCGGGAGATTGGAATCCAACCTGACATTCTCCTTTGCAGGACGGATCGATTTCTACCGCCTGAGATCAAGTCAAAGATTGCTCTCTTCTGTGATGTGGATAAAGATGCGGTGATCACCGCTAAGAATGTCGATACGGTTTATGAGGTTCCCATCATGTTTCATCAGGAAGGGTTGGACGACAAGATCGTTGAGAAACTTAATATCTGGACAGGTCGTCCCCATTTAAAAGGCTGGGAGCAGATTGTTAAAAAGATAAAGAACCCCCGTTATGAGACTACGATTGCTGTGGTTGGGAAATATGTGAGTTTGACCGAATCCTATAAGAGTTTGACCGAAGCATTGATCCACGGTGGGATTGCTAACGATACCAAGGTAAATCTGAAGTATATCGATTCAGAACAGGTGGAACGGGAGGGTCCAGAATCCCTCTTAAAAGGAGCCAATGGCATCCTTGTTCCAGGAGGATTTGGAACAAGGGGGATTGAGGGAAAGATCAAGGCCATTCAATATGCCCGGGAGAATAGGGTTCCATTTTTTGGGATCTGTTTGGGGATGCAGTGTGCGGTCATTGAGATTGCCAGACACTGTGCCTCCTTGAAGAAGGCCAATAGTACTGAGTTTGATCCCAACACTCCCCATCCAGTCATTTACCTGTTGGAGGAATGGGTGGATCGAGAGAAGAATATCCAGCGCCGAAATGTCAATACTGCAAAAGGGGGGACGATGCGATTAGGTGCTTATCCCTGTCGACTCGAAGAAGAAACCCTTGCTTATGAGGCTTATCGAAAGAAGTTGATTTCTGAGAGACACAGACATCGTTATGAATTTAACAATGCCTACCTGGAACCTCTAAAAAAGGTAGGAATGGTCTTTAGCGGGGTCTCCCCGGATAAGGGGCTGGTTGAGATCGTGGAGTGGAAAAACCACCCGTGGTTTCTTGGGTGTCAGTTTCATCCTGAGTTTAAATCGAAACCCATGGACCCCCATCCTCTTTTTAGAGAATTCATCAGGGCCTCTCTCGGAGGAAGGAGAACTTCGAGTAAGAAGGTAAAGAGGGTGGGGAAGGAGAAGTCTTGATTTAAATTTGGAGGGGAATCGTTGAACGAAATCGATGAGGCAAAAAGGGTATTGAGAGTAGAGGCACAGGCGATCTTAGACCTGGCTGAACGGATCGACGAGAGTTTCTCACGTGCTGTGGAATTGCTCTATCAGTGCAAAGGAAAAGTAATTCTCATGGGAATGGGAAAGTCCGGATTGGTAGCCCGTAAGATTGCTTCCACCTTTGCAAGCACAGGCACCCCTGCGTTTTTTCTCCATCCTGCAGAGGGGTTAAATGGAGATTTTGGAATGCTGGCCAAGGAAGATGTGGTGATTGCCATTTCCAATAGTGGGGAGACACGGGAACTGATTGAAGCCCTTCCCCTGATCAAACGGTATGGAAACCGATTGATCATCCTTAGCGGGAATCCAAAATCGACTCTAGCCAAATCTGGAGATGTCCACCTCAATATCCATGTAAAAGAAGAAGCCTGTCCCTTAGGTTTGGCTCCTACGGCCAGCACCACTGCCACCCTTGCCTTAGGAGATGCCCTTGCGGTGACTCTGATGGTGAAGCGGGGGTTTAAAGAGGCAGACTTTGCTCTGCTCCATCCAGGTGGGGCTTTGGGGAAGAGACTGCTTCTCAAAGTGGAAGACCTCATGCATGTGGGAGAGGCCTTTCCAATGGTTTCAGAGAAGGCCTTGATGAAGGAGGCCATTTTCCAGATTACTTCTAAACGTTTGGGGGTGACCGGGGTCTGTGATCAGGAGGGACGTCTCGTGGGGGTGATTACCGATGGCGATTTAAGGCGGGCCCTTGAAAAGTTTAGCGATCTTCTCAATCGCCAGGCCTCTGAGGTGATGACCCGAAACCCCAAGTGGATTGAGAAAGATGCCTTGGCGGCCACTGCGGTTCAAAAGATGGAAGAATATTCCATTACCTCTCTTTTTGTATTCAACGACCCGTCGGATAGAGTACCAGTGGGGATCATTCACCTTCATGACCTTTTGAGGGCGGGGGTCGTTTAAATAGAATGTGGAATGTGAAATAGGGAGGGTGGAATGAGATGGTCAGGAATCTTTCTTTCCCAAGTTCATATTCCGGAATGAAAAGGCGATGGATGTGAAAAGGCTAAAGATGGCTATTCTATTATCTATTCTCCTGGTCGGAGGGATTGTGCTTGGAAGCCTCTGGTCAAACCTCCTCAGCATAAAATCCTCAGAAAGGACGGAAAGGCTTCCAGAAGTCTCCACCGGAGGCGCTGACATGCGCCTGGAGAAGATTCGATTTGTGGAGGACAAACACGGTCAGAAGACTTGGGAACTTGAGGCCAAATCGATTCAGCATTTTCAGGATCAGAACCTCATGATTTTGGAGGATGTGAAAGTGACGGTCTATCTGAAGGAGGGAAGAATATTGACCCTGACAGGAAAGAAGGGAAAAGTTCACCAGGAGACAAAGGACATGGAATTGATGGGTGATGTCCTGCTTACCTCGAGCGATGGATATCGTCTCAAGACCCATTCCCTTTCCTATCATCATCGGGATAAGATTGTAAAAAGCTCCGATCCAGTTGAAATCGAAGGGGAACAGCTTCGACTCACAGGCAAAGGGATGCGGGTAGAAATGGAGAACAAAATCTTTAAGGTGCTGAGTCAGGTAAAGACCCAATGGAAAGGAAAGGTGAGAGGAATATGAGGTTTGGGTTCAATCTTCTTTGGGTCTTTCTATTCGTTTTTTACTTGATGAGCGAAACGAGCGTGGGCCTAGAAAAGAAAGCCTCGCCAAAGGGGGGAAAAGAGACCAGTGGCCTAAAGGGATTTGGATTTACTACCAGTAGTCGTGCCCCCATCGATATCTCCTCAGACTCCGTGGAGGCGGATCAGAAAAAGAACACGGTGACCTTTAAAGGAAATGTGGTCGCCAAACAAGAGGATATCACCCTATATGCCAATACCCTGATCATCCTCTATGATCCCAATACAAAACAATTGAAGGAGATTGTGGCCATTGGCAATGTGAAGGTGGTTCAACGGGAGAGAAGGGCGACCGGACAAAGGGCTACCTTCCATCAAGATGAGAATAAGGTGGTGCTGGATGGAGAGGCCGTGGTCAGGGAAGGGGAGAATGTGATCCGTGGAGAGAAGATCACCTTCTATGTGAATGAGGAGCGAAGTGTGGTTGAAGGTGGAAAGGGAGGAAGGGTGACCACCCATATCACTCCTTCTCCAAAAGAGGAGAGGAAGAAATAGAACCTAAAAACTCCGAACTTTATGAGAAACCGATGTCTCATCTCAGAGGTGAGCAACTTACAAAGTCATTTCATCGCCGGAAAGTAGTGGATCAGGTCAGCATTGAGATCCATGGAGGCGAGGTCGTAGGTTTGCTGGGTCCCAATGGGGCAGGAAAGACAACCATCTTTTATATGATCGTGGGACTTTACAAACCCGATGGTGGAAAAATTTATCTAAATGATGAGGAGATCACCTCCATCCCCATGTATTTGAGAGCAAGAAAAGGAATTGGTTATCTTCCCCAAGAGCCTTCGGTCTTTAGAAAGTTGACAGTTGAGGAGAATCTGACGGCTATCTTAGAGACCCTCCCCCTTTCTAAGGAAGAAAGGGAAAAGCGATTGGAAGGCCTCTTGGGTGAATTGGGACTTTCTCAACTTAGACGGCAGAAGGCTTATAGCCTCTCCGGTGGAGAGCGAAGAAGGGTAGAGATTACCCGGGCGCTGGTTCTTTCTCCTTCCTTTATCCTCTTGGATGAACCCTTCGCAGGCATCGACCCCATCGCGGTTCTGGAGATTCAGAGCATCGTCCGTCAATTGAAATCAAAGGGGATTGGCATTATAATTACGGATCATAATGTTCGAGAGACGTTGGGGGTTTGTGATCGGGCTTATATTCTGAATGAAGGTCGAATCTTAGAAGATGGAAGTCCTGAGAAGATTGCTCAAAGCCCGAAGGCAAGGAGAATCTATCTTGGAGAGGGATTTGAGCTGGGAAGAAGGCGTAGGGTCGAGGACAAAAAGAGAGGAGTAAAGCCTCCTATCCAGGGGAGATTTTGGGATTGAAATGGCTTTAGAGATCAAACAGGCACCCAAACTTGTCCAGCAGTTGGTGATCACCCCCCAACTCCAGCAGGCGATTCGCCTCCTCCAGCTGACCCGCTTAGAACTGGTAGAGTTGATCAGTCAGGAGATGAAGGAGAATCCCCTCCTTGAAGAGATGGAGGAGGAAAGGGATTCTGCGGAAGCCGAATCGCCTATTTCCGAGGAGATTGAGGAAATTCCTCCCACAGAAAATGAACAGACGGTTGAGGTGAAGGGAGAGGGAGAAGGGATTGACCAATTCGATTGGGAGAACTATCTTGAAAATTATAACCTTACTTCATTCCAACGGCCGAGGGATCAGGACGGAGAGGATAGACCCTCCTTCGAAAACTTTTTAACCAAGCGAACCACCCTTTTTGATCACCTTTACTGGCAACTCCAACTTTCTCGTTTTACTGAGGAGGAGCAGAGAATAGGGGAGTTCATTATTGGAAATCTGGATGAGGATGGTTACCTGAAGGTGACCCTTGAAGATATCTCTGGGGAAACCCATCTCCCTGAAGAACTCGTGGAAAAAGTTCTTAGAAGGATACAACAATTTGATCCGGTCGGGGTGGCTGCAAGGGATTTAAAGGAGTGTCTTCTCATTCAACTGGAACAGTTGCCCGTCAGGGATCCGGTTGCTGAGAAAATCGTTTCAGAATATCTCCCCCTTTTGAAGAATAGAAATCACTTGGCCATGGCCAAAAAATTAGGGGTCTCCTTGGATCGGGTCACTCAGTCTGCCCATCTCATTTCCAAATTGGATCCCAAACCTGGCAGGGCCTTTGGGGGAGAAATGATCCAGGAGATTGTCCCCGATGTCTATATCCATAAGGTAGAAGGGGAATATGTGGTTTCTCTCAACGATGAAGGGATCCCAAGGCTCAAGGTGAATCCTTTTTACCGGAGCATGCTTACGGAATCCTGCTCGATCCATGAGGGAGAGCGAAAGTATATCCAGGAAAAACTTCGTTCTGCCCTCTGGTTCATTCGAAGCATCCAGCAACGCCAGAGGACCATCTATAAGGTAACGAAGAGTATCGTCAAATTTCAAAGAGAGTTTTTGGATAAGGGGATTCAGTATCTTAAACCCCTTGTCCTAAGAGATGTGGCAGAGGATATTCAGATGCATGAGTCCACCATCAGCCGGGTGACCCATAACAAGTATGCCCATACCCCCCAGGGGATTTATGAGTTGAAATTCTTCTTCAATGCGGGTATCCCCTCTTCGGCAGGGGAAGCCCTGGCCTCAGAGAGCGTTAAGAATCTTGTCCGTGAAATCATTTCTAAAGAGGATCCGCGGAAACCCTATAGTGATGAGAAATTGGTTCAGATTCTCAAGGGGATGAACATCCATATTGCTCGAAGGACCGTCTCAAAATATCGGGAGATGATGAAGATCCTTTCTTCTAACGAGCGGAGGAGGGTTTTCTAAACTTTTTTCAATCCGGCGCCCCGACCTCTCTTGGATAGGTTGAAGGGAGAGTCGGAGCCCGGATTTTTCAATATCTCTTTGAACGGGATTTTAAATCAACCCAAAGGATAGGAGTCGATGAATGCAGATTTCAGTCACATTTAGACATATGGAGAAGGATGAGGTGATTCGGGATCATGTGAAGGAAAAAGTAGAGAAATTGAGGAAACATATTGAGAATCCGAGAGAGGTTCATGTGGTGCTTACCGCCGAGAGGTTTTTCTACATCGCTGAACTGACGATTGGAGGAGACGGGACCACCTTTAATAGTCAAGGGAGAAATAGTGATCTTTACACTGCTATTGATCAAATGGTGGATCGGATGGAACGTCAGATTCGTGAGCGAAAGGGAAAAGAGAGGAGGAGGAAGGGAAACTTCTCATCTCCAAAATTATCCAATCCCAACCGCTCCGAATCAGAATGGGAAGGTCAAGGGGGAGAGGAAACCCCCTCCATTCAGAGAAGGAGGATACGGGTTAAACCCATGTCCTTGGATGAGGCGGTTGCCCAATTTCATCTTGATCAGAAGGAGATTCTCTTCTTCATCAATTCGGATTCAGGGGTGATGAATGCCTTGTATCGAAATAGAGAGGGAAAGACGGAGTGGATCGAACCCCATCCCCCGTAAATCCATAACCCTTCCGTTGGAGGTTAACCCTTTGAAGGGAGTGGGCGAAGAGGGGAGGGGAAAGAAAAGATGAAGATTAGAGATTATTTGAAGGAGGAGTGGGTGATCGCAGAATTGAAGGGGAGAGATAAACCTTCGGTATTGCGAGAACTCTCTCAGGTTTTGGTAAAACCTTGCGAGGTCTCCTCTGAAGAGGAACTGGTTCAGGTCCTTCTTGAGAGGGAAAAATTGGGATCTACAGGGATTGGGGAGGGAGTCGCTATTCCTCATGGCCGATTAAAACATTTGAAGACCTTTTTTATCTCCTTTGGCCGTTCGAAGGAAGGAGTCGATTTTGATTCCATCGATCATAAACCCAGCAGGCTCTTCTTTTTAGTCATGGCCCCAGAAAATTCAGCCGTGAATAACCTAAAACTGTTGAGTCGGATCGTGACCCTGCTCAAAGATCCCTCCTTTAAGAAAAGACTGATAGAGGCCAGGACCCAAAATGAACTTTTTCAGATCATCTTTGAAGAAGATGAGAAATATTAATTCAATCAAAAGGGGAACCCCTGACACCTTGGGTTACCAATGGCTGGAATTTTAGTTCAGGAGTTAAAGGAAGATAAGAAACACCATTTGGGCCTGACCCTGGTGGCGGGAAGAAATGGATTGAAAAAGAAGATCACCCAATCCCAGGTTCAGAAAATGGGATTGGCTTTGACCGGTTTTGTTCGGTTCGTGAACCCGGAACGAGTCCAAGTGATTGGAAATACGGAGATGGCATATTTTCAGACCCTTTCCCCTGAAAAGAAGCAGGAGGTGATCCATCAGATCTCAAGCCTCGATCTGTCCTGTTTGGTCGTCACCCACAGTCTGGAGATCCCAGAGCTTCTAATTAAAAAAGCGGATGAGAAGGAGATCCCTCTCTTCCAGACCAACCTCCGATCCTTTGATTTCATTGAGAGGGTGACGAAGTTTTTAGAAGAAAAGTTGGCCTTGACCACCAGCATCCATGGAGTGCTCATGGATGTCTTCGGGGTTGGGGTTTTGATTTTGGGAAGAAGCGGGATTGGAAAAAGCGAATGTGCATTGGATCTGGTTTTGAGGGGACACCGATTGGTTGCAGATGATATGGTCTCCATCCAGAAACATCCTCCGGATACCTTGATTGGGAGCGGGTTTGAGGTCATTCAGCACCATATGGAGATTCGTGGGTTAGGGATTATCAATATTCGGAGCCTGTTTGGGGTTGAGGCCATCCGCGAACGAAAGAAGATCGAACTGGTTCTGGAACTGGTAGATTGGGATACCCATCAGGAATACGATCGACTGGGATTTGAAGAAGAGAGATATTCGATCCTCAATGTGGAACTCCCCATGTTAAGAATCCCGGTCTCCCCTGCCAGGAATTTAACAACGATTATCGAGGTGGCTGCCCGTAATCACCTCCTGAAGGGGATGGGATACAATTCTGCCCTGGAGTTTGAAAAAAGGCTCCAAAACAAGATTGGGGAAAAGCAGGGGATCAAATTCGAGGTCGAGGGTGACGTGGAGTGAACAACCTTCGGGTGATTCTCATCAGCGGCCTTTCGGGGTCTGGAAAGACGACGGCCATCAAGGCCTTAGAGGATATGGGTTTCTTTTGTGTCGATAACCTCCCGATTCTCCTTTTGCCCAAATTCTTAGAACTTTGTAAACGTTCCGGGGGAGAGATCTCCAGGGTTGCGGTCGTGGAGGACATTCGGGGTGCCATTTCCTATCCCGAGATTCGCCCTCACCCAGGTCAGGAAGGGGAAGGATTCCTTGATAGAAAAGACCCCTTTGAGGAATCCTGGAGGATCATCAAAGACCTTCAGCAGGAGGGTTACCCCATTGAGATTCTATTTTTGGACTCCTCGGATGATGTGCTGATGAGACGTTACAGTGAAACAAGGCGTCAACATCCCTTAGCCGTCCATCGACCCATTGGAGAAGGGATCCGTCTGGAGAGAGAAAGGCTTCAGGGAATCCGAGATATGGCCCACCAGGTGATTGACACCTCTACCCTCAACGTCCACCAGTTGAAGGAGAGGATCCAGAGATATGCCCAGGAAGGATCAGGGTTTCGGAAGATGACCGTGACCCTTCTCTCGTTTGGGTACAGTTTTGGGATTCCTCACGAGGCAGACCTGTTACTCGATGTTCGGTTTTTACCCAATCCCTATTTTGTGGAGGGGCTGAAACAATTGAAAGGGGAAGACCCCAAGGTAGCAGAATATGTCCTCCAATGGCAGGAGACCCAAGAATTTTTAAAGCGAGTCCATGAATTCTTGAGGTTTCTCATCCCCCTCTATGAGAGAGAGGGAAAGACCCATCTGACCATTGCCTTAGGATGCACGGGAGGAAGGCATCGGTCGATCGTCATTGTCAATCGATTGGCTGAGATGCTTCGTGAGGAACTTCTGCAAAAGGGGTCTATCCTTACAATCCAGCACCGCGATGCGGAAAAGAGGTGAGAGAGATGGTGGGGGTGATTGTGGTCACGCATTGTAATCTGGGAAAGGAGTTGATTGCGGCTGCGGAATTGGTGGTGGGAGAAGAGCTCAGACAATTCCAATCGGTTTCCATAGATCCCAAAGAGAGCTTTGAACAGATCCGGGAGAAGATTATTGAGGCCATCCGGAAGGTCGATGGAGGTCAAGGCATCCTCATTTTGACCGACATGTATGGAGGGACTCCTTCTAATATTAGCCTCTCCTTTCTCGAAGAGAAGAAGATCGATGTCATCACTGGGGTCAACCTTCCCATGCTGTTGAAACTGGCCACCTATCAGAACGATATGGATCTGGAGCAGTTGGCTGTCTATATCACTGATTATGGACAGAAAAACATCAACCTGGCCAGCGAAGTCCTTAAAAAGCGGGTGGATAAGAAAAAGGGATAAGAGGGTGACCATTGGAATGGAAGTGGCGACCTATACGATTGGGAATCGGTTGGGACTTCATGCCCGTGCTGCTGCCCTGTTAGTGAAAACGGCCAATCGCTTTTCCTCGGAAATTACCATCGAGAAGGATGGGTTGGAGGTGAATGGAAAATCGATTATGGGGATTTTGATGTTGGCTGCTTCCAAGGGGTCGAAGATCACGCTGAAGGCGGTGGGAAAAGACTCCGCCCAGGCCATCAAGGCCCTCGGAGAATTAATTGAAAATCGATTTGGTGAAGAGTAACGATGGCAGTCCAACAACAGATCAATAAATTGATTCAGGGAATTGGAGCCTCACCTGGAATTGTCATGGGGAAAGCCTTTCTGGTGGAACGGGCAAAGGTTCGTATGCCCCAGAAACGGATCCGCCCCGAAGAAGTTGAGGCAGAGGTGGAGAGGTTTCTCAAAGCGATTCAGGTTTCAAAGGATCAGCTCTTGGAGATCAAAGAGAAGATCCTGGATCCAGAAGTTCGGCGCCATGCCTTCATCCTCGATGTCCATTTGATGATTCTCGATGACCAGATGTTGATCCAGGACACGATCAATTTCATTCGGAAAAGAAAAGTCAATTCCGAATGGGCTTTGGACCTTACCCTGGAGAAGTTGGATACCGCCTTTAAATCCATTGAGGATGAATACCTGAGAGAGCGTCGAAGCGACCTTCATTATGTTTCCGCACGGGTCTTTAGAAATCTGTTGGGGAAGAAACATGACGACATCACGCGGATTAAAGGAAAGGTCATCGTCGTGGCCCATGACCTTTCTCCTGCAGATACGATCCAGATGAACATGAAGCAGGTGGCTGGTTTTATTACCGATATTGGAGGGAGGGTCTCTCATACCGCTATTCTTGCTCGATCATTGGGCATTCCGGCGGTGGTAGGGTTGGAGGTGGCCACCTCTCTGATTAATGGAGGGGACCTGCTCGTCATCGATGGAGAGTCCGGGGAGGTGATCATTAACCCCACGGAAGAAGTCTCCCAGTCCTTTCTTGAGCGGAAGAAACGGATCAAGGCGGTGGAAAGAGAGGTTTTAAAATATGCGAACCTCCCTGCAGAAACCCGCGATGGGGTTCGTGTGCTCCTTCAGGCCAATATTGAGATGGTCGATGAGATAGGGTCTGCGAGAGGGTATGGAGCCGAAGGGATTGGGCTCTACCGAACAGAACTCCTTTACCTCAATCGGAAAGAACTGCCCACAGAAGAAGAACATTTTCAGACCTATCGACAGTTAGCCGAGAAGGTTTATCCCGCTGGGGCGACTATCCGAACCCTGGACATCGGGGGGGATAAATTCCTTTCCACCTATTCAAAGAATAACGAGATGAACCCGGCGATGGGGCTGAGGGCCATCCGGTTCAGTTTCAAAGAATTGGATATTTTTAAAACGCAATTGAGAGGAATTTTAAGAGCCAGTGTCTATGGAAAATTGAGGATTCTTTTTCCCATGATCTCGGGAGTCCATGAGATCCGCAGAGCCAAGGCAGTCCTCGAAGAGGTGAAGAAAAGTTTAACCAAGGCGAAAATCCCTTTTGATCCAGAAATCGCCATCGGAGCGATGATTGAAATTCCTTCCGCCTCTCTCATCGCCGATCTGTTGGCTGAGGAGGTTGACTTTTTCAGTATCGGGACCAACGACTTGATTCAATACTCATTGGCTGTGGACAGGATCAATGAGCATGTCTCCTACCTTTATGAACCTCTCCATCCTGCTATCTTGAGAAGTATTCGTGGAGTGGTTAAGTCCGCTCATCAAAGAGGCATTCCAGTGGCCATCTGTGGGGAGATGGCTGCTGAGCCAGCCTATACGCTTATCCTGTTGGGAATGGGGTTGGATGAATTCAGTATGAATCCAGTGGCCATCCCTAAGGTGAAGAAGATCCTTCGGATGTCGAGGTTTGAGGAGACCTTGGGGCTGGTGGAGAAGGTTTTTCAGTTTTCAACGGCTTCGGAGATTGAATCCTATGTTAGAAACTGGATGGCTGAGCGTTTCCCTGAAGACTTTATCATGGGATGGATCGAAGAAAAAAAGAGAAAAAGGAAGGAGAAAGACCAATGGCAATGACCGACTTTTTATTTACTTCAGAATCGGTAACCGAGGGGCATCCTGACAAGGTGGCTGATCAGATTTCCGATGCCATCCTGGATGCCATCATCGCCCAGGATCCCGTAGCCCGAGTAGCCTGTGAGACCATGGTCACCACAGGAATGGCCATCATTGCAGGAGAGATCACCACCTCCTGCTATGTCCACATGCCGACGATTGTCCGGGATACCATTAAAGAGATTGGATATAATGATTCTGCCATGGGATTTGATTGGGAGACCTGCGCAGTGATCACCTCGATCGACGAGCAGTCCCCGGACATCAAAGGAGCGGTGGATGAATCTGAAGACCATGAGCAGGGAGCAGGGGATCAGGGGTTGATGTTCGGATATGCCTGCAACGAAACTCCAGAACTGATGCCCATGCCCATCATCTTTGCCCATCGCTTGACGCAACGACTGGCTGAAGTCCGTAAGAAGAAAATTCTCGATTTCCTAAGGCCCGATGGGAAATCGCAAGTAACCATTCAGTATATCAATGGGAAGCCCGTCCGGGTGGACTCCGTGGTGATTGCTGCCCAACATTCACCAGAGGTGAGTAACCCAACCTTAGTCGAGGGAATCCTTGAGGAGGTCATCTTTAAAGTTATCCCGGAGCATCTAAGAGATAAAAATACGAAATATTATATTAACACCTCGGGTCGTTTTGTGATCGGGGGGCCAAAGGCAGACTGTGGGCTCACGGGAAGAAAAATCATTGTGGATACTTATGGAGGAGTGGGGAGTCATGGAGGAGGTTGTTTTTCTGGCAAGGATCCTTCTAAGATGGATCGGAGTGCCTCCTATATGGCTCGACATATTGCAAAGAATGTAGTGGCCGCAGGTCTTGCGGAGAAGTGTGAGGTTCAGATTGCTTACACCATTGGAAGAGCACAGCCTGTTTCATTGATGATCGATACCTCGAGAACCTCTAAGATCCCTCCCGACCAGATCGCACGAATCATTCGAGAACATTTTGACCTGAGACCCAAGGCGATCATCAAATACCTTGACCTCCTCCGGCCCATTTATAAGAAGACAGCCTGTTATGGCCACTTCGGAAGAAATGAACCAGAATTTACATGGGAGAGCACCCATCGAGCCGAAGAGTTAAGGAAGGCTTCGGGACTTTAAATTTCTAAGGAAGAGATTTTGGGTTCAAGGGAAAAGGTATTTTTCTTGAAGGAGCATTCCCCTTGAAACTTGAAATTAATTTTTTTAACCTTTGAACTCTAAATTTAGGAGACAGCATGGATTACGAGATTAAAGATATTTCACTTGCGGAAAAGGGACGTCTTAGGATGGAATGGGCGGAGATGGCGATGCCGGTTTCAAAGAGGATCAGGGACCGTTTTGAAAAGGAGAAACCCCTCAAAGGGAAACGTCTCTCAGCCTGTCTTCATGTCACCACCGAGACTGCGGTTCTCATGAGCACACTCTTGGCAGGGGGGGCACAGGTTAGCCTTTGTGCCTCGAACCCCTTAAGTACGCAGGATGATGTCGCGGCCTATTTAGTCAAAGAATTAGGGATACCGGTTTTTGCCATCAAAGGCGAGGATAACGAGACCTATTATCAACATATCCAGAAGGCGCTGGCCTTTTCTCCCAATCTCACCATGGATGATGGAGCAGATCTGGTCTCCTCACTCCATTTTATTGCCTTAGGGAAATGGGAAGAACTTCCCGCACCGGTTCGAAGATGGGCAGAAGGACTTTCCACTCACGAGAGAGAGCAATTGGTGAGGGGGGTCATCGGAGGGACGGAAGAGACCACGACCGGGGTGATTCGGCTTCGTTCAATGGAGAGGTCTGAGGTGTTAAGATTTCCCATCCTGGCAGTCAATGATGCCGAGACAAAACATTTTTTTGATAACCGTTATGGAACAGGACAATCCACCATCGATGGAATTCTTCGGGCCACGAATCGTCTGTTGGCTGGATCGACTTTTGTGATCTCTGGATATGGGTGGTGTGGAAAAGGTCTGGCGATGAGGGCCAGAGGGATGGGGGCGAATGTCATCATTACAGAGGTGAGTCCTCTGAGGGCCCTGGAGGCGGTGATGGATGGGTATCGGGTCATGCCGATCGATCAGGCAAGCGAAGTAGGGGATATCTTCTGTACGGTTTCGGGAAATCTCAAGGTGATCCGAAAAGATCATTTTCTTAAAATGAAGGATGGAGCCATTGTGGCCAACTCCGGTCATTTTAATGTAGAACTGGATCTTCCTGGGCTAAAGGAGATCACCTTTTCCCAGAGAGTGATTCGCGATTTTGTAGAAGAGTTTCGGCTTAAAAATGGTCGAAGGCTTTATCTCTTGGGGGAAGGGAGGTTGGTGAACCTGGCTTCTGCAGAAGGACATCCCTCCAGCGTCATGGATATGAGTTTTGCCAATCAAGCCCTCTGTACCGAGTTTCTGGTTCAGCATCATTCGAAGTTAACTCCGAAGGTCTACCCTGTTCCGGCCGAAATCGATCAAGAGGTTGCCCGATTGAAACTCTCCTCGATGGGAATTGAGATCGATCAACTTACCGAGGAACAACAGCGCTATTTGGCTTCCTGGGAGAAGGGGACCTGATCTCCTCTGTTCGACCATTCCCCGAAAAGCCTCTTCCATTTCTTGATCCTAATCTATCCCATGAAGCGGAGAAAGACCCGGCAGATTATGATTGGTTCTGTAAGAGTTGGAGGAAATGCTCCCATCTCGGTTCAGTCCATGGCGAAGACGGATACCCGGGATATTTCCAGAACCATTCAGCAGATCAGGCGGCTTGAGGAGGCAGGATGTGAAATCGTAAGAGTGGCAGTATTGGATGAAGAGGCGGCTCGGGCGATCTCAAAGATTAAGAGGGGAATCAGGATTCCCCTGATTGCAGATATTCACTTCCACCCAAGATTGGCCCTCATGGCTATGGAATATGGGGCCGATGGTCTTCGAATCAATCCAGGAAACATAGGAGGAAAGAAGGCCCTTAAGCAAATCGTCTTAGAAGCCAAGGCCCGACGCATTCCCATTCGAATTGGAGTAAATGCAGGTTCCTTGGAAAAGGAGTTCCTTAGGAGATTTCGTGGACCCACGCCTACAGCGATGGTCCTTAGCGCTCTCCGCACCATCGAATATATGGAAGATCTTGGTTTTCACCTCATCAAGGTTTCATTGAAAGCCTCTGATGTCGTTAGGACGGTAGAGGCCTATAGAGAATTTTCTAAGCAGAGGGATTATCCCCTCCACCTTGGAATCACCGAGGCGGGGATGGGGTCGGCGGCTGTGGTGAAGTCAGCCATTGGAATTGGAATGCTCCTCAGCGAAGGGATTGGAGATACCCTTCGGGTTTCATTGACCGGAGACCCTGTTGAGGAGGTTCGGGTGGGTTACGAGATTTTAAGGGCCTTAAAGATTCGTGAACGAGGCATCGAGATCATCTCCTGCCCTACCTGCGGGAGGTGTGAGGTGGATCTACCGGGAATCGTCGAGAAGGTGGAGAAAGCAGTCCAGAAAATTTCCACTTCCCTTACGGTGGCCATCATGGGCTGTGTGGTCAATGGGCCAGGGGAGGCAAGAGAAGCCGATATTGGAATCGCCTGTGGGAAAGGGGTCGGGCTTCTCTTTAAGAAGGGAGAAGTGATTAGAAAAATCAGGGAGAGGGATTTTGTTTCGGTTCTCCTCTCTGAGATAAAAGAGATGATTGGAAATGCCGGATCAATCGCGGAGGATGGAGGATGAGAGGGCTTATTGCTTCAGGGCCCTCGGGGACCTTGGAGGCGGAGTTTCTTCCAAACATCATAGATTCTCTGAAGCACGGTCAAATGGGTGAGGATGGCCATTAACCAGAGCACGGGCTTCATCCAATCGAAGAGGACTCCGATGGAGAGAAAGATGATCCTCTCCGCTCGTTCCATCAGCCCGGTGTGACAGGGGATGTTGGACGCCTCTGCCCTTGCTCTTACATAAGGGATAAGGGCTGTTCCAATACTGACCCAGGCTGTCAGAATGGCGAGGGTGGGTTCTCCTTTTTCCAAATAATAGATCAGGAAAGCGAAAAGAAGGAGGAGGTCTGAATATCGGTCCAGAACGGAATCGAGGAAGCCTCCAAAGACAGTGACCCTATTCAAATTTCTGGCTACCACTCCATCGAACAGATCGAAAAGCCCTGAAAGGATGATGGCCAACCCGGCTAAGAACCAGAGATCTTTGAGGACGAGGAAAGAGGCGAGAAGGGTTATCAAAAATCCAATAAGGGTGAAGAGATTGGGATTTCCCCTTTTCCCAAAAATTTTGTGAAGAAAGAAGTTGATATAAGGATCAAGCCGATGTCCAATCTTATCGCCGATCATCTCGAATCCTTAGAATTCAAGGATGGGGGTAATCTCTTTTAGCCTAAAAGAAATTTTTTAGGGCTCTGGTTTATTTTTGTCAAAGAGGATAACATTTTTAAGAGAAAAGTCAATCGGGAAGAATTAAAAGATGCGGTTTAAGAAGGAGGATTTAAAAACGATCCTGATGAGAATTGATGGGAAGGGCTATAAGGCCTATCAGGATATCGAAGGAAGCTTTGATTACGGGTCTTTTCTCCTCCACATCGATCACGTCCAGGGAGACCCATTTGCCGCCCCATCAAGGGTAAGGGTTTGTGTCCCCCTTAAGAGGACAGGGTTCCCAACCTCGCTCTTTGACAAGCGGATCAAAAGGATTGCCCTTCAAGATTTGATTGCAAGGCAGTTTGAGGAAGTGAAAAGAAGGGTGAGCAGAGGGCACAGAGGAACAGGAAAGAGTGGAACCCTCCAGATTGATTTTGGAGGCCAGGAGGTGTTGGAGCGCAGTTCGGTCTCCCTCCATGACCAGGAGGTGGAGATACGATTTACGGTTGGACTTCCTGCTGAAGGAAGGAAGATTTTGGGCAAAGAAGCCATAGCCATTTTCTTTCAGGAGATCCCCCCTCTGATTGAACAAACTCTAAGTTATTCGTTTTATGATCCCAGTTTAACCCGGACCCATGTGGAGGTCGTGGAAGACCAGGAGATGATAAGGATGCAACTTGAGAAGAAAGGATTAGTTGCCTTCATTGGAAACGACTCCATCCTTCCCCGAAGAAGTGGAATCGATGATCGGCCTCTGATTAAGAATGCTGTCCCATTCTACTCCCCAAAAGAGTTAGAAGTCGAGATGGAACTCCCCCGCGGGGGAAAGATTAAAGGGATGGGGATCCCCAAAGGGGTGACTCTGATTGTGGGGGGTGGGTTTCACGGAAAAACAACCTTGCTTAATGCCCTTGAGAGAGGAGTCTACCCCCATCTCCCTGGGGATGGTCGGGAATATGTTGTCACCCATCCCTCTGCCGTGAAGATTCGTGCAGAGGATGGCCGAAATGTTGAGAAGGTGAATATCAGCCCCTTCATCAACCACCTTCCCCAAGGGAAGGATACCCTGCGTTTCTCAACAGAGAATGCCAGTGGTTCTACTTCTCAGGCCTCCAACATCATGGAAGCCCTGGAGATGGGTTCAAGACTCCTTCTCATCGATGAGGATACCTCTGCGACCAACTTCATGATCAGGGATGAACGGATGCAGGAATTGGTGAGCAAAGATAAGGAACCGATCACCCCTTTTGTGGATAAGGTGAGGCTGCTTTATAAGGATTATGGGGTTTCGACGATTCTGGTGATGGGAGGATCTGGAGACTATTTCGATGTGGCGGATACCGTGTTGATGATGGACCATTTCCAACCGCGTTGGGTCACGGGGAAGGCAAAGGAGATTGCTCTCAGGCATTCGAGTAGACGACTCAATGAAGGAGGAGACCACTTTGGTCCGATCACGGAGCGACAGCCTCTTGCTCAAAGTTTTGATGCCAGCCGAGGAAGGAGGGAGGTTAAAATTGAGGCCAAAGGGCTAAGGACCCTCCTCTATGGTTCAACCACTATTGATCTTTCCTGTCTGGAACAATTGGTTGACCCTGCTCAAACGAGGACGATTGGGTTCATGATCCATTATTACAGTGAACACTATTTGGAGAAGACAAGGAGCCTGAGAGAAGGGTTGAGTCGGGTCATGGAGGATGTTGAGGGAAGAGGATTTGATATCCTCCTTCCTTATAAGGTAGGCAATCTGGCCCTGCCTCGTCTCTATGAATTGGCCGGAGCAATCAATCGAATGAGAACATTGGAAGTAAAATGAGTTTGGGGTGATGGGTTTAGAATGGATAGGAGGAATTAGAAAACCCATCTTCCATTTCAATGGAGGGACGTATGAATCCAAATGTCGTTTCGATCACGGAATTTAAGACTCTCAAATTAAAAGGGAGGGGGAAGGTTAGGGATATCTATGACCTTGGAGATCAGCTCCTTATCGTAGCGACCGACCGTATCTCCGCTTTTGATGTGGTGATGCCAAACCCAATCCCTGACAAGGGAAGGATTCTTACCCTACTCTCAAAGTTCTGGTTCGATTTGACCAAAGAGATCGTTCCAAACCACCTCATCTCGACCGAGAGTGAGGATTATCCTGAGGTATGTCAGCCTTATCAGGAGATATTGAGAGATCGATCCATGCTGGTGACCAAAGCAGAGGTCATTCCTGTGGAGTGTGTGGTGAGGGGTTATCTTTCGGGTTCGGGTTGGGAGGAATATCAGCGAAACGGCGAGGTTTGTGGAATTCCTCTTCCTAAAGGATTGGAAGAATCCTCGAAATTAGAAAGCCCTATTTTTACCCCTGCCACCAAAGCCGAGGCAGGGCTCCATGATGAAAATATCCCCTTTGAGAGAGTGGTGGAGATGGTTGGCAGAGACCTGGCCGAGAGGTTGAAAACCTTGTCCATCGCCATTTATGAGAAGGCAAGGGAATTTGCAGAGGCCAGAGGAATTCTCATTGCGGATACCAAAATGGAGTTTGGGATCAAAGAGGGGACCCTCCTTCTGATCGATGAACTGCTGACGCCTGATTCATCGAGGTTCTGGCCCAAGGACGAATACCGACCGGGTGGCCCTCAAAAGAGTTTTGATAAACAATTCTTGAGGGATTACCTCCTTTCTCTGGGATGGAATAAGACGCCTCCTGCTCCGGAACTGCCTGAGGAGGTGATTCAAAAGACACGGGAGAAATATCTTGAGGCCTATGAAAGGTTGGTGGGGAGGCCTCTTTGAACGACTTCAAATGTGTGAGCCCCATGGAAAGCGGTTTCTCCCTTTCTGCTGGTTTTAGCCAGGTTGACAGGAAATAAAAATGTGGATTATGATTGTTAAGGGGTTTATCGATGGACGAAATTCTTTTCTCAGAAAAACCCAGACTTCATCAACCCTACATGATTATTGGCTTTGAAGGGTGGCCCAATGCAGCAGAGGTTTCTTCCACCGCTCTTGGGTATCTGATTGAACACTTGAATGGGAGACCCTTTGCCTCCATTCCCCTCGAAAATTTTTATCAATTCACTTCCTTAAGGCCTGTGGGAATCATCAAAGAGGGTCGATTGGTTGAGTTAAAATTTCCAGGGAATCATTTCTACTATACAAAGGCTTCCCATTCCAATGACCTAATTCTCTTTCAGGGAATCGAGCCCCATCTCCGTTGGACGCGATTTGTTCAGCTTCTCCTCGATCTGGCAGAAGAGTTCGGTGTTTCACAAATCATTACCCTTGGAGGAACCTATGATTACATCCCACATACTCAACCTCCTCTGGTGAGTGCCCTTTTTAACCATGAGGATTTGAGAGAGAGGGTGATTTCGGCCGGGTTGGGATTGACGGAATACGTGGGGCCGATCAGCATCCACACGTTTATTCTGGAGGCTTCGAAGAGGAGGGGGTTGAGGGCAGTGAGCCTCTGGGGGCATGCCCCTCAATATCTCCAGACCAAAAATGTGAAGGTGGTTCGATCAGTACTCAGGCATTTGGTGAGATTGACCAAGATTGAGATGGATCTCACCGAGATCGAAAAGGCAAGCGATTATTTCGACCAACAGGTCAACTCCCTGGTTAGAGAAGATCCAAAACTCCAAGAAATCATCGAAAAACTTGAAGAGGCCTATCGAGGTGTTGACCCCACCCCTTCTCCCTCCGAAAAAGAGGAGAGATCGAAAGAGGAGAAGGTGGTCTACCTCCAAGCCTTTATTAAGAGACAGGAGGATGAAGAGAAGAAAGAGGGTTGATTTCCTGGAGAAGGTCTTTGAGGCTATTCAATATCCTTTTGGGTTTTCCTTTTGAAAGTTCTATTTTTGAATGGAATCCAGTGGGCAGGGCAAAGACATCAATCCCTGCCTGTCTCCCAGTCTCGATATCGGTAAGGGTATCTCCCACAAAGACTGCCTCTTCGGGCAGAAGTTCCATCTCCCTTAAGACGGCCTCAATCATATCTGGAAAGGGTTTATTCCTTGGGACATCTCCAGCGCCCACGATCGATTTAAAATAGTGCGAGACCCCTAAATGGGCAAGTGCCCCTCTTGAAAACCTCCCCAATTTATTAGAGGCAACTCCTAAGAGGATTCCCTTAGAGAAAAGAGAATCCAGGACCTCTTTGGCCCCATCCAAAAATCGAGTTTTATCGAGGTAGACCTCTTCATACCTCTTTCTCATAATAGGGATTCCCTCCATGGCCTCCTCAGGAGAGAAGAACTGACGGAGGGTGGATTCTAAATCAGGTTTCAAATAGTTTTTAAGATCTTCAAAGGGAAAGATCTCTCTTTTAAAATATCGGAAAGCTTCTTGGAGGCCAAGGTAGATGGCTTCATAGGCCTCGATCAATGTCCCGTCCAGATCAAAGATGATTCCCCGGAGACGTTTTTTAAAATCGTGAAGGATCTCCCCAAAGTCTTTAAAGAAGGAACAGGGGATATCCTTTTCAATACAAAATCGATAGAGAGAGCCCTTGGCAAAAACCCAATCCGCCTCTTTCGCTGCACATCGGTCTGAGAATCCATTTCCAACAAAAAGAATGAGATCGTAATCCTTTCGGAGAATTTGGACCAGCCTCTTCTTGCAGGTTCCACAGAGGCCACATTCTTCATTGGCGTGTAAAAAGGAGATCTTGATCTTTCCGTCCTTAAGGAAGTGGCATTCATTAGCATAGAAAGGAATTTCTGAAAGTTGGTGGGCCTCTAAGATTGTCTTGATGTAGAAGTCGAGGCCATCGCTTAGAATTTTGAGATCTATTCCTTTTTGGCGGCAATATTGATAGAAGGTTGAAAACGTAGGATCAATCTTACCATGATGACGTAGAAATTGTCGAACCTCTCTCTCCTCACCCTTCAACCTCTCCGCGATTCGGTGATAAGCCTCCTGGGAGGTAATCTTTCCGGCCGTAAACTCTTGGGCGATCAACTCCCAATGTCCTTTACAGAAATGCCTAACCAGAAGATAGGTGATATCCTCGAGGCTGATCGTGCCATCGAAATCACAAAGGATCAACCGTTTCATATTCCTTCAGTTCAGGGGTTAAACTTCCCAGCCAATCTGGTCTTTTTTGCCGATGGGAATTTTAAACTTTTTCTTCAATCGCTGGGCCACAAGGTCTGGAACCAAACCTTCCACTGCTCCCCCCAGCCTGGCGACCTCCTTGATCGTCCGTGACGAAACGAAGAAGTAGTCTTTACTGGTCATCATAAAAAGCGTATCCAGGTGTGGATTCAGGCTTCGGTTCATGGAGGCCATATGAAATTCATATTCGAAGTCGGAGGTGGCCCGAAGTCCTCTGAGAAGGGCCTTGGCATTGGTCTTGGCCACATAATCGACCAGAAGCCCTTTGAAGCTATCCACTATGACATTGGGCATATCTTTGAAGATCGCCTTGGCCATCTCTAATCTTTCGCGAACCGAGAAGAGAGGACGTTTTTCTGCGTTAATCGCAATGGCGATGATTACCTTATCAAAAATCTCAAGGGCCCTCTCAACGATATCGATGTGACCATAGGTCAAGGGGTCAAAGGACCCCGGGTAGATGGCGACTTTCTCCATAGATCCTTCTCTCCTTTCATTCCTCCTTGGGAGGAGATTGCTTCCGAAGCGATAAAAATGAGAGCAAGGTATCTCCAATCTTTCTTTGGTGAACGAGTATAAATTCGTTGAGGCTCTCAGGGAGAGGCTCTCGCCGATCGTGCTGGATAACCAAGATCGAATCCTCATGGTAGATCATCTGGGATTTCAATTTCAGTAGAGTCTTTTGGACCAATCCCCTTTCATAAGGGGGATCGATAAAGATCAGGTCAAAACATTCCCCCCTCCGCTTGAGGATCCCGACCGCCCGGAGGACATCCTTAGGAAGGATTTCCGCCCATCCGGTCATCCCACATCGGGAGAGATTTTTCGTGATGAGTTGGATCGCTTGTCTCCCCTTTTCTACAAATACGATTTTCTTTGCCCCCCGACTCAAGGCTTCAATTCCTAAATTTCCTGTTCCAGCGTAGAGATCCAGAACCGATTTCCCCTCGATCTCACTCCCGAGGATATCGAAGATGGACTCCTTGATCCGATCAGAGGTGGGACGGGTTTGAGACCCCTTAGGAGTGGCAAGCCTTCTTCCTTTTAATGTTCCTTGGATGATCCGCATCTTTAAATAAATCGAAAAGGGCAAAACGCTTGGTGAAGGGGTTCTCCCCTATCCCCTTTGCAATTGATCATTCTTTCTTAATTCCTCCAACCCCTTAGCCATGTTCTGGAGGTGGGATCCCTGCCAGTAAATTCTCTGACATTGCGAACACTGATAGAAATCCTTCTGTTGGGAGAAGATAAAATCTGGAACCTTTCCCTCCGCCTCCTTCCTTGGAATCTCTCGAAGCACCATATTGCAGATCAGACATCGGGAAAATGGGCTTTCTCCCTCTAAGGAAACATACCCTTTCTGGATTAACTCCTTTAACTGTAGCAAGGGATGATCGCTCTTTACTTTGAGGATCTGATCCTCAGGTCTTTTGGGAATAAATTTCGTGTTCCGGGTGAGGATCATCCGGCCTTCTTGGCGAGCCAACCGAAAGATTTGGTAAGGATCTTTTCCCTGATAGTAGAGAGTATCATATCCCAACATTCTTAATTTTTTTGCCAGTTTTCCTAACATCTGATCTGCGATAAATCTCATCGCCCGAAATTGATGCCTTAGAGATACTTCCCGATGATCGGCTCCAGGTCTTTTTTGGTCTTCTCAGGGATTAACTTTTTATTGGTGATCAATGCATATTTTAAGGCATTGGCACAGAGGCACGTTCTTTTTTCAGGGAGGTGTTTGATTGCAATTCGGATGGCTGCCTTTGCAGTTTTAGAGCTCTGGGCAAGGATTCGGAGAACCTCTCCGATGGAAACATCCTCGGCCTCTTCGTGCCAGCAATCATAATCCGTAGCAAAGGCTATGGTGGCATAACAGATTTCTGCTTCACGAGCGAGTTTTGCCTCTGGGAGATTGGTCATCCCAATCACATCCACCCCCCAGGTTCGATAGAGATTTGATTCCGCCCTCGTTGAAAATTGTGGCCCTTCAATACACAGGTAGATCCCCTCCCTATGAACCTTAGCCCCCACCTCCTCTCCTGCTTTGATAAGAATCTGGCTGAGGGATGGGCAGACTGGATCCGCAAAACTGATGTGACAGACCACCCCATCGCTAAAGAAGGTATTGGGACGTCCTGCTGTCCGATCGATAAACTGATGAGGGATAATCATATCCCCTGGATGGATTGACTCTTTCATGGAGCCCACTGCACTGACCCCGATGATCCACTCCACTCCCAACTTCTTCATTGCATAAATGTTTGCCCTGAAATTGAGGGAGGAGGGCTGGATCCGATGTCCCCTTCCATGTCTCGGGAGGAAGGCAATCTTTACCCCCTCCAAACGGCCGATGATAAATTCATCGGAGGGGTTTCCGAAAGGAGTGGTCACAGAGACGGTCTGCACATCCTCAAGTCCTTCCATCTCATAAAGGCCTGATCCACCGATCACCCCGACCATCTTCTCAGTCATAACCGATTTCCTCCATGTGGAAAAGAAAATAGAATTTCTTGGCTGAAGTCTGAAAATTTTATGATTTGTGGTTTTTCCCTTTATATCAGAGATTTCACTCCATCCTGAAAGATTGGCCCAAAAATCCTTTGCGAATTTTCCCTTAGGGGTGCCATCCTTTTCACAAAATGTTAATGGATTTCAATGGCTCTGTCAAATCAATAGACTGAAAAATAGAGGATAATAAAACCTAAAAATACTTCCATTAAATTGAGCGATGGGATTGAGCAAGATGGTGGGCTTTTCGGAGGGGTTCGGGGATTCGATACCCCTGGCAGGTTGAAAGAACGATTCGGATACTATTTCCCAGATCGATTCGGTGGCCTGGAGAAACATAAATGGGCTTTACACCTTGCCGGGTTCTAAGGACTGCACCCACTTTTTCTTCCCATAAGTAAACCCATTTAAAACTTCCTTTGGAGGGGGCAGGGAATTCGAATTCCTTCAAGAGCGGGGTCTTGGCACACCCAATCGTAGGCAGGTCTAACCAGAGTCCAAGGTGGGAGGCCATTCCCAACCTCCTTGGATGGGCAATGCCATGCCCTTCGAGGATCAGCAGGTCGGGTTTAACTCTCAACTTCTGAAAGGCTTTGATAAGGACCGGGCCTTCTCGAAAACTGAAAAGTCCTGGGATATAAGGGAATGAACTCCTTCCTCGGGCAGTAGCGATCTCCAGAAGTTCCAACTCAGGGTAGGAGAGGACCACTAAGGCTCCCAAGAGAAGATCATTGGTTTTTGAATAGGCGACATCTCCTCCGGCAATGGTTTCTAATTTGGAGAAAGTTCTTTTAAGGATTACTTGATCCCTTAGGGTTTTCTGAATCTCAATCGCCTCTTCTACACTGACCTTCCAGGGATGGAGTACCTTCATCATTCAAGAATGAGGAAAGAAGATATAAGTTAGGATTATGGAGAAATAACTCTAAACTCTTTAAGGTAATATCTCTTCTATTTGCCCCCTATTCACTTTAAGAATATGGAGAGTTCGAATTGGCCTCCCATCTTCACCAAACCCTTTCAACCCAGTCACCCCTTTAAAATTCTGAATCCGACACATCTCTTCTTTTAATTGAGAAGGTGAGGAAATGGTTTTGGCTTGAAGAACCTCTATTAAGAATCTCATCGCATCATAGCCAAGGGCTTCCAGGGTTTCAGGTTCCCTTTGGTAAGCCTTTTTAAACTCCTGGATAAAGGTGGAAACAACAGGGGATGGGTTCTTTTTAAAAAATCCATCTACAAAAATGGATCCTTCAGCCCCTTTCCCACCAAGCGAAATCAAACCAGGGCCATTCCATGAATTGATCCCTAAAAAAGTAACTCCCTTTAGGTCATAATAGGCCATTTGGGAGAGAACCGTTCCAACCCGTTCGTGAGTATCGGGAATGAAGACGCCATCTACCCTCATCGTCGCATGAAGTTCCTCAATTGGTTTCCCCTTGGAGTCAGGGGTCGGGAGGGGTTCTAACTTGAAAAAGGTTTTGATCTCCTGGCTAAAATCGGTTTGGTTCTCTTGGTAAGCCACCATGCCTATTATCTTTCCTCCACGAAGCCTCACTTCTTGAGCAAAGAGGTTTTTAAAATGGAGCCCATAGGGAGAGTAGGGGTAAAAGACCGCATAGGTATAAAACCCTAATTCGTTAAAGGTGTAATCCAGAAGGGCAGTGACCTGTTCCGATGGGGTGAAGGAGATTTGAAAGATAAATTCTCCCTTTTCAGAAATGGAATCTTTTGGGGAGAGGGTGAGCAGGGGGATTTTCAATTGTTGGGCCCTCTGGGCTGCTCTCTCGACATGAAGGCTGAGGATGGGACCAATAATAGCAATGGCTTTTTCCTTGGTGGCCAACTCCTCGATTGCCTTTTCCATCTCCAGGGGGTCTTCTTTGGAGTCATGGACGGAAAGGGAGAACAAAGGTTGGCCCTCTTGATTTAAAAGGCCGTTTACTGCCATTTGAATGGCTTGGAGAACCTTTTGGCCGAAGCGTTGATAGGGTCCGCTTAGAGGGAGGAGGACGCCCACCGTATACTTCGATTGAATGGAGATGGAACCAAGGACCTCTTTCACCAAGGTGAGATAATCTGCTCCAGGATACTCTTTTTGAATTTCAAACAGAAGCCTCTTCGCCAAAGACTCCTTTCCTTCTTTTCGGAGGAGTTGGGCCCTTCTCAATTTAGCATACCCCCCTGCATAAGCCCCTCGATAGGAGGACTCCATCTTGGATAATTCTTCTATCGATTCGACCCCATCGAGGATGGAGCGAACTTTCTTTTTGAGTTCCTCATTGGGCTGTCCTTGGACGAGAATTCCCTTCCCATACCAGTGAAGGGCAAGTGGAAGATTTCCTATTTCGAGATGGTTATCTCCTAAGAGGGTAAAGACCTTCATCATTCTCGTTGGGGATAGGAAGGTTGGGAGAAGTTCAGTCAAAACTCGAATGGCCTCTTGGTTTCTTTTAAGATGGGTATAGCAGATTCCCATCCTGAATTTGGCTTCATTTAAAAGAGGACTATTTGGAAATTCGGTCGTCAATCGTTTGAACCGCCAGAGGGCTTTTTCTACATCGCCTTTAGAGAGGAGGATTTCACCTTCTCTAAAAAGAGAGGCATCATCAGGTTGGGAGAAAGATTGGGCCAGAAGAAGCGTTGGGGGAAGAAGGAGAAAAAGGAGGGGAAGAATCCATTTCCATCCTTTATCTCTCTTCATGGTTAACCGGTGTGACATAATAGATTTCTGGTAGATGGCGATAGGCTTCGTTGAAGTCAATGCCATATCCCACGACAAAGACGTCCTGGATCTCCCTTCCCAGGTATTCGATATTTACTTCCACTTCCCTTCGAGCCTTTTTGTCAAGAAGGGCACAGACCTTTACCGAGCGGGGGTTGAGAAGCGAGAGTTGGTCTTTTAGATAGTTGACCGTTAGACCGCTATCGATGATATCCTCAACGATGAGAACCTCTTTTCCCTCGATGGGGATTTCGATTCCTTTGGTCAGCGTGATCACCCCGGAGGATTTCATCCCAGCCCCATAACTGGCCAGTCGGACAAAATCGATCTGGACAGGAATCCTAAGAGCGCGGATCAAATCCGAAAGGAACATAAAGGCTCCTTTGAGGATACAGATCAAGACCAATTCTTTTCCTTCATAATCCCTGGAAATTTGGTCCGCAAGTTTTTTTACGATCGATGCGATCTCTTCTGCCGTGAGCAGGCGATTCAGACAGTACTTATCCATCGGGATTCAGGATAAACGCTCTCATTTAATCGATCGGGTTCACTTTGCCCTGAAAGATCATAGGGCGTGCTCCAAAACGATGATCTCCATCTCCAGAGGGAGCTGCTCCTTCTCAAAAGAGATTTGGCTGGCCTTGGGTCTTTTCACATGGATCTTTCCCTTTAAAAAATCCTCCACGGGGGCAATGGGGAACCCGCATTTCTCTGTTTTAAAATGCATCGGGATGAGGACTTTAGGCTTAATCTGATCCGCCACTTGGCTTGCCTCTTTTGGATCGATGGTATAATATCCACCTACAGGGATGAGAAGAATATCGACTGGTCCGACTTCAGTCACTTCCTTCTCACTCAAAAGATGACCTAAATCTCCTAAGTGGCAGACCTGAATTCCATCAACCATAAAGGTGAAAATGGTATTGGCGCCTCGTTCACTGCCCTTGGAGGGGTCATGATAAGTGGGAATCCCTTTAAAGGGGATATCCTTCACCGTTTGGGTTCCCTTCCCTTTGATCACTTTAGGTGAGCCAGGGAGACTTTTGGTAGCGTTATGATCCGCATGATCGTGGCTGGTCAGAACGATATCCGCCTGGTCCTTGATCTGCGCATAGGAGAGCGCCCCTCCATAGGCCCCGGATTCATATGGGTCTGTAATAATCTTCACCCCTTGGTTCGAGGTGATCAAGAATGCTGCATGGCCATACCATTTGATCTTCATCTTTCCCTCCTTTTTAAGAGTTTTCTGTGAACCGCTTCTTTCTTTCCGATGAGGGTGCCTTTCTTATCCCGGCGGTCATCAATCTTGATGGTGGTGAGGACACGGCCCACCCCTCTTTTAAATGGAACCTGATGCATCCTCATGGCTATCCGGATGAGTTTTCTCAAATCTCCTTCCATGTTTGTTCCCATGGAGGTCAATTCATATTTGATGTTTTGGTCTTTTAATAAGCGGACACAATCCGCCACATAGGAACTCAGACTGGTGCTGGTCGTTCCAATAGGGACCACACTAATTTCCAAGATGGCCATCGATTTCCTCCCCCGAATAGAGTCTTTTTAATCATTATCATCTAAATCAACCGCTTGTCAATGGTTTTAAATTTGGTTTTATTTTAGATCAAATTGTTTTATAAATAAATTAATGGGTCCTTCTCAGGAAGTTTCGACTTTGATTGCTTTTTTTGCAGGGATTCTTTCCTTTCTCTCCCCCTGTGTCCTCCCAATAATCCCTTCTTACCTCACGTACATTACAGGGGTTTCATTTAAAGAGCTTACGGAGACCCATTCCAGGTCCAGGTTGAGATGGATCACTGTATCCCACTCCCTTCTTTTTATTTTGGGGTTCTCTGTGGTTTTCATCCTGATGGGGGCTTCGGCCTCCTACCTTGGACAATTAGTGGTTCAATATCAACTCTGGCTGATGAGGGGAGGAGGGGTTTTGATCATCCTCCTTGGCCTTCATTTTATCGGGATCTTCAATATTCCTTTTCTCCAGATGGAGAAACGAGTGGAGTTAAAAAAGAAGCCTCTTGGCTATTTTGGATCCTTTTTGGTAGGGGTCGTTTTTGCTGCAGGATGGACACCGTGTGTGGGACCCATCCTTTCCACCATCCTCATCTATGCGAGTACCCAGCAGAACTTCTCAACGGGAGTCTTCCTTCTGGCCATTTATTCTATGGGGTTAGGGGTCCCCTTTCTTCTCACCTCCATTGCCTTTAACTCCTTCCTGTTTGCCTTCGAGAAACTCAAGCGATATATGAAGGTCGTCACCCTTATCAGTGGCCTTTTTCTCATCACCATTGGAATTCTTTTTGTCACGGATCTTTTCGGAAGACTTAATGCCTTCTTCAATATGCTCGCCAATCCATAATCTTTAAATTCGCAATTCCTCATTTTATTATAGGTTTCGTGTTTTGGATTTTAAGGGAGGAGAGTTATTGCCTGACACTCATCAGGGTAAAGACACCGATCAATCCGAACAGGAGAGTTGGGGTCCATGAGGAGAGTAGGGGGGGTAGGATTCCTGACCTTCCGAAAGAGAGGAAGATGTAATAGGTGATCCCATAAGCAAAACCGATCATCACACTGATCCCTATGCTCAAAGCCATTCCTCCAGAGCGTCCTGATTTAAGCGCAAAAGGGATGCCTACCAAGACCATGAGGAGATTGAGCAGGGGGTAGGAAAGTTTTGAGTAAAGGTCGACCCGATAACGCGTGGCGTCATACCCCGCGGATTGAATCTTTTGGATATAGGTTCGAAGCTCCGAATAACCCATCTCTTCTGATTTCTTTTCAGTCTTTTGGAAGGAGGCCCAATCCTCCTTGAGGGGAAAATCCATCTCTTGGAAAGAGGTCATCTGAACAGACCCGCTTTCATCAAAATCTCTTAAGGCCCCTTGAAAAAAACGCCATTTCCCCTCGACCCACCTTGCCTCCTTGGCATCGATTCGACGGATGCACCGGAACTGATCATCGAATTCATAGAGGGTTATCCCCTTCAGGATTTTTTGCTCCGGGTCAAGAAGTTGAATGTTAAAGATCCGGTGGTCACTTCGATACCAGATCTTATAATTCTTAAAATAACTCATCAGGGGTTCCTTCCTCACCTTGACGGAAAGAAGATATCGGGTCTTCTGGCTTGTAAGAGGAACGAGATATTCGTTCCCGAAAAAAGAGAAAAGGCTAACCAGGAGGGCGATAAAGAACAAGGGGAATGTTATCCGGTAAAGGCTGACCCCTCCGGCCTTCAAGGCCGTGATTTCGTTATGTCTGGAGAACGAACCCAGCGTCAGCAGAGTGGAAAGTAAAATCGCATAGGGGAGGGTCCATTGAAAGACTACTTCAGGGATCTTGTAGATGAGATATTCAAAGATGAGATAGAAGGGGGCGTGATACTTCACGAAAAGGTCCATCTTCTGAAAGAAGAGGACGACCACGTAGATCAGGATCAGGCTGCTTAAACTCAGGCCGAAGATCTTGAGATATTCATCCACCACGTATCGGGTGATAATCCGGTGAGGATTAGGCATTGCCCGAAAGTCCCTTCCATCTTCTTTGAAGAAGATCAATCAGACCAGTTAGCACCAAGATGGGTTTGAATGGAGATTCATTGGCGGTCTTGACAAGGAGGTAGACTCCCAGACCTCCAAAGAGGAGGTTAGGGGCCCAGGCGGCAGCCAGGGGTGGAAGGATTTTTTGGGCGGCAAAAATCTCAAAGGCAATGGAACAGATATAATAGGCCATTAAGATGAGGATGCTGAAGATCAACCCATAGGATTTAGCTGAACGCCGGGGCTGAATCCCCAAAGGAACTCCCATGAGACCAAAGACCAGGCAGGCAAAAGGAATGGCATACCGTTTATGGATTTCCACCTCTAAGGGGGCCGTGTTTCCTCCTTTTTTCTTCATTAACTCCAGTTTTTCTTTGATATCCTCGATCGACATTTCATATTCTTTCAGTTTTTTTCCCAAAGAGGCAAGGGCCCTGGACATCTCTAATTTTAAATCATACGTGTCAAATTTAATCTTCTGGAAGACGTTGGTCTTAGGCTCGAAACGATGGATATCTCCGCTCATTAGCCTTAAGATAATTTCCTGATGTTTGGGCCTGTTGACAAGAAAACCCTCTTTGGCAAAGATCGTATTGAGTTTTCCTTTGTCCCTTTCATCATAGATTAAAATTCCTTCCATCTTCTTTTCTTGAAGAGGAATCCGATCGACGTAAATCACCAGACCCTCGAAGAGGTCATTAAAAACCCTTTCCTTAATCTCAACATTGGTCTTTGATTGGGCAATCAAATAAAGGGTGGCTTTAAAACCCCGATTCCCCCAGGGAAGCCCATAAAAGACAAGAAAGCCAGTGAAAAGGCAGGCCAGAAGGGAGAAGATAAAAACCGGGAGGAAGAGTTGATAAAGACTCACGCCAGAGGCTTTAAAGGCAGTGATTTCACTATCCCCGGAAAGCCTTCCAAAAGCGAGGAGGGTTCCCAGAAGGACCGCAATGGGGATGGTGAAGGTGAGAAAGGAGGGAGAGATGAACAGAAAGATCATAAGAACATCTTTCAGACTGCTTTCCCGGCTTACAATCAATTCAATCATTTTTAGAATCTTATCCATCAGGAGGAGGATTGTAAAAATCATCAGCCCGAGGAAGAAGATGGGAAGGATTTCTTTAAAAATGTAAAGAAATGTGGTTTTCTTCATCTTGGGTTATTCTAAGAAAGACCGAAACCGATGTCAAGAAACGCCTTGAAAAACTTGACAAATTCTTATAGATGAATTAAAAAATAATTAGATCGCGGGGTGGAGCAGTCCGGTAGCTCGTCGGGCTCATAACCCGAAGGTCGGTAGTTCAAATCTACCCCCCGCTACCAATCAAATCAAGGGGTTAGCCACTTTGGTTAACCCCTTCTTTTTGGGATTGTGACTGATTTGTGACAGATTCTCTCCTCATCCTGTCCAATACCTCAATGCCTGGCCTTAGACTTTCAGGGTAGTGATGGGCATACCTTTGGACCATCGAAATAGTCTTCCATCTTCCAAGTTTTTGAACTGTGTAAATATCTACCCCTCCCTGGACAAGTCTTGTGGCAAATGTGTGGCGGGTTGCATCATGCCATCTAAGGCCTTGAAGCCCTGATTTTTTTGTAGCAGAGTAGAATGCCCTGAGAAGGTTTCTGGCATCAATCCTATTGTCATTTTCATTATAAAAACATAATTGGTTTTGATGTGCCTCACCTTAGCTTTTGCTTTCAGCATTTCTACCGCCCTCTCATTTAAGGGAAGGGTATCTTTGTTTTTGTTTTTTTGTTCCCAAATGGTAAAAGTCTTTTTAAAAAGGTCCCCCTGAGACCATTGGAGATTGAGGAGTCCGCTTTGACGGAGACCTGTTTCGATTCCCAAAATAAGAATCTCTTGAAGCCATTTTGGAGACACACTTAAGAGCCTCTCTTCTTCTTCATAGGTCAACCATCGTTCAATCAAATTTTTAAACTTTTCCTTAGAAACTTTGCTGACCGGGTTCTCTTTAATCCATTCCCATTCTTTAATTGCCAAGTTAAATGCATGATTCATTAGGCTAAGCTCATTATTAATGGCTTTAGGTGCTGCTCCCTCCTCCCTTCGCTTAGTCTTGTAATCTGAAATGAGATTTGGAGTAATTTCAGTAAGTGTGAATTTACCAAAAAAATTGATAAGATGAGCAAATAAACTTTTATCAGGGATATGGGTTGTTGGGGCTTTGTTCCTAATGGAATATTCGTTTAGATATTTTTCAGCCATCTCCTTGAAGGTCTTTTCTTCTCCTGGCAGCCTTTCAAACCATTTCCTTACGGCAATCTCACCCCTTACCTTGTCATAAATCCTTTGAGCTAACTTTCGGTCTTCTGTCTCCGTGGATTTTCGATAACGCCTTCCCTTGTAGACAAACGACATCCACCAGACCTTGCCTCTACGATAAAGTCCCATCTTCAACCTCCTTTCCGAGGCCCTTGATTGGTCTGGTTTCCCGATGGGAAGAAGTATACTGATTTCCCCTAACCTCTGCAGTACTCTTTTTGAGGATGGAGTCGATGTCGTGAGTCTTTCCCCTTAGCGACCTTAAGATTTCCCTAGCCTTTCTCTGTTCACCTATCATCTTTTCCTTCCTGTGGCCCTCGATCCATGCCTCAAGGTCCTTCCTTTTGAACCTCAGGATCCTTCCAAGTCTGTAATGGGGGATTTCTCCTGAACTTGCCCTCTGGTAGACAGTGGATGGCTTGACGCTTAAGAGTGAGGGAACTTCAAGGACTGTGAGAAAATTCTCTATTTTATCGACTTTCTGCATGACCTTCTTAATCCAACTCCATAGTTTTTTATGGAGCACAGCTTTATGATTATCCCTATATTGTATTAATGTTGAAACTGCTGATCAGACGGAGGAAATTAGCTTTTGCAGTAGGTAGGACCGCTAACAGTATGAATAAAAGTCAAAGAATTTGAAGAAGGTATATTTCTTTAACAAAACCCCCATTTTTTATTAAATTTATTCCGTAGGGACTAGGAAGTTCAAAAATACGATTCTGAAAGGATGTGGGTAGATAAAGGGGAACAGTTAAAATGAGATAACGTGATTTAGCTAGAGCATGGCTCGAAAATGATTTCTGGCTGCAAAGGAAGCCAAGGGTGATTTAAGTTTTTCCTGCCTTTGGTGGAAATGGAAGCCAGGGCCTACCGATATTACCAGCCTTAGCAGTAAAGTTTTCGATTCTTTAAAAATAATGATTTAACAGGATATCGGACTTTTTGGAATTTTTGCTGATTTCACCAATGGACCAACCTATTTATTTTAACTGATCCCTAAAAAGCCACCTGATTAAGCTTTGGGTGAAGTTGTTCTGCGCATTGATCTTTAAAAGAGTCAAGGTTCTTCATAAGATCAGCCCCCAGAATCAGACGTCTTGTTTGCAAAGTAGGAGCTCAAGGGAATGAAAGAAATTCTTGATGCAATTAACAAGACAAAGAAAATGTAGGGAGTAATGAAAATGATACCAAAAATAGTAAAGGTAATTCCAGTAAGAAAATTCACCATTTTTGATTAATGTTGGGACAATTTTTTCTTGGATTCCAATGATTCTTATCATTCTAAAC
>FWPU01000091.1_pt1 | contig 269112 bp, 252 predicted proteins | sample 2228361 | NCBI WGS metagenome assembly FWPU01 (sample SAMEA103939777, study PRJEB20133) | metagenome
GTGAATGGATTGTTGTGCGATCCAACCGATCCAGAATCCCTGGCTCAGGCGATTGTGCGAGCACTGAGTGATGCCGAGTTGCGCCGCCGGGCCATGCAATACAATCTGAAACTTGTTGCAGAGCGGGCAGAGTATAGGAAGGTCATGGCCCAAGCCGAGAAGTTTTATTGTCAGGTGATTCATTATTTTCGTAAGGCCAGAAGTTAGGCTCATGTGGATTCGGAATGCTGCCACGAGTCAGCGACTAGTCTATCTTTATGAAGCTTCTGGACACACCTATCCAGAGAAAGGGCCTTTTCATCCAGATACACCCTACCCCGAGTACCGTTTCGATGGTCTCAGCGGTGGGCGCAACGTGGTTTATGAGGCTCTACGATTCTGCTTCCAAATGGCTGGGCTTGATGTCGAGCATTACGATACACCCTCTTGGAACCCTCTTAGAGATCTAATCCGTCCTGGCGAAACCGTTTTGCTCAAACCGAACCTGGTCAAGGAATGCCATCCTCGTGATCCTGAAGGATGGCAGTACACCCTTACTCACGGGAGCGTCATCCGCGCCGTGGCCGACTACGTGTGGAAGGCCCTTGACGGGCGGGGCAAGGTCATCGTCGCCGACGCTCCTCAGACCGATTCGTCTTTCGCTAAAATCGTGCGTACCCTTGGTCTGGATGTGATTCGTGATTTTTACCGCGCCCAGGGGCTTGACTTTGAACTTGTAGATCTACGTCGAGAGGAATGGGTGAATCGGGACGGAGTGATAGTTGGGCGCAAGCCATTGCCAGGGGACCCCAACGGCTATATCGCTTTCGATCTCGGCGACTATAGCGAATTCGCTAACCACCCTGGTACAGGGCGCTACTATGGGGCCGATTACGACGCTGGGGAGGTCAACCGCCATCACAGTGGTGGGCATCACGAATATCTAATCTCGGCTTCAGCCATCCAGTGCGATGTAATCTTCAACCTGCCCAAGCTCAAGACCCACAAAAAAGCTGGCATCACAGTGAGTCTGAAGAGTCTGGTAGGCCTCAATGGGGACAAGAATTGGCTGCCTCACCACACGGAAGGCGATCCGGCGACTGGTGGTGACGAGCATCCCAACCCTGATACCAAACATCGGATCGAGCGAGCGCTGGTCCTGCAGTTTCGTAGGTTGGCCTTACGGGTGCCAGGTGTGGGGCCATGGCTATTCCGCTTGGCCCGGCGGGTGGGCACTCCGGTGTTTGGCGACACGGAAGAGGTTATCCGCAGCGGCAACTGGTGGGGCAACGACACGGTTTGGCGGATGTGTTTGGACCTCAACAAGGTCCTGCTTTATGGCAACCCAGACGGCACATTGCGGCCAGGCAAGCCCGAGAACCGCAAGCGGCACTATGTGTTGGTGGATGGGATCATAGCTGGCCAAGGAGCAGGTCCAATGAATCCAGACCCTGTCCCGGCGGGGATTCTGGTGTTTGGTCTGCATCCAGCGAGCGTGGATGCTGCTTGCGCATACCTGATGGGCTATGATCCTGAGCGTATTCCCATTGTCCGTCAGGCGTTCCGATGTCAGGATTATCCGCTGGCTGAGTGGGACTGGCATGATGTGCGGGTAGTGAGTAACCGGCCAGAGTGGAACGGCGCACTGCCGGATATTCCGGACGAGGCCACTTTTCATTTTAGGCCGCATTTTGGCTGGAAAGGGCACATAGAGCGTGTGGCTGTGTCTGGTGCGGTGAAGCATGCCTGATATCGAATCGTGGTATCTCAAGTTGCCGATTTTCCTGCAACACGCCATTTGTAGCCTGGAAGGGTGGCGCATTCAGCGGAGCCGCTTCGGCGAACCTTTTCCGGCGTTGCTGCGTGAGGCAGAGAGTCGCACTTTCTGGTCAGTGGAGCAAATCAGGGCTTACCGCGATCAGCGTCTCCGTTCTTTCGTGCAGCATTGTGCCTATTCAGTACCTTTTTACCGACGTCGGTTTCGGGAATGTGGCATTTCTCCTGACGATATTCGAACGCTTGATGACTTGCAACACCTACCCATCCTTATCAAGGAAGAGGTACAGGCACACTATCCTGAACTAGTCTCCGAGGCAGTCCCTAGCCGAGAACAGATCATCATCCACACCAGCGGGACCACTGGCGGAGGTTTACGCTTCGCCACAACTTTGCATGCCATCCAGGAACAATGGGCCTGCTGGTGGCGCTACCGTCGCTGGCATGGCTTACAGCAGGGCACCTGGTGTGGTTACTTTGGAGGTCGTTCGGTGGTTCCCCATTCGCAAACCAAGCCCCCTTTTTGGCGTTACAACATCCCGGGAAAGCAAATTCTGTTCAGCGCCTACCATATGAGTCCCGACAACCTGGGCTTTTATGTGGATGAGCTTCGCCGTAGACGTCCACCCTGGTTGCATGGCTACCCATCATTGTTAACGTTGTTGGCGGCTTATATACTCGAGACGGGCAAAGACCTGGGGTACCGGGTTCAATGGATTACAATTGGAGCGGAAAATTTGCTTTCCCAGCAGGCCGATCTCATTGAACATGCATTTGGTGTTCCGCCGAGACAACATTACGGTATGGCTGAAGCAGTGGCCAATATTTCCCAATGTGAGTACGGCGTTTTGCACGTTGACGAAGACTTTGCTTCAGTGGAGTTCATACCGAATCCAGGTGGCCCGGGTTTCAAGGTCATTGGCACGAACTTTACCAACCTGGCCACTCCTCTCCTGCGATATGATGTCCAGGACATCGTTACGCCTGGAGATGTCACGTGTCCTTGTGGTAGGCCAGGTCGTATCGTTCTCAGTATTGATGGTCGCCAGGAGGATTACGTTATTCTGAAGAACGGTGCACGTTTGGGACGTATGGATCACATATTTAAGGATCTAACGAATATCCGGGAAGCGCAGATCTATCAAAGACAGCCGGGCGAGCTTGTCATCCGAGTCGTTCGTGGACATCGTTATACTAATGCTGATGAGGTTTTGCTACTTCGCGAGCTTAGAAAGCGTGTCGGAGAAGACACGGAAGTATCAATAGAGTATGTGGAGTGTTTGGAACGCTCGCGGACGGGGAAATTGCGTTTCGTTATCTCTGATGTAGAGGAAGGGAAGTTGGGGAGGATGGCCTTGTGAGACAAGTTCTGCAGAATCTCAAGTTTGGTGAGACCCAACTGGCCGATATTCCCGCACCTCTTTGCCGCCCCGGCCATCTGCTCATCGCCACGCGCCGCAGCTTGATCTCAGCGGGCACGGAGCGGATGCTGGTGGAGTTCGGCCAGGCCAGCCTGCTTGCCAAGGCCAGGGCACAGCCAGACAAGGTCCGCCAGGTGTTGGATAAGATCAGGGCCGATGGGCTCTTGCCCACACTGGAGGCCGTCTTTGCCCGCCTCGATCAACCCCTGCCGCTGGGCTACTGCAACGCCGGCGCGGTGCTGGAGGTAGGGGAAGGCGTCAGCGGTTTTGCTGTAGGCGATCGGGTCGTCTCCAACGGGCCCCACGCCGAGATCGTCTGCGTGCCCAAGAACCTCTGCGCGCGCATTCCCGACAACGTGAGCGATGATGAGGCCGCGTTCACGGTGTTGGCGGCAGTCGGTTTGCAGGGCATCCGCCTGGCCCATCCGACCCTGGGCGAAGCGGTGGTCGTCACGGGCCTCGGCTTGCTGGGCTTGATGACCGTGCAGATGTTGATCGCTAACGGGTGCCGTGTGTTAGGGATTGACCTCGACCCGCACAAGTGCGCCTTAGCCCGCCAGTTCGGCGCCGAGACGGTGGATCTCAGCACGGGCGCCGACCCAGTGGCGGCCGGCCTGGCCTTTTCGCACGGCCATGGAGTCGATGCGGTCTTGATTACTGCAGCCACCAAAAGCAGCGAGCCGGTGCATCAGGCTGCCGCGATGTGTCGTAAGCGTGGCCGGATTGTATTGGTAGGCGTTACTGGACTGAACCTCTCGCGGGATGATTTCTACAAGAAGGAGTTGAGCTTCCAGGTCTCATGCTCCTATGGTCCTGGACGCTATGACAAAGACTACGAGGAAAAGGGGCATGATTATCCTTTTGGGTTTGTGCGTTGGACCGCACAACGCAATTTCGAGGCGGCGCTTGACCTTATGGCCAAAGGTCGCCTAGATGTGAAGCCGCTTATCTCTCACCGGTTTCCCATAAATGAGGCTCACAAGGCCTACGAGCTTATATGTAGTGATGAGCCGTCGCTTGGCATACTGCTGACCTATCCAGATGCTGGAGCTCAGCTTGCTAACACTGTTTCGGTTGCGGGGCGGCCAATTCAACGGCAAGCCCCGTCTGTACCAGTTGGCAAGGTCTGTGTGAGCTTCATAGGTGCAGGTAATTACGCTACTTCGGTATTGATTCCAGCATTCAAGAAGGCAGGTGCGCGATTAAGAAGTGTGGCCTCTGTTACTGGTGTAAGCGCTGTTCATGCAGCTGGTAAGTTTGGATTCGAGGAAGCGACCACTGATGTTGAACATCTATTTTCCGACCCAGAAACGAATGCCATCGTGATAGCTACTCGCCATGATAGCCACGGCCGGTTGGTCCTCCAGGCCCTAAGGGCTGGAAAGCATGTGTTTGTAGAGAAACCTTTGTGCCTTACCCTGGAGGAGCTGGAACAGATCGATAGGGAATACTCAGCCATAAGCGAGCAAGGTAAGGCCGTGCCCATAATAATGGTTGGTTTCAATCGGCGTTTTTCGCCGCTTGTGCAAAAGGTCAGGTCCTTGTTGTCAACGGTTCCAGGGCCAAAGGCATTGGTAATGACCATCAATGCCGGTGCGTTTCCCTCCGAACACTGGACACAGGATCCTCAGATCGGAGGTGGTCGTATCATCGGCGAGGCATGCCATTTTCTAGACCTTATGCGATATCTGGTTGATGGTCCGATTGTGGCTTGGATCGACGTTGCCATGGAAGCCCCCACTAGTGATACCCGATCCATTAGTCTGACCTTTTCCGATGGTTCTATAGGGACGATCCATTACCTTGCGAATGGTTCAAGGGCATTCCCGAAGGAAAGGTTAGAGGTGTTTGCGTCTGGTCGGGTCCTACAGCTCGATAACTTCCGCAGGCTGCAAGGATTCGGTTGGCCTGGTTTTAGCAAGACACGCTTGTGGCGACAGGACAAAGGCCAGATCCACTGTGTTAGGACCTTTGTTGAGGCGGTAGAAGGAGTTGGGCCTTCGCCTATACCTTTTGACCAGATCGTAGAGGTAAGCAAAGTAACCATACAGCTAGCACGCCAAGAAAGTGGTCTCACTGAATCGAGCAGGTAGGCTCTTTCGCACGATAAGGCACCTAAGAGGCCGGCAGATCACTGCTAGAATACAGGCCAAGATCCTAAGGCCTAGGGCTGATGTCAGCCCCGCACCTAACAGAAGGCCGATTATTGGCAATTGGACCGTGCCTGCAATGTATGAGCCAAGAATGCTTGGGCCCACAAGATTCAGGTTCCTCAACAAAGAATATGACCTAGGAGAATATGGTTGGGATGATCGGCGGATAGATAGGCTTTGGCGGTATAACCTGCACTATTTCGATGACCTCAACACAGATGGGGCGTTGGAAAGGCTCAGGTGGCACACTGCATTGTTAGATAGATGGATCGCTGAGAACCCTGTGGGGTGTGGTATAGGTTGGGAACCATATCCGGCCTCATTGAGGATCGTAAATTGGATCAAGTGGTTTCTTAGAGGTGTCCACCCACACGCTCACTGGTTAGATAGCCTAGCTGTGCAGGTCCGCTGGCTTTTCGGCCGTATAGAATGGCATCTTCTTGGCAACCATATCCTCGCTAATGCAAAGGCATTGATCTTTGCTGGTCTATTCTTTGATGGGCCTGAGGCAGACAAGTGGCTTAGGAAGGGATTGAGCTTACTTGACGAGCAACTGACAGAACAGATCCTTCCGGATGGCGGCCACTTTGAGCTGAGTCCCATGTATCATGCAATCGTACTGACTGATCTTCTGGACCTGATAAACCTGTTCAATACCTTCTCGAGTAATACATTCGACCTGGCTAGAACAAGGGAAGTTCTGGCCTCTGAGGCTGCCAAGATGCTTTGGTGGCTTCGATGCATGACGCATCCTGATGGGCACATAGGATTCTTCAATGATGCTGCACTAGGGGTTGCTGTACCTACAGCTGAAATTGAGGCATACGCTGCACGGTTGGTTATTTGCGCTGACAAACCACCTCGCGATGGTGTAGTTGCATTGAGGGCGAGTGGCTATGTACGTGTCGTCCGAGGGCCAATGTGTGCTTTGTTGGATATTGCCCCAATCGGTCCGGATTACCTTCCTGGCCATGGCCATGCTGATACACTTTCTTTTGAGCTGTCACTGGGGAAAAGACGAATCATAGTAAATGGTGGAACCTCTTGTTACGGCACCAGTGAGCAAAGGCTACGCGAACGTGGAACCGCATGGCATAGCACAGTGCAGGTGGCTGGTAAGGATTCATCAGAGGTATGGGCAAGTTTTCGGGTGGGAAGGAGGGCAATGCCAGGCCCTATAGCAATCGATGGTTGGCAGGTGGAAGGGTGCCATGATGGGTATAGGTTTCTCCCAGGTAAGCCGATTCACACGCGGAAGTGGAACTTTACGGAGGATGGGCTGTCAATAGAGGATACTGTTTCACCTGCACTCCATCCTGCTGTGTCAAGGTTCCACCTAGGACCTGGACTGTCACTGGAGGCTGGGCTTGATGGTAAATCATTTTGTATCTGGGATCATAGTGAACGGATCTGTTTGGCACATGTGGACGTTATAGTAGGCAAAGCGCGTATTTCAAGCTCAGGATTCGCCCCTGAGTTTGGGATTGTTATACCTATCCAAACCTTAGAGGTCGAGTTTACAGAAGATGGGAAAACACAAACAGTTTGGAAATGGAAGGATGCATATACTCTTCTTGACAGACAATTTTCCGCCTGAGGTTAATGCCCCGGCGAGTCGTACCTACGAGCACTGTCGTGAGTGGGCAAAAAGGGGTAATCAAGTTACTGTTATCACATGCTTTCCCAACTTTCCAAGCGGCCGGGTGTTAAGTGGGTACAAGAATGAATTGTATCGGGTGGAGTGGATGGATGGGATAAGGGTCGTACGGGTATGGACATATATCGCTCCCAACAAAGGGGTATTACGCAGGACCTTGGACTATCTAAGCTTCATGGTTTCTGCTGTGATAGCAAGTATCTTTATAAAAGGTGTGGATATAGTTGTTGCCACTTCGCCACAATTCTTCACAGCCTGTGCAGGTTATCTTGTTGGTCTGATAAAGTCTGCGCGTTTTGTGTTCGAGCTTAGGGATCTGTGGCCTGATTCCATAGTGGCAGTTGGGGCCATGCGGCCAGGGGTATTGATAAGGATGCTGGAGAAGGTTGAGCTTTTTCTTTACAGAAAGGCCTGTTTTGTTGCAGCCCTGACTCCAGCCTTCAAGGAGAACCTCATGGGTCGGGGCATAGATGGCAAAAAGATTCAAGTCTTGCCCAACGCCGTGGAACTGGATTTTTTCAAACCTGGGCCCAAGCCAGCTTGGCTGGAACAGAGGCTTGGGGCCAAGGGCAAGCTTGTTGTCTCGTACATAGGAACCGTGGGAATGGCCCATTCAGTCCATGGGATACTTGAGGTTGCACAGCTTTTGGAAGGCGACAACAGGCTCTTTTTTATGATACTCGGAGGAGGAGCTGAGTGGGCTCGTATCAAGGCCCTGGCCGAGGAGAAGAGATTGAAAAACCTCAAGGTGCTAAGCTCGGTTTCCAAGCTGGAGGTGCTGGATTATTACCGTTTGACGGACATCTTTCTTGTCACCTTGAGAGACAAGCCCCTTTTTCGCACAGTGATTCCTTCCAAGATCTTCGAGGCCATGGCAGTGGGTTTGCCCATAGTTTGCTCTGTGGATGGCCAATGCAGGCAGATCGTGGAGCAAAGCGCTGCAGGCATTTGTGTGCAGCCTGAGAACGTTGATGAAATGGCAGGGGCCATACTTCGACTGGCAGAGTCAGAGCAGCTCAGATTGGAGATGGGGAGGAAGGGACGTGAGTTTGTGGAGCAAAACTATGATCGCAGAGTCATAGCCGAGAGGTTTCTCAAGGCACTGGAGGCTGCGACCGTTGAGAGCAGAAGGATATCCTTGGGGAACGAATGAAAGTCGTCATCATAGCCGGTGCCAGGCCCAATTTCGTAAAAGCCGCAGCGCTTTTCAAGGCTGCCCAGACAAATGGTGTTGATGCCCTCATGGTCCACACGGGCCAGCACTATGACCAGGGAATGAGCGAGATCTTCTTTCAGGAACTGGATTTGCCCATGCCCGCATATCATCTGGGTGTGGGAAGCGGCAGCCATGCGCAGGTCACGGCGCGTTGCCTGGAGCGTCTGGAGCCGGTTCTCATCAAAGAGAGACCCGACTGGGTCTTGGTGGTGGGGGACGTGAACTCCACCCTTGCTGGTGCACTTGCAGCAGTAAAGCTGGGGGTCCCCACGGCTCATGTGGAGGCTGGGCTTCGCTCCTTTGACAGGTCTATGCCCGAGGAAATAAACAGGGTGGCCACTGATGCCATAGTGGATCTACATTTCATCAGCGAGCGGTCAGGCCTGGAGAATCTCAGAAGGGAAGGGCATGCCGAGGAGAAGCTCCACCTGGTGGGAAACGTCATGATAGACACTCTGGGGCGTTTCCTGGCAAAGGCAAGGCAGCGCAATACGGCCAAGAGGCTGGGTCTTTCCCACAAGGCCTTCTGTTTGATGACACTCCATAGACCTTCCAATGTGGACGGGGAAGATGGACTATTGGATCTTCTGGAGAAGATCGAGGCTGTTCAAGAGCGTATTCCCGTAGTGTTTCCCATTCATCCAAGGACTAAGTTGAATTTCCAAAGAAGTGGGCTTTTGGGAAGGCTTCAGGGCCTGGGAAGGGTTATTCTCCTGGAGCCATTGGGTTATCTGGATTTTCTTTGTGTCATGGATTGGGCCAAATTGGTGCTCACGGACTCAGGCGGTGTGCAGGAGGAGACAACGGTGCTCGGGGTGCCGTGTCTTACCATGCGTGACAATACCGAAAGGCCCATCACAGTGGAGGAGGGCACAAATGTCTTGGTGGGGGCCAGGGGGGAGAGGCTCTTAGGAGAATTGGATAAGGCCTTGGATGCCCCCTCTCCTGGTCCAAGACGGCCTCATCTTTGGGATGGCAAGGCATCGGATAGAATCGTAAAAATATTAAAACATGTAAGCACTTAACATTTTCTTACCCAAATCCGCTCAAAGCAGATTTGGGTAAATTTGGGGGGTGGGGCCGTTTTTACCCATTTTCGCTCAAAGCACTTTTGGGTAAAAACCCCTTGGGCCTTGAGGCCAGCATTAGAGTAGCCAGTGGTGCGTAGTGCACAGCCTGCCCTCTGTAGATCAGGAATGTATTTTCAATGGATTAGGGGATTTTTACCCATTTTCGCTCAAAGCGGATTTGGGTAAGAACTGCATAGGGGGGTGGTGCTTGTTTTGATGGACGCCCACGGTCCCTTGCTGTATAGTTTAGCAGGGAGGTCCCACAGCATGAGATGCTTTGGTGCTATGTTACTGATTTTGGGCCTGATGTCCCTAGGCGTGATGGGTGCATGGGCTCAAGACAGAGGTTTTACTCAGGATGACAGGGACAGGCTCATAAGGCTCGAGGCTACCCTCCAGGTCTTCATGCAGCAGGTGGACAAGCGCTTTGAGGCTGTGGAGAAGCGCTTCGAGGTTGTAGACAAGCGCTTCGAGGAGCTTCGTGAAGATATGAACAAACGTTTTGAGCAGATTGACAAACGTTTTGAGCAGCTCACGGCTTTTTTGTGGATGCTGGTTGCAATTTTCACCTCCTTGACTGCCGTTGTAATTGGGTTTGCGTATTGGGACCGGCGCACCACAATTCGCAAGGCCAAGGAAGAGGCGGTGGAGGCCATAGAAAAAGAGGGTAGGGTGCAGGATCTGGTCCATGCTCTTCGAAGGCTTTCCATGGAGGACCAGAAACTGGCCGAGGTGCTTCGCAGTTTCCGCCTGCTTTAAAAGAGCCTCTTTAGAGAGTTTCTCCTGACTTCCCTTGGTACTTAGCTGGCTGGAGCTCCCACAGCTCTAGTTAGAAGAAAACTTTACAATTTCAGCCCAAAGCACTTTTGGGTAAAAAGCGTTTCGAAGTCCCCGACCTAGATAATAGAGAGTTCAGGTTTTGTAGATTTTGAGTTACGAATTCAGCAAAATTTCCTAGTACTTGAAAAATTTTTACCCATTTCAGCTCAAAGCGGATTTGGGTAAAATTTGACGATCAGTCAATGTAAAGGGGAGCTCAAGGCGAGGTGGACCCTTTAGAGCTCATTCAACAGGGGAAGGTGAAACGCTACTTCCGTGCCAGCCGCAAGCTGAATGCCCCCGGGGTGGTGTTCCACATAACCCAGCGCGCCGCGGGAAAAGAGCCGCTCTTTCTGGAGAACTCAGACTACTTGACAATGGTTTGGATGCTCAAAGAGCTGGCAATGAGCCACTTCGTGGATTTCTATGCGTTTTGCCTGATGCCTAATCACGTCCATCTGTTGTGCAGCTTCAAAACCCCCAACTTGTACGATGCCATGAGGGATCTTTTTGCCCGATATGCCATGAGGTTCAATCAGAAATATGAAAGAAAAGGGCATCTCTTTGCAGGGCCGTACCGTCAGGCACTTTGCCTAGAGGAGGCCTACGTGGTTGCAGCCTCCCTTTATATCCACCTAAATCCTGTTAAGGCAGGTCTGGCCCACAGTCCCGGTCTTTACCGTTGGTCTTCCTGTCGTCTGTACGAGCGCAGACCTCGCCAAGAAAGCTTCGTAGTGCCTGATTTTGTACTGGGGCTGCTGTCCCCCAGCCTCCAGCAATCCAGGGAGCGTTATCAAGCGCTTCTAACACAGGGGATGGGCATAGAGATGAGGGCTGCTGGGGAGGACAAAAAAGCAGTGGAAAACTTTTTATCCTGCATCGCAAGCAAGGTCCCGGCCCTTTGGTCTTGGCTAAGGGAAAGATCTGGGGATCAAGAGGGAGCCTTTACAACAGTTGGGGAGAGGGAACTTTGGGAGGATAGGATAGCTTCCATGAAGCGTGAAGGACTAAGCCGAAAGCCAGAGACAAGAACGGCGTGGCGTCATGCAATCGAGCAACTTATTGCCCGAGGCTACAAAAGAGAGGAAATCGCAGAAAAACTCGGGATCTCCCGCAAGACCGTATATAACCTAACCAGGCGATGACATGGCCTCCATTGGAAAGGGAGATGAAATCAGTTCTTACCCATTTTCGCTCAAAGCGGATTTGGGTAAGAACTGCATAGGGGGGGTGGTGCTTGTTTTGATGGACGCCCACGGTCCCTTGCTGTATAGTTTAGCAGGGAGGTCCCACAGCATGAGATGCTTTGGTGCTATGTTACTGATTTTGGGCCTGATGTCCCTAGGCGTGATGGGTGCATGGGCTCAAGACAGAGGTTTTACTCAGGATGACAGGGACAGGCTCATAAGGCTCGAGGCTACCCTCCAGGTCTTTATGCAGCAGGTGGACAAGCGCTTTGAGGCTGTGGAGAAGCGCTTTGAGGCTGTGGAGAAGCGCTTCGAGGTTGTAGACAAGCGCTTCGAGGAGCTTCGTGAAGATATGAACAAACGTTTTGAGCAGATTGACAAACGTTTTGAGCAGCTCACGGCTTTTTTGTGGATGCTGGTTGCAATTTTCACCTCCTTGACTGCCGTTGTAATTGGGTTTGCGTATTGGGACCGGCGCACCACAATTCGCAAGGCCAAGGAAGAGGCGGTGGAGGCCATAGAAAAAGAGGGTAGGGTGCAGGATCTGGTCCATGCTCTTCGAAGGCTTTCCATGGAGGACCAGAAACTGGCCGAGGTGCTTCGCAGTTTCCGCCTTTTTTAGCTGGCCAGCCATCGGAGCTTACCAAAGGTTTTGTGGGTTTTTTGGTAAGTCCCTCTTCTGTGTGGTTTTTTCCGGTTCTAAGGTTTCTCTCGCTTTCCATAGCTGTGGGCCCTGTGCCCTGTGCTGTTTGTGCCTGCTCTGTGCTCTGTGCCGCTTCTGTCTGCTCTGTGCTGTTTCTGTTGGCTCCGTGCCCCCTCGTTTGAGGCCAAAAACAAAAGGGCATGTCATGGGCTTTGGGCCCTAGCCCCAAGGGCATGAATGTGGCCCTAGGAAAAGCTGACCCAGGTACCGCGAGAGCACGTTTCGCGGTGCAGGGGAGGTGAAAATGATAAGTGTTGCCTCTGCCTTTCTTGTAGCTGCATTGGTGGTGCTCGTATTGACGCCCATCATGGCCAGCCTGGCCAAGGGTGTGGGGATACTGGACAGGCCTTCTGAGCGAAAGGTGCATAAAGAGCCAGTGCCTAGGCTGGGAGGAGTAGCCATCTTCCTGGGGGTAGGGATCTCCATCTTTAGCATTTTCCTTTACGGCACAGCTCTTGGGAAACTCCTGCCATGGGACACACCAAGGCTTTGCCTGTGGCTTGGGGCCACCCTGGCCTTTGGGTTGGGCCTCTTGGATGATGTAAAGAGGCTTCCCCCCAAGTTGAAGCTGATGGTGCAGGCAGCGGCCGCCATGTTGGCCTATGCAGGAGGGGTCAGGATCCAAGGGCTTCTTTTCCCATGGGGGGCTGAATGGAACCTGGGCATTTTTTCTTTGCCTGCAACATTGCTTTGGTTTGTGCTTCTCATGAACGGCATCAATCTTATAGATGGGTTGGACGGACTGGCAGCCGGAGTGAGTTTTTTTGCATGCGCAGTAATGGGGGTCTTGTGCCTTATCTCGGACAGGATGGTGGAGGCTTTGGGCTTTGCGGCTGTGGCCGGGGCATGCCTTGGTTTTCTAAGGTATAACTTTAACCCTGCATCGGTATTCATGGGAGATTCTGGAAGTTACTTCCTGGGATATATCATTGCAGGCATGAGCGTGCTGGGATCCCTCAAGAGCGAGGCTGCCACTGCGCTTCTGATACCCATTGTGGCTCTTGGGGTTCCTCTCATGGACGCATTTTGGGCAACTGTTCGCAGGTTCATCCTGGGAACAGAGATCTTCAGGCCTGACCGTGAGCATATTCACCACCGCCTGCTGGCCATGGGAATGAATCAGAAAAGAGCCGTGCTCCTGATGTACGCGGCCAGCCTGTGCCTGGGAGCCCTTTCCCTTAGTCTGGTGTATATCAGGGATTTTCGTGCCGGGGTGCTTCTGCTTCTTTTGGGCCTCACGGCCATTTTGGCAATTCGGAAGCTAGGTTACCTGGAGTATCTTGCTGCAGAGAAGTTCCTGGGCTGGTTTGAAGACCTGTCCGATGAAATGGGATTCAAGAAAGACCGGAGGACCTTTTTGGCCAGGCAGGTGCAGATCTATGGTTCCAAAACCATGGAGGAGATGTGGGAGCGGGTTTTGGGAGCAGCGGAGCATCTGGGCATGGACTATGTTGAGATGAAGGTCTTTGACGGAAGAGATCCTTTGAGCCACAGGCAGGTTTGCCTATGGGAAGCCAAGCACGGAAAGGAGATCTCCCAGCGTTTCGATCCCTCTAGGTCCATGTTCATTTCCATGCCTTTGGGCAAGGACGAAACCAAACTGGGTGTTCTGTGTCTGGCAAAGGATCTCTCAGGCAAACCCCTTTCTCGCCATGCCCTAAGAAGGATAGAACATCTAAGGCGCACCGTTGGTGACACTCTGGAGCGTTTCAAGGCCCTAAAAAAGGATCCTTCCCATGACAGCCCCATGGATGGGCCCTAGGAGGTGTGAGCCTACCTTAGGGATTGAGGGAGTGCGTTTGTCTTTGCGGTGCTTAGGGCTCCCCGGATGGGCAAAATAGTGCCGCAGATTGTCAATCCCGAGACTTTTTTCCCAAATGACCAGAGTAAAAAAGAGGCCAATGGCAGTTTCAGGAGGGAAAACTTTGCACCGTGGCAAATGGTTTTGGGGAGCTTGTCCCAAACCCAGAGTAGTTCGTACATAGCCCAGGCGTTCGGTATTTTTGAGTAAAAGGGCCGAGAGACCCCATGGGCAGGGCTCGCGGCTTTTTTTGGAATTGTCATGGCACGGATTGTGCTTGTATTTGACTGTCTCACAGGCTCAAGGTGGTTGCGAGGGCTTAGACTCCCTGGGCCGTGAGTGCTCCTGGCTTGGGCTGCCCAAGGACTTCTTGGAGGCATTCTTGAAGTTGCCTGGCTCTTTGAAAAACCAGTTTAAAACTTCTCAGGCGGAATTGATCATATTGCTCAAGGCTAAAGGCTTTTCTATAGCCTGGTCGCATCTTTTGGAAATTGAAACTCGAGGGATTTGGAAACAAAGTGGGCTTACAAATGTCTTCCATGCACCCATGAGATCTCTTCCCGAAGCCGACCGAAAACAATCAAGAGGGAGGAGACAGAATGGGTTTGAGGAAATTGATCAGGTTTAGGCTTGGTAGGTTCGGGGAAAGGTATCTAGGGGTTTCTTGGAGAAAGGCTGGGTTGGCTGCAGCCTATGGGATCGGGTTTTTGGGTGGAGCTTGTTTTTGGGGGAACTCTGGGGCAGGGCTTCCCAGCTCCAGAGCCGATGACATCGTTGTTCTACAGCCCACAATGGGCAATAACTACGGCACAGATGACGGAAGTTCCTCAAAGGGAAAAGACGCCACATTCCATTATGCCACAGGTGAAAACCAAGGCTGGTGTCACCTGGTCTGGTTCTAAACAGCTCTTGCAATGCAGGGCTTCTACCTCTTTTCATCCAGCTTTCAACAGATGGCATGCCAGATCAGGATTTCTCCAAGGCCGAAGTGCATCTATACACAGATGTGCGTTTCAACGGTGTAGGCTGGCCCTGGCAACCAGGGACCTGGCATCTGGCCCTAAGAAAGGTGCTGGAGGACTGGGACGAGATGAGCCTCACAAAGGAGAATCAGCCTGCCTGGGAGGAGGATATCCTGGACGAGAAACCCTTTTGGACTGTAGGTGGGGGATCCCAGGGAAATCCATACATCGAATACCAGGACTGGATGAGATTCGATGTGACAGAGCTCTACAGGAAATGGGTGAAGGGAAAGCTGCCCAACTATGGCCTTGTTCTCACCCTTGAAGAAGATCACTGCGCCAACGGCGACTTGATACTCATCACCACCTCTGATGAGGTAGACCTGACCGAATACAGGCCGAAACTTGTTGTAACGAGGTGTATTCAACCGCCCCAGGGCCTGGTTTCCTGGTGGAGGGGAGAAAATCTTGGGTTTACGGCTGAAGACACCATCGGATCCTTCCACGGTCAGCTAAAAAACGGGGCTGGCCGAGCCGCTGGACTGTGTGGTACTGCCTGGGATCTGGACGGCATAGACGATTACATAGAGGTGGATTATCCCACAATAGGCGATTTTCAGGATAAACCTTTCACCGTGGAGTTTTGGATCAATCCGGGTTCCATAGGGTCCAACATCTACATCATGGGGAAATCCCACCCGGAGAGTGGTACAGGCTGGGACATGCGCCTAAATGACCACAAACTCAGGCTGACGGGCACCGATGGCTGGGATCCAGTCTATAACTGGGAGAGCACCGGTACGGTTCCAGCCTATCATTGGAGCCACATAGCAGTGTCTGCAACCCAAGATACCATCTCCATATACATAAACGGGGCACTTGATGGGACTACCACTAGGGGGACCATCAGCACGGCCTCCAATCCTTTCAGGATCGGTTGGACCACTAATTTTGGAGGAAGTCCGTTGTGGGGCCAGTTGGATGAGATCTCCATATATGACAGAGCCCTTTCTGCCGATGAGATACAGGCCATATACAATTCCGCAGGAGGCGGCAAGTGCCAGAGTTGCTTTGATGCAGACCCTCATCTTTTGGGGTGCTGGAGAGCCAATTATGGTGTGAGGGACAGCGTCCGAAATAACCATGCATCCTCTTACAACGGAGCCAACTTCAGCACAGGAAAAATCAGCGGAGCCTTCAGCTTGGATGGTGAGGACGATTACTTTCTGATACCTGACTCCCAGTTCCTGCATGCAGATCCAATTACCATCGAAACATGGGTCAAGATGGACCAGGAAGAGACAACTGATGGTATCATAGTGGCAAAACACGCCTCAGAAGCCGGAGGTCATATGACCTATGGCCTCTGGTTAAGGGATGGCAAGTGGCAGGGCAGGGCCATGGTTGATGGGAATTTGTATGATGTGGACAGTGGAGTTGATGCCCAGGCCGACACCTGGACGCATCTGGCCTTGAGCTTTGACAATGAGTTTCTGAAAATCTATGTGAACGGAATTGAAAAGGGAGCCATAGAAGCCCAGGGAAGCCTAAGCTATGGCTCAGAGCCCATTGTCATAGGTAACTATGACAGAAATCCCGTTGCCTTCAACGGCTTCAAGGGACTGGTGGATGAACTGGCAGTGTACTCAAAGGCCTTGAGCGCACAGGAGGTGGCCCTGCTTTATCATGCTGGGATCCTTGGGAAATGTGTTCCCGAGGAGGTTTTCTTTGAGGTTAGTGTCACAGGGCAAGGTGTGGTAACATATGGTCCAAATCAGATAGAATGCCAAGATAACTGCTCGGCGAGTTTCCCACTGGGAAGCCAAATAGAACTGACAGCAACTCCTTTGCCCGGAAGTGTGTTTCTGGGATGGGGGCTGGATTGCCCATGCGGCGATCAAACCACCTGTATCAAGACCCTCGATGAGAATAGCCTTTGCATCGCCACTTTCCAAACTGAGGAGGATATTTGTCCCTTCAGCATCCTGCCTACCTCCAAGAACGTGAATTACAGAGGAGAGACCGTGCGGGTCAAGGTGCAGGCCCTGGAGGAGGGCTGTTCTGAGCTTAGGATGTCTTGGAGTGGATCCTGGCTAGATGCTGATTTGAAAAGATTCAGAAACAATAAAGGCTTTGTAAAAGTGAAGGTAGCCCCCAACACGAGCAGCCTTCCAAGACAAGGCCAGGTAGAATTAGGAGGTCAGACACTGACGGTGTCTCAGGATGGAGCTCCTTGCAGGATCCTTGTGATCGATCCTGTCAGGGCCTCATTTGGATCCAGCTCGGAGGCGGGGCAATTTCTTGTCTCGGCTCCCGAGGGCTGCTCATGGACTGCAGAATCTCTTTCTAAAGACTGGTTGAATGTGCTCTCAGGGGCATCTGGTACAGGAGATGGTTTGGTAGGCTATGAGCTGGCAGATAACCCAACGGGCAGACCCAGAAAGGGTAAGATCCTGGTCACCACAGAGGCAGGAAGCAGCAAGAGCCACAAGGTAAAGCAAGGGGCTTCTTTCTAACTCCCCTTGCACTTTTAATTTCTCGGGCCAGGGTGAGCCTCCACCTGGAGGGCTCCCCTGGCCTTTGTTTTGTGGGAGCTCTTTAACTGAGTCATTCAGGATTAGTGAATCATGCAGACTTTGTAGACCATATCCTGGATGAACTGATTCATATGAAGCACAGCCTGATTCTTCCCATGGGGTCCTTTTGGGAGAATGGGCCGGGAGCTCCACTTTCATTGATCCGAGTTACAGGAATTTTGCCTTTCCTGCAGTAGAGCCCTGAGCCACCCCAAGGCCTCTTGCATGTCATCTTGGGCCCGCAGCACAAAAAAAGGAAGCTTTGGAGGCAGGCTCTCCTGGGCAGGGCAGGCCGTAGGACAGCCGCACACAAACAACAGGGCCTGGATGGAATCCTCCCTATGATCCACTGCCCTTACCTTGCCCGCCAGCGCAAGGATCAGGCTCTCCAGGGCAGCCACCCTTTCAAAGGTGGGATTGCACCCCCCACAATATCTTATCCCCACCCTGATCAAGTCATCCCTTTGCTCAAAGGAGCTCATGGCCGACCCAGGAATCCCCAAAGGACAAATGCTTTCATGATTATGGCAGACTTGGATTTTTCAGGTCCAGCCCGGCTCCTTGACTAGGCAGAACTCCCACGGATAACATGGTTCTTCCATGGCTTGTGTAAAGGGCCTTGGGGGTCATGAGTTTTATAGGCCGCCAAGGGCCTTTCCCTGGGGGTCAATGGAGTAGAAGGGGAGGAGAGTTTTGCGGGAGATCCTTCGGAGCATGATCCAGGATTCACTTGGCAAGTGTCTCAGCCAAGAGGAGCTGGCTTCCTTGGAAGATGTGAGATGGGTTGTGGAGATCCCCAAGAGGCCTGACCATGGGGACTTTGCCACAAATGCGGCCTTGGTCCTGGCCTCCAGAGTGGGCAAGAAACCCATGGAGCTGGCCCAGCTACTGGCCGGGAGTATCCAGGATCCAAGAGGCTATATCCAAAGGGCGCAGGTGGTGCCTCCTGGATTCATAAATCTTTTCCTGAACAGAAAGAAAGTCCTGGATGTGCTGGGCCTGATTCTGAAACAGGGCAGAGAATACGGTCGCTTCCAAACTGGTACAAAGACCAGGGTGCTGGTGGAATTCGTAAGTGCCAATCCCACAGGCCCCCTGCACATAGGCCATGGTCGGGGAGCGGCTCTGGGGGATGCTCTCTCCAAGGTCTTGGAGGCAGCAGGTTTTGATGTGAGCAGGGAGTACTATGTCAATGACGTGGGAAGGCAGATGGAGATTCTGGGCCGTTCCCTTTATCTGCGTTACCTGCAGGAGCTGGGAAGGGAGATAGATTTTCCAGATGATCACTACCGGGGTGAGTATATGGTGGAGCTGGCCAGGGAGTTCAAGGCCATCCACGGAGAAAAGTGGGCTGAGGTGGAAGAGGCCCAGGCTCTTGCGGCCTTTACGGATTTTGCCTCCAAGAGGATTCTGGAGGGGATCAGAGAAGATCTGGAAGACTTCAGAGTGGGTTATGACCGTTGGTTCCACGAGTCGGAGCTTTACTCCAGGGGGGAAGTGGCCAGGTATTTGGAAGGGCTCAAGAGCAAGGGACTTGTTTACGAGCAGGATGAGGCCCTTTGGTTCAAGAGCAGCGATTTCGGAGATGAGAAGGACAGGGTTGTAGTAAGACGGGACGGCCGTACCACTTACCTGGCCTCTGACATAGCCTACCATGCAGATAAGCTGGACAGGGGCTTTGACCGATTGATAGATATCTGGGGTGCAGATCATCACGGTTATGTGCCCAGGATGAAGGGAGTGATAAAGGCTCTTGGAAGGGATCCCTCATGCCTGGATGTGATACTGGTTCAGATGGTGAACCTGGTCAGAAACGGAGTTCCCGTGGCCATGTCCACCAGAGCAGGGGAGTTCACGACCTTAAGGGAGGTCATGGATGAGGTGGGAGTGGACGCAGCCCGCTACATATTCCTTACCAGAACGCCGGACAGCCATCTGGACTTTGATCTGGAACTGGCCAAGAGACAGGAAAAGGAAAACCCTGTCTATTATGTGCAGTACGCCCACGCCAGGATTTGCAGCATACTGAGGGAAGCTGCAGAAAGGGGCATAGAGCCCCCATGGCCTGCCGAGGCCCAATTGGAACTCCTGGATCTGCCTGAGGAGTGGGAACTGGTAAAGCATCTGGTGGGCTATCCTGATGTGATCAAGCAGGCTGCCTTGTCCCTGGAGCCCCACCGCATAACCTATTTCCTGGACTCCCTGGCCTCGGATTTCCACTCTTATTACAACCGGGGCTGGATAGATCCCAGAGCCAGAGTGATCTGCTCTGAGCCCGAGCTGACAGGTGCAAGACTTGTTCTGGTGCAGGCTGTAAGACAGGTCTTGGCCAATGCCTTGGAACTCCTTGGAGTCAGCGCACCGGAGCAGATGTGAAAGAATGCCATGAACGATCAAGCCTCTGAATCACCACAGCAGCCCCCAGAAACACCGGGAGCGTCGTGGGGCCAGATGGTCTGGATGCTCTCTTTGTCTGTTTTGATGTTTGGCCTGGGTTTTTTGGCTGGGAGCCGCTGGGCTGAACAAAAGGCCGGGGAGAGTGAAAAGGTTGTGATAGGCAGAGTAGTGCCTCCACAGGTGGAGGTGGGTCCTCCTGAGCAGGATACGACTCTTGGGGAGACTCAGGAAGCAAAGATCTGGAACATTCTCACAGGCCAGGAGGCCCCTTCGGCCGTGCTGCCGCCGCCTTTAGCAAAGGAAATGAAGCCGCCCCCTTTGCAGCCCAAGGCGCAGGTGCAGACTCAGAGAACTCCTCTAGTGCCCACCACCCCTTCTGGCAAGCCCCAGCAGGAGACTTCCTCTCCACCCACGGCTTCGGGTCGCATCTCTCAGGCTCCTGTGATGGCTCAATCCCCATCCTCCAGATTTGCCCTGCAGGTGGTTTCTGTTCAAAGTCGTGAGAAGGCCGAGGCCATAGTCAGGGAGCTAAACGGAAAAGGGTATCCCCTGGTGAGGATCATAAAGGCCGAGGTGCCTGGTAAGGGCACCTGGTACAGAATATGGATGGGAAGCTTCGAGAAAAAGGAAGAGGCCGAATCCCTAAAAAAACAGGTTCTGGAAAGAGAGCGTCTTCAGGCTCAGATAGTACAGGACAACAAAAGATGATCCTTCCCAGGGGTTTTAAGGCTGATCTTGCCTGAATCCCCAATATCGCCCATGCCCCCCCCTTTTTTTGAGGCAAAGCCTGGAATTGCTTTTGGAGGCCCTTGACCAAGCAACCAGCACATGGGAAAATAGGCTCCAATTGGAGTGCTATTGGAGCCTAGATATGCCTTCTAGACTCTCGCCTGGAGACAAGGTGACCATAAAGATCCCCCGGGCTCTTTACGAGAGGCTCAAGCTCATTGTGCAGGGCTCGGGGTTTGATTCGGTCACGGATTTCGTGGTCTACGTGCTTAGGGATCTGGTGGCAGCCCAGGGTGAGGCAGAAAAAGAAGATCTCCTTACTCCAGATGAGCTCAGGGCCATCAGACGAAGGCTTCGCAATCTGGGATATCTTTGAGGAGGGGCTGTGAGGGCAAAACACAGGGTCATGCTCCTGGGACTGGATGGCGTGCCACCAGAGTTGCTTTTCCATAGATGGTCTTCAGAGCTTCCCACTTTCTCCAAGCTGACGGCCAAGAGCCTCCACGGTCCCCTCAGAAGCATTGACCCACCCATAACAGTTCCTGCCTGGACCTGCATGGTAACAAGCAAGGACCCAGGTCAGTTGGGCTGCTATGGTTTCAGGAACAGGCCTGACCACGGGTACGGGCCCATGAAAATAGCCGATTCCACCATGGTGGTGGAGCCCACCCTGTGGAGGATTCTCTCCAGAAAGAACATGCGCTCCATACTCTTGGGAGTTCCCCAGACATATCCGCCCCAGCCTCTGAGGGGGCTTTTGGCTGCTGGTTTCCTGGCTCCAGATGAGGAAAAAGATTTCACCTATCCCTCCTCATTGAGGCAGGAGCTGGACAGGATCTGCGGCGGATACATGATAGATGTGCCTTCCTTCCGCCTTCAGCAACGGTCTTCTTTGCTTAGGGCCGTAGAGGAGATGACCAGGAAACGTTTTCAGGCAGCGCGCCACTTGATGCAGACCCAGGATTGGGATTTTTTCATGTTGGTGGAAATAGGGCCAGACAGGATGCACCACGGGTTCTGGAAGTACTTTGACCCGCGTCACCCTGGTCATGAGCCGGGAAATCCTCTTCAGGAAGCCCTCAAGGAATATTACAAGCTGTTGGACGCGGAGCTGGAGAGCCTCTTGGAGCTCATGGATTCCTCTGACACCCTCTTGGTGGTCTCAGACCATGGAGCCAGGCCCATGATGGGCGGCATCCGCATGAACGAGTGGCTGCGCCAGAGGTCCTATCTGAGACTGCATCAGCAGGTCAAGGAGCCCACCCGTTTGGAACCCTCCATGGTGGATTGGGCCAATACCAGGGTCTGGTCCGAAGGTGGGTACTATGCCAGGGTCTTCATCAACGTAAAGGGCAGGGAACCCATGGGCACGGTTCAACCATCTGAGTACCAGAGTTTCCGTCAGGAACTGGCCTGTGAGATGGCTGAGATGAAAGGACCTGACTCCAAGCCCCTGGGCAACATCGTGCTCTTTCCTGAACAGATCTACAGGGTGTGCCGCGGGGTGGCCCCCGATCTGATGGTTTACCCAGCAGGCCTGGATTACCGCTCCATAGGCACAGTGGGGGACGGAGATCTCTTCACCACCCAAAATGATACTGGTGCGGATGATGCCAATCACGACCCATTGGGCATCTACCTGCTTTACGAGCCTTGGAAATCCCAGGGCTCCTTGCCTGCCCAGAGAGAGGCCCATCTTCTGGATGTGGCTCCTACAGTATTGGACCGGCTGGGTGTGGAGCCGCTCCAAGAAATGCTTGGAAAAACAATCAATTAGGTCCTAGGGGATGAGGAGAACATATTATGAATGAGGGATTCACGGTGTGGTTTACGGGATTGACGGCCGCAGGCAAGACCACGGTGGCCCGCCTGGTGGCAAAAGAGCTCCTGGAGAGGGGGTTCAGGGTGGAACTCCTGGACGGGGATGAGGTGAGGAAAAACCTGAGTCAGGGGCTTGGATTCAGCAGGGAGGACCGTGACAGAAATGTGCTTCGCATAGGATATGTGTGCAAGCTTCTAAGCAGAAACGGGGTGGTGGCCATAGCAGCCGCAGTATCACCTTACAGGCAGACCAGGGAGAAGCTTAGGGCAGACATAGGAAATTTTGTGGAGGTCTATGTCAGCTGTCCCATTCAAGTTTGCAGTGAAAGGGATTACAAGGGCATTTACAAGGCCCTGCAGGAAGGCCGGATCTCCCAGGTGAGCGGGCTGGACGATCCCTATGAAGAGCCCCAAAACCCCGAGGTCATAATCAGGACCCACCAGGAGACTCCGGAAGAATCAGCAGCCAAGGTGATAACTGCCTTGGAGGAGCTGGGGTACGTGGCCCCAAAGGATCTTTCGTCTTCAGGGTATAGCGAAGAAGAGAGGCTCATTTTGGAAAAACGCCTCTCAGAGCTGGGTTATATCTAGTGCCTGGGTGCTCGTAACTGCCCTTGGAGCTGCCATGAGTCAAGCTTTTGCCCATCTGCCAGGACCTGCCCAGCAGCCTGTGCTCCTTTTTTGTGTCCCATGGCAAGGTGCTCTTCACTTGGGCTCACAGGGGCCAGAGGCGATTTGCAGGAAAAGCCAGCCTTTGGGAAGGTGAAGAATGCTCTTTTGGAAGCAAAGCCCAAAAAAGGACTCCAGGCCTGCCCAACGCTGTTTTGTGCTGGGGCTTGACGGCCTGGGCATGGGGCTTTTGGAGAGACTCTTGGCCCAGGGGGCCATGCCCGTTCTCTCTGAGCTCATGAGAAGGGCCAGCGTGAGCAAGATGCGCTCGGTAATACCCACGGTGTCCTCTGTGGCCTGGGCCTCCTATGCCACTGGCGTCAACCCTGGCATGCACAACTTGTTCGGATTCGTGGACCGGGAGCCCAATCCCTTTAGAATCTTCATACCCAATGCAACCCACCTAAGACATGAAACCCTTTGGGAAGCCCTGAGCCGCTCTGGCAAAAGGGTGGCTGTGCTGAATGTGCCTGTTTCCTTTCCACCCAAGCCTGTAAATGGAGTGATGGTGGGATGCTTCCTGTCCCCCAGCCTGGACAAAGCGGTGTATCCTGCTTCCCTCCTGCCCACGCTCAAGGAAATGGGATATGGTTTGGATGTGGACGCCTGGAAGGCCCGCCAGGACCTAGGAGGATTCCTGGATGAGCTGGAGCAGATACTGGAGAGCAGATTTGAGGTCAGCTTTTGGCTGATGGAACAGGAACCCTGGGATTTTTTCCAGCTCCATGTCATGGAAACAGACAGGATCAATCATTTCCTACTGGGGCTTTGGGAGGATGGACAGGAGCCCTGGTGCGGAAGATTCAAGTCTTTTTATTCCAGGCTAGACTCGTGGCTGGGAAGACTCTTGGAGAAGTTGCAGGGAGAAATGGAAAAGGGACAGCTGACCCTGATCCTCATGTCTGATCACGGCTTTTGCAGGTTGGAGTCCGAGTTTCAGGTGAATCACTGGCTGGAGAAGCAAGGCTATCTTTTTTTCGAGGACAGTGCAGGCAGAAAGCTCCATCAGTTCCTAGGCCGAAGCAGAGCCTACAGCCTCATACCGGGCAGGATCTTCATCAACCTCAAGGGTCGTGAGGACAGGGGTTCTGTGAGCCCTGGGGCCGAGTACCAAGACCTCAGAAAGGAGCTGGCAGAGGCCCTTTTACAAGTGCGTGATCCATGGAGCAATAAACCCATGGTACGAAGGGTTCACCTGAGGGAGGAAATTTACAGAGGGCCTTTTTTGGACAGGGCCCCGGACCTGATCCTGGAGCCAGAGGACGGGTTCGATCCCAAGGCAAACACAGATAGCAGCTCTTTGACCTCCAAGGGACACATATCTGGAATGCACACACTGGAAGACGCCTTCCTGCTCAGATTCCCTGGGGAGCTTCCCAAGAGGGATTTCAGGATCCAGGATGTGGCCCCTGGCATAATGACTCTCCTGGGGCAAGAAGGAGCTCTGCACTGCGAGGCAAAAGGCTGGTCTTGAGAAGCGCATGCACAGTAGAGAGGACCTTGGATTTTAAAAAGGTTGCTTCAGGCCCTTGGCCGGAGCCGGGAGTCATTCAAGACAGGAGAGAAAGTTAATGGAGAAATTGATTATAACAGTTGCTCCCACAGGTTCGGTACCCAAGAAGAAAGACAATCCCCATGTGCCAGTTACTCCCCAAGAGGTCATAGAGTGCGCCTTGGCCTGCGAAGGGAAAGGTGCCTCCATACTTCACATCCACGCCAGGGACGCCCAGGAAAACCCCTCCGATGACCCGGCCTTTTTCCAGGAGGTGGTAGAAGGCTTAAGGGGCAGGAGCCGGCTCATCTTGCAGGTATCCACAGGAGGCAGGGCCGGAAGCGATCTGGAAAGCCGTGTGAAACGCCTCCAGGTCAGGCCAGAGATGGCCAGCCTTACCACAGGCTCGGTGAACTTTCCCAACAGCGTGTACATGAATCCTCCGGAGCTCATAGAGGGTCTGGCCCAGGAGATGCTCAGGCTGGGCATCAAACCCGAGATGGAGGTCTTTGACCTGAGCATGATTTACAATGCCGTTGCCCTGCTCAAGAAAGGCCTTGCAAGGGAACCTCTTCATTTCAACTTCGTGATGGGGCTAAGAGGGGCTGTGCCTGCCACTATAGATCACCTGGTCTACATGAGAAGGTGTTTGCCCGAAGGCAGCACATGGACTGTCTCTGGCATAGCGGCCTCACAGCTATCCATGGCCTTGCACGCCATCCTCATGGGAGGCCATGTGAGGGTGGGCCTAGAGGACAATCTGCTGCTTAGAAAAGGAGAACTGGCCACAAACCAGGCTCTGGTTGAAAGGGTGGCTGGCTGGAGCCGCCAGCTAGGAAGGGAGGTGGCCAGCCCCGATGAGGCCAGGGCTATGCTGGGACTGGGCTGAACCCAAAGAGGCTCTGGCAGGCCACAGCCAGGGCCAGGGGAGAGAGGCTCAGCTCGGTCCATAAACCGTCACCTTGTCCTTTCCCCTCTCTTTACTGGAGAACATGCACTGGTCTGCCAGGCGCATGAGCTCATCCTTGCTGGATGCATCCTGGGGGTAAGTGGCCAGGCCGAAGCTGGCCGTGACCCGGATGCACAGACCAAGCTCCTTGAGAAAAGAGGTCTGGGCCAGGCATTTTCTGATCTCTTGGACTCGTTCAACAGCCTTGCTCTTGGGACATCCTTCCATCAGGATCACGAACTCGTCCCCTCCGTAGCGCACCAGCCGATCCTGAGGACCCAGCCTGGAGGCCATCACATGGGCCACTTCCTTAAGCACCTGGCTTCCCAGCAGATGCCCATGGGTATCCACCACCTTCTTGAACTCGTCCATGTCCACAAAGACAAGGGTCACTTCCCGAGCCTCATGGAGACCTGGCTTGAGGAGATCCTCCAGATACTCATGGAGAAACCTGGTGTTGTAACATCCCGTCACGGTGTCGGTGATGGATAGGGCCGCTATCTTCTTGTAATTCATGGAGTTGCCTATGGCTATGGCCAGATAATCTGCCAGTATGGAGAGAATGGTCATGGACTCAGGTTCGAAAAGCCATGAATTCTGTGGATTCACTATTTCCACCACCCCTATCACCTTGTCCCTTATCTTGAGGGGAAGGCATATCAACCCCTTGGTCTTAAAGCCGCTCAACCTGTCCACCCTGTCGCTGAATCGGGGATCTGAACCCACGTCCTTGACCAAGATGGGCTCCCCGCTTAGGGCCGCGGTGCCTGCTATACCCTCTCCCAGAGGGATTCTCAGATCCCTGAGAAGCTCAGGGGCCAGCCCCACGGCCACCTCGAATCTCAAGGAACCGTTATCTGGCTCCAGCAAGAGCAAGGACCAATTTCTGGCAGGCACCAGCAAAGAGAGCTTGGAGAGAACCGTGTGGAGAATCTCCTGCATATCAAAGGTGGATGTCAAGGCCTTGCCCATCTCTAGACAAGCCATGAGCTGTCTCGTGTACATGGAACTCCTGCCTGCTTGGCCTGGGAGGAAATCAGCCTCAGAGCCCATGGTATCTCTCCTGGGAAAAGGGGTGTGTTTTGGGTCTTGTGCATGTGTTGTTTTTCTAAGCACAGTAACCCAAGAAGCACGAGCCTATCAAGTCTGGAAAGCTTCTTGGAAGAGGAATCTGCCAAACAAGGCCTGGGGAGTTCCGGGGATTTGGGAGCAACAGCTTGACTCAAGAAGCCCCAGTATCTATACTATTTGGCGAATTAGTTAAGTATTTCAAAGTGTTATAATCGAAGGAAACCCTTCTTATGAGCCCTTCAAAAGAGGATTCCACCTCTTTTCGCCTCAGGTCCTATCTGGAGAATTACTCCCTGAAGCCTCAAAGATCCCTTTTCCCTGAAAAGCACACTCTCACCAGGGTGGAGAGCTTCAAGGCGGGCTCTTTGGAAGTTCCAAGATATGTGAATGAGTTTTGGACATCAAAGCAAAGACAGGCAGCTTCCATCCACGAGATATCCTACAGGGCCTGCTTCAAGCCCCAGCTGCCTCGCTTCTTCATAAGCTTGCTTACAGAGCCAGGAGAAAGGGTATATGACCCTTTTTGCGGAAGGGGCACCACAGCCCTGGAAGCAGCCCTATGTGGAAGGCGGGTCATAGCCAATGACATCAACCCCCTGAGCCAGATCCTGACTCTGCCCAGGCTGAGGGTGCCTTCTTTGGAGGATGTGGCCCGCAGGCTGGGTCAAATAATCGTGGAAGAGAAGGCCAGAGCAGATCTGGACCTTAGCATGTTCTTTCATCCCAAGACCGAGGCCGAAGTGGTCTCCTTGCGCTCTTACCTGAGGGAGAGGAGGTCCGCAGGGCTGGAAGATGATGTGGACAGATGGATAAGGATGGTGGCCACAAACCGCCTCACCGGCCACTCGCCTGGCTTTTTCTCGGTTTACACATTGCCCCCCAACCAGGCCGCCTCTGCCCAAAGGCAAAGGGAAATCAATATGAAGCTGGGCCAAACTCCTCCGTACAGGAACACAAAACATATAATCCTAAAGAAAAGCCAGGGCCTTCTTGCCAGAATGACTCAGGAAGAGCTAAGAAGGCTTCGTGAGGCCGGCCAAAACGCTCTTCTTCTTACCAGGGACGCCAGGCACACACCGGAGATAGCCTCGGAATCCGTTTCCCTTACCGTCACCTCTCCACCCTTCCTGGATGTGGTCCAGTACGGGGATGACAACTGGCTCAGGTGCTGGTTCAATGGTCTGGATCACAACCGGGTGGCATCTTCCATCACCCAGACAGGAAGCCTCAGCCTCTGGTCTCAAGTGATGGGGGAGACGCTCCAGGAACTCTACAGGGTCACCAGGCCTGGCGCTTGGGTTGCCTTCGAGGTGGGGGAGGTGAGGGGGGGCTCCTTGAATCTGGATGAAGAGGTGGTGCCATTGGGCCTGGGGGCAGGATTTGAGTGTTTTGGGGTGGTGGTTAACCTGCAGAGCTTTACCAAGACATCCAATATCTGGGGCGTGGAAAACTCCAGGAAAGGCACCAACAGCAACCGGGTGGTGCTATTCCGGAAGGGACTGTAAAACATGGTGGTGCAAGACAAGGGAGGAAGTGGCACTTCCTCCATACTGCTTTTGGTGGCAGGGGCCAAGGGGGCTGTGGGCAGCACCGTGGCGGTTGTGGCAGCAACATTGAAAAAGAAACCCGAGGAGGTGCTTCCCTGGTTGACCACCTCCGAGAGTCTGCCTGGAGCTCTAGGAAAGGGATCTTTGAAGTTCGCGGGCTGGGATTCCAAGGAAATCAACCTCACAGATGCCATAATCAAGCACGGTGTTTTACCTAAAGAGCAGTGGCTGCCCCTGCAGGATGAGTTAAGCGCCATGGAGGTGCTCCAGGCCCCGCAGGGCCCCCTTGCGGAGCAGGCCAGACTCCTCGCGGCCCAGATAAAAGAGCTGATGGCGCATCACCCTGATTCCAGCCCGGTGATGGTGGATCTTCTCCCGGCTTCTGCCAGCCCCCCTTTTGCAGAGTGCAACTGCCTTGAGGAGCTCCTGGCCATGGACAGGGCTGCACTGCCCGTGGACATGGCGTATGCGGCTGCAGCCCTGAGCTGCGGGGTGCCCTTTGTCAACTTCACATCCAACCCGGTGGAGCATCCCATGGTTGTCCAGGAGGCAGTGCAAAAAGGGGTGCCCATGTGCGGAAGGGACGGCAAGACAGGACAAACCTTCTTCAAGGTGGTGCTGGCCTCTGCTTTAAAAGCAAGGAAATTGAGGGTTTACGGCTGGTACAGTCTCAATATCCTGGGCAACGAAGATGGCAAGAACCTCCTGGATCCATCCCGGGCGGCTTCCAAGTTGGAGAACAAGACACAGGTCTTGGAGGATGTTCTGGGATATACTGTGGCTCAGGATCCCAGCAAGCCCAGCCACGGGGTGCACATAGCATATTACCCCCCCAGGGGAGATGCCAAGGAGGCCTGGGATGTAGTTGACTTTTGGGGTCTTTTTGGTCTGCCCATGAGCTTGAGACTCAATCTGATGGCCAGGGACTCGGTGCTGGCCGCCCCCATGGTGGTGGATTTGGCAGCCTGGATGGTGGAGCTCAAGAAACTAGGCAGATCTGGCTTGATCCCGGAGCTGGGTTTCTACTTCAAGAGGCCCTTGGGTGAGGGATCCCCCAAGACTTTCCAGGAGCAGTTGTACGCCCTAGAGCTTTTGGAAAAACAATGCACTCTCCAAGGAGGCCAGGGTGATACTGGCTTATAGCACCAATGCATACACGCGCTTCAGCCTGTGGGAGTCCCTAAAGAGGATAGCCCAGCTGGGATTCAGGGGTGTGGAGATCATGGGTGACAGGCCCCATCTCTATCCTCCTGATTTCAAAGATGAAGATGTGGCCAGGCTCAAGGAGACCCTGCGGGAGACGGGCCTCAAGGTGACCAACATAAACAGCTTCACTCTGTTTGCCGTGGGAGATACGTACCTGCCTTCCTGGATAGAGGAGGATTCCTCTTTGAGGAGTGTTCGCATAGAGCACACCAAATCCTCTGTGCGCATGGCAGCAGCCCTAGGATGCCACAACATCTCCGTGCCCCCTGGTGGCCCCCTCAAGGGAATGGGAAGGGGCCAGGCCATGCGTCTTTTTCACCAGGGACTCGAACAGGTCATACCTTTGGCCGAAGAGCTGGGAGTACGGCTCTTGGTGGAGCCTGAACCCGGGCTGCTCTTGGAGAACAGCCGCCAGTTTCGCCAGTTCATTCGCTCGGTTTCATCCCCCATGGTGGGACTCAACTTTGACGCTGGGCACTTCTTCTGTGTGGGACAAGATCCTGTGGAGGCCATGGAGGAGCTTTTCGGCTGGATAGGACACATGCATCTGGAGGACATAGGATCCAGCAGAGAGCACCGTCACCTCATTCCAGGGCTGGGCGCCATGGACCTCAGGTCATTGATAAGGAGGGCGGCCAGATTGGGTTACAAGGGTGATATGAGCTTGGAGCTATACCCTTATGTTGACATGCCTGATGAGGCCGGAAGCAAGGGGCTTGCATATTTGAAGCCCATTTTGGAGCAAGCGGGGTGGCCCCAATGAAGGCAGAGGAAAGAGGCTTGGAGGGCCATGGGCAAAAAGAATCCATGGGGAGCCCAGGGGAGGCCAAGGTGCACTTCGGGTACAGGCTCGTGGCTTTGAGCGAAAAAAAGAGGCTGGTATCTCTACATTTTGACAAGGTGGCTCCCAAGTACGATTTCATGAACACGCTTTTGAGCATGGGGGCTCATATTCTCTGGAAGAGGATGGCCATAGAAGCTCTTGGGCTCAAGCCAGGCGACAGGGTCTTGGATCTGTGCGCAGGAACCGGTGACATGGCCCTTTTGGCCTTGAAGAAGGTGGGCCCCTCTGGTTTGGTGGTGCTCTACGATATGAATCTGGCCATGATGCAACGGGCAAGAAGGAAATTGCTGGGTTCCAAGGATCCCAAAGCAGTGGGAATGATTCTGGGGGATGCAGAGCAGCAGGGGATCAAGCAGGATGTCTTTGATGCCAGCATTGTGGCCTTCGGCATCAGGAATCTCACCAACATGGAGCAGGGCTTCCGGGAGATGTTCAGGGTGCTCAAACCAGGGGGCACCATGCTTTGCCTGGAGTTTTCCAACCCCGTCACTCCATGGTTCAAAAAGCTGTATGATTTCTACTCCTTCCACGTCATGCCTGCTCTGGGCAAACTTCTGGCAGGCTCCAGGCAGGCCTACACCTACCTTCCTGAATCCATCAGGGTTTTCCCTGGGCCTGAAGAGTTGGCCCAGTTGCTAAGGAACATAGGCTTCCAAGGGGTTCGGTACAGAAGGCTCACCGATGGTATAGCCGTGATACATGTGGGGAAAAAACCCCGATGAAACTCAACTGGGCCGAGCGTTGGGCTGTAAACAATCCCCTGAGGGTGCTCCAACAAGCACTGGAGATCCATTGGATGCGGCGCATGGCAAAGGATTTCCCCCAAGGGGCCTTGATCCTGGAGATCGGTTGCGGCCGGGGGGCAGGGGCCAGGCTGCTTTTGGAGAAGTTCGCACCAGGGCTGGTTCATGTTACAGACCTGGATCTTGATATGCTGCGCAGGTCCCTTAGGCATCCGGGGCCTGGAAAACACAAAAAGGTCAGGCTGGTTGTGGCGGATGCTGCCTCACTGCCTTATCCATCAGCCAGCTTTCATGCAGTATTCGGCTTCGGTGTCATGCACCATGTGGTGGGCTGGAGGGATGCTCTGGGGGAGGTGGCCAGGGTGTTAAGGCCAGGTGGGCTTTATTTTCTGGAGGAATTGTATCCGGCCTTGTACGCCAACTTCTTGACAAGGAGGATTCTACTTCACCCCCGCCAGGGGCGCTTTGATTCCATTTCCTGGCATGAAGCACTCAAGAGCAAGGGGTTTTCTGTTCTAAGGGCCCTGGAGCATCCCATGTTGGGTATCCTGGCTGTGGCCAAGCGCTACGAAAAGGAGTGGGATTCCTCCCGGGTCTGGAGCTGAAAAAGGGTAAATGTGCCTGGGGCTTGTGGGAATTCATTGGGATCCAAAGATGATGCCCGCCAGTATGGAGGCCAGCATGGCCAGGGGGTAATAGCTGGCCTTGTTAAAAAGGTATCCGGCAGCCTCCAGGGTTCTTTGCTTGAAAAGGATAGCAGCAGGCCTTATTAACAAGAACCATGCGGCCCCCAGGGCTCCCAGGTGGAAGATGGGACTTAGGCTGCCAGCTGTACTCCAATAAAGACACAATCCCAAAAACGCCGAGGAGCAAAGGCAAATCATCACCACCCAGGCCGCCTTCTGGGGGCCCAACTCCACAGGAAGAGTCCTGGCCCTCAAGGATTGGTCCTCCTGCAGGTCAGACCAGTCATTGGGTACATTTTGGCCGCCTATCTCCCAAAGGAAAAGCCATAAGAAAAGGTGAGCCACAAAAAAAGGATTGGGATCAGGATCCACTGCTAAAACAGCAGCCAGAGCCCCTGAGCACTTGACCAGGCCACTGACCAGGGTCCTGAGGTAGCTGACCCTCAAGAGGGCGCAGTACACTGCCTCCAGGCAACAGGCCACCAGGAAGATGACCGCACAAACAGGCCTCAGAGAATAAGCCCCCAGAAAGGACACCAGGGCCCACCCCGAAGCCCAAGCCGCGGCCTGCCACACTGATATCAAGCCTTGGGCCATGGGGTGCTTGATAAAAACCGCATCCACATCCTTGATCCCACCTCCGGCTTCCCCCATCTTGCTCACTTTTTCCCTATCGCTGCGGTAATCCACCAGATCATTTAGGGCATACACAGCGGTGTAACCTGCAAAGGCAGTAATGAGTCCCAGTAGAATCACTCCAACATCCGGGAAAGACCCCAGAGCCAGTAGCGCTGCCTGGGCCGGGGCGGCCAGATCCAGCAGTCCATGAGGGGTCCTAGACAGAGCCAAGAAGAGCTTGATTCTCCTTACCCCGGCAAACTCACCCAGGGATTGCACCTCCATCGCATTCACCCTCCGGGGGAAATTCTCCCCTTATGATACTCACAGGAGTGCTCCGGGGACAAATGCTCATGGTACCAAGGGCTGTGCAGGCTCCAGGAGATTTAGCGCTATCCGGCCCTTGGGGGCCGGATCCATGAATGGACTTGGGGTTGGGAGCGATCTTGGAGGGCTCTAAAACAGTGGCCACTAGCGGTGGGCATTGAGTATCCCAGCCAGATTGATCTCTTGGGTCTTTCCTGGTGGCTCCTCTGCACCAAGGTCAAAGGGTTCTTCCTCCAGGACCGTAAGCTTGTAGAAGGAGTTATGGGTTTCAAAGAAGCCATCGTGCAGTCTAAGTACAGGGGATGTGCGCACCACCTTGCCCGAGTCATCAAAAAGCAGATATTCCCTGCCAGGCTTGGGTTTGAGGGGCTCCAGACCCTCAAAGGGCCTGCCCAGGGTTATGAACTCCTTATCACCGTCTTGGATGATCCTCTGAAGCCTTACCCTTCTCATGGTCACCTCCCTACCAGACTCCAGGACATCAGGTCTCGAAACCTCGTAAAAGCAACAAACATGCCAGGTACCCGAAAGATCCCATGCCCCTGAATGTGCGCTTTTGGGAAAAGAAGCCAAGGTATTGGAATTACGATTTGGTAACTCTTTGTGCTTTCCTTTCTCATGGATTTTTCTCAAAACATGTTCAGGGCAGCTGCCAAAGGCTTGCCCACCATTTTCAGGCCTGGAGCAGGCAAGGCTTTTTGGGGAAATCGGGATCTATTGGTGCATGGATGAGTGATCCCAGGTCACAGTGAGGTTGGTTTTTGTCACCCACAGGCTGTAAATGACAGGGGCTAACCATCTATGAGTTGCCAGTTTTCTCTTCCAGGCCCTATTGAGGAATCCCGACTCTCCCATCCTCGACAGAAAAATGACGTTTGCTACAATTTGATTTGACAAACACACTCAAATTCCCGTATATGAAATAAACTTTCTTTGAAAGGCGGAAAGCCAGCACAGCTGCTCTACCGCCTCATACCGCAATGGAGGAGGAGACCATGGAGAAAAAGCCTCGCCTGGGTCTGGATCTAGACAGAAGGAGCTTTCTTCAAGTAGCAGCAGCGGCAGGTGCCGCCACGGCCATGAGTGGATTTCCTGGGGTTCTCAGGGCAGCAGCGCCCACCATCAAGATTGGCTCTGTACAGCCGGTCACTGGCCCACTGGCGGTCATAGGTCAGGGCCAACGCCGTGGAGCCCAGATGGCCGTGGAGTACATTAATTCCAGGGGCGGCATCAAATCCATGGGTGGGGCCAAGCTGGAGCTGCTGCTGGGAGACAGCCAAACCTCGGCAGAGGTGGGCCGTTCAGAGGCTGACCGCCTGATCAAGGAAGGTGCAAAGGTAATAGTGGGGGCCTTTGAGAGCGGAACCGGCATGGCCATTGCCACCTTGTGTGAGCAAAGGGGGGTGCCTTTTCTTTGCGATGTGGCCACTTTGGACGACATAACCCAGAAGGGCTACAAGTACACCTTCCGAATCTTCCCCACCTCCACCACCTTTGCCAAGAGAATGATAGAGTTTTTGAAGAGCATTTTTGAGGAAAAGAAGGTCTCTCCCAAAAGAGCTGTGGTTTCCTATGTGGGTGATGCCTTCGGGAAGACTCAGGCAGCTCTTTTCATAAAGGAGTTTAAGGCCTCCAACCTGGGTATGGAGATCGTGGAAGAGATAAGTTATCCCTTGGGGGTGCCTGATCTGTCGGCGGAGGTGGCCAAGATCAAGGCTGCAAAGCCAGACATTCTATTTCCCATATGCAGACCAGGGGATTCCACCCTCTTGACCAGGGAGCTTTTCAAGCAGAGGGTGGAACTCATGGGAATAATCAGCCCAGGATCTCCGGGCTGGTACGAACCCTCGGTCATAAAGGATTTGGACAAACTCATTTACTACGTCATGGACAATGTGCCCTGGGTCAATCCTGAAAGCCCGGTGTACAAGGAGGCCAACGAGCTATTCTTGAAGAACTACAATGCCTATCTCGAGACCAACAACGGCTACGCTTATACTGGAATACTGGTTGTGGCCGATGCTTTGGAAAGGGCCAAGTCCACAGATCCAGACAAGATAGTGGAGGCCTTCAAGAAGACAGAGTTCAAAGATCATCCCATGGTGGGGGAGGCCATCAAGTTTGCTCCCAATGGAGACAACATAAATGCCACCACAGCCATGATTCAGATCCTTCCGGATCCAGATCCTCTAAAGAGAACCAAGGTGGTGCTGCCCAAGAAATTCGCCCAGGCCCCCTTTGTTTTCCCTGCACCGCAACTCTGGGAAAGAGGATGAAGTAATCACTCCCCCCGCAAGGCCCCGGCCTTGAAAAAGGTGTAGCCCTGCGGGGGGCATGACTCAAGGCCAGCAGGGATGGGTGTTTCAAGGAACTGGGCATAGAAACTCGGGCGGAGCTTCATGAATCATCAACTGCTTCTTCAACTGGCGGTGCAAGGCATTCTCTTGGGTGGGGTTTACGGCCTCATAGCAGTGGGGCTTTCCCTGATATTCGGAGTCATGGGGGTGATCAACTTCGCCCACGGCCCCATGATGGTTCTGGGCATGTACATAGCTTACGGAATTTTGGTCTTGCTGGGGTTGGACCCTTATGTTTCTTTGCTTCTTGTGGCAGCGGCCCTATTTCTGCTGGGCTATCTGGTGCAGGCCACTGTGGTGAATCGCATCCTGGATTTCCCCGAGGCCATGCAGGTGCTTCCCCTGGTGGCCACAGGCTTGATCATCGAAAATGCGGTTTTACTGGGCTTTGGTCCTGACCCAAGGAGCCCCAGGACAGCCCTGGGTCTGGCCACATTGCACCTGGGCCCTGTGATGATAGATGTCTCCAGGCTCATGGCTTTTGGCCTGGCCGTGATCATCACGGGCATGGTTTTTCTTTTTCTGAAATATTCCCATGTGGGCAAGTCCATAAGGGCAGCGGCGGACAACAGGGTGGGGGCCCTCTTGGTGGGGATCCGCGTGGACAGGGTAAACAACTTCTCCTTTGGAGTCGGAGCTGCCACCACTGGCGCAGCCGGAGCCTTGTTGCTTCCCCTCATGGCCACATCACCTCACCTGGGCCACGATTTCACCATGACAGCCTTTGTGGTGGTCATTCTGGGAGGCTTGGGCAGCCTTCCAGGGGCACTTGTGGGCGGGCTGATTTTGGGGGTGGCCGAGTCCGTCTCAACCATCATCGTGCCTGCCACCATGAAGCAGGTGGTAAGCTTCGCATTGTTGGTTGCCATCATGCTCTTTAGACCTCAGGGGCTTTTTGGAGGCAGGGCATGAAAAGGCTCTATTTGATACTGGCATCCTCTCTGGTGTTGTTGCTGCTCCTGCCCCTTGTGCTGGACAAGTATCTGCTGGGCATATTCGTAATGATCTTTTTCTATGCCTACCTGGGGCAATCCTGGAACATTCTGACAGGTTACACTGGGCATATCTCCTTGGGCCATGCCCTCTATATCGGAATAGGGGCTTATACCTCCACGTACCTTGCCATGAACCACAACATCTCGCCCTGGATAGGCATGTGGGTGGGGGCCGTGTTGGCCATGGTGGTGGGTTTGGTGATCGGATTTCTGGGCTTCAGATTCGGTCTGAGAGGGGTTTATTTTGTAATCTTGACCATATCCTTTGCAGAGATTTCGCGTCTGGTGGTGTCGCACATCCCGGCCCTGGGGGGGTTTGCAGGCATTTTCCTGGACTTCAAACCCTCCTTCTGGAATTTTCAATTCCGGGGGAACGTGGCCTATTATTACCTTTCTTTGGGCTTCATGGTGGCCTCTGTGGTGGTGGCTAGGCTCCTGGAACTCTCTAGGGCTGGGAGGCTCATGGTGGCTGTCAGGGAGGATGAGGCAGCAGCCGAGGCCCTGGGAGTCAATGCTTTCAAGTATTCCATGCTGGGCATAGCCCTGAGCGCATTCATGAGTGCCCTGGGGGGAACCTTTTACGCCAATTACATCTTTTACATAAACCCCAACTCGGTTCTGGGCATGGGGCTCTCCATTGAGCTGATTCTAAGACCCATCATTGGGGGCATGGGCACAGCCCTGGGACCGGTGCTGGGTTCTTTTCTTCTGACTCCCCTCTCTGAGGTATCCAGGGCTTACTTCGCCAAGGGGGGGCTGGAGGGATTGCATCTTATTCTTTATGGAGTCCTGGCCATATTGGTGGTTTTGTTCATGAGAGAGGGAATACTGGCTTATCTGAGAAAAGCGTTTGGCTCCAGGCTGGGATTGGAACCATGAGCCTGCTACAGGTGGAAAAGCTTGAAAAGCATTTCGGCGGGCTCTGTGCCGTGGCAGAGCTGTCCTTTGAGCTCAAAGAGGGTGAGATCCTGGGGCTCATAGGGCCCAACGGGGCAGGAAAGACAACTGTATTTAATTGCCTGACGGGTTTTCTGCCCATAGACCAAGGCCAGGTCAGGTTCAGAGGCAGATCCATAATGGGCCTCAAGCCCCACCAGATATGCCGTCTGGGCATGACCCGCACTTTTCAGATAGTAAGGCCCTTTCTGAATGTGAGCGTGCTGGACAATGTCATGGTGGGAGCCATGCTCAGAGAGAGCTCCTTGGCAGCAGCCCGCAGATTGGCCCAATCTACACTGGAGCTTGCAGGGCTGGAGAGGCTCTCCAGAGAAAAGGCCGGCAGTCTTCCCCTGGCCTTGAGAAAGAGATTGGAATTGGCCCGTGCCTTGGCCACCAGGCCGGAGTTGTTGCTCCTGGACGAGGTCATGGGAGGACTAAACCCGCGAGACGTAGACGAGATGGTCAGGTTGCTCAAAGAGATCCATGCAAGGGGTGTGAGCATCCTGCTCATAGAACATGTCATGAGGGGCCTCATGGCCCTGGCCCAAAGGGTGGTGGTGATCAACTACGGCAGAAAGATATCGGAAGGAGCACCTCAGGAGGTGGTCAGGGATCCACAAGTGGTGGAGGCTTACCTGGGCAGGGAGTTCCTGGATGCTGGAAATTAAAGAAATTGATGTGTTCTACGGAGATATGCAGGCCTTGAGAAAGGTCAGCCTGCGGGTGGTTCAGGCCGAGATGGTGGCCCTGATAGGCTCCAATGGAGCCGGCAAGTCCACCACCCTTAAGAGCATCTCAGGTCTTCTCAGGCCTCGCAGGGGAACCATAAGCTTCCAGGGCCAGGATCTGTGCCGCATGAGTGCCTCGGAAATAGTGGAGCTGGGAATAAGCCAGGTGCCCGAGGGAAGGCAGATCTTTCCAAATATGACAGTCCTGGAAAACCTGGAGATGGGGGCTCAATTCCCCAAGGTCAAGAAGCTACGCAGTCAGAGCATGGAGGAGGTCTTTGTACTTTTTCCCAGGCTCCGGGAGAGGATTTCCCAGAAAGCAGGCACCCTAAGCGGCGGGGAACAACAGATGCTGGCCATAGGCCGAAGCCTCATGTCCAGGCCGCAGCTTCTGATGCTGGACGAGCCTTCCCTTGGTTTGTCTCCACTTCTTGTTTCTCTGATCTTCGAGACCATAGCCAAGATCAATACCGGCGGCACCATGGTGCTCTTGGTGGAGCAAAATGTTTTCCATGCCCTGAAACTCTCCAGTCGGGGTTATGTGCTGGAGAACGGATCCGTGCTCATGGAGGGGCAAGGGGAATCGCTTCTAAAGCAGGACCATATCCGAAAGGCATATCTGGGACTCTAAGATATCCCCAGGGGGAGGGTGGCTAAAGTTTCTTTGCATTTAGCCGAAAAAAGAAGTTGAGATCTTTGGGAAATGGGTTTATGCTTGCTTGGCTTTTGAGGCCAAGTTGAAGTAAGTTTTGAAAAGTAGCCTTGTCCAGGCTGAAAGACCAAGGAGGCGAGATGAGATCGGAAACCAAGGGCGTTTGGTTGAGTGGGATTGTGGGAATCCTGCTTCTTGGCACCACTTGGGCACAGAACTTGGCCTTGGCATCTGAATCTGGCTCTTCTGAGAGTGCGGGGGCCCCTATAGCGGCTTTTGCCCAAAGCGGTGCCGGGGAAAAGTCAGCCTTGGGAAAAGAGGCGGAAGAGGTCCAAATCCCTGATCCCCTGGAGCCCTGGAACAGGGCCATGTTTATCTTCAACGATCGCTTCTATTTTTGGGTTTTCAAACCCTTTGCAACAGGATATAATGCAGTTATACCTGAGGATTTTAGAATTTGCTTTAGAAATGTGTTCAACAATGCTGTCATGCCAGTGAGGTTTCTCAACAACATCTTCCAACTGAAATTTGAAAATGCCGGTATCGAGCTGGCCCGCTTTCTCATCAATTCCACCTTCGGCTTCGGGGGCTTGGTGGATGCAGCGGATTACATAAACCTCAAGCCCAGAAAAGAGGATTTTGGTCAGACTTTGGGCTGGTATGGGCTTGACCATGGTTTTTACTTCGTATGGCCCTTTCTGGGGGCATCATCTGCCAGGGACACCGTGGGCATGGCAGCCGACTCATTCATGAACCCCATCAACTGGCTGCTTCCAGGGGCCGAGTGGGTCTTTGCTGCCAGTGCTTACAGACATACCAATGATCAGTCCTTGAGACTGGGGGAGTACGAGGATCTGATCAAGGCTGCATTGGATCCATATGAGGCTGTCAAAGACGCCTATGCCCAGTACAGGAAGAAGCAGGTGGCCAAGTAACCACAGAGGCTGCCTCTAGGCTGGCATCAAGGCTCTGAGCTCCAGAAAGGCTTCCCAGGCCTCCATGAGCGAAGGGAACCGCCTGCATGGTTCCTGGCACTGCATTTGGCGCTTGGTAAGGTGACAGGGTTCGCAGGCCTCCTGGCCAAAGGCTGTGCGAACCCTCTTGCCCATGGGAGCCCACACAAAAGGGTCACTGGGCCCGAACAGGGCCAAGGTGGGCACTCCCATAAAACCAGCCAGGTGGGTCACTCCCGAATCGTTTCCAAGAAACAAAAGGCTCCTTCTTAGCTCAGAGGCCAAAGAGCAAAGACTCGAAGGTCTTAAGATCTCAAGAGGTCTTCTGCAAAATCTTCTCAAGGCCTGCACTGCCTCTTGGTCACAGGGACCTTCTAATGCCCTCCATGTAACTTCTGGGAAACACTCTGAGATCCTCTCCACGAGCCGTGCGAATTTTTCAGGGGGCCAGTTCTTGAAGGCAGAACCGCTTCCGGGATGAACAAGAAAGCTCTCAGGCTTTGTTTCCACAAGGGGCCATTCCAAGCCCTGCCAAAAACTCTGATCCGGTTCCATGTTCATGGCCCTGAATGGCACCCAAGAGGCATGAACCGACTCAGAAGCTAAGGGACTTGCAGGCAAGGTGGTAAGACGCCTCGAGATCTTCTCCCTGAGCGCACAAGCCAAAGGGCCTTCCGAATCAGATGAGAAAAGGTACACATGGTCGTAATCGCATGGATCTGGCCTGAGCCCTGAACATGATCCCCGTTGGGATTCACAAAAGAGTCTGTGCCAACCGGATCCCTCATCCGGAAAGCTTTGCTCCACAACACCCAGGTATCTGAGGAGCTCACCCTGCTGGGCGTGGCCAAGCAAGTGCACCAAGCAGTGGGGATGAAGCCTTCTTAGGGCCAAGAGCCATGGAATGGTGAGGATCATGTCCCCCAGCCCACAGACCTTCCTCACCAAGATCCGCTCTATTGTTGGCTCCATTTTGGAAAGTGAAACCTGGAAATGTACCTTCCACCTACCCAGGCTTTTCTCTCCTGCTCAGAGCAAGCACCAAGCCCTTGTCATAAGGCAGGCTTTGATCTGCGCTTACGGGTAAGGAAAGGAGTTTCAGGCCGAGCCCTTATATGTACTGGCCTCCTGAGACCTGCACACACTCGCCTGTTATGTGGCGGGATTTTTCTGAACACAAAAAGGTGACCACCCAGGCCACTTCCTCTGGTTTTCCGGCCCTACCCAAGGCTATCTCAGCCAGGGCCTGTTGCTTGACCTCCTCGGGCACCGTTTCGTACATCTCTGTGAGGATGAAGCCAGGGGCCACAGCATTGACATTCACGTTGGATCTACCAAGCTCTTTGGCCAGGGCCTTGGTGAAACCTATTACCCCGGCCTTGGCCGCAGAGTAATTGGTTTGGCCGAATTTTCCCCTCATTCCGTTTATGGAAGTGATATTGACTATCTTGCCGTACTTCTGTTCCCGGAAGATGGGGGCCACGGCTCTGCAGTAGTTAAAAGTGCCTTTAAGGTCTATGTTTATGACCGCGTCCCATTGTTCCTCGGTCATTTTCCAGATGACCCCGTCCCAGTTGATACCAGCGTTGTTGACCAGTATCTCCAGGGAGCCGAACTCCTCCAGTACCTTCTGTACCATGCGCTGGGCATCCTGGAAACTGGAGACATCCGCCTGTACAGCCAAAGCCCTGCGTCCCATCCTCTGGATCTCATCCACCACGTGCTGGGCCTCTGTGGCTGACTTGCGGTAGTTGAGGGCCACATTGGCCCCATTGGCCGCCAGATCCAGACATATGGCAGTTCCTATGCCCCGACTGCCGCCAGTGACTATGGCATTTTTCCCTTCCAGAAGCATGAGCGCTCCTCCCAGTCCCTGATTGGCCGCTAGACCCACAGCATTCTACCCGGGCCTGGAAGGAGTGTCAAATCCAGTGAAATGCCAATCATTCCCCAGGTCTCAAAAGATCATGGGCTGAGGTTCGCTCCTGGGCCAAAACCCCCTTTAGCGGAACATCTTTTCTTCCAATCTGAGGCTCCAGCCCGATCCCCTGGGATCCACTTCAATCTGGCGGCTGTAGGATCCCACGACCCTCTCCCCAAATTTGGTATCCACGTAAGCAGTGGCCATTATGTCATGAGTTCCCACATCCAGCTCCAGGGGCACAACCCCCCCAGGCTCCACCCACAGGGGCTCTGTGGAGTCATCAACATGAACCTTGAGCCTCCATCCCGTATGATTCACCAGCTCCCCTCTGGTTGGATCCACTGTGGAGGCGTACCTTGGGGCTTGTGAAGCCTGGCCTGTGGGAGCAGCTCCAGGCGGATAGGGGGACCTGGCCGCTGCCTGGGCTTTTCTGCTCTCGTCTATGGCCACTCCTGTCAAGGCTCCTGCCAGGGCTCCTGCACCTGCTCCTGCAGCCGCTCCTGCAGCCGTGCCTGTGAGCCCATATCCCAAAAGAGCGCCCCCTGCAGCTCCTATGCCAGTGCTGGCCGGCACAGTGCTGTCATAGGTGGCGCACCCCCAGGTCAAAGGCAGGGCGGACAACACGATCACACCCAGTGTTTTTATTCCCTTCATGGTGGACCTCCTGTCTGAAACTCCGTACTCATAGAGACGCCCTCCAGTGGCCCAAAGATTACACGTTGGCCTTCCAACCCAGGGGATTGCCATGGATCCGTGAGGTTGAGGGCCAGCCTGCCTGCTTGGGCAATGTCAATGGTTGGGGAGAAGAGTCTTCTTGCCCCTGAGCTTCCAGCATGATATAAGCCCCAGGAGGATGAAAAATATGGGAGTAAAGGTTCAGTTTTGGCTGGAGCAGGAGGGCGAACTCATCCTGGGGAAGGGGCGCAAGGAGCTTCTTTTCCTGATGGTGGAGTTGGGCTCTCTTCGCAAGGCGGCCCGCAGGCTGGGCATGTCCTACAGGGCTGCTTGGGGTAAGATCCGAGAAACGGAAAAACTCCTGGGCTGGCGGCTTGTGGAGAGCCGCAGGGGTTCCCGAAGGCTCACCTTGACCCCAGAGGGGGCCCAACTCCTGGAGCGATTTCAGCTCTTCGAGCAAGAGGCCAACTGGGAGGTGCAAAGGATATTTCGCAAGCACTTCCCCCAGGCCCATTCTGATACTCCTGCCCAAGTAAGCACCCCTGAAGATCATTGAGCCAGACATGGGAACCAGCGCATCGGAGAGCCTGGCCATCTAGGCCAGATCACGACTCGTGATGAGAGAATGGAGCTAGGGCAGTGCTTGGGTGCCTTATCTGGTAAACCAGATGAAGAATTCCCGGTTTCCCTTGGGACCCAGCAGAGGTGAGGCAAAAGGCTCAGAGGGGCTGAGCCCAAGCTTGAGGCCTGCAGCCTCTATCTCCTTCAGGACTCTCTCATGCAGCTTCTCGTCTCTTACAACTCCGCCTTTGCCCACCTCCTTCCTGCCCACTTCAAACTGCGGTTTCACCAGGGCCAGGATTCCCTTTGCCTGGGCCTTGAGCAGGCCAACCACTGTTGGCAGCACCAGCCGAAGGCTTATGAAGGAAACATCAATGGTGGCCATGTCTGGCAATTCTGGCAAATCCCCGGGAGTGAGGTACCTGATGTTGCATCTCTCCAGGAGCACAACTCTGGGATCTTGCCTTAGGCTGGCATCCAGTTGGCCATGTCCCACGTCAACTGCCAGGACTTTTCTGGCCCCCCTTTGGAGAAGACAGTGTGTGAATCCTCCTGTGGAAGCTCCAACATCAAGTATGCAGGTATTCTCCACCAGGATCCTGAAATGCTCCAGGGCGGCTTCTAGTTTGATTCCCCCACGGCTCACATAGGGCATGGGACGAACCACCCTGATCTGCGCGGTGGTGGAGACCGCCTGACCCACCTTGGTACAGGTAAGTCCATCCACCTGAACCTCTCCAGCCATTATCAAGGCCTGGGCCTTCTGGCGTGACTCTGCCAACCCTCTCTCTACCAGGATAAGATCCAGCCGCTCTTTGCTTTGTTTGACCCCCTTTTTCACCATGACCTGGGAAACCAACTCTTGATTTTTAAGGAGAAGGGCTTTAGCACTTACACCTGTCATGAGGCATGCTGCCCAGTCCCTCGGACTGGCTGCAGGAATTGGAAAGAGACCTCTCTCATGGTTCGGAATCTAGCTCAGGAGCCCAAATGCAATAGCAAAGTAGGGCAAGCCCCACTTCTGTGGCCATGGCAGGCCTGAACTTGGAATTCCCAATGAAAACTCAGCCAGCAAACCCCTTTTTTTGAATAGCCACCAAAGCGGGTCTCTCCAGCCACTGAAGGGCTGCCAGGGCAATGGAGGCTGCATCCAGGCCGTGGTGCAGCCTGAGCTCTTCCTGAGTCCCATGCTCCACAAACAGATCCTGGATCCCAATCCTCTTGACCCTTACCTGATGGATCCCCACCTCACATTCTTCAAGCATCTCCAGCACGGCGCTTCCAAAGCCGCCTGCCAGAACATTCTCCTCCACTGTGATCACTCTGCCTGTTCTCAATGCCAGTGGCACTATCTTCTCCTTGTCCAGGGGCTTAACATACCTGGCATTGACCAAGGCAGGGCTCAACCCGTGCTCCATCAGTATACGGGATGCTTCCAATGCCGGCTGAACACAGGCTCCCACAGCCAGGATCAACACATCATTTCCCTCGCACAGGATTTCACACTGCCCTAAGGGCAAAGGCTCAATGGCCCCCTTGTAAAGCTCCACTCCCAGGCCTGGTCCTCTGGGATATCTTACTGCACAGGGCTTACCCAGGTTCACTGCGGTTACCAGCATGCGCTGCAGCTCAGCCTCGTCCTTGGGTGCCATGAGAACCATGTTGGGGATGTGTCTCAGGTAAGACAGATCAAAAAGACCGTGATGAGTGGGTCCGTCTTCACCAACTATGCCACCTCTGTCCAAGGCAAAGGTCACAGGCAATTCCTGAAGACAAACATCGTGAACCACTTGGTCGTAAGCTCTTTGGAGAAAAGTGGAGTAAATGGCCACCACTGGCCGCATTCCCTGGGTGGCAAATCCTGCGGCCAAGGTAACCGCATGCTGTTCAGCTATGCCCACATCGTAGAAACGCTCGGGGTAAAGTCTGGCAAACTCCTCCAGGCCTGTGCCTTGAGGCATGGCCGCCGTGATGGCCACTATCCTGGGATCCTCGGCAGCCATTTGAACCAGGGTTCTGCCAAAAACCGAAGTGTAACTAATTCTGGATTCCTTGTGGATCTGTTTGCCGGTTTGCTGGTCAAAGGGCCCTATGCCATGGAATTTTGTGGGCTCTTGCTCGGCCGGTGCATAACCCTTTCCTTTCTTGGTCACCACATGAACCAGTATGGGGCCTGAGAGCTGCTTGACGTTTCGCAGGGTCTCTATCAACAAACGCAAGCGGTGCCCGTCCAGGGGGCCAACATACTTCAAGCCCAGCTCCTCGAAGAGGATCCCGGGAGTGATCATGCCTTTGGCAAATTCCTCCCACTTCTTGACTATTCGGCTCACAGGTTCCCCCACACCCGGCAAGGTGCGAATGAATCCCTTCATATCCTCGCGCAGGCGGGTGAAGAGCTGACCTGTCAAGATCCTGTTGAGATATGAGGACAATGCCCCCACATTGGGAGAGATGGACATCTCGTTGTCATTGAGAATGACTATGAGGTCCCTGTCCAGAGTTCCCAGGTGGTTGAGGGCCTCGAAGGCCATTCCTGCTGTGAGAGACCCGTCTCCTATGACTGCTATGACTTTCTGGGCACGGCCCTGCCGTGATAGGGCCTCTGCCATGCCCAGGGCAGCAGAAATAGAGGTGCTGCTGTGCCCCACGTCAAAGGTGTCATATGGGCTTTCCTGTCTCTTGGGGAAACCGCTCAGGCCCCCCAGTTTCCTCAGGGTGTGAAAGGCTTCCCTTCGGCCCGTGAGAAGTTTGTGGGCATAGCTCTGATGTCCCACATCCCACACGATGAGATCCCTGGGGGTGTCGAAAACAAAATGCAGGGCAATGGTCAGTTCCACCACCCCTAGGCTGGAAGCCAGGTGCCCTCCATTTCTGGCCACTGTGGATATTATTTCCTGACGCAGCTCCTCGGCCAGAAGCTTGAGTTCCGTGATGCCCATGCTCCGGATCTGGGAAGGATCCCTGATCCCGGCCAGCAGACCGCCATTCATTGCGCTTCTGTTCCTCGTCCCCTCAATGTTCTCTGCGGGCTACATAAAGAGCTATTCCCCGCAATGGTTCAGCCTCAGATCCGAATACAGCCAGGGCCTCCACAGCCTGCCCCACCAAAGAATTCAGTTTTGCCTTGCTTTGTTCAACTCCAAAGAGGCTCGGATAGGTGGCCTTTCCCCGTGCCTTGTCTGTCTTGACCGCCTTGCCCAACTTGGCTGGATCACCTTCCTCGTTCAAAAGATCATCCCTGATTTGAAAAGCCAAGCCAAGGGCTTCACCATACCTTCCAAGCCCCTCCAAGAGTTCAGCGGAGGCACCGGCCAGGATTCCACCTGTGCAAACCGATGCCCTGATGAGGGCTCCTGTCTTCTTAGTATGTATAAAAGCCAGGGTTTCGGCATCCACTGCCTTTGCCTCGCTCAATATGTCTGCGGCCTGGCCTCCCACCATTCCACAGACACCTGCTGCAGAGGCCAACTCCAGGGTGGCCTTGATGACCCGAAGAGGCTCCAGGCCTTTTTCCAGGGCCTCCTGGGCTATGAGACGGAATGCCTCTGTGAGCAGGCCGTCTCCTGCCAGCAGGGCCATGGCTTCTCCAAAAACCATGTGGTTGGTGGGTTTGCCTCTTCTCAGTTCGTCGTCATCCATGGAGGGCAGGTCGTCATGGATGAGGGAATAGGTGTGTATCATCTCCAGGGCGCAGGCAAAACCCAAAGACATCTGGGGATTTCCTCCGCAGGCCTCAACCGAGGCCAGATGCAAGATGGGTCTTATGCGCTTGCCTCCGGCCAGCAGGGAATAGCGCATGGCCTCCTGTAGCAGAGTGGCTGGCCCATTCTGAGGGCAGATGCAGCCCCGAAGCGCCTCTTCTATCAATATCTTCTTGGCCTTCAGATAGGAGTTGATATCCATGTGTTAGCTTATCCGCCAGATTGGGAAGGCTCTTCAAAAGGGCGAAGCTGAAGCTGACCGGTCTGATCTCTTATGAGAGTTTCAACCCTTCTTTCCACCTCGTCCAACCTCTTGCTGCATATGGAAACCAAGGACACACCCTTCTCAAAAAGGGCCAAAGCCTCCTCCAGGGGCTTTTCTCCTCTCTCCAGAATCTGCACTATGTTTCTGAGTTCCTCGAGGGCCTGTTCGAAGCTCACTTCCTCCATCACATCCCCCTGGGCGAGAACCGTTTTTTCAAGTCTAGCCGTTTTTTGGTGAATGTCAACGAATTGAAAAGAGGCTGCCTTCAAACCGTAAATAACCTCCCCAGTGAGCTCTTGACACCGTCTTCTTTGGGGAACTATTTTGGCTTGAAATGTCTAGGGGGAGGAAACAGAGGGTGAAGGCTGCGGTGATGGGGGCCAGTGGGAGGTTGGAGGTGGTTTCGGTTCCAGCGCCAACTCCAGGGCCCCATGATATGCTCATAAGGACCGTCTGTGCAGGAGTTTGTGGAAGTGACCTTTACAAGATCCGAAACAACACTGTGCCCCCTGGCAGCGTGTTGGGTCACGAGATAGTGGGGGTGGTGCAAGAGGTTCCATCTGGTTTCAAGGAGCAGTTTCCCCCTGGGAGCAGGGTCACTGTTTCCAATCATGTGCCCTGCGGGGTTTGTGAACGCTGTCTGAGGGGTAGGATCTCCAGCTGCGAGACCTTCAGGTCCACCAATGTGATACCTGGGGGGTTTGCGGAGCAGATAGTGGTTCCAAGTTCTCATCTGCCCCAAGGGGTGATGAGCTTGTCGGATTCTCTAAGCGACAGCCAGGCCCTCTTGGCCGAACCCCTGGGGTGTTGCCTAAGGGCCGTGGAAAGGTGGCAGCCCCAAGGAGGCTCCAGGGTGATGCTGATCGGGCTGGGGCCCATGGGTGTGTTGATGAGTCTGGTCCTGGCCAGGGCAGGGCTTGAGGTGCTGGGGGTGGATCTCCTGGAAGAGAGAAGGAGGCTGGCAAGCCAAAAGGGCTGTTGGCGTACCTGTGCTCCTGAGGATGCTATGAAACAGGAAAAGTTCCAGGGGGTCGTGCTCACTGCTTGCAATGCACCAGCATTGGAGTTGGCAGTCCAGGCCGTGGAGCCTGGCGGATGGGTGGGTCTCTTTGCTGGTCCCAGCCGGGGGGAAGCCCTGCAAGTCCAATTGCAGGAGCTATACAGGCAAGAGGTGGATCTTTTGCCTTCGTACTCCACTGGGCCCAAGCACATGCGTGAGGCCCTATGCCTTCTGGAGGCAGGGGCCCTGGATGTGGAGGGCCTCATCACCCATGAGCTACCCATCCAGGAGATACAGCGGGCGGTTGAACTGGCTGAATCCAAGGTGGGCTTGAAGACCATTCTGAGGTTTTGAGGCATGCCAGAGACCCCCAAGAGCATGAAAACAGCCCTGATTTGGGGGGCCAAGGATCTCAGAATGGCCCAGGTGCCGGTACCAGAGCCGGGCCCTGGGGAGGTTCTTGTGAGGGTCAAAGTGGCCCTCACCTGCGGTACTGATCTCAAGACCCTCAAACGGGGATCCCACAGGATGATCCCCAGTCTGCCCTCTGCCTTTGGACATGAGTTTTCAGGAGTCGTGGAAAAGACCGGCCAAGGGGTGGATGCCTTTTACCCGGGCCAGGCAGTGGTGGCTGCCAATTCAGCGCCTTGCGGCAGGTGTGATTATTGCAAGGCAGGAAGGGCCAACCTCTGCGATGATCTGGAGTTCCTAAACGGGGCCTATGCAGAGTTCATAAAGATTCCTGCCTCCATCGTGCGTTGTAACCTCCATGTGCTGCCAGATTCCCTGGATCCGATCCAGGCAGCTCTCACAGAGCCTCTGGCCTGCGTTCTGCATGGCACAGAGAGATCAGGCATAGAGATGGGACAGAGTGTTTGCGTCATGGGCATGGGCCCCATCGGACTGATGTTCGTGGCCCTGGCTGCACAAAAAGGGGCTTCTGTTATAGCAGTGGGGAGAAACCCTCTGAAACTCGAGAAAGCCATGAAGCTGGGGGCTGCCCACAAGGTGGAGATGGGTCCCCTGGAAAGCCTCCAGAGCAGAATCAGGCGGCTGACTCCGGGTGGGAAAGGGCCCGATGTGGTCATAGAGGCAGTGGGTCTGCCTCAGGTGTGGGAGATGGCCTTAAATTTAGTCAAAAAAGGGGGATTGGTAAACCTCTTTGGGGGATGTGCCAGGGGCACGGTGGCCAAAGTGGATGCCCATCTTCTTCACTATGAAGAAAAATCCGTCATAAGCGTTTTTCATCACACCCCTCATTTTGTGGCCACTGCCTTGAGGCTTCTGGCCTCCCAAGTCATTAGGGCAGAAGACTTGGTGACCCATGAGCTGCCCCTGGAAGAACTTCCCAAGGCCTTCGGGCTCATGGAACAAGGAAAAGCAATCAAGGTGGCCATACGGCCGGAAAGGGAAGGATTCCAAGGGAAATGACACAGAAGGAAATCAAGGTTTTCCTTGCTCCGCGCAGCATTGCGGTGATCGGCGCCTCGGACACAGCGGGCACTTGGGGTTCTTTCATAATGGAGGGGATGCTGGCCTGGAATTACCGGGGGAAGATCTTTCCTGTAAACAGAAATGGAAAGCCTGTGTACGGGATTCCTTCTTACAAGGACATCAGGGAGATTCCCGAACAGGTGGAATTGGCCGTGGTGGCTGTTCCCCAGGAGGCCCTGGAGGAGACCCTCAGGGGGTGCGCTTCAAGAGGGGTCAAGGGGGTCACCATCATAAGCGCAGGTTTCGCAGAGGTGGACACAAGAGGAGAATTCAAACAAAGAGGCCTGAGGGATCTGGCATCCTCTTTGGGTATTAGGCTCTTGGGCCCCAATGTGAGCGGCACCTTCAATCTGCATTTTCCTTTCAATGCCTCTGGAGCTCCGGCCAGACACCTGGTGCCCAGCCCCCTGGCAGCGGTATGTCAGGGTGGATACGCCTTCTACGACTTACTGGCAGCCGGAGGCTCAAGAAACATGGGGGTTGGCTGGTTCGTGCATACAGGCAACGAGTGTGACCTGGAGATAAACGATTTTCTGGAGTTCTTGGGCCAGGATCCCCAGGTAAAGGGCATCCTAATGTACCTGGAAGCCCTGAGAGACCCCAAGAGATTCATGAGGCTTGCAAAAGAAATAAGCAGGCTGAAACCCATACTGGTTTTCAAGGCCGGACAAACCCCAGCAGGGGCCAGGGCAGCCCAAAGCCACACGGGAGCACTTTGCGGTGAGCAGAAGATCTATGAGGGGGCCTTCAAACAGTCGGGTGTGCTCATGTGTCCCAGTATCGAGCTGCTGCTTTCTTTGGGCCACATGCTGGTGGAAAGACCCCTGATGAAAGCAAACAGGGTGGGCATAATGACCATGGGGGGCTCTTGGGGGGTGAGCCTTACAGACGAGCTGGAGAAGCGGGGCATACGGGTGCCGCAGCTGAGCCCAAGCCTCCAGGGCGTGCTTAGGGATTTGGGAATGCCCCAAAGGGCCTCCACCAAGAATCCTGTGGACATAGGGGCTGCTGGCATATCCTATCATCTGAGACCCCAAGATGTGGTGAGCATGGCCAGGGAAATGCTTTTGTCCGGAGAAATTGACGGGCTTATTTTTCATGGTTTGGGCAGGCCCGGAATGGCCAGGGAAAGAGAAGCCGACAGGGCAAGGGGGGTTTTTTTGTCCGTGGAGGTGAGCCTCATGAGGGATGTGCAGGCTCTGGAAAGCCAGATCAAGAAGCCTGTGCTTCTGGGGTGCTGCCTCTCACCCTGGGAGAGCCAGGCAGTCTGTGACCTAAACCAAGAGCACATCAGAACTTACCAGCGCTTGGATGAGATGGCCCTGGGCCTGCGTCTCTTGGCTGACAGAGAGCTATATTTGAAACAGGCAGGAGAGCCTTGGGGCTCTTCTGGTGGCTGCTGGGAAACCAACACATGATCAGCCTAATGGCCCAAGTAAATGTTTATCGGGGCGGCTGTTGACACCATCTGGATGCCTCTGGTAGGGTGAATGGTCGTGTACGGAAAGATGAAAGAGCAAAGCCCATGTGGATCCCCCAGATTCAGGCCCTCCCAGAGGCTGAATGGTTTGATCTTTTTTCATGTCTCATCCCCCAGGAGTGTTTCAGCCAGTTCGGCATCGATCCAAATACCTTCGAGGATTCGCAAGGGCGTCTGCGCTTGCGGGTGCTCTATAGGGGGCAAGGCAGGATTCTCAATGTGAGGATTACCAACCCGGCGGACCCGGTGGATCCCATTTACTCCATCTTCATGCAGGAATATGGGGAAGAGGGGGTGGAAGTTCTAGGGCTCAACATCAATGATCCGGCTTCTGAGCGTTTCGAGGTGGATGTAGATGAATACGGTCGTATTCCTGCTGACCTGGTCTCGGGCCGCCGCAATATTCCCGAGGAGATAAGGGCCATGCACGCTGGGCTGGCGCCAGGGCAGGTAAGGAGAGGGCTTCGCTGGACCAGGGGCGTTCTGGAAGGGGTGGAGGAGTTTCTTCGAAGAATAGGAAAGAGCTGGATCTGGTGTGAAGCCATGGCTTACCACAATGCCATAGTGTATGAGTGGCATGGCTTTGGCTATCAGTTTCACACCTGGGAAGACGAAATGCACTGGATAGATGCCGAGTTCAGACCGCCTTACGGTGTCTTGTACAAAAAGCTGGATGGTAGCAACCCTTTCCGTAGACCCGGAATGGAACAAACCGTGCGTGGCAGGAGCTGGGCCATCCATGACGGGGTTCTGGGTCGAGCATGGATAAGACCCACCATGCTCAAGCAGGTGGGAGTGAGCGCTGGAGTAAATACTTTTCCGGATGGAATCTACTGATCCCAGAGGAGGTGCCACATGATCAGCATTCAGGGAGTACTGGTTCCGGTGGACTTCTCCAAAGAATCTCTTCTTGCAGCCAAGTTCGGGGCTTCCATGGCAGAGGAGTACAAGACAAAGCTCTATGTGATGCATGTCATGGAGCCGGTTCACCCTTCCCTGAGGGGTTACATAACCGACTTCGAGGCCTTCCAGCAAAAGATGATAGCCCAAGCCAAAGAGGATCTTGAAAACGTGGTACCCAAAAGCGTAAAGGACAGGATTCCTGTGGAATTTGTCCTGGAAATAGGCAATCCCACATATGTCATAGTGGAAAAAGCCAAAGAGCTAGGCGTGGACGTGGTGGTCATAGCAACCCACGGTAGAACTGGTCTGGCTCATGTTCTGTTGGGAAGCGTGGCTGAAAAGGTGATACGTCATGCACCCTGTCCTGTGTTTGTGGTAAGGAATCCAAAAGACAAGTACGTTTACGGGTGGGAATAGCCTGAGCTTTCCCAAGAGGCTTCAGGGGTCCAAGAAGGGAATCCCTTCCCAGGGGATGGTTTTCCCAAAAATGGAGTAAAGATCAGGGGGATTCATGGATCAGAACAAGGGTTTTAGGGCCCTGGCCAGTCAGGTTTTCAGCCGGGATCTTTGCACCACCTGTGGGGCTTGCGCCTGGATCTGTCCTTATCTGGATGCCGTTTCTGCAAGAATAGTCAGGCTCCATGACTGCGATCTGGCAGAAGGACGCTGCTATGCCCATTGTCCCAGGACAGGACTTGATTTTTCGCACCTCAATGAAAAGCGTTTCGGATCAAGAGATGTGCCCCTGGAACTGGGCTTTTACAGCAAGATCCTGATGGCCAGGGCCCAGGACCCTGGGGTTCTTGAGAGAGCCCAGACAGGAGGGGTCGTATCCTCTTTGGTGGCCATGGCCTTGGAAGAGGGGATAGTGGATGCAGCGCTTCTGACCCGAGTAGGAAAGGATCTGGTACCTTCGGGCAAGATAGCCACCAGCAGGGAAGAGGTGTTGGAGTGTGCTGGATCCAGCTATGTGGCCTCCCCCAGCCTGGCCACACTGAACAGGGGGCCATGGGACGGGCTAGGTGGCATATCGGTGGTGGGGGTGCCCTGCCAGATCCTGGCCTTGGAGAAGATGAAATCCTGTGACTTGATTCAGGATGCCCCTGCCCGAAAGGTGGTCTTGAGTATAGGTCTTTTTTGTACCTGGGCCCTAAGTTACGGCCCCTTCATGAATTTTCTAAAACAGAGGATGCCCTGGGAGAGCGTGGAGAGCATGGACATAAGCCCACCTCCTGAGAGGATCCTCAGGCTTAAAACATCGGCTGGCACAAGAGAGTTTCCGGTGGAAGAGATTCGCCCCTTTGTTCAGCCAGCGTGTGCCTTCTGTGCAGACATGACCTCAGAGCTGGCTGATCTATCTGTGGGGACCGTGGAGGGGAAGCCGGGTTGGAACACCTTGATTCTCAGGACTGAGGCCGGAGAATCCCTGCTGGAAAAAGCTATTGCCCGAGGGATACTGGAGGTCAAGGCCCTGCCTCCAAACTATTTGGAACACCTGGTAGAGGCCTCCATCTTGAAGAAAAGAAGGGCCCTGGAAAGACTAAGGAACATGGGGGAAAAAGAATTCAAATACCTGATGGCTGATTCATCTTGGTGGGAAGCCGTGGAGAGGGGACAAAAAGGGGGGGAGCCATGAGCCTGATAAAGACCGATGCCCCTGGCCGCAGATTGCTTCTGATGGGCAATGAGGCCATGGCCAGAGGAGCTCTTGAGGCCGGAGTTCAGGTTTGTGCAGCTTACCCTGGCAACCCATCCTCTGAAATAATTGGATGCCTTTCTCAGGTGGCAGAAGAGATGGGCATTTATGTGGAGTGGTCGGTAAATGAGAAGGTGGCCCTGGAGGTTGCGGCTGCAGCGTCTTTGGCAGGGCTCAGAGGCCTTGCAGCCATGAAACAAAACGGCCTCAATGTGGCCTCGGACTTTCTCTTGAACCTGAACCTGACCGGCACCAAAGGGGGTCTGGTGGTGGTGGTGTGCGACGACCCATCTGCCCTCTCCTCCAGCAATGAGGAAGATTCCAGAGCCTTTGCCAGGTTGGCAGACCTGCCCCTGCTGGAACCCTCAGGTTTCCAAGAGGCCAAGGAAATGACCAAGTGGGCTTTCGAGCTCTCCGAGGAACTGGGGCTGCCTTGCCTGATCAGGAGTGTCACAAGGATTTCCCATGCCAGGGGGAACGTGGAACTGGGGGAGCTGCCAACACAGAGACGCCGGGCCCACTTTGATACCTCCAAGCCCATACTGCCAGTGCCAGTGGTATGGACCCACAGACTCTTGCACGAGAAACTGGAAAAGTGCAAGGATAGATTCCATGGCAGCGGTTTTAATCAGTACAGGGGCCCCCAGAGACCCGAACTGCTGATCCTCACCAGCGGTGCAGGATTCATGTATTGTTTGGAGGCAGTATCAAACCTGGGGCTTTTGGATCGCGTGGGCATAGCCAAGCTGGGCACCACCTGGCCACTTCCCGAAGCCTTCCTCAAAGAGCAATTGGCCAGAAGCCAAAAGGTCTTGTTCGTGGAGGAGGTGGATCCCTTCATGGAGTCCAATGTGAAGGGCTTTGCGGCCCAAAACCAGGCTCAGCTGGGTCCCAAGATCTTTCTGGGAAAAAGCAGCGGAACCATTCCAGACATAGGTGAGCTTACCCCTGACCATCTCATCAAGGTCTTGAAGCAACTCTTTGATGTGAGTTACGAGCCCAGGCCACAGGCTTACATCCAGGAGGCAATGGAGGCTGCCTCCCATTTGGCTCCGCCGCGTACACTGGGCTTTTGCGCAGGTTGCCCCCATAGGGCCACTTACTGGGCTGTGAAAAAGGCGCTGGCTCTGGACGGCCGAGAAGGTTTTGTGTTGGGGGATATCGGTTGCTACTCCCTGGGCATGGGGCCGGCCGGCTTTTTCCAGATGAAAACCCTTCATGCCATGGGGTCAGGAGCTGGCTTGGCCAATGGATTTGGCCAGTTGGGCAGATTCGGGCTGGATCAGCCGGTATTGGCTGTTTGCGGGGACTCCACTTTCTACCATGCCGCCATCCCTGCCCTTGTAAATGCCAGATACAATGGCTCCAACTTCCTGATGCTCATTTTGGATAACAGCGCAACGGCCATGACAGGCTTCCAACCTCACCCAGGCACAGGCCGCACAGCCATGGGAGAGGCCGTAAACCCCATCGACATAGAGGGGCTTTGCAAAGCTCTAGGAGTCCATGTCAAGAGCGTGGATCCCTTCGATCTGGACAGCACCGTTGAGGTGCTTACGGATTTTCTAAGACAAGAAAAAGGCGTAAGGGTTCTAGTGCTCAAGCAGGAATGTGCCCTAGTCAGGGGAAAGCGTCAGGGGAGACTCTTCAAGATCAGGGTTGATCAGGATCTTTGTTTGGGCCTTCAATGTGGGTGCAATCGTCTGTGCACCAGGGTCTTCAGATGTCCTGGATTGGTCTGGGACAGCTCATCCGGAAAGGCCACCGTGGATGAAGCCATTTGCACTGGTTGTGGAGTCTGTGCCACCATATGTCCGGCCTCGGCCATCCTCAAGGAGGCAGTCTGAAAATGCTCTTGGAGAAGGATCCTTGGAACCTTGTTATAACCGGGGTGGGAGGCCAGGGAAATGTTCTGGCCTCTCAGATCCTGGGCCAGATCCTGGTGGACAAGGGGTATCTGGTCACCATAGGGGAGACCTATGGGGCATCCCAAAGAGGTGGTTCTGTAATGAGTCATTTGCGTGTCTCCACAAGGGATCAGTTCTCACCCATCATCCCAGAGGGACAGGCAGATCTGGTGATAGGTCTTGAACCCATAGAGGTATTGAGGGTCATGACCCAGTATGGAAACCCTGGGACCATGGCCCTGATAAACCTTCGACCCGTTCACCCCATTGAGGTCATAGCAGGGGAGAGCCGTTACCCTGAAGTGGAAGAGGTGTTGCTCAAGATCAAGAGATTGAGTTCCAGGATCTGGATCTTGAATGCCACTGAAATAGCCCTGGAGATGGGGGATCCTATTTTCTCCAACATGGTCATGATGGGGGCCTTGTCAGCTCTGAGTCTTCTGCCTGTGGACCAGGAAGGGTTTTGCTCAGCAGCCCAGAAGCTCATGGGCAGCCACCGCATGCAAGATAATCTCCTGGCCTTTCAAAAGGGCAAAATGGCCATAAGGGAGTACAAGAACGGATAGATTGTCTTGCTTTAGAAAGCCATGGTTTGAGCTTTTCCCTTTGGAGACCAGCGTGCGTGGTACGCGATGAGAAGATCATGTGATAATTGATTTTTTTCTCTCAGGTCATGGCTGGCTATAGAGCTGCAAATGCGCAGATGTACCAGCGGGTTGAGACATGGCCCCAGCTTAACTGAGCTCTCCCAATGGTGTGCAGCTTCTAGCTTCAGCTGCTGTAATGGCGAAAGATTTCCTGTAGCTCTTGAATCAGAGCTATCTCCATGGGCAGATAGGATTCATCCTCCAGTATGAACTCCAGTATATAGGTGAGTTTATGTTCTACTGCAGTGGTAGGATGCTCCACCTTCTGGGTTATGCGGATTTCCTTTAGCCCCTTGTAGTCTTCTCTTTTGGAGGTCTCGGTCCTCTCTAGAATCAGGGACAAACCCTTTCTGGCTTCCTCCACTGTGTCTATGATCACCTCTATGCCCACCAAGCGTTTTATTGCCTTTGTCATTTGATCTTCGTATACCTTGATCTTCATGGGGCTCTCTCCCTGGGCTTCAGTGCCCTACTCATTGCCGTGACAGAAATTCAGGTTAGATTTCAGCTTCTTTTCGCAGGATCTTGATGCGATTATCCATTCTGTCCATGAGGTTCTTGAGCTCTATCTGCAAAGAGGCCATGTTCTCGTGACGACGCTTGTAGATCTTCTCCACCTCTGTGCGCCAGTATTCCACGGTCTTTCTCTCCCTTTCTGCCATCTCCCTTTGGAGCCTTTTTTGCATCTCTGCTAGGACCGTCCTGTCTACTCCCATGGATTTCCTCCCATTCAGTCAAGCGCTTCCTGGGCCCCAGCAAGAGAACCTGGAGTCCCGACTCTCAGATCCACCTGTCCTGGCTGTCCAAAAAAATAAATGGCTTCATGCTTCCAAATGTCTGAGCTCTATTGCATCCATTCGATCTTCACCCAGTCCCCTTTGACCAGCCAGGGAGATATGAGTTGGAGATCTGTTCTCTTCTTCCAGCGAAGGCAGCCCCAGTTCCCGCCTTCTGGCCGAGAGTATGGATTCTCCTATTCTGTCTAGAGCCACAGGATCACAGGAGATCAACAGCCCGGCAAAAGGCCACACCCACCGGGGCGAGTATGAAGGCCCCCCATGACATTGAGCCCTGGTGGCATCGCAGACCACCAGACGCTGTCTGCTCCTGACCTCTGGGTGATCCAACAGATCCACAAGATAGGGGCTACAGGCCTGGTCGTGGTATTTGTTGGGGTTATGGATCACCCCAAAGAGGTTCTTCATTGATATGCTGACCCCTGCCAAATCGTGATCCTTCAGAACCGGAACATTGATCAAACAGGTGGCCCAACGGATCATCACCTGGCTGAAACAAGATCCTATGGAGCCATGTACCCTGGGCATGGGTTCGTAACCATAGCGATCCGTGCCAAAGCAAAGAGGGCCTTGCTCCTCCTCACTGATTCTGTAACCAGCCAAGCTGAGCTCTCGGCTTGTACGGTCCCAAATCAGGATATGGCGGCCAGGTACGCCTGCATCCATGAGTTCAGCTGCCAAGGCCATGGCCACATCAGGACTCGTTGCTATACCTGGACCTCCTACCCCGTTTACCTTGATGGCTATTCTGTCTTGAGGGCTGAAGAACAGTCTCCACACATTCCTGGCTTTCTCTCCGGTAAGTTGTTCCAAGCCTCTCCTCAACCAGGTGCGGATCAAATCCACCTGGTCCTGTCCAGCTCTTCTGGCCAAGCTCTTGTCTGTTATGAAGCAGACCCTGCCCTTTAACCATGGTAAAGAGGATTGCCAGCCACCCCAGAAATTCCGGGGCGGAGAAGTGACTGCCATGGCTCCCCAGGCTCCCATGAGCTTCATGAAATACCTTCGCGAAAGGCCCTGGAAGCTCTCAGAAGACATCGGCGGAGAAGGCGTAGATTTCTGTCTGGGGGTCCTTCCAGGCATCTGGTGGCAAACCGGCTTTGGTGCAAGTCTGTGACAGAAAGGTCTCAAGCCCCCAACCGTTGTCAATAGCTACCTGAGGAAGAAGAAGACCTCTTCTGGGCCCTCTGACCACGTAAAGGCCGTGGGTGCCTACCTTCACCTGGGAGATGTCGGTCACCCGTTGCATGGGGGTGAGCACGGAAATCTCAACTTCCACCTTTGGCCATTCCTCATGGCTCAGGGGGGGGAACCGAGGATCCTCAAAAGCCGCGGCCCTGGCCATGTCCCTTACGGTCTCATAAAGAGGCTTCACGGCTTGGATGAATCCTATGCAGCCCCTGAGTCTCTTGTTTTTCTCCAGGGTGACAAAGGCGCCTCTGGGCTCGCGCAACCTGGGTGGCACATCGGAGATCTCTGGGGCGGCCTTGCCCTCAAGAGCTGTGGCTATGCTTTTTCTGGCAATGTCCTTGAGGAGTTTTTTCTCATCCTCTGTGAGTCCCAGATCCACTCCCACCTTGGCTGTTTCCCCTTTTTCTTCTTTCATATCCTTTCTCCAGCACACTGCCCCATAGCCCACCACCCTGGAATTATCCCCTGAGACTTCTCCTGAATGGGAATAGCCCAGCACCTCCCCCTTTCTCACTCCGGCACTCCTCACCAGGCAAAGGGTGGTCAAGACAGGACCTATACCACAGGCCTCCAGCCTGCCTGCCGAGACTTCCTCCCATAGGCCCTCGGGATCCACCTGTTCCATATACTTTAAGACCCTGCGGTCCATTTTCTCTGCAACCTGAGATGGGTAGAAGTGGGAAAGGTCAGAGGATGCCACCATCAGGAAGCTGCTCCCATCCAGAACTTTCTCAAGGACCTTAGCCAACTCCCGAGCGTTCTCCAAATCCTGGCTTCCCATTACAAGGGGTATGAGTTTCCAACCACCGGCCAGAGTCTCCTGAAGGAAGGGGAGCTGCACCTCCAGGGCGTGTTCCCTGCTGTGGGCCTCGGGCAGGTCCCGTATCAGGGGGCTGGATTTCATAAGAAGAGCACATCTTTGTTCATCTACCTGAACCGAACCCAGGGGAGTACGATAGCTTCCCTTGGGCCAGACTGAAACGCCCCGAAACCCCACCCTGTGGCTGGGAGACAATACCACCACTGTATCCAGGCGCTGGCCTCTTACCTGGTTATAACTCAGGCCCGCAACACTCCCGCAGTAAATATAACCAGCATGGGGAGCCAAAATAGCCATGGGTGGAGGCTTGAGGTGGCCGGGCGAGGAAGCCACCAAAAAAGCCCGTATCTGTTTCCTCAGCAGCTCGGGCTGATCAGGGTAAAAATGACCTGCCACCGCAGGCTCACGTACCGGTTGCATGGCCCATACCTCCCCTGGGGCTTGTATAGCCATTGTCGTGAAGCCCATCAACAGAGCACAGATGCCAAGGGTTCTCATGGCCCGGTTTCTGCTTGGGTTCAGTGAAAGGCTCCTGGTCTTATTTTCCAAGTAGTGCCTTGTGGCGAATCCAAAACCTGAATGCCTTTGGCAGCAAGCTCATCCCGGATTCTGTCGGCTTCGGAAAAGTTGCGTTCCAGTCGGGCTTGGGATCTCTTTTGCAGAAGTGATTCTATCTGCTCTCTTGGGATGCCCAGGCGTACCAAAAGCAGATTCTCCTTTTGAAACTGGAACCGTGCTGGGGAAAGCTGCAAGATGCCCAGACACTCCCCCGCCAGTTTGAAGCAGGCCAAGGCAGCCTCTAGAAGAAACGAAGCCCCTGAGTCGGTTGCGCTCTCATCCAGCCACTGGTTCAAGTTTCTGGTGAGTTCAAAAAGTGCTGCCATGGCCCTGGGGGTGTTGAAGTCGTCTTCCATGGCCTCATGAAAGCTTTTTTGGAATTGTCCTATGAAGCCAGGCAGTTGCCCGACCGAATCAAGCTGCTCCTGCAGGGCCCTTGGAGTCTTTTGCCCCTGAGCTTGTGGGGCACGTTTTTCAAGACGTTCCAGGGTTCCGTAAAGCCTGTCCAAGGCTGCCTGGGCCTCGGCCATGCCTGCCTCTGTGAAGTCCAGGGGTTTGCGATAGTGGGTCATGAGGAAAAAAAGGCGGAGTTCCTCGGGATGGTAACGCTCCAGGGCTTCACGGATGCTCAGGATGTTTCCCAGGGACTTGGACATCTTGACCCTTTCCCTGGTTAGAGGGCCGTTGTGGATCCAGAATCTGGCCAGGGGCTTTCCCGTGAGAGCCTCTGACTGGGCTATCTCATTTTCGTGGTGGGGGAAAACCAGATCCAAACCCCCACCGTGGATGTCCAGAGGTTGCCCCAGGTATTTCTGGCTCATGCAGGAGCACTCTATGTGCCAACCTGGCCTGCCTGGCCCCCATGGACTCTCCCAGGCAGGTTCTCCTGGCTTGCTTTTTTTCCAAAGAGCAAAGTCCAGGGGATCCTTCTTTCTTTCATCAGGTTCCACCCTGGCCCCGGCCATCATCTGATCCCTGTCCCTTCGGGAAAGCTTCCCATATCCCTGAAAACTGGAGACCGAGAAGTACACGTTTCCATCCACCGCATATGCCACCCCTTTTACCTCCAGAGCTCTTATCATCTGGATCATATCAGCCACATGCTCTGTGGCAAGGGGCTCCAGGTTGGGGGGAAGAACCCCCAGATTTGCCATGTCCCTTTGAAATGCTTCTATGTACTTCCTAGAGATCTGGTTCCATTGAAGCCCTTCCCTTTGGGCCCTGTCCAATATCTTGTCGTCTATGTCAGTGAAATTCCTTACGTATTTTACCTCCCAACCCATGTGTTGAAGGTATCTGTATATCACGTCAAAGACAATGGCCGAGCGAGCGTGTCCCACGTGGCACTCGTCGTAAACGGTCACACCGCACACATACATTCGAACGCGCCCCGGCTCAAGGGGTTCAAAAGGCTCTTTACGGTGGGTAAGGGAATTATAGATCTGAAGTGCCATAGCCGCTCTTATGCGCCAGGACCTGCATACTCAAAGACCATGCATGGAGGCCGCTGTAATACTTGGGCCTTTAAACCTTGGAAATGCATCGCACAGAGCAAACAAGATTGCTCTTTTTCGGAGTTCTCCTTGCTTGAGGTTCGCAAGACTCCAAGTGGCAAATCCTCCTGGCATGATATCCTCGGCATATCTCTAGTGTCAATGAGCCCATATGCAGCGGATCTCACTGGGGAAGGGCAAGCCTTCGGAAAGCTTCAGCGTACATGCATCCGACCCCTTTGCCTATCTCCTGGAAACGCTCTCGTATGAACTTTTCCAGGGAAACAGGATCCTTCACCTGGCTCTTATGGGAGAGGATGGCCTGTATCTTGAGATCCATGACGCTGGTTATATCCTGCCAGTGGTTTGGGCAGTGGGTGGCGAAAAAATACGCTTCTTTGACCTTGTGGGGGCCCAGGCCTTCCTCCATGAGCTCTTGGAAGAAATTAGGATTTCCGCATGCAGGGTAAAGGGCGTCAAATACCGCTTCTGCGGCCATGCGGTGATCCCTGTGGCTCACATAAGGATTCTCAAAGACCCTGTTGGCCGGATCTTGGCAAAGCACCACCTCTGGTCTTAGCCTTCTTATCCACCTGACCAGCTCCTTTCTGAGCTGCGGGTCGTTTTCCAGCTCTCCATCTTGAAAGCCCAGAAAAAAAACATCCCTCACACCCACCAACCCGGCTGCCCTCCGTTGCTCCTCCTGACGCAATTTCGCAATTTCTTTGGGTGTGTCTGATAGCTGCTCAGAGCCTTTGTCTCCATCTGTACAAATGAGATAGTTGATCCTGGCCCCTGCCTTGGCCCACAAGGCCACGGTCCCGGAGCATCCAAAATCCACATCATCGGGATGAGCACTGACCACCAAGACTTCAGAGGGAATCTCCATGAATCTCCTCTCCCAAGAGCTTTTGAGGCCCGATATTTGATTCCTTCTCTCACACAAGCAGTGGATGAGTCGGCCCACTAGATGATATTCTAGGCTTGGGCAATTGGCCAAGACAGCGGCCCCGCACAGCAGTAGAACTCCCTGGTGCAAGCTGTGGTGAGTGGCTTGGCTTGAGAGGGCAGCCCCCCAGGGCAACAAAATGCCAGTGTTTGTTTGAGAGCAGATGGAGTTTTTGCTTTGGAGGTGTCATGGCCCCAAGCAAATTCAGATTTATTGCCAAGACATGGGTGGTCTTGCTTCATGTTTGGATGCTTGCATGCCCCATGGCCTTGGCTGGAACCCCTAACAAACTCCTATTTTTCAATACCCTGACGGATCTGCTAAGAGGGGATCTTTGGCAGTGGATTTCCCAACAGGAGCTCCTAAACCGTCTTTACATTTACCCCGAGAGGTTCCTTGTCATAGGCATGGGCACTACCAACTGGCCTGAGCGCATGGGAGAGGTGCTGGTTACGGGAACCGTGGCCAACACACTCTTTCAGTGGGCAAATCCAGAGTATCCTTACCGGGTGCAGAGTATCAAGGAAGGGGTCTTCCCCTGGATCCAACTGGCAGTGGTGGATCCCAAAAGCGCGCTGGAATGGTCGCTGGAGCGATCTCAAGATTTGCATGGAGCTCTCATTCAGCGATTCAGGCAGGAGGGGATAGACAGGTGTGCTCTTTCCATAGAGGCAATGACCTCCCGCGTGGAATATAGCATCATGTACAGGATACCCAAGAGCGGCTTTGACCTAAGCGTTCCGGCCGGAAGATCTGAATACATGAGAAGTTTTCAGCAGGAGGGCAGGGCCAAGTGGATCCTCCAGGGAATTTACGTGGACGAATCCCTGGCTCCCAGTTGTGGGATCCCTCCAGGCCAACCCTTGCTACTGGTAGGATACAATCAAGAAACCCTAAACGGAGGCCTTGTCCGCCTAGCCAGGGTTCAAAATGCCAGGGTCCGCTATTTCCCTGTAGAGCGCCACGAGGTCATCAAATCAGACCTTAGCATCTCAGATGTGAGGCTCCATGAGGGAAGGGTCAGCATAGACATACGCAATCTGGGAGCTCTGACGGCAGAGCACCTCAAGGTCAAGCTCAGCCTACCCGACACAGAGAGAGAACTAGAGGCCGTGCTTCCCAGGGTGAAGCCCGGAGAAGAGGTGAGGGTGCGCTTCAATGTCACCATAAACCGCTCAGACCGCTCCCTCTTGATTCAACTGGATCCAGAGGAACAGATCCTGGAATCTGACAGATCCAACAATCGAGTGGAAAAAAAACAGGGACTTCTTGGATGGTGAGCCTTTCTGGCCCGGTCCCTCAGGCAGGCTTTTGGACCAGACCGGCCCTTATGCAGCGGGTGCAAACCCTGATGCGCTTTGTTGCTCCCCCTTGTACCACGCGCACCTTCTGAAGGTTGGGCTGCCATATGCGAGTGGATTTCCTGTTGGAATGGCTCACGTTGTGTCCGTACTGTATACCCTTGTTGCAGATCTCACACCTTCTGGACATCTCATCGCTCCCTGCACCGAAATTCGAAAAAAATTATAGACCGGAAAAGGTTCTGGGGCAAGTCTGTTCATTCAAACCTGAGCCTTTGGCCGTTTCGCTGATCAAGCTCTTCTATTTGCCCCATGAGAAAAGGCTTCTCTCCCGAGTCCCTCAAGAGCTCCAAGGCCTTGGAAAGCCCATCCTGTTCCACCACCAGAACCATGCCAATACCATTGTTGAAGACCCTAAGCATTTCTTCTTCTGAGATCTTCCCCTTCTCCTTTATCAAAGTGAATATGGGGGGCACATCCCATGCTCCCTTTTTGATCACCGCAGTACAGTTGGGTGGCAAAACCCGGGGAAGATTTTCCACCAGACCTCCTCCTGTGATGTGGGCCATGGCCCTCGGCCTGACCTTTTCCAGCAAAAAAAGCAAGCTCTTCACGTAAATGCGAGTGGGGGTCAAGAGCTCCTCTACCAAGGTCTTGCCCAGCTCTGGCACATATCTGTCCAGGCTCCACCTGAGCCTTTGCAGAAAGAGCTTTCGCACCAAAGAATATCCGTTGGAGTGTAGACCGCTGGATGCCAGGCCTACCAAAACATCCCCTGGTCTCACACTGGATCCATCCAGCAGGGCAGACCTCTCTGCTATCCCCACGCAAAAGCCGGCCAGGTCGTACTCTCCGGCTCTATACATGCCCGGCAACTCCGCAGTCTCTCCTCCAATCAGAGCGCAACCAGCCTGTTTGCATCCCTCTGCTATGCCCCTCAGAATCTCCAAATGCACATCAGGCTCCAGTCTGCCTGTTGCCAGGTAATCCAGGAAGAAGAGGGGCTCTGCTCCTTGCACTACCACATCATTGGCACACATGGCCACTAGGTCTATACCCACTGTGGAGTGCTGACCGCTCCCAAAGGCTATCTTCAGTTTGGTGCCTACCCCATCCGTGGAAGATACCAGAACAGGCTCCTGGAACTGGAAACCTGACAGGGAAAAAAGTGCTCCAAAGCCCCCAAGCCCGCCCAGCACACCCTTTCTGAAGGTCTCCTGAGCAAAAGGGCCTATTCTTTTGACAAATTCATTGCCAGCATCTATATCCACCCCGGCGCCTTTGTAGTCCAATGTCCCCATGGCTTGTTTTCAACCTCCCAACCCTGTGCCAGCTGGATCCCTGTGCCAGGCACATCTTCCTTCAAGAGGCTTGCAGCTGTGCCTCAGGCAATCACCATATTGCATGGGCCTGGGGAAGTCAAACCGCCTTGGCTGAACAGCACTTACCAATGCTTGAAAAAGCAACACTGGTTGTGTTAACACGCCCTGAGCCATGGGGGGGGCCAGGCTCTTTGACATCCAGGTCCTCTTGTCGTTAAATGTTACAGTGATGGGGGATGGCTCATTATTCAGCTAAAAAGAGATGGAGAGGAGGAAAGGGAGTTGTCAGGAAAAGATCAAGAGCTTTTTCATCGGGTGAGAAGACTGCCGCCATATGTTTTTGCCATAGTCAATGAACTGAAACAAGAGGCCCGTCGCAGGGGCGAGGACATAATTGATCTGGGAATGGGAAATCCTGACCTTCCAACCCCTCGTCACATAGTTCAGAAGGTCATAGAGGCCACCCGCAACCCGCGAAACCACCGCTATTCAGCCTCCCGTGGCATTGCCAAGCTCAGAATGGCCATCTGCGACTGGTACAGGAGGAGATATGACGTGGAGCTGGACCCTGATAAAGAGGCCATAGTCACCATGGGCGCCAAGGAGGGGCTGGCCCACCTGGCCCTGGCAGTGGTGGCTCCCGGAGACGTGGTCTTTTCCCCCAACCCCACCTATCCCATTCATCCTTACTCGGTGATAATAGCGGGAGGGGATGTCAGAAGCATACCCATGAGCCCCGAGAGGGACTTCTTCGAGGACCTGACCACTGCCACAAAGCTCACATGGCCTCAACCCAAGATGCTCATCATTTCATTTCCCCACAACCCCACCACCAGGGTCGTGGAGAAAGACTTTTTCCAAAAGGTGGTGGATTTTGCAAAGGAGCATGGAATCATAGTAATTCACGATTTTGCTTACGCTGACCTTTGCTTTGACGGATATAAGGCTCCCAGCTTCATGCAGGCAAAAGGGGCAAAAGAGGTAGGAGTGGAGTTCTTCTCTTTATCCAAGAGCTACAGCATGGCTGGCTGGAGAGTGGGCTTTGCAGTGGGCAACCCGGAGTTGATCCATGCCTTGGCCCGGATAAAGAGCTACCTGGATTACGGAATATTTCAGCCCATCCAGATTGCAGCCATAATAGCCCTCAATGGAGATCAGGATTGCGTTGGAGAGATAGTGCGCACTTATGAGCGAAGAAGAGACACCCTTGTTAACGGGCTGGCCAGGGCTGGTTGGCACATAGAGAAACCTAAGGGGACCATGTTTGTTTGGGCCAGGATTCCAGAACCTTACAGGGCCATGGGTTCCCTGGAGTTTTCCAAGTTCCTCCTGGACAAGGCCAAGGTGGCGGTCTCCCCTGGCATCGGCTTCGGGGAATATGGGGACCAGTACGTGAGGTTTGCCCTGGTGGAAAACCAACACAGGATAAATCAGGCGGTCAGAGGCATAAGAAAGGCCCTTTGAGGAATCGACAGTCAGGAGCTCTTTATGAAACCTTTGTACGTGGGTCTCATAGGATTTGGCACAGTTGGCAGCGGAGTGGTGCGGGTATTGCATGAAAATGCAGATGTGATCCGCCAGCGCCTGGGTCAGGAGCTGATATTGAAGCGCATCGTGGATCAGGACCTGCAAAGGGAAAGGGCAGTACATGTGCCCAGGGATCTGCTTTCTCAAAGTCCTGTAGATGTGCTGGGCGATCCAGAGATCTCCATAGTGGTGGAGCTCATAGGCGGGCAGGAGTCTGCCCGAAGCCTCATCTTGGAGGCCATAAAGGCTGGCAAGCACGTGGTGACAGCCAACAAGGCGCTTCTGGCCTCCCATGGCAACGAGATATTCCAGTTGGCCCATGAGCGAGGGGTGGATGTGGCCTTCGAGGGGGCCGTGTGCGGAGGAATCCCGGTCATTAGAGCCATAAAAGAGGGGCTTGCAGCCAACCGCATCCGCTCCATGCGAGGCATTGTAAATGGAACTTCCAACTACATTCTCTCGGAGATGACCAAAGGGGGGCAGGATTTCCAGACAGCACTTTCCCAGGCTCAGCTTCTGGGTTATGCCGAGGCTGATCCCACCCTGGATGTGGAAGGCATAGATGCAGCCCACAAGCTGGCCATCCTGAGTGCTTTGGCCTACGGCACTAAGATCCATTTTGGGGAGATCTACGTGGAGGGTATCTCCCAGATCCAACCAGTGGACATAGCCTTTGCCATGGAGCTGGGATACAAGATAAAGCTCCTGGCTCTTTCCAGTTTTGACGGCAAAGAGGTGGAGGCCAGAGTACATCCTGCCATGGTGCCCGTGGGATCTCCCATCTCCACGGTGGAGGGGGTATACAATGCCCTGCAGATAGAGGGGGATGCGGTGGGTTCCACCTTCTTTTACGGGCTCGGGGCAGGCATGATGCCCACTGCCAGTGCTGTAGTGGGGGACATCATGGAGCTGGCACGCAATCTGATAAAAGGCATTTCCCAGAGAGTTCCTTGTTTGGCTTTCCCCTGGGAGGAACTAAGAGATCATCGCGTCCGACCCATGGAGGAGGTCTCAACCAACTACTATCTGCGATTCTCGGCTCTGGATAGACCAGGTGTTCTGTCCGCCATCTCCGGTGTATTGGCCCGTTACGAGATAAGCATACTTTCCGTGGTGCAAAAGGGGCGAAGAACCGAGCCAGGGGTACCCATAGTGATGATGACCCACGAAGCTAAAGAAGGGGGGGTGCGCCGGGCAGTAAAGGAGATAGAAGCCCTTCCGGTCACAGTGGGAAGGACTCAGCTCATCAGAATAGAAGACGATAGCCTGAAGGATTCTGGCACATGAAGTTAGCCATACTTGTTGGGGATGGCATGGCGGACCGTCCTGTGGAGTCACTGGGTGGAAGAACGCCTCTGCAGGCAGCCTATACCCCATGGATGGATCACATGGCCTCCCATGGGATTTTGGGGCTGGTGCGCACTATACCGGAGGGCTTTTCTCCAGGCAGCGACATAGCCAATCTTGTGATATTGGGATATGACCCTGCCATTCATTACACAGGAAGAGGCCCCCTGGAGGCTGCCAGCATGGGGGTTGATCTCTCCCCAGGAGATGTGGCCTTCAGGTGCAACCTGGTGCACCTTTCCCTGGATGAGCCCAGACCTCGAATGGTGGATTTCACCGGCGGACACGTATCTACTCAGAAGGCCACAGTACTGATACAGGCCTTGGACAAGGCCATCTCGGATGAGGAGATCAGGTTTCATCCAGGGGTTTCATATAGGCATCTGATGGTCTGGAAAGGGGGGCCCCTTGGGCTCAAGACAGTTCCGCCCCACGATATAACAGGTCAGGAAATCGAATCCCACCTGCCCCAGGGCCAGGGAGCAAAAAAGCTTCTCAGATTGATGGAGCTTTCTCAACAGACCCTCAGGAGCAAAGAGATCTTGGAGTTCCTGGGGGGGGAAATGCTCTGCCCTCCTAATTCCATCTGGCTTTGGGGGCAAGGAGCTGCACCCTGTTTGGAGCCAGTGGCAAGAAGGCTTGGGATCAAAGCTTCCATGATAACAGCCGTGGATCTCTTGAAAGGGCTGGGCAGGTACGCTGGTTTTAGGATAGTGGATGTTCCAGGAGCCACAGGTTACCTGGACACCGATTATGGGGCCAAGGGACGTTATGCCTTGGAGGCCCTCAAGGAGGGAGATGATCTGGTCTTTGTGCACGTGGAGGCCCCGGACGAGGCTGGACACCAGGGCTCATTGGAGGAAAAAATCAAAGCCATAGAGTCCTTTGACAGAGACGTGGTGGGACAGGTGCTTCAGGGAATAAGAGCCTGGAAGGAATGGTCTGTACTGGTTCTGCCGGACCATGCCACCCCTTTGTGCCTCAAGACCCACTCCAGTGAACCTGTTCCTTTTGCAGTGCTTTCCTCTTCCTGGGAAAAAAGCTTGGGAGGGGAAGGATTTCATGAGGATGAAGCAAGGCGAATTTCTCCAGGAGTGCTGGATGGGAGGGAACTCCTGGAGAGATTGGTCAAAGGTACATGGTGAAAAGGAAAGGGTAATGAAGAAGGTCAGGACACTCTACAGGGTAATTTACGGTGACACCGACGCCATGGGTGTGGCCTACTATGCCAATTACCTGCGATGGTTTGAAAAAGGCAGGAACGAATGGTTGAGATCCATTGGTGTGACTTACAGGGAAATAGAATCCTGGGGAGTACGCGCTCCAGTGACCCAAGTCTATTGCCATTATTTCAGACCTGCAAGATATGATGACACACTGTGGATTGAGACAGACGTGGAGTATTTGAAAAGGGCCTCCATCAAGTTCGTGTATCGGATCCTCATGGAGGGAGATGAGAGTGAACTGGCAAGCGGTTACACGGTGCACGCCTTCGTGGATCCTGAGGGCAGGATCCTCACCACACCCCCCATCTTGAAAGAGCGAATCCAGGCCCTGGGTCCTAGTGCTCAACAGGAAGGTGCTGCCAGGTGAAAGTTCGCTGGGGGTTCGACATAGACAGCGTGGTGGGAGACCTCTCTGCCATCCTGGAGAGGGTGGCGTGGGAGGAATTTGGGGTAAGGGTTTCCAGGGCCCAGTTCACGGAGTTCCAATTGGAAAACTGCCTTCCTTTTGATTCAGACTTCATTCTCAAGTGGATATCCACTGCCTTGGAACCCAGATGGACCCTTCAAATGGAGCCCTATCCTGGTGCGGTGGAGGCCCTCAGGGAGATTTCTGAGGTTCAGCCCCTCTATTTTGTGACAGCCAGGCCTGATTCTGAAGGAATTTCCTTGTGGCTCCGACAAAGGCTCCATGGGGTTCTCCAAGAGCACATCCTTGTGAAGGCGGTTGGGATCTTTGAAACCAAACTGCCGGCCCTCAAGGAATGGAACATAACACACTTTGTGGAAGATCGTTTGGAGACTTGCAATATTATTGCCCAAAACGGAATTGTACCCATTGTCTTTGAGCAGCCTTGGAACCTGCGCTCTCACCCCTGGCCCCGAGTCAGAGGGTGGGAAGAGATCCTGGCAATGGTAAGGAGTTTTAGGCTTGGAGGTGGATCATGGCCAGAATGAGGGGGAGGGGAGAGCCTGGGAGCACAAAACAAAGGGAAAAGAAGAAATCCTCCCTCGAAGCAGTTGCCAAGGAGCCTGCCAAGAGTGGTTCAGGCAAGGGCATGGACAGGAGTTCACGTCTGGTGGTCGCTGGCCTCATGGGGGGGCTTCTGGCACTTTTCCTTCTCATAGGTGTCTTGGCTCCAGACTCTTTGGATCCTGAGGGCAGGCCCAGGGGCAGCACCATCCTTTGGAGGCTGCTTTTCTTGTTGATCCCCCTGGCAATCATGTATGGCCTGCTTTGGGGGGAAAGCTTCCTTGAACTGTTAAAAAGTAGCAGGGCGCGAAGAAGATCTTGATGGGAAATCCACCCATTATCCAGCCTCCGGCTCAGGTTCTGGAATTGCTTCTGAGACTCGCAAAGGCGGGACACGAGGCTTTTTTGGTGGGAGGGGCACTCAGAGATGTTATCTTGGGTAGGTCTGTCCAAGACTGGGACATTGCCACCAGCGCCTCCCCCTCAGAGGTCTGCGCCCTGTTCCCCAAGGTGATCCTCACAGGCGCACGCCATGGCACGGTCACCGTGAGGCTGGATGGGCTCAACATAGAGGTCACCACCTTCAGAGGCAATTCCTTGATGGAAGACCTTTCTCACAGGGATTTCACCATGGATGCCATGGCCTACGATCCCCACACGTGCAGCCTTCTGGACCCCCACAATGGAAGGGCGGATCTGGAGGCAAGGCTCTTGAGGGGGGTTGGAGAGGCTTCCCAGAGGATCGCTGAAGACCCCTTGAGGGCCTTGAGGGCTGTGCGTCTGGCAGCCGAGCTTGGGCTTGATTGGGATCAGCAGCTTCTTTCTGCCCTTAAGGAAGCAGGACCTGGTTTAAGAAAGGTAGCCCTGGAGAGGATCAAACAGGAGTTGGAGAGGATACTTCTTGTTCCAAGGCCTTCGGGCAGTTTGGAACTCTTGATGGATACGGGCCTCATGAGGGAAATCCTGCCTGAGTTGAAGCAACCCGAAAGCCAGGCCCAGCTTTCGTGGCTCTTCAAGACCGTGGATCTTGTGCCTGGCCGGGCAGCTCTGAGGTGGGCAGCTTTGCTCTTGGGCCTGGAAAAAGATTACTCCTCCTTGCTGGGAGAGGGTCCCAAGCCATGGCTTGGCTCCAAGGCCAAGGAAGTGCTCTTGAGGCTGAGGGCTAGCCGAAAACAGGCAGAGCATACGGCCAGAATAATCCATCACCATGTATTTGCGCACTTGGATCCAGGGCAGGAAGGCCGTGTGCGCACACTTATCTTTCAGGCCGGGACTCAAGTGGTGGAAGATGCAATCCTTCTTCGAAAGGCCAGCCTGCAGGCTGCAGGAGCGCGCACTGAAGTGCTGTCTTCTTTGGAGAAGCTCCTGGAGAAGGTAAGAGAAATCCTCTCGGATCCCGAGGCACTCAGGAAAATGAGGCCAGTGTTGACAGGAAGGGATGTGATGGAGATCCTGGGACTTTCCTCTGGCCCCAGGGTAGGCCAAATACTGGCCCAGATGCAAAAGGCCGTGCTGCTAGAGCCTCATCTGAATCAGAAAGAAGCCCTCAGCAGGTTCCTCCTGGAGAAGATGGGAAGCCTGCCCAAGTCAGGCAGCCCTGTTCATGAAGGTTGAAGATGTCTTGGGGCCTGAACTGGTATTTTCCGGGCCGGTATTGAGAGGCTAGTTTGTTGCTCGGCAACGGAGATTTTTTGAGCAGAGCCTTTCAAAAGGCATTGCCTGAGCAAGAAGTGAGACTGACCTGACCCGGATCATTTACGCACAGCCTTCCCTGCCAGGTATTTCTCTCCAGCATGCGTGCATGAATCCTCTGCAAGGTGCTTTGTTTGTCCAGCATCCAAGATGGAGCCAGAAGGCTTCTGGGATCAGGATCAGAGCAAAGCCTGTGGATCACCCACTGCCCAGGGATCAACTCCAGCACATCGCAGACCCCATCGGCGTACTGCTCAAGACTCCAAGGCTCATATGAGCCCTCCTTGTAGAGGGATTCCATCTGCGTGCCCCTTACCACATAAAGCCCGTGAAGCTTGAGACCATGGATGGGCAAAGGGGAGATCCTCTTGGCAGTGGCCCGCACATGCTCCATGCTCTCCCCCGGAAGCCCCAGGATCAGATGGGTGCACACAAGAATGCCTCTTTGACTTGCCCGCTCAACCGCCTCTTTGAATGTTTGGAAACTGTGTCCTCTGCGAATCTTCCTCAGGGTCTCATCATGGGCGCTTTGTAGCCCCAGCTCCAACCAGAGCATGAGCCGGGCGTTGATTTCAGAGAGGAGATCCAAGACATCATCACCCAAACAGTCCGGCCTGGTGCCTATGCACAAGCCCACCACTTCTGGAAAGGCCATGGCCTCTCGGTAAAGAGCCCGCAGGACCTCCAGGGGAGCATACGTGTTTGTAAAGGATTGGAAGTAGGCCAGGTATCCCCTGGCTTTAGCCCTGCGAGGAGCCTGAAGATATGATTGGATCTGCTGGGTGATTCCCAGTCCGCGGCTCCAGGCCCCGGTGCCTGAGCCCAAGGCATCACAATACACGCAGCCTTGGCCGCCCCATGTGGAGTCTCGATTAGGACAACCCAGGCCAGCATCCAGGGGTATCTTGCGAACCTTGAAACCAAATCTCTCTCGCAAGAAACCGCTCAGATCTCTATAACGATGGGAGCACAAGGTTCAAATTCCAGAGTTCTTGGAAATTGCCGATCTTGGTATCAACTCACCAGGCTTCAGATGAACTCGTTTCTCAATTGATTGAAGGCTGAATCCAGATCTTGTGCGTGCTCCTCCATGAACCTATCCAAGGCAGCCTCCACCCTCCTCTTGAGCCCCAGATCGGACAGGTCTTTAACACTTCGGTAAGCATGCCCCCTGCGTCCGAGGTTATAGACCAGCTTGTCCCTCTCACTGAGGTTCAAATACTCATCTATGACCTCCAACATACGATCCTTGTCCTGGGGGAGTTTGCCTTCCACCTCTTCCAGAAGGTTCAGGATGTGATCGCTGGCCACCTGGCTCGTGATGCCCTCTAGATTCTCTATGAAAAGCCTTTCTTCTCGCACTATCTCTTCTTCTGATTGCAACTGGAAATCCCCTGAGAGAATCTTTTGGTTCAAAGGCATCCCAGCTCTGACCGTCAAGGTTCTAATCCTGATGAAATGGGGGTTTATCTGGTTTATTACCCTGGCGCTCTCTATGGCATGCTCCTTCCACCATCGCCTTCCCCCAAGGCCCAGGAGCACATATTCCGACAGAGAGATGCCGGCCTCCACCACCTTTTTCCCTGCTTCCACATGGCCCTGAGCCGTTACACCTTTTTGCATGAACTTAAGCAAGGGATCGTAGCCTGATTCCATGCCCACATGGATGCGGCTCAAGCCAGCCTCTTTGAGAGCCTTGAGTTCCTCCAGGCTCTTGCGTTTCAGAGTGGATGAGCGGGCATATGAAGTGATGCGATCTATGGACGGAAAAGTGCTTTTCAGGAACTTCAATATTTCCACCAAGTCTTCTGTTTCCAGGATCAAGCTGTTGGCATCCTGGAGGAAAACGTTGCGGGCTCCGAAATACATCCAAGCAGCCACGGAGCGATGCGAGTCCCCATAGCGACCAGGATCACTCCAGAGGAGCTGAACAAGCTGGTCATCCACTCGGCCGGCCAGACCCATCCGCCACGAGAGAGCCTGAATCTCGTCATACAAGGCCCTGGCAGCTTCTATGTCTGCCTTTACTTCTTGGACATTCCTCTTGCTGAAGGTCTTATCTTTGTAGATGTTGCAGAACTCACATCTATTCCAGGGGCAGTTTCGGGTGACCCTGATCAAAAGACTTCTGGCCTCACTAGGCGGCCTGATGGGGCCTTGCTCCAAAGCATAAGCCATGGCAATGTTCCTCTCAGTTGCTAAGCAATGTGAAGTGTCTCATCCTATGCTCTTAATATATCAAGCCAGCTCCACTCTTTCAATGTAAAGTTGCACCTCCTGGATATTATCATCTTGAATTTATTTGGTTTTAGAGTCGCTCTGGCCTGCTCTTTAGCTTCTTGCTCTTGGCCGAGCCAAGAGGATCCGCAGCTTGCAGCTTACTTGGCAGGGTTGGCCTTAAGGGCAGGCATGTTGCATAATTGCTTTTTCAGAGTTTCTGGGCATCCCAGGGAGGCATAGCATGGGCAAGGCCAAGCCAGGAGTTTTGGCGCTGATAGGTAATACCCCCATGGTGGAGTTAAGAAGGATCAAGACCAACAGGAGGGTTCGCATCTATGTGAAGCTGGAGTCCAGAAATCCGGGGGGGTCTGTGAAAGACAGGGCGGCTCTCTCCATGATCGAAGCAGCAGAGGCCAGGGGGGAGTTGAAGCCAGGCATGACGGTTCTGGAGGCCACCAGCGGAAACACAGGCATAGGTTTGGCCTTGGTGTGTGCAGTGAAGGGCTACAGGCTGATGCTGACCATGTCCGAAGGGGCCAGTCTGGAGCGCAGAAAGATCTTGAGGGCCTTGGGGGCTGAGATAATCCTCACACCTGCCCAGCGGGGAACAGATGGGGCCATAGAGAAAGCATATCTTATGGCCAGGGAGGAGCCTGGGAGATTCTACGTGCCCGACCAGTTCAACAATCCTGACAACTGGAAGGCCCACTATCTGGGCACTGCCCAAGAGATATGGAAGGACACCCATGGACGGCTTACCCATGTGGTGGCATCTCTGGGTACCACCGGAACGGTGATGGGGCTTTCCAGACGGCTTAAGGAGTTGAATCCAAATGTAAATGTGGTAGCAGTGGAGCCCATGCCTGGGCACAAGATCCAGGGTCTCAAGAATCTTAAGGAATCATATGTGCCTGGCATCTTTGAGAAGGAACGCATAGACATCAGATTCACGGTGGAGGATGAGGAAGCCTTTGAGATGACTCGTCGTCTGGCCAGGGAAGAAGGCATTTTCGCGGGAATGAGCTCTGGCGCAGCCCTAGCTGGCGCTCTTAGGCTTGCAAGGAGTCTAAGAGAAGGTCTCCTAGTGGTAATCCTCCCTGACGGTGGAGACAGGTACCTGAGCACATCTTTGTTTGTGCCCAGGGAGATCCCATCTTTTTGCTTTTACAATACCTTGAGCCGTAGAAAAGAGAACTTTGAACCCTTGGAGCCGGGGGTGGTAAGGATTTACTCATGCGGACCAACTGTGGACGGCCCGGTGGACCTGGACTTTTGCCGCAGGGCCCTGGTGGCAGATTTGCTGAAACGTTATCTGGGCTACAAGGGATTCAAGGTTCGTCACGTAATGAACATAACAGACCTGGATGACAGGACCATCCAGGGAGCTCAGGCCTCAGGAGTAAAGCTTGAGGAGTTTACGGCAAACCACATAGCCTCTTTCATGGAGGACATGGCAGTGCTTTCCATCCAGCCAGCCGAGCAGTACCCCAGGGCCAGCCAATACGTGGATGTCATGCTGGAGATGGGGAGGGCACTGGAGGAGAGGGGCTTTGCCTATAGTCAGCATGGATCCCTTTACTTTGATATTTCCAAGTTTCCCTCTTACGGTCACCTCTCCAGAGTAGATCTGCGCAAGATCCGTGTGGGTCTTACGGTGGATCTGGACGATTACGAAAAAGACAACCCCAGAGACTTCACCTTGTTCAAACGTTCCACCCTGGCAGAACTCAAACAGGGCGTTTCCTATTGTTCTCCTTGGGGACAAGTCAGACCCGGCTGGCACATCGAGTGTGCGGCCATGGCAAGCCGAATACTTGGTGAAACCATAGACATACACACCAGTGGGAGCGCTCTTATTTTTCCTCATCACGAAAATGAGATAGCCATATGCGAATCCTTGAGCGGCAAGAAATTCTGCCGTTACTGGATCCATTCGGAGCGTGTATTGCTGGAGGGCAAGAGCGTCTCGGGAAGGATGACTTTGAAAGACTTGCTTTCCAGAGGATTTAGGGGTAGGGAAATAAGATTCTTCTTTCTTGGTACCCACTATCGAAAGCCCCTGCATTTTTCCATACAGGCCCTGTATGCAGCAAGAAAGAGCCTGGCAAGGTTGGATCGTCTGGTTTTGAGGCTGAGGTGGACCCAAACACAAAGGGGTGAGGCCCAGGCCTCTGAGTGGATCTCTCAAGCCAAGGAAATGTTCGAGGCAGCCATGGATGATGATCTCAATGTGTCCGTGGCACTGGCTGCCATATTCAAGCTGACCAAGCAGTTGAATGCAACTTTGGACCAGGGAAAGCTCTCCAGAGACCAGGCGCGAAGTGCCCTTGTTTTCCTGGAGACCGCCAATCAGGTGTTTCAGATATTGGAGTTGGATGGGGGGCTTCCAGAGGAAAAGGAGATCATGGAGATGATTGCCAGGCGAGAGAGGGCCCGTGAAAGAAAGGACTGGACAGAAGCTGACCGCATCCGCCAGGAGCTCTCGGCCAAAGGTGTGCTTCTGGTGGATACTCCTTCGGGTACCAGATGGGTCCCCAAAGCCTTGGGTGAGCCCTGAAGAAAGAGCCAGCAGGAGCTTTCAACGCGATGACCACGGATCTGTCATGGCATGGCAGGAGACAAGCCTTTCAATGGGTTCTATGAGCTTGAGAAGCACAGGTTCCTCCAGAGGGCTTTGGTTTGTAATGCTCCTGGCAGTCTTGGCCTGGGTGGTGCGTTATCACCCTCCAGGCCAAGATCTTATGGTCTTTGATGACGATGCCAGACAGCATGTGTACTGGACGGCCAGATTCCAGGATCCTGAACTTTTTAAGGAAGATCTGCTCACAGAATTCATCTCCTCCCCCATTATGGATCCACCTGGTTATCAGTTGCTCTACAGCCTCGGCACGCTATTTCTGGATCCACTTCCCTTTAGTCAGGTCCTAAGCCTTGTTTTGCTGCTTTTTTCTATTTGGTTCCTGGAACTTTGGAGCAGGAGCATGATAGCGCAACCCAGTGGCCGATTCTTGCTCCAGATGCTTTTCTTGTTTTTCAGCCTGTATGGTTCCTCTGGCGGATTTCCCAGGGGGTTTGCATTTCCCTTGTTCATAGGTTTTATGGCTTCATTGAAAAGGGGTAGGGCGGCATGGGGTGCTTTGGTGATGGTCTTGGAGGCTCTGTTTTATCCTCCCATTCTCCTCAATACCATGGCCATGGCCGGGATTTGGGTCATTGGAGAGCTCAAGAAAAGGCAAGGACTCAGGGTATGGCTATCAAAAAGCCTTTTTCTGGCAGCAGGTCTCGGGATCTGTCTGGGAATATTGCTTCTCATATACGTATGGTCCGATGCCAGGGTCTTTGGCCCACAGGTAAGCTCCCAAGAAGCCAGGGAAATGCCTGAGTTCTGGGAGGGAGGGCGAAGTCCCTTTTTCCAAGAGAGCATCCTAGGGTTCTTGCTTTTTGGCAGAAGCGGCATGGGAGCCGAATACGTGATAGGTTTTGCACTGATTCTGGGAGTCATGGTTCTCTTGGGGGGAGTCCGGATAATCAGAGTTCCTTGTGAAGCCTTGAATCTCTTATGGACCTCTCTTGTTATTTTTGCCGTGGCTCACATGGTGCTTTTTAGGTTGCACCTGCCTTCCAGGTACACAATGTACACGCTTCCCCTGGCTTTGATGCTGATTATCGGAGCCAGCACAGAGCCATTTCTGGAGGCCACGAGGGGAATTTGGATTAGGTTTCGCTCAACAAGATTGCCCGCCTGGCTTGGATCAAAATGGTTTTGGAGAGGGACCCTGGCAGTGATACTTCTTCTTTACGTGTGGGCTCAGGCAGAGCTCATCGTGAAAGTGGATACCCAGGTGGTTGCCCTGGATAGAACCCAGAGGGAGATGCTGGAATTCCTGGGCAGCCTTCCCAAAGACGTTTTGGTGGCAGCCTATCCCCTGGATGCAGATAACATACCTCTTGTGAGCCTTCGCAGGGTGCTGGCAAACAAGGAACTTTCTCTGCCTTATCAGCTGGGTTATTATAAGCAGGTCAGGGAAAGGATCTTGGATTTCTTCCAGGCTTATTATGCCACCCAATGGGAGGAGATAGAGCAGTTTGTAAGAAAATATGGAATTGCGGCTTTGGTAGTAAACAAGACCCATTTCACACCATCTTTCTTCCAAGGCAGAATATATTTTGAGCCATTCCAAAGCTTCGCCAAGCAGAAGGTAGGCAAGGCAGAGAAAGAGGGATTTGCACTGCTTGCTCCACCCACGGACAAAGTTTGTTTCCAAAACAGCGGTTTTTTAGTTCTTTGCTGGTAATACAGGAGGATGCATGAACCTGGAAGCACGCAAATCTGATGTGTGTAAGGTGAGTGTTGTAATACCTGCGTACAACGAGGCAGGAGCCATAGCTGATGTGATTCGAGACGTGAGGGGGGCCTTGGAGAGGGCCGGATATGAATATGAGATCCTGGTTGTGGATGATGGGTCTAGGGATGAGACCGCCTCCAGGGCCCAGCAGGAAGGGGCCAGGGTCATCCGTCACAAGGAGAACAGGGGCTCAGGGGCCTCCAGGAAAACCGGTATATTGGCATCTCGCGGAGAGTGGATATTGATGATAGACGCTGACAACACGTACCCTGCCGGGGCCATACCGGAGATCCTCGCCCCCCTGGAGGAGTTTTCCCAGGTCATAGGGGCCAGGCTAGTGGAAAAGGGGACCCACAAGTGGCTGCGCACCTTTGCCAAGGAGCTCATTCGAGGGCTAGCCTGTTTTCTGGTGGGCAAAGCCATCCCTGATCTCAACTCGGGGCTCAGAGCCTTCAGAAAAGAAGATATGCTGCCCTTTCTGCACCTGGTGCCTGACGGATTTTCCTGCGTTTCTTCCATGACACTGGCCTTCTTGACCAACGGGTTGCCCGTGGCCTTCGTGCCCATAGACTATTACTCTCGTACAGGCAAATCCAAGTTTCACCCCATCAAGGACACCTACAAGTATATCCTGACCGTTGTCAGAATAGTCACGTACTTTGCCCCTTTGAAGGTGTTCATGCCAATTTGCCTAGGATTGATGGGCCTGGGTCTGCTTAAGGGAGTATTGGATTTGATTTGCACTGGCTCCCTACAGGAGTCAGACATAATATTGATTCTTACGGGGGTCATGGTGGGAGCCATTGGAATATTGGCTGATCTCATAGTCACCCAGGGAAAGGGCAGGCATGGCTCGAAAGGGTAGGGAACTCTATGCCAGGGCCGGGCTGGCTCAGGTGCCCCACATCTTGGCCATGGTGGACAAGCACCGCCTGAGCCCCACGTACGGTTGTTTTGACCGTTCCTACTGGCATTATCGCACCGCTTGCTTTCCCAGTGGCATGTTCCAAGAGTTCGTGCTGCCACTGGCTTTGGTTTTCAAGTACCTCTTCCCTGGGGGTGAAGGGTACCATCAACAGCCCAGGCTCAGGGAATTGGTGGTTGCGGGCATTCGCTTTGCCGCAAGTTCTTCCCACAAGGACGGCTCCTGTGATGATTACTTTCCCAACGAAAGGGCGCTTGGGGCTGTGGCCTTCTCCCTTTACGCCATGAGCGAGAGTTACCGAATGTTGGAGCTAGGTGAGGAGGAACTGGTGGATTTCTTTCAAAAGAGGGCCAGGTGGTTGATGATACATCAGGAATCAGGCAGGCTTTCCAATCACCAGGCCTTGACAGCTTTGGCTCTTCAGAATGTGTATCTGATTACAGGGGACAAGAGGTACCTACAGGGGGCTTGGGATCGGATAGATATTCTCCTCAAATGGCAAAGCCCGGAAGGTTGGTTCCCCGAGTATGAAGGCTGCGATCCAGGATACCTTAGCGCCACCATTGATTTTCTGGCCAAGTACATGAGTGTATCTGGTTGCGAACAACTCCGAGACCCCCTCAACAAAGCCCTGGAGTTCTTGTGCGTCTTGATGCATCCGGACGGAACCTGTGGGGCAGAATATGGAAGCCGCAACACTTATCTTCTTTTCCCTCACGGACTTGAGCTTTGCGCCCGTTTTTCCCCTGCAGCAGCCCAAATGGCTGAGCTATACCTGGATGCCTTGAAGGAGAATAGAAGGGTCTATCTGGATGATGACCGCATGTGCGCACATCTAACGTACAATCATCTCCAGGCTTACCTGGATTTCACAATGGAAAGTCCTGGGGACAGGTCCCTCACAGACAGAGGGATCTCGGAGTCAAGAAATTACTTCCCCGACTCAAGACTCTTTGTTCATCGAGACAGGCTCAACCACTTGGTGGTCTCAACAGCAAAGGGGGGGGCCTTCAGCTATTACTCCAGTGGTAAGCTTGTGTACTTTGACAGCGGAATCGTGGTCAAGCTCTCATCGGGTGAGATCCTGGTCACCCATCTGGTGGACGATTACGAGGTGAGGCTCCTGGAAAAAGGAATAAGGGTAGGGGGCCACTTCGGTGTTGCAGGTTTCAAGCTGCCAAGCCCTCTGACTCAGGCCCTGTTTCATCTGGGAATGCTCTTAGTGGGAGGATGGGGAAGCGATAAGGTAAGACGCGTGCTTCAGAGGCTTCTCATCACAGGCAAGAGAAGACATGCCATGAGGTTTGCCAGGACCTTGGAGATAGACTCCGGGGTTCGCCTGACCGAGGAGATATGGAAAGGGGAGGGCAGGCTGCTCAGGGGCCGTGTCCTGGAGCTTTGGGCCGGAAGTGATCATACCTCCATCTATGTGGCTGTCAGCCGGATGTACAGGCCGGGTTGCCTCTTACCATGGACTGATTACAGAGAAATGATACCCACCCTGGAAAAAGAGGGTTATGCCAGACTCACAAGGTGCTTGTCATGAAAAGAGGGGCAGCCCGCTGGGGAGCTTTGGCCTGTTCCCTGGCCATCCTGGCTGTGATCTATGCAAAAATAGACCTGGGCTTCATGGTAGAGAGGTTTTTGAGTGCAGATCCCCTCTGGCTTGGAATGGCTTTGGGGTGTTTTTTGCCTCAGATTGCGATCAGTGGGACCCGTTGGTGGCTCATGGGAAAGGGATGGGCCCACATGACATGGATGGAAGCCTTCAAGATGATCATGGCCGGCAAGGCACTAAATGCACTGCTTCCCTCCAAGCTTGGAGAGATGAGCAAGGCTTATTTTCTGAGGCAGCAAGGTCTGGAAACATTAGCCAAAGGTGTGCCGGCTGTGCTCATGGAAAAGATACTGGACCTGGCTGGGCTATGCTCTTGGATGCTCCTGGGAGCAGCTTTGGCCCCTTCAGGCTCCAAGGCAATGGAAATAGCCTGGATCATTTCACTGGGGGTTGTGGGGGCCACAGCCTCTATGTTTATTGTGCCCCTTGGTACATGGGCTAAACTCATGAAAGGAGGCGGTAAGGGCCCTGGGGGGCGCCTGGGAGAAATGCTTTTGGGCTGGGACTGGATCTTGGGGCTCTGGAAAGCCAATAAGGCCATACTGGCTGGAGTGATATTTCTGTCTGTGCTCTTGTGGGGGCTTCATCTCCTGCAGATCTACCTTTTTTTCCCCAGCCTGGGGCAGTTTGTCCAAGTGGGGTCTGTTTTGGCCTACGTGCCATTGTCGCTTCTGGTTGGTCTTTTGCCCATAAGTCTGGCAGGAATGGGAACCAGGGACACGGCCCTGATACTTCTTTTTGCCCCTTATGTGGATGGGGCCACCATGGCCGGCATAGGGCTTTTGTGCACCATGCGTTATTGGGCGGACAGCTTGATGGGTGTGCCCTTTTTACACCGCTACAGCTTGGAAATTGCGAAAAAACACGAGTCAGGAGCTTAGGATATCCATGATCCTCATATTCAACAGACAGACAGGATCAAAAAAAGAGATCCCAGGGCCCAAGACAGTCCATGAGCTCTTGAAGGAGATGTCCCTGGTGGAAGGGGCCGTGCTGGTGATGCGCGAGGGCGAGCTTCTCACAAGGGATGTGCGTGTGGAGGATGGACAGAGGGTTGAGATCATCCCGGTTATCTCTGGAGGCTGAAGCTAAATGAAGTGTCGGCGTTGCAAGAACAAGGCAGTGGTGGACCTTAAAAACCACCATACGGCTTTCTGTGAACCATGTTTCTTGGAGTTCGTGGAGCGGCAGGTTCGTCGAGCCATCCATGAGCATGACATGATGGAGAAAGGGGAAAGGGTCTTGGTTTGCGTGTCAGGGGGAAAAGACTCTCTGGCCCTGTGGGATCTTCTTAGCAGGCTGGGCTACGAGGCTCATGGATTGCATGTGGATCTTGGCATAGATGGTTATTCCACAGACTCCAGAATCAAGGTGGAGCAATTCGCTGCACAAAGAGGCCTACCCCTGAAGATCGTTTCCCTGGTGGAACTGCAGATCCCCATACCCCTTGTGGCCAGGCGAAGCCGAAGACCCGAGTGCTCGGTCTGCGGCATAATAAAACGCCATTTCTTCAACAAGCTGGCGGTTGAACAAGGCTACAGGGTGGTGGCCACCGGGCACAACCTGGATGACGAGGCAGGCAGGCTCCTGGGAAATCTTCTTCACTGGCAGTGGGAGTATCTTTTAAAACAAAGGCCTGTTTTGGAAGCAGTGGGGGATGTACTGGCCCGGAAAGTGGAACCCCTTTGCAGGCTCACAGAAAGGGAAACCGCTGCGTATGCCATCTTGCGCAAGATAGATTACGTGATCCAGGAATGCCCCATGAGCCGGGGGGCCACATCTCTTAGGTACAAGGAGGTGCTCAACATCTTGGAGGACCGCATGCCTGGAACCAAGGCCATTTTTTATGGAGGCTTTCTCAAGGAGGCCCAAAACCTTCTGAAGCTTTGCAGGCAACAGCAAGATAAAAAAGCCTCTCTCGCCGCGGCTGATCTGACCCGCTGCTCCCTTTGTGGGTCAGCCTCGTTCATGGATCCCTGCAATTTTTGCAAGCTTACCAGCGAATGAGAGCACCTCCCCAGGTGAGCCCCCCGCCAAAGGCGGTCAGAAGTACAAGGTCTCCCTTCCTGATTCTCCCCGAGCGCACTGCTTCATCCAGGGCTATGGGAACAGTGGCCGAAGAGCTGTTCCCATACTTCTCTATGGTCATTACAACCTTGTCCATGGAGACTCCCAGCTTCTTGGCCATGGCCTGAATGATGCGTGCATTTGCCTGGTGAGGCACTATGTGGTCTACATCATGGATGCTGTAGCCTGCCAGTTCCACTGTTTCCAAACAGGCCTCGGCAAAACAGTTTACCGCCACCTTGAAAGACCTGTTGGCCTCTATCATCCTCAGTGTGTGGAGATTCTTATCCACGCTCTCATGACTTATGGGAGTGGTCTTGGAACCTCCTCCGGGAAGCAGCAAGTTGTCGCCAGCGGCTCCGTCTGTATGCAGTGAAAGGGATAGAACTCCAGCATCATCGCCGTCCAAACTGGGCACCATCACCGAAGCCCCGGCCCCATCCCCCCAAAGAATGCAGCTGGAGCGATCCGTATAATCCACGGTGCGGCTCATGATCTCGGCACCCAGCACCAAGGCGTTTCTGAAGGTGCCGTTCTTTAAGTACTGCTCGGCCACAGACAGGGCGAAGATGAAACCTGAACAAGCTGCTGCCACATCAAAGGTTACGGCTTTTGGGGCGTTCAATTTGGCTTGAAGCCAGTTGGCGCCTGCAGGGCATTGGGTGTCTGCTGTTATGGTGGCCATGACGATGAGATCCAGCTCTTCGGGGGAGAGACCTGCCATCTCCAGGGCTGGGAGGCTGGCCTTGAGGGCCAGGTCGGAGGTGTTCTCATCAGCCTTGGCGATCCTGCGTTCCTTTATGCCGGTTCTGGTGTAAATCCACTCATCGGTTGTATCCACCATTTTTTCCAGGTCTTGGTTGGAAAGGACATCTTCTGGAAGGTATGATCCGGTACCGATTATTTTGACTCTCTTGTTAGCCACTGAATCCTCCTGTGCTGCTTCTATGATCGGAAAGAGACCATAGCCTAAGCCATGCTGGTTGTCAACGGCAGGGCCTTGGGGCATGGGAAGCCCCCATGAAACCAGAAGATCTTCTCTAGGACATGATGTGATATAACGTCTGATAATATATCTTATGTTAACCTAAGCTTAGATATTAGCCTTTGGGGAGCTTTTATTTTTCAAACATGACCCTGTTCATAACACTTTTCTTCCCTTAGAATGAAATTTTGTTATCAAGGGCGTTACCGAGTAATCGGAAGCCCATTTATATTTTGCGGAGATCAAAAACTTGAATGACCAATCCAGCCGCTTTTCCCAAGAGATGCCTGGATTCCATCTCAGGGCACTCTTGTTACTGGCCCTGGGGCACCTGGTAACGGATCTCAGCCAGGGAGGCCTGCCAGTTCTGCTACCTTTTATCAGGGAATCCTTCGGGCTGACCTATTCGGCTGCTGGGGCCGTGCTCATGACCAGCAACCTTACTTCATCCATAGTACAGCCTTTATTCGGTTATTTCTCTGATCGTTGGGGAAGCTGCTGGCTGCTTCCAGTGGGAATTTTCATAGCCAGTCTGAGCTTCTCCAGCCTGGGTTTTGTCCCGGGGTTTTGGGCTTTGCTCCTGGCTGTTTTCCTGAGCGGTCTGGGAGTGGCAAGCTTTCACCCAGAGGGTTTCAAGGCTGCTAGGTTCTTCACCGGGGAGAGACGAGCCACCGGCATCTCCATTTTTGCCGTGGGTGGCAATGTGGGCATTGCATTGGGCCCTTTGCTGGCAGTGGCAGGCTACAAGTGGTTGGAATTAAAAGGAACCATTGTTTTTTTGGCTCCAGGCCTCTTGGTGGGAAGCATGATACTTGTTTCCATGGGTTGGCTTTCGGCCCCCCAGAAGGCAGCCTTGGCACAGATCTCCGAAGGCTCAAGACAGGGTCCCAGGCCCCTGGGCAGGAGGTGGATTCCACTGGTTCTTCTTATTTCAGCCGTCACCGTGAGATCCATAATACACATGGGCATAGTGGCCTTCGTGCCTTTTTACTTTGTGGACGTGCTCAAGGCCGGGGCAGGCACTGCAGCCAAGATGGTCACGGTTTTTCTCATGTGCGGGGCGGCCGGCACCTTGATAGGAGCCCCCATAGCGGACCGATTGGGCCACAAGAGGTTCTTTCTGGCGAGCATGCTTGTCTTGCTGCCCCTGCTCTGGGCCTTTCTGGGGGTTCAGGACATAGCGGCCTTTGTCCTGTTGGGACTGGCAGGAGCCGTGTTGGTATCCAGCTTCTCGGTCACCATAGTCATGGCTCAACACCTGCTGCCTGACAGGCTGGGCATGGCCTCAGGCCTCATGGTGGGCTTCGCCATAGGCACAGGGGGGATTGCAGCCACTGTCTTGGGCTCGGTGGCGGATGTCTGGGGAGTGCTCAGGGTGCTTCAGATCACGGCCTCACTGCCGCTGTTGGGTCTGCTGCTGGGCTTGGCCATTCCCTATCCTTACAAGGAAGCCACAAAACTTCAGGCATGAGCCCTTTGTTTGCAAATGGAATAAGCTTACAAGTTCTGGATTTCGGAAGGCAAAAAACCAGCAAGGGGGTGGAAAGATATGATGATCCCGGCTAAAGACTCCATAGATCTGGGCGTGGTGGTCAGCAACATCCAGGCCAGCCTCTCCTTTTACAGGGATATGCTGGGACTCAACTTCGTAGAGGAGATTCCTGTCTGGTTCGGGACAATGTACAGACTCAGATTCGGAACAAGCGATTTCAAGCTCATACAGCCCAAGGTCGTGCCGCCCAAGGGGGCCTCGGGCCTGGAAACCCAGTTGGGATTCAGGTACGTGACCTTCCTGGTTCGAAACCTGGAAGAAATCTGCGAAAAGCTAAAGAGCAAGGGAGTCCAGTTCCACATACCTCCCAAAGAAATCAGACCAGGGGTTAGAATCGCCATGGTAAAAGACCCCGATGATAACGTGGTGGAGTTCGTGGAGCGCTCCTGATCATCTGCAGGGGCCTTGGCCCGCAGCTTAGGCCCCGGCCAGAATCTCTTTGGCCTTCTGCACCACTCTCTCAGGGGTGAAGCCCAACTTATTAAAGAGCACCTTGGCAGGGGCCGAAGCCCCAAAGCGGTCCATGCCGATTATCCTGGATTGTGAGCCCGTAAACCTCTCCCAGCCCAGGCTTACCCCAGCCTCCACGGCCAGAACAGGAACCCCTTGGGGGAAGACCTCTTGTTTATAGCTCTCTGCCTGAAGCTCAAAAAGCTCCCAGCAGGGAAATGCCACCACCCTGATTCTAAGCCCTTGTGCTTCCAACTCCTGCTTGGCCTGCAAGAGTAGCTGTACTTCGGAGCCTGTGCCTGTCAGAATCAGCTCCGGTCCCCTTGCCTTGGCTTCTGCCAGAATGTAAGCGCCTTTTCTAAGCCCACTTGCAGGAGCATACTTCTCCCTGTCTATGACCGGCAGAGCCTGTCTACTTAGCACCAGGGCCGTGGGGCCATCCTTCCTCTCTATCCCCAGGATCCAAGCCTCCACGGTTTCATTGGCATCAGAGGGCCTTATGACCCAAAGGTTGGGAATGGCTCTCAGGCTCATGATGTGCTCCACAGGCTGGTGGGTGGGACCATCCTCCCCCAGACCTATGGAGTCATGAGTGAATACATAAATCACCCCCAAGCCCATCATGGCCGCCAATCGAATGGCAGGCCTCATGTAATCTGAAAACACCAGAAAAGTTCCACCATATGGGATCAGCCGGCCGCTGAGAGCCAGACCATTTAGTATGGCTCCCATGGCATGCTCTCTGACCCCGAAGTGTATGTTGGGTCCACAGACATCTCTGAAGGTCCCCTTGCCTGCAATATAGGTGTTGTTGGAAGGGGTAAGATCCGCAGAGCCTCCTAAGAGACCGGGCAGGTATTGGGCCAAGGCATTGATGGTCTTTCCAGAGGCCACTCTGGTGGCCACTCCCTGCCCTGGTTGAAAAACAGGAAGCCCATTCTTCCATCCGCTGGCCAGCTCTCTCTGAGTCATACTTTCCCACAAGGATGCAAGCTGGGGATATTTTTGAGAGTAATCCCTCCATAGCTCCTTCCAGCTCTTCTCCAGTGCATCCCCTTTCTCACCCACAGCCCTGAAATGAGCCAGAACATCTTCTGGCACCCAGAATGTGGGATCTTCTGGCCAGCCCAGATTCCTCTTGGCCAGAAACACTTCTTCTTTTCCTAGGGGGGCTCCGTGGGCTTCTGAACTGTTCTGCTTGTTGGGACTGCCGTAGCCCAAGAGCGTCTTGGCAATTATGAGAGTTGGGCGATGAATTTCCTCCTGAGCAAGCCTGAAGGAGGACTCCAGGGCAGCCAGGTCATATCCGTCAGCCCTCAGCACCTGCCAGCCATAAGCCTTGAATCTCTTTTCCACATCCTCGCTCATGGTGAGACTGGTGGGCCCATCAATGGAGATGCCGTTGTCCAAGTAAACATAGATGAGTCTACCCAGGCCCAGGTGGCCGGCCAAGGAAGCTGCTTCAGAGGAAATCCCCTCCATTATGTCTCCGTCACTTACAAAGCCGTAGATCCGGTAGTCCAAAACCGCATAGCCTTCCCTGTTGAACATCTCAGAGAGGTAACGTTGTGCCATGGCCATACCCACCCCTGTGGCAAACCCCTGACCCAGGGGCCCTGTGGTGGTCTCAACTCCCGGTGAACACCCATACTCTGGATGCCCCGGAGTGCGGCTTCCCCACTGTCTGAAGTTCTGGATTTCTTCCATGGAAAGATCGTAGCCTGTCAAAAACAACATGGCATATAGAAGCATGGAGCCGTGTCCGGCTGAAAGCACGAACCTGTCCCGGTTGGGCCAATCAGGGTTGCTGGGGCTGAATCTGAGTATTCTTGTCCAAAGCACGTACGCCAGATCAGCTGCCTCCATGGGCATGCCTGGATGACCGGATCTGGCCCTTTCCACAGCATCTACTGCCAAAAACCTGATGGTGTTTATGGAGCGCTGCTCCAATGATCCATGGTTCATCTCTTCTTTGAGCACGTGAGTCCTCCTGCATTGGGATGAGACCTTGACGCCATGTCTTGTAATGGAAGGTTTTCTTTTTTCAAGAAAACCCAGGACGCCAAGCCGGATTCCGCGCATTATACCCCTGTACAACTTTAGGCGCGAGCCCCCAGGTGGCGATCCCCGACATTGACATGGGCTCTGTATCAAACTACAGTAAAAAACTTTGACGGGCAGTGCGACTCAGGAGCATTCCCCCCCAAAAAGAGAGCTGCCGAATTTAAGGAGGGGTTTCATGAGGGTTCTCATAGCCGGAGTGGATGGTTATCTGGGCTGGTCTCTTGCCATGTACCTGGCGACCAGGGGGCATGAGGTATATGGCTTGGACAACTACATGAGAAGGGATTGGGTAGCAGAAGTGGGTTCTCAGTCGGCCACCCCCATAAGGCGGATGACAGAGAGGCTGGAGGCTTTCAGGGACTGCTTCGGAGTCAACCTGAACTTCAGGAGAGGGGACCTGAGGGACTACAATTTCGTGTGGAACGTCTTTCGCACCTTCGAGCCCGAGGCAGTGGTCCATCTGGCCGAGATGCCTTCTGCCCCCTACAGCATGATGGATGTGAACCACGCTGTCTTTACCCAGACCAACAACATAGTGGGAACACTTCACATCCTTCACGCCATGAGAGATGTGTGCCCAGAGGCGCATCTGGTGAAGTTGGGCACCATGGGCGAATACGGTACACCCGACATAGACATCCCCGAAGGGTTCTTCACCATAGAGTTCAGAGGCAGAAGCGCCACCCTCCCCTTCCCCAGGCAGGCCTCCAGTTGGTATCACCAAAGCAAGGTCCATGACAGCCATAATGTTATGATGGCCTGCCAGCTCTGGGGGCTCAGATCCACTGACATCATGCAGGGAGTCGTGTATGGAACTCGCATAGACGAGATGGGCGAGGATGACAGGCTTTTTACAAGATTTGATTTTGATCAATGCTTTGGAACAGCCATCAACCGTTTTTGCGCCCAGGCAGTGATCGGCCATCCTCTTTCCCCATATGGTAAGGGTCGCCAGAAGCGTGGTTTTCTGCCACTGCGGGATTCCATGCAGTGCCTGACAATAGCCATAGAGAACCCTCCGGCCAGGGGTGAATACAGGGTTTTCAACCAGTTCGAGGAGGTTTACGATCTCACGGAGCTGGCCTTAAAGGTGAAAAAAGTGGGCGATGCCATGGGGCTGGCAGTTGCAGTTCGACACACAGAGAACCCACGTGTGGAGCTGGAGGAGCACTATTACAACCCAGACCATCAAAAACTCCTGGACCTGGGCTACAAGCCCACTCATGACATGGAAAGGGAGCTGGAGTTGATGCTTTCGGACTTGCTTCGCTTCCGCCACAGGATCGAAGCGCGTCGCTACGCCTTAATCCCAGATATCAGATGGGATGGAACCAGGAAGAAAGTGGGTTTCCTCAGCTAAGCAAGAACCAAGGGGCAAGAGGGACAGCCCTGTGGCAATCTGAGATAAGAAAACGCCATACCAAGCAGGTATTCATGAGCTTCATTGATCTAATGACCTTTGTTTACTGGGTGAGTCTGGTTTGCCTTTCTCACACTTGGGGGCTCTATGGGATCGTGCTTTTTCTATGGTGCCGGATGATTCCCCGGGCCAAGGATACTCAACCTGAAGGGGCCCAGGCGCTAAGTGGCGTATCTTTCATAATAGCAGCAAGAAATGAGGAAAAATCCATCGGGGAGAGAATAGAAAACTTAAGAGAGCTCTCCTGTGGTTTGCCTTGGGCAGAGGTGCTGGTGGGTTCTGATGGCTCCCAGGACAACACCTGCCAGGAGGTAATGAAAACCCAGAAACAATGGCCTGAGGTCAAGCTCTTTGATTTTCCGATCCCCAGAGGACGCTCAGCGGTCCACAATGACTTGGTCAAGCAGGCCAAGGGTGAGCTTCTGGTCTTTACGGATGCGGAGACAAGATTTGACTCGTTATTCCTGGAACACATAATGCCCAGGTTTAGGGACCCAGGAGTGGGGGCGGTCAGTGGCAGGATTCACTATCGTAACCTCCAGGACTCCTCCATCACTGTCTCGGCCGGGCTGTACTGGGAGCTTGAGGAGAAGCTTCGAGCTCTGGAGAGTAGTTTGGGAATATTGGCTTTTGGCACAGGTGCCGCTTTTTGCATGAGGCGGGAGCTTTACATGCCCATGAAGGCAGCTCACGACGATGTGGATTTCTGGGAAACGCTCTCTGTGGCAGCAAGGGGATTCAAAGTAGAATATGAGCCCAGAGCAAAGGCTTTTGACATCATTTCCCCCGAGATAGGAACCACCCATCGGCTTAGGGCCAGAAGGACTTCCAGAGCCTTCAGGAGCATTCTTCGTGGGGTATGGGAGTTTCAATTGTGGCAAAGGCCCTCACTGTTTTTTTCTGTGCTTTCCCATAAGCTGCTGAGGCATCTGTCCCCTTTGTTACTCTTGCTCCTGCTGATCAGCAATCTCATTCTGGCAGGCCGGGGAAGCTGGTATGTTTTCACACTCCTTGCTCAGAGTGTCCTGTATGGGCTCGGAGCTTTAGGTTGGGCAGCACACATCAAGGGAATCAGAATTAAGCCCCTTGCCCTACCCTTCAATTTTCTGCTGCTTAACTACAGTCGTCTTCTTGGAGTGCTAAACGGGCTTGTACGGAAACCTCCATCCAGCATACGGTGAGAGAGGCCTGAGGCTTTAACATTGTGGAATTATTTGTCAAAGCGTTATGCGCACAAGTTGATTATCTTGCTACTTGTGGATGTGTGTCTTCTATGCATGGCCATCTATGGGGGATATGTCCTAAAGTTTTCCGTGAAGACATTTAGGATCTCCCTGGATTTGGCCTTGGAAAGGGTAAATTTTTTTCTTTTCTTGTGCATTTTGTCCCATGTTGTCTTCCTGTATTTATATGGACTTTACTCTGTAATGAGGCCCTGGGCGCCCCTTAGGCTGTTTCTCTCCATTTTTTCGGCCATCGCAGCATCCACGGTCTTCCTGATGGCTCTACAGTTCTTCGTGCCTGGGTACTGGATAGGCAGGGTGGTTTTGACAGTGCAGTTGCCCCTTTGTGTGGCAGCCTTGTATGGATGGAGGACCCTTTTTTACAAGAGCAGGTTTTCATGGATACACAAGAAAAAACTGGCCCTGATCGGTTCTCCAGAGCTGATCTCCGAGTTTTTGAGACAGGCTTTCCCCGCTTTGTCCTACAGATATTCAATAAAGGGAGTGCTACCCACTGGTGAGGCAGCTCTGATGCTCCCAGAGCTCAATCCAGATCCCCATCTGTATAGAGATACAAAGGAGCTTCTGGGGGATCAGACAGTGGATGCCCTGGCCTTTCAGTTCATGGACCCGGGGCTCAGCACAGAAGATCTCAGAGCCCTCCTGCACAGGAGCTGTGAGGGAATCGAGGTCAGCGATCTTGTGACCCTTTACAAGAGCGTCACGGGCAAGGTGCCCGTGACTTACGTGGATGAGGGGTGGTTGGTAACACATCTGGGAATGCAAGGTGGCCCCAGTCCCTATTATCTAAAGACAAAAAGGCTGTTGGATGTATTCATCTCGGCCCTGGCCTTGATCCTTTTGATGCCTTTCATGGTCGTGATGGCCCTGATCATCAGATGGGACACCCCTGGCCCTGCCCTTTTTAGACAGGAAAGACTAGGGAGATTTCGAAGACCTTTCCAATGCTTGAAATTCAGGACCATGGTCACAGGGGCCGAGAGCAACACAGGACCAGTCTGGTCCAGCCCTCAAGATCCCCGTATAACAAGGGTGGGCAAATGGCTAAGACGCCTAAGATTGGATGAGCTTCCCCAGTTCATCAATGTTCTCAAGGGAGATATGAGCCTCATAGGTCCTAGACCCATAAGAGCTCATTTTGCAGATCAGCTGGCCAAGGAGATTCCCCTTTACGAGCTGCGTTTCGCCCTCAAGCCAGGGCTTACGGGTTGGGCCCAAGTAAACCATTCATATGCAGACACCAGAGAATCTCAGATAGAAAAATTCGAGTATGAGCTCTTCTATATTCAAAACGCATCTCTTTTGCTGGACCTCATGATATTGGTCATGACACTGCGCACGGTTTTCCTCAGAAAGGGGCAGTGAGGCCATGCTGCTCTTGCAAGAAGAAAGGCCATTTTGGTCCAGCAAGGAAACATTTATCCTGGCTGGGCTTGTGATGGCGGCCCTTGCAGTGCGCCTGCCCCACCTGATGGCTGCCTATGTGATTAACCCGGATGCCATAGACTATATTGAGTCAGCCAAAGCCCTGGCCATGGGCAAGTGGAGGGAGGGCTTTGAAGCCTCACACGTTTCCATATTTCCGGTTCTCATAGCCCTTGTCCAGCCACTATTGGGTGACTGGATCTGGTCTGCAAGGCTCATACCCGTCTGTTTTGGGCTTCTCACAGTGGCGCCCCTTTACCTGGTTGCCAGGAGGATACTTTCTTTGCCCTGGTCAGCAGTGCCTCCCTTGCTCTATTGTCTCTGCCCCAGCCTGACCCATTATTCCATGGATGTGATCAGAGAGCCCATATCCTGGTTTGTTATGTTTGCAGGGCTTTGGGTTCTCTTGAAGGCCCGGGAGTCAGGCAGGCCGCTATGGTACGCCTTTGCAGGGGCCATATTCCTGCTGGCTGCTGCCAACAGGCTAGACGGATTGGTGGGCTTGGGGCTTGTTTTGGTTTGGATCGTGGGCACTGAACTGACCAAAGGGCCTCTCATGGGAATCATCAAGAAGCTGAGTTTCTTCATCCTGCCAACTGTGGCCGCTCTGTCAGCAGCGCTGATTCTTTTGGGTGGATCCTGGAGGCAAAATGAACTTCCAGACTTCAAAAACTACCGAAGGCAGATTCAATTCTCCCTGCAAGGCTCAAACCCGAGGCAAGAAGCAAAGATAGGGGCCATTCTGGAAGGGATTTCCCAGCCCCGCCTTCGCAACTTCTTCTCAGCCGCTTGGGATAATCGATATGCTTTGGCAGCATTGGAATTGTTTAGACACTGGGTCAAAGCAGCCCATCCAGCTCTTTTGGCATTGAGCCTGTTGGGGCTCTTTGCATTCAAAAGGTGGAAAGGCCTGGATTTTTGGTGGCTCCTGGCTCTGCTGATGGCCGCTTGGTTAGCTTTGGGCTACTTTCGTCTCTCGGGTGCTTTTGCCATAAGCAAGAGGCATCTTGGTACTGCTGTGCTCTGCGGATACTTCTTTGCTTCTTTGGGCCTTTTTCAGGCCTACACATGGGCAAAACAGAAAGGATGGCAAAGGGTTCCAAGAGGCGGCCTCCCCATTGTTGTGATCTGCTTTCTGGGAGTTTTGAGCCTGCCTTGGACTCTCAGACCTCAGAGGGAAGAAAAGCTGGTGAGACGCCTGGCAGGTGAATGGATAAGGAATCAAGGCTTTCAGGAACCGCTTGTGGCTTCCCAGCACCAGGCAGTGGCATTCTACGCGGGGGGATCCTGGTTGCCCATAAGGGATCTGTTTCGCCACTGGGCTCCTTGGCCAGACTTGCTGGTAGTGGAAAAGGAAAGCACACGCTTAGAGGAGCTCACAGAAGCTCTTGAGAGGGAAGGTATTGGCCTGGAGCTACTTCAGGAGATAAGCCATGCAGATAATACTGCCTTGCTCATATACAGATTGAAGCCGCCTTCAGGCTCTTCAGGGCTCAAAGGGGCCATAGGCCAGGGCCTGAGTTTGAAGGAGCCAGTGGAGCCCAAAAGATGAGCCGATTGTCGGTCATCATAGCCACCATGAACCGTGAGCAAGAGCTCTATCGCTGTCTGGATTCCCTTTGGGCTCAGAAGTGCCTTCCAGATGAACTCGTTATAGTGGACGATGGAAGCCTTGATATAAAAGCTCTTAAGGCCACGGTGCCCCGGGAGGTGGAATTCCAGTACCATCGCAAATCTCCTCCAGGGCTTTCAGCTTCCCGCAATCTCGGGGCTCAGGTTGCTCAAGGAGAGCTTCTTCTTTTCCTAGACGACGATGTGGTGCTGGAGCCTGACTTCACAGAGCAAATACTCAGTGTGTTCCAAGAGGACACAACAGGCCGCCTGGCAGGGGTAAGCGGTGTAATAACCAACCGCAAGCCCAAGCCCAAATGGTTTCGCCTTTGGGCCAGGTTTTTCCTCATGGAAACGGGATTTCCCGGCCAGCTCCTTCCTTGGGGGTATTTCTCTTCACATGGCATTCCCAAGAGCATTACAGAAGTGCAGTGGATTCCCGGTGGGTTGAGTTGTTTCCGAAAGGAGGTTCTGGAGCAGTTCAGGTTCTCGGACATGAACCAGCAAGGCCGCCATGGGCTGGAGGATGTGGAATTGGGCTGGAGGATATCGGCCTATTACACACTGAAGACCACTCCTTTTGCCAAACTGGCCCACTATCCTCCTGAAAGTGGCCCAAGAGGTGCAGTTCAAAGAGGGTCAAGGCAGGCAATGGGACATGGGTTCTTATTCTGCGTTCACGGAGAAAAGACTCTTCTCAACAGAGTCAGGTTTTTTTGGGCCACAACAGGGTTAGTGCTTGGAAACATGGGGGCTGTGTTGTTAGTCAGAGGAAAAAGGCAGAGGATTTGGCGCATGTTGCTTGCTCTGGGCAACCTGTTGGGGGCAATAAAGATCATCCCTCAAGTGATCAGGGGGAAGGCCTGATTTTAATGGCTTTGAAATAGAAAGATTGATCCAGCTGATCTTATGGCTTTGGGATTCTTTGAGACTTTGAGCCGGGAAATTCAGAAACGCACCAGGGACTTGCACAGTGTAGCGCCCCATGCCATAGGGCCTGGGGAAGAATAAGGGCTGAGCCATGGATCCAAACAACACTAAAACAAAGATCGGTTATCCCATCATTGTGATGGGCATGCACCGCTCTGGTACTTCCATTCTGACACGGATGCTCATGGAATGTGGACTTTTCGTTGGCTGGGAGCTGGATGGAACTCAAGAAGCTTTGTTTTTTAGAAGACGTAATGAGAAGCTGATCAACATATGCGGTGGTAGATGGGACAATCCCCTCCCCGTTCATCTGATTCTGGGCAATGCTCTTTTGAAGAAAGAGTCAGTGGAATCCCTCAGAAAGGACATGTCCTCATTTAGAGTCTTTTCATTTCTGGGGCCCAAGCTTTACTGGAGGAAGCGAAGCTTGTTCAAAATGGATATCCCATGGGGTTGGAAAGATCCCAGAAATGCTTTTCTTTTCCCTCTTTGGCTGGATATTTTTCCTGGGGCCAGAGTCGTTAGGATAGTGAGAAACGGCATAGACGTGGCAAAGAGCCTCATGCTCAGGGAAGCAAGGAGGCTCGCAAATCCCATCAGGAAGGACAACAGCCTGATGGGAAAGCTCAAGAGGCGAACCTCCCTGCTGGGACGCAGGCCTTGGTCACTTTATCTTTTTGAAAGTTACCAGAGATTCCTGGAACAGATGAGCCCTTTGAGCCGTTATAACAGAATTAGGGCCTACGGCTGCGATACCCTGGAAGGTGCATTTGAGCTTTGGAACACATACGTTTCCAGGGAGACAGAAGTTCTGGCTCATCTGCAAGACCGCACGTATTTTTTAAGATATGAGGACTTCCTGGAAGCGCCGGAGGAAAACCTCAATAAGCTGACTTTTTTTTGCGGTCTGAACCCACAACCGGATGTGATAAGCCATCTTTGCAAGGGTCTTAACAAAAGCAGAAGATATGCCTTTTGGGAAGATCATGCTCTTAGGGCATTTTACAAGAATGCTAGGAGTTGTCCTACCATGCAACAATTGGGTTATTCTGAGCTTTAGCCTTGGTTTCTCAAAGAGATTCGATAAGGCAAGCCAAGCTCTTGGTCCATGGCAACATAGGAACCCCCATACTTCAAGACGGTTATGAGCAAAGAACTTAAGAACAAGTGGGATTCTCTTGACGCCAATGCTCCTGTGGTTATAGGCGGAGTAGGTGGCAGCGGGACCAGGTTGCTCGCCAGGATTTTACTGGAGATGGGATTTTACTTGGGAAGTGATTTGAATGAGTCTTTAGACAACCTTTGGTTCACACTACTTTTCAAAAGACCAGGATGGTACAAAGCAGAGCTTTCTAGAGGCCGAAATTCTTTAATGGAGACAATGGAGCTTTTCAAGAGGTCCATGCTTGGAGGGCCTCTCAAGCCTGGGGGGATCTGAAGAGGCTTCTGGGTGCAGCTTTGCCCATGATCTGGACCGGTCACAGCCCCGGTGGGCGTGGAAAGGGGCTTTGGCCCATTTCTAGAGCATGGAAGCTGCTTGCCAGAAAAGCAACTTTACCCCAGGGAGCCACAAACTGGGGTTGGAAAGAGCCCAACACCCACATCTATCTTCAGGAATTGATGGTGGTTTTCCCGAATATGAAGTATATAAACGTGGTGCGGCACGGTCTGGACATGGCTCTCAGCAAGAATCAGCAGCAGCTCGTGAATTGGGGTTTTCTATTCGGACTGGAAAAACCTAGGACAGAGGAAGAAATCCCGCGTTTGTCTCTAAAATATTGGGTGCTTGCCAACAAAAGGATTGCCTCTTTGGCTGGTGATCTTGGCAACCGATTTTTGAGTGCGAACTTCGACCTTTTGTGCCTGTATCCAGAGAAAAGCATAAGAAATATCTTGTCCTTCTTGGGCTGTGAACTGAATCAGGATGCCTTCAAGAAGGTTTGTCTGCTTCCCAAAGCTCCCCCCACCATGGGCAGGTATCGCTCAGTGGATCTGGGCCTTTTTGATGAGAAAGACCTTCAGGCAGTGGAAGAGATGGGCTTCGAGGTGGAGCGCAGGAGCTAGCATGGAACCCGCAGTGCTCTTTTGGTTTTACAAGAAGCAGAAGCTTTGCGCTCAAAGGCTAAGGGTGCTGAGGCAGATGAACCCCAAGGCCAAGATTTACGGGCTTTATGGTGGGCCTGTGGCTGAAGCCCAGCAGGTAGCGGCTGGTCTGGGGAGCTATTTGGAAGATCTGTATGTTTTTTCTGAACAAAGAACTGCCCAATGGAAGTGGAGAAATGGAGATCAACTGATAGCAAAGTGGTATGAGCAAAGGGGCAGATATCTGGACTGGGAGACGGTTTTTGTGATGCAGTGGGACATGCTTCCCCTGGCGCCTTTAGCACAGCTATTTACTGACCTGGAGCCCAACCAGATTTTACTTTCAGGATTCCGCCCAGTGGCTGAGGTTGAGTCTTGGTGGCCTTGGGCAGGGGGGAAAAATCCCTTGAAGCGAAAGGAGTTTGATTCCTTCAAAGAGTTTTTGCGCCTTCGATTTCATTATGAAGGAGCCATTTTTGCCTGTCTTTTTGTGGTTGTGTGCTTTCCCAGATCCTTTCTCCAAAGGTATAGCCAGGAGGCCATCCCGGAGGTGGGATTCTTGGAATACAAGATTCCCACCATGGCCGCAGTCTTTGGGATTCCTGTGTGCTCAGGTCACCCCTATGAGCCGTGGTGGGCTGCGGATCCCCAGACCGTTTCAGCACCACCCCACAAGAGATTGCTGAATGGTGTGGGAAGAGAAGTGCCTGCCTCAGTTATTCTGAGGGAACTTTCCAAACCCGATGGAGCCAGATTGTTTCACCCTGTCTCCAGAAACATACCCCAATGGATTCTTGAGAACCCAAAAAGTTGGTGGGCAAGATTGCTAGCCTCTTTTCTGGATTTGCAGGCAACTGCCATGACTCTCAAGAGTTTTTTGCCAAGGTGGTGATTCTAGGTGGACAACCTTCCAAGAGAGAAAGGCCTAACTCCGGATACAAACAGGGACCTCAAGAGCTCTTCTGATATAAAGAAGGCGGCCAAGGGTGCCGGATTCACCCTTGTGGGCAGCGCAATAGGAGCGGCCTTGGAACTGATGGGCCAGATCCTGCTGGCCAGGTTCTTGGGAATGGGAGGGTTGGGCCTCTACTCGCTGGGAATGGCAGCAGTGCGTATCTCCGAGGTGCTTGCCAGACTTGGCATTCCCTTGGGTGGCACCAGGCTGGTGTCCATTTACAAGGGTACAGACCCCCAGAGGGTTAAAGGGGTCTTGCTTTCCTCCACAGGTATCTGCCTGCTGAGCGGGTGTGCTGCCGGACTGGTACTTGGGATCTTGGCAGAAGTCATTGCCCTGAAGGTCTTCAAGAATTCTGATGTGGCCTGGGTCCTCAGGGCCCTGGCACCAGGTGTGCCTTTTGTTACCTTGATGGCGGTGAGCACCTCTCTTCTTACGGGTTTTCACACCACCAAGTTTACGGTTCTTTCCAGAAACATAATAGAGCCTGTGGTCAGTTTGGTTCTCATAGCCTTTTTTCTTATCCTGGGCCAGGGGCTAAGAGGGGTGATCTGGGCCTTCATTGCTTCGCACGCCGTGGCAGCCTTATGCGCATTAAGATTCTTGGTCAGGCTTTTCCCAAGCCTAAAAGACAGCTCAGTAAAGCCCGTATATGAGCTGCCTCGACTGATGGGCAACTCTGTTCCCATATTACTAATTGGGGTTCTCAATTACGTACTTTCCTGGACAGATACTGTGATGCTTGGGATCCTTGGTTCCACATCAGCTGTGGGATTGTACAGGGCCTCATCAAGGATCCCCATGCTTTTGCCTCTTTTTCTAAATGCCACCAACTCCATATACGGACCCATGGTTGCAAATCTCCATGCCAGAGGAGAAAAGGTGCGTTTGGAGGAGGTGTTTCGGGCCACCACCAGGTGGGTAGCTTATGCAACTGTGCCAGCGTTCTTGTTCATCATTTTTGGGTCAACACAGATCATGTCCCTGTTCGGAAAGGAGTTTACAGAAGAGGGTAAGACCGTGATGGTTATTCTGGCCGCAGGCTGCCTGGTGAATTCCCTAAGTGGTGGAGCTGGAACGACTTTGATGATGTCGGGCAGACAAGATATTCAGTTATATGCTGCTATGGGATGTGTTATTTTGAATGTGTTTTTGAACCTGATCCTGATTCCCCAATTGGGGGCAATGGGAGCAGCCATAGCCACATCTGCCTCCATGTGTGCTGTGAATGTGGCCAAGCTTCTTCTTTTGTGGAAGCTTATGAAACTTCAGCCTTTTTCTCCTCGGACTGTTGGGATCATAATGGCCGCAGCGGGGCTGTGGTGCCTAGCCTGGTTGACAAGAGGTCTGGTTGAGCCTATGGGGGACTGGGCCTTTGCTGTTCACATATTGATGTCAGTTGCAGCTCTGGCTGTTTTTTTTGGATCATGGGGTTTGGACAAGCAGGACATCATTCTATGGCAAGAAGTTAAGAGCAAATTTCTGGGACAAAAAAAGAACTGCTCCAAAGGATAAGTTTATGTAATTGAGTTACCAGGGGCCAGTGGCCGGATAGAACAGGGATGAGGTAGATATTTTGAAAAATGTTGTCTTGATTGTCGTAGATTGCCTGGGTCAATTCTTCCTGGAAGGATGGAAAAGAAAAAACTACTCTTTTTTAAATAAGTTGTATTCAATGGGGGTTTCTTTTAGCCAGTGCGTGGCCACGAGCACCACAACCACACCCAGTGTGGCAACTATTCTGACCGGGAACTATCCCATTCGCCACAACATAAGAACCCTCACAGGAGCCAGGCTGCACCCTACAGTGGGCACCATGGCAGAGGAGCTTGCCCAAGCAGGATACAACACCTACGCTGAGGTTACAGGTCCCCTCTTCAGCGAGCTGGGTATGAACCGAGGTTTCTCGGAATACAAACACAGGGAGAAGACTGCGTATCTTGGCTCTTCATGGGGCAGGCAGCTATGCTCCAAAATAAGAGACGGCGGTCTTGCAAGACCCTGGTTTCTTCTCTTGCATCTTTGGGAGCTCCACCAGCCCAGATGGGCACCCCATGGCTCAACAAAAAAAGGCAGGAAGCGGGTTTCTTTTGAGAAAGCCCTTCAGTTCCTGGATGAAGCCATGGCTCAAACCATCGGTAACTCATTGAACCTAGAGGAAACCATCTTGATTCTTACAGGTGACCACGGCGAGAGAGTCGAAAGGAGCAGGCTGGACAAACTTCTCAGAATCGCCTGTCTGAGGGCATATGAAAAAATTCACCCACTGGGTCTTCCCGAGTATTGGAGGACAGAGCTGAATCGAAGATTCAGGCTAGGCCACGGCTTTCATCTGGGTGAGCAGTTGATTCGTGTTCCCTTACTTCTGGTGGACTTGGGCAACCTTCCGAAGGGTCTTGAGCTCGAGACACAGGTGAGCCATGTGGACATCTTCCCCACCCTGGCAGGACTCTTGGGAATCTCCATGGAGGCAAAAGAAACTGCCGGGCTGGACCTCCTGGAATCCTGGAGACAAGGAAACTCTTTGCCTCAAAGACCAGCCTTTTTGCAGGCAAGCGGAATTGTGCTTCCAGACCCCAAGCAATGGCTGGAGGGAGTCAGATGGCAAGGCTTTAAGTACATCAGGCAGATGGCACCTAAAGGCGAAGCCTTTGAGTGGCTGTATAAGGTCAATGGGGGGTTCAAGGAGATCAGAGTCAAAGATCAGGGCATCTGCTCCATGATGAGAGAAGAGATGGATCGTTTTCGAAGATCTGAATCTTGGGACTCGGCTCAGAACAACATGTCAGAGGAGGAATCGCAAATCCTGGCAAAACGCCTGAAGGATCTAGGATATATGTGAGTGTATGCCTTGAGCATGGAATACCCAAGCAAGAAACAGACGAAACTTTCCTTGGTGCTTTTCATAGCAAGCGCTTCCAGATCAGGCTCCACCCTTCTGGATCTCTTGCTGGGAAGCCACCCACAAGGGGTCTCCACAGGAGAGATCAGAAGGCTTCAGGGCTTTGTGCTCCAGGACAAGGGTTTGCTGGCTTTGGATGATGAGAATTACCCCCTTACCTGCTCCTGCGCAAAGCCCTTGAAAGAGTGCGCGTTTTGGATGGAGGTGGAAAAGCGTTTTGGGGCCTCATTTAAGGATACTGGTTTCAAGACCAGTCAGAAGCGTTCTTGGAGATCCCTTCTCATGGCTTTTTACCTGGCAACAGGTCCCCAAGGGGTCCGTGTGCTAGCACGCGCCTTCAGCCCTGTAAGAAAGGAAGTGGAGATCGGTCTTAATTGCCTTAGGCTCCATGAGGCTGTCTCTTTGGTGTCAGGGGCATGTTTTGTGGTGGATTCCTCCAAGTCTGTCTATCATTACATGCTTTTGCATTGTGCGGCCCCAAAGCTCATGAAACTGATAGTGTTGGTTCGAGATGGCCGTGGAGTGGCGCACTCCATGGTGCGAGGCACCAGAGCAAAAAAGTGGCAAGAGGGTCCCCTTCCCCCATTTCTTCAGGCCTCCCGCCAATGGGCTCGTACAACCAAAAGCATCTTGATGCTTTCCCGCCGCACCAAGCCTTCTGACAAAGTTCTGCTACGTTACGAGGAGATCTGCAGCAAGCCCCTTGAGGTCCTGAATCATATGGCCCAAAAGTGGGGGCTTCTTCCTTGGGAGGATTCTTTCTGGAAAGAGCTCAAAGAAAGGCACATCATAGGAGGTTCTCCTTCGGTACGCTTTGAGAAATTGTTGGACAGGCTAGAGCCGGACAACAGATGGAAACATTCACTGGACAAAGAGCTACTGGAAGGCTTTGAAAAAATAGCAGGGAAGCTAAATCGAAAGCTGGGTTATCTTTCATGAGAGTGTTTTTTTCTCAGGCTGGCAACCAAAGAGTCTCAAACAAAGATCCCAAGGCTCCCAGGAGACTCCACACAAGGATCTTGTGGCAGGTAAGAAGGCGCTTGAGACTGACTGCTGGGCTTTATCCCACCCACAGGAAGGTTGACTTCATTGTTTGCGGCGCACAAAAAGCCGGTACCTCTGCCCTAGCCTCATACTTGGATGAACACCCTGAGATCTGCATGGCAGATGCCAAAGAGCTCCATTTCTTCGACAACGAGGAGATCTTCAGGGGAGGATCCCCGGACTACAGGTTCTATCATTGCGCGTTTAGTCCCAGGGCTTGCCACAAGCTCCTGGGAGAGGCGACCCCTATTTACATGTACTGGTACACGGCCCCGAGAAGAATGTGGGAGTACAATCCTGATCTTAAGCTCATAGTAATTCTGCGAAATCCCATAACCAGGGCATACTCCCACTGGAACATGCAACGTACAAGAGGTATCGAGGCTCTTTCTTTTTGGGAGGCCATTCAAGAAGAAAGGAAAAGGTGCAGGCAGGCCCTTCCCTACCAGCACAGACTGTATTCTTATGTGGACCGCGGATTTTACTCGGAACAGTTAAGAAGGCTCTGGACATATTTCCCTCTGGAACAAGTATTTGTGATAAAGACAGAGGAATTGAGAAGAGCCCCCAAAGAATGCATGGAGAAGCTATGGAGTTTTCTGGGCCTGGACGATCCTGGCAAGATCATTTTTCCCAAAGACGTGCACTCGAGACCCTATATCTTGCCTTTGGGAGAAAGGGAGAAGGATTACTTGCTGAGGGTTTATGAGTACGAGATAAAAAACTTGGAAAGACTCCTGGGATGGGATTGCAGTGAATGGTTAAATCCCGAAAGAGAAATCCCTTTCTAAAAAGGATCAATTCCCTGGCTCTTTGACCCATGGGTCAACTCCAGCAAACCAAACCACATGTGGCCATCTTTTTTTGTTAGAACCTGGGGCAGATCCCTTACGAAGAAAAGCCCATGGCTTGAGCTCCAGTTTTTTTGAAAAAGAAAACAGGCTATCCTTCCTTTTTGCCAACCTGCCACCTGTAGACCCAAAAACCTTCTCCCTCGCAAATCACGTCCCAGAAGCCATCCATCAACACAGTGGGGCCGAGACCCTCTTGGGCCCTGGGATTAAAAATTATTCCATAAAAGAACTTGGAATCCCCGAGAAGATCTTGCTTAAGGCTGGAAATCTTGTCTTCCATGGAAGATCTTTCCCTGGTTGGGGGCCTGCCATGCTTCTTGGGCTTTCCCGGCTGCCCAGGCTTTTGGGCCTGCTCAAGCTCAGGGGCCTTAAGGTGTAAGACTGGAATCCTGCCCTTCAAGAAGAAATAGAGAGCACGGTCGTAATTGCTTGCAATGAGTGAGGCATCTGAGGCGCAGGCCAGGGCTTCCATGGCTTGCTTTTGGAGAAAAGCGGGTGCCTGGGCATGAAACACTCTCCCAGGGCTCAACCCTGAGAAGGCCTGAGGAGACATGTTGAGGAACCCCAAGGCCACAGCAGCACCACAACCCACCACTGCCACACTCTTGGGATGGAGCCTTCCCATAAGAATACGAAATCTAATAAAACGCCAACAGCTAACCAGGAAAAATGTTGCCAGCACACTGTAAGCTGGGAAAAGAGGTACAAGCTGTCTTCTGGTCATGGGAAGATGAAGGAAAGTTTGGAAAACCCCTATCCAGAAAAATATGAGAACAAATGGAAGAATAAGTTCCTTGGGAGCTTTCCTTTTCAACACCAGGACCAGACATCCCAAAAGAGAAGCCCCGTAAATAACCTTGAAGGCAGCCGAAGGCATTCCCCTCAAAAGCAGATTGTTTCCAAGTTCCTCAAGCCCTCTGAATCCCCATTTCTCGGGATTCAACAGGGTTGCAAGATTTCCGGCCCTGAGGCCATAGCCTGGTTTCTGTGCCTCGACCCTAAGCTGGATAGCCCTGTATCGATGCAGGAGCAAAGGGGCCATCAAAGAGCCGGCCACAGCCATTGCCACCAGAAAATGCACCAGCCTTTTGCTCCTGGGTCTATTACCCAAGAAAAAAGCTGCCATCACAACCGGAAACGCAAGGAGTGTGGATTCCTTGGTGAGGAACCCAAGTCCCAAGCATGATCCCATTCCAAAGGCCATCCAGGGGGTTCCCCACCGGATATATGCCATGCCAAAGAACAATATGCAGCTTATCCACAGGGTAAGGTGTATATCGTTTAGCACCCTGTTGGAATATTCCCATATCTCCCCTTTCCCTGAGGTCAGAAACAACAAGGCTGCCAGGAGCCCCCCCCTCACACCCAAGACCAGCCAACCCAGTAAGAAACAGACCCCTACCCCTAATGCCCCTCCCAGAACACTTACGGCCTGGGCAGCCTCTGTGTTGATTCCCAGGCTCTTGAAGGCAAGCCCTACCATGAGAACGTGAAGAGGAGGTACGTTCTTGCTCACCTGACTGCCATCTGGCTCCAGGATCTTGCCTTCCAATGCAAAGGAGACCGCCCAGGCCAGATAGGCCTGCTCATCGGGGCTTCTGGGAGACGCTCTGAGGTGTGAAAGAATAAAAGCAGCCCCTACCACTACCAACACCAGCCCCCAAAGACAACCTTTGAACCCATGATCCCTGCTCCAGGAAATCAAGGGCCCGGCTGGCCCTTTGGGATTGTGCTTGGCTTTATCAATCGTTTCTTTGGGCCTGGCACAAGACATATCCATGTAGATCCTCAAATGTCTCTGAATCCAGAAGAGTGAAAAAAATTCCTGCTCTGGCCAATTCCTTGCACCAGAGCCCATAGATCAGCGGCATATCCAGAAAAGAGTACACAAAGGTGCAACGATCTCGAGGATAGTCTTTTTTTCTTGCCCCAGTGGTTCCTAGCTCATCTTCCCTCTTCTTTCTCTCTAGGAGCCTTCTCAACAAAGTATTCTTATCAGCCACCAAAACTACGGACTTTTTCTTATGTTCTAGACTAAGGAATCTCATCCACTTAGGATCGATCCTGTAATCCCATTTCTCATTTATGAAATCATAGACAGAATTATCTAAGATTTTCCAAAATGGCAAACTGGGATATATTAGCGACAAATAAACTAAAGGCCGTTTTCTGGCTATTATCCACAAAGGTCGGCAGATATTGTAATGAAAAAAAGCGCCTCTGGCTGACCTCATCAGTTTGTCCAGCTTCTGAAAAGGGAAAATGACTTCTTGATCATGAGTCAATCCTGTGATTTCAAGAGCCCTTGGGCTCTTGATAAACGAGCTTTTCCCGCAAGAGCTTGGGCCATTTACTATCCAGATCACTTCTATTCTCAAAGAGAATTACTAATCAGCAACCTGCCCTAGTTGAATGCAAGGCTAAGTGTCTTTCTTGACTCCCAACCTACGCTTGTAGGAGACCGGCTCCCTAAGCCAGCAGAAAACTCCTGAAAGATGAAAGGCAACATTCCATAGAAATGAGAGAAATCCCAGTGCCACTGCGGCCTCCAGGCTCAAACCCGCCAGTGGAAAGGCTAGCACCAAGACAGCTTCCCTGGTCCCAAGGCCACCTACGGTAATGGGGATCGCCTGCACCAAGCCCACCAGGGCTCTACATCCAAAGGCAAATGCCACAGACATATTCAAACCCAAAGCCCGGGCCAAAACAAAAAACACTGTTGCCCTTGAGAGCTCTAGGCTCATGGAGATCAGCGTTAGTTTCAAAAAAAGACCCAAGTTCATCTTTTCCCAAAGGCTCTCTGCAGCCTTGTCTGACTCTAAAAAAGCCTCCTTCAATCCGGCCTTGGACTTCCTCAAATATCTGATCGAGGCTCTCCGCAGTAATTTCCAAAGCCATTTGCCCCTAAAGATCAAGAAAACCACCAGTGAAATGCCACCCAACAGGCCTAACCCCATTCCATAGCCTGGGAAAAGGGAGCCTTGAAAGTAAAGAAGACCGTACATTGCGAAAAGGCAAGTACTTACCAGGTCAAAAAGCTTGTCCGCTCCCAAAGAAACCGAGGTGCGCCCAACCGGCTCTCCGTCTTGCTTGAGATAATATATTTTGGCAATCACAGCCAACCCCCCTGGCGGCAAGAAGCCCAGGAACCAACCAACCCAGTATACCTGGAAGAGCCTCTTGAAACCTGATCTCATTCCCACAAGCCTTGCAATCATCCACCATCGCCAGGCGTGAAGCCCTATCACCCATGGAAAGAAAACAAGACTCAAAACACAAAGCTCCCAGCGCACCCCCTTGAGCAGTTCCAAGGCTACCTTGGGGTCCACCACCTTCAACAACAAGACCAGAAACAACAGCGGTCCCAAACACTTGATGAGGCCCTTTACGGCCTTGGCTTTCCAGTTCACGCCAAAAGCTCTCTTGAGATCTGATGAGGATTTCTTTTCAAGGAGCAGGGCCAATGGTTCAAGAGGATTCTCAATAAAGCTCAAAGGTATCCCAATCCCTCAAGCTGTTTCCTCACGGCACTCTCCTCTTCTGGACCCAAAGCCTGGAGCTGGGCAGCTTGTGAGTCCCAGGGCTCTGAAAAATGCAATTTGTTTTTCTCCAGGAAGGGTTCTACCAACGCTTCTTGCAACACCATGCCGTCCATGTCCACCGGGACCGGGAATCCCATAAGGTAAAGCACGGTTGGGGCTATGTCCTCTATGGCCGCAGCTGAGATTGCCTGGCCTCTCTTGCATGGGTTTCCAGCCATTATCAGGACTCCATCAGGGCTGTGAGATCCCGAAAACCAAGGGGATGGGGCCATGATCCTGTGGGAGGCGAACTCATGGAGCCCGAAGGCCATGTACTTACCACCTGTGGTAGAGAAAACCACATCGGGTATCCTTTCCAGAAAAGGGCCCTCATAAAGGGACTCCCTCATCCAAACCTTTTCCACCACCCTCTCCCCGGTGTCCGGATCCACCAATTCCCCAAGCCGCTGGCATAGCTGCTCCCTGACTGCCTCATATTCCCTTCCTGGGGAAACCATTCCGCATGGCTCTCTGCCCTTGAGGTTTACGAACACTCCGCCCAGATTCCCCCCTACTGCATAGGCCCTGGTCCTGGCCCAGTCTATGTCCCTCCAGGACATGAACCAGTTGTGAGCCCTACTTTTCCCCCTGGACATTTCCTCTCTGAGCTGGCTCACGAGGCGGTCTACTAGTCCAGGGGCGACCCTGGAGATTTTTGTGAGAAGGTTAAAAGGGGTCAGTCCCATGTGGTAAGCAGCATATCTGGCCCTGGAGAAAACCTTGTTGCTGATCTTCATGAAACCTTCCAGGATGAGCCAGTTGTTCAGATACAGATACTTGTGAAGAGGAGCAGATCCATGGTCGGACATGAGGATGAACACCGTATTTGGGGGGGCCTCCTGTATCAGGCGCCCCAGGGCCTGATCCACCCGCACATAGACCTGCTCTATGGCTCTGCGATAGCGCTCAGGAGCTCTTGGTTCGTAGTGAGGATGCTCGGGATCCGAGAATCTCCAGAATTTGTGCTGCACCGCATCTGTGGCTCCGTAAACCAAAATTAGCAAATCCGGATTGTACCTCTGGGCCAAGTACGAGGCGGCCTCTGTTCTCATGGGGATTTCTTCCAGTATGCCGTCTAGAGCTGCATCCAGATCCTCTTTGGACCTCTGGCCAATGACCTTGTAGTTACCAATTGCCTGCTTTAGCTCCTGGGCCAGCCCCGGTGGATATGTAAAGGGATGCTGGTCAGAGGGGGTATACATACCTGTGACCATGAATCCTTTCACCTGCTCAGGCGGGTAGGTCAGAGGCACATTTATGATGCCCACGGTTACACCCTGTCTGCTCAGAAAATCCCAGATGGGAGTGGCACCACGGAGGGTTCCATTTACAAAAGAGAAGTCATATGTGCCCTCCATGCGGTACAGGTGGTCCAAGACCCCGTGCTTGCCGGGCCTTTTGCCAGTCGCAAAGCTGGTCCATGCCGCAGGGCTAAGAGGAGGTTCGGTGGAGCGCAAGACAGCACGGACTCCTTTTTGCACCAGGTCTTTGAGAAATGGAAGCTTGCCTTGTTCCATGAAACGGTCTATGAAAGGCCAACCAGCCCCATCCAGACCTATTATCCAGACCCTCCTGTCCACATCATCCTCCTGCGGGGCTCTTTCAGCTTTTTTTCTTAGCTATCCAGGCCCTGGAACCAGTCTTCATCCTGGGCATAACCCAACTCCCACAAGGTCTTCTGAATTATGGGGCCCAGTTGCCTCAACTGAGCTTTGGAAAACTCCCTCTGCCACTTTCCCGCATTCTTGGACATGATTTTAGGGATTCTTTGCATGAATCCTGGGGGGAGCTCCAGACCCAAGAAAGAAAAGATCTTTTTTAGAATCTCTTCATGATCAGATATGAAATCCTCGTATCTTACCAGCAAGCGCTGCTCCTGGGGAACCATCCTTAGGCCTTGGAGCACTCCCTGAGCGCAATGGAGCCACTGGTGGGCCGCAAATTCCAGCTCTGACACCCTGCCCATCAAATCAGCCCATCCCTGGAAGCGAGGCCCCCACCCAAAACTCCCTGCCCAACGTCTCCTACTCAGGAATCCCCCTTCAAGAAACTCTCTTGGGGAACCTATCTCAAACAAGAGGGCCCTGAGCCTGTAGCGCCACAAGGGCTGCCTTCTCAGCCAGCGCATCAAGAGTCCTATTCTGGCCTTTGTATCTTTGCCCCCTTCCAGGCCATCCACCACGGATTTCTTGGTAGCCCATTGCCTGGCCATTGAAAGAACCGAGTCCCTTCCATCCCGCACAAGAAAGAGGTAACGGGCCTCAGGAAAAACCTCCATGACAAAAGGGACCCTGAGGCAGCTTCTGGGAGACTTGTCCACAACCCATGTTACAGCCAAGGCTCTTCTAAATTCTTCAAAAGAATCTCGGATGCGTTTTCTGACCACCGGGGTAGCATCCCGTCTTGTGCGACAGTCATCCTGGGCGTCTTTGAAGTCCCTGTCCCAGACAAAATATGGCTCTATCCAGGTTTCCACTTGGGAATGAAGGCCCAGGATCCTGCCCATTACAGAGGTACCCGATCTTGGTGGCCCAACTATGAGCATCACTGGAATTGGTCCGCAACTGCTCTCAGACATATCCTAGCCCCTTCAATCGCCTTTGGATCTCATCGGTCTCATCTGTGGTGAGCCCTTCCCCCTGGATCCCGCCGGACTCCCAGGCGTCGGAATAGGTGATCCGGTTTTCTCTCCAGAGTTCCTCCAGGAAAGCCTCCTGCAGCACTCTCCCATCCATGTCCACCGGGATGGGAATCCCCAGCAAGGCCAGCACTGTGGGGGCAAGGTCTGTCATCTTGGCCTGGGAGAGGATCCCTCTTCTGACCCCAGGGCCCCAAAATAGCACTATCCCATTCATACGGTGCCCGCCTGAGCGGTCAAAGCTTGGCTCCCACCATTTGTTGGAGGTGAACTGTAAGAGACCGAAGGCCTGATGCCTCAGATCCTTGGGCATGAAGAAAAGATCAGGGGCATCTCCAAGGGCCGGGCCGCTGTAGAGCTCCTCCTTCCTGTACACCTTTTCCACAAGTGGAAGACCGCTGTCAGGATCGCGAAGCTCCATGAGCCTGAGGGCGATCTCTTCCCTAAGCCTCTCATATTCTGGCCCAGGACTCACTCTTCCCAGGGGTTCCCGACCCTTAACATTGAGATATATGGGCCCCACGTTTCCATATGAATAAGCCAATGTCCTGGGCCAGTCCACATCTTTGAAAGAGAGGAAAACCTGGTCCAAGAGTCTTCTTACCTGCCCTTTTCTCTCCCGGACCATGCTCCCCATGCCTTTCCTGAGTCCTGTTCTCATCAGTAGTCTATAGACACTCCTGGGAGTAACCCCCAGCCGAAACGTCCATAGTTTCCCTTGGGGCAGCAAGTAGGGTTTGATCTTTAAATATCCCTGCTCGAGAAGCCATGTGTTCACATGAATGTAAGTGTCCAGTGGACCAGCCCCGTGGTCAGACATGAGCATCAAGAAGGTATTGGGCGGTATGAGCTCTAGAAAGGAGGCCAGTATTCGGTCCAGTTTTTTGTACACCTCAAGTATGCCATCTGCCAGCCCTTCATTGTTTTGTTGGGCCTCCATATGCTTCCAAAGCCAATGCTGCACCAAATCTGGTCCCCGGAATACCACCATGAAAAAATCCCAGTCCAGCCTGCCCATGAGATATCGGGTAGCACAGTACCTCATCTCTGTAAGTTCCAGGACCACTTTCAAGAAAGAAGCCTCTTGCCCAAGGGGATGAAACACCCCCTCCGGCCATATGGCATATCCCGGTACAGCCTTCATGAGCTCGAGCCCAAGCTCCGGGGGATATGTAAAGATGGAGGCCCTGGGAGGAGTGAGCATGCCTGTGACCAGAAAACCGTTGACCTTTGCAGGCGGATAGGTCATGGGCACGTTCAGGACACCCACACTTCTTCCATAGTGGCTGAGTATTTCCCATATAGGTGGAGCCTTTATACAGGTGGCGTCCAGGGGCACCATTTCATAGGTGCCATGTTTCCTGCCTGCGAAATCGTACATGCCGTGCTTGCCTGGGTTCTTTCCCGTGGCAAAGGAACACCAAGCAGGGGCTGTGAAGGGGGGAATTGTGGAAGTAAGCTCGCCCCAGCAACCTTCCTCCATGATCTTGGCGAAGGTAGGAAGTTTTCCTTGCTGAGCCCATGGCCTTATGAGATCGAAGGTGGCCCCATCCAGGCCTATTACCATCACTCTGGGCCTCTTTTGCAGAGAATCCACTTCTATCCTCCTGAGCAAATCCATTTGAACAATCGCAGGCAGCACAGGATGCCACAAAAGCCTCCGGAGCAAGCTCCGCACATGGCGTGTTCCCTAGCCTGCCTGATGCACAAAGCTTCAAGGGAGATCTCTGGCCAGCAACTGTCTTAGCACCCAAAAGGGCGGCACTCTTCTAAAGGAGCGTAGTCTGGCTCTCTCAGCAGCCAGCCTTGGAAACCGTAGCAAGGCCCTTAACAATGATGACAACCCTACCGCCACCATCCCCATTCCCAAGGCAACCCTCAATGCTCGGGGAAGAGGAAGATGTAGAGGTTTAAGAACCATATCCATCAGTAGCAAAGGAAGCAGCAGACAAAACTCGCCTGAGTTGCAGTTTCTCCAAAAAGCCACGAGTCTGTTGGTGCTGGCCGTCAAGGCCTTCTTCAACTCCGCTTTCCCCGGCACAGCGCTGGCACGCTGGTCATGAAAGACCACTGAACGGCTCGAGAGAAACACCTTGTGTCCAGAGCACCAAACCCTGAGGCCAAGATCTACATCCTCGCAATAGGCGCCAAAACTCTCCTCGAATACGTAGCCGTACTGTTCCAGGACCGAGCGCCGCATGAGAAAGGCCCCTCCTGTGAGCCCAAGAGTGGGTTTGTCTTTTGGGCCAGGGCGCGCAGCCATGTACCGGTAACTACCCGTGGGCCCCAGGTCATAGAACCAAACCCGAGTGGGTTGGCTTCGCAGATCGCGTTGCTGGAATTCCTTTGTCCATGGCATGAAGGTACAGGAATGGCAGACCCACCTCTCATCTCCCATTTCCAGACACTCCACCAGGGCCTCCAGCCAATGCTCGTGCACCACCGTGTCCTGGTTTAGGAAGCCAATGTACTTGCCCTTGGAAAGCCTGGCCCCTTCATTGCAGCCTTTGGCAAATCCAACGTTTCTGCCCATTTCCACAAGCCTGACCTGGGGATAGGTTTTCCTGACCCAATGGCTTGTGCCGTCGCTGGAGCCGTTGTCTATGAGGATCACCTCCACGTGCTCCATGGGGTAGGTTTGATGAAACAGAGAATCCAGGCAAGGCTCCAGATACTCTCTACCGTTGTAGCTCACGATGACCAAGCTGACGGAAGCCCTTGAGCAGGAGACCATCAATCCCTCCACCAGCTCTTAAAAATGGCCTTGAGAAAACCCCAGCCATAAAGCAGGCCCGGTGGCTTCTTGGAGGAACCGGATATTCGTCCGGTCACGGTGACAGGCACTTCTTTGACTCTGAATCCTTTTTTGATGGCCTCGATGAGAATCTCTGTTGTATGGAATTGATCCTGCTCCAGTCTGAGCCTGGAGAGACACTCTGTTTTTATGGCTCTGAAGGCATTGGAACAATCCGTGATCCTTCTTCTCATCAATATGCTGATGAGAGTATTGAAAATCACTATGCCTATCCTGCGCAACGGATCCATGCCATAGTGCTGACCCAGCACCCGAGACCCACACACAAAGTCAGCTTCGTCTCTCAGGATCGGCTCCACAAGCCTTTGGATTTCCTCGGGCTGGTGTTGACCGTCGGCATCCATGGTGACCACGATTTCCGCTGAGTCCTGAACTGCCACAGCATATCCTACCCTAAGGGCAGCCCCACCACCCCTGTTTATGGGATGGATTATGACCGAAAAACCAGCCGCCCTTGCCACCTCCGCGGTCTTGTCTGTGGCCCCGTCCACCACCACCAAGACCCTTATGCTCTTGCCTTGAATCTCAGAGGGGATTCTGCCCAGGATCAAAGGAAGATTCTCGGCCTCGTTGAAAGCAGGTATGACAACCAGGATGCATTTGCTGAAACTAGGCCTTTCCTCTTGGGCCCGAAAACGATCCATGGCCAAAGCAGAGACCAGTCTGGTGAGCTGGCGGTCACTGGTGCTTTGTTTGGCCATGAGTCTTAGAACCAACACAAAAAGAACAAAGTTGGAAGCAATGACAACAGAAAGCAACCTGCCCGATTTCAGGCCATACCTTCCGGCCAGCAGGTAGGAGATTTCGTTGAAGATTCCTGGGTACAGAGAAAGGAGAATGGATCCTCCTGAAAGTAGCACAGATATAGCTAGGTCCGTCTTGGTGAACCTGCCGCCCCTAAATCTCCAAAGGGCAAAGAGCATTACCCCAAGACCGAACAAGATTCCGCTTATTCTTATGCTGCTCAAATACCTTCCCTCTCTGGGGCAATCCAGATCCGGTTTCCCCCCAAGCTGAATTTGAAAACCATGGAAAACCAGGCTCGTAGGAAAATATCCAGTAACCCGAGTATTATTTCGTAGAGCCTAAGCAGAAGCAAGGGGAAACAGCCGAATTTACCAGGAGCTCTGGGCGCTTGCCACTGAGCCAGATCTATCCAAGCCAAAAATCCGATTTGGTTTTCTCAGGTTTCCGTGTGTTTTTTTGTTTGAGCAGCCTTGGCCAAAGCCACATAGTGAGCCACGTCTATTTCCTTTGGACACACCTGGGAGCATGCCCTGGAGGTATGACAGTGACGAACCCCTTCAGGTCCGTGGAGCACAGTTAGCCTCTCTTCTGTAGCAGCCTCTCTGGGATCCAGGACTCTGACCATGGAGGCCATGATGGCATTGGGGCCCAGGAAGTTCTTGGGGCCACTCATGCAGGCCGTAGCACAACAAAAGCAGTTGATGCACCTGGTGGCCTCCAGATAAGATTCCATTTCCTGAGGTGTTATCCTGTACTCAGAGGCCCCGTAAAGGTTTTCCTTTCTTTTCATGATGTAGGGCTTTAAACTCTCGACTCTCCCATAGGCAGGTTCCAGATCCACTATGAGATCCCTGAGCACAGGACCCACGCTGATGGGTTCTATGAAAAAGTGGTTTGTCCCAAAGAACTTCACAGCATTGGCCGCAAGCAGCTCGCAGGCCAAGAGGGGCTTTCCGTTTACCTTGACAGCACAGCTCCCACACTGGCCGTGCTCACATGAGGAATTCCAGGCCAAGGAAGGGTCCTGCTCCATGTTGATCTTCCTAAACAGATCCGTGAACCTCAATATGCCTCCGGCCTGAAGCTTGTACTCTTGGGTCCACCTTCTTTTTGTTGAGGGATCATATCTAAGGATCTTAATTGTGATTTCGTAAGAATCGCTCATGGGCTTCTGTGCTCTCCCTTTGACTTCATGCTGAACAAATATGAGACCCGCTTCCGGGGCCAGACTCAGTACTTCCTCTCTATCATCCCGAACTTTTCCGAATGTGGACCTCCTTGCTTATGAAGGCTCATATCCACGGGCTTTTTTTCTATTCTTACTTTGCCAAATTCCTCCATATACAAGAGGCTGTGGCTGTCCAGATTAGGGCTCCTTTGTGGGTAATCTTCTCTGAAATGGCCTCCCCTGGAGTCTTTTCTGTGAAGTGCGCCTGTTGCTATGAGCATGGCGGAAGTCAAGAGATTGTCCAGCTCCCATCTTTCCACCAGCTCCTGGTTCATGGCCAGATCGCTGGTTACCAAAGCTATTTCCATGGCCTGGGCCTTTAACTCGGCGATCTGCGTGATAGCCTCTCTGAGACCCCCATCCACACGGAACACGCCCACCTTCTCGGTCATGAGCGCTCTTAGTTTCTCCCTAACATCCCCCACCTTGGCCTTCCCTTTTGTCTGCAGATAGGTTGCGAATGTGTGGAAAGTATTTTCCCCTATGTTTCCACCGAGCTCTGGAAGTTCTCCTTCCAGGTATTCCATGGCCTTTTGTCCTGCAAACCTGCCCATGGTTATGAGCTCCAGCAAGGAGTTGGTACCTAGCCTGTTGAAGCCATGAAAACTGGCACAGGCACACTCGCCCACTGCAAAAAGCCCTGGTACTGTATTTTGGGGGTCTCTCAAGACTTCCCCATCAGAATTGGTTGGAACCCCTCCCATGTGGTAATGGTTGCTGGGCCTTATGGGACAGAGTTCCCTCCTGGAGTCCACGTTTACGAACTTCTTAAAAAAACTTGCCACCTCTGGGATCTGCGTCCTGTGCACATGCTCCGGTAGGTGCCTCAGGTCTATCCAGACGTGCTCTATTGAGTGATCTTGATTGAACACTCCTCTTCCTTCCCTGATCTCTGTCTCAATGGCCCTGGCCACCAAGTCCCTGGGCGCCAGTTCCCTCATCTTGGGAGCGTATTTTTCCATGAAGGCTTCCAGGTCCCGGTTGCGAAGAATTCCACCCACTGATCTGAGGGTTTCACTGGCCAGTATGCCCGGGCCCACTATGCCTGTGGGGTGGAATTGTACGGCCTCGGGATCCATAACAGGAATACCTGCCTGCACAGCCAGGGAAAGATGATCTCCTGTATTCTGTCGGCAATTGGTGGTCACCTTGAAGACCTGACCGCATCCACCCATGGCCAAGACAACAGCCTTGGCCTTTATTGCCACAAACTCACCGCTTTTCTGGCAGAAAACCATGGCACCTGCGCAACGCTCTCCTGAAAAAAGGAGCTCTGTGGCCATAGACTGGTGAATGAAAGAGATTCCTCCCCTGAGGACTTCTCCCCATAGGGTATCCATGATCCCCTTGCCAGTGCGATCCGCCTCGAACACAGCTCTGTAAGCAGAGGCCTCTCCAAAGTTGATCGTGTGGCCGCCGAAGGTGCGCTTTGCCAGCCTGCCGTCCATATCTCGACTGAAGTGCATTCCCCTGTTCTCAAGCCATAGAATCTCATCCCAGCCGGCCTCCACTATCTTGTGCACCACATTCTGGTCTGCCATGCAATCAGAGCCTTTCCAGGTGTCAAACATATGATACACAGACTTGTCCACAGGGTCCTGGGGATCCACTGCTGCCAGCCCTCCCTGAGCAGTGCTGGTGTGAGATTTTTGCGGGTGGGCCACCTTTGTTATTGCCACAACCTTAGTGCCCGGCCTCTTTTCAAGCACCTCGGCCGCACACCTGAGCCCGGCTCCACCTGCCCCTAGGATCAGAAGATCGCATGACATGGTCTTGGAAAGCCTAAGTTTCACCCTGCGGATCCCCCTTTCACTGTCAAAAGTACCCCCGAGCCTGTCCAACCCAGTAAAACTGTCAAGGCAGCCAGCAACACGCCCAAGCCAACCCTCGCCGCCTTTGAGCCCACGTAATCACCCAACACCGAAAAAACCCCATAACTGCCATGGAAGAGAACTCCCATGAGCAACAACAGATCCACCCCCTTGATGAAGTGACTCTGAAGCCTCTGGAGCACCACCTGGGAGTCATGTCCTACGGAGAAATTCAAATGCATGAAGAACATATGGGCAGGAACCAGCACCAAAAGAAACGCTCCGGAGATTCTCTGGAGCCTCCATCCTAACCTCTGGGGCTTTTTCCAGAATCGGTAAGAGGCTCCCATTGCCGCAAATACGGCAAATGTGAGGGCTCCGAGCCAGAACAAGGCCGGTGAAATCCATTGATCCCCTCTTAGCATGGCCCATCCCAAAAGGACAATGTAGGTTAAGCTCAGGCAGGCCACCCAACGGAGCATGCTCCGGTCATCTCTTACAGCAAAGCCCTCATACAATATGAGTCTTCCCCCGTTTAGGGCATGAAATACCACTGGCAAAGCCAGAAGCCACTCCAAGAATGCCAGTAGAAAAAAAGCGAAGATCCTCATTTTGGCGTCATAGGAAGGCGGGTTGGTCAGGCTGGAGAGGGTCCATATATGGACCGCCAGAAAAAGAAAAAGAATCAGGCCACTCAGACGGTGACACCAGCTCAAGACAAACGGCAGGCCTCTGACTCTAATGGTGTTCGACACCAAAGGGAAAAAACTGGTGGCTCCTGAAAGAAGACTCCTTGTTTCTAAACCCAGCTCTCGCCTCATTCAAGCCTCCCCTTTTGTTACGGAGGCTCTTGCGCCCCCTTGGGACACATGATCCCGCAGCAGGCTCTTCCTGGCATTTTGCTCCCCCAGATAACTCAAGAATCTTTCCATGGCTTCCTCTATGTGGATTCTGACCATTTCCTCCAGTTCTTTCCCCCTTTTCAAATCCTTGGAACAAAAGATATCGAGTATTCTTTCATGTATGGAAAGGGAACGAGCCAAGTCTTCCTGGTAATATTGATAGGAGAATCGGTACCAAAGGGCATGGGTTCGAAGATCCTTTAGCAGCCCCGCCAGAAGTTGATTCCCGCAGGCCTGTATGAAAGTCTCATGAAAAATCCTGTGATGTTCCCAGTAAGACTTAGCGTCTCTAGCTTCCACAGCCCCCCTCATCTTTTGAAGGCATTGTTCCATTTGAATCATCTCTTGTTCTGTAAGCCTGCCCAGAGCTTCCTTGGCTGCCAACCCCTCCAGCACTGCCCGCACAGGGAAATTCTCTTCAATGTCTTTGCTGCTAATGGATCTGACAAAGGCCCCCCTTCTGGGGACTATCTCCACAAGCCCTTTTTTCTCCAGTTCTCTAAGGGCCTCCCTGATGGGAGAACGGCTTATGCCGAATTTCTCTTTCAGCTCCGCTTCCACCAATTGCTGTCCTCCGCTGAGGGATCCTTCCAAAATGGCCTCTTTGAGCACACGGGAGAGTTCTTCTGCCAAAGAAATGGGCCTAAGCCCGGTGCTTTTCAATCTCTGTGCTAGTTTGCTCTGGGATTTTTCCTTTGTCCTCATCACTTTAGATTTAAGGCTACTGTTATGCACTGAGCAATTCAGCCATGTCTTTTTGTTCATCTATTTCCAGGACCTTTTTCATTAGAAGGTTTGCCTGGGCCTCAGACATTACCTCCTGTACCATCCACCTGAACTTCTCCTCAGCCTCCTCTTTTGTGAGGGGATTTTCGGGGTCTCCCTTGGGATGATCACAGGCTCCTACCATGATTTTTCCGTCAATGCCTTTGATTTCCACCCTGGCCGGCCACATGCGGGGAAAAAGGCAAGTAAGAGCCGGGTCTGACTGTATCTGGATCTTATTCATCAGGACCCTAAGCTTCTCATCTCTTAGCCTTTTTTCTGAGAAGGCCTCTAGGCCTACCCGCCCGTAAAGAAGAGCTGTGGCAATGCAGAAAGGAAGAGAAAACTTGGCCAGGTATGGGCTCTTGGCTTCCACCTCCCCCAAGAGGTCCAATGCAGCCTGATAAAGGCGGACCTTTACCCATGAAATGTCTTGGGGTCCCATGGGATTGCCCTTGGTTGCCTCCAACACCGCATCTATGGCCGAGTGTGTGTGTCCGCAGGATGCATGGTACTTGAGGGAGTTTCTTTGGAAAAAGAACTCCTTGCCCAAACCCTCCACGCAAACAGCTTCATTGAAATCCTCTGATGTGGCCCTGAAAAAACCTTTGTCGCTCTCCAGTATGTTCCTGGCCCCAGTGAAGCCCTCTTTTGCCAACAAGGCAGCCAAGAGGCCATTAAGGGAGGCCTTGCCGGGATGGAGCTGTTTGCTCATGGCATTTTCAACCAGGAAGGCCCACAAGCCAGAAGCCTGAGTTCCCGCAGAGCCCAGGGCCCAGGTCATTTGCTGTGGAGAGAGCTTCAGAATCTTACCCGCTCCTGCCGCAGCCCCAAAGGTTCCGCATGTGCCTGTGGTATGCCAGAAGTTGTAATGAGAAGTGCCAGCTGCCAGAGCTACTCTTATACCCACCTCGTAACCCACTGCCATGGCCGTCAAAAGCTCTTTGCCGGTGGCGTGTTCGGCCTCGGCTGCTGCCAGTATGGCAGGGATGATGGCAGCAGCCGGGTGAAGTATGGATTCTCTGTGCAGGTCATCCATCTCCACCACATGGGATGAGGCCCCGTTTACCAAAGCAGCCATCAATGCGCTGCCTTTGGAACCATCCGGTATCAGGGTGGACTGGGGGTTGCCATCCTGGCTCTTGGCCACAGCCAAGACCATTTGAACCGGCTCTTGCCCAGCTCCTGCATAAGCCGAAGCCAGCCAATCCAGAAAATAAAGCTTTAGCTTGGAGACTTGATCAAGACTCAGGCTTTCGTAGCAAAGTCCAGATGAGAACTCTGCAAGCTGCTCTGTGATGCTGCTCAAGGTCTGTTCCTTTCTATGAAGGAGTAGTTTTCAAAGCTCAAAACAAAGCTCCTGCTCCATTCTGTGAAGAAACTCCTCCATGAACTTGAATCTCCCTTGCCCTATCCGACGCGCCTCATCTATCTGGAATGTGCCCTCAAGTTTAGCCATGACATCACGCAGAAACTTTGGGAAATCCTCTGCCCGGCCGCTAAAGGAACCGTCTGTTAGCCCACGCACCACAGCTCTTACTATGCCTATGGCCCCGAGGTACTCTATGGCGTCAGCATCCCTGGCAATTCTGGCTTCCAAGGTGGTAGGCTCCGGGCCGCCGTAGCGGCTGTGAGATTGCACTACGTGCACCGCACCTTGAAGGGTTTCTTCACAAAGACCTGCGTTGGTCAAAATCTGCCTCGCCAGTTGTGTGCCAGCCTCGAAATGAAGCTTTCTGTTGACCGTCACTCCCACATCATGAACAAGGGCTCCGGCCAGCAATACCTCCATGTCTGCCCCCCAGGGACTTGCCCATTTTTTCGCACCACTGGGTCATGCGATGCACATGGTCGGGGCTTGCCACTGGCTCTTGGGAAAGGATTTCTTTGACACTTTTCCACAAAGAATCTCTGACTTGCTCTGAGAGCTCTCCCAATGCTCACCTCCAGGGATTATAGTCGACAGTCGACCGTATACTTCAGAGTCCAACGCTTGTCAAGGGGAAAAAAGAATTATGTGGGGCCACCCCATAGGGGAAATCATTCTGCACTTGAGGCATGATTCGGTTCACCCGCGGACATGTTGAGGCCACTCTGAATTGGCCTTCCTCGACAAATAAACTTTGTGGCGTGCCCTCCTTAGCCTCCACTGCCATCAAAGAGCCCTACTTTCTTAAACTCTCTCACATCCACCAGTCCCATATCAGTGAGCTTGAGCTCTGGTATCACAGGAAGCGCCAGAAATGACAAGACCATGAAAGGGTCTGAAATCAGGCAACCCAGTTCTTTGATGGCCTTCATTAACTTCTCATGCTTTTTCACAACTCGTTCCAGGGGCCACTGGGACATGAGGCCTGCCACCGGAAGAGGCAGGCTCTCTAGGATACTGCCATTCTTGACTATTGATAGCCCTCCTCCCATGGCCGCCACCTTGTTCAAGGCAATCAATATGTCCTTATCTTTCACGCCCACTGCCACGACATTATGTGAGTCATGGGCCACAGAGGAGGCCATGGCTCCTTCTCTAAGACCAAATCCCCTCACGAAGCCGATGCCCAGGTTTCCGGTGCCTTTGTGTCTCTCGGCAACTATTGTTTTGAGAATATCCCTTTGGGGATCCGAAACCACCAGGCCATTTTCCACCCTGGGCTCCACCCAATCCTGTCGTGTCAGGATCTGCCCTGGGACTATTTCCATGACACGCATCTTGCCTGGCAGGGCCTTTACCCGTAGTCTTTCCACGGAAACAGGAGCCATGCAAAAGGAGCTTGAGGGTTGTGCCCATGGTGTCTGCCCCAGTCCTCTGAGTCCTCCCTCTTGGCTCCAAGCAACTTTTCCGTTGACCATCACCATGGACACATGGAAGCTCTCAACAGAAGTTAGCACTACCGCATCTGCCCTGTACCCCGGGGCAATGGCACCCATGTTCCTGAAGCCGAAATAGAGACAGGGATTCATGGTGACCATCTGCAGGGCTAGAATCGGATCCAGTCCCATTGCCACTGCCTCTTTGAGTATTCCGTCCAGATGTCCTTCCTGCATCAGGCCCACCGGTGTCCTATCGTCCGTCACCAAGATACAGCGGCCTACGGTCTTGGAATTCACAAGGGGTAGCAGGGCCTCCAGATTTCTGGCTGTGCTACCCTGGCGAATCATTATCCACATGCCCAGACTCAGCTTCTCCTTCGCCTCCTGCAAACTTGTGCATTCGTGCTCTGAGAGGATGCCGCATCCCGCATATGCATTCAGAAGCTTCCCGCTCCATCCCGGAGCATGTCCGTCCACTACCTTGCCGCAAAACAGCTTCAGCTTCTCATGAGCCTCACGGTCACCCAAGACCACTCCAGGGGCATTCATCACTTCCCCCAGTCCCGCCACCCAAGGCTCCTGGACCAGGAGGGAAAGTTCTTGCGCCGAGAGCCTGGCTCCCGAAGATTCCAGGTGGGTCGCCGGCACGCAGGAAGGAAGCGTGAAGAAGAACCTCACAGGCAACCCCCTGCTGGCCTCCACCATATAGCGAATCCCCTCCAGGCCCAAAACATTGGCTATTTCATGTGGGTCCGCCACCACCGCAGTGGTCCCCCTAGGCAACACGGCTCGGGCAAACTCCCTGGGCGTAAGCATGCTGGATTCCAAATGACAATGTCCATCCACAAACCCAGGAACCAGATATTGACCCCCAAGATCCAGCGTTCTCCTGGCTTTGTAAGATCCAGGCCCTGTGAAGCGTCCTTTGTGGATCCCCAGGTCCCCTTCTTTGAAAATACCGCTGAACACATCCAGCCAAAGCGCATTCTTTATGAGAAGATCCACCGGCCTTTTCCCGCAAGCCGCTTCTAGCCATTCCATGTCGACCATCAGAAACACCTCCTTGGCTTCACCCTTTCCATGGGGCCATGATATCATCCCTTACTCCCGAGCGCTTCCTCAAGAGGGATCCACTGGAGGAATAACCATGGATAAACTTCAGGATATGATCTGGGAAACCGAGAATTGGATCAGGTCAAGAAGTGCTTTGAGGCCATCGATAGGTTTGGTCCTGGGCTCGGGGCTGGGCGAAGTAGAGCTCCCCCTGGAGGGTACCTTGGGGATTCCCTACCAGGAAATACCTCATTTTCCCAGATCCACAGCGCCCGGTCATATGGGGGTCTTGTTGCTGGGCCGTCTGGGAAAGGTATTTGTGGCAGTGCTGAAAGGTCGCTTCCACTATTATGAAGGATATTCCACATCCCAGATCACTTTTCCCTTGAGAATTCTCAAGACCCTGGGCATAAAGACCCTGATCCTTACCAATGCTGCAGGAGGTCTAAACCCTCAATTCAAGCCCGGAGACATAATGGGCATAGTGGACCACATCAATTTCATCCCCGACAACCCCTTGAGGGGATTGCAGGAAGAAATCCTCGGTGATCGCTTTCCGGACATGTCCAGAGCCTATGATCCACAGCTTCTTGATCTGGCTGAGGAGGTGGCCTTGGCACAGGGATTTGTGCTCCGTAGGGGAGTCTATGTGGCTGTCCCTGGTCCAAGCCTGGAGACCCCTGCCGAGACTCGTTTCCTGCGCATGGCAGGAGCAGATGCGGTGGGGATGTCCACCACCGCGGAAGTCATAGTGGCTCGTTCCATGGGCCTCAAGGTAATTGGTCTTTCTGTTATTTCCAATGTGAATCGGCCTGACTGTATGGCCCCCATATCCGTAAGGGAGATCCTGCAATGCTCTTTTGAGACAGCCCCAAGACTAGCGGGCCTGCTCAAGGGAATCCTAGAAAAACTTTCGGAAATGGAGAGCTAAAGAGCATGGAATCATTGGATCTGTTGGTGGAAAACGGCTTGATCCTCACCATGAAGGATTCCATGGAAATCATAGAGGATGGGGCAGTGGGAATAAGGGATGGGTCCATAGTGGGAATCGGGCCCACTGGGGAGCTTAGGAAATGTTACCTTGCCTCCAGGGTGATGGATGCAAGGGGCTGCGCCGTAATGCCAGGCCTCATAAACGCCCACACCCACGCCCCCATGACCCTATTCAGAGGCCTTGCAGATGACCTGCCTCTTATGGAGTGGCTGGAGCATTACATATTTCCAGTGGAGGCTCACCTTTGTAAAGAATGGGTGCGTTGGGGAGCCTTGCTGGCCTGCGCGGAAATGCTGCTTTCGGGCACAACCACATTCTGTGACATGTATCTCTTTGAGAACGAGGTGGCCGAGGCTGCCAAAGAGGCGGGCATTAGAGCTTTGGTGGGTGAGGTGCTTTACGACTTTCCCTCCCCCAACTACGGCCCAATAGAAAAAGGCTTCAGTTACACAGAGGAGCTCATTGAAAAATGGAAGGGGGATCCCCTGGTGAGTATAGCTGTGGAGCCTCACGCAACCTTTACGTGCAGCCCTGAGCTGCTCAAGAAGGCCAGGAGGCTGGCGGACCTTCATCAGGTGGTTCTCATAACACACGTCTCCGAAACCCAACAGGAAGTCCAAAGGATTCTGGAAATGTACGGGCAAAGCCCTGTGATGCACCTCATGGAGCTGGGCATCCTACAGGGGCCTACAGTGGTGGATCACGCGGTTTGGGTGAACGAGCAGGAGATAGATATTCTGAGAGAGCAAGGTGTTGGTGTGATCCATAATCCGGAAAGCAACATGAAGCTGGCCTCAGGGGTGGCTCCTGTGGAAAAGATGTTGAAAGCAGGTCTTCCAGTGGGCTTGGGCACAGATGGAGCGGCCAGCAACAATGATCTGGACATGTTTAGGGAGATGGACTCGGCTGCCAAGCTGCATAAAGTCTTCTCTGGGAATCCGGCGGTCTTGGATGCAGGCACAGTTCTCAGGATGGCCACCAGCTTGGGAGCCAAAGCCCTCGGGTTGGATTCACTGGTGGGCTCCCTGGAGCCGGGAAAAAGAGCTGACATCATATTGGTGGATCTGGATGGCCTACATCTGACCCCTAGATATAATGTTGTCTCACACCTAGTGTATGCGGCCAGGGGCTCGGACGTCAAAAGCGTGCTGGTGGATGGACGGGTGGTTGTGGAAGAGGGAAAGCTCCTGTGCCTCGATCTTAAAGAAGTTTTGAACACAGTTAAGGAGATTTCCCAAGAGATCATTGAGCTGGTGGGAAAAAAGAAATGAGAACTCTTGAGAATGAAGTGGGCGTTGCCCAGAAACCTGATACTAGAACGACTCTTGTGACCAACGCAGTCTTGGTAAACCCAGGCCTTCCGCCAACAGTAGTGGAAAGGGGTTGGCTGGCCTTTTCAGGGGAGCGAATAACTGCACTGGGTTCTCATGAACCTCCGGTTGGGCTCCTCCAGGGGGCTGATGTGGTCGTGGACGGTTGCGGTGGCATCCTCATGCCTGGGCTTGTCAACGCCCACACCCATGCGGCCATGAGCCTGCTCAGGGGCCTGGCGGATGATCTGCCTTTAAGAGAATGGCTGGAGGTCCACATATTTCCCGCAGAGGCCAAGGCAGTGGACGAGGATTTTGTTTACTGGGGAACTCTTCTGGCCTGCGGGGAGATGATCCTCTCGGGAACCACCACCTTTGCGGACGGATATTTCCATGAGGACAGCGCCATGGAAGCTGCCCGCAGCTCTGGTATGAGGGCTGTTTTGGCCCAGGGAGTCCTGGACTTTCCTGTGCCAGGCTGCCCTGATCCCACCTTCAACATAGAAAACGCCATAGGATTTCTGAACCGCTCTTGGGGTGAAGAGCCCTTGAGGCCAGCAATATTTTGTCACAGCCCTTACACATGCTCTGCCGAGACTCTGCAAAAAGCCAAGGAAGCCTGCAGAGTACACCATGCTCTTTTTTTCATCCACTTGGCCGAGACAAAGGAGGAGCTGGCCCTTGTTGAGGCCAAATATGGTCTGAGTCCCCTAAAACATCTTGCCAAGCTGGGATTACTGGATAAGGATACGGTCTTGGTCCATGGGGTCTGGCTCCAGGACTCAGACATAGAAGTGCTGGCAGAATCAGGGGCTGCTCTGGTGATATGCACTGAGAGCAACATGAAGCTGGCCTCTGGAATAGCTCCCCTCACCAAGCTCCTGGCAAAGCAAGTGACCCTTGGGTTGGGCACTGACGGAGCTGCCTCTAACAACGACCTGGACCTTTTTGCAGAAATGGATCTGACGGCCAAGCTGCACAAAGTTGCCAATCTGGACCCCACTGTGGTGAAGGCTGCTGATGTGCTTTACATGGCCACGCGAGGAGGGGCTTTGAGCCTAGGCCTGCAGGAGGTAGGGCTCCTGGAGCCAGGCTTCCAGGCCGATCTTATACTGCTGGCCACAGACAGGCCTCACATGCAGCCCCTGTATAATCCGGTCTCACAACTGGTGTACGCGGCCAAGGGATCGGACGTGGAAAGAGTCTGGGTCCGTGGTCAAGAGCTGCTTAAAAAAAGATGTCTCTTGAACATGGACATCCAGGAAATTAAAAAGTGGGCCCGCAGACTGGCAAAAAAGGTTCAACCAAACCGGGCAAATCAATCAACGCTTCCGTAATCGGCCTTTACCTTGTCTCGGTCCACAGAGCCGTCTTGGCTCTTGGGTAGCGAATCCACCAAAACAACGTACTTGGGCTTCTTGTAACGGGCGATCCTGGAGGCCACAAAATCTATGAGCTCCTGGGGCTTCAGGGAACTACCTGGTTTTACTGAACAGACAGCCTTTATGGCCTCCCCCCACTGCTTGTCAGGAACCCCAAAAACACATGCCTCTATAAGATCTGGGTGTTCCAGGAGGGCCTTTTCCACCTCAGCTGGATAAACATTCTCCCCTCCTGGCTTGATCAGTTCCTTTTCGGCTTTTCGTTTCACGTACCAAAGGTAACCCTTCTCGTCCAGCCTTCCTATGTCACCTGTGTGATGCCATCCTTCCCTGAAGGTATAATCTGTCTCCTTGGGAAGGTTCCAGTAACCCAGAAACACCAGCGGACCTCTAACCGTGATCTCCCCAGGGGTGCCAATGGGCACTTCCCTGTCGTAGTCATCCACCAATCTTACCCTCACCAGGGGCCCTTCCCTTCCTGCGGAACCAGGCCTCTCATCAAAAGGGCAGATGGTGCAGAAGCCTGAAGTCTCTGTCTGGCCAAAACCCACGAAAAAACGAGCTCCGGTCATGCTCTGGCATCTTTGCATTGTCTCAGGATGGTCCAACCCGCCTACGGCCCTGAGGCTCCTGAGGCCCATTCCTTTTTCCTGGGCTGCATCCAGAAGCATTGACAGCATAGGAGGAAAGGTCTCTATGGTTGTCACACCTTCTGTGTCTATGAGCCGGGCTGCCTCCGCTGCATCGAATTTTCTCATGATCACATTGCTGCCTCCGGCGTGCATGACGTGCAAAGCCATGCCCAAGCCAGCTATGTGAAAAAGGGGCAGCATGGCCAGGTGAACCGAATCCTCCTGAATCCCCATCACAGCCATGGACTGCACATTGGCGGCAATGATGTTCCCGTGGCTTAGCACCGCTCCTCTGGGTCTACCCTCCACCGCCGCAGTGTGAATTATCACAAATGGATCATTGGCATGTATCTGGGCATCCAAAGCCCCTTCTTTTCCGACCTCCAGTTCCTTGATGGAAACAAAGCCTTCACTGCCCTCCCCCAAGGCCAGCTTGTGTTCCACAAAGGAGCTCTTCTCAGCTAGATGTGCCAACATCTCCAAGTACTCTGAACTGCCCACCAGAATTTTTGGCGTGCAGTCTTGCAGAATCACCTGGATCTCCTCGGGTTTAAGCCTCCAATTTATTGGAAGCATTATGGCCCCAAGTTTGGCCGCTGCCCCATACAAGAGCAGGAATTCGTGGCAGTTCATGGCCACAACTGCTATGCGATCACCCTTGCTGACACCCAAGCCAGCCAAAGAAGAGGCCATCTTGTCCGCTTCCTGCAACATCTGAGCAAAGCTCATGCGCACATCTCCGCACACCAGGCCCACTTTTTCGCCTCTGAGCAAAGCGTTCTTCCTGAATATGTCGTACACTGCCAGATCATAGAGTCCCATTGTTCCCTCCTGGGAGCCGCCCGCCGGGTTATGTTCAAATGCCAGCAGCGCGAAGAGTCCAGAATTGAGTTCACCGAGAAGGATATATGTCATTGTCGACCTGTCTGTCAAGAAACATCTTGGAGATCTTTGACCTCTTGAGCTTGAAGCCTGTGTTGGGCTCCTTTGGCCGGTTTGCCTCAAGAGGCTGTTGGTGATATCATCCTGCTTCATCGAATTCTTGGATTTGGAGAGGATTTGGATGGAAAAGCATTTGAATGAGACAACAAAACCTTCCTACGAACAAAAGCACAAAACGCCTGGCCTCCTGAAATATGAGCCCCACCAGATCGAGGCAAAATGGCAGCAAAAGTGGGAACAATCCAGGATCTTCGAGGTATCGAAAGATGACTCACGCCCCAAGTTTTACCTGCTTGAGATGTTTCCATACCCCTCTGGCAGGATTCACATGGGTCACGTTCGCAACTATAGCATCGGAGATGTGATGGCCCGTTTTCGAAGGATGCAAGGATACAATGTGCTTCACCCCATGGGCTGGGACGCCTTTGGTCTTCCTGCGGAAAATGCAGCCATAGACCAGAAAGTACATCCAGCGGTCTGGACCTTTCAGAACATTGACTTCATGCGCCATCAGCTAAAGAGGCTGGGCTATAGCTATGACTGGAGCCGAGAGCTGGCAACCTGCACCCCTGAATATTACAAGTGGAACCAATGGGTGTTTCTGAAGATGTACGAAAAAGGTCTGGCTGTTAGAAAAAAAAGCTTCGTGAACTGGTGTCCTTCCTGTCAGACGGTCTTGGCCAACGAACAGGTGGAGGCCGGGCTTTGCTGGCGCTGCAACACGGAGGTGACCCAGAAGGAACTGGAACAATGGTTTCTGAAGATAACAGCCTATGCCGAGGAACTGCTCAAGGGATGTCAGGATCTGGCCCAAGGCTGGCCTGAAAGAGTACTTACCATGCAGAGCAATTGGATAGGCAAAAGCTTTGGGGCAGAGGTGGATTTTCCACTGGTTGAAGCCCCAGGCTCCATCCGCATCTACACCACCAGACAGGATACTCTCTACGGCGCAACCTTCATGGTGCTGGCCCCTGAGCATCCCATGGCCAAAGAGCTTTGCAAAGGCACCCCTCAGGAAGCCAAGGTCATGGAATTCATAGAACGCCAGAGCCGCGTGGAGAAGTTCATAAGAGAGGCAGAGTCCACGGAAAAGGAGGGGGTTTTCACAGGCAGGTGGGCTGTAAATCCTCTGACTCTTGAGAAGATTCCCATCTGGGTGGCCAATTTCGTGCTCATGGAGTACGGCACAGGGGCCATAATGGCCGTGCCAGCACATGATCAGCGGGATCTGGATTTCGCCCGCAAGTACGGCCTTCCCGTCAGGGTGGTCATCTGGCCCGAGCAGGGCACTCTCGACCAGGAAACCATGACAGTTGCGTTCACCAAAGAAGGGAAACTGGTCAATTCCGGCCCATTCAATGGAATGGACAGCACCCAGGCCAGGGATGCCATCGGCGAATACTTGGAGCAAAAGGGCATAGGCAAGCGCACTGTAAATTACAGGCTCAGAGACTGGGGGATTTCCAGGCAGCGCTACTGGGGCACCCCTATTCCCATCATCTATTGTGACAGCTGCGGCATAGTGCCAGTGCCCTATGATCAGCTACCTGTGATCCTGCCTCTGGATCTGGATCTACTGGAAGGGGGCAGGTCTCCCCTGCCCGCCTCCCAGGAGTTCTTAAGAGTGGAATGTCCCAAATGTGGCAAAGAGGCCAGACGTGAGACAGATACCATGGACACTTTCGTTGATTCCTCCTGGTACTTTGGGAGATATACCTGTCCCCATTACACCGAGGGCCCGCTGGATCCAGAGGAGGTGGGCTACTGGATGCCTGTGGATCAGTACATAGGTGGCATCGAGCATGCCATTTTGCACCTGCTCTACTCCCGATTCTGGACCATGTTCATGAGAGATCTGGGGCTTTACAGGGAGGGAGAACCCTATCGCAGGCTTCTGACTCAGGGAATGGTATGCAAGGAGAGCCATTATTGCCCAGAGCATGAGTATCTTTTCCCCGAGGAGGTGGAGGAAAGAAATGGGGTGCTTAGCTGTCTGAAATGCGGCAGTCCTGTCAGGGTGGGACGGGTGGAGAAGATGTCCAAGTCCAAGAAAAATGTTGTGGATCCTGACCGCATTGTGATGCGATACGGAGCGGACACGGTGCGGCTCTTCTGCCTCTCGGACTCCCCACCGGAGAAGGATCTGGAATGGAACGACCAAAATGTGGAGGGCTGCTACAGATTTCTTCATAGGTTCTGGAACATGGTGTGCGAGAGGCTGGAAGTGACAGAGGCAGTGGAACCATATAGAGGAGAATTGCCTTCCCAGGGACCTGCCCGTTGCTTGTTGCAAGCCACTCATGCGGCCATCAAGAAGGTTACCGAGGAGATAGAACAGAGGTACCATCTCAACACAGCCATAAGCGCCATAAGAAGCCTGGTCAGTCAAATACAAGAGCTGGGACCACAAGGACTGGACTCTCAGACAAGCTCGGTTCTCCGCTTGGCCTTAGAGACGGCCCTTGTGCTGCTATACCCTTTTGTGCCGCACATATGTGAGGAGCTGTGGGAAAAAATGGGGCACACAGAGTCCCTCGTGGACCATCCATGGCCTAAGTGGGATGAGGCCATGCTTTTCAAGGAAGAGGTGCAGGTGGTTGTGCAGGTCAATGGAAAGGTGAGGGCTCAGCTAACAATGCCTTCAGGATCCTCCCAGGAAAAGGTTCTGGAGGCCGCTCTTGCCGATCCAAGGGTGCAAAAACACACAGGGGGGAAAATGCCCAAGAAGGTAGTGCATGTACAAGACCGCCTGCTGAGCCTGGTGCTCTAGATCAGATCTGCACACCAGGTCATGGGCCGCAAGGATTCAGCTTAGAGGGTGATGTTAAAGGATGCTTTCAGATTCCTGGTTTGAGAGTGCTCTGAGAGCTTTACATGGAAGAAAATGAAGCAGTGTACCCATGAAGGTCTGGCTATGGCGGCCTGGTAACAAAGGGGGTCTTTCCATGAAGCTTCGTGTGAGGGTGGTTTTTGCGGCTTTGGCCATGCTGCTTGCGTGGGGATGCGGATACACGTTTCAGGGCGCAAAGGCCCCTGAGGGAGCATTGCTGGAGATACCTGTGTTCCTTAACAAGAGTGTGGAGACCGGCATAGAAGCCATTTTCACAGACCATCTCATATCCGAGATGAGAAGAACTCCCGGCTGGAAGGTGGTGGAGCCAGGGCAAGCACGTTATGTTCTCAAAGGAAGCATCCTCAGTTTTGTTTCAGAAACTCATGCCGTCTCCTCCAGGAAACTGGCAGTGGAACATAGGGCCACCATGGTGCTTGATGTCAGGTTTGTGGAGAAATCTTCGGGCAAAGAACTTTGGAGGGACAAGAATCTAAGGATCTTTGCCGATTATCTGGTGGGCCCAGATGTGCTGGCCTCAGAGAGAGCCAAGAAGGAAGCCATAGTTCGCATAGCTCAGGAGGCGGCATCCCGCATTCGTACCAGGGTGCAAGACACCTGGTGAGGCTCAAGTCTATAAAATGCTTTTTGGAATCCACAATAGGCTTTTAGTTCATCTCCCAGAGCTTTGGAGCGCAAGATCTGAGGGCAGGCCATTGGGAAGAAAATCCCCAGGAAGCTTTCTAGTTATGAAGGGTTCGTTACATGGGCTTTGGGGCCTGAGCTCTAGAATCTCCCATGAAGTGGGCAAGCTTTCATCCAGGGGGATGGGCATTTTGGCCAGAAGAGTTAAGACAAGATTTTCAGGCATCTTTGGCACATGAAAACATTGCCTAAGGAAAAATGGATCCAACTCATGGAGCGGGTGAGAAAGGGGGATGTGCCACCTATTCTCTGGCTTCATGGGGAAGATCAAGGCAAGATAAGAAATCTTTTGGAAGATTTGCGCTCATGTCTTATTCCTGAGCCAGCGCGGTCTTTCAACTATGTCCTGCTGGATGCCCATGAGGTGTCCCTGGAAAGAATACTGGAGATGGCCAGATGCCTTCCCATGCTCTCAGGCCGAAAGCTGGTGGTGGTGTACAATGCCTCGGAATTGTCCAAGGGGGCTCTGGAGGGGTCTTGGAATTATTTCCAAAGTCCTTGTACCACCAGTTGTCTGGTTTTCTGGGCAGTGAAACCTCCCCCGTCTGAAAAGCTCTCCAGAGTTCTGGAGGAAAGACAAGCTCTCATTGAATTCAAAGCCCGTTCAGAGTTGGGAGCCCAGGCTTGGGTAAGGGCTAGGTTAAGAAAAGAGGGCTGGGACATAACAGCCGAGGCATGCCGGGCTTTGATCCAGAGAGTTGGAACTCTGGAGGGGGATCTAGAAGGGGAGATCCAGAAGCTCATGGCTTTTGTGGGAGAGCAGAGACTGATCCAGGACTCCGATGTGGAGGATGTGGCGGCTGAGGCCCGATCCAACACCCTGTTTGAGCTCACAGACGCGCTCTCGGAGAACCGCACAGGTGATGGGATCTGCATCCTGCATCGAATTCTGGATCGGGGAACTCCTCCTTTGGCTGTGATCGGAATGCTGGCAAGGCAAATCAGGTTGCTCTTGGTGGCAGCAACCTCAAGAAAAGGCTCCCCTACCGCAGGTGAGCCCCATTTGCCTCGTTTTGTCTGGGAAAGGCTTCTAAGGCAGGCCAAGGCCTGGAGTGAGCCAAGGCTGCTGGCCGCACTGGAGGCCTTGATGGAGGTGGATTCGGGCATGAAAAAGGGAAGGTTGAATCCCGAGGTGCTCCTGGATCAATGGGCCATCAAGGTGGCTCTCTCCAAAGGAGCCATATCCCGAGAAAAGGGCTCAACTCACCACCAAGAGGTGGGTTTTTGAGCCATCAGCCGGCCGCAATGGCATTGACTTTTCGACTCAGCTTGGAGATCTGGCGGGAGGCCTTGTTGATGTGGTGCACACCTTTGGATGCACTCTTGTGGAGAATTGCGGTGGTCTCGCGCAACAACACTCTGGCCTCTTCCAGTTTCTGCTCTTCCACAGCAGAAAGAAGCTTCTTCACACGGCTCTTCACAAGGGTTTTCATCATGCGATTGCGCAACCTGCGTTTACGGTTCTGCCGCATCCTCTTGAGGGCTGATGGGTGGTTTGCCAATTCTTCCTCCTTTCACAAAAGCAAAATGTTCTTATTTTCTACCAAAAACAGGCTTTCCTGTCAATGGGCATGACCTCTGCGGACCGTACCTCCTTTTCTCGTTCCCTGGCTGTGGTGGGTGTGGCCACTCTCACCAGCAGGGTCACAGGCCTCATTAGGGATGTGGTCTTGGCTTGGGTTTTGGGAGCTTCCATGCCAGCAGACTGCTTCTTCGCAGCCTTCAGAATTCCCAATTTTCTAAGAAGGATTTTCGCAGAAGGTTCCATGAGCACCGCTTTCATACCCGTTTTTACCGAGCTACAGGTCTCTTCTGGCAAGACAGCGGCCTTCAGATTGGCTTCCATTTTACTGAGCTGGCTCTTACCGCTTCTGGCCCTGGTTTCTGCTACAGGTGTGCTGCTGGCTCCTCAGATAGTGTCTGTCATGACTCCTGGATGGCTTCATGATCCGGAGAAGTTCTCTTTGACCGTAACCCTTACCATGGTGATGTTTCCTTATATTCTGCTTATTTCCGTGGCCGCCTTGGCCATGGGCATGCTCAACGCCCAAGGGCATTTCGCAGCCCCTGCTTTTGCTCCGGTCTTATTGAACCTGGTTTTGATAGCATCCGGTATCCTTGCCAGCAAGTTCATGGAGCAACCAGTGCTGGGCATTGGGATTGGGGTCCTGTTGGGAGGGCTGGGCCAGATCCTCTTGCAGTTACCCCCCCTCAGGACAAGGGGTTTCAGGTTTCGGGCTGAGTTGTGTCCCAGGGATCCCCACCTCATGAAGGTGGCCAGGCTGTTTGTGCCCTCCTTGGTGGGCTCCACCGTCTATCAAATTAACATGGTCATCATAACCATCTTGGCCTCTCTCCTGCCGGCGGGTAGTCTCAGTTACCTTTTTTATGCAGACAGGCTCATGGAGTTCCCCCTGGGGGTCTTTGCCATAGCCTTGGGAACAGTGGCTCTACCCTCCATGTCGCATCAGGCGGCCAGAGGAGACATGGAGGGCCTGAAACAGACGTTGGGATTCTCTTTCAGGCAGGTGAGCTTGATCATGATCCCTGCCGCAGTAGGTCTAATAGTGCTTCGAGAGCCCCTGATGGAGGTGATTTTCCAGAGGGGTCGATTCGATCCCCTTGCCACCAAAATGAGCGCCCAGGCCCTTCTTTGTTATGCTGTTGGGTTGTGGTTTGTGGCTGAGATCAGGGTGGTGGCTCCTTTTTTTTATGCCCTGCAGGACACCCGCATACCAATGTTGGCGGCCATGGTCTCCCTGGCGTGCAATGTGTTGTTTGCTTTGCTTCTCATGGGGCCCTTTTCCCACGCCGGGCTGGCCCTGGCGGTTTCTCTTGCGGCCATGGTGCAGTTAGGGATTCTGCTAAACAACTTGGGCTGCAAGTTGAGAGGAATTCCATGGAAGATCCTCTTGAAAAACCTACCCAAGGTGATGGTGGCCTCGGCCGCAATGGGTGGACTCTGCGCTTTGACAGCAGAATATGTGCCATGGGGCTCGGGGGTGCCTTTTGCTTCCCGTGTCTTGAGCTTAGGGGTAACGGTGGTGCTGGGAATGCTTGTCTATGGAGGTGCTTTAGCCCTCCTGGGAGTGGATGACCTGAAGGAACTTTTAAGAGGCCTCATGGCAAGGCGCCGGCCACAAAGCCGCTGAGGTGAGTTCCAAGAAGCTTCTCTTTGAAGTAAACTCGAAAACAGGCCTATGTTTTCAAGGGAATTGGCTGGTCCGTTTCCATCAAGGGAGGGTGACCCTTGAGTAAGACATTCCCCTCAATCCACAGGCTGGGACCTTTTTCCTGGCGCTTCGGTATAGCACACCAGATAGCCATCCTGGTGCTACTTAGCCTCATAGTTTTTGGCAGCATAACCGGAGTCATAGTAAGAACCAAGTACGTGGATTCTCTAAGGGAAGACCTGAAGGCCCGTGGCGAGAGCATTGCTCAGAGCATTGCCAGGAGCGTTCAGAGGGGGGCAGTCAAGCAGGACCCCTCTTCCCTTGGGCTCTTGCTTGAAGAACTGGCCCAGATTCATGGGGTATCCTATATAGCCATACTGGGCAGAAACGGTGAGGTGCTGGCCATGGGGCCTCAAGGAGCAGCCCTCCAGGCCCTGGGGCTGGCCCAGTCCGGAAATGCGGACACTCCAGTGGTGGATCTGGCTGTGCCAATTTCTTCGGATACAATGGGAAGCGTGCATGTGGGAGTGGATCTGGGAGTGGTGGAAAAGGGACTTGAGAATGTGCCAGCCATAATCTGGCGAATAGTCCTGGTGTCTATTCTTTGCGCCATGTCCGTGGCGGTCATTGTTTATTTCAGCACCATAAGGCCTATTCACGTTCTGACCGAATCTGTGAGGCAGATAGGCCAGGGGAAGTTTCCCAGGTCCATTTCCATCACATCCAGAGGTGAGCTGGGCATGCTGGCCCGTTCTCTAGAGCAGATGAGCGCGGATCTCACCAGATATCATGAGCAACTGGAATCCAAGACCCGTGAGCTGGAGCTCAGCAAGGAGGAGCTGCAAAGGCAGAATGAGGAGCTAAGAAAGGCTCAGTCGCACATGATTCGCTCGGAAAAATTTGCGTCCATGGGTCAGCTGGCGGCCAGTGTGGCCCATGAGATAAGCAATCCCCTGGCCGGTATTCTCACATACCTCAAGCTGATCCGCAGGAGGCTGGAGAGCGGTCGCTTGGCAGAAGAACAATACGCCACCATAAGACAGTACCTTGTAACCATGGAAAGGGAGACGGATCGCTGCGGCCACATAGTGAAGAATCTCTTGGACTTCGCCAAGAGTTCCGAGCCTGATCTTAGAGAAATAGACATTCACAAGGTCCTGGATGACACACTTTTCCTGCTGAATTTTAAGCTACTTATGAGCGATGTGGTCTTGGAGAAACGCTATGAAAACGTGCCTTTGGTGGCAGGGGACTTCGGTCAGCTCAAACAGGTCTTTCTCAACGTCATAATAAACGCCATAGAGGCCATGAAGGGTGAACAGAGGGTCTTGACTCTACACACCCAGTACCACAGGGAATCTCAAAGTGTGCTGGTTGAGATTCAAGACACTGGCGAGGGCATATCCGAGAAAGATATCTACAGGGTCTTTGACCCTTTTTTTACGACCAAAAGGGGCGGCACCGGGATGGGGCTTGCGGTGGTCTATGGAATCTTGGAGAAGCACAACGCTGATATAAGCATAGATAGCCAGCCGGGCAAAGGCACTAAAGTGACCATACAGTTGAATGTGGCCAACCCCCACAGGAGGGCCACAAGAGGCCAGGAGGTTCAGGGAGCAAGGCCATGAAGATGAAGACTGCCAACATCCTCGTGGTGGATGACGAGGAGATCATGCGGGAGTCTCTTTCGGCTTGGTTACAGGAAGATGGGTTCCAGGTGGAGGCCTTTTCCACGGGCAAGGAAGCCATGGAGGCGGTGAAGCAAAAAGTGTATGACGCCATTCTCTTGGATTTGAAGCTTCCGGATATGGACGGACTGGAGATCTTGAAACACACCAAACGCTACCAGCCCAACACGCCTGTGTTGATGATAACTGCATATGGAAGCGTTGAGACGGCCATAAAGGCCATGAAACAGGGGGCCACGGATTACATAACAAAGCCTTTCAATCCCGAGGAGCTCTCCCTGACACTGCACCATATATTGGACGACTTGGCCCTGAGAAGAGAAAACATATATCTGAAGCTAAAGCTGGAGAAACGATATGATCGCCAGGGCATAGTAAGCAAGAGCCACAAGATGGAGAGGATCTTTGATCTGATCTCAACCATCGCAGACACCCGATCCACGGTGCTCATTCACGGAGAAAGTGGAACTGGTAAAGAACTGATAGCCCGGGCCATTCATTACAGCAGCAACCGTTCTCACCACCCCTTTATCTCTGTATCCTGTGCAGCCTTGGTGGAGAGTCTGCTGGAAAGCGAATTGTTTGGCCACGAAAAAGGGGCCTTCACAGATGCCAAAACCCTCAAGAGGGGCAAGTTCGAGTTGGCCGACGGCGGATCCCTTTTCCTGGATGAAATAGGGGAAATAAGCCCTAAGCTGCAGCTAAATCTCCTCAGAGTCTTGCAGGAAAGGGAGTTCCACAGGGTTGGGGGCGAAGAAGCCATCCGAGTGGATGTTCGAATCATAGCAGCCACCAACAAGAACCTGGAGCAGGCCGTGAGGGAAGGCAGTTTCAGGGAGGATCTTTATTACAGACTCAATGTTATCTCAATTCACCTGCCTCCCCTTAGGGAACGCAAAGAGGACATACCTTTGCTGGTGAATCATTTTGTGGAAAAATTCAACATGGAATCGGGAAAACATGTGGAGGGGGTAAGCGAAGAGGTCTTGCAGATTCTCATGGAGCATGACTGGCCTGGAAACGTGAGGGAATTGGAAAATGTAATAGAGAGGGCCGTGATAATTAACAGAGGAGGTGTAATTCTGCCCGAAGATCTTCCACCATATCTGCTCCGACATCAGGCCTTGAGCCAGACTCCAGAGCTACTCATCCAGCAGGCCCAGCCAGGACAGATGACTCTTCAGGAGGTGGAAAGGGCCTATATCCAGAACGTCCTTGAGGAAACAGGCTGGAACATAAAACGTACAGCCAGGATCCTGGGAATAGATCGCTCCACTCTCTATGCCAAAATAAGAAGGTACGGGCTTAGGCAGGAAGAGGAGCAGGACAAAAACGGTACCCGATGATCTTGTATGCCAGCTTGGCGGCTATGAAAGAAGAGGACTCCAGCCCTGGCCTTGGACAAAGCTCCACCAAATCCACCCCCACCACTTCAAACCTCTTAAAGATCCTGCGCAAGACATCCAGGATCTCGTACCATCCAAAACCGCCTGGTTCAGGGGTTCCAACCCCTGGCATCAGGGCTGGATCCATTACATCCAGGTCCAGGGTCAGATATACTGGCCCTCGAACGAACTCCAGAGCCCTTTCAAGCCAAAGCGGATCTCTTTGACGCTGGATGTCCAGCACAAGAGGCCATCTCTTTTCTTTGGCCAGATCCATCTCCTCCCGGTCCAGGGCCCTGACTCCTATTTGGAGTGCAGGACAGATTTCCCTGATCCTCCTCATGACACAAGCGTGATTGTACGGGGTCCCCTCGTACTGGTCCCTTAGGTCTGCATGTGCGTCCAGCTGTATTACCGTAAGCTGGTCATGAAGCCTCTTGGCTGCCCTAACCAAAGCCAGGCTCACCGTGTGCTCACCTCCAACCCCCAGTAGGAATTTTCGGTCCAAAACGATCCTGGAGGCCACCTCCTCGATGGCTGCCAAACACTTCTGGGCAGAACCTGCACTCAAATCCGGTGGTTCGAGGGTGTGGATCCCAGCCCGAAAACTTTCCCAATCCAATTCTTCGTCATAAAACTCCAGTGCTACAGAGGCCCTAAGAAACTCCTTTGGTCCCAAGGAGGTGCCTTTGATAAAAGTAGTGGTTGCCTCATAAGGCAATGGCAAGACCACGGCCTGGGAATTTTCGTATTCGCAGAAACCAGGCTCCAGATTACCGAAGCGGATTTTCTCCATGATCTAGAGACCTCTAACTCGAATCATTTGCCAAGGCCGTCAGTGCCTGGGCTAAGCCTCAAGTCCCGGTAAAAGTAGCCTTTTAGGGTTTGAACCAGAAACCTGCCCCGAAGAAAAAAAGTTTTTATCTGTGGGCAAATCAGTTCATCCTGGAATGTTGGCAAGCCAGCCAGCATCATTGCTGCCCCAGGCTCTCTCAAGCCTGGAAAAGCAAGTCCCGGGAATCCAAAGGCTTTGGCGTACAATGGGGCTATGCATTGCCATGAAAGCAACACACTTTGCTTTCCCACCACAGAGTGCTGCTTCTTGCCCAACCATTTGGAATTGGGATCCAGCGGCCTCCATGAGCCTGGTGCAGGGGCTTTTCTCAAGGCACATAGATGGCCCCTGCCACCACAGTGGTCCAAAGGCCGTTTTTGTCTCCTATGGCTGTCTGGGTTATGTTCATAGACTTTACTATCTTACCGTTTATCTTCCAAATCTCTTTTTTCTCGTCGTAGCTGGCATCAGGGTCAAAATCAACTCCCAAGGTGGTGGCCAACATGTATGCGGCCAGGTCCTCTGCATAATCACCGGCAACCTTGGTGGTCTGCCCAAAGCTCTTATGCTCCGACAAATATCCGTACTGCTCGGGATCCTTAGGGATTGCCAAGCCTACCGAGGCTGCTATGAGCCTATGAGGCTCGTCTGTGGCGTTCTCACTGAGCACGCAGAAGACCACCTGCCCTGGCTTGAGATGGGAAAGCCCCTTTTTTACCGAAACTAATCGGCAGTGGGGTGGAAATATGCTAGAGACTTTCACCAAATTGAAAGGCGCTATCTTGGCATTTCGAAGAGCCGCCTCGAAACTGGCCAGCTTTTCCTTGTGCCGGCCTACCCCTTTTGTCAGGAAGATCTTGCTTGGTACAAAACTAAGTCCCTGTAGCATGGTATACCTCTTAAGCTTTGTGCTCACACCTAAATTTTTTAAGTATAGTTCGCCTATGGAGTCTTAGTCAATCAACTGTTTGTCAGCCCAATCCAAGGCATCCATGTAAAAAAGGGCTCATTTCAGGGGAATCAAGTCTAGGAAAAGAAACCGCCCCCCTTCCCTCTCCACAACAGTGCCCTTTTGGAATCCTATCTGCTTTCCAAACAAGGGTCCTCCATACACGAAGCTATGGAATTCTCCGTTTTCGCCGCAGGGATCCACACCCTTGGGCAACAAGGCAAGCAAATCTTCGTTGATCTCTTTGCCCAGAAAAGACCCATCCAGAAACTGTGTGTCCACGCAGGTGATGATTGCTTTGAACCCCCGGTTGGAAAGCTCCCTAACGGCCTGGGAGGTGTCTTTACCCCAAAGGGGAAAAAAACCCTCCATGCCCACCCTAGCCAGGTTTTCTTCCCTGTAAGTTCTAAGGGACTCCAGAAAGATATCCCCAAAGGCCACATGTCGAACTCCCTTTGCCCAAAACTTTCTCAATTTTTCGGCCATCTTGCGCTCATATGTTTCATTGGGATCCTTAGCTCCCAGCCATATGATCTCAAGGGGTAGACCCAGGCTGTTGGCCTGCTCCAAAAGTAGTTGTCTTCTTACACCGTGGATGCTGACCCTGTGGTACGGAAGGGTCACGGTGGTAAGCAACCCCACCACCTCCCAATCCTTTGTTCCCATGAGAAAATCGAGCGCCATTACACTGTCTTTCCCACCGCTCCAGGTAAGTACAATTTGCCTGGCCATTAAAGGATCTCCTTGCTGCCTTCTGGACATGGATCCAGGTTTTGCTTGGGGCCATCCCCAAAGAAGATCTGGCACGCCCTTGGGGAGAAAGCCGCCTTTATGCTCACAGCCCAAGCCGCAAAGGCTCTGGTCTGTGTGGATAAACTAGCCTCCCAGAGCATAAAGGAAGAATCCGACTGATTCCAGAACTGACCAGATGGAGATCAAGAAGTGATCCCCCTTAAAGGCTCTGCAGCCTTTGGGGCAAACATGAGGATCAAAGCAGTCTTTGGGGGGTTTTTGAAACCCTGCTTGATGAGCCTTTGCCCCGGGGATAAGATGGCCTTGGCAGAACCGCCACGGCGAGAAACCTTCATAAAGGAGCAAGGAAGAAGGCCATGCCCAGGCTCTGGCTCAGAAAAGGGAGGGAAAAGGGAATCAAGAGCGGGTATCTTTGGATCCACCCCTCTGATGTGGAACGTATCTCATCTTCAGCACAGGACGGAGCTGCTTTGGATGTAATGGATTCCAAAGATCGCTTCTTGGGTAGAGCCTTGCTTAACAGAAACTCTCCCATCCTGGCAAGGCTTTTTAGCCGCAAACGCACCCCATGGGACAAACAATTGCTTAGGGAAAGGCTCTTGAGGGCGGTTCAACATCGTAAGGCATGGGGTCTGGATCTCTCGGCCAGCAGGATTGTCTTCGGGGAGTCTGACGGTATCCCCGGCCTAGTGGTGGATTCCTATGGATCAGTAGCTGTGATGCAGATAACCCATCCTGCCCTGGAACCCATGAGAAAAGATCTGGCCGAGTTCTTGGAGCAAATCCTGGGGGTAACTGCGGTATATGAGCGAAGCGATACGCCCACAAGAGCCCAAGAAGGTCTTGAGCCCAAAAGCGGGGTCATACTGGGAGAACTGCCTAGAGAGATTTGGATCAGAGAAGGGGAGCTCATGGTAAAGGTGGATGTGGGAAGAGGCCAGAAAACAGGGCATTACCTGGACCAAAAGCGCAACAGGCTGCTTGTGGGTCCCATGGCCAGAGACCGCCAAGTGCTGGATCTTTTCTGTTACACAGGGGGCTTCGGACTGCAGTGTCTGGCAGCAGGGGCCAAACAAGTTGTTTTTGCAGACTCCTCGGGCTCGGCCTTGGAACTGGCCAGGGCCAATGTGGAAACACTGGGCCTTTCCTGGCGCTGCCAGTTTGTGGAATGCAACGGCTTTGATCTGCTTCGTCAAATGGAGAGGCAAGGAAGGAAATTCGGCCTGATATGTCTTGATCCTCCGGCCTTTGCTCACTCCAAGACATCCCTGCCAGGTGCCACCAGAGGATACAGGGAACTAAACCTCAGGGCTTTCAAGCTCCTGGAACCCCATGGGATCCTGGTTAGCTCCTCTTGTTCCTCCCATCTCCCGGTGGGTTTGCATCTTCAGATTCTTCTGGAGGCCTGCCTGGATGCAGGTCGGGAAGCCCTTCTGCTTTACCAATGGGGGCAGGACCTGGATCATCCGATAATGCCGGGCCATGCTCCTTCTCGTTACCTCAAATGTCACGTGATGCAGGTCCTGGATCCCTTCTAGATCGCATGATTCACCATGAGGCAATGGATACTGGCGACACATCATATGCTGAGATGAACTCACTCGTGTTGCGATCCACCCTGAGCTTGCCCGTGGGCCTCTTGCTCGCTGTGGCCTGAGAATCAGCGGAGCACACCATGGACTGAGGGGCGTAGTTTCCATATCACCCATTGCTGGGGCATGAACCCTGCCACTGGCTGATTACGCACATTCCCTTGGATCTGCTTACTCACTGGCCCTCCAGGGCACGGGCCACCTCATCCCTCTGGAAACATGGAAAAACTGTTGGTCTGCCATTCTCCAGCACCATAACCTGCCCGGAATTCTCTGTAAACTCTCCTATTTCAAAGACCTCTATCCCTTGGGATAAGATGGCCCCCTTTACCTTTTCAAGCATGGAACTTTCCACTGCCAACAAGAGCGCTCCTGAGGCCAGCACCCCCATGGGGTCCAAATCAAGGACCTCACAGACCCTCTTGGTTTCAGGAAGCACTGCTATGGCATCCTTTCTGACAAGAAGCCCCAGCCCGGATGATTCGGCCATCTCCCACAGGGCTGTGGCAATGCCTCCTTCGGTGGGATCGTGCATGGCATTGACTCCCCCTGTCTCACATGCAGCCAAGGCTTCTTTGACCACACTGATCCCGGGGCTGTGCAACAGGGCCTCACAGAGTTTCAGTTCCTTTGCTTTGAGCTTGCTTTTCAGGCCATGATGCTCCCTGGCCAAGACCGAGGTGCCTTCTATGGCAATCCCTTTGGTAAGCAGGACTATGTTGCCTGGCTTGGCTCCGTCGGACCTTACAATCCCCCATGTGCCCACCTGCCCCAACATGGCTCCCACCAAGATAGGCCTGTCCAGCCCCAAAGTGATCTCTGTGTGCCCTCCGCACAAGCTGACTCCCAGCTCCTGGCAGGCCTCATGCATCTGAGAGAAAATAGCCTCCACCAAATGGGTGTCAGATTTCTTCTCCGGGAGCAACACCGTGGCCAAGAACCATCGCGGGATCCCCCCCAGACATGCCAGGTCATTGGCGTTTACATGAACTGCATACCAGCCGATTTCCTCTGAGGCAAATGTGATAGGGTCGCTCTTGGCTACCAAAAGCCCCTTTTCAAGGCTCAGCACAGCAGCATCCCGGCCTATTCCTGGGCCCAGCACCAATGCCGGGTCCTTGCTACCATATCTCTCCAGAAGATTTTTGAGCAAAGCTTGAGGAAGTTTTCCGGTTGCAAGGAAATTGCTCTTTTTAACCTGTTTCATCTGTACCTCTTGTGATTGCAGATTTTCCGGTCAAAGCCTGGGTTTATACACTCAGGGCGCAAACACCCATGTCCAGCAAAGAATGTGGAGCTTTCTTCATCCGGGTTATTAAGCACAAGCGCTTAGATCTGCAGCCACGCTCCCAATCCCCCGCACCTGGACCCATCTCCCCTCCCAAGCCTGGCCGGGCTAATCACTTCTTCTACACATTGGTGGTGTAAGAGGGTAGCCTCTCGCTCAGCAGGCTCTCTGCAGCATTAGCCAAGAGCTCGTCCCAGGAATGGTCTGGGGCCATGATTCTCATCTTTATGATCCTGTAAGGCACATTTTCCAGCAATGCTGCAAGAGTTTCTTGTTCCACTTGGCCGGTATTTTGGTTTAGGACCCAGAAGCATTGTCTGGGATCCAGGGGGTTGTCTGGCCGGGGGTCGTGGGAGGCCAGATCCACAACGAAATTAAGGCCCTTGGTGGAGGGGAGCAGCTTTTCACGGATGAGCTGTTGGATCCTGTGGCGGTTCTCAGGATCCCTCCTCAAGAACAGATCTGCCAGAGGGCTGCTTCGGTCTCTTGCATCCAGATAGAAGGTTCTCTCATAAGCGGTCACCCACTGCCTTTTTCTTTGGAGGATCTCAGCCCAGGCCTCTCCCAGATCCCTCAATCTCTTTACTCGGCTTGCAGCCCACTGCCTTACCTTTTCAAACAGTGAATATTCTGTAAGCCCCAGGTATTTATTTGGGTCTTCCAGAGGGGAAAGAGGAAGCAGCTCCCTCATGGTGTTGGCGAAGATCGCCTGTATTGAAAGATCCAAGGCCCTTGTGGTTCTGTGATAATAAATGGCTTGAAACAGGTTGATCCTGGCCTGGAGGAATTGTTGCAAGGCTGCCAGACCATAGGAGCTGTAGGTCACTCCTTTTTCAGTCACAAAGCTGTAATGGAGGATCCTCTCCATGTCTATGGGATCCCTGGAAAGACCGCTCATGTATGCATCTCTTCTTACAAAATCCAGGCTGTCCACAGTGAAAATACCGCTGGAGAAAAGCACTCTGAGCACCTTTAGCCAAGCCGGAACCCCCTGTGTTTCTTCTTCCCCCCAAGAGGGCCTTTTTATGAGGTAAGCAACCCAATGAGGCTCCAAGACTTCCCCGGAGGAGAACGTTCCAGAAGGCGATCTCTTTATGGAGCGTATTAGCTCAGAGAGGATTTCCTGTATCAGGAATCCTCCCACTACCTCATGGTTGATGCCCCAACGAGGCTCCAAGTACTCCGAGTCGAACATGTGGCTGAAGGGGCCGTGTCCCAGATCGTGCAGCAGCCCGGCAACCCTCATGAGAGACTCCACCATGGCCTTGGAGGGGGTCTCGGGAAAGCAATGGGAAAGACCTTCCCAAAGGTGAGAGGCGAACCTTCCGGCCACGTGCATTGCACCCAAGGAATGCTGAAAACGGCTGTGCTCCGCCGATGGGTAAACCCAGAAGGCACTTTGAAGTTGATGAATATACCTGAGTCTTTGGACCCAGGGATTGTCCAAAAGGGCTTCCTCGGTGGCCTTTTCTTGAAGGCCAGCAACAGGGCGACAGTAGTGAATGTAACCATGGATGGCATCTGAGATGATGCCCACCCCTTCATAAGGCCTCGGATCCTTTGTGCCGCGGGGCAATCTGCCCTCAGCCATATCTGCCCTCTTCAGAGCTATGAAATCCAGTAGGACACCCTAGCCCAGATCATCTCCCCAGGATGGTTGATGTTGGGAAATATTCACCCAAGGCTCCCCTAGCTTTATCCACCTTCAGGCCTGGACCGGGCAAGGACCCGCCGGGGGAGTCAGGGTGCACTTGAACATGAATCAGTTCATCTAAGGATATGGTGAAGAAAGAATCCCTTCTCCCTGGACCACCACCATGGACTTAATCTTCTCAAGGGTTTTCTTGGGAATGGACTTCACCCTTGAGAGATCCTCGGGAGATTGAAAACCTCCCCTTTGTCTTCTTTCCTGCACCACCCTTTTTGCCAGACCCGGGCCTATTCCTGGAAGGAGAAGAAGATCCCTTACCCCAGCACGATTGAGATCCATGGGAAAGCCCAAGAGAAACTTATCCGACTCCCTCATCTGTCCTATGCTGGGGACTCCATTGCCCTCACGATACTGGAAATCCAAGCAGCTCCATTGTTCCAGCAGCATATCTTTCACAGGGCCTTGAGCATTGTGTCCTATGGAAGCCAGGAAATCCCCCAGTCTGGTTAAGCGATCCACACTGTGAACCCCATCAGCCTTTCCAAGACCTTTTACCTGCACATAGATGCATTGCCCGAAACATTCTCTTTTGGGTCTTGGATATGGAGACCCCTCCAGCTCTGGCAAAACCGCAACTACCAGAGCCGTGATAAGAGCCAACCAGAAGGCACCTCCCAACCTGGCATAGAACTTCTTCACTGCTCAGTTTCCACCAGGGGAGGAGCCTCCCTGGCTGCCCCCTCCTCCAGCCCGAAGGCCTTATGAAGCACTCTGACCGCCAGTTCCTTGTACTTGGCCTCTATGACGCAGGAGATCTTTATTTCAGATGTAGAGATCATCTGGATGTTTATTCCCTCTGATGCAAGAGCTGAAAACATCTTGGAGGCCACACCAGAATGGCTCCTCATGCCAACTCCGATTATGGAAACCTTGGCTATATTGGTATCAGAGTTTACCCCCCTGGCCCCCAAATCCATGGCCACCTTTTCAACCATACGCACTGTTCTGTTTACGTCGGCCTTGGGCACGGTGAAGGTAAGATCCGTGAAACCCTCTTCGCTGACATTCTGGACGATCATGTCCACTACTATGTTTTCCTGGGCAAGGGGCCCGAAGATCTTGGCCGCCACTCCGGGGGTGTCCGGCACCTTCTTGATGGTAATCTTGCCCTCATCTGTTCGGTAAGTGATGCCAGCCACCACTACCCTTTCCATGTCCTGATCCTCTGCCACAACCATGGTCCCTTCCTCCTCGGAAAAGCTGGAACGAACATGAATCGGCACATTATATTTCATGGCAAACTCTACTGATCTTGTCTGTAACACCTTTGCCCCAAGGGAAGCCATTTCCAACATCTCCTCATAGGAGATGCGACCTATCTTTCTGGCTTCGGGACAGATGTTGGGATCTGTGGTGAAGACCCCTTTCACATCAGTGAAAATCTCGCAGAGATCCGCCCCCAGGGCTGCCGAAATAGCCACTGCCGTAAGATCAGACCCACCCCTTCCCAAAGTGGTTATGTTTCCATCCTGGTCTATGCCTTGGAAGCCCGCCACAACCACCACACGGCCTTCATCCAGCTCTTTCTTGAGTCGGCTTCTGTCAATGCTTCTGATCCTGGCCGTGGTATAGTTGCTGTCCGTGAATATCCTGACCTGATGGCCTAGAAGGGATATGGCCTTGTGTCCCATGGCCTCCAGCACCATGGCCAAGAGGGAAGACGTCACCTGTTCGCCTGTGGCCACCAGCACATCCACCTCCCTCTGGGAAGGCTCAGAGGCTGCCTCCTTGGCCAAAGCCAACAATCTGTCCGTCTCTCCGGCCATGGCAGAAACCACCACCACCACTTGATGACCCTGTTCTCTGGTCTTGGCCACCCTTTGAGCCACGTTTCTGATACATTCCAGGTTAGCTACTGATGTTCCTCCAAATTTTTGAACAATTAGAGCCAATTACCCCCTCCTTTTCTTTTTCTTAAGAGATTTGAGAGCTTCTACCAGGCCATCCAGCAGCTCCTCGTACCTCTGTCCCCATGCTCTAAAGCTGATTCGTCTGGTTCTCGGGCCTGTTACACTGAATTCCACATCCAGACGCTTCAACGGAAGCCAGGCCAGCCACCTATCAGCCCACTCTATGACGCAGACCCCATTGCTGTAAAAAAACTCCTCTAGTCCCAATTCCTGGTCCGGAACTCCCGCTCCAAGCCTGTAGAGATCCACGTGATACAAAGTAAGCCTGCCCCCTACATACTCGTGTATCAAAGCAAAGCTAGGACTGCAGACCCCTTCCGAAGCAGGTACTTCTAGTCCCTGGGCCAATCCCTGAACAAACCTGGTCTTCCCAGAGCCCAGCTCCCCTTTTAGGGCCAACACAGCCCCTGGGTCCACCAGATGGCCCAGTTGAGCCCCCAGGAGCCTGGTAAAAACCTCTGAGCGGCTCGTTACACACAAGCAGGGCTTCTCATGCATAGAAAGCACACTCCTGCTTTGTGGCTTGAGGCCAGCTCCTCAAAATCTTTCCCTGTAATATCCTCTCTAGGGCCTCTGGAATCAAGGGTAGCAGATCTGTGGCTACAAGCCCCCTTTTTCCTTTGGCAGAAGCCCATTCATCGGCCACCAGGCCGTGTACATAGGCTCCAAGGCTCATGGCTTCAAAGGGTTGCAGACCCTGGACGAGGAGACCTCCAATAATACCGCTTAGAACATCCCCCATGCCACCAGAGGCCATAGCCGGGTTTCCGGTGGGCACAAATCTGAGCCTGCCCTGGGGATCTGCCAGGATTGTGCCAGCCCCCTTCAAAACAACATAGGATGAGCTTCTTTGCGAGAGCTCCAAGGCCGCCTTTATCCTGTCCGATTGAACCTGTGAAGTGCTGATGGAAAGAAGCCTGGCAGCCTCTCCCGGGTGAGGGGTCAAGATCCTCACACCTTGAGCTTGTCTTAACAACTCTGGGTTACCGGCCAGGGCATTGAGTCCGTCTGCATCTATCAGCATGGGAAGTCTGACCTGTGTGACCAGCTGCCTGACCAATTCAGGGGTCTCCCCCATGGTGGATATTCCTGGTCCCAGGACCAAGCCGCTTTTACCCTCGAGAGCCTCCAAAATCTCACTGCATGCTGCCATTGAGAGGCTTTGCTCGGGCCCCTCGGATAGAGGGAGGGTCATCACCTCGGTGAGCCTGGCCTCCATGGCCAAATTGAGGCTTCTGGGCAGGGCCATGCTCACAAGCCCTGCTCCCACCCTAAGGGCTGCCTCAGAAGCCATGACACCTGCCCCGGTCTTTCCTGGAGAACCTGCCACAACCAGTAGATGCCCGAATTGCCCTTTGTGAGCCTGAGATGACCTGGGCTGCAGCAACCCACAAAGCATCTTAGGCTCCAGGAGTTCAGCCTTCAGAGATGCCTTTTTCAAAGCCTCAGCCGGAATTCCTATGTCCACTACGTAAAGCTCGCCGCAAAGCTCTCTGCCTGGATAAAGAAAATGCCCCACTTTTGGAAGTCCGAAGGTGACTGTCACCTGGGCCTTGACTGCCACACCCATAGCTCTGCCAGTGTCCGAACAAAGGCCTGATGGAATATCCACCGAAATCACAGGCACATTGCTTGCGTTTATCTTCTCTATGATGCTTGCCAGTGGGTCCCTGACCTGGGCCTTGAGACCGGTGCCCAACAAGGCGTCCACCAAGAGCCCAAAAGAGCCGAGGCTGAGATCCAAGCCGCCCATTTCCCCACCGGAGCCAAGATGTCTCATGCTGCCGCCGGTTTTGAGGAAAATCTCCATGGATACTCTGGCATCCCCTGACAATTCCTCTGGATGAGCTGCCAGAATCACCTCCACAGATGCCCCCTGATCCCTCAGATATCTGGCAACAACAAAGCCGTCACCCCCGTTGTTGCCTTTACCGCAAAGAACCGCTATCTTTTCTTTATTCCACTGGGGAAATCTTTTTCGCAAGACGCAAAGAACACCCCTTCCCGCGTTTTCCATCAACACCAGCCCAGGGATCCCCATCTCCTCTATGGCATAACAATCCAAGGCTCTCATCTCCGAAGCGCTCACCAGATACATTCCCACTTCCCCCCTACCAGCTCACCAAGCTCGCATCCATCTTGTAGAGAGATTGCCACAGCTTGATCATGGGCTCCAAACCGTACCACTAGGGCTGAAACCATCTGGAAACTCTTGTTTGCCACATACAGACACTGCGGGCTGATGGGACGACCCAGGCTATGCTCTGGAAAGGTCTTCCCTGGAATCAAGAAAAGATCTGGGAGAACCCTGGATCAAGACCATGGCCACGGCAAGACCTGCCTCGTGTGAAATGGAGACCAAGAAACTCTGCCCTCCCAACTCCTCCACTACTTCCAAGGCCCTGCCCTTGACCCTCAGGCGAGGGGGCTTGCCCTGCTCCCTGGACACCTCCATGTCCAGCCAACTGACCCCCTGGGCCAGCCCAGTGCCCAGCGCCTTGAGAAAAGCCTCCTTTGTTGCGAACACCCCTGCCAGGCACTCTGCCTGGTTGAGCCTCTGGCAACAGTGGCTGATCTCAGAGGGATGAAACAACCTGCCCAGCAATCTCTCCCCGAAACGATCCAGGCTCTTTTGCAGCCTGGCCACCTCCACCATGTCAATCCCGGCACCCAGGATCATCCCCGCACCAGTTCCAGCATTTCCCTGACAGCTCTTTCCATTCCCACCAAGACAGCCCTGGCCACTATGCTATGTCCAATGGAAAACTCCTCTATTTCCTTGATCTGAGTCAAGGGCTTTACGTTTCTGTAATCCAGGCCATGGCCCGCGTGAACCTCAAGCCCCAGCTCCCGTGCCATCCTGGCTGCAGCCTCTATGCGCCTGAACTGCTCTTCTTTGCACTTTCCAGGCGCTGCCTCGGCATAACTGCCTGTGTGTAGCTCTACCACCTGGGCTCCTGCCTGCAGGGCTGCTCCAATGGATTGTTCATCAGGATCCACAAAAAAGCTTACCCGCACCCCAGCTTCCCTCATGACAGAGGTGACTCTTCTCAGGTGAGAAGCCTGCTCCACCACCCTTAGCCCCCCTTCGGTGGTAAGTTCCTCTCTTCTCTCAGGCACAAAGGTTACCATATCCGGCCGCACTTCCAGGGCTATGTTGATAACTTCATCCACTGCCGCCATTTCCAGGTTGAGATGGGTCTTGAGGGTCTGCCTCAGAAGCTTTAGATCCCTGTCCTGTATGTGCCTTCGGTCTTCCCTAAGATGGACTATGATACCGTGGGCACCTGCCAGCTCGGCCAGTAGGGCCGCAGCCACTGGGTCAGGCTCGGATCCCCTGCGAGCTTGTCTGACCGTGGCTACATGATCCACGTTAACCGACAGACGAGCCATCTCACTGTCCTCCTCCCAACTCCTTTCTGACGGTCTCCTCCAATTCCTGGGCTATGTCCTGAATCAGTTTGGCGTCCTCTCCCTCCACCATTACCCGAAGCACCAGCTCTGTGCCCGAGTATCTGACCAATACTCTTCCTTTGCCATCCAGACGTTCTTTGGCGTCTTCCAAGGCACGTTTCAGGGACTCCACTGCTTCCAAGGGCTTTTTGACCGAAACCGCTATGTTCTTCAGGACCTGTGGGTAGGGCTCAAAATTGGAAGCCAATTCCGAGAGACTCCGCCCAGAACGAAGAACAAGGCTTAAGACCTGAAGAGCTGTTATCATTCCATCCCCAGTGGTACTGTGCTCCAGGAAGATCACATGACCTGATTGCTCTCCTCCCAGGCTATAACCTCCCCTTCGCATCTCTTCCACCACATATCTGTCCCCCACAGCGGTTCGAACCAGCCCGATTCCCCGACGGCGAAGGGCCACCTCCATGCCCATGTTGCTCATGACCGTTGCCACCAGGCTCCTGCGGGCCAGCTTGCCTCTGGAATCCAGATCCAGGGCGGCCATGGCCATTATCTGGTCTCCATCCACCACTCTGCCCTTCTCATCCGAGAGGATGACCCTGTCCCCGTCTCCATCCAGGGCAATGCCCAGATGGGCCTTTTCCGCCACAACCGTTCGACACATGAGTTGGGGCCAGGTGGAGCCACACTGGTCATTTATGTTTTCTCCATTGGGTTCCACTCCTATGGGCACCACCTCAGCGCCCAATTCCTCAAGAACCAGTGGAGCCACCTTGTAAGCAGCACCATTGGCACAGTCCACTACTATTCTGAGCCCCTCCAAATCCAGCTCCGAGGGAAAGCTGTTCTTGAGAAAAACCACATAGCGCCCTCGGGCGTCATCCACCCTGTAGGCTTTTCCCACCTGAGAGGCAGTGGGACGAACTCCTTGGGCTTCCCCGAATCTGACAAATGCTTCTATCTGGTCCTCCATATGGTCTGGCAACTTGAATCCATCTGAGGAGAACAATTTTATTCCATTGTCCTGATAAGGGTTGTGCGAGGCGGAAATCACCACTCCGGCATCGGCCCTCATGCTGCGGGTCAAGAAGGCGATCCCTGGAGTTGGAAGAGGTCCCACCAGTAAAACATCCACTCCCATGGAACAGATCCCAGAGGCAATGGCGTTCTCCAACATATATCCAGAAAGGCGGGTGTCCTTGCCTATTATTATTCTGGCCCTGTGACCCGACTTACCCCTGAAAAGTGCGGCGGTGCCCTTGCCGATCTTCAAGGCTGTCTCCACGGTCATGGGCTCTATGTTGGCCACCCCTCTGACTCCATCTGTTCCAAACAGCCTTTCAGAAGGCATGACTTGCTCCATGTTGCAGCTCCCATACCAGAAACACCAAAGCAGGCCCTCTCACTGGGACTCCAAGCTCACATTTACCCTTGGCGGTTCGATTCTGGTGACCCGGACCCCCTGGGGTGCGCTCACTGACACAGCCACTGTATGTTTGCCTGGTGACAAACCTTGCACAACCAATGTGGCTTGAAGGTCCGTTTCTTTGAGTGTCTCAACAATGTGTAAGGGTCCCTTGACTATCACCATCACTTCCTTGGGCTCCAGCTCAAATTTAACATCCTGCTGGGCCAAGCGCACCACCACATGCTCTATGGCCCTTTCCATCTGGAGAGGAACCACCTTCACCTTCACAGAGACCTTTGTGGGGGAAATGCCGACCAAATGAAGACCTTCCAGCTCAAGGCCCACCTTTTCCTCCAGGTCTGAGGTGGCTTGGGCAATGCTCACAGGCCTAGTTCTTACCTCTGATAGCCCCATCAGCTCGCTTTCTCCCCCTCGCAACAAGACCTTGGGAGGCTCCACAGAGACATTTTCTATTCTGTAGCCGTAGCCCACATCCCCTGTGATCTGGGGCACAACCGTCAAGGATGCCTCCCTGAGAGGTTCCAGCTTGAGGTCCAGAGTGGTAGGGGTCACCCGTATCACCTCCACTCCACGGGGAATGGGAATGCTGTCCGGAAGTATCCTGATGGTGGTCCAGCCAACTCCCACGCCTTTGAGGTCCACTGTTCTGCGGACATCCCTGGCCGAGAGGGTTCTAAGCAAGGTTCTGGGGCCCTGCACCAGAACCGAGAGATTCGAGGGCACTTCGCTCACCACTACGGCCTTTTCCGGGATGTTTATGAGTTCCAGCGGCACTGTGAGCTGCATCTGTCCGTGCTTCTCACCTATGACTACAGCCCAAAGCACAACGGCAAAGATCAGAGAAAAAATCTTGGCCAAGAGATTCTCTAGGATGAGAGCCCTGAGTCTCATTTCCCGTCCTCTTGGGCATTTTGCCCTTCCCTTTGGGGAAGCTGCCCTTGTTGTTTGAACTCGGGGCTCAGCCGCACCACATCATACAAGAAGCCTCTTAATTCCAGGGGCGTCATTTCCTCATGAAGCCTTCCATGCCAGGCCACCGAGATCTTGCCCCTCTCCTCTGAGACCACTATTACTGCTGCATCACTCCTTTCGCTCATGCCCAAGGCGGCCCTGTGTCTTGTTCCAAGGGTCTTGCGAATGGTTGGAGAGGTTGTCAGGGGCAGGAGGCAGCCGGCGGCAGCTATGCGGCCCCCTGAGATGATCATGGCTCCGTCGTGCACAGGGGAAGACTGCATGAAGATACTTTGAATCAGCTCCCGGCTCACCCTGGCGTCCAGAGCAACTCCCTTTTCCACCACGTCCCTAAGACCTGTCTCACGCTCCAGAACCAGAAGGGCACCTATCCTTCTTTCTGCCAGCCATGTGGTGGCCGCCACCACCTCTTCTATGACCTGAGGCTGCAGATATCGCTTGTGCGTCCACCAGCTTGGCTGGGAGCCCACCTGGGCAAGCCCTCTGCGTATTTCATCCTGAAAAAGAATGAGTATGACCAGGATCAGGTAGTCTAGGAAGTGGTTCAAAAGCCAATTCAGGGTAAGCAGGTTACCCCACCTAGAGAGGAAGTAGGCACCACCCAGGACCGCAAACCCAAGTAAAATCTGAGCAGTCCGTGTTCCACGGATCAGAAGAATTATTCGATAGATCACAAAAGCCACAAGCAGGATGTCCAGAGCGTCCTGCCATCTTGCCGAAGCCAATATTTGCTCAAGCAAGGCTATGGCTCCCCTCGAAAAATAATTCCCCTCTTGCGGCACCTCATTCAGGGCAGGCTGAGTAACCCGATGGCCCCCCTTGCGCCGGAGCCCTGTCAATGACCCGTCAAGGTGCCCTCATGACAGCATCGGTCACCCTGACCACCGCAACCATGCGCGCCACATCATGTACCCTCACTATGTTCGCCCCATTACAAATCCCAAGCGCTACGGTGGCTGCTGTTCCATCTTCCCTTTGGTCCACGTCCGCACCGAGTATCTTGCCGATGAAAGACTTGCGGGATGTGCCGATCAGTATGGGCCTTCCCAAAGAACCGAACTTGGACAGATTCTTCAAAATGGTCAGATTGTGTTCCAAGGTCTTGCCGAATCCAATTCCTGGATCAACTATTATCTGCTCCGCAGCGACCCCGTGAGACATGGCCCACTGTATCCTTTGATTCAAGAAATCCAGGATCTCTCCCACCACATCCTCATACCTTGGATCCAGCTGCATGTCCTTGGGGGTTCCCAACATGTGCATTAAGATCACAGGCACATTTTGTTCTGCCACCAGTTTGACCATCTGGGGGTCGAAGCGCAGCGCGGAAATGTCATTTAGAATGGTAGCTCCGGCCTTCAAGGCTCTAGCAGCCACTTCTGACTTATAAGTGTCTATGGATATGGGCACCTGGATTTCGCTGGCCAGGGCCTCTATCACAGGGATGACCCTCTTTATCTCCTCTTGTGCTGATATGGGCTCGGATCCAGGACGGGTGGATTCACCCCCCACGTCTATTATGTCTGCCCCGTCTTTGGCCAGCTTCAGACCGTGCTGGATGGCTTTCACAGGATCGTAGAAACGCCCCCCGTCTGAAAAAGAGTCAGGGGTGACATTAAGGACCCCCATTACCAAGGTTCTGCTGGAGCAGTCCAACTCCTGATTCTTAAGGCGAATCATACCCTTGAAGCCTTTCAACACTGCTGGCTCCTTTGGCCCCAGGCCCATCAGGCTGCCCGTGACCCTTCCTTACAGGCTGGTCTTACTTCTGAACTAGGAAGAGGCCTCGGCTGTGCCCAAGACTCTGCCGGCGGTTTCCTGCGAGACCTTAACTTCATTGCCCTCTTCCAGGATCGCCTGGAGTTCTTTGGCATCTAATACTTCTTTTTGTAGCAGCTCCCCAGCCAGCCTGTGAAGTGTCTCCAGACGCTCCTTGAGGAGCCCCAAAGCCTTCTCATAACAGGACTCCACTATCCGGCGCACCTCACTGTCAATGAGACGGGCGGTCTCCTCGCTGTAATCTCGGTGACGAGCCAGCTCTCTACCCAAGAAAATAGCCTCTTCCTTCTGCCCGTACGTGAGGGGACCCAGCGCCTCGCTCATTCCCCACTCACAAACCATCTTGCGGGCCAATTCGGTGGCTCTCTCCAGGTCATTGCCGGCTCCTGTGGTGTGGTCTTTGAGGACTATCTCTTCGGCTGCCCTGCCCCCCAAGAGTACCGAGATGCGGTTCAGGAGATACTGCTTGGGGTAAGTGTGGCGCTCGTCTATGGGGAGCTGCTGCGTGAGTCCCAGGGCCCTACCCCTGGGAATTATGGTCACCTTGTGCACAGGGTCCGCACCTGGTAGCAGCATGGCCACCAAGGCATGCCCTCCCTCGTGGTAGGCTGTACTTCGCCTTTCCTCCTCATTGATGATCATGCTCTTGCGCTCAACGCCCATGAGCACCTTGTCCTTGGCCTGCTCCAATTCCTCCATCCCCACTCTTTCCTTGTTTTTTCGAGCGGCCAGAAGTGCTGCTTCGTTCACCAGGTTTTCCAGATCAGCACCTGAAAACCCCGGGGTGCCCCTAGCCAGTACGGCCAGATCTACATTTTCTTCCAATGGGGTCCTGCGCACGTGCACTCTTAGTATTTCCTCCCTACCCTTCACGTCCGGAACAGGAACCACCACCTGCCTGTCAAATCGTCCGGGCCTGAGCAAGGCAGGATCCAACACATCGGGCCTGTTGGTGGCAGAAATCAGGATCACACCCTCGTTGCTTTCGAATCCATCCATCTCCACCAAGAGCTGGTTTAAAGTCTGTTCTCTTTCATCATGACCACCTCCCAAACCAGCCCCCCTATGGCGGCCCACTGCATCTATCTCGTCAATGAATATGATACATGGGGCGTGCTTCTTGCCTTGCACAAAAAGGTCTCTTACCCTTGAGGCCCCCACCCCCACGAACATCTCCACAAAATCCGAGCCGCTTATGCTGAAGAAAGGAACCCCGGCCTCTCCGGCAATGGCTTTGGCCAGGAGTGTCTTTCCTGTACCTGGAGCCCCCACCAGCAAAACTCCCTTGGGGATACGGCCCCCCAGTTTGGTGAATTTCTTGGGATTCTTGAGAAACTCAATGATTTCCTGAAGTTCTTCTTTGGCTTCCTCAACTCCGGCCACATCAGCAAAAGTGACCTTGGCTGGCCCTCCTGTCATAAGCCTTGCTCGACTCTTTCCAAAAGAAAGGGCCTTACCGCCTCCTGCCTGCATCTGCCTCATGAAGAAGATCCATACGCCTATGAGCAAAAGCATAGGGAACCATGAGACCAAAACCGTCATGTACCAAGGATTGCTCTCCTCTGGTCTTGCCAGAATCCTTACGTTCTTCTGGCGCAACATGGGAACGAGTTGCGGGTCATTGGGGGCATAAGTCCTGAATTCAACCCCGTCACGAAACTTACCCAGAACGTTCTGCCCCTGGATGGTGACTTCCTCCACCTGCCCTGTGTCTACAGCGTAAAGAAAGTCGCTGAAGGCCATTTCCCGGTGCGTTCTTCTGGGTTGGTTCCAAAGATTGACCAGCAGCACGACTATCAGCCCCACCACCAGCCACAAGGCCAGGCTCTTGTAAAAATTCTGCTGCGGATTTATGCGATTGGGCTCCATCTTGCTCCTCAGTTGTTCCTGTTGAGTTTATAGCACATCCCTGGGGTAAATTCCACTAGAGGGGGTTTCCCAATTTGGATTGACACTTTCCCACATCCCAATCCTGTGGCTGTGGGGATGAGTTCGGTTGCAGTTCAGCCCTGGCTCCTTACCCTGGCCAGGAGGAGCCTTCTGGTATTGGGGCCTGGACTTACCCTTTCATCCAGCCTGTATCCCACAGCCCAAATTAACCCTTTTGCATCGGCCAAAACTGGAACCCGCCACCTCTGCCTTCTTGGCACATGAGCATCTACAAGGAGATCCTGAATCTTCTTGCTTCCGCCCAGGCCTTTGGGCCGGAGCCTGTCCCCTGGCATGGGACTTCTAAGAACCAAGGGCTCTTGGATCGTGTCCATATCCATAAGGATCACCCCTGCCAGCTCCTCGATGAGGCCTTGCTGCACTTCCCAGATCTCCCAGTCTATTTGCAGACCTGCCTCTGGGATCATTGTCTGGCCTGGCACATGGACCTTGTAACAGAAAGATCCCTTGCTCAACTCCTCTGCCTTGGCCATGAGCAGGTACTGGCCTGAAACCCCAAATCTTATGTTTCCAGGAAGGTCCAACCACTTTTCAGGTCCCTCCTTGAAGGCCAGAGAATCCATGAGTTCAGCGTGTTCCATGCTGAGTCCTCTGGAATTTCCCCTTAGCTGGGCATAGCTCAATCGCAGCAGTCTCAGTCTCAGGGCCTTGTGGAGCCCTCTGAAGCTCTGGGAGGAAATGCAAAGCCCTCCTCCTGCAGCCCTTTGCACAACCCCTGTCCAGAGCCTTTGGGCCTCTTTTCCCAGGTAGTCCTCTTCCAGGGCACAGAGTCTGGCGGTTCTAAGAAGCACATCTCTTATGCCTTCATTAAATCTGCTCCTTAACAGGGGAAGCAACTCATGTCTTATCCGAACTCTGAGGAACCTAGAGTCCTCATTGGAAGAGTCTTTTCTGAAACTCAAACCCTTGTGTTCCAGATAATCCAGAACCTCCTGCCTGCTCACATCCAGTAGAGGTCTTACCATGAGCCCCCTGCCATAAGGCATGGCGGCCATTCCTTTAAGGCCTGTGCCGCGAATCAGGGCAGCAAGAAGTGTCTCGGCCTGATCATCGGCCTGGTGTCCAAGGGCTATTGCCTGGGCAGCGAACTCTTGGGCCATTTCTTTGAGGAACCTGTAACGGGCTTCTCTGGCAGTTTCCTGAAGAGATCTGCCATGGATCCTCAAAGAACCAGGCTCCACCCGCCTCAAAAAAAAGGGCAACTCCAACTGATTTGCCAGAGCCCTTGCGAATATCATGTCTTCTTCTGCGTCTTTGCCTCGCAGGCCGTGGTGCACGTGAGCCACTGCCAGCTTCCATGCCCAACTGTAGTGCAGTTCCCAAAGAACCCACAGCAGAGCCACCGAATCGGGCCCCCCGGATACAGCCACGAGGATCCTCTGGCCCGGGCACAAAAGCCGCTGTCTGGAGACAGTCTTCTCCACCTTGGAGGCCAAAGAAGACAAGCAGCCCTTGGAGGCCCCCTGGTTTTCTCTGCTTCCCATTTTGATCCTTTGGCCTCCCGGCTCTCAGAACCCCACGTTTTCCAGGGGAAGCCCGAAGGCTTCAGCCACTCCTGGATGAGTGACGGCCCCACAATAAACATTGAGCCCCTTTTGCAGAGCCCTGCTGCGGGACATGGCCTTGAAGATTCCCCGGTCTGCTATGTCCAAGGCATAGGAAAGGGTGGAGTTGGTAAGGGCATAAGTGGAAGTCCGAGGCACGGCCCCGGGCATGTTGGCCACACAGTAATGCACCACTTCATGCACTATGTAGGTTGGCTCGTCGTGGGTGGTGGGCCTAGTTGTCTCGCACATCCCTCCCTGGTCCACGGCCACGTCCACTATGGCAGCCCCAGGTTTCATTTTTTGAACCATTTCTTCTGTGATGAGCTTGGGCGCCTTGGCACCGGGAATGAGCACAGCACCTATGACCAGATCCGCCTTTATCACCTCTTCCTCTATGTTGGCCCGGTTTGACATGACCGTGGTTACGTGCCCCTGCATGATGTCTCTCACATAGCCTAGTCTGGTGGGGTTTACATCCAGGATGCTGACTTGGGCGCCTATGCCCACGGCAACATGACAGGCATTGGCCCCCACTATCCCAGCTCCTATGATCACCACCTTGGCAGGCGGCACACCCGAGACCCCGCTTAGAAGCACCCCTCTTCCTCCCTCGCCCACCTCCAGACAACGGGCCCCCACCTGTATGGAAAGCCTGCCAGCCACCTCACTCATGGGTGCCAACAATGGCAAGGAGCCGTCATCCAACTGGATTGTCTCGTACGCTACACCTATGCATTTGGCCTGAATCATCCTCTCGGTCAGCTCTCTGTTGGCTGCCAGATGTAGGTAAGTAAAAATGATTTGGCCCTCCCTGAGCATTGCATATTCCTCTGGCAAGGGCTCTTTCACCTTTAGAATCATGTCAGATTCATTCCAGATCAGAGCCGGGTCTGAGATCAGCTTGGCTCCGGCTGCCTGGTATTGCTCGTCAGGAATCGCACTTCCCAGCCCAGCCCCCTTTTCCAAAAGTACCGTATGGCCGTGGGAGACAAAGGCCGTGACGCCCGCAGGGGTTATGGCAACCCTTCTTTCCTGCTTCTTGATCTCTTTGGGGACACCCACTATCACGGCTGACCTCCTATGTGTTATTCCTGGTCATTATGGTCTCCAATGAATCTGACTTCCTCCGGATCAGATCTCTTAGCATAGACTCTCAAGGCTTCTTCTATGATCTCTTTTGCTCTGCGGGCGTATTGGGCCTCAACCAGTATGGCTCCCCAGCCCCTCTGAAGCACAAAAAGCCCGTCATAGGCGATCTCCTCATGGGTTCTGCAAGTGCAAGGGATGCCCTCAAGCTGCAAAGCCCCAAGGAGTATCTCTGCCTCAAAATGATCTTCTACAACATGTACTTGAACCAGAGCCTGTTGCTCACCGGGATTTACCATATTTGCTTGTCCCCCCTTTGTGAGCATGATATCTTTTCCGAAATGTTAACACAGTTCCCCAGGATGGGCGCAAGGAGGCGAAACAATGTTTCGTAGGTTGTTTTTCCCGTCCTGTGTCAGAGGCAGGCTTTTGCTGGTCCAGCTGTTTTGTGTGGCCGCTTTTTTTCGGACACAGGAGGATATTATCTTGGCCGATCTTGTTCATCTCAAGAGCGGATCGGTTGTAGACATAGGTTGGGATTATCATACAAAGGCAGACAAGCTCATAATCCAGAAGAAGGAAGGCACCATAGCTATTTCCTTGTCCGATGTGGAAAGGCTGGAGAAGACTCAGCCTGTTAGATCCTCTGCCAGTTCCAAAGCTGAGGAAATCCAGCAGCCAAAAGAAGAAGTGGAACCTGGCAGACCAGCCGGAGAAGAGGGCCGAGAAGTTCTCAGAAGGGTCATTCAAGAGGCCCTGGGTTTTCTGGGGCAGCTTGAATCTTCAAGCGAGATTACCGAGGAAATCAAACAGGAAGGGCTAGAGATATCAGAAGTTTGGATTCAGGATGCAAGATCCACAATGCAGGGGGATGCTGAGGAAGAGACAATGCGGTCTGCTGAGAGTCTCATCAGAATCTTGGAAGATCTCCAGACGGATCTGCGTTCGGCAATACTGGATCGAGGAAAGGGCAAGGAAGAATCCCTTCGCGAATTGCTGGAGAGGATCTGATTTGGAATATGAGCCTCCACTGAAGCCTGGCCAAGGGTCACTGGAAAGGCTTTAACATGGCTTGGGAGAGCCCTGGGGTAGTTCAGACCTTATTTTTTTGTCCTTGAGAAGGGTTTTGCCCTTCTCTTAGGGCTCTTTTCAGAACTTTTCCGGTGGGGGTTCGGGGAAGCTCATTTACAAAGAAATATTCTTTGGGGCACTCATAACCAGCCAGCCACTTTCTGCAATGGCTGTGGAGTTCTTCTGAAGAAGCAGCGCATGTCTTGGCCCCAACAATGTAGGCCACCACTTTTTCTCCCCAGCGTGGATCAGGAAACCCCACCACCGCGGCCTCTTGAACTCCTGGATGGAGGCTCAAAACCTCTTCCACCTCCCTGGGATAAATGTTTTCCCCTCCTGAGATGATCATGTCCTTTTTCCTGTCTACTATGTACAGATACCCCTCCTTGTCCAGCTTTCCCAGATCCCCTGTGTGTAACCAGCCTCCTTTTAAGGCCTCGGCGGTCTCATGAGGTCTATTCCAGTAGCCCCGCATAACATTGGGACCACGAACCAGTATCTCGCCCACCTCACCCACAGCAACATCCTCGTCCTTTTCGTCCACGACTCTTACTTCCACGTACGCGTGGGGCTTACCAACACTTGCGTTCTTTTTCAGGAAGTCTTTTCCAGGCAGGGTGGTGCAGTACGAGGTGGCCTCTGTCAGGCCGTAGGAATCCACCACGTCCACCCATGGGAACCTCTCCAAGAGTTTTTGCTTGAGCGCCTGGGGAATGATGGTGGCACCTGTGTTGAAGACCCTTAGGGAACTCAGATCCCATCTCTCAAGGTTGGGAATTTCCATGAGGGCCGTGAGCATGGGAGGCACTGCGGGAACTCTGGTGATCTTCTCCTCCTGGATCAAGCCAAGAAGCTCCATGGGGTCAAATCTGGGTCTCAGCACCACCCTGCCACCCAAAAGAAGAGTTGCGAAACACCCCCCCATGGCTGCTCCGTGAAAAAGAGGCAGCCCGTAGTAAACCACATCGCTGCCCGAAAAGCCGCCACTGACCTGTCCATTTACCGCGTTCCAAAGGAAGTTCATGTGCGTGATCACAGCCCCCTTGGGGCGACCGGTTGTACCTGATGTGTAGAGTATGTAAAGGTCTTGTTCCAGATGGGGCTCTTGGGGTGGTTCTTCCATTGCCGGGAAACCTGACAGTTCCTCCCAGGCCCTGATATTTTTTCCACCAGCCCCGATACAGATGACCTCTCTGGGACCCTGCAAGCTTTCTCTGAGGGACTCCAAGCAAGCAGCGAATGCTTCTTCACTCAGAAGCGCCACAGCACCGCTGTCCTCCAACATGTAGCGCCATTCCGGCTCGGCCAGTCTAGTGTTAAGGGGCACCAAAACAGCTCCCAATCTGAACAAGGCCAAATAAGCTGCCACCAGCTCGATGCTATTGAAGAGCAATGTGGCCACCCTGTCCCCACAAGTTATACCCATGGATGCAAAGGCCGCAGTAAGTGACAGCACCATACTTCGCAGTTGCAGATAGTCCACCCTTTTTTTCTGGCTGCACAAGGCCGTCTTGGTGGGATACTTCCTGGCGTTACGATCCACCAGGTACCCAATGTGTCCAGGATTCATCTTAAAAGCTCCTTGGCGATGATCATCTTCTGAATTTCCGAGGTTCCGCCGCCTATCTCCACCAACTTGGCATCCCTCAGGTACCTCTGCACCGGGTACTCCCTCATGTACCCATAGCCTCCGAATATCTGCACAGCATCCAGAGCCGCCCTGGTGGCCATGACAGAGGCATAGTACTTGGCCATGGAGGCCTCTTTGGTGACCCTGGCCCCCTTTTCCACCAGAGGGAATAGGGCATAGGTAAAGGCACGGCTCATCTCCAGAGAGGTAGCCATCTCAGCCAGCATGTTTCTGACAAGCTGGAACTCCCCTAAGTACTTCCCGAACTGCTTTCTTTCCTTGGCATAGCGCACCGAAGCATCCAGGCAGGCTTGGGCTATGCCAATGCTGGTATTAGCTCCCAGGATTCTCTCCAGATCCAGGGTCTCGAACATGGTCTCAAAGCCTCTGCCCTCGTATCCCAGGATCTGTTGCTGCTCCACCCTAACATCTTCCATGAATACCTGGCCTGTTGGGGAACAGCGCATGCCCAGTTTCCTGAGGGGCGGACCCGTGCTCAGCCCTTTCATTCCCCTTTCCAATATGAAGAGGGTGGCCCCGCGGCTTCCCTTTGTACCCCTTTTTCTGGCCACTACCACAAAATAACTGGCTATGGGAGCATTGGTAATGAAGGTCTTGGAACCGTTTATGACAAAATGGTCTCCTTCCTGCACATAACTGGTTCTTATGGCCAATGCATCCGAGCCTGCCTCAGGCTCTGTCAAGCACCAACTTCCCAGCTCTTTCCCTGAGATGACCGGAGCAATGTATTTTTCCTTCTGAGCCTCGGTGCCGTACTTGGCTATGAAATAGCAGAAGTTGTTGGTGCAGATGTTCATGGACATGCCGAAGCCGGCCGAGACCCTGCAGATCTCCTCTTTTATTATCCCGTTGGTGAGTAGATCAGCCCCGCCGCCTCCGTATTTCTCTGGTATGACCGAGCCTATGAGACCCAGTTCTCCGGCTTTTCCATAAACTTCCATGGGGAAGCGCTCTTGTTCGTCTATCTCTTCTGCTATGGGCCCCAGTTCTGCTTCAGCGAATCTTCTGGTGGAAGTGCGCACCATCCTGTGGTGTTCTGAAAGGAAAAGATCCATGTTCTTGGTTTCATCTCCTGGTCAAGGTTTTCCGTGCAGCTCTCTGAGCACTCTTTTTAGAACTTTCCCCCCAAAGCTACCCCTGGGAAGTTCTTCCACAAAAACCACTGAGGTGGGTTTCTTGTAAGAGGCCAGGCGGTTCCTGCAAAAAGCCAAGATCTCCTCCTGGGTAATTTCTTCCCCTTTCTTGGGCACCACTATTGCCCTTACGGTTTGGCCCCAACGTTCATGGGGAATGCCTATTACAGCCGCCTCTTTGACCTTGGGGTGAGAGACAATCACATCCTCCACCTCCCTGGCGTATATGTTCATGCCTCCGCTCTTTATCATGTCCTTGAGCCTATCGACCACATACAGATAGCCTTTTTCGTCGTAGCGGCCTAGATCCCCGGTATGTAGCCATCCCCCCCGCAGGGTGGTGCGGGTTTCCTTTGGATTCCTGAAGTAGCCCCGCATGAGGGTTGGGCCTCTGACCTGAATCTCCCCTACCATGCCTGTCTCCAAAGGCTGGTCTGTCTCAGGATCTGCTATGCGCACCTCAGTGCACATGTAAGGGATCCCCACACTGCTCCACTGACATGGTTCATCCCATGGCTTCAGCACCGTGACTGCAGGGGAAGCTTCGGTAAGTGCGTAAGAGCCGTACATCAGTCCTTGGGGAAAGAGCAGCTCCTGGATTTCATTACGAAGATCAGGGCTGAGGGCGTCATGGGTGTGAAGCCAGCGCTTCATGGAAGATGTGTCATACTTTCGCACTCGCTGGACTTCCAGGAGCTTAAGCCATATGGCCGTGTTACCTACTATGAAGGTGGTTCGTTCCCTTTCCACCATGGCCAGATATTGCTCAGGATCAAAAGAGCTGCTTCCTATGAAGGTCCCCCCTGCATACATGAAGGCCAGAAACCTGCTCAGAGCAGCCGAATGGTACATCTGCATGGGGTAAAAGGTTATGTCTTCAGGGGTGGGGCAGTGGTTTTCAGTGGTGACACATATGATGTTCCAAAGCAGGCTCTTGTGGGTCAGAACAGCTCCCTTGGGCACACCCGTGGTGCCTCCTGTGAAGAGGATAAAGGCATCATCTTTTTCTCTGACCACCTCTGGAGGCTCCTGATCAGAGCCATGGCTGAGAAGTTTCTCCATTTCCAAGGCCGGCAGTGCGCTGTGCCCGCCGAAACTTACCACTGGCTTGAGCCCACTGCCTTGTTCCAGGATGGCCTGTGCCACCTCGGAAAGAGAAGTATGGAAAAAAAAGCCATGAGGTTCTGTCAAAAGCACCTGACGCAAAATCTCATCTTTGGTGGCCCTGGCATCCAGTGGGACTGTGACCACACCCAGCTTCAGGTTGGCCAGGTAAAGCTGCATGAGCTGGATACAGTTCAGAGACAAAGTGGCAACCCTCATGCCCTTCTTGAGGCCCAAGCCCCCTAAGGCATTGGCCAAGCGGTTCACATTGCGGTTCAATTGCTGGTATGAGAGCTTGCCCCGATCGTCCATGACCGCACACTTGTGTGGATATTTCCTAGCGCTCCTGGAAAAGCAGCTTCCAAGGGTCATCTCCATGGCTTATTCCTCATGGGCTGGGGTTTGACGCTCCCGGTTTCAAAGGAAGGATCTTTCTGGCCTCCTCTACCGTGGCCACCTCAAAGCCCAGCTCCCGGATGATTCTGACTGCTTTTTCCACCAGTTGGGCATTGCTGGTGGCCAAAACGCCCTTTTCCAGATAAATGTTGTCCTCGAACCCGACTCGAATGTTCCCCCCCAGCAGGATACCTGCTGTGCCAAGGCTGAATTGGTGGCGACCTATGCCTATGACTTGCCAGGTGTCACCAGGGGGAAGGGATTCCACCAAGGCGATGAGGTTCTTGATGGTCGGTGGAATGCCACCCAGGACGCCCATCACAAAGCTGTTCTGATAAGGAGGGGGTACAAGCGCTGGCCTCCTTATCCAGACCTCCACGTTTTGAACCATGGAGAGGTCGTAGATCTCGAACTCTGGCATTATTCCTAGCTCCGCCATGGCCTTGGCGAAGTTCTCCATCACATCCGGAGGGTTGGGAAACAGCTTTCGGCCGAAGTTCATGGAACCTGCGTTCAGAGAAGCCGAATCAGGCCTCAATTCCTTCACGGGCCTGAGCCTCTCCTCGAAACCCAAGCCCAATGTGGAAGCTCCCCCACCTGTGGTTATTTGAGTGATTATGGGACAACGAGCCCTTATGCCTTCCAGGTAAGCTCGAAATATATCCACCTGCGGGCTTGGCGCCCCTGTGTTGGGATCTCTGGCATGAAGATGTACCACCGAAGCTCCTGCATTGTAGGAGCGCACGGTTTCCTCCACCACTTCCTCAGGCGTTATGGGAAGATATGGGGTTTCCCGCCTGGTGGTGACTGAGCCCGTGGGGGCCACGGTGACAATTACCTTTCTTTTCATGGACTTAAATCCTCCCTTGTTCAAGCAGGATTCTTGCAAGCACAAGGCCCAAGAATCTTCTTCTCACCCCTAGTTAACATTTCAACGCCTAGTGTGCCCAGCAGGGCTCAACCCATGGGTTTGAAGTAAGCGATGTCCAAGATGTTTCCTTTCCTCTCCTGGCTAAAAACAGCTTGGACTCTCATCCCGATTCGGATCTCATCAGGCCCCACCTCATCTAGGAAGTGACACAAACCCGTGTCTGCCCCGTCCAAACGCACGATGCCCAACACATAGGGGGGCCGTCTGGGCTGGCAATTGTTGCTATACAGGTAGTGGACCACCGTGTACGCAGCCAGGGTTCCGGTGCCTGGGAGTTGGATCCATTCCTCTATTTTGCTGAAACAATCTGGGCATACTGATCTTGGTGCTACAAAAACCTTTTGACACCTCTGGCATTTGTTCCCAAAGATGGTGGAGTTGTCCCTCAAGTGTGTGAAAAAAAGGCTGGCCACTGCCCCGTACCAATTGTGGTAAGGCGCATAAAGCCTTCCAGGCACCACCTGGACGCTGGTGTCCTGCATCTTACTCCTCCAAGATTTGGAAGTATTTGATATCGGTTAATTTTCCAACCCTTTCTTCATATTCCTTGAACACTGCCTCAACCCTCAGGCCCTCTTTGAGTTTGGATTCATCCAGATTCTCGGGGCCGAGATAGTGTGTAAAAAGAACTCCTTCCTCAAGCATGAAGGTGCCGTGGATATAGGGCTCTGGCCTGAGCTGGCCTGTTTCAGGGTCCATCTGTGGATATATGACCCTCTCCCAATCCATTAGGGTTCCCTTGCCGGAAAGAGCGAACCATCCCTGGGGGAATCGGGGGGCCTCTGTGTAGCAGACGGCGCACACTATCCTGGGAGGCATCAGGATCCTCCCACAACCAGGGCACCTGACCACCCAGATGGCACCAGCTTCCTTCAGTTGTCCCAGAAATCTTCCCAGATAGGGTCCAGCAGACCATCTGAATCTGATCTCCAGGGTCCTTTGCTGCCCCAGCATCTCCTCTGGCCCCTTCATGGCTCCTCCTAGCCCGCATTATTTACCATCTGGTGGATAATGCATGGCAACTTCACGAGATCTTTAGATACACTATTTCATGCTTGAACCAACTGGGACCTTAACTGGTTGGTAAATGATCCGGACCAAGGTCCCAGAGTGTACAGAATACTTTATGCATGAACAGATCCAGTTCATTCCTTGTTGGCCGACAATAGCACCGCCACTGTCCAGCCGCTTCCCCCCCAAGCTGTGGCAAAACCGAGGGTGGGTTTTCTTGCAATCTGGTGTTCTCCTGCATCACCTCTCAATTGCAAGGCGCACTCAGCCACCCTGATGAGTCCTGTGGCTCCTATGGGGTTGGTACAGACCACTCCGCCCGAGGGGTTCACTGGAAACTCCCTGTCAAAATAAAAGGAGCCCTTTTCTTCCAGGCGCCAGGCCTGGCCCTTGGGGCAAAAGCCGTAGGCCTCCAGCCATTCCAGTTCGGCCCAGGTGGAGGGAGCATATATCTCAGCCACTGAAATCTCTTCCATGGGCCTGGAAATTTTGTTTCTACTGAAGATCTTAGATGCAGCCATTTCCAGATCAGCCACGCTGTGTCTTCCTCCCCTGATGTACATGGCCTCCTTGTGAACAGTAACCCAATCCTTTACCCAGACGGGTTTTCGGGGACCTCTTTGGGCTGCCTGCTCAGATGTTACAACGATGGCGCAGGAGCCTTCAGAAGTTGGGCACATGTCGGTCTGCCGCAAGGGAGGGATCAGATATGGAGCCTCCATGGCATCTTCCACCCGTCTTAGATCCATTCTTAGGTGCGCGTGGGGGTTTCTCCTAGCATGTTCGGCCAGCCTTATTCTCACCACAGAGCCCATGGCCTCCGGAGCTCCGGTTTCGCGCATGTAGTACCTGGCCTGTCTTGAGAAATAACCTATGGCCCCGGTTGTAAGCCACCTGATCCATAGTGGATCGGACACGGTCTTAAGGCCTGCCCTCGTATCCCCTTCGGATTGCTTCTCGAAACCCACGGCCACCACCGTGTCAAAGACTCCAGAGCTCACGTATTCAAATGCCACACAAGCCAAGGTTCCCCCTGTTGTGCCTCCTGTGGTGACTCGAATACCAGGCTTGCCCACAGCACCTATGAAGTCAGCCTGCCACATGTCCTGGACGTACCTTCCCTCGAAGAGTTCCATGTTACCCACTATGAAAGCCTGCACGTCCTCTACGGATATACGGGCGTCTTCTAGGGCAGCCTTGACACTTTCGGTACAGAGTTCTGCTATGTTCACATCCGGGCGCCTGGCGCAATGAAATGACTGACCAATGCCCACTATGGCCGCTCTTCCAGGCATACTAGAACCCCCTCTCCAAGATAATGACGCAATGGTGCTGTCCGGCCGGGCCGTAAGTGCCGTGAGCCAGGGCCACCTTGGGCTCCCCTGGCACCTGCACTTCCCCTGCCTCTTTTCTTAGCTGAAGGAAGGCCTCCAAGACCCGGTTGGCTCCTGCAACATATCTGGGAACTCCTGAGAGCAACCCCCCTGAGGGATTGACAGGTTTAGGCCATGGGCTCTGATGCTTTTGGTGTGAAACTGTTTGAGGGCCCTTGCCTTTTTCGCAAAATCCAAGTGCTTCAAGCCACAAGGGCGTCTGGTACGAGAAGTGGGACGAGAGTTCCAGCAAGTCCACTTCCTGGACCGGGTTTTTTATACCTGCCATTTTAAAGGCCTGTTGGGCCGCCTTTGGCAAGGCAAGTGGATTCGCAAGATCCCTGTCACCCAGATTGTGATTCTCATAGCAGGAGCCCACTCCTGTTATCCACACCGGACGGTCCGTCAATTCCATTGCTGTTTTCTCATCTGCCAGAATCATGGCAGAGGCCCCATCGCAAGGCCGCCTCATCTCCTGCTGGCTTATGGGAAAGGCCAGCATGCTGGCTTCCATCACCTGATCAAGTGTGACAGCTTTCTTTACAGCCATCCTCTGGTTGTTTAGCCCTGCACTTCTTTCAGCCACAGCCACCCTGGCCAATTCTTCACGAAGCAGGCCGTACCTGTGCATATATGCGCTGGCCTGAAGAGCTGCGGCCTGGATGAAATCCAATCCCAGGAGCTGCTGGTACGGGGCGTCGAATCCGAAGTTCTCTATGATCCTTGGATCCAGGACCTGTGTTTCCTTGCAGCAGGCAGTCACCAGCACCTTGCGGGCGCGGCCTGAGAGGATCTTGATGGCCCCCAGGAGAACTGCATTGGCCCCATCCATGGAAACCTTCACCTCTCCAGGACCCAGATGAGCTCCTGCCACCTCCCCATGTTCCACGTCTGAAAGGGTCTTTCCATCCCAGTGGTCTGAACTGCAAGTGACTATGAATTCGTAATCTTTTCTGAATTCAAGACCCCCTTTGGCAAGCACCTCTTTCACGGCGAGGTAGGTTAGTTCCTGGGGCCTCCATGAGCTCTGCTCCCCAAAAGGTGTCTGTGACACAGCCACTATGCCCACCCTCATCTTGTAGACCTCCCCCCTACCAGTATGGAATCAGCTCATCTTTTCATGCTGGCCGGCATCGAAAGAATTATTTCAGGGAAAACCATGCACAGTATTAATCCCAGGGCCTGTAGGGCCACAAAGGGCCAGATGGAACGATATATGTCATCCATCGTGATTCCTCTGGGCACCACCCCTTTCATGATAAAAAGATTGAAGCCAAAGGGCGGCGTGAGGTAAGCCATTTCCATGTTGATGGTGAAAAGCACCCCGAACCAAACAGGATCAAATCCCAGGGCTCCGACTATGGGAACGAATATTGGTGTGGTGAGCATTATGATCCCAGCAGGATCCAGGAACATGCCCAGGATGAAGAAGGTCAATTGCATTCCTGCCAGGACCACCCACCTGGAGACAGGTAAGGCTTCTATGGCCTCTTTTATCAGATCAGAGAAGCCCATATAGGCCAAAAGGCGGGTGAAGCAAACAGCTCCTATCATGATCCAAAGTACCATGGCAGTCAGACTGGTGGTGGAACAAAGGGCCTGCTGAAAGCCTTTCCAAGTCAGCCTCCTGTGTACAAGAGCGCAAACAAGAGCCCCAAAAGCCCCTATGCCGGCTGCCTCCGTGGGAGTGGCAACCCCGGTGTAGATGACCCCCAAGACGCTCAGTATAAGAAGAAAAGGCAACAGGATGCCCCTGAGTACCACGAGCTTTTTCATCAGGGTGTAACGCTCCTGCACAGGAGGGCCCAGATGGGGATTCAGCCAGCAACGCACCCCCACATAAACACAAAAAAGACAAGCCAGTAAAAGCCCTGGAAGTATGCCACCCATGAAGAGCTGCCCTATGGAGACCTCTGCCATGGCCCCGTAAATGATCATTATCACGCTGGGTGGGATGAGTATTCCCAGGGCACCCCCTGCGGAGATGGTTCCAATGGCCATCTCCTTCTGGTACCCCCTCTTGAGCATGGAGGGAAGGGCTATTAGTCCCATGCTCACGGTTGCCACAGAGCTTATGCCTGCCATGGCTGCAAACACAGCACATATGAGCACAGTGCCTATGGCGAGTCCTCCCCGCAGCCTGCCCATCCACCTGTACACAGCTTCGTAAAGCTGCTCTGCCAAGCCCGAGTGCTGAAGCAGGTTGGACATCAAAACAAACAGGGGAACCGCTATGATCAGGTAATTGGTCACCTCTGCGTAAGCTGTCTTGGGAATCATGTACAGTCCCTGGGGGCCCCACGTCAGAAGCGTTCCGCCTATGGCCACCCCGGCCAGGGCAAAGGCTATGGGAACTCCCATGGAGAGCATTACTCCCATGACGCCAAAGGCCAGGAGGCTCAAGAGCCAGGTGTCCATGTTCTTCCCCTGAAATTTTTCAGTGGCCCTGGAGATCCTCCTGGGGAGAATCTTCTTTGGCCATTATTGCCAGTATGGATTGGCACAGTTTGGCTGCGGCCTGGAGGCCCAAGAGCGCGCCTCCCAGTGGCACCAAAGCCATGGATGGAAAGAGTGGAAGCTCCAGAAGGCTCATGGAGCGCTTCCCCTTTCTCAAGGCATCCAGAGCGAATTCAGAGCCGTGCCACAGAAGTACCGCACAGAAAAAAATGACTAATATGGAGGTAAACAAATCCACGGCGGCCCTGGTGCCCGGAGAAAACCTTCTGTAAAGAATGTCAACCCGAACATGTCTTTCCTCCAAGAGGGCATATCCTCCAGCCAGAAGGGCCAGGGCCGCCAGCAAATATTGATTGATTTCCGTTGCCCAGGAAGTGGGAGATCTCAGCAGATAACGGCAGAAGACTTCCCAGACCACTGCTGCCATGATGAGCAGGTTCAGCAATCCCACCCACTGGCCCACCTGCCTGTTTAGCCTGGATATCCCGTTTATGGATTTGCGGGTCAGCTCAAGGATCATCTGAATGCATCACCTGTGCTTGTAGTAATCCTCTAGGATCTTTATGAGCTCTTTGGCTCCTGGAGAGGCTTGGGCTACCTTTTCATAGATTGGTTTACACATTTCCTTGATCTTCTTTACTTCCTCTTCTGCAAGGGTCATGACCTTCACATTACGTTGCTTGGAGTACTCCAGGGCTTCCTGATCCCAAAGCTGACTCTTCTGGGCACTGAGTTCAAAGATTTCCTTTCCGGCTCTTTCCAATGCTTCTTTGGCCTTGGGGGAGAACTTTTCCCAAACCTTGAGATTCAGCCACACCACGGTCAGGGAAGGAGTGTGAAATCCAGGCAGGATTATATGATCCACCACTTCATCATACTTGTAGGTCTTGATGGTGTAATAGGGGTATATGGTGCCTTCCACTGTGCCCATTTTCAGGGCAGTGTACGCCTCTGGCCCCACCAAGGCCACAGGGGCAGCTCCTATGGCCTGGGCCAGTTGGCCGTCTACACCTGTGGCTCTGAGCTTCTTACCTTTGAAGTCATCCACCTTGGAGACTGGAAACTTGGTCATGGCCCCCATGGAGCCTGTCATGATGGGGTACAGATAGTAGGCCTGGTGTTTGGCCGAAAACTCTCGCATCTTCTTTAGGTACCCATGCTTGATATATATCTCCAGCACATCTTGGGGGGTCCGCCAGTTCAGGGGCAGCCACTCCACCTTGGATTCGGGTATTGTGCCGCCGTAATATATGGCTGCGGCATAGAGCCCCTCTATCATTCCCTTGCCCAAGGCATCTAGGCCCTCTTCGGCGCTTACCAACTGGCCCGGCCAGAAAAGCTTGAATTCCACTTCTCCGGCGCTGTACTCCTTTACTTTTTCTGCCAGGAGCTTGAGAAGCTCTGGGCCATAGGTCTTCTCAGGATAAACCGATTGGACCCTGATCACCGTGGAGGCCCAAACAGGCCAATTCAAGACCATAATCCCAAGGATTGAGACCAATCCAAGCACCACTCTTGCCTTTTTCATAGCTCCCTCCTTTCTCTGGTATGGCTCTTATCCCTCACGCACAAGACCCAATTTCAGGAGTCTGTTCACGGGCAGACTCCCATGCTCAGGAAAACCAAGGCGGTGAATTGACCATGATAAGCACAGACTCTTTGGGACTCAGGTTTCTCCACTGGTGAGGCAAGGCAGCCTTGAAGTGAATCGTGTCCCTGCGGTTGAGCACATAGAGGCTGCCTCCTATGACAAACTCCACCTTGCCCCTGTAACAGTAGACCAACTCCTCGCCCGAGTGGGAAAGAGGACCGCCCCTTACTTTTCCACCAGGCTCTATGCGAAGCACATAAGCATCCAAAAGGGGATCCTTCAGGGGCCTGGCGATACTCTCTATGATGGCACCTATCTCTGGGTTGGCAGATTTTTTCCTCTGTTGCCATCTCACCAGGCGGACCTCTGGTGGTTGCTCTTCATCTTCCAAAAAGTAGTGGAGGGATCGGTTAAGGCCCCTGGTGATCTTCATGAGCACCAATATGGAGGGCACCATCTTTCCGCTTTCTATCTTTTGGACCGTGCTGGGAGCCACCCCTGCAAGCTGTCCGAATTCCTTGAGAGAAAGGCCTGATTCCTGGCGGACTCTCTTTATCTTCTCTGCCAGTCTCTCCATTATCTTTTCGGGTTTGTCCTTGGCCATATTTCTTCCTGTTTTTGGGGCGCAGCCCTGGTATTCAACTCAAATTCCAAGTTCCTGGGCAATGATCATGTGGTGTATCTCGCTTGTGCCTTCGGTTATGGTGAAAAGCCTTCCATCCCTCCAGAAGCGCTGGATGGGATACTCCATCATGTATCCGTACCCTCCATGGATCTGCATGGCCTGAGACAACACCTCCTGCAGTGTCTCAGAGCAAAACAGCTTGACCATGGAGGCCTCCTTCATGACCCTGGCTCCCATGTCGCTCAATCTTGCCACCCTGTAGGTATAAGAGCGCATGATGTCTATCTTCATGGCCATACTGGCCAGTTTGAAGCGGTTCACCTGGAACTTTCCTATGGGTTTTCCAAACTGAACCCTTTGCTGAGCGTATTGGAAAGCCGCCTCGTAGGCTGCCTGTGCAACACCGGTACAACGGGCCCCATAGGTTATCCTTCCAGACATGAGGGTTTCCCTTATCTGGGCAAATCCTCCTCCTTCCCTCGGCCCTATGCGGTGTGAGACAGGCACCCTGCAGTCTTCAAAAACCAGCTCCCCTGTCTCTGCAGAGCAATTGCCCACCTTCCTGAGTTTACGGGCCACAGTGAATCCCGAAGTGCCCTTCTCAACCACGAAAAGGTTTATGCCATCGGCTTTGCGCGACGGATCCACAGAGGCTGCTACAACTGCAAAGTCGCATATGGGTCCGTTGGTTATAAACATCTTGCTCCCGTTTATGATGTAATACTGTCCTTCTCTTACGGCCCTGGTACGGATGGAGGCTGCATCAGAACCCACATCCGGCTCGGTCAGGGCAAAGGCCCCTATCTTCTCCCCTCTTATGGCCGGGTAAAGGAATCTTTCCTTTAGTTTTTCAGAGCCGAAACGGTATATGGGTTCTGTGGCCAGGCCGGACTGGACGAGCACCCCTCCTGCAATTCCCGCACAGACACGGCAAAGCTCCTCCACCAAAATGCACTCCGTGACCTTGTCTGCCCCTGCTCCTCCCATTTCCACCGGATACCTGACGCAGAGATATCCCAACTCCCCCATTTTTCTAAACAGGGAGATGGGGAAGGTCTCCTTTTCCTCTGCCTCCTCTACCAGAGGGGCTACCTCCTTTTCCACGAAGCTGCGCACGGCTTTCTTGAATATTCTTTGTTCCTCTGTGAGCTCAAGATCCATCAGCCTTGCCCGCCTCCTCATCCAGGACGAATTTATAACCGTAGCGAACTATTCCTTCCTGATCGTAGAGTTTCCTAAACACAGCCCTCACAGCAGTGCCCACCTTCAGCTGTTGTGGCTCACAATCTGTCAACTGGGCCACCACCCTGGCCCCCTCCTGGAGTTCAACAACTGCCACCAGGATGGCACCGGTCATGGTCTGTTGTTCATCGAATTCGCTGGGGGCTCCCCCCTTGGCTATGACCGTGTAAGTGAAAACACGGCCTCGACCGCATAGCCTTTCCCATTGAAACTCTCCCCGGCCGCACTCCAGGCAGACCATTCTGGCAGGTACATTTATGCTCCCGCAGCTCAAACAACGGGGCTCTTCCAACCTGTAGCGTTCTCTCAAGCTGGCAGCAAATATGGGAAGAGAAACATAGGAACTCATGGTGCTCCTCCAAAAAAGAGTTCAAGCATAAGGCCTCAAGGCCAAAAAGCCTCGCATCTTGAGATACTCCGCGTAGCTTCTCTGTCTAGCTCCCCTCAACATCTCCTCCAAGACAGGTCCCTTGCCCTTGGTACCTTCAATCGCCTGCCCAAGAACCCAACTCATCACATCCACTCCAGAACCGTACGAGGCCACAAGGATCCTTTGTCCTGAATCCAGGCTCTCTAGCGCCTGAACCATTCCCAGAAGTACAGCTGCTGTGCCTGTGTCTCCCAATCTTTGGGTCATGGAAAGGATCTTTCCCTTATGCACACCTAGCCTGCCTGCCAATCTTTGGGCCGTGATTCCATCTGAGTCAGGCAAGACCATTGAATGGAATTCATGGGCTGAAAAACCCAGCCTTTCCAAAAGCCCCCTGACCCCTTCCAAGACAGATTCGGTTAGCTCATCCTGGCGAAGCTCCAGGTCCTGAACGAATCTCTCTCCCCTTCTTCGGAATCTTTCTCCGAAGGTCTCTATTGATAGACTCTCCACCCCTTCCATGAAGGTGGCTCTTTCATCCGGTGCCACTACAAAGGCAACTGCCGCAGCCCCAAAGGCGTGTTCCAGGCTGCTGGAGGGATGAGCCAGGGGAGCATCAGAGGCCACCACCAGGCAAGGCTTTACCCAGCAACTTGAAAACTCAATGCCAGCCAAGAGGGCCAGTGTGCCTGCCCTGGGAGATCCCCCCAGCTCCACTGCCCTGAGCCTGGGATTCCCACTAAGGGCAGAGACCAGGCTGGAAACATTAGGTTTTTCTTCATAAGGACCTGAGGTGGTTGCCAAGAAAACTGCCCCCATCTGTTCTGCCTGCATGTGTGCCCTTTCCAAGGCCTGGCGCGCTGCCTCCACTGCCATGGTTATGATGTCCTCGTCATATCCAGGAAAGGACTTCATGTTTATGGCCGGGGTACTGAGACTTCCCCAGAATTTCTTGATTTCCACCAACTCCAATCTGTTTGGCGGCACATAGGCGCCGTGGGCCACTATACCGACGCGCATGCAAAATCCTCCTCTGCCCAAAGAGCTGATCTCATTTAGGACCCCTCAAAACATGAACCACAGCAGTTCCCCCAGAGCCTCCTACATTATGGGTAAGCCCAAATCTGGCCCCATGCACTTGACGCAAAGGCTCCATCACATCCCCTCTTAGTTGATGGACCATCTCGCAGATCTGCCCTATTCCGGTGGCACCTATGGGATGGCCTTTGGCCTTCAATCCTCCAGATGGATTCACTGGTCTTGGGCCATTGATGGCTGTGATGTTGTCTCTTATGAGAAAACCGCCTTCACCGTCCTTGCAGAATCCCAGATCTTCATAGGCCATGATCTCCGCAATGGTGAAGCAATCGTGAACCTCCGCCACCTGGATCTCATCAGGACCCACTGATGCCTCCTGGTAAGCCTCAAGGGCAGCCTTGCGTGCGGCAGCAAGTCCCGTCAAGTCCTTGCGATCATGTATGGCCAAGTAATCTGTGCCGGCCCCTGAACCCATTACCCACACAGGACGATCCGTATATCTGAATGCATCTTCCCGGCAACACAAAATGGCCACCGCGGCTCCGTCGGTTATGGGGCATGCATCAAAGACCGTCAAAGGGTCTGCCAGCATGGGGGACTTCAGAGCTCTATCCAGATCCAGGGCAAAGCGTAACTGGGCTTTGGGATTGTGTAGAGCATTGGAGTGGTTCTTGACAGCCACACCCGTTATCCACTGCTTGAGGGTTCCATGTTCATGCATGTGTCTCCTGGCCAACATGGCATAGATCCCAGGGAAATTTGTGCCTGCCAACCTCTCCCATTCCACGTCGCCTGAGACCCCAAGCCACAGACGGTTTCTTTCCCTTGGCAGGTCACTCATTTTCTCTATGCCTCCAGCCAGGGCCAAGCGACAGGCGCCAGAGCGTATTGCCAGCACTGCGTTGCGGAAGGCAAATCCCCCCGAGGCGCAAGCATTCTCCACATGATGAGCGCTTATGCCCACGAGCCCTACGGTCTCACACAAGAGAGCGGCCTGGTTGCCCAGTTGCCCCCCGCCTGTGGAAAGGGTCCCTATCCAAGCTTCCTGGATTTCTTTGGGATCCAGGCCTTTTTCCACATCCTGGAGCGCTTCCTGGAAGGCCTCGAAGAACAGGGATTTGAGGTTGCGCTTGGGGAAAAGACCAAAACGGGTCTGCCCCACTCCTATGACCGCCACTTGCATCTTGATTTACCCCCGAAGAATTGGGCTCTTTCCTACTCACCCTTAAAGAGTGGTTTCCGCTTCTGGAAAAAGGCTTCCCTTGCCTCAAGAAAGTCTTTGGTCAAAAATGCAAGGGCTTGCAGGCTGGCTTCCCATCTGAGAGCTTCCTCCAACCCCGAAGGAAACCTCTCCATGCACTCTTTGACCATGGAAAGTGCCACTGAGGGGCCTCGGGCCAGTTGCCAGGCCCAAGACATGGTTTCTTCCATCATCAGCTTGTCATGGGGGACCACTTTGTTGACCAACCCCCACTCAAGAGCCTGGGAAGCTTCTATGAGGTCTCCGTTGAGCATCATCTCCATGGCTCTGCTCCAGCCTATTCTCAAGGGCAGGTGACGTGTCAGACCAAGGTCAGGCGCCAGGCCCACCCTCACCTGGCCCACGCCCAAGCGAGCCCTGTTGGAGGCAACTATCAAGTCGCAGGCCAGGGCCAAACCAAGACCTGCACCCGTGGCAACCCCGTCCACAGCGGCCAAGATGGGCTGAGGCATCTGCCTCATTATCCTTACCAGCCTCCCAACCTTCTGTACGCGCTTTCTTCCTCCTGCTGGAGTAAGCCCTTCCATGGTCCTGAGATCCCCGCCCACACAAAAATCAGGCCCATCTCCGGTCAGGACCAGCACCTTCACCGCTTCGGCCTCGGAACTGGCCTCCAGCAGATCCCGCAGTTCTTCACGCATAACAAGATCCAAGGCGTTTCTCCTCTGAGGAAGGGCCAGGCGAATCACCCTGACCCCATCTTGGTCCTGCAGCCGGACAGTGGTGTAAGCCATGTGGAAGCCTCGCATGCTAGAGGATATTTATAGCCAAGCGGAAATATATATAGCCTATAAGAAATCGTCAAGAGAATTTTTTATACCTCTAACAGTTTAATATTTTTGTCTTTTCGTGCGCATGGTTCTATCAAGAAGCACTTTCTTATAACTATTTTTTTCTGGTAGTAGCAATTCTGCTGTCTATAAGAAACGAAGAAAAAGAGGACTCAGGCCTCCCTTCTTTTTACTGTGGGGATTCACTGGCCCTGCTTTGCCAAAGAGGATTGGCCCCATTGACAAGAGGCAGTTGGATGGTCGGTCAAATGTCTTGACGCAATCAAGGCTTCAGAGTATACAGGGTGAAGTTTAAGAATTAACTGGGATTCAAACAGAAGATATTTTTTGTTCAACTCTCCTCGAGAAGCGGAGGAGAAGATGAGCTCCCAGCAAGGGCCTTGTTTTCAGGTGGAGGAGGAAGTCTATGTGGAGCCCACAGCAGCTTCGCCCGGGTTTCACAGCCATGTGGTGGGGTTCAAGGTGCCCCACTGTCTCATGCTGGAGCACCCCTTCGCTGACTCCGGTGCACATCAGATCCGAATAGGCGATGTTTTGTGGATACGCTGCTTTCGCAACAAGGTGCTTCGCTTCGGGGTTAAGGTACTTCATATCCTTAAGAATCCCATCCCATTGCTTTTCCTGGAATATCCCAGGACAGTAGAGGAGATAAATCTCAGGAAGAGTGAGAGAAAAAAGGTGTTTCTACGTGGCACCTTCCTGGACCTAAGGGAAAGAAAACCAGACCGTGCCTGGGAGGGCTATATCTTGGATATCAGCGACTCGGGTTGCCTCATGTGGGGAGACTTCGTGCATCTGGTGGACCGGGAAGTGCTTCTTAGCTTTCGTGTGCCCTGGACTGGTCAGGATGTCAGTGCAAAAGCAAGAGTTGTGAGATGCGAGGTTACTGAAAAAGGAATTCGTTCGGGCCTGAAATTCGTAGATCTGGATGATGAAACACGCTCTAGGCTCAAGGAGCTTCTTAAGTCCCTGGAAGGCAAGGGACTCAAAGCCATGATCAGCAAGCCGCAGGCATGAAAGAAAGCAGAAACGGGACACCAGGTTTGGTTGAGCGAAGAAGCCGCACGAGGCGTGGCGCGGATCAGCTTCTTCTGGAAACGATCAGGGTTCACAGAACCCTTTTGGAACTGCTTCATGGAAAGAGCGCCAATCTTTCGGCGGCTTTGCGGCGTCTGGAAGAAATGGGTTTGGATCTGGGCAGAAGAGAACAGGACCGTCAGGCGGGAGAGGCCCTCACAGGAGGTCTGGATGCCATTGCCAAGAGGCTTCTGGAGCTGGGGATCATAGAGCAGCTGCCCAGGAAGGTGAAGGTGGTAAAGGTGCTGGGAAAGGATGGCTCTTCTTTTTCCGTGGGCACCGAAAGAGTGGGATGGGAAATGGATCTGCCCAGAGTCGGCCAACGCTATTGTGTTTACCTTGACGATGGAAGGGTGTTCAGAACGGGTGAGGTGACAGAGGTGGGACAGGGGCATTTCCGAACAGGTAACTCAGTTTATGAAATCAATGTCTTGGAAGAAGATGCTGCAGGTCTTGCCTCTAGAGTCTCCCCTCCAGAGCCTTCCACAAAATAATTCTCAAACACCCCACAAGAAACATCTGTGGCTTGGTTGGCTCATGGGGCATCAAATATCGGAGTGGGGAAGCTTTTGGTTGCAACACCGGCAGTACCAGCCAGGCCATTGAATATTGGACCTGGGCCCAACAGGTATCAAGCATGAGGGATGCTTTTTCATCTGGATTTACCGCGATTTTTTCCCTCAAGAAAGATCTGGTCCTTGAGACCGGAGATCTCCAGAGCAGATATGGCCTCTGAGCCCAACCCTCTTGCAAGCTGATCCCGACTGTACGGAAGAAGCCAGGGTCTCACACTTTTTTGGCAAAGGAAAACCCTTTCCAGGAGACCCTGATTAATGCGTTGGCTATTAAAGTTTTTTCTACGACAGAGCCCATAACATATTTTGTTTTCTAAAAATTCATTGTTTTTTTGAGACATGGCTTGACCATTTTTGCCAGGAGGTTATTGTTTTAAGACAAGGGGAAGGAAAAGTATTATGAAACCATTTGGTTCACCTAAAGAGTTCAGAAAGAAGATTGGAACAGCCTTGGGATCCTCCCTGGAAGAGCTGGAGCCCATTTCCCACTTAGACACAGCATCGGTGCTTCTTCCCATTCAATGGGAAGCCCACTTTCTTTCGGGGCCTGTGATACTTCTCAACAAGCGCTCCCGATCTGTGAGGCAGCCTGGGGATCTTTGCTGCCCGGGGGGTAGAGTGGACAATGTCTTGGATGGGCTTCTGGGAAGGCTGCTCAGATTGCCTTTCTCACCCCTTCCAAGAAGCGCTGCATGGCGCAAATACACTGAGGGGACCTCAGGTGGGGTCAGAAAACTCTTGAGTGTTTTTTGGGCGGCCTGTCTCAGAGAAAGCTGGGAGGAAATGGGGCTTTTGCCCTGGAAGGTTGAATTCCTGGGTGTTCTTCCCTTGTATCGCCTTCGCCTTTTTCAAAGGCGGATACTGCCCATGGCAGGCTGGATCCAAGGGCAGACCAGGTTCAGGTGCAACTGGGAGGTGGAGAGAATCCTTAGGGTTCCTTTGCAAGAGCTCATCAATCCCTTAAACTATGTAGCATACAAGATCAAAAACCATCCCATAGATGGAGAAAACATCTTCCCTGCCTATTTACACGAGGAGGGGCAAGAAAAGGAGATTCTCTGGGGTGCCACCTATTGGATCGTGGAGTCTTTCCTGAGATCTACCCTGGGCTTCCAAAGCCCGGAAATGGAGTCAAGGCCCTTGGTGGAGGGGTCACTGGCCCAGAATTATCTGAATGCAGGAAGAAGAAACAGAAGGAATAAAACTTAGCGTGGTATCTTATTGCGTCTTGACATGAGTGCCTGAGGGGCTGAGAGTATTTCCATGGGATCACTCAAACAGAGTTATACCAGGAGGGGTTTTCTGGCAGCAGCCTCCTGGATCTTGTTGCTTGGGACAGGGCAGGCCAAAGGAGCCCATTGCCGAAGCTCACCCCAGCTGCCCACAAAAATTCTCAAGGAGGGAAAGCAAATGTACCAGGCCAAAGATTACAGCAACATCATCGGAATGAAGGGATTTAGCGAAACTCTTCTAAAAAATCACTTCACCCTGTACCAGGGCTATGTTACCAACACCAACAAGCTCTCGGAGCTTCTTGCAGAGCTGGGCAAGGCAGGCAAAACTTCAGGACCAGAGTTCGCAGAGCTAAAGAGGCGCTTTGGTTGGGAGTTCAATGGGATGAGGCTTCATGAATACTACTTTGAAAACCTGGGAGGGAGCGGGCAACTGAATCCCTCTGGTCCCTTGGCTCAGAAATTGAACAAGGAGTTCGGATCATTCCAAAACTGGGAGACGGAGTTCAAGGCCATGGGCACCATGAGAGGAATTGGCTGGGTGGTTCTGTACCAGGACGATTTCTCGGGAAAGCTCTTCAATGTATGGGTAAACGAGCACGATGTGGGACATCTCGCTGGATGTCGGCCCTTGTTGATCATGGACGTATTCGAGCACGCGTACATGACTGATTACGGTTTAAAAAAGGCGGACTATATCCAGGCTTTCTTTCAGAACATCAAGTGGGAGGCTGTGGAGCGACGTCTGTAGAGCCCTATGTGGGTCCTAGGGGAGGTTCACAATGAAAAGATCACTCCTTGTAGGCCTTTTGAGTCTCTTTGGGGCAGTGGCTCCAAGCTACGGGCAAAGCGGCCATCCTCCGGATCTTTTTCCCACTTCCCAGGGGGAGCTCCAAATATATTTCGTGGGACACGGCTCCTTGTACTTGAGCTTTGCAGGGAAGGTCATACATGTGGACCCGGTGGGACAGTACGGGGATTACGCCAAGCTACCCAAGGCAGATCTCATTCTTGTGACCCATGAGCACAGAGACCACCTGGATCTTGAGGCCATAAAAATCCTGCGCAAGCAAGACACCAAGATCCTGGCCAACAAGGCTGCAGCTACCCAAATACCGGGGGCCATAGCCATGGAAAATAACGAAGTGAAAGATTTCTTGGGGCTTAAGATCGAGGCTATTGCTGCCTATAACCTACTCCACATGAGAAGCCCCGGTGTGCATTATCATCCCAAGGGACAGGGAAACGGCTATGTCATGACCTTGGGCGACAAGAAGCTCTATGTGGCAGGGGACACGGAAAACACTCCCGAGATGAAGGCTCTTAAGGACATCGACATTGCCTTTCTTCCCATGAACCTTCCCTACACCGTGACCCCTGAGATGGTGGCCGATGCAGCCAAGAGCTTCAAGCCCCGCATCCTTTATCCGTATCACTATGGGGACACAGATCCCCAATCACTGGTGGAACTCCTCAAGGATACGCCGCAAGTAGAGGTGCGCATCAGGCCCATGCGTTGACACAAAGGCAGGTTTTCTCAAAGGGCCCAGGAGAGGGATCATCTCCCCTGGGCCGACATCATCTCTTCCAATATGCAAGCGGCGTCTTCCACGTAAGCAGGGCACACCTGAGAAAAGAGCTTTTTTCTTTCGGCCTCAGCCCGGCCCTCTGGGGTGCCCAGATCTACTCCGCCCAGCAGTTCTTTGCACTGGATGGTTCCCCTTTTTTGTTCAAATCTTCTGATAAAATCGCGCACCAAGTCGTAGGTGCGATATCTGGCTGCTTTCTCCTCCTGGGCATCCTCCAGCCAAAGCCCCAGGACCAGAAAGGATCCAGTGACCGCCCCACATACTCCCCCAAAACCCATCCCAGCCGAAAGCCCCCGGCTGAGTCTGAAGGCCGTCTGCTGATCCAATCCCAAGTTCCGGCCGAAACTGGCCAGAATCGCCTGTGTTCAGGCATATCCCTTACCAAAAAGATCCAAAGCCTCTTGCCTAGCATTCATGGAATCTTTCTCCTTTTCCTCAAAAGACCACCAAATCCATTGAACTCGGGCCTTTTCTAACCAAGCCTGTACCCCTTGGGTATGGCAATACCATCATAATGAAACAGCCCATCTTCATCCACGGCGAACCTTCCCAAAGCCAAGTCTTCCAGGGTCCTGGGAAAGACCACCCAGTCCCCTTTCTCCTTAAGCCGTTGCTGATTGAAACTCTCTGCCATTTCAAGATCTTCTTTGCGACTCAGATCCCATTTCTCCTCTAGCACCACCTCCAATGGCTCGGATATCATCAGGATCCTGCCTCCGTCCACTACCGGCTCCACCAGGTGAGTGGAAGAGCGGATCCACTTCTCTCCGGCCAGGATGGCTTCCCTGACTGCATGGTCTCCTGTAAAACGGCGTTGGCCTGTGGGTTTCTCTATGGAGAGGTCCGCGGGATGCACATTGACCCCCAGGAAAGCCTGTATGAGGGGCCTGGTGGCTATACTCATGTAACCAGCAAAAGCTGCTACATGTGCCCCAAAAGGAGACAGTGCCCGCACGGTCTCAGCATCGAACTCCTCCCTGGCCTTCAAGTCTCTTCGGGACACACCTCTTTTGGCACAGAAACCTTCAAGATCCCTCGTGATCACAGGAAGGTCGTGTTCCTTGCCTATTCGAATTGCCTGGCTGGTGGCCCTGTCGCTGAAGAGGGCCACCACCATGAAGGGGCTTCGGCCCAGCTCTGACTCCAGGCGAAGCTGGTGTTCTATTATCTTTCTGATGTTGGAGCCCGAGCCTGAAAGGAGCCCCACCACCCGCATGGGGCCCTGAGTGGGATCAAAAAGAGGTCTTAAAGCCATAAGGTGTTTCCTCCAGCCCACCCCCTCATTGTTTGTCAATCCATGATTGGCCCCTAGCCCTGATCATCTTCCAACACGCCTCACATGGGGGGCTTGGAATTCACTGATTTCCGAAAGACCTTTGCCTTCCACAGTCAGGGCAGGTCCATATCACCTGGTTGCAGGTCATGCCCCAAAGGTTCTCCTCCATGCAGGAGCTGCACATCCTGAACCCGCAGGGACATCTCCAGCAAAAGGCCCTCTTTTGGCCGCAGTAAGGACAGATACAGCTCCTTGGGTTGCTGTGCTTTGTGCCTCTGACATCCCCACGCCTTTTCACTAAGGGGACTCCTCTTTGTATATCAGAGTCTCTCCGTCGCAATATCCTCCTTCTTTCCACTTGAGACCGCAGATGCGGCAATATCCCTTTTCATCCACTGTCCCTATACAGGATTCATCAGAACAACACACTCTTTGCCCTTCTTCCAAGTCCTCGTCCTCTTGGGGTTCGGGCATGGAAAGTTGTTCTTCTTGTGGTTGTTGTGCCGAATCGAAAAGACCCACCACTGGGGCCTCCCTTGAGCTGGCCCCGCAAATCCTGCAAAAGCCGTCCTCCCCAAGGGTTCCCACACAGGATTCGTCGGGACATGGAATCCTCTCCGCCGGCTCTACAGCCTCTGAGTTCTCCTCTGTCTCCAGGAGTCTCAGTTCCTCCTTTATGGAGGCCCATGGATCACTGTGCTTTTTGGCCATCGAGAGATCTCCACCCCCTTTCTACTCCTGCTCCTCTCTCAGTTCGGCCGCCACCTTCCTCAGGCGAGCCACCACCCTAGGTTGACCTATGCTCACCAACACATCAAAGAGGCCTGGGCCCACTGTCTGCCCTGTGACCGCTGCCCTGACAGCATTAATTATGAGCCCTGGTTTCACAAACCACTCCTCGGCCGCTTCTCGCAGTACCAGCTCGGTGCTCTCTGTGGTGAAAGAGCCCAAAGACTCCAATCGTGATGCCAGATCCCCCAGCCAGCCTGCAATTCTAGGATCAGACTTGAGGTTGCGTTCCCAGGCCCTTTGGTCCATGGGGTAATCTTCTGAGAAATAAGCCCTTCCCTGTGTTGAGAAATCCTCCAGGGTAAAGTACCTGGCCCTTATTAGCTCCACAATGTTCTTGAACCAATCCCTGCGCTCCTTCAAATAGGAGGGATCCCAAAGCCCTTTTAGCTTGAGCTCTTCCTCAACATAGGGAAGCAGCTCCTCCAGTGGCATGTTTCTGATGTAATGGGCGTTTATGTTTAGCGCCTTGGGGTCGGCTATGAGTCCAGGGTCATCGGGATCATAGTTGAAAACCGAGTTGGAGCGGGAAAGCCTCTCCAGGGAAAAGGCCTCCAGGAGCTCCTCACGGGATAGTATCTCTCTGTCGTCTCCTGGGGACCAGCCCAGAAGGGCTATGAAATTGCAGAAGGCCCAGGGAAGAAAACCCTTCTCCCTGTAATACCTGACTGTCACAACCTCTCCATGCACACGCTTGGAGATCTTCCTGCGCTTGGGGTCCAGAGTCAGGGATATGTGGGCAAAAAGGGGCACTTCCCATCCCAGAGCCTGGTAAAGCAGTACCTGCTTGGGAGTGTTGGCCCTGTGGTCCTGGCCCCTTATCACATGGGTTATGTTGTCTCTGTGATCGTCCACCATGTTGGAGAGCAGATAGATGGGAGTGCCGTTGGAGCGCAAGATCACGAAGTCCTCTATGTCTTTAAACGCCTTCTCTTCCATACCGAAGACTGCATCCTGCCACACCACGCTTCCCTGCTCCCTGGGCACCCTGAATCTCACCACAAAGGGCTCGCCCCTGGATTCCCTCTGCTGTGCTTCCTCTGGAGGGATGTTCCTGCAGGTGCCGTCGTACTGGTAAGAGAGGTGAAGACGCATGGCTTCAAGCCTTTTTGCCTCAAGTGTCTCCTTTGTACAGAAGCATCTGTACGCCAGGCCCGACTCCAGCAATTTTCTGGCCACCTCCCTGTGCTCTTGAACATATTGAGTCTGGAAATAGGGGCCCTCATCCCAGTCCAGGCCCATCCACCTGAGCCCGTCCAGAATCTCCTGCACTGCCTCAGGGGTGGAGCGCTCAACATCTGTATCCTCTATGCGAAGCACCAGAACCCCACCGTGCTTCCTGGCAAAAAGCCAGTTAAAAAGAGCTGTCCTGGCCCCCCCGATATGGAGGTAGCCCGTGGGAGAAGGTGGAAAACGAACCCTTACCTTCTGCATGAAAATGCCTCCTGTATTGCTTGGTGCCAGAGCTGTAGCTCTTCCCCAAAGCCACCGAAGGATTCATTGTAATGCGCTGTACCAGGGAACTCAACAACCAGCAGCCATAATGCTCCTGACCGCTTCCTGAAAAAAAATGCAATTGTAGGAACTAAGGCGAATCTTTAAGCACACCTAGGAGCATGGTATCCTTTTTGCCAAGAGCGCCACCAGGTTCGGGTATTCCAGATCTCCATCAAGAGGGGTTTGGATTGCCAAAAGAGAGGGAAACCATGGCCGACCTCATGGGCCCAGAGGACCTGCTTTGGCAAGATGGCGTAGCCTGAGGTATGCTTTAGTGCCTCTAACAGAATCATTTTCCAGCAGCAGAGAATTTGCTTCAGGAGGTTTCATGAACAAAGCCAAAGTTCACAAAATCCGCAAGATACACGCTGGGAAGGTATTTAGACTCGTGCAGGAAGAGCTGACTCTTCCCAATGGCTTCACCACCTGCCTGGAGCTGATCCGCCATCCTGGAGCAGCGGCCCTTGTGCCCTTGTTGGATGATCACAGGGTGCTCCTCATAAGGCAGTACAGGCATGCGGTGGGGCAGTTCATCTGGGAGATTCCTGCTGGGACCCGCTCCGCAGGGGAAGCCCCGCTTGAGTGTGCCAAGAGGGAACTTATTGAGGAGACGGGTTATGAGGCCTCGGAGCTGATCCTCCTTGGAGAAATGGTGCCTGTGCCTGGTTACTCGGACGAGCGCATCCACATATACCTGGCCAGGGGCCTAAGCCCGGCACCCCAAAGGCTTGACCAGGATGAGGTGCTAAAGGTGCATCCATTACAAATGCACAAGGCCTTCCATATGGTGAAAAACGGTCAGATCCAAGACGCCAAGACCATAGTAGGACTTACCCTGGCACTATCCCATTTAGGGGCCGGAATTTTCGGCTGAATGAACCCATCAGGCCGGCCTCAGCCCAAACTCTTTGGCCAAGGCCTCCCAGGCCGGCACAGATCGCTCTATGATCTCCATGGGCACGCTGTAAGCAATTCTGAAATGCCCTGGCCAACCAAATCCAGTGCCGGGTGCCACCAGGATACACCTCCTTTGTGCTTCCTGGACAAAGCTGACATCATTGGCTATGGGGGAGCGGGGAAAAAGATAAAAAGCTCCCTGTGGCTTCACGGTCTCAAAGCCCAGATCTGTGAGCAACCCGTACAGCCTGTCTCTTCTTCTTTGATAAGATGCTACATCTATGCTCACATTCTGAAGAGAGGCCACTGCCAATTGCATCAAGGCAGGGGCATTGACAAATCCCAGGGTTCTGTTGGCAAAAACCATGGCAGCCATCAGCCTATCTAGGTCCGCACAGCGTGGACTTGCCACCAAATATCCTATGCGCTCCCCTGCCAGGGCCAGATCCTTGGAATGGGAAGTGGCTATCACTGCATTGTCCACATACTTGAACACATGGGGAAAGGCCACCCCGTCGTAAAGAAGCCTCCTATAGGGTTCATCCGAAAGAAGATATATGTCCCTTCCCAGATCCTTTCCTCTTTCCCTTAGAAGCTCTCCCAGCGCCTTCATTTGTTGCTCTGAATAGACCACCCCTGTGGGATTGTTGGGTGAGTTGAGAAGAAGAGCCTTGGTGCGAGGGTTTATGGCCCGTTCTATGGCCTCAAGATCCAAGGAGAAGTCCTTGGAGCTATTTACCACCACGCTGCTCCCACCATGATTGTCTACGTAGAAGCGATACTCCACAAAGAAGGGGGCCACTATGATGACCTCTTCCCCTGGATCCAATAGGGCCTTGAGGGCAACATTGAGTGCCCCTCCTGCACCCACGGTCATCACCACTTGCTCGGCCTTCACGGGCAACCCTGATTCCAAAGCCACGGTCTTGGCCACAGCCTCCCTGACCTCTTGAAACCCGGCATTGGGCATGTAACGATGAATTCCCGGCCTCTCCAGGAGGGATCTGACGCATTCCAAGAATTCCTTGGGAGGCTCCTCTGGGGGGTTCCCCAAGGAGAAATCGTACACGTTCTGCTCTCCTAATTTTGCCTTCAGCCTGGCCCCTTCCTCGAACATCTTCCTTATCCAGGAACCTTTCTCAAGATAAGAGGCCACCTTTTCAGAAATTCCCACCTTGAGTCCCTCCCCTCTTCAATATCATTGGCCATGAAGTCCAGTTTGAACTTGCCTCCCAGCAGCCTCGCCCAAACTCCGGCAAGCAGCGCCGGATAAAAAGCCCATGAGTTTTGCCCATCTCCGGCCTCTTGGCAAACCAGGCGCTAGAGGAAGCTTGCTTCTCTCTCTCCTCACCTCTGTGCATTCAGCCTGGACCAGACAGGTCCCCTTATCTTTACCGAATCAGGAGCCGACCAAGTGAGCCTCCATTCTGTACCGCAGCGGGGGCAGGCCATCACCTCCATGCCTTGAGCCGGAGCAAACCTCTGGAAACAGTTGAGACATCTCACCTGTCTCTTGCGTTCTTCTTTACCAGCCATGAATCACCTCCTGAATCGCGCATGCCGGCTTGAGCCACAAGCCCCACTAAACTCACAAGCACCGAAGCTAACCCCAAAGGCCCCAAGATGTCAACAATTGCATGGGCGCCTCCAGGCGCCCCAACTCCCATTTCAAAAGCCACCTGAGGGCTCCTTGATCACGGTAAAGTGCTCAGTCCAAGGCTCTTCAATTCCGCTTCCAGGCCTTTCAGGGGCCATAAAATGCTGCTCTCAGGCCCCAGTCTTCTGGCCCCTGCCTCCCTCATATGATGCCCGAGGCTTGCCCCTTGCAGCAAGATGCGCAGAATCCCCCCGATCCTCTCCACAGGGCCCAGGATCTGTGCACCCATTAGCTTCCCATCTGCGATCAAGATCCCCATTCCATTTCCCCAGGCGTCCTTTTTGAAAAGAAGCCTCTCCCCTTGGGAGTTTAGTTCAGCTGCTGTCATACCCACTGAGGCCACGGCCTTGTCCCCTATGCGTACAGTGGTCACATTGAGGGCCCCAAGGAACCTCCTGCGGCCTCCGGCTGCATTGGCCCCAGCCACCCTACCCTGAAGCACTGCATTGCCCCAGAGCATATGAAGCCCTGTTCGGCCGTTTATCAGGTCCAGGGACTCTACGCAGTCCCCGCAGGCCCAAACCTGCTCTGCTTGGGTGGCCATCAAGGAGTCCACCGAGATCCCTCCCGAGGCCCCAAGGCCCAAAGAGGCCTGGGAGGCAAGCTTAACCTCAGGCCTCATGCCCAGCACCAAAATGACTGCATCAGCCTCCAGGAAACCCGAAGAAGTCCTTACAGCCTCTACCTTTTGACTTCCCTGCACCTCCATCACCTTTTGGCCTGTAAGCACATGGATTCCCTTCTGTTCCAGCAGAGCCTTCACCATCTCGGCCAAAGGTTCATCCAAAAGACGTGGAAGCACCCTGGGTAGCAACTCTACAAGGTATACTTTGGAGCCCCTGGCCACCAGGGCCAGAGCACATTCCAGCCCCACTGGCCCTGCCCCCACCACCACTGCCCTTCTGGGCGAAGCCATGGCCAGTTGATCCGCATCTGCCAGAGTCTTGAGCGTGTGAACTCCCCTTAGGGCTACCCCCTCAATGGGAGGCACCAGAGGCCTGCTACCAGTGGCCAGCACAAGGGAATCATAATGCACCTCATGGCCTTCAAGCACCAGAAGCCTTTGGGAAACATCCAAAGCAATGGCTGCGCTTCGGGCATGAAATTCTACGCCTGCTCTGTGATATTCCTGCGGATCCAGCAAGAAGACCTTCTCCCTGGGAAGCTCCCCTGATACGTAATCTGCAAGAATGCATGCGCTGTAAAGAGGGTGCGCCTCCTCATTAAAAAGCAGAACCCTGCAATCAGGATCCTGCCTTCTTGCAGCCCAGGCTGCTTCATGACCTGCTATTCCTCCGCCCACCACTGCTATGGTACGCATCTCAGCCCCCGGCCACCATGAGCATGAAGGTGATCTTGTCACCGTTTTTCAAAGGCGCTTCCAAGTCCTCTCTGGAGAGCCATTCGTGCTCGTTCTTGAGGATCTGTATGCTTTGGTCAACTTGTCCCCCCTGCGGGGCCAGAAGGCTTTTCTTGGCAACAATTCCGTAGCGGTGCTGGAGTTCCTCCAGGAGTGTTCCCAAAGTGGCCTCCTGTAGCTCCAGGCATATCTGCCTTGAGCCCGCCTGCTTTCTCAGCTCTGGCAGGCCCACGAACTCAACCCTTACCAGCATTGCTCATGCTCCCTTTGCCAAGCTGAGCAGCGCCTTGTGAAGCCTTTCTGCAGCTGCCCTTTTTCTGAGCATGGCTGCCTTGTCAGCATCCACAAATTGTAATGCCTTGGTCTCACAATACTTGACACAGGTGGGATCTCCGTGGCAAAGATCGCACCTGAGCACCTTCTTCTTTTTCTCGTCCCAACCAATGGCCCCGAAGGGACATGCGGAGATACAGGAGCGACAGCCCACACAGCGATCCTTGTCTACCCTCACCCTTCCCACGCTTTCATCTCTTTGAATGGCCCTCACAGGGCACACAGCAGCACAAAGGGGCTCTTCACAGTGCTGGCAAAACATTGGCACATAAAAACCTTCCATCTCCCATTTGATAACATGTGTTCTTGCTTTGGATGGATCGCTTGCGCCCTCCTTTTTCACCGAGCAGACCATCTCACAAAGGCGGCAACCTGTACACTTCTCATGATCCACCACCATGATCTTACCCATTTCTTTTCCTCCTGTTTCCCAGGGCCTCCAACAAGCCCTGGGCTCGGCAAGTCTCTAGTTGCTCTTTGGGGTGATGATTTGCCTGAGAAAGCTTTTTCATGGGATCAAAACCACCCCAGTCTTGATTTCACCATTTCTCTGGTTTCAAAAGCTGCGAAACCTCCTTGTCCAAGCCAAGCCTGGAGAGGGTTTCCTTAAGAGGTCTTCCCTCCTGGTCCCAACCATGGAGCTCGTAGTACTCATCCAGCATGTGCTCGAACTTGGAGCGGTCTATGACCCTTCCCCTGACGGCCTCCAGACCTGCTGGGGTGGGTTCCCGGAAATATCTCTCTGGCAGGTTGTCATCCTTTCGGCTTATGCCTTCCCTCACCAAAAACATCCTCTCCAGGTTGTAAACCCGCTCCCCGATCTCCATGAGCTGTTCTTCTGTAAAGCTCAGGCCCACCACCTTTTCCAAGAGTCTGCTGTATTCAGCCCACTTGGGCATGTTGGGAGACAAGAACACGGTCTGGAACTTGCAGATCCCTAGGCAGTCCACCAGGGCGTAAAGGCATTCCTGCCAGAATACCATCCAGGGTTTTCCCGCATACTCCCTGTAGTCGCTCGTCATGCCTTTCTTCCCGTAGATTTCCTCCAGCACTGCCTCGGGCAGGTGATAGAGATCCACAGCAGGTCGGCTCCTTAGATGATCGGCACCTCGGGTGGCGGTGGCTATGCCCAAGGCCAGAGCCGGTGTGGGTCTCTCATCAGAGTGCAGATTGCTCATGCCTTTGATCTGGATATTGTAATAGGCCGTCTCCTCCCCCAACCTGCTGATGGCGAGTCTGGGTCCATCGGCCAAGATGTCCCCCAGGCCCCTTCTGTGGGCTATGTCCTCTACCAGGCGCAGGACCCCGTCCATGTTCCCCCACTCGAGGTCCAGGTCTCCCAATAGTTCCTTGGGCAGAAGCCCCTTTTCATTGAGCTCCATGGCCCAGGCTATCATGCTTCCGGTCTCCAAGGTGTCCAGGCCGTGTTTGTTCACCAGGTAGTTGCCCTCCAAGGCCTTGTGCAAACGGTTGCTTCCCACTTCGGTTCCGAAGGCCCCCAAAGTGGTGTATTCCGGCCCCTCACAATAGCTGCCTTTCCAGGGGCCTTCCCTGAGCAGGTACTTGTGCCTGCAATGCATGGTGCAGCCAAAGCAGGCCGTAACACCCGTGGAATAGTGCTCAATTCCTTCACATTCCAGCTCCTCGGAGTTGGGCAATTGGTTGGACTGGAAATTACGGGTGCGCACAAGCCCGGTGGAGTTGGTAACATCGTAGATGAACATGGTGCCCCATTTGCCCATGATCTCGGCGTACTTGGAGGATTGGATGAAATCTATCAGCTCCTTGTGATAGGCCAAAGCTCCCTCGGGATCCGAAACAGGTATGGGAAGGGTCCCTCGCGCGGCAATGGCCTTCAAGTTCTTGGAACCCATGAGAGCTCCCATGCCTGTCCTCCCCGCTGCGTTTTTGGGTCCTGTGCGCACATTAGCGAAACGCACCAGATTTTCCCCTGCAGCCCCTATGGTGAGAACCTTGATGTCAGGATCTCCCAGCTCCCGCCGCAGAAGCTCCTGAGCCTCCAAGGAATCCGTGCCCCAGATCTGGCCTGCCTCCCGAATCTCGATCTCCCCATTGTGAACCCAAAGATAAGAAGGCCTTGGGGCCTTGCCCCTGATTATGAGGTGATCGAAGCCTGCAAACCTGAGTTCCGGACCAAAAAAGCCTCCCATATTGGAGCTGCCCACAAGCCCTGTCAGGGGTGATTTGCCCCCCACATGAGTCCTGGCAGCCGCAGGAGCGGGAGTGCCGGTCAGCAATCCGGCGCTGACCAGAAGCACGTTTTCGGGCCCCAAGGGGTCAACCCCTGGCCCCACCAGGTTGTAAAGAAGGTACATGTCAATACCCCTGCCCCCGAGGAACCGCTGCCTGAGCTCCATGGGTATGGGCAGGACATCCACGCTCCCGGCCGAGAGATCCACAAAAGCCGCCTTTCGATCCCTTAGCATAAGCCTTCTCCTTTTTTTGAATTGTTCAGTATGCTGTAAGCTATCTTCAGACTAGCAATCTGTTTTTTCTTTGTCAACAAAAAAAAGATTGACATGGGTAGCAAATTTCTTTAAGCTGCTTTTGTTCAGGGTAATGAACATGCCACGCCATTACATACCACAACCCATCCTGAGAGCGGCCAGGGTTCTGGAACTCTTGGCATCCTCAAAGGCGCCCATGCGGCTTTCCCAGATATCCAGGGCGCTGGGAATCAGCAAGAGCTCATTGCTGGGGGTGCTCTCGGCTCTGGAGCATCTAGGATGGTTGCAAAGAGAATCTGCCAGCGGATCTTACAGAATTGGAGCAGGACTCCTGGAGCTTTCCAGAAAAGCCTTCGGTGAGTGGGACCTGCCCATTGTGGCCAAGCCGCTCATGGAGCAACTAGCTGAAAGCCTGGGCGAGAGCATCTTTCTGGGAGTTGTGCAGGAAGAGCACATGGTGATCCTGGCGTGTGTGGAAGGAAGAGGTCAGATGAGTGTGACTTCTTCCCCAGGCACCAGGCTGCCACTTCTTGCTGCAGCCACGGGAAAGATTCTCCTGGCAGGGATGAGCCATGAGCAGGCCAGGCAGCTTCTGGAAACCCATACCCTCCCTAAGTTTACAGAGCGCTCCATTTGCGATCCCACCCGATTCATGGAGGAAGTCCAGAGGGCCCGTAGCCTCGGATATGCCACTGACGACGAAGAGTACCTGAGGGGCATAAGGGCCGTGGCGGCCCCCTTGCAACGTGGAGGCCTCACCATAGGAGCCTTGTGGTTGGTGGGTTTTTCCTCCAGATTGTCCCTCTCCAGCCTGCACCAGGCTGGAAAAGAGCTGGTAAGAACCTCAGGGATCATATCCAGGATGATCTCCTCCCAGGCCCAAGTCTGATGATCCTCTTTATGGGATGGGGGCTTCTCTTCTTGCGGGCTAAAGTTTAATTCTCCAGGGCCGATAAGTTCATCTGAGAGGTCTTGACCTCTGGATCAAAAGCAAGAGCTTGCGAGGGAGAAATGGGCCGACCCGCGGCTATGGAGCAAAAGACTGTCTTACCCATTCTCCAGGGTCTGGATCTTTCTGAAAAGGACTTCCAGCGCTTCAGCACTTTGGTTTACGAGCAGGCTGGGATAAATCTTCACCAGGGGAAGAAGGAGCTTCTCAGGGCGAGGCTGGCCAAGAGGATCAGGGAGCTTGGCTTTGGATCCTTCTCAGAATACTACGAGCACCTGATACGCGATGAGACAGGCGATGAGCTTGTACATATGCTGAATTGCATTGCCACCAACCTGACTCGATTTTTCAGGGAAGAAGCACACTTCGAGTTCCTGGCCCAGGTGGTTTACCCTGAGTTCAAGCAGGTCCTGAAACACAGTGGCAACCAAGTGCTTTTTAAGGTATGGAGTGCAGCCTGTTCCACAGGCGAGGAGCCTTATTCCATAGCCATCCACGCCAGCTGCCACCTGGATTGCGATTTCCAAATCCTGGCCACGGACATCTCCACCAAGGCCCTTGACAAGGCCACAAAGGCAATTTACCCCCAGAACCATCTCTCCCAAGTTCCGGCCCATATGATCAGCAGATTCTTTCTCAAAGGCTTTGGTCCCAAGCAGGGATATGTGCGCTTAAAACCTCAGATACGTTCTCGAGTCAGCTTCTTCAGGCATAACCTCATGGATCCTCCGCCCATGCAAGAGAAGATGGACGTGGTTTTCTGCAGAAACGTGCTCATATACTTTGACCGCCACACCCAAAAAAAGGTTGTTGAGAACATAGCCAGCGTCCTGAAGCCCGGAGGATACCTTCTTGTGGGACACGCCGAGAGCCTAAACGGGGCTGTGCCTCAATTACGTTATGTTAGACCGGCCGTATACAGGAAGCCATGATCCCATGAAACAAAGAATAGTAGGAATCGCTGACATGCAGGTAAGCTCCCAAGACTCTGAGGTCCTGGTCACCTATTCCCTGGGTAGTTGCATCGGCGTGGCCATCTACGACCCCCAGGCCAGGGTGGCTGGCCTCTTGCATTACATGCTTCCGGACTCATCTCTGGACCCTTCCAAGGCCCAACAAAAACCCGCCATGTTCGCTGACACGGGCATACCCCTGCTCTTTAAGACTGCTTACAGCATGGGCCTACAAAAGCAAAGGGCCAGGGTGATAGTGGCAGGTGGAGCCCAGATTCTGGATGATTCGGGGTACTTCAATATAGGCAAGCGCAATTACGCCATGCTTCGCAAGATCCTCTGGCGCAACAACGTGCTCATAGATGCCGAAGATGTTGGCGGCAACTTAAACAGGACCCTTTACTTAGAGGTCTCAACAGGCCGTGCCTGGGTCAAGACCCCGGGGCAGGAGATGCGAGAATTATGAGCCCGGCAGAGCCCATATTGGAAGCAATGGACAGGGTTAAACCATTTCCCCAGGTGGTTCTCAAGGCCCTGAATCTTCTACAGGATCCGGATGTGCCCGCATCAAAGCTTCTGGAGGTCATCCAGTACGACCCGGTCATAACCATGAGGCTCCTTCAGGTATGCAACTCAGCTCTTTTCGGTTTCAGGCGCAGGGTTGAATCCCTTCAGCAGGCCTTGATGCTCTTGGGCAACCAGGGGATGGTCCGGCTCCTGGTCACCTTTGGAGCCCTGGACCTGCTTCGAGATCCCCTTCCAGGTTACGGGCTGCAGAGAGAGGAGCTGTGGCACCACTCGGTGGCTTGCGCCACCCTCACCCAGAGCTTTCTGAAACAGTTCAACCGCCCCCAAGACACCATGGTATTCACAGGAGCCTTGCTCCATGACGTGGGCAAGATACTGCTCAACGAATACGCAGGCAGGAAGTATTGGGAAATAGACAGGGTGATGGCGCAAGGAGATCTTTCAGCCTTGGAAGCTGAAAAAGAGGTTTTGGGAATAGACCATGCAGAGCTGGGAGGTTTGCTGGGGGAGAGATGGAACCTCCCTTCTAACATAGTCAACATGATAGCCAGGCATCATGAGCCGGTACACCCGGAAAAGGACTCCCTGGCCACATGCCTGGTGCATCTTGCCAATGTCGTGTGTGTGCAGATGGGCATCGGTGCCGGGGATCGGGGGCTGGCCAGCCGGCCGGCTCCGGATCTGTTGCTGGCCTTGGGCTGGTCCGGTCGCACCCTGGAGGCCTGTGTCTCCGATTGCTGGTGTGAGCTGGAAAGAATAAGAGCCCTCATAGGGATCTCTCAGAACGGGAGGGCATGACCATGGGACTGCATGCCTTGATAGTTGACGATTCCTCAGCCATGAGAGCCGTGTTGAAAAAGGTCATAGCTCTCTCGGGCGCCGACGTTTCCGCATGTCTTGAGGCGGCCAACGGCAAGGAGGCCCTGGAGATGCTCTCCAAAGAATGGGTGGATGTGATATTGACCGACATTCACATGCCTGTGATGGATGGAATGGAATTCCTGGAGAATCTGCGCGCCGATGAGATGTTGAGGCGGGTGCCGGTGGTGCTGGTTACCACGGAAGCCCGCAGGGAGCTCATAGACAGGGCTACGGCCCTAGGGGCCAGGGCCCATGTGAGAAAACCTTTCCAACCCGAGACCATCAAGAAGGTCTTGGAGGCCATGTTAGGAGAGGAGTTTGCCCGTGGAACCGATGAAAGCATTGAGGGATGCGATTTCTGAGGTCCTCGAGACCATGTGCTTCATGTGCCCTGTACCGGTCAAGGAACCTCCCAGGAACCCCGATCCCTCAGAGCACTGGACCGGAGTGGAGATAGGTTTTGGAGGTCAAGGCGAGGGCTGCCTGAGAATCTATTTCCCTTGGGCAGTGGCAGTGGAGATGGCAAATGGGCTCAAGGGGGAGACAGATCTTATTCCAGAGGCTGAGGAGACCCAGGATGTATTAAAGGAAGTCACCAACATGGTGGGTGGAAGTGTCCTGCAGAAGCTGGATCCTCAGGCAAAGTTTTCTTTGGAGCTACCCCGGGTTCTGGGAGAACTCAAGGACTGGGACCCCAAGGGAGCCCTGGCCGTGGAGCTGGATGGCCACCTAATACTTGCCAAACTGATCTGGAATCAGGAGCAAAGCCCATGAGGCCCATGTTCAAGAAACAGAAAGCTAAAGAGGGCAAATAGCGGGAGAGTTCAAGTGAAAGAGCCAAGAGCCGCCGACACTCGCATAAAAGTTCTGGTAGTGGACGACTCAGCCATAGTCAGAAAGCTCCTATCTGAGCAGCTTTCCCGCTGCCCCCACATAATGGTGGTGGGCACAGCTCCGGACCCTTATGTGGCCAGAGACAAGATTGTGACCCTGGAGCCTGATGTGATCACACTGGATGTGGAAATGCCCAAGATGGACGGCATAACCTTCCTGAAAAAGCTCATGCGCTATTATCCCCTGCCCGTGATAGTGGTCAGTTCCTTGACCCCCAGAGGCAGCCAGCTGGCCATGGAGGCGCTGGAGGCCGGTGCTGTGGAGGTGATCCCTAAACCAGGCTCTTCATATTCTGTGAATGAACTGGGGGAGATATTGATTGAAAAGATTAGGGCTGCAGCCCAAAGCAGAGTCTCCAGGCCCTGCGGGCAGCCCTGTACAGAGCCGGGTCCAGCCTCAAGCCTCGAGCCTTCCACATTGAGGTTCACCACCGACAAGGTCATAGCCATAGGGGCTTCCACAGGAGGCACAGAGGCCATCCGCAAGGTCCTGGTCCAGATGCCTCCTGATGCCCCTGGGATAGTGATCGTACAGCATATGCCGGCTCAGTTCACCTCGGCTTTCGCCAGAAGGCTGGATGAGCTTTGTAGAATCAGGGTCATGGAGGCCACTGACGGAGAAGCCCTGGCAGCAGGCAAAGCCCTCATAGCTCCTGGAAACTACCACCTCGTGCTCTCTAGAAGCGGCGCCAAGTACCAGGTGCATGTCAGAACAGGTCCAAGGGTCTACTATCAGCGGCCTTCGGTGGATGTGCTTTTCCAGTCCGTGGCCAGAGAGGCCGGTCCCAATGCTGTGGGAGTACTTCTCACGGGAATGGGAGCTGACGGCGCCAAAGGACTCCTGGCCATGAGACAGGCAGGAGCCAGGACCATAGCCCAAAATGAAGAGACGTGTGTGGTCTTTGGAATGCCGAGAGAAGCCATCCATCTAGGGGCAGCCGAAAGGGTGCTGCCCCTAGAAGAGATTGCAGCAGAGGCTTTGCGCATGAGCGCAGATATAGCCCCTACAAAGGGGGCTGCCTGAAAACCGTTGGAATCAGGAGGTGCCAATGAATGTGGAGTTCATCAATCCTTTCATCAATGCCACCATAAATGTGCTCAGTACTATGGGAGGCATGAGTCCAAGGCCTCAGAAGCCCCACCTGAAAAACGGAAGCCGCTCCTATGGAGAGGTCACAGGCATAATAGGCCTGGCTGGCAAGGAGGCCAAGGGATCATTTTCCGTGAGTTTTTCCAAGAGCTGCATAGTCAAGGTGGTCTCCAATATGCTGGGCGAGGAGGTGCAGGACTTGGAAGGAGACATCATGGATGCGGTTGGGGAAATAACCAACATGATCTCAGGAGGGGCCAGGGCGGAGCTGGAGAACAAGGGTTATTCCTTTGAGATGGCCATCCCCTCCATCATCTCGGGAAAGGATCACAAGATAGTGCACATTACAGATTTTCCCGTAATCGTGGTCCCATTTGAAACAGATCATGGTCCCTTTTTTGTGGAGGCATGTCTGAAAACAGGAAACTGAAAAATCCGTGGAAGGCATTGGATACTCCTTTTAGAGGAATGTTTTTTATGGCCAGGGGGTTTGGCCTGATTGGCAAAGCGGCTTGATTCATGAAGAGGGCAAGAGCCCAGCAAATAGAATGGAGGTTGGCATCATGCCGGATCTGAATGCAAAGATTTTGGTGGTGGACGATTTTTCCACCATGAGGAGAATAGTCAAGGGTATCCTCAAGAGGTTGGGTTACAGGGAAATAGACGAGGCCGAAGATGGCCAAATGGCCCTAAAGAGACTAAAGGAGGCTCGTTACCAGCTAATCATCTGCGACTGGAACATGCCTGTTATGACCGGGCTGGACCTGCTAAAGGCGGTGCGTTCCGACGAGGAGCTAAAAGGTATTCCTTTTCTCATGGTTACTGCCGAGGCCAAGAAAGAAAACATCCTGGAAGCCATCCAGGCAGGAGTCAGCAATTACATAGTGAAGCCCTTTACCGAGGAAGTCTTGTCCAAGAAGCTGGAGGACATTTTCAAGAGTCGTGCTGCCTGATGGGCGCGGAGCGAAAAGAATGGGAAAACCCACGGTTGTGGTGATAACAGAAAGGGAGTCTCTCAGAGGGCTGCTTAGGGCTGCGGCCGGGGCAAGCGCCTCCAGCCTGGGCTTTGCCACGAGCCGCTCGGATCTGATGATCCTTTTGGGTCGTGGTGATGTGAGGGCCGTGGCAGCCGATGCCTTGGGCCGTGGTCCTTCTGCCTACGCCCAGCTGGCCTGGGTCAAGGAGAAACAACCCTGGGTGAGACTCTTTCTCATGGCCAAGGAGGATCCTTGGGATCTTCCCGAGGCACGCCAGCTCAAGGATTTTGTAACGTTCCTTAAGGTTCCCTCAGGACTTTCCGAGGCCAGAGAGCTTCTCAGGACTCTCTTCAATGAGCCACCCCAAGAGATCCTTGACACCGAGACGCCATCCCGGGGGCTGCAGTACGAAGATGAAGATGCGGATCAAGAAATCATCTTGAGCGTGACCGAACTCATAGATCAGTTGCCTGCCCTGCCCCTTGTGGTTCAAAGAATCCTGAATCTTCTGGGAAGAGAGGACAGCTCCTCGCGCCAGATAGCAGATGCCATTTCCCTGGACCCGGCCCTGGCAGCCAGGGTGTTGAGGCTTGTGAACTCTGCCCTCTTTGCCTTAGCTGATCCTGTGACCACTGTCCAACATGCGGTGAGACTATTGGGTTTTGCCGAGATTCGCAACCTCACCATGGGCCTAAAGATCATGGAGACCTCCTTCGGCCAGGCCGAGGGCATACTGGATCGTTCTAAATTCTGGGAGCACAGCCTGGCCTGCGGAATATGCGCCAAGCACCTGGCCATTGGCTTCCAGGAAATAGACTCTGAAGAGGCATTCCTGGGAGGCCTCTTGCATGACATTGGCAAGTTGGTCTTGGACAGCTACTTCCAGGAGGCCTGGGCAGAAGCCATGGACAGATCCATGGACTCCCAGAGCCTTCCCCTGGACATGGAAAGAAAGGTCGTGGGCTTGCCACACACCACCATAGGCAGGATGCTGGCCAGGCACTGGAAGATCCCTGAATTGCACCAGGCGGCCATAGAGCACCACCACCGCATCCCTCAAGCAGGCCAGCGCTCCCAGGCAGAGTACCTTCTGTGCGCAGTTGTCTTGGCAGCCAATCTCTTGGTGCGCTGGCTGGATTTGGGAACAAGCGGCCCCAGCGTCTTGTTACCCATTCCCAAGGAGTTAATAAACCTCCTGCGCCTGGAGGACAAGAGACTCAAGCGTGTGATGGCCGACACCCTAAAGGAGGTTGGGGAATGGAAGGCCACGCTGGGGTTTGAGAGGCACGCCTCTGCTGATAATGCTTCCATTAACCCTCCCCAGGAAAAAGAACCATGCCGCCTTTGGGTTGTCTCCCCTGTTGCAGACAGGGCCCCTTCCCTATCCCAGATCCTTGAGGTTTCTGGGTACTTGGTGGATCGCTCCCATTGGGGGGAGAAGCTGCTGGAAAAGGCCCAGGAAGTGCAGTGCACTGCTGTCATAATGGATCTAAGATCCCTCAAAGCAGAACCAGAGAAGATGAGGGTTTTTCTTCATGCATTCAGAAAAAGAACCCAGGTGCCAATCCTTTTGGTGGCTCGAAACGGCAACGAATTGCCGCTCCAGGAAATGCCCCAGGATGTCCATCTTTTGGAGGGGTTTCCCCATCGGGGCACATTGTGCAACTGGCTGGAAAGGTTCACCATGCTGCCCGCTGATTCCCCATCCTCTTGAGCGCCGCTGCCTAAGGGAATCCAAAACTGGCTGGTTTACCAATGCGTATTGTGGACGATTCTCAAAAGCGCACCCTGCACCAAAGGTTCTCCGTGATAAACCCATTTGTGCTGTGATACAGGATGATTTTCCTTATCTGCTCGGGCTCAAAATGGGTAAAGCTGTGGGGGGATTTTTGGGCTGGCCCCGGCCTCACGGATGCTGGGAAATGATCCACAAGGGTTAGTCCCTTCTTCTGGCTTGACTGATGAAGTCATACTGCCTTTGGAGACTGTATCTGATGATCTGGTCCCTGTCAGAATCGTTCAAGGAAATGAAACGCACGGCTGTCTGGTACGAGCAGGAATCCTCTGTTCCTTCTCCTGTCTCCAAGACATGAACCACTTCACCAACCAGTCGGATGATATGGTTGGGAGTCATGGGAAGTCCCAGGGAAAGCTCCACCTGGTCCCCCACCTGGAAACGCTCCCTGGTGGGAAATCTCATGCCGCAGCCGCTTATGTTGACAAAGCAAGGTCTCAGGTTGACCTCAGGGCCAGGGAGCTTTCGACTCAATATCTCCTGCATCTCATTGAGCCTGGCTTCGAGACTGGCCATCTTGCTCAAGAGTTCCAAGAGGATTTCCTTTTCTGAAAGCTCCCCAGGGAAAAAGGAGTCCCTTGAGGATTCCGAGGTGCCTGGCTCCGTGGCCTCTTGCCCAGCAGAGGAGCCCTCCAAGGTGGCTGGGCCCTGGCCCATATCTTCCACTTTCCTGTAGTGAAGCCTGACTAGGCCCTCTACCCTGAAGTATTCCCTTCTTTCACCTTGGACAGCATCTCTCCACATGAGACCAGACCTCTTGAAAAATGAAGGCCTGCTTGAGCCTTCCGTTCAAAACAGGCTCCGGGCCCCATGGAACCCTGGCATCCCCCCTATTTCTCCATGGCCTGTTCTCTGGCTCTCGGGCATGCCATGGAGCCATTGTCTCGGTTTACAACCTTTTGGGCGCACTCCTCCAGCACCTCCAGAAAAGCATTTACAACAGCCGGATCGAATTGGGTCCCACAGCAGGCCTTTATCTCAGCCGCTCCCTTCTCCACACTCATGGCCGGTCTGTAAGGCCGGTCCGAGGTCAAGGCATCAAACACATCGGCCACGGTCAGGATCCTGGCCAAAAGGGGTATCTTTTCCTCCCTGAGCCCGTCAGGATAGCCCCTGCCATCCCACCTTTCATGGTGGTGTCTCACCAGAGCTCTCTCCTCGGGCAGGAAACCTATGGGAGCCAGAATCTCTTCTCCAATAACAGGATGTGCTTTTATTTGATCGAACTCCTCGGGTGTGAGAGGCCCTGGCTTCAAGAGCACCGAGTCCTTGATGCCCAGCTTCCCAAGATCATGCAGATAACCAGCCACCCGCAGGGTGTCTATTTGCTCAGGAGTGCAACCCATGTGCTCTGCTATTATCACGGCTATATCGGTCACCCTCTGGGAGTGCTGTTTTGTGTACAAATCCCTTGCTTCCACAGTGGAGACCAAGGAACGAAGGGTAGACATGAGCACATCGAACAGGCTCTCGTAGAGATACTTGTTCTCCAGGCCCAAAGCTGCCCGCTTGGCCAGCTCTGAGACCAGCAACAGGTCGTGGCGGTCGAACTCCATGCCTTCCAGTTTCCCTGCTGTATGGACCACCCCTATGACTTCCCCCTTTATCACCAAGGGGACCAGCATCTGGGAAAAATTCTGGCCCGAGGCCCTCCCTGCTGCAGAAGGATCGCTGGGCAAGAATAACCTCGGACCCAGGATGGGGGTTCTCAATCGAAGAGCTCTCTCCAGCAGCCCCCTGGGCACCTGGGGCGGAGGGGGCAGATCCGTGCCTTCAGGCTGGTCAGGACTCCTGGCAAGGGTGATGACCCCACCCTCGTGTGGTGCCAAGAACTGGACCCACATGGCCTGCACTGCCGAGCGTGTTTCATGCACCAAAGATTTCAGGATGGCGTCCCTGTTCAATGGAAAGGCTGCGATGGTCTGGCCTAGGGAGCAAAGGGCAGACATTTCCCTGACTTTTCTGTTGAGTTCTTCATTGAGCCTTTCCAGGGTTTTTTTGTGCTGAACCTGCTGCCTGAGGCCTTCGTTGTCCTCCAGAAGCTTCTTCTCCCTGAGAGCCTTCTCCAGGATTACCTGTAGCTGATCCAATCTAAAAGGCTTGGTTATGAAATCAGAGGCACCTTCCTTCATGCCCTGAATGGCCACATCCAGGGATGGGTATCCGGTGATGAGTATCACAGGCACATTGGGACGCTCCTCTTTCATGGTTCTCAGCAAGGAGATCCCATCCATGCCAGGCATCCTTATGTCCGATAAAACCACATCAGGGCTGGCCTCACGGAAAAGAACCAAGGCTTCCTGCCCGTTGGAGGCTTCCCAGGTCTCGGCTCCTAGAACCCTTCGGGCCATCTCCCTGAGAACCTTACGAATATTGGCCTCGTCGTCCACGATGAGGACTTTGGGCATTGCCTGGGTTTGCTGATTCATGGAATTCCTGTTCCCCAGATAGGGTCAATCCACCCGCCCAACCATTGGATCACCTCAACCAGATCCAGTTCCGATCTTTTGTTGAAGCTTCATCCATTGCTCTTGAGTCAAGAGGCCTTGTTCCATGAGTCTCTTGAGCAGTTCCAGTTCCTCTTCCACGGAGTTCTCTGGTTGCCATTTCCTGTACCAGGAAAAGGCGGCCTTAGCACTGGGAGCCTGTTCCAGCACATCAGGCAAAGGGGCTCTCCTGGCAGGGGAACTGATCTTTATCTTTTCTTGACTCATGATGGTACGAAGCTGATGCAATTCCTTCAGCAGAGAGTCCCTTTCCAGGATCAGCTCATCTCTTTCTCTCAAGAGCCTCAAATGCTCCTCGGCCCTGGCCACGGCAAGCCCCATCTCTTCCAAGAGAAAAGGCTTGGCCTTGTAGTCGAAGGCTCCCTGACTCATGGCCCGCACCGCCGTCTCTATGGATCCATAGCCAGTCATGAGAATCACAAGGCTCCGCGGGGAGCACTCCATGGCCTTCTGAAGAACCCCTAGGCCATCTACCCTTGGCATCACCAGATCCGTGACCACAACGTCCACCTTGCAGGATTCAAGAACGGTTATGGCCTCGGCTCCGTTTCTGGCCGTGAGTATTTCCCTCCAACTCTTACTGAGATAGGTGGCCAGAGCCTTGAGAAACCCGGCTTCGTCATCCGCTATGAGGATGCGGATGGGATCCTGGAGGCTCATTCTTCGCCAGCTCCGGACTCAGGTTCAGAATCCGGCTTGGGAAATGAGTCCTGCCTGAGCCTTCGAAGCACTTCCTCCGCGGTTCTCTGATAGATCTCCAGCCGCTTGGCCTCGGCAGATATTACCACCCGGTCCCCTTCCTTCCCGGCAGAACCCCCTTGACGTCCCCTTGCCTCGGCCAGCTTGGATTGAACCTGCTGCCGATGATAGGTGCTGAGAAGACTCTGGATTTGATCTATGGTGATACCCATGGAGTTTCTCACCTCTTTGGGCTGGATGGGCCTGCCCTTTTCAAAGCCCCGTTGGCTCCCGGGCTAATTCACCGGAATCAAAAAGCCTCCTTTTGGTGGCTTAATGCTCTTAGCCCACGAAAACGTCTCACTTTCTTTATCGGCAAAGGCAGCCAAAACTTTAGGCTTGAACCCCGGTTGGTCTTGACAAGGTCCTTAGGTTTATGGAGAGAGGCTCTCGGGCGCTTCCAAAGATAAAGGCCTTGGCCATCCCAGGGCCCAACATGACGGGCCTAAATTCCCATGGGCGGGTCGATCATTCTGTTCAGAGCTCTAGCCCTTGACATCCGCCAGCCTGGCCTCAAGGGTCTCATCGGCAAGACGGAATGAACGGGCCCAATGGGCCATGCGCTCCACATCCCGGAGCCGGCCCGAGATCCTGGATCTTGCCTCCAGGAGACCGGCCCGGGAGTGGGTGTCGCTTCTTATTATATCTTCCAGCTTTGCAATGATGGAGGAGGAGGAACCGGATTTGCTGAAGGCCTTGCCCAGCTCTGGAAGAAGTCTTTCCCTTCTCTCCAGGGCTGCAAGGGCGCTGGGCCAGTCCTCCGAAGCAACGGCTTCGGCCAGATCCCTTGTGGCCAGAGCATATTCTTCCAGGAGATGGGAGCCTGGGAATTCGTTCATGGCCTTGCCTCCTGCATATACACCTTGGACTTTTGCTCCAGCTTGGATGGCATCCGAACTTTCTCCTCCGACAATTCCTCCCATGCCTCCAAAAGCTGGGCCAGGTGGGATCTGACCTCTTGGATGGCCTTCTTGTCCTTTCGTACATCGGCCTCAAGCAACCTCTTCAGAAAGTAGGCATAAAGGGAAGAAAAGGCTCGGGCTATCTGCCCGCCTTTTTCCATGTCAAGAGCAGCCAAGAGCTCTGAGACCAGACCCACTGCCTTCTGGATCTCCTGGGACTTGCCCCTGTAGTCCTTCTGCTCCAGGGCAGTGGCCGCCCTGTCCAGGGCTGCCACTGCCCCCTGGTAGGCCATTATCACCAGTTTCAAGGGATGAGCGGTTTCCACTGCAACATTGCGATAGATTTCCACGGCCTGCTGAGATATCATCCTAGGCCCCCTCCTCACTTGTTCAAAGCGGTTATCTGCTGGCTGATCCAGCTCATCTGACTTTGAAGCTTGCTTATAGCACTCTCCATCTGTATGAACTGATTGGTCATGGTGACCCTTCTTCTTTCAAGCTGGGCTTCCATGCTCTGAATCTGGTCTTCCAGGCGCTCTATGTAGGCCTTCAGGGAGTCCTGTTTGTCGGTGATGTATCCCTCGAAGGCATCCACCATTCTGAAAAGGCTTCTGTAAAACCCCTCGGCCACTCCCAGGGTGAGGGTCACGCTGCCCACCTCGCCTGTCTCGGTGCCGGTATATGTCAGGGTGAGCCCGTCCACATTGCTCTGGCCTGCATCACCCCTGAGAGTCCTGCCGCTTCCTGTGGCTGCCTCTCCATTGATGGTGCCGGCCACATCCAGGCCCGCATAATCACCGTCCAGCCCGGCCCCCAAGATCAACCCGTTTTCCTGCGCCACGGAAAAGGAGTTGGAGCTTCCGTAATCCTTGTGGGTCAGGACCAGGCTCTTGCCATCAGAGGAGATGGAGACCTCCACAGGCATGGCATATCTGCCTTGAGTGCTTCCATCTGCCCCCGTGGGGTCCACGTCTATGGATCCAAAACTCAAGTTGCGCTCGGCCGGACCCACTATGATAAGGGAAACACTGCTGGTGCCCACGGTCTTGTCCGTAATGGTGATGCGGCCTGAAGAATCCACGGCAGCCACCACCTGGTTCCCGAAGGCGTTTTCTATGGCCGAGAGAAGCCCCTTTATGGTATCTGTATTGACATCAGTTATGGTGTAAGAGCCGTTTATTATCCTACCCGTTCGGTCAGTGCCTGAAAAACTTATGATGTCTCCGTCCTGAAGCCCTGCGGATTGGCCCGAGGCATCATAAACGTGGGCCCAGACCGTGGATTGCGTGACAGGGCTGGAGGCTTCTGCATCGCTGTAAAGGGGGGCGTCTCCCACCAGCTTCTGAGCATAGACAGATTCCAGCTCTTGCTCTATGGCAGCCACCACCTCCTCCAGGCTCATGCCCGAAGAAAGGCTGATCCTGGAGGTGGCCCCTGCCGAGGTGATGGTCAGAACATCGTCTCCTGAAAGGCCTGAACTCAGATCAGCGGTGCCTGTCACAGAAGCCCTGGTGGCAGCCTGGGTTATGTTGACTGTGTAGGTGCCCGGCTTGGTCTTGATGCCGTAGGAGACATAGCTCAAAACACCGGTGCTGGTGGTCCCCACCACACCAAAGAGGCTTTGCACGTCCTGGAAGTTGCTGGACAGATAGCCCCTCAAGGTCGCATCTTCCACAGAGAGCTTGCCTTCGTTGTCCAGCTTGATCCCCACCATGGCCGGGATGGAGAACTCTTCTGAGACCCCCCAGACCTTGGAGATCAAATTGGCCATGAGCTCACTTTTGACCGAAGAGAGGGTGCCATCACCAAAGAGCACACCGCCTGTCTTCTGTTTTTCCTCGTCATACTTGCTCTGGGCTATGATGAAATCCATGACTGCATTGTATTTCTCGGTGAAGTCCTTGAGCTTGTTGACGATGGAGTCCAGATCCCTGTCCACCCGCAGGGTTATGGTGGTGCCTTCCTCTGCCTTGAGGAGATCCAGGCTCACCCCTGGAATGACTCCTTCCACAGTATTGGAACCTAGGCTCATGAATCCGCCGTCTATGCTCAGCAGGGCATCCCTTCCTGCCGAGACCTCCATCTTGTAGCCTTTTTGCACAGGCTCAAAGTCCCCTAGGTCCAGATCTCCGCCTCCCTCGTTGTTGGATATGAGGCTTAGGCTCAAGGCGCTGGCTCCAGAGACATTGTCTGTGACCTGGATCTTGCCTTCGGAAGTGATCACTGCAGTAACATCCCCAAAGGCCGCCTCTATGGCATCCAAAAGACCCTGGAGCGTGTCCGTGGCCTTGTCCTGGATGGTGTACGTGGCACTCACAGAGGTGCCGTCATGCTTGGTGCCTGTTATGGTTATGGTGTCGCCATTGGTGATATTGTTGGAGCCTCCTCCTGTATCCAGCTGAGACCAGGTGGTGGATGAGTCCGCCGGCCCTCCCCCGATCCTGGAAAGGGAAGTATCGCTCGCATGGATCTCCTGGATGCTTCCCAAGGTGTTGGAAAGAATGCCCAGAGTGTGAAGTATGTTGTTTTGATCCACAAAAGAGGTGGTCCCATTGATCTCCAGGGAATAGGTGGTAAGGCCATTTTCGTCTGTGTCACTCATCAGCTGGGCGCTGACTCCGTCTAAGGCATCGATCTGGGAGGCTATCTGAGTCAAACTCCAGGAGAGATCTATTAGTATCTCCTGGCCTCCTATGCTTACGGTTCCCTGATGGGAGCCTGTAAGACCCAGGAGATCTGAGACAGAGCTTGTGGAACTCAAGAATTCAGCAGACCTTGCGCCACTGCTGGTGGGGTTTCTTATCTGGGATGTGTTTGTGGTGAAACCCATGGCCGCCAGGAGATCGTTTTCCCCGGCTGACCTCAGGTCCATGCCTTGGGAACCCTGCTTTTGGCTTGTGAGTATGAGCCTGTGGTCGGTTGAGGAATATGAGACTATGGAGGCCCAGACTCCGCTTGCGTTGGAACCACGGTTTAGGGAGTTTATCCGGTCTCTCACGGTCTCCAGCGTGTCCTGGGCCTCTATGGTCAGGAGCCTTCCTCCTATGATGAGGCTTCCTGCATAGCTCTCTCCCAGGGCCTCCTTTCGGCTCGTGAAGCTTTGGCTCGAGAGCTTTTGGGCCTGGGCGGTCTGAAACACCTGTATCTCGTAGGTGCCAGGCACCGCGTATTGGCTTGGGGTTGCAACTAGGATCTCCGAGGCACTGGTGGAAGAAGAGGAGCTCAGGGAGCTCTTAAATACATTCAGGGCCGTGGCCTTGGTGAGCTCCTCAGCAGCAGATTTCAGGGCCTGAAGCTTGCCTGTGAGCTCCTGCCAGGCCGTGAGCTTGTTTTCCTGCAATGTTTTTCTGCTGCTTACAAGATCCACCCTCTTGTGGTCCACCTTGATGAGCTGGTCTATCATGCTCCTCCAGTCCACCCCGGAGGAAAGCCCGCTGAAGGAAACCGAACCCAAAGCCATGATATTTTCAATCCTCCTTGCGGTCGAAAAGCACTCCCATCATCTCCAGGAGCCTCTCCTGCATCTTTCTGATCTCCTCGGGGGGGATCTCTCTCACCACCTCACCCTCGGAGTCCAAGACCCTTACCGTGAGGTCCTTTCCCCTTTCATTGACCACAAATTGAAGAGAATACCTCATGCTGCGAAGGGCCTGGTTTACGGCCTCTGCCAGATGCTCGCTGAAGGCCTGAATGTCTGCCGAGTGATCAACTGGCTTGACCCACTGCAGATGGGAGACATCCGATGTTTCAGGGCCCTGCCCTGAAATGGAGGATACCTGAGCCCTGGCCTCTTCCCGAACTGGGGCGCTCTTGGGCTCTGTGCCAAGGCCAGAGATGGGTCTCACTTCCATGATCCTATCCTTTCCCGGGAAAACCCGGTTACTTCAGGCCCTCCCCTCCGGGGAACCCCGGAGGGAGGGGAAAAAGGGGGGGGGATTCCCCCTCCCACTGGCCCTTAACGACCCAGAAGCGACAGGATGTTCTGCGGGGCCATGTTGGCCTGGGCCAGCATGGCAGTGCCGCTCTGGAGCAGGATCTGGGTCTTCGTGAAGCTGACCATCTCCATTGCCATGTCCGCATCCCTGATCACCGACTCGGATGCCGAGAGGTTCTCGATGGAGACCTGCAGGTTGGCGTACGTGTACTCCAGACGGTTGGCAATGGCACCAATGGAAGCCCTAAAGTTGTTGACATCCGCAATTGCATCATCAATGATCGTCAACGCTGATTGGGCGCCTGATAGGGAGCTGAGATCTATGTCGGAAATCATTGATCCAGTCCCGGTTCCTATTGCGTCATAGTCTATGCTTGAAAGAGAGAAACTGAGTTTGGAGACCGAATCATTTTTATCACCTATCTGGAAAGCAGCATCGCTCCCACTCACGGTCATGTCTGCCGCAGCAAGGGCACCTCCCAAGGTGTCGGCGACTGCAGCAGCGGTTGTCTTAAAAGAGACTCCCAAGAGGGAGAAATTTACCGTCTGCGCACCGTCTGTCAATGTGACCGATTGGGAAACACTTCCCTTTGTAAGGGTCAGGGAATTGCTCGTCCCATTGTAGGTAAAATTGTATCCTCCTATGGCAGCTCCGCTCACATCCCAGTCGTAAACGTTATCTGTTCCCTTGACAGTGGCGTCGACATCCTTGACAGCGAAGCCTGTTAGCAGCTCAGTATCCAAGTACTTGGTAGCATTGGCGATCCTGTTTATCTCACTTACGAGTTTATCGGCCTCTGCATCGATGTCTGACAGGTTGGCTTCATTGTTGTAGGATGCGGCCTGGGTGGCCAATTCCTTTAGCCTGAGCAGCATGGAGTGGATCTGGTCTGCTCCACCTTCTGCCACCTGCAACATGCTAGTGGCCTGCGAGGCGTTTCGGCTGGCTACAGTAAAGGAGCGCACTTGGGCGCTCAGCTTCTGGGCAATGGCCAAGCCGGCAGCATCGTCTGCAGCACGGTTGATCCTGAGACCCGATGAGAGCCTCTCCATGTTCTTGGCCATCCGGGAATCGGTGATTTCCAGGTTTCTGTGGGCGTTTAAAGCAGCTATGTTGGTGTTAATCCTGAGTCCCATGTCTTCATCCTCCCTGATGGGTTATTCCCGGGCATCCTTGCCCGGTGATCCAAGAGCCTTTTGCGGGCTTCCCGCTCGCTCTTAAGGCCTTTGGCCTTTCCACCTCCTTTCCCGAGCTTACAGGCTCTGAAACTCTTTTCGGAAACAGAGCAAAAAACTTTAGCTGGAACTCTAGATCCCAAACCTGTTTTTCTCGCTTCAACTAGCCAGTCTATGAAGATAGGAGATCAGATTTGTGGCAAGGTTTCTTAGAACCCTCAATGAGGCGCCTTTTGGCTCAAAGAATTTTCATGCTGACACGGATTCACCTGTTCCAGCCGGGTTGCTCTGATGGGCATGGGGGCTCAACCCTTGTGGCTCCAAAAATGACCGATTCCCGGTAGGACTCTTCTTGTTTCGAAAAAAATAGGGTCTCAGCTTCTACGCATTCATCCCTGAAAGCAATTCATTACCTTTCAACTCCGGCCGCTGTCAATATGGCTTCCACCTCTTCCAGAATCCCTTCTTTCCCTTTAGCCCCTTTCAAAGCAACAGCCAATCGTAAAGCTGCAGCCTCCCTTTCCCCCATGGCCAGAAGCCTTCTGCCGGCCATCAAATTCAACATAGCGTTGTGTGGGTCAAGCTCTGCGGCCATTCCAAAGGCCTCTGTGGCCAGCCTTGGGTTTCCCCTTTGGTCGAGCGCCCTTCCGATTTCTTCAAAGAGCAAAGCCAGATCTTCCATGGTCTCAAGAGACCTTTCCCGGGCAAGCCCCAGCATCTCCAAGAGCAATTCCAAGGGGGAGGCAGAAATCTCAACCTCTCCCACCTTCACCGCGGCTATTGCCATGCTCAGCAGGACCTCCGGGCCCTTTTCCCCTGCTTCCAGAGCATTACTTAAAAAAGCCAGGGCCTTCTCCCAATCGCCCATGGCCATGCTGTGTTCGCCAAGCTTGGCCCATGAATAGGCAAGTCCCGGATCCATAAAGACTGCCCTCTCATGATCCTCCATAGAGCCTCTCATGTCGCCCAACATCTCCCTGGACAAGGCTCTATAGGCATAGGCCTGAGCTGAGCCGGATCCTCTTTGTATGAAAACCCCAAAGGCTTTTTCTGCATCCTCGAACCTACCTCTTTCGAGTAAAAACAGGGCCTTTCGAAAATCCCAGTCCTCCTCAGGATCAATTCTGGCTAGTTTGTCAAAAAACCCAAGCGCGGTTTCCACCTCCAAATGCTTCTCCACCGCTTTCTTCAGGTAAAGCCTATTGAAAAGAATGTCGTCAGGACAATCCTCCAGAGCCCTTTTGAGAAAGTGGTCATGGAGAGCCTTGGCATCGCATTCCTGGGTGACCTTCAATATGAATCGAAAAGCGGCATCAGGCGAGGGGTGCTCCTCCAATCCTGTCTCCAGCATCTTTTGGGCCTCCTGGAATCTCCCCAGGCGCATCATAGCCTCACCCATGCGCAATGCGAGATGGCATCTGGAGTTGAGGTAAAAGGAAACCACCGAACCCAACTTGGAAGGACATTCGCGCAGCTCCCTATACAACTCCAATGCCTTCTCCCCTGAGTCCAAAACCGTCTCCCAGTCCTGCTGGAGAAAGGCAATCTCGTTGAGCAGGTAATAACCGTCCAGGAATCGCGGGAATATTATTATGGAATCCTCAGCGTGTTTCCTGGCCTCCATAATCCTGTTTTCCCTTATGTAAGCATGGATCAGGGGACTGTACAGGCTTATGAAAAAGCTCGGAACCGTTTCCTTTCTTCGTAGCAGAGCCAAGGCCCTTTCCCCATAGTCTATTACCTTCCCATAGTCCTTGATACCAATGTGCATATTGGCAAGGTTGTAGAGGGCAAAGGCGTTTTCAGGATCCTCTTCCAGTTGCTTAAGGAGCAGAGGTATGGAACGACGTCTCTTGGCCTCCATCTTCTCTTCGTCCAGGTAATAACCGTAATGCCATATCACAGCCGGACAGGCAACGCACTGTCCCTTGCCCACCACCTGGTTGTGCACTATGCCCTCGTAATGAATACCCACGCGGTTTCTGAAAACCCGGGGGAAGTTGAAGGTGGCCCTCGGCCTTCCTTGCTGATCTATGTCTGTTATGTTAAGCATCAGAAAGTTGACCCCCGGAGCACTTGCAGCTGCCAACTCCCGGATGGCCTCTCCCCCGCCTGGGGCGAGCTGTTCATCTGCATCTATTTGAAATATCCAGTCACCTCTTGCATGGGATATGGACTGGTTACGATGCTTGCTAAAATCGTTTTCCCAAGGATGGAAAAATATTTTGTCCGTGTAAGCTCTGGCAATCTCTACGGTTCTGTCCTGGGAACCTGTGTCCACGATGATTATCTCATCCACAAAATCCTTCACGCTCTCCAAACATCGCTTCAAGAACTGCTCCTCATTTTTGACTATCATACAGCAACTAAGAAGGGGATTCTGTCTCATTTATCCGCCTCTCCAGAATCAATTTCTTCTCAGGCAACGACAAAGAAAAATCTTTGTACCCGGCCTTTTAATGTCTTGAAGGGTGATCCAGGGTGAACCATTGAAATCTAGCAGTCCACCATAACGGCCCAGAATATGAGCCACTGCTGGAAACCATCTTACGTGGGCATGGTCGTCAAAATTGGGAACCGAGAAGATGATTACCGCTCCCCTTGGGATGCTTTGCAACAGCTTCATATCTTCCTGGATGTGCTCCAAGACTTCTAAGAGTACAAAGACCTGGAATCGGTTGTAATTGGAAACAGTTTGCGGACTCAGTAAATCATTGCAACTGAACTCAAAATCGGGAACATAACGCTTGGCTTCCTCGATCCTTACCCTTGAAAAATCTACTCCCCAGTAATGTAGCCAACCCCTGTCCTTGAGAAGTTTGGCAAATCTTCCGGTGCCGCAGCCCAAGTCTGCCACCGAGAGATCCTTTAAACTCGGCATGAGAAGGAGTGCCGCCTCATAAAGAGTCCTCCACGGGCTCCTTTCCAAAGGAAGCATCTGAAGGATGGTGTTGGAGTCATAGTAATGAGAAGGCTGCTCAGAACCCATGTGCTGCCCCGATGCTTTCCATCATATGTGTGTATCCACAGGCATCTATGATCTCTTCTCCTATATCGCTAAGAAAATCCATGTAATCCCTCTCAACGGGCATTTCGGAACCCTTGTTTGCGAGCTGGATTGGCAGATTAAGTGTTGAGACTTCCAGAAAAGACCAGAGATTACTTTGGCTTTCATGCAAGGATTCCAATTGCAAGAAAAGCTTTCTCTCAGTGGGTATGCTTGAGAGGAACTCCAGGATGAATCTGTTGGTCTCCACCCAGTTCCAGGCAATCTTCTGTGTCGGACTCAAGGATTCCCACCTGGAAATCCAAGGTTTTTTTGAAGGTTTTATCCTCCCGACGTCCCATGGATGACCCTGGTACCAACCCCTGCGGAAGCCGCTCTCTATAACCGCGCAAGGGTTTCTTACCAGGTGGATGAAACGGGTACCAGGGAAGACCCTCTCTATGGCATATGCAAAAAAAGTGAGCCTGTTGGCCGTCTCTGCGTAAATTTTGCCTTGGCGGTTCGCCTCCTGTATGTGGTCCCTCCTGGCCACATCTATGGCGAACTGAGCCCATGGAGCCTGGGGCTCTCGGTATGCTTCCCCTGACAGCTCTACGAGTCTGGGCAAGGGCTCATGCAACCCGATGACGGCAGGATGAGAGTTTAGAAGCCTCGCCAAACTCATTGTGCCGCATCTTCCAGTGGAAAGTGTGAAAACAGCTTTCATCCCAAGACCCTGATTAAGGGCTCTGTTTTTTCTTTCCTACCTTCCCGACTAGCAAGAAACGTTCCGTTAAAAACTCTTGGGGCCTAAAACTACAAGCTCTCTTTGTTCACCCCAATATTTCGGTTAGTTGAAAGAGTCATTATGAGAAAAGTGCTTCAGGGGAGCTTGACCTCGTGTTAAAGGGGCTTGAATTTTTCTCAGCAAGTCATTATTGAAACACCGTTTGTCACACTTATGGCTTTTCTCCTCCCTTCCCAGATACCTCGGACTCTCTTGATGTTAAAAACTATGGAGCTGCTCCCACCAGAAGTTTCCCTCCAGGGTTGCCCCAAGTTCAAGTATGCCCAATGGTCTGTAAATAGGCGCTCAGGTCCTATCTAGCAGCAACGAGCGCCTCATTTCCCAGATGAAGTCTATCAGCCAAGCCCTATTTCGGAACGTCCGCTGGTTTGAATGGGTTGTTTTATTTCATACCCCGAGCCCAAGAGAATGACCTGCTTTCCCATTCTGTTTTTAGGGTTGATGACAAGGGGGGCCATGAGATTGGCTGTAATGGATTGATTTGCCCTTTGAATGTTGACTATTACCAGGACTGCAGCCCCCTGGGCTTCTTCCAGATTAAGCTCTGCCAGGCTTTCCTTTGGTATGGAGTTCAGATAGTTTTCATCCAGGAGCAATGGGTCCATGACCACGAAAGCCAAGGCTGGATCATCCATGCTCTGCAACCAGTGAAACGGGCTTTCCGGGGAGTGCTGCAAAAGCACAAACCTCCTGGCCTCAGGAAACCCGGGAAGCCCTTCTTGGAAGCAGACGGCCTTGGCCTCATCCACCTCTATGGTACCGAATCTGGTTGTCTCAAAGATCATCCCGGGTCGCCTTCGCTTTCCTGTCAAGCTTTAGCATGGTTGCAGCCATACTCAGATCCGCAGGTACGGCCTTAGCAGCCTCCTTGTTTTCCTTCTGGATTCGCTCGTAGATCTCCTTTCTGTGCACAGAGGTGTAAGCCGGGGCCTGGACACCCAGTCTCACCTGCTTACCACGAACATCCAGGATCTTTATGACCACCTCATCGCCTATGGCGATGCTCTCTCCAACTTTCCTGGTCAGAATCAACATGCAGCACCCTCCCTGGCGCTAAACCCAAGGCCTCCTGCCTGCCTGGGGTCAACCCCTTTTTGCTTCCACCCTCCTTAACCGGTGGCCTCCAAGCATGAGGCTCAGCTCAGAAACTCTATCAAACTCAGCCTGGTTATCATAGCCGTGGTCCTTAGAGCTGCCTCGTAGGCGGTCTGCTGGTTGGCCAGGTCTGTGAGAAGCTTGGCCATATCGGCATCCTGGTAATCCGAGAGGGTTCCCTGTAGGTTCAACTCCAGATCTGAAAGATTCTCGGCATTGGACTCTATGGACCTGATCCTGGAGCCCACCTCTCCCCGGAGAGCCAAGAGCGCATCATGGCCTTGCTCCAGGCCATCCAAGCTTTGAGTCACTGCCTGGGCATCATTGCTTTCCAGGGCCGTGATAAGCCCCCGCAGCGTGTCCAGAACCTGATTGTCCCTCAAGACACCAGTGATTTCGACGTTCATGGCCACTGTCCTGCCCAGGCCCACATCCACCTGGATGGACTCCTGGTTCCCGTTGAAGGAAGCCTGATAATCATCGTCCCTTTCAACAGGTACCACCAGGGTCTGTGTACCTCCGAAAATGTACCTGTCTCCCAACCTGGTATTGGCCAGGGCTAATATATGGTCATAAAGTTGTCTGACCTCCACCGCTGCACTGGCCCGGGTTTGACTGTTGGCCGTGGCACTGCCTTGGGAAAGGGCTATCTCCTTGGCCCTCACGAGGACTTCCTCCATGTTCTGCAGGGCGGACTCGCTCAAGGAGAGCCAGGATTTCACATATTCGCTCTTTCGCTTGGCAGGATCTATTCTGGAGAGCTCGTTTTTCATTTCCATGATGCGCAAGGCCGAAATGGGATCGTCCGAAGCATTCAAGACCCTCTTTCCCGTGGAGGCTTGCTGTAGCAGTTTGAGAAGCCCCTCTCCTGCCCTATTGAGCTGGCTGTAAGTGGACTCCATCAGAAGCTTTTGGCTTACCCGCACGGCCTTACCCCTCAGCGCATCATCTCGATGAGACTCTGCATCATGTCCCTTCCGGTTTGTATGAGGCGGGCGGCTGCCTGATACGCCCACTGGTATTCCAGAAGCTTTATCATTTCCTCATCCAGGTTCACGCCCGATGTGGATGAGCGCTGTTGCTCCAGCTGCTCCACCACCTGATCCTGGTAATCAGCCACCCTGTAAGCTCCAGAAGCCTCCACACCCAGCCCGGAGACAGCAGTGGCCCAGGCCCGCTCCAGGCTCTCCCCGTCCAGAAGTGGAGCGTCCCTGAGTGCCAGCACATCCAGTGCGGCCTTGTTGTCTCCTGGTGTAAATGTCCCGTCCGCATCCTGCACCCGGCCAGCCCCTATGAGTCTGGCATCTTGCATCACAGCCTCTGAAACCCTGATGTCTTGACTGCCCGATCCAGTAAAGAGGGTGTTGAGCTCCAGGGCAGCCAGGGCATTTGAGGTGTCCTGGGAAATGGCAAAACCAAATCCTTCCGAGGCATCTAGAATCAATTTTCCCTCGGCCGAAACAGAAGCCTGGAGCCTCCCTCCATTGGAAGGATGGCTTTGAATCTGATCCACCAGGTCCTGAAGGCTCGTGGAGCCTGCCACCACGCTGACCTGGATGGCACCCAAGGCAGTGGGAGGATTCCCCTCATCATATAACCATATGTGGATTTCACCATCTCTTATCCTGTCCCCAAAGCTGAGGCCTGAGTCCGAAAGAGGCCTTGAAGGATCGCTCACCGCCTGACCCCACAAGGAGGTAAAAGGGCTCTTGCCAGAGGAGGTGGCCAGTTGCCCGTTCACGCTCCAGATGAGTTCCTGGGAAAGGCTTTGCAATCTATCCAGTTCCCTGGAGACCACCTCCTGCCCCAGCCTAAGCATGCCGCCTATGGAGCCAGCTCTTATCTTGTCGGTCATGGGCACCAGCACGCCTGAAGGGCTTTGCCAGAAAACCTGCTCCAGCCCTGTGTCCGCTGTCTGGGTGGTGAGGCTCCAGTGATTGGGGCCCTCCACCAAGGCCACCCCCCCCGAGCCTACAACGGAAAAACCATCCTCTGTTTCCCAGTATTGTACCTCCATCAAACTGGCCAGCTCATCCAAGGCCTTATCTCGCATATCTCTAAGATCATTGGCGTTTTGACCCGAGCCCTCGCTTCTTTTTATCTGAAGGTTTAATTCCGAGATTTGCGAGGCCAGCTCATTTACTCTGTCCACCGAGAGCCTGACCGAGCGATTCAATTGCTCCTGCAAACCCACCAGTTTATCCCTGAGGCCTCTTATTCTGGATGACACCTGCACAGCGGCTTCCCTGACAGCCACCCTCTCGGTGGTGCCTTCTGGGTGGACGGAGAGCTCCTCCCATGCTGACCAGAAGGCCCTGAGCTCGGATCCCAGGTCTGTGTCTGAAAGCCCAGATAAAATGGATTCCAATTGCTTGTAATAAGAGGACTGCGCCTGGAGGCTCCCCTTGGCGCTGAGCTCGCCTCTTAGCTGGATGCCCAGAAACCTATCGTAAATTCTCTCTATGCTGGCAGCCCTGACCCCTCTTCCTATCTGGCCGGGTTGATAGTTCTCAGGGGTTGCGGGCTCCAGTATGAGCCTCTGGCGGCTGTAGCCTTGGGTGTTGACATTGGCCACATTGTGAGCTGTCACGGCCATGCCCAGTTGTTGAGCATGAAGGGCCCACTGTCCTATGTCCAAAACCGATTGGATGCCAGCCATGGATTGACCCTTTGGCTCCCCGCTTCTGTGCTCAAGCCTCTTGAAGCAATGTACTCTTGGAGAGGCCTGAGGCCTCAAGCCTCCCCTCCATGGTGTAGCGACTAAAGCCCCTGCTCTCCCAGCCTGTAAGAAGCTCTATGGCTCCTTCTATTCGCCCGAGGGTGGAGCGGATGAGGTATTGGTTGCCTGCACTCAAATACTCCACCTCTCCCACAAGCTTCTCCAACTCCTCTCTGGAATCCGCCAACTGCTCCCTGTGGGAACTCTCCAGCACATCCAGGAGCTTCTGAAAAAGGCTTTCACCCTCTTTGGCCTGCACCATCCCCTTTATGCGCTCCCTCATGGCAGCCCTGGATTCCTCCAGGATCCTGCCCTTGAGCTGAAGGGTCTCCTTTTCCTTCAAGATTTCCAGAATCCCGTCCAGGTCTTGCCGTATGAGACAGTCCCGCTCCTTGAGAAGCAGCTCGCGCTCTTCTCTGAGGTGGTTACTTTCAAGCCTCAGTTGACCCAAGAGATCTCTTCCGATCTCCACCCCGCTCATGACTACATCTCCGATCAGATCTCCCCCAAGAGGAGTGCTTCCAGGATCCGGTCGGACAGCTTCTCCAGATCCACTTTATACTTTCCCTCCTGAATCATGCTCTTGAGCTCCTCCACCTTCTCAAGCCTTACCTCGGGCATCTGCTCCAGGATCTCTTTGAGCTTCTGGATCTCCCTGGCCTGGGGGGATATCTCCACCTTTTCCCCTACGGGCTGGCCCTGCGCCTGGGGCTGGGAGCCTTTGAGCTCCTGCTGTGATTTGACCCGTTGGATAAGGTTTTGTATGGGCGTGTACCCATCACTTCCGTTTATTTTCATGGGCCTACTCCTGGTTCCTGGATATTCTCAGGTTCTAAGGTCACTTTGCTTTTCCTGACTCTATATCGGCAGGAACCGGAGAAACTTGAGTTTCTATGTTTTTTTGCCTCACAAGAGCCTGCTCTTCTAGACTGCCCAGAAGCAGTTCCTTGAGGCCCAGGCCCCTTCTTGCCAGGACCCTGGAGACCTCCTCGTCGAAAAGACTTCTGTAGATCTCTTCTTGTCGGCTCTCAGAGCAAAGCGCAGTGCGCCTCATGGCCTTGAGCATCTGCTGGATGAAGATGGCTTCAAACTCCTCGCAGGCCCTGGCCAGCTTTTCCCTTTCTTCTTGTTCGCCTGAGGCCCTGCCACTTGCTGCCCTCAGAACCCCTTCCCAACCCGGCCCGCTGGAAATGCTTGTCCCAGGATGCAGGGACTCCATCCAACTGCCCATCACATTACCTCCAGGTTGGCATGCAAGGCCCCTGCCTTGTGAATGGCCTGCAAGATGGTGATCAATTGCCTCGGATTGGCCCCTATGGCGTTTAAGGCACGCACCAGCTCTGCGATGGTCACCCCGCCCTGAAGCAAGGTGATACCTTGCCCTTTTTCTTCCACTTTTACATCGCTTCGGGGCGCCACCACGGTCTGGCCTCCTGGAGCCATGTCCGCCCCTGTGGTGGCCCCACTGGAAGGCTGGGCTCCTCTGGGGGGCTTTGGTGAAAACGGGGCCGCTGGAACCACCTCCGGAGTCTCTTTGATGATGACCGTTAGACCCCCTTGAGCTATGGCAACGGGATCTATACGCACCCTTTCACCCATGATGACTGTTCCGGTCCTTTCATCCAGGATGACCTTTCCTGAGCCGTCCGGCTGGATCTCAACGGCTTCGGCCGCTGCCAGAAACTCAGCCTGTCTTCCTTCGAACCCACTGGGAACCACTAGTTCCAGGGTGCGGCCGTCTATGGTCCTGGCCACCCCTGGTCCCAATCTGCTGTTGAGGGCCCTGACAGCCCTTTGGGCAGTGGTAAAATCCTCCTGGTGAAGAACGAGTCTGAAGATGTCTTTTTGGCCGAAGGAACTTCTCACCTCCCTCTCCACCGTGCCTCCGTTGGGAACCATGCCAACCGTGGGATGGTTCTGCTGCACTCTGCCGCCTGATGCTCCTCCAAAACTGAAACCTCCCACGGAAACAGCCCCCTGGGCCAACACATAGACCTGCCCGTCAGGACCGTGCAAGGGGGTCAACAGGAGGGTCCCTCCCTGAAGGCTCTTGGCATCTCCGATGGAGGCCACCTGCACATCCAGGTTTTGACCCTGCCTGGCAAAGGCCGGAAGCTGGGCCGTGACCATCACGGCCGCCACATTTTTCACCTTCACCGCCTTGGGCGCTACCCTTATTCCCATTCTCTGGAGCATGTTGGCCAGTGAGTGGACCGTGAACTGGGTGTTGTTCTGATCACCCGTGCCCTGAAGTCCTATCACAAGACCGTAGCCCACCAGAGGGTTGGATCTGACCCCCTCTATGGAGGAGATCTCCTTGAGCCTCACAGCCATGGCCGTGTTACATGACCCAGAACTCAAGAAAAGAAAACAGAAGAAAAACCAGACACATACCTTGGCCTTCATGCTTTCCTCCTCAGAAAGGCCATATGTGATCCAAGAGCCGGCCCACCCAGCCTGGCTTTTGCTTGTCGCTGACCACCCCTTGGCCTGCATAGGCTATCTGGGCATCTGCGATGGAGCTGGAAAGCACAGTATTGTCCGAGGAGATGTCCTCGGGTCTTATGACACCCCTGAGTATTATGTACTGCCTCTCGTTGTTTATGATGACCTCCCTGTAGCCCTCCACCCTCAGAAGGCCGTGGGGCAGCACATCCACCACCTTGGCGGTCATGGTGGCCACCAAGGTGTCCTTTCTCTGTGTGGTACCTGATCCTTCAAAGTCGTTTTTCAAGGAGCCCGAAGCCTCAGGTTTGAATCCCCCTATGTTCAAGGGAGCACCGAAGAAGCTGCTCATGGAAGCAGAAAGGGAACTATCCCTGGAAGTCTTGGTGCTGGCGCTCTTGAGAGCCTCTGCGTTCTCCACTATGCGAATGGTCACCACATCCCCCACATGCCTGGCTCTTAGATCCGAGTAGAGGTCCCCGAGTCTGCTCCATGGCCTCCAGAGGCTTCCCTCTGCAGCAGGCTGCTCCGGAATCCTGCTGGAGGGTGGAAACGCATTCCAGGCAGGAGGCGGAGGCAAGCTGGGGCTACAGCCCCAACCCAGGGACAACATGGACAAGAAGCAAACAGAAGCGAACCGCTTTTTCCACATTCCCCATGCTCCCTTGACTCTAAAATTGGACTCTCACGCCCCCCGGATGTTCCACACAGGCCAAGACCACCTGTCTGGAGGAGATATTCAGAACCCTTATCTTCTGGCCTGATCCCCCCTCCTCCAGGGCCTCTCCAGGAGCCACTATCTTAAGACCGCCCTTTTCCAGCAAGATTTCCACCTTCTGACCCTTGCGCACAATGGGCTCGGGCTTGAACTGGTCCAAGCGAAGCACGCTGCCGGCCTGAAGACTCCTCACTGCCCTCATGCCCATCAACACAGAGGGGTCTTCCACCACTCCTGCTGGTTTTATTCCAGAGCTCAAAGGCTTCTTGACCACATCTTCAGGCCCCAGCACCCCACCCTTGGGAATGGAGCGGGACAGAACCCATACCCCGTGGGCTTGCCTTTCATTGCTGCTTTGGGCTCCTGCCCAGGCCATGGAGGGCCACAACAGACAAAAGGCCATCAATGTCAACGCCAAGCCACTGGCAGATTCCTTAAAGGTTTTAGCCATGATTCCCTCCCCGGGTCTTTCTCTATCTCTTTAGGTTGTTGACCATCTGAAGCATGTCATCTGAGGTCTGAATGGCCTTGGAGTTTATCTCATAGGCCCTTTGGGCCACTATCATGGCCACCATCTCTTCCACGATGTTTACGTTGGACATCTCGAGAAAACCCTGTGCCAGGGTGCCAAGACCCTGGTCTCCTGGAGTCCCCTCCACAGGATCTCCGGAAGAATCTGTGGGCATGAAAGCATTGCGGCCCACGGCGAACAAGCCGGGAGGATTGGGAAAACGTGTGAGGGTTATTCGGCCTACCTCGGAGAAACCATTTTGACCTGGCCGCATGACAGAAACTATCCCATCGGCCCCTACGGAAATGGCCGTGGCATCTTGGGGAATGGTTATTCCAGGCTCCAACTTGTAACCCTCGGATGTGACCACCTCTCCTTGGGCATTGAGCTTGAAGGCTCCGTCTCGGGTATAGGCAGTTTCCCCTGAGGGCAGAACTATTTTGAAAAAACCCTGGCCCTCGATGGCCATGTCCAATTCATTTCTGGTGAGCTGAAAATCACCCTGGCCAAAAAGTTTATGCACGGCAATCGGCCTGGTTCCCAGTCCCACCTGAAAGCCCGTGGGAAGCTGGCTTTGAGCTGAGGAGGCCGCCCCAGGGTAGCTCAGGGACTGGTAAAGCAAGTCCTGAAAATTCACCTTGCTCTTCTTGAAGCCTGTGGTGTTGGCATTGGCCAGGTTATTGGATATGACGTCTATCTGAAGCTGCTGGGCTTCCATACCCGAAGCCGCTGTCCAAAGAGATCTAAGCATTGCCACCTCCTTCTGGATCCAGTCCGTGACTCACAAAGAAGAGATGATCACGGCCCAAGCCATGAAATCTTTAAATGGCTTGCTGCTTTTTCTCCTTTTGAGTGCACCAGACAACTTGGAAAACCCCTCTTCCAGGAAGCCTTTTTGGGCCCATCATCAGGGCTAAGCCATTCTGCTCAGTGCCTGCACTGCTTTCTCTCCCAGCCTGTCTAAGGTCTGAACCATTCTCTGATTCATCTCAAAGGCACGAATTGCCTCTATCATCTGCACCATGCACTTTATGGAATTCACGTTGGACATCTCCAGGTGGGCCGGTAAGACCTCCACCTTGGCCACCTCCTCAATTGAAACCCCTTGGGGGATCCCATAAAGCCCATCTCCCAAAGGGGTTAGCTTTTGTGGTTCTGTGACTCTCACCACCTTGAGCTTGCCCAGGACAGAGTCTCCTGATGACACATTTCCTTCCTGGTCGATGCCCAGGCTGCCCCCGGCCGAGACGATCTGGCCGTTTTGACCCAGCACTGCCATGCCCCTTAGCACCAGCTTGCCTTCCCCGTCCGTTGAAAAACGCCCGTCACGAGTCAACCTGATGCCATCAGGAGTCTCTAGCACAAAGAAGCCTTCCTGTGCCAGCGCCACATCCAGAGGCTCTCCTGTGTAGTGGATCTCACCCGGCGAAAAATCAGTGCGCCTCTCCACCAGTCTCACGTGGCTGGGGGCATCTGGACCCACCCCTGGAATTTCCAGGGGACGCTCTTCCAAGACAACCTCCCCCATCTTGAAGCCTACGGTGTTGGCATTGGCCAGATTGTGGGCCAGCACATCCATTCTTTCCTGCCTGACCGCCATGCCTGAGGCCGCAACATAAAGTTCTGCAAACATCCTCGACTCCTTTGGGAAGCAGCCTGGGTCAGAACATGACTGCTAACCCATTTGGCCCAGCTTTCTTTCTGCAACTCCCATACCAATTTCACCCCTTGTCCCAGGCCCTTTCTGCCTTGTATCACGGACAACCTGGCTGCAAGCCCTGAATGCTCAACCGGCATTTCCTTCCCCAGGGTAGGCATTTTTCTCCCTCACCCTGTACACAAAGGCCAACACCTCTGCCACGGCCCTGTAAAGCACGGGAGGTATCTCCTGATTCAGATCCAGCTCTGCCAGAAGCCCCACCAGGCAAGGGTCCTCCTGGATGGGAATGTTGTTGGCCCTGGCTATCTGGATTATCTTGTTTGCCATTTCCCCCCTGCCCTTGGCCAGCACCCTGGGAGCGGGATCCACGCCCGTGCGATAGCCCAAGGCCACGGCTTTGAGAAGTCTTTCCCCTAAGGGCGATTGCAAAGGCTGATCCTGATTGCTCATGCCACAACACCCAAGAGGTGCTCTGGTAGCTCCAGATCCTGCTCGCACCACTCCCTGCTGTCCTCCAGAGTTTCCAGGGTGCATTCCACTTTCGAGGGCCAGATCCCTCTTAGCCCTTCCACCAAGGAGTCCATCTGTGTTTGGAGTCTCACACGCAGATCCTCTCTGGAGACCTTGAGTTGGCAGCCCAGAAGGCTTCCCAAAAGGTAGATCCTGGCCAGAATCCTACCCATGTCCTCCATTTCCAAGCGCAAGGTGATGGACCATCCCCTCTTTATGATGCCTTCTTTGTTGCGCACCCATCTGCCTATTCTCATGTCCCCCCAGCTCTTGGGAGGCATCCACCAGGGGGGGAGAATAAGAACCATCTGAGGGCTCTCATGTTCCTGCCCCAAAAGGCACAAGCACTGTGCTGCCTGCAGCAGATCCAACATGCGCCCCAGGCCTCCCTGCATGAGGCCAGAATCTTTCAAAGAATCCATGGCCATCAAGAGATCAGCCTTCAAATCCGGGAGAATGGAACCTTTCTCAGCCTTTCCCAAGACCAGGTCTCTAAGCTTGGCCTCCAGGAATATCCCGCTGGCCCGTATAAGCCTGCCTAGGTCCCAGTGTCCGCTTTCCCAAGGAGGCAGATCTCCGAAAACAGCTTTTGCAATTCCAGCCTTCATTCCAGAGCCAGCCCTTTCCATTTCCTCCTGAGTCTCCATCAGGGTAGAAGCAAGCATCTCCCAGCTCATGAATGACAGACCCTTTTTCAAGCATGCGGCCCACAAGCTCTGGTAATCCGTTTGAGACGCTCCCACACAGCGAAGCACAAGCTCGGGTCTTAGGGTCTGTACCTGCAGGCTCAGAATCTGGCCAGGCCGCACCTCCACCGAGGACTTGGCCCAAATCTCCTGTCCCTCTATCTTCACAAGAAATCTCCCGTCAGAGCCTCGTGCCAAGACGATTGCCTGCACCATGCGCCCCACCCAAAGCTGCAACCCCTGTGTTCTGCCACCCGAGACCCGAGCAGCAAGCACAGGACCTGGAGCCTGAGTGCTTTCCACCCTCATGCCTGAGCCCTACCCTTGGAGCCCAGATGTTGCATGAGTTGAAGCTCCCCCAGGCCCAAACCACTCTTGCGGGCCACTTCCTCCACAGACAATCCCTGGCGAAGCCACCTAAGCGCAGCCTCATACGAAGATTCGGGAATGGAATTTTCCTCTTGGGCCTTGTGAAGCTTCTCCAGGGTCTCGCAGGCCCTGATCTCTGCCCTGTCAAGCTCCTCTGCGGCCTCTTTGAGTCTGTGGATCCGGGAGTCCATTCCTTCCATGAGCCCCTTGGCAATGTCCTGGAACTCCGCGGTACGGGAGTCTATCTCCTTCAGGAGATCCTCATGCATCCTGGAAAAGTTCCTGGAAGAATTACTTGTTCTAAGCACGCACCAAAGGATCAAACCTCCTGCGACCAGGTCAAAGGCCAACTGCAAAATTGTGATGAGCCTGAGATCCACCCTTTCCCCCTTCCTTTGCTAAGCCGTTAGATCCTGATGTCTATGCTCTTTTGGGAAGCCTCTTCTTCTTCAGAAAGCTCCTGTTCCAGCTCTTCGGGAATCTGGGACTCGCCATGGCCTTGAGTTCTATGTGCTTTTGCTGCACGAGCCCTGCTGTTTCCTGTTCTGCCTTGCCCAAGCCTCTCCAGAGGCCCCAGGATGGCAGATGGTCCACCGTTTTCCATGATCACCTCCCCGGCCCATCCCCGGCTGGTTGGGGCCTCGGAAGCATCTCTGAATTGATGGCCCACTGGTGTTTAGCGGCCATTTTGTGAGCTTTTCTCTGATTTGGCCTGTGCATTTTCATTTTGCATGCCCACCTGAGGCCTGCTGGCTCAAAGTATCAAGTATTGAAGAAACCTGATTCCTTCCTTTTTGACCCAGGGCCATCTCAAACTAAGTCTCTGTGCTATGGAAGCCCGAAGCCTGCCTATGCCCTGAGCTCCCAGGAGCTCCCCTGGATCCATTTCCCTTATGAGCTGGAAGAGTTCCCTTCTCACCTCCCAGCTCTGCAAGCCATTTTCCTCCACCTCCAAAGACAAGGACACCAAAAGGCCCGCCCTGCCTTCTTTGAGAGGCACTATCAAGTCCAAGACCATTTCTTGGGGCCCTGCCTCTGGGGCCGGTGACTCTGGTTGAGGTTTGGACATGATCCACAAGAAAAAAACAAAAGCCAGGCATATGAGCACACAAGCCGAAGCTGCCAGGAGCAGGGATTTTTCCACTGGGCTCTTCTCTTCCAGGTACAGGCTCACCCCCGCCAGCCCAAGCCACCTTAATTTTCCCGACTGGCGCCATGAGGGTTCGCCTTTGGGGGAAGCCTCTTTGGGGGGCTCATCTGTCTTTTGCTGCTGAGGCAAATTCTCCCCAGAAGGCTCTGAGCTCTCTGGAATCTCCTCCAGAACAGGGGCCTCGGAGTCTACCTCCTCATGAAGCCCCATCTTGCGCTCCCACTCCTCCAGAGCCGCCTCATCCATCTGGTCTTCAAAAAGAAGGGCCTCCTCCACTTCCCTGCCCTTTCTCTTCAAGACCTTGGGTTTTTTGGTACTCTCTGCTGTCAAAAGCCCCTGCCCTCCTTTTCAGATCTTCTTCTCCAAGCGGGCCCTGAGTTTCTTAAGAGCCGCAGAGTGGATCTGGCACACCCTGGACTCTGTCACATCCAGGATCATTCCTATTTCCTTCATGGTAAGCTCTTCATAGTAGTAGAGCTGAAGCACCAGCTGCTCCTTTTCATTGAGGTGTTTTAGAGCATCCAACACCTTGGATCTCAGCTGGCGGTTGCTCAATGATTCGTAAGGATCCCCTTCAGATGTAAGATTGAGTTTTTGCTCCCCGGGCTCCCCTTCTAAGAGATCCTCTATGGACATGAAGCCCGATCCTTTTGTCTCCATGACCATTTGGTGATAGGCTTCCATCTCCAGACCCAGGAAATCGGCCAGTTCCTCTTCGGTGGGAGAACGCTTGAGTTTCCCCTCCAGTTTGAATTGAGCTTCTTCGAGCCTCTTGATCTTTTCTCGGGTGGTCCTGGTAGCCCAATCCATGGAACGCAGCTCGTCCAATATGGCTCCTCTGATGCGGAACTCCGCATAGGTCTTAAGCTGAGTGCCACGGCTCTGATCGAACTTCTCGAGGGCGTCCAGAAGTCCCAAGATGCCTGCGTGGGTCAGGTCCTGCACATCCACATAGTGGGGTATTCTTCCCACCAACCTGAGCACCTGATATTTGATGAAGGGAAGAAAGGCCTGGATCTGCTTCTCCCGCTCTGAAGGCTCTGCCCCAATATTGGGCTGAGCAGTGGCCTCAGCACTTTCCTTTAAGAGGATCTGTCCTCTCATGGCTACCTCACGAATAGGGTCCGAACAATACCATTTCTGAACATGAACTCTCCCGTCCCGCTATCTCTCTTAGCCTTGTGCCCACCTGGACAAGATTCATGGTGGCCCGGGCCTCGGGATATAGGTGTACAAAGGGCTTCTGGCTCCGCACAGATGAGGCCACTGCCGAATCCCAAGGGATCCACCCCAGATCTGTCAGGGAGAACCTGAGAAACCTCTCCACCACCCTGTTCAGTCCGCAGAAGGTCTCCTGAGCCTCGGCCTCGCTTCGGGCTGTGTTCACCAGGATCCAGAAGTCCCTTCTTCGATAGTGCATGAACATGAGTTTGATCATGGCATAGGCATCGGTTATGCTTGTGGGCTCCGGGGTAACAACCACCATGATTCTCTCTGCCATGGCATTGAAATGAAGTACATTGGGAGAAACACCGGCTGCAGTATCTATGAGCACAAGGTCATGTTCGTAACGCAGATCATTTATGCCAGAGTAAAGACTCAACCTCTGCTCCCTGCTCAGGTGGGTAAGATCCAACTGCCCCGAGCCTCCTGGCAATATACCGATGCCCGAAGGACCCTTGAGCAGCACCTTGTCCAGGCTGCAACGCCCTGCCAGAAAATCCCTTATGGTCCTCTCGGGTGAAAGCCCAAAGAGCACATCCACATTGGCCAATCCCATGTCCCCGTCCAGAAGCAGCACCCTTGTGCCCATGTCGGAGAGGATACAAGCAAGGTTTGCCGCCAGGCTTGTCTTTCCGACTCCTCCTTTGCCGCTGGTGACAGCCAGGCTCCTCAAAGGGGAGCTCTTGAGGCCCTCTTGCATGCTGCTGCGAAAGCGCATCTCTCGAAGTGTAGTACCTTGGTCCCTAACCAAGATCATTTCCCATGGCCTCCATCAGATGAGATTCACCCTGCGGCCTGTAATGTCTCGGCCTCAGGGTAGAACAAAGGCAATCCCCAGAGGGTCCAGCTGGCCATGTCCTGCTTGGTGGCACTTCTGATGTCTTCTGGAACCCTCTGCCCAGTGGTGAAAAAGGCAAAAGGCAGCCTCATTTGAAGCGATACACTGAAGAGAGCCCCAAAATGGGGGGCCTCGTCCAGCTTGGTGCCTATGAGGCCCACTGGCCTCAAGGAGATGAACCTCCTCACCGCTCGTTCCAGGGCCGAGGATTCTGTGGTGGCACTCACCAGCAAGAGAGTCTTCACTCTGGTGTCCGAACAGAGTATGTCCTTGAGCTCTCCCATATGAGATCCGTCCATGGGGCTTCTGCCCGCTGTGTCTATCAAGATGATGTCCTTGTCCGAATGGGAATCCAAAACCCGGGAGAGCTCACCCGGCTCGAGCACCACCTCCAATGGCACTCCCATTATCCTGGCATAGGTCCTGAGTTGCTCCACTGCCGCTATCCTGTACGTGTCGTTGGTGACCAGGGCTACCTTTTTCCCTCCATCCAAGGCGCAGCGGGCAGCGATCTTTGCCACGGTGGTGGTCTTTCCTACTCCTGTGGGGCCTATAAGAGCCAGCACAGCAGGGCCCTTGGAGGGATCCCTGATGAGGGGATCCTGGGTCTTGGCCAGTCTGCTCAAGAGGCTCTCCACCGTGGGAGAGAAGTTCTCTTCCTCAACGGTTCTTTGGCCCAGTTCCTGTTCCACCCTCAAAACTATTTGAAGAGCATGGGATTCGCGCATGCCGTTTCGCACCAACTTTAGGAGCATGGCATTGCCCGGGGCAGTGGACACCTGTGAGTCTCTGATCCTGACATGTTGAACCATCTTGCTGGTCCACCACCTGAGCTCTTCCAGCTCAGATTCCAGCCTGGACCTAAGCTCCAGGGCAGGTTGTCTGGCTGCCTCGAACACCTGCGCCATCTCCCTCTTGAGTTCTCCCAGTTCTTCTTTGAGAGACTCCAGAGCCTTGAGCCCGGCCTCCTGCCCCTTCATCCCTTCAGGGAGAGGCTCTCCACTGCCTGGGATACCTGGCCCATCCAAGGCGGCTGTGACCTCTACCATGGGCCTACCCAACAGTCCGAAGGCTCTTTTTCCGTCCACCACCTTTCTGGTGGAGAGGATGACCGCCTGGGGGCCCAGGTCCCTCTTGATGAGGCGAAGGGCTTCCTGCATGTCTATGGCCTTGTAGGTCTTAACTTTCATGGCTCAACCTCACGCTGTCCAATGCCTTGATGGCCACATCTGGATCCACCTCTTGATGTGACATTACCGTCAGGGTTGGAATGTAACGCTCCGTGAGTTGCTTGAGATGAGGCCTCAAGGCAGCGTCGCAGAGCAATACGGGTGGATGGGGACTGTGCAGGTGAGGCTCCAGGGCCCTTTGTATGGAAAGTATGACGCGTCGGGCTGTTTCAGGATCTAGGGCCAAGAAGGATTCCAGGTCGTTCCTCCTAATGGAGCTCACCAGCATCTCCTCCAGGGCCGGATCCAACAACAAGGCAGGAAGCCTCTGCTCTTCATCCAGATGTTTCCTGGTTATGGCCCTGCCCAGGGAGCAGCGCACGTGTTCTGCCAGGATCCTGGCATTGCGGGTATGAGGCGCCCAGTCTCCCAGGCTCTCCAGAATCTGCACCAGGTTCCTGATGGATATGCGCTCCCTCAGTAGATACTGGAGCACCCTGTGCACTTCTCCTATGCTGAGCAATTTGGGCACCAGCTCCTCCACCACCTTGGGATGCTCTTTGGCCACGTTGTCCAGGAGTCTCTGGACATCTTGACGGCTCAGGAGTTCATGCAGATGTGATCGAACCACCTCTGACAGATGGGTTACAAGCACGGTATCTGGGTCCACCACCGTATAGCCCAAGGCCTGGGCCCTGTCTCTCTCGCCTTGGGGAATCCAGAGGGCCGGAAGCCCGAATGTTGGCTCCTGGGTGGGAATGCCCTTGAGGGGGGTCTTAACTGAGCCCGCGTCAAGGGCCAGGCAGTGGCCCATCATCAGCTCGCCTGAGGCTACCTGGACCCCATTGAGCTTTATGCTGTATTGATTAGGCTTCAGGTGAAGATTGTCCCTGATATGCATCAGGGGAATCACCACTCCCATGTCCAGGGCCACCTGCCGCCGAATCATCCTTATGCGCTCAAGCACAGTGCCTTTTTGATCCAAGTCCACCAAAGGAATGAGTGCATAGCCTATCTCCAACTCCAGGGGATCCAAGGGGAGCAAAGCTTCCACCTCTTCTCTGGAGCTTACTCCAGGTTTTGCGGCAGCCGAGGCCTGTGCCTTTTGCTCTTGCTGCTTTTTCTTTTCTGCCCCATGAATCCTCCAGGCCACCACTGCTGCCCCCAAGGCCAGGCCCATGAAAGGAAGGGCTGGAAGCCCTGGCAAGAGGCCCAGGATCAAGATAATGACAGAGGCCATGGCCACGGCCCTGAAGTTGTGGATAACCTGTCTCAACAGGTCTGTACCCAGAAAAGAGTCTGAGGCTGCCCTGGTTACCACCAAACCCGCTGATGTGGAGACCACCAGAGCTGGAATCTGGGAGACCAACCCGTCACCGATGGTGAGGATCGTGTACGTTCGAAGGCCTTCCAGAATGGGCATTCCCTTCTGCCCCACCCCGATCAGAAGGCCTCCCACAATATTTATGAACACTATGACTATGCCAGCTATGGCATCTCCCCTGACGAATTTACTGGCACCATCCATGGCTCCATAGAAATCCGCCTCTCTTTCTATGAGCTTGCGGCGTTGTCTGGCGGTGCTGTCATCTATGAGACCAGCGTTCAAATCCGCATCTATGCTCATCTGTTTGCCGGGCATGGCATCCAGGGTGAAGCGGGCAGCCACCTCGGCGATCCTACCCGAACCTTTTGTTATCACAATGAAGTTGATGACTACCAGTATGAGGAACACCACCATGCCCACCACGTAATTGCCACCCACCACAAAGCTCCCAAAGGCCTTGATCACATGCCCGGCCGCATCCGGACCCTCATTGCCGTGGAGCAATATCAACCTTGTGGAGGCCACGTTCAAAGAAAGCCTAAAGAGGGTGGCCACCAGCAACATGGTGGGAAAAACAGAGAACTCCAGGGGTTGCACTATGTAAAGGGCCACCATCATGATCAAGACCGACATGGTTATGTTGAAGGCCAGAAGAAGGTCCAGGATGGGTTTGGGAAGAGGGAAAACCATCACCAGCAAGATGCCCATCACCCCTGCGGCCAAGAGCACCTCGCCGCTTTTGAGAAGACCTCTTGTGGAGGGAATTGCTAGTCTTTGAGTGCTCACCTGTTCTCCGCCCCTTTTATTTTTTTATTCGGCTGCAGCATCCAAGGCTCAGCCTTCAAACCCCTTTTGACTAGAGCTGAGCAGATCTTTGTGGATCTGCCATCCCCTGACCCCTCGGGTTTCTTTTGCTGTATACGTGAGCCAACACCTCGGCCACGGCCCTGTATAGCTCGGCTGGAATCTGCGAGCCCACCTCCACCATTTTGTAGAGGGCCTGGGCCAGAGGCTTGTTTTCCACTATCTCCACACCATGCTCTTTTGCCACCTCCCTTATCTTGGCAGCCAGGTATCCTGCGCCCTTGGCCACAACCGTGGGAGCAGACATGGTGTTTTTCTGGTATTGAAGGGCCACTGCCAGGTGCTCGGGGTTGGTTATTACAACATCGGCTTTGGGGACCGCGGCCATCATCCTTCGCCTGGCCATCTCCCTCTGCCTCTGGCGTATCCTTGCCCTCACCTTGGGGTCTCCCTCCCTCTGGCGGTATTCTTCCTTTACCTCATCCTTGGTCATGCGGAGGCTGCGTTCGTGTTCCCACCTCTGATAAAGGAAGTCCAGGATGGCCAGCCCGGCCAGGACCATCCCTGCCCTGAGGCCTATGTTCAGGATCCCTTTGGCCAACTCTGATCCCATATCCCAGGCTGACACGCTTCCCATGGAGGCCAGGGTCTCCCATTCGGACATGACCGTCCGCCATATGACCCAGGCCACGATCCCCATCTTGAGAAGCCCCTTGATGAGTTCAGCCACTGACTGGAGGGAAAAAACCCTCTTGAATCCCTCCACAGGGTTTATCCTGGACCACTTGGGCGAGAGGGCTTCGGTGGCATTGAGAAATCCGAACTGAGCCACATGACTGGCAATCACAATGATTACCAGCAGTCCCAATACTGGCCCTGCCAGAAGAGCCGTACTTGCCAAAAGATCCATGAAGATCTGATGAGTTGTCTGGGCAGTGATTTGAATTTCCCAGCTTCTGGAGATGAGCCCACCCATGGTGTTCATGGCAAGACCGCTTAGAGAGCCACCGGCCAAGATCAGGAAACCAGAGGCTGCCAGCAGCACTGCCGCGGAAGACACCTCCCTGCTCTTGGCCACCTGACCCCGTTTTCTGGCCTCCTCCCTGCGTCTTGGGGTCGGGGGTTCTGTTCTTTCCTGATCGCTTCTGGGGGGCATATCAGCTACCTTTCAGCTCCAGAGTCTTTTGCCCAAAGGCCTCCTCACAATACCAGAACCTGTTATTCCCTTTCGGATCTTCACACTCCTCAATGCCACAACAGACTCCTATATGCTCCTGCAAGCCAACTCAGGCCTTTTTCGGACCAGGGCCCCATGATGCCGAGACCCAGGCCCATGCAGGCCAAACCCACTCCGATCTGAAAAGGTGCGGCCACAATGAATATATTCATCTGGGGCATCATCCTGGCCAAAACACCAAGTCCTATCTGAACAAACAGCAGTAAAAGCAGTGCGGGTGCAGCCAGGGAAAGGGCTGAGCCAAAAAGGGCCCTTCCCAATTCCGTGACTGTCTCTGCCAACCCCAGGCTGCCTGTTAAAGGACTATGCCCTGGGTTTTGAAAGAGCACCCATATGGCAAGATGATGTCCATCCAAGGCCAGGAATAACCAAATGGCTAGCAACTGCATGAACTGGGCCACCACCGACATGTGTTGGTTTTCCACTGGATCCATGACATTGGCAATCCCCAGACCCATCTGGAATCCCACTATCTGGGCAGCGAGGGGTGCCGCGGACAGAACCAGTTGCGACAGCCAACCCACGCAAAGCCCGAAGAGGGCCTCACGAATCACCACGGCCCCCCAGGAAGCCAGATCCCAAGGAACTTCCTTGAAAGGGGCAGGTACTACGGGAAGCAGAGCCCAAGAAACAGCCAGCACCAGCATTACCTTCACATGTGTGGGAACCGCCCTGGCCCCAAGCAGGGGGAAACTGATGCTCAACCCGGCCATTCTGGCCAGGATGGGTCCCAACATGGGGATCCTCTCCCACATAAGATTTAACGCATCCACAGCTGCACGTCCCCCATTACCCTGGTGGTGAATTCCATGAGCAGATTGAGCATCCAGGGCAAAAACAGAGCCAGGGCCGCCACAACTGCCAAGAGCTTGGGCACAAAGGTGAGGGTCATGTCCTGGATCTGAGTAACAGCCTGGATCAGGCTTACAGCCAAACCGGCCACGAGGCCAAGCCCCAGCATGGGACCGCAAAGCAACATGGTGATTTGCAATGCCTCTCTACCCAAGTCTATGACAGTGGATTGATCCAAGAGATCACCTCACCTTGTTTTTCACATGAAGCTCCTAACAAGGGAGCCCACAAGCAGATTCCATCCGTCCACCAACACAAAGAGCATCAGCTTCAAAGGAAGCGAGATCATCACCGGAGGCAACATCAACATGCCCATGGAAAGTAGAAGGCTGGACACCACCAGATCCAAGATCAGAAAAGGCACATGCAACACAAAACCTATCTGAAAGGCTGTCTTGAGCTCGCTGATCATGAAGGCCGGGATGAGTGCCCTCATGGGAACCTCGGAGGGTTCTCGAGGCACCTCCATCTTACCCAGGTCCAGAAAAAGAAGGATGTCCTTTTGCCGTGTCTGTTTGAGCATGAACTCCCTTACAGGCACAATGGCCCTTTCCAAAGCCTCTTTTTGGGAGATCTGATTCTGTAGGTAAGGCTCCAAGGCTTCCTGGTGGACCCGGCTCCACACCGGGGTCATGACAAAGACCGTAAGGAACAGGGCCAGACCTATCAGGATCTGGCCAGGAGGAAGCTGTTGAGTGCCTATGGCCTGTCTTACCAAGGAAAGCACTACCACGATCCTGGTAAAGGACGTGAGCATCAAGACCAAGGCAGGGGCCAAAGACAGAACCGTAAGCAGCAAAAGGATCTGTAGAGCCGGGGCCACTTGGGCTCCCTCTCCCAGTTTTATGCTAAGTTCCGGCCCAGCCCAGGCCTCTGTTGCCATCACCAGGTCTGCTCCCAAAAGCTGAACCAGGCACAAAAGAGCCCTACTCAAGGCCGCTCCTCCTGCCCTTGACTGGAGAAGTTGTCTTGTTTACTGGGGAGTCTGGCCAGCATCTCCAGGCCATCTCTTCCAGAACAAAGAAGAAACTTCTCACCCTCTACCTCCACCACCAGAAGGCTCCGACCCTGACCCACTGGCTTGGCCCCTTTGATCTCAATGAGGGAACCTTGCAGGCCCGTGCCTTGCGGCAAGCGATTCCCTATGCTCTTCAAGGCCCAGGGCACAAGGAAAGCCAGCCCTGTCACAAACAAGATGCCCCCCAGAGGTTCCAATGCCCTGGGGACCTGCTTTGGAAAGCCTGAGCCCATTGCCCACAACAGAGCCCCCATTACAGCCGCCAGAAGAATCCAGGTAAGGGGGCGTCTTTTCACATACAAGCTCTGGTTCATGCCATTCTTTCCACCCTTTCCTGGGGGCTTAGGATTTCTGATATGCGTATTCCAAACTTCTCGTTGACCACCACCACCTCGCCCCTGGCTATGAGTTTCTGATTCACGAATATTTCCAGATGCTCCCCCACCATTTTGGAGAGTTCTATCACAGAGCCTTGGCTCAACTGGATGACATCCTTCACGGGCATTCTGGTTCGACCCAGCTCCACGCTCACCTGCATGGGGATGTCCAGGATCCTGTCCAGGGAACGGATCCTTTCCTCCAGGTTTTCTGTGCTCTCACCTGGAGTCTGCTGCACGCTGTTGACCTGAGTTTGCTCTGACATTGGGAGAATCCCTCCGAAACTAGAGTTCAACGGCCTTCTGTTTACTCAGAGCCAGTCTCTGAGGATCTTTCCTGAGAGCAAATGAGCCTGCTTATCCGAGGCTGGCTGCAATCTTGACAGCTCTCTTTCCATTGGATTCCCCAGGCTGGGCCAGGAACTTGGGGACTCCTTCCACTCTCACAGGCAGAAGACCCCCTCGGCCTCCTTCCAGCCACAGTGTGTCTCCCACTCGAAGCTCCAGGATCCTTCCCACAGTTGTCCAGGAGGTACCCAGCTCCACGGAAAGTTCCACCATGGTCTCTTGGAGATGTGCCAGGATGGAAGCTGTGTGGCTTCGCTCCTTGCGCTGCCTGTCAGAGCCCCAACCGGGGAGCCTGTCCCTGTACGGTTCCACCATGGCCAGGGGAAGGCACAGCACCAGAAACCCCCTGGCCATCTCCATCTCCATTTCCAGTTGAATGCAAAGTACCTGGTCCGAAGGGAGCAGTACCGCTGCAAACTGAGGATTCATTTCAGATCGTTCGTATTCCACCTTCACAGCCTGGAGGGAGTTCCAGGCCTTGTTCAAATCCCCCAGGGCCTCCCTCACAAGTCTCTGAATCAGACGCATCTCAATGTTTGTGAAATCCCGCCCTTCTATCTTGAGGCGCCCTTCCAGGGTGCCACCCATGATGAACTCGATGAGCAGATATACCAGATTGGGCTCCAGCACCAGCATCCCAACCCCTGGCAAGGGCTCCACACGGAACAGATGAATGCTGGTGGGCATCACAAGCCCTTTGAGGAAGTCCCGGAATTTCTTGACCTCTGAAGAAACAGGCGTCACTTCCACCATCCTGCGAAGGGCCGATGTGAAAGTGCCCATGAGATGGTGGGCAAAGCGATGTGTCATCACGTCCACAGCTGGTATTCTGCCCTGGACAATGCGGTCCTGATGGGACAGATCATAGGGCTTGACTGCTTTGGACTCCTCTGGGGTCTCCTTGGAGGTGGACACTTGCCCAGAGGAAATGCCTTCGAGCAGCGCATCTATCTCCTGCTGGCTGAGGATGTTCTCCACAGTTAGATTCTCCGCCTCACTGTATGATGAATTCCTTGAAAAAGACCCTGCTTGCTGTGGCGCTTTGCAATCTGCTATTTACCCTTGAAATGATCTCCTCTTTGAGCCGGTCTTTGCCCTCGATGCTGGCCAGATCCTCGTAACGCTTGCTGCCCAATAGCACGATGATGGCATCCCTGAGCTCTGACATGCGGGTTTCCAGCTCTTTTACCTGGCTGCCGGAACGAAGCTCCAGATCGAACTCCAGCTTGAGGTAACGCGGCGCATCAGCAGTGCCCATGAGGTTGACCACAAAGGGCTTCAGAGAAACAACCGCAGGAGGAGAAGGAGGAGACGCCTTTTCTGCGGAGGAGGATCCACCCTTCAAATGGCTCCAACCCAAGAACCCCCCGGCTCCAAGGATGACCACCACTCCCAGGATGATAAATATCAGCTTGGTTCCACCCTTTTTCCCGGAACCAGCCTCTTTGGATTGCTGATCCGCTCCTGACTGCTCTTTCTCTGCCATGACACCTCCCCTGGCTTGGAAACATGAGCCTTAGTTGCAGGCTTCGGGCCTGGAAAAAGCAAGGGATGTGCCAATGGAGCCAAGTAGCCTTGGTTTGTCTCTGGCAAGGGAAACTGAGGCCTGCTGTTCCTTTGGACAAGCCATGTTTGGGGGCGTGGGGGCTGTCTTACAAAAAATGAATGGAAGACCAGGATGGTTTGAAAGGCCTTGTTTTGCACTGGATAATGTCACTAAGGCTAAACTGCTCTGTCACCGCTGTGACATTACCCTGGAGACAGCCCAGAGGGGCAACTAGAAGCGTGCCCCTCCCCCAAGAGATCAACTCCCGAGACCTGCTCTGGAGTGTTTTGGCAAGCACCAGTGCACGTTCAAGAAAGAGGGGCTGTTGGTAAGGTGGCTCAGAGTCTAACGGGCACGCAAAAGCGTGCCCGTGTCATGAAGTCCGTCAGAAGATCTACCTCTTTAGATTCACTATTTCCTGGAGCATCTGGTCTGTGGTGGTTATGACCCTTGAGTTGGCCTGGAAGGCCTGCTGTGTTTTTATCATCTCCACAAATTCCGTGGCCAGATCCACGTTGGAGAGCTCCAGAGAATTGGAGTTGATCTGTCCCAGGCCAGAGGAGCCAGCCTCTCCCACAATGGGAGGGCCTGAATGTGTTGTCTCTGCGAAAAGATTACCTCCTATACTTGTAAGCCCCCATGGACTGGTAAAGCGCGCCAGGGCCACCTGATACACTCTGCGGGACTGGCCGTTACTGAAAACCCCGCTTACCACGCCCTCGTTGTCTATCTGAATGGAGATCAGGTTACCCTGGGTATAACCGTCCTGGCTCAGAAACTTGGTGGTAGAACCTCCGGCGAATTCCGTGCTGCCGTCAAGACCAGTGCCGCCCTCATCTATGCTGTTTCCAAAATCAAAATCAATGGACTGAGCACTGCTGGTCCCAAAGAACTGAACGCTGAAAGCCGTGCTCAAGGTCTCTGTCTGGAGCTTACCATCAGTGAAATCCAGAGCGCCGGTAGCCACCTCCTGGTTGCCCGGAGTTCCGCCCTCCAGCTCTTCTCCATCCAGCAGAGCATGCCACTCCCAGGTGTCATTGTCCTGTTTTCTGAAGTACACGTTGACCAGGTGGCCGTTTCCTGTGGCGTCATATACTGTTATGGGAGTCATGTAACTGGAGGTGTTTACAGGATCAGTCACATCAAAGGGGTTGCTGAGGATGGCCTCATTGACATCCAGGTTCACGTTGATCACCACCCTGCTGGTAGCCCTGGGAGCCGAGGAAATGTTGGATAGGTTTATGTCCTGCAGGGTGCTGGTTATGGAGCCTTGGTCATCCAACATCCATCCCTGGAGGGAGTAACCCCTGTGGTTCACTAGGACACCCTGTTCATCCAGATAAAACTGCCCTGCTCTGGTGTAAAGGGTTGTGCCATCTCTGGAAACTATGAAAAACCCATCCCCGTCTATGGCCAGATCAGTGGCTGAGCTGGTTGTTTGGAAGGTGGACTGGGAAAAGAGCCTCTGAACAGAACCCACTTGCACACCTCGGCCGATCTGGAACTGGCCTGTTGCCCCCACCAGGCTCTGGCTGAGAATATCCTCGAAGGAAATCCTGCTGGCTTTAAATCCCACGGTGTTCACGTTGGCTATGTTGTTACCTATGACGGACATGGCCTGGCTGTATGCATCCAAACCGCTTATGCCTGTGTAAAGAGAAGATAGGGACATGCTCTCACCTCCTCAAAGAGAAATAATCTCAGTCTTCAAAAAAGCAGACTGTCAGAATCCAACCTTCGGGCCCCAAGAACTATCCTCTTACCTCCAATATGCTCCCAAGGGGCACCACCACACCGTTGACCAGGAGGGAGGTGACCCCCTCTTTGAATGTGGCCGCTTGTGCTCTTCCCCTGAGGTATTGCTCCACTTCCACCATTTGGCCTTTCACATCCTTGGCCGCCACCTGGAAGCTGTAAGTGCCGTAGCCCAAGGCTCTACCCTGTTGATCCAATCCATCCCAGAAAATGGAATGTTCCCCTTGAGCCCTCTTTCCCAGATCCAGAGTCCTGACCAACCTTCCGGTGGAGTCGTAGATGTAGGCCTGAGTTTGAGCGCTTTCCCCCAGCAGCCTGAAACAGAGCTGTCCCACACCCGAGTCGCTAATGCTAAGCTTGTCTCCCTGGGCCATGATCTCCTTTCCTATGAGGTTCACGGCCCTGGCATTGTTGGCCGAGGCCTCATACAGGTTGAGAGTCTTGAGCTGCTCATTGGTCTCCAGCGCCTGTTCCACTATGCTGAACTGAGCCAGCTGAGAAGTGAACTGCATGGCATCCATGGGGTTCAAAGGATCCTGATGTTGGAGCTGAGCCACAAGCAACCGAAGAAATTGCTCTTTGGTGGCATTGGCCTGGCTGCTATTCGTGTTCCCCGAGGTCTTCTCAGGAGATCTGTTCAGTGTGACACTGGTTATCACGACCCACCTCCTAGTCATACCCTCAGATGCAAGATTCCAGGTTCTTCTTGGGCAAGGGAAGAGTTGGTGTGCTCTTGCCTGGGCTCAGCCACATGATCCCTTTGGTGTCCCAGAAGTGGAGCCTCCTGCATCCTGTTGTGGAAGGTCCAGTTTCCCCGCCCATCTCCCACATCCACGGCCAGATGCTGATTGATAAAGCCCTGCTCTGCGAGGCTATGTCTTAGCTGGGAAAGGCCCTGCTCCAAGGCAGCCTTCTGCTCTGGTCCTTGCGTAAAAAACAAAGCCTCCACACCATCTCTATGAACCTTGATGCGCACCCTCAAAAGCCCCAGCTCAGGAGGCTCCAGCTCCATGTGCACCACCTGCTGGTCACGGATATTGGTCGTATGGATCTGGGCCTTGATGGTATCTGCCTGCCCTGCCTCGCGCACATTCCCCGAGAGCCCAGATCTGGTAGGCTCCATGAAGCTCTCTTTAGTGCCCTCAGGGTATTGGGTTGCAAGTGAAGCCTGGCTAAGGCCGCTTCCATCAAAGGGTTTTCCTGCCGAAGAGTCTGCCTTGGTTTGCTGGAGAAACTGGAAAGATTCATGTCTTGACTCGGGCTGTCCACCCGAAAGAGTCTGTTCCAACCCTTCCCTTCCCCTGTTGAAACCCGAGACTGCGGTATCTATGGCCTCCTCATGCTCGTACACGGTGCCGGCCATTTGCTCTTGCGTCTTTGGGCCCCCAGAAACCACCCTGGGGCCATGCTTGGTCTCTCCAGAGCTTTCTTGCCACCTCTGATCCTGTGCCTGAGGACCCTCAGCAAGGCCTGTAAACCCAGCCTTGGGGCCCTGGCTTGTGTCCAAGCCCCTTGCCTGGGTCTCCAGAATCACCTTTTCCCCAGGTGCAGGTGTCTCTTTTTCCCATAGAGCCTCATGAATGGCCATGGAAACCTTTTCCCATGTGTGTTTTAAGCCTTGAGCAACAAGAGGTTGGGACATGGAAATGGGCTCTGAGAGCCCCTCTGAAGGGTATTGGGTTGCAAGTGAAGCCTGGCTAAGGCCGCTTCCATCAAAGGGTTTTCCTGCCGAAGAGTCTGCCTTGGTTTGCTGGAGAAACTGGAAAGATTCATGTCTTGACTCGGGCTGTCCACCCGAAAGAGTCTGTTCCAACCCTTCCCTTCCCCTGTTGAAACCCGAGACTGCGGTATCTATGGCCTCCTCATGCTCGTACACGGTGCCGGCCATTTGCTCTTGCGTCTTTGGGCCCCCAGAAACCACCCTGGGGCCATGCTTGGTCTCTCCAGAGCTTTCTTGCCACCTCTGATCCTGTGCCTGAGGACCCTCAGCAAGGCCTGTAAACCCAGCCTTGGGGCCCTGGCTTGTGTCCAAGCCCCTTGCCTGGGTCTCCAGAATCACCTTTTCCCCAGGTGCAGGTGTCTCTTTTTCCCATAGAGCCTCATGAATGGCCATGGAAACCTTTTCCCATGTGTGTTTTAAGCCTTGAGCAACAAGAGGTTGGGACATGGAAATGGGCTCTGAGAGCCCCTCTGAGGAAAGCCCTGGAGAAAAAGTCTCTTTTAACAAAACGGGCTGGGCCTGTGCTGTTTTCCCTGCTGTGTTTGTCTTGACTTCCCCTGTGGAAATAAGAGAGTCCAGCTGGATCTCGAAACTTGCCTTAGGCTCAAACATCTGTGGGAAGCCAGATAGCTTAGCAAAGTCTTTTAAAAAAGCTCGGGCCGACTCTTTCATGGACCAGGCAATTTCTTCTCCATTGGGGCCTTCTAAGGTGCCGGTAAAGCTTCTCTCACCTCTTGCATCTAAAGCATGCACAAGAAGATTTTGGGAGAACATCTGGTCCTGGCACGCATACACTGAGCCCAAAACTTCAAAGCCCCCAAAACTTTGAAGCTCGCAGTCACTGACCCCTAGTTTTTCTGATTTAGCCCCCCAAAGGGCGGCCAAGGCAACAAAAGAGGACTTCTCATCTGAAGGGCGTGGATGCTCTTGGTCAGAAAGTTTAAGGCATTGTTCCTTTGAGGAGGCATCAGCCTGAGGTCTTGTTTCTAAGCTCCAATCTAAAGCCTGCTGTTGGATCAAGCCTTGGGAAAGAATAAGCTCATCGGGGACCCGAGCACAGACCTCCTCTTCTTGGGTACCAATGGCTACCCCAGGCCTTGTTTCCATAAGAGGGCTTTCCATGTTTTGTAAAAGCCCTTTTACGAGCTCAGAAAAGAGCTCCAGGAAACTCCCTGAGCCCTCTTGGTTGGAAGATATCAAGGAGCTGGATCCTTGAGCCTTAGTTGTCTCACAGAAAACGATCTCCATATTCCCGCTCCTGCTGGCATCAGATTGGAAGCAAGGCAAATGCCAAAGGCTTCTTTCCCAAAATAAGCGACTAAAATCAAAAGCTTGAATGTAACCCAATAAGAAAAGGAGCATTCCTGTGGGAAGTTTTTTCCTGCGCTCTGGCCTCTTTTTCCTACCCTGGATCAGGAGCCGGAAAATTCTTGCCCATCCCTATTACTCATGATCAGTGAATAATGCCAATCAAGTGCGTATTAGACTTGGTGATGGGGCCCTTCCAGATTATTGGCTAAGCAGCAATGCTTGTGCTGGGAAGCTCCCCGGTACATGGGGGCAGGATATGTTTGAGAAAGTGAAGGGGCAATGCCGGAAGGAGTGGAATTCTGCCCAAGGGGACAATAAGAGAATTTTTCGAAAATTTTTGTTGACAGAAGATGGGCTCTTTGGTAGACAATAACCTATTAGGTTAAAAGCCTTTCAGCCTATACTGCAAAACCATGGCTAGGATCAGCCCTTCAGAGCACGGTGGATTCTTAGAGTCTCCATCGTGAGGGGGTCTGTCCATGTCGATCCCAGCAGGCATTCCACTGGAGTTTTCCAGTAGATTGGGACGGCCTTGCCATGATCCCTCCCGCGATTACGGATCATTTACTCGAAAATCTTACTGCTGCCAAAAACTAAAAGACTCGCGTCATCCTTATTTTCTTTAAATTGGAATTCCCGTCGGAATCTTTGGCTTGCGTGATATACGTCTTTAAAGGGGAGCGATCATAGTCGTCAAGGCTAGCGCACACGGCTCGCGTTGAGGAAGGAGGGCCCAAATGTTGGGGAGACTCTTCGGGGGTGTGGTCTGTTGTGTCTTTTTGGGGTTTTTCTTCGGCATGGGTGCATGGGGTTCTCCTTCGAGCTGGACCCAGACAACCGATGGGGATTCCAATGCCGGCACGAGGACAAACTTGGTGGTCGTCGGAGCCGGAGCAGAAGGCTCACTGCGTTTGGGGGACGAGGCTTTCTCGTACAAGAGAGAAATCACCCTTGACAATACAGGGGGCGGAGACCTGACGTTCTACCAGGTCAAGGTGGTTTTGAGTGCGTCGAACTTCGATTTTTCCAAGACCCATCCCGACGGGGCGGACATCCGCTTCCTGGATTCGGAGGGCATGACGCCTCTTAACTACTGGATCGAGTCTTGGGATTCCTCGGGACAGAATGCGGTGATATGGGTGAGGGTGCCCTCGATCGGAGCCGGCTCATGGAAAAAGATCTTGATGTACTGTGGAAACCCTGCTGCCGTGGATGAGAGCAACGGCCATGGGACCTTCGATCTTTTCGACGATTTTGGGGATCTCACTTCTTGGAACAGCAGCGGAAGCAGCGTATCTGCGACAGATGGGATTGTGACTTTGGACAGTGGCAGCACCCCTTCGATCCGGCGGGATTTCAGCATTCCCTCTCCTTTTATCGCCGAGGTGAAGTATCAACATCCTTCCAGATACCGTAAGAGATTGTATATTACGAAACCTGGCTTGGGATCCCCGACGGGATTCGACTACGGGATTTTCGATCCAAGCATCTACTGGAATGGCTATACGGGCGTGAACTTAAGATTGGACACCTGGTACGTCATCCGCTGGGAGAACACTCCCAGCAGTTACGTGTGGAGGATTTTCGATCTAGACGGGACAGAGATCTTGGCCAGATCCTACGGTTCGGCGATCGGGGAACTCAGCAGACTCAGTTTTTCGGGCATAGAGTCTTCTCAGAGCGATTTCAGGTTGGACTGGGTTCGTATTCGGAAGTACAGCGCCGTGGAGCCCACAGTGGTGGTGGGTCCGGAGGAAGGCAGCGAGTTTCGTTCCGGTGTTTTTGTGTCCTCGGTCTTTGACACGGACCAGTATTCCAATTTCCAAACGATTTCTTGGGATGCCGATGTACCGGATGGCACGACCCTCGGGTTTCAGATCCGGACTGCGGACACGGAGTCAGGGTTAGAGGTCGCTGCCTGGAACGGACCCAGCGGGCCTTCGGATTCTTACACGACATCGGGCTCTGCGATCCGCGCATCAGAGAGCCCCAGGCGATGGGTTCAGTACAGGGCCTATTTCAGGAGCACGGGTGTGGGAGTCACACCGACCCTGAGAAGCGTATCCATCGAATATTCTACCGCAGACATAACGGTGAGCTCGGATACGGTTTGGCCCGAAGGTGAGTATAACGTGAGAAACCTGACGGTCACCAATGGAGCAACTCTGACCATAGAGGGTGGATCACTGGTACAGGTTTCAGAAACCATAAGCGTTACCAACAACTCAACGATTCTCCTCAAAGGAAAAAATAGATCGGGCCAGGTTGAGGGCCAGTGGGCAGGCGTTGGTGTGACGATCAACTCCGCCAATGTCACGGTTGAGTCAGGGTCGAAGATCTCCGCAGATGGCCAGGGGTATGTTGGGGGTGTGGGAGGCTCCGGCAAAGGACCTGGTGGAGGTGGTCCCCATGGGGGGGCGGCCAGCGGTGGAAGCTATGGTGGTAAGGGAGGATCGGGTAGTGGAGAGCGGTAGGTCCAACCTATGGGTCAGGGTTGGAGCCTATGGATTTGGGCTCCGGAGGTGGAGGCAATACGGACAACATCCCAGCGGGTCAGGGAGGGGCAGGAGGTGGAGCTATACGGCTCAATGTGACAGGCACATTGATGCTGGATGGGATGATCACGGCCAATGGCGGGGCAGGGATCAATGCGGAAAATGGTGGAGGCTCTGGAGGGTCACTCTATTTGAACGTAAATTCGCTCATTGGTTCCGGGATGCTCTCAGCAAATGGAGGGCCCGGTGTGTCAGGCGGGGGTGCAGGCGTTGGTGGAAGGATCGCCATTCATCATTGGGGTGAGTTAACCCTGCCTTTGGACAGGATTTCGGCTTCAGGAGGGGGCCTTGGCGCGCAGGCGGGGACCGTAACCTTTAACGATACACCCATCTATCGATGGGCGGATTCCAGTGGTTCCATCCTTCACGATACTGAGATCCTTGCCTGGGAGATATTGGCCAGGGATCCCTCCGAGATCACGGTAGAAATCAGGGCTGCTGGCACTTTGAGAACTTATCAAGTGGGCACGGAGCTTCCCCCAATGGGATGGGTACTCTGGAACACCCGCAGTGTTCCCGATGGTGTCTACGAACTTCGTGCCATCTTCCAGGATGGGCTGTCAAGGGTAATAAGTGAACCCACTCGAATGGTGGTGGTCAATAACTCCGTGTTTTGGCACGCGGGCCGAATTACGGCCGATGAGATCTGGAGTGCAAGCAGTGTTCACGTGGTGGAGGGCGATGTGACGATCGCCTCGGGTGTACGACTGACCATCGAACCTGGGACCGTCGTCAAGTTTGCCGAGGAAGCCAGAATAATCATCGAAAACGGAGGGATTCTTGATGCCCTGGCAACAGCCGATCTACCCATCATATTTACAACCCTGACGGATGACACGGCCGGGGGGGATACGAATCTGGACGGCGATCAGACAAAGCCCATTCCAGGCTACTGGAACCGTTTTGTGGTTCAGGGATGCGGCGAGTTCAACCTCTCGGAGTTCGTATCGGTCCGCTACATCAAGACGACCCATTCTGGAACCCTTTCGAATGACGAGACGTGGCTTGGAGACTACGTCCACCATGTCACAGGGGATGTGACCATTGCGTCGGGTGTTACACTCACGATCGAGCAAGGAGCGGTTGTGAAATTCGACCGGTTCAAGGGAATTACGGTGAGTGCCGGAGGCAGGTTGTCGGCAATGGGCAGTGTGGCCCAGCCCGTGTACTTCACATCCATCCGGGATGACTCTGTGGGAGGCGATACGAACAAGGATGGGAACAGCACAATTCCCCAAGCGGACGATTGGCGACGGATCCGTGCGAAAGGGGGTGAACTGGAGCTTGGGCACTGCCATCTGAGCTTCGGGGGAGGCACAAGCAGCGGAAGCTGGGATTCTACCGGGATGATCCGGACCTCTGGAAACGCATAGGTCACCATATGGAACAGCATTTTCCGCGAAGCCTTTTTCGATGGGGTGCTGGCCTTGGGAGGGCAGGTGACGATCACGAACAGCGTGTTGACGGGGATCGACCGTGCCGTGTGTGCTCATCCGGGATCTTCGGTTCAGGTGATAAACTCCACGCTGGATGACAACCGGATTGGCTTGCTGATCCACGGCGGTAGGATGGAGGTTGCCAACACGATCGTAACCCATAGCATCGAGTCCGGGATTCAATACGACTTTGGGACCCTTGCCTCTGTCCGTTACAGCGATGTATGGGCGCCTGAGGGTTCTGGTTCGGTCAACTATCGAAATACCATCGACCGGACGGGGATGGATGGGAACATTTCTGTGGATCCGCTTCACAAGAACAGGAATCAGGGGAACTATCGGTTGAAGTACCGCTCTCCATGCATCGATGCGGCAGATGGCACAATGGCACCCGAGACGGATTTCATGGGAGCGCCTCGTTACGACGATCCAAGAACGGCCAACACGGGCACTCCTACGGCCTCTGGTGCCTATGCAGATATGGGGGCATTCGAGTTTGTGGAGACGGCAGAATCGGCAATTGATCTGGTGATCACTTCGGTGAGTGGCCCTGTGGTCGTGATGGCAGGGACGAATGTGGAGTTGAATTATGAAGTGACAAATCTAGGATCGGAAGAGGCAGTGGGTTCGTGGCACAATGCCGTTGCCCTCGTCAATCCTCTTGTTTCCGACGGAGCCGAAACGATCAAAGTAGGTGAGGTTCTTGCAACTGGTCCGTTGGGACCAGGGGTGAGCAAGGTGTATAAGGCTACGGTTGCCATCCCTGGTGGGACGGAGGGATGGTACCGCTAGCAGGTTCGAACAAATTGCTGGGGAGAGGTGTTTGAAGGCATCAACGGCCAAAACAATACGACCGTTTCTCAGGGTTTTGTTGAATTGAAAGTACCCGAGTTGAGGATTGGAGAGTCGGTTGCTGGTATCTTCGAAACCTCAGGTAAGCCGATATTCTTCAAGGTGAGACCTCCCGAGGCCGGCGAGGATATTCTGATTGCACTTGATCGTATGGACCCGGCGGGCTGGAGCGAGGCCTTTGTAGGATGTGAAAGGGCTCCCACGGAACAGGATTTCTGCATGCGGAGCCAGGAATGGAACGAGCCCCATGCGACCGTCACGATCCCAAATGCTTCGTTCCAGTGGTACTACCTGGAGCTCCTAGCCCGGAGCCTTCCGGGCGGACAGGCTGCTTTTACACTCAGGGCCGATATTCTCGAATACTCGCTTTCATCGGTTGGATTGAAAAAGGGGAGCAACGCGGGATATGTTACCCTCCCGCTCTACGGGGCGAAATTCCGGCCAGGGATGAAAGCTTGGTTGGTTGGAACGGACTCGGTTAGGCACGAGGCATTGATGGTGATTTTTGGAGATTCCACCACCCTCTACGCTCTCTTCGATCTCCGGGGGATGGCGCCGGGGCTCTACGATGTTTATGTGGAACGAAATGGGGTCGAGCGAGCCCTGACAAAGGCATTTGAGATTGTCAGTGGGACAGCAGGTCAACTGGAGACCAGGGTTCTCATGCCTGAAAGGGTGCGGGTGGGGCGGCAGTTTACGGTTTGGATTGAATATGTGAACACGGGAGGGACGGACCTTGTGGCTCCGATTATCTCAGTGGAGAGCCCCACGGGAGCGCAGCTGAAGCTTCGTCCGGAAGAGGAATTCTGGATAGCCAGGTCGTCTTCCGGGCGATTTCAATGGTGGGTCTTCCTGGGATCCTTGGGCCCGGGCAATCAGGCCGAATTCCTGTCTATGTCCTGCCGTTGGCGGGGGATAACAGGGTGATCACGAAGTTTGCCTGTGATGACCAAGGGGAGGCAATGGACTGGGACGCGTTAAAGGCTGTGCTCAGGCCCTCTTCCGCGGGCCCGGAATGGGACCAGATGTGGGACAGAGAGATTCGATCCTACGGAAGTACGGTGGGTGATTACGTGCGACTCCTTTCAGAGGCAGCAACGCTGAGGTGGGTCTGGACCGGAGATCGAACGGCTTATATCGACGAGAACCTGAGATTTTTCATCTCTGAGAAGTTGACCGAGCAGCGTTCCCGACTCTCGGGCCATATCTTTCTCGACGATCTCATTCATCCTGCAGGTGGCGTAATGCTTTCGGTTGTGAATGAAGAGGGGGAGGCGGGGTATGCAGTGTCGGAGTGTGATGGATTGATTCGGTTTGAGGGCTTGGCAGCCGGGACGTTTAGGGTCAACGTGGTCGATCATGTATTGGTCGCGGGACCGGAGACGGTCACGATTCCCGCAACAGGAGAGGTTTCGGGACAGGTATGGGTAGTTCGAAAGGGGGGCACCATTCATGGGAGGGTGGAGGCGCCTGTGGGGCCGGACTTTATGGATACCTCTGTGCTTGCGCGAAACGAACAAGGGGTTCTTTTTACAGGCAAGCTGGACGGGGTTGGAAGATATTCGATAAGGGGTCTTCCGGACGGGGTCTATGGTCTGAGTTATATCCGATCGAACCTCTACTGCCAGAATGGGAACATCACCATCGAAAACGGCGAAACAGTCTATGCAAACGATATACTCTGTTTTGAGGGTGGGAGCGTGAGTGGTCGGGTCACCGCACAGTCCTCGGGGAGTCCCCTTGGTGGAGTGGTGGTGAGCCTTTTGGGTGAGGATCATCTTGGGAGTGTGGTAACGGATGGTGATGGGACGTATCATCTATCGGGGATTAAGCCCGGCTTCTATACGGTGGTGGCCTATCGAGAAGGGTATCGAAGCGATCCTCATGAAAACGTCGAGGTCTTGGCTGGGGAGACGACGGCAGGGATCGATTTTGCGATGCAAAAAGGAGCGCAACTTCATGGGATAATTGTTGAGGCTTCGGGAGGTGCGCCTGTGGGCGGGGCCTTTGTTTGGCTTTTCAACGGGGAAGGGGCACTGATAGATCGTGCGGTCAGCAGTTCATCGGGAGGCTTTGGTATGGAGGATCTCCCCTCAGGGACTTTCAAGTTTAAGGTTGAACATTACCGCTACAACGCGGTCGAGCAAACGGTGAGCCTTTTCTCGGGTTCGATAACAGAAGTGCCGATCGTCTTAAGCCAGGGGACAAGCATCTCTGGTACTGTGACAAACAGCGTGAGCGGCTCCGGGTTGGGGGGGCATTCCGCTGCTCCTTTTCTCGTCCGGTGAGACGAATTTTAGAACCCTGACGGATCAGCAAGGGGGTTATCTTTTCAGTCTCCTCGAATATGGGGAATATGGTCTAATGTTTCCCGATGGATCTCACAGGCAGCTCTTCACCCTTTCGCCCTCTGCGCCGAATTTGTCTCATCCCATTTCGCTTGAGGTCGGATCTCTGGGCGGGCGAGTCCTTAAAGGGAATGGGAGCACTCCTGTGGCGACGGCGCAGGTCCATTTGGTATTAAGCGGCCATGTTCTTCTAACCGCTCCTACCAAGGAAGATGGTAGCTTCCTATTTCCCTATGTAGTTTCGGGGATATACGATCTTATGGTGACAGGTGAAGGAGAGTATTTTGATCTGAGGGCGGGTGTTTTGGTCACAGAGGGAAACCACACAGAGGTGTCTCCGATCATTGGAGGGAGTTCAAGTCTGAAGCTTGCTTTAATCGATCGGGCTTCTGGGTTACCCCTAGGTGGTGGAAAGATCTCCCTTGCCCTTATCCGGCCCGGGATGGAAGATCTCTATTGACCATTTAAGGATGTGGACACAAATGGTATGGTTTCCTTTGCAGGGCTTGTGCCAGGGAACTATAGGCTTCGGACTTTCGGGATTCCCGGAGGATTGGCTCCTGAGGAGCGGTCTATCGTTGTCGGACCGGGCGCAAACTCCATGGCCCTCTATTTTTCGCCAGGAGGGATTTTGAAGGGGAAGGTACAGAAGGGTTCGGGGGAGGGCATTGCGAACATGTATGTGGTGCTTTTCGATCCAGCGGATGGAACCGTCCTGGGCGAAACCATAGCGGCCCCCAACGGCGATTTTTCGGTTTTCCATATTCTCCCGGGCACTTACAGCGCAGCCGTCTTTGATCTCAACCCACCCAAGAACGGCGATGTATATGAAGTCACCTATCTTCATAACCTCACCTTTTCTGCGGGAAGCACTTTGAACCGGATCGTGATCCCAAGTTCTTCAACCATTACGGTCTCGGCTGCGGTGCTTGAGGGTAGCGGTTCTCCTCCGTGGCCCGCTAAAGTGAAGGCGTATGACCAGTATGGAATTGTTGTGGCGAGGGCTCGGGTGGATGGTGCTGGTCAGTACGTTCTGAAGACCCTATGTCCGGGAGACTATAGCCTCCAGGTAGAGGCAACGGGATTTCGCAGAGGAGCGACGAGCATTACTGTCAACGAAGGGGATGTGCTCACAGAGGCCGATCTTTCGGTGGAATGGAAAGGGATATTAGCCGATGTGGAGGCAGCCCCAGTGTCTCCCTCTTTCTCCCTGAGACCCTCCTATGCAAGGGTGGTTCTCGGCCCCGAGCCGGGGGGAACTCATCCGAGTTTAGGTGACTTTTGGAAAAAGTTGGATGTGCAGAACTGGTTCAATTGGGAGAACAGTGATGTGTTTAACAATCAGATTTCCAATGCGATCACCCGATTCCTGGAGTGGGTTCATAATAAGCCGAGGGAGGAAAGCTGTGACACGCCGAACCTGCCGTTTCCACCGGAGTGTCATGCGGGTTGTCCGAACGAGAAATGTCCACCGGCCTGCTGCAATGGTCTGAAGTGGCAACGGGCCTCACTGCTTTACCGAAACTGGGCGGATATGAAGTAAGGGGCTCTCCTGGATGCCTGGCAGGCGAAATGGACGACTAATTACGCCTACATCGGCAAGGCAGGGGTTTCACTTTTGAAATTGGCAGGAACCTTGCTGGGCAATGGCGTCGGGAAGGTGTGGGGTGAAATCGCGGATGAGATTCCTCACAGAGTGAGCGGTCTTTCTAAGCTTGCAGCTCATTACGACGAGATCGGCGATTTTGCGAAGGCATCAAAGCTCTGGGAGGAGGTCTTCTCATGGCAGAAGGTCTTGGACAAGGGAAATTTCTTTTTCAGAGGATGGAAGGCTACGGAGGCGGCAACCGGAGCCGTTTCTGCCTGGGATTTTTTTAAGAACATCGGGGAAATTGATTTTACCAAGTTTGAAGGGGTTTTGAATTTTGAAAGCGGGATCATGGGGCTCATTGATAGCCTTGGCGATCTGACCGATATTTTCGAGAAGACGAGGCAGCTGGTAGCCCAGAACCAGGTTCTGGGAGATATCGTCACCAGCCTGGGTACGGTGGGCGATATCCTCGGCCTTGGGCTTGATTTAGCCCAACTGGTGAGAGAGGCGATTTCGGGAGCTGCCAACCTGGCCAGGATGGAGAAGGAGTACCGTGATCTTATCGACAAATGCAACGAAGCCTCGAAAAACGCGACGAAGGCCTATTTTGAGTGCTATCTGCCTGATTCCAACGACGAGCCCATCCCGGAGCCGCCTCCGTTCTACTGGCCCGGAGGGGGAGGGGGGAGCAGTCAGGGAGAAGGCTCCATCGATCCCAACGTGAAAATCACGGTCGGGTATGATGATGAACGATTCATAGCGGGAGATATGCCGATTCTTTACACGATCTTCTTTGAAAATATGGCGACGGCTACAGCACCGGCGCAGCAGGTGGTCATCACTGACCAGTTGAGCGACAAACTCGACTGGTCGACGGTGGAGCTCGTGTCAATTGGTTTCAATAAAGTGGAGATCTCCATTCCGCCGGGCCTGAACCGCTACAAGACGACAAGCTCTGTCGCGACAGATCCAAACCCGGTTCATGTAGAGTCAAGCCTTGATGCGGGAACGGGAGTGATCACGTGGGTCATAGAATCGGTTGATCTTGTGACGGGTGGTTTACCGGAAGATCCGTTGGCAGGGTTTTTGCCGCCCAACAAACCTGAATGTGATCATTGTGGCGACGGGCATGTTTCGTTCATGGTGTGGCCGAAGGCGGGTCTTGCCTCTGGGACAACGATCGCCAATCAGGCCACTATCGTCTTTGATGTGAACGCGCCGATCGATACACCGGAGGTGGTGAACACGATCGACAGTCTTTCACCAAGCAGTCAGGTCGTTGCACTGCCTGCCATAACCGTGGGTCTACACTTCACCGTGAGATGGACTGGCTTCGATAATACGGGAGGATCTGGGGTTGATTTCTTCGATCTCTACGTGTCGGTGGACGGAGGCCACTTTACGCCCTGGCACTTGGGGACAACGGAGACGTCGGCTTTATTTGAGGGCGAAGTAGGACGTACATATGGTTTTTACAGCCTGGCGACCGATCATGTGGGGAACCGGCAGGCTCTTCCCGCTGAGGCACAGGTTGTGACGAGGACCACAGGTCTGGAGGTAAGATCGGTGCTTGTTGAGGAAGATTTCGGCGGAGGGATTCCGGAATCGTGGTTGGTGGCCGGAGCATGGAGTTCGGAGAATCCTTGCGGCAGGACGATCGGTGCGCCCTTTTTGGCGCCCTGGGCGATGGTAGATTCCTCGTGTCAGGTCATTGGAGACGAGGTTCTCTACACGCCGGTCTTCGATGCGAGTCTGTCGGCGGATGTGAGGCTTCGGATGAGCAATCGGTTCGATGGGGAATCGGGGAGCAGCGGTGTCGTGATGGCGAGCAGGGATGGAGGGCGGAGCTGGAGCGATGTTGTGGTGTTTAGGGTGGATGAAGGTCCTGGGTCGAAGGAGGTCGATCTGGGAATTTTGGGAGGCGCCCTGGAGGGGCAGTTGGGGTTTGAGTATGTGGGGACGAAGGGTTTGGGGCCCTCGAGAATTTGAGGGTTGTGGGGGATGCTTCGAAATTGCTGTTTTTCACCCCGGTTTCGGTTTGGTCGGAGCCGCAGAGCCTGTTGTTGACCAATCGCGATACGAAGGCGATGAGCGTTTATGGGTTGGAGGTTTCGGATTCGACGGAGTTTGTGCTTCAGAACGATGGATGCTCTGGAGCCGAGCTGACATCGGGTGAGAGCTGTGCGGTAGGGGTGCGTTTTTCGGCCTCGACGGAGGGAGAGAAGAGCGCGACGTTGAAGATCCATTCGAGCGATGCGGGGTTTCCCACCTTTGAGGTGCCTTTAGAGGGGAGGGATGTGACGGTCCTGATTCATCCGGAGGCAGGGACCCGGGGGACGGAGATCACGCTGAAGGGGGCTGGATTTGGAGGGAAGAAGGGGAAGGTGTGGATAGGCGGAAGGGCGGCGAAGGTGTTGAGCTGGTCGGATGGATCGATTCGGTGTTTGGTGAGCAAGGTGGCGCTGCTGGCGGCGGCTCAGGATGTGGTGATTCAGCCCAAGGAGCCGAAGGGAGCTGGTGCGATCAGGGTGGAAGACGGGTTCGAGATCAAGGTTCCGGAGATGGTGTGGTTGGATCGGTATCATGGGGTGGCTGGGGATCAGGTGCGTGTGGTGGGGAAGTACTTTGGGACGAAGAAGGGAAAGGTTCTGCTGGGTGGGAAGTCTTGCAAGGTGAAAAAGTGGACCATGAACCCGGTGACGGGTCACAGCGAGGTGGTGTTTGTGGTGTCCAAAAGGCTTTCCAAAGGAGCGCAGGACTTGACCTTGTCCAACGTCGTAGGCTCTGTCAAGAGGGAAGGAGCATTTACAATAGACTGAAAAACAGGCCACAGCCCTTCTTGAAAAATGTACTGTTTTGCGACCCACGGGATGTCATCCACTTGAACTCATTGATTAGGAAGACTCCGGAGTGGTGGGCGAGGAATCCGACCTGGTCAGGGCAGAGTCAAGTGTAAAGCAGAAGCCTTTTTGTGCTTCAGCAGACCTTCATGGCTTGGTTTTTATCAATGCCTGACTTACCAGGACTGCCTTTTCAGGATCCATGCTGGCCAGGAGCCGGCCTGCCTTCTTGGGATTCATGCACGCTATGACCTTGGCCGCTATGGCTGGATCCATGCCTGAGAGAAGCCTGGCACCCTGCTCGGGGGCTGCTGCCTCAAGAAGCTTGGCCAGATGGTTTATCCCCTGCCCTGCCCCATCTTTGCCTTCTTGAGAGTTTTGCTGTGAGGCCTTGAGTTCTTTCTCTTTCCTCTCCACCTCTTTGGAGAGATTTTCCAGCTCCTGCCTCAGTGCACCCAATCTTTCTTCCTTTGTTTTGAGCTCTTGCTCTCTCTGGAAGATCTCCTGCTCCTTCTTGCGGGCCTCATCCATCATGCGCACTGCCATGGAAGTAGGGCTCTCCTGGTATGAGACAGGCTTTGAGGGAAAAATGGAGACATCTGCTCCCGAGGCTCCCTTCAAATCCAACCAAACCCACACCAAACAGGCAGCTGTTGCCAGCGAAAAAGCCTTCTTGAACATTTTCTCCACCTCCTGAGCCTATGAAGCCTCTGTAAAACCCTCTCTTGTCCCGCCTTCCAACAAGAAGGTCCGAAGGCCCACCTCGTCCAGCTCTCTAGTCTCAGCCCTTTGCAGGTTCCCCAGGAACTCCCTGAAGGCCTTCTGCCTTAGCTTCATAAGAGCCTCCTTGGCGGCCCTTACCTGGAGCCAATGCTCCTGGGCTTTTTCCATCTTCTCATTGCATTGATCCAGAAGCCGGCTCTGTTTTTCCTTCTCTAGGTTCAGCCACCTCCAGCGCCTGCTAAGCATGGAAAGTTGCTGTCCATCCACCTGAGAGCCTTTCATATTGTTGAAAACCTCTCTCACATCCTCAAGCTCCCTCTGAAGTACAAGCAGCCCTTTGTGAACCATCTCCCTCTGAAGCTGAGTCTTGGCAAGGGAAACAAGGGCCTGTCTTTCCTCTTCCTCCCTGTAACGAAGCACTCTTTCCAAGGGAAACTCAAAGACCAACTCCTACCCCTTTCCTGAAAGCCGCAAGTTCATCCAGAGTTGTCACCCCATTGCTGGCCTCCTCAGCCAGCAATCCTCATCCCCTTATTCGCTCCATTCTCCTTGGACCCTGATGCTTTCATTGCCTGAGAATCGGGGATCTCGCATCAGGCCCCATGCTCCAAGAAATTCATTGGTTCAACAATTTCCTCATCTCCTCCAATGACTCCTCCAGACTTGCTGGCTTCTGGGTGGGCTGACAGAGGTATTCCTCAATTGCCTGAATGCTGCCCATGGCCTTGTCCACTTCTGGATCGCTTCCTTTGGCGTACGCTCCAAGCTGTATCAAATCTTCGGCTCTCTTATATACGGCCAATAATCTCAGCAGCCTGGAGGCAAGCTGAACATGTTCTTCGCTGACAACGTCCCGCATCACCCTGCTTACACTGCTTAGCACATCTATGGCAGGATAATGCCCCCTGTTGGCCAATTCCCTGGAAAGTTCTATGTGTCCGTCCAAGACCGATCTGACAGCATCTGAAATGGGCTCGTTGAAATCATCGCTTTCAACCAAGACAGCATAGAGCCCTGTTATAGAACCTCCTTTTTCTCCACATCCCGCTCTTTCCAAGAGCCTTGGGATCATGGCAAAGACCGAGGGCGGATATCCCTTGGTGGTAGGCGGCTCACCTGCCGAGAGACCCACCTCCCTCTGAGCCATGGCGAATCTGGTAAGGGAATCCATCACTAAGAGCACGTCCTTGCCTTGATCCCTGAAATACTCTGCCACTGCTGTGGCCAGAAAGGCTCCTCTCATTCTCACCAAGGGGGGCTGGTCTGATGTGGCCACCACCACCACACTCTTGCGCAGGCCTTCCTCCCCCAGATCCCTTTCCAAGAACTCCCTGACCTCCCTACCCCTTTCTCCTATGAGACCTATTACGTTCACATGGGCCCTGGTAAAACGGGCCATCATTCCCAGAAGGGTGCTCTTTCCCACACCAGAGCCCGCGAAGATCCCCAGGCGCTGTCCCTTGCCGCAGGTCAAAAGACCATTGATGGCTCTTACACCCAAGTCCAGAGGTTCTCGGATCCTGAATCTTCTGAGGGGGTGGGGGGCCTGGCTGTAAAGGGGATACCAGGTCTTAGAAAGAATAGGGCCCTTACCGTCTAGGGGCTCCCCAAGCCCGCTTATGACCCTACCCAAGAGTTCCTCTCCAACCCGGCAGGCCGCAGGCATACCGCAAGAGATGATCCGGCAACCCGGCCCAATACCACGGGTCTCTCCGTGAGGCATTAAGAGCACCTCCCTACCCCTGAATCCAACTACCTCAGCCAGCACGGGTGCACAGCCAGGCTCCTTGGGATAAATCTGGCACTGTGAGCCCACCGTGGCACCAGGGCCTTGGCCTTCTATGAGCAGTCCCACGACCCTGCTTACCCGGCCGTTGAGGGGAACGGTATCCATCTCTTCCAAAAGCCTGTGGAACTTCTCCAAGCCTGAAATCATTTTCATGAGGCTTGTCCTTCAGGCTGTTCTTTCTCAGGTTGTACGACTCTTTTCTCTTCTTCCAAGAGTCTTTGGAAAGCCTGCTCTATCTCTCTGAATTGCCTTTCCAACCTGAGGTCCAGCTCACCCATGGAACACTCCACCAAGGCCCCTCCCCTCTCCACGCCCTCATCAGCCTCTACCCTTATGGAGCGCACCTCTTCCAGCTCCCTCAGGAGATCCCCCCTTGCCTCCAAGATGGTTTCCAGGTCCATGGGATTTACCCTGATGACCACATCCTCTCTCACCCTTGCCTTGGAAAGCGCAGCCTTGACTACCTGCAGCACCACCCTTGGATCCAAGCTCACTTCTTTTTGCAGAATCTTCTTGGCCACGGCCATGGCAAGGCTGACCACCTCGAAAACCAATTCCCCTTCTCGGTCCTGCAAGATCATGTCCCACTGGGCCACGGCCCTTTCCAGGGCCACTATGGTCTTCTCCATGGCCCTCTCTGCCATCTCACGGCCTGCTTTTTCCCCCTGGAAAAAGCCTTTCTCAAAAGCCTCCCTCTGGATAAGATCAGCACGCTGCTGGGCTTCCAGAATTATCCGGCGGGCCTCCTCCCGGGGATCCACGGGCTCCTCTGTGGGAACCTCTCCCAGCATCAGGAACTCTTTTTCGCCCTGCTTTAGAAACAGCGGCGTGAAAGCCCTTGACGCAGATCTCTCCATGGGTTTCCAATCAGACAAAGACATCCTCCTCCCCTGCTCCGCTCACAACTATCCTTCCCTCATCCCTGAGGTGCAGTACAACCTTGATCACCTCCATCTGGGCACCTTCTACCTCCGAAAGCCTTGTGGGACCAAGGGACTCCATTTCCTCCCTCAGGACTTCTGCAGCACGCTGGGACATGTTTCCGAAAATCTTTTGCTGCACCTCGTCGCTGGCCGCCCGCAAGGCCTTGGCCAAGAGCTTCATGTCCACTTCTCGCAGGACCTCTTGAATTGCCTTGTCGTGAAGCTTTGCCAGATCGTCGAAGGTAAACATCAGCTGCTGAATCCCTTCTGCCAGGGCGGGGTCCTCCTCCTGAAGTCTTTTCAGAATGTCGTTTTCCACACTTTTTTCGGTGTGATTCAATACGTCGGCCACCTTCTTGAGGCCGCCCAGCTCCTCACCGCCTGAAGCCATGTTCAGCAGGTCGTTTTGAAGTGCATCCACTATTTCCTCCAGTACTGCGGGTGAGACATCCTTTAGCTTGGCCAGCCGCAGCACCACTTCTGTGCGCACCACCTCCGGAAGCTGTGAGAGCACCCTTCCGGCCACCGATGGTTCCAGATGCGCCAGGATCAGAGCCGTGGTCTGGGGATGCTCGGCTTTGGTGAACTCCGATATGACCTTGGGGTCCACCTTGTTGAGGCTTTCAAAGGTCTGGTGGTCGTTCATGGCCACAGCATCCATCAGCCTGGCCGCCGAAACCTTGTCAAAGGCTTTTGAAATCACTGCCTTGGCAAAATCCTCCCCGGGCAACAAGAATCCCTCGCGTCCCAGGAGCATCTGTGTGAACTCCTCGGCTATTGCCCTGGCTTCCTCTATTTCAGCGGGGCGCATCCTCATGAGGGTTTGAGTCATCCTGTGCACCTCGCCCATGGGCAGACTCTGAAGAACCTTGGCAGCGGTTTCCTCACCCATGAGCTGCAGCAAAATGGCAACCTTCTCCAAAGGCGTCCTCTTGATTTGAGAAGCCATATCAATCTCCCTGTTTCATCCAAGCTTTCAGTGCAGCGGCGAATCTCTGTGGGTCCATTTCAGCCATTTGCACCACCTCGGCTGGCAGTGGAGACCTGCCTGCATCTTCAAGCTGCCTGGCCGAGACCATTTTCCCTGCTTCGCTCACTGCCTCCATTCCACTTACTGTTCGGGGCAGCTCGGCCGGAAGCAGCTTGGGCCTCACCTGAAGAGCGCTGACAACCCCCCTGGCAAAGGGTCTCACCACCCCAAGCAGGAAAAGAACTCCCAAGACCAGGACCACTGCGTGACGCACCAAGGGAGCCGAGCTCCACTTCTCTATGACCTGAGGAATACCTCCTGCTTCCTCTTGAGTTTCTTTTACCCTTTCAAAAGGCACGCTGGCCACCTGCACCACATCCCCCCTCTGGGCATTGAAGCCAACAGCCTGCTTCACTATCTCCTCATACTGTTTCAGTTCTTCTGCGGGCCTGGGCACAACCGCCTCCTTACCATCCGATCCGGCTCCAGCCTGTCTGATGCCATCCACCAGAACCGCCACCGTCACACGCCTTATCTCTCCTGCAGCCGCCACGGTTCGTCGGGTGAGGCGGTTCACTTCGTAGTTGACGGTCTCATTTTCACGCTGATACTGGGAGGAGGACTGAGAAGAGGCTTGGGGCCTGGAGTCCTGTAGGTTGGACATGACGCCCGGTACTCCCCCAACTCCACCCATGTTGCCGGAGGAGCGCTCGGTGCTTCGCTGCTCGCTTCGCACAGCCGCCTTTTCAGGATCGTACTGCTCCTCTGTTTGTTCCACCTGCCTAGGATCCAAATCCACGTGAACCCTGGCCACCACCTTCTGGGGGCCCATCACTGGCTCCAAGATCCCCAGTATCTTGGCCTCAAGCCTTCTTTCCATCTCAGCCTGCCTCTCCAGTATGCGGCCAGAGGCCATTTCTCCTTCCTGCCCCTCTGAAGGGGAGTAAAGCACCTTGCCTGTTGTGTCCACCACGTGGACGTCCCGAGGCTGCATGGATTGGACACTGCTGGAAACCAAATGCACGATCCCTTGCAATTGGGACTGCTGCAAGGTGGCACCTGGATGTAACTGAAGCACCACCGTGGCCTGAGGCCTCTGGGGCTCTTTCACAAAGAGGGAGCGTTCGGGCACGCTCAGGTGAACCCTTGCCTGTGCCACCTGTGGAAATTGTTTGATGGTTCGGGCAAGTTCCCCCTGGATCGCCCTTTGAAGGTTTACCCTTTGCACGAACTCTGTGGCCCCGAAGGAGTTCCTGTCGAAGAGCTCAAAACCAATTCCTCCGCCTATGGGAAGGCCTTCGGTGGCCAATGCCAGACGAAGTTCATAGATCTGCTCCTGCGGTACCTCCACAGAACGTCCTCCAGCACCTATGCGATAAGGCACCTTCTTTTCCCTCAGCCTTTCTACGATGGCGGCTGCCTCCTCTTCGCCTAAATTGGAAAAAAGAGGGCGATAAGCAGGCCTCCCTCCCCAAGCTACCAAGAGGCCAAATCCCCCCAACATGAGAGCAGTCACCAGGATCAGAGCAGCCCTTTTGGAGGGACTCAGTCCTGCCCAAAGGGATTGCCATTGCTTCCAGAAAGCCTCCAGGGCTGGAGCCATGCTATTCACCTCCTCCAGTAATACGGCCCTTGCTCTTGGCTAAGCCATTGTTGCCCGGCCAAAGGTCGGCTTAGCTCATTGGATATTCAGTGCTGGGGCCCTCATACTGGCATACGCATTATCTCCTGGTATGCGTCCAGGAGCTTGTTTCTTACCTGCACCATCAACTTCAAAGACAGCTCTGCCTTTTCCATTAGGATCATGGTCTTGTGTAGGTCCTCTGTCTGGCCTGTGGCCAGATCTTGGATGGCTTGCTCGGCCTGCTCCTGAAGTGCATTGACCTCTTCCATGGATCTCTGAAGCATTTTTTCAAAGGAACCCTCCTGGTTACCTTTGGCCTGGGCAGGCTGGGAGTTTGCCTGAGCTGTATGGATCAAGTCTGCAAAACGAATGGCTTCCATGACACTTCCCCTTTCAGATTCTGCCTATTTCCAAGGCCTTGAGGAGCATGGCCTTGGTGGCGTTGAAGACCTCCAGATTGGCCTCGTAGGAGCGGGCAGCCGCTATAAGGTTAACAATCTCTTCCAAGGGATTAACATTGGGAAGAAGAACGTAGCCCGATGGGTCGGCATCCGGGTGGCCCGGGTTGTACACTGACCTTGGGGGTCTTGGATCTTCTACTATTTGCTGGACTCGTACGCCCTGCTGCACAGTTCTGATTTCCCTGCCCAAAATCTCTGGAAACTGGCCGCTGGAAGGCATAAACAGAACATCCTTTCTACGGTACGGACCACCTTGGGGAGTCCTGGTGGTCTCCGCGTTGGCCAGGTTGGAGGAGATGACATTTAGCCGCCACCTCTGTGCTGTCAAGGCCGAGCCACTTACCTCGAATATCCTGAAGAATTCTTTCATCTCCTGCCTCCCTCTGTTATGGCCTCTCTGAGATTGGCAAAGATCCTGTTGACGGCCTGGGTGAGGGCCTGAAAACGAACCTGGTTTACTGCAGACTTGGCCAGTTCCTCTTCGAGGCTGACCGTGTTACCGTCGGCCCTTAGCTCTCCTTGGGCTTCCAATCTGTAGCGCAAAGGCAAATGAGTCTGAAAAAAAGAATCTTCCAGGTGGACCCGGTGGGTTCTGGCCATCACCACCTGATTCTCACCTTTTATGCGGGCCAGAACCTGCTCGAAGTCTAGGTCCACGGCCTTGTAACCTGGGGTCTCGCTGTGGGCCACGTTGGAGGCTATGAGCTTGCCTCTGCTGATGGTGGCGTCCATGCTTCTCTCTAGGAGAGCCAGGGTGTTCTCAATGCTCTTGCTGTTCATGGACACCTCCCTTCTGCCTCGGGCTGGAGAAAACCCTCCCGCCTGTATTCATGGAGCTTGTTGCGAAGAGTCCTTATGCTGATGCCCAGCTTTTCCGAGGCTCGTGTTCGATTCCATCCTTCCTTCTCCAGGGTACAAAGGATGAGTTCCCTTTCCATGTCCTTGAGAGATCCGTTGACCTGTTCCTCGGGCAGATGAGCCTCCTGAAGCCGCTCCAAGAAGATGTCTTCATCCCTGAGCAATCTACCCTGGCAAAGTAAGACAGCCCTTTCCATGACATTGCGAAGCTCTCTGATGTTGCCTCTCCAGGTGTGTCTCTGAAGCTTATCCAGGGCCCTGGGTTCCAGCCCCAACACCTGGCGTCCATGTTCCCTGGCTGCGCACCTGAGGAAGTGTTCGGCCAGAAGTGGGATGTCCCCAGGCCTTTGTCTAAGAGGCGGGAGATGGAAAGGGATGACGCTAAGCCTGAAATAGAGGTCTTCCCTGAATTTGCCCTTGCGCACACATTCCGCAAGGTCCGCATTGGTGGTGGCCAGGAGGCGCACATCCACCTTCACAGGGGAAGTGCCGCCTAGCCGGTCCACCTCCCATTCCTGAAGAACCCTCAGAAGCTTGGCCTGAAGATTTAGGCTCATCTCCCCGATCTCGTCCAAAAGAAGAGTCCCTCCATTGGCCTGTTCGAACTTGCCCAGCTTGCGTGCCATGGCGCCAGTAAAGGCTCCCTTCTCATGTCCAAAGAGCTCTGATTCCAAGAGATTCTCAGGGATGGCGGCACAGTTCACTGCCACAAAAGCTCTTTCCTTTCTTGGGCTTAGAGCATGAATGAACCTGGCCAGAAGTTCTTTGCCTGTCCCGCTCTCACCCTGGATGAGCACCGGTACCCTGGTGGCTGCCACGGCCCTGGCCCTTTGCAGGATCCTGTACATGGCCTGGTCTTTGGTGATGATCCCACAGGCCTGGTCAAATGAGTCTGTTTCCCCAAACATGTCTCTTCCATTGAGAGATCTTCTCACAGCAGCCCGCAGTTCCTCAGGCGAAAAGGGCTTCTGTATGAAATCTACGGCTCCGGCCTTCATGGCCTCCACAGCCTTCTCCACGGTGCCGTAGGCTGTGATCACTATCACGGGTGTTAGCTCAGAGCGTCTCTTTACCTCCTCCAGGATCTGCATACCAGAGCCTCCTGGAAGCTTGAGGTCAGTCAGGACGAGGTGGTACGTGTTTCTGGCCAATTCTTCCATGGCCTCGGACACATCGCGTGCGGCTTTCAGCTCATGGCCCTCCCTGTTGAGTGTGGCCATGAGAGCGTTCATCATGTGGGGATCGTCTTCAACCACCAGAACTCTGGCCTTTTCCATTTATCTCACTCCCGGATATTCTCTAGGCTCATTCTGGGAATCCTGAGCTTCACTCTGGTGCCCTTTCCTTCCTCGGAATCTATCCAGATGCTCCCGCCATGGCACCTCATGATGTTATGCACCATGCACAAACCCAAACCAGAACCGTCGGATCGGGTAGTAAAAAAAGGATCGAACACCCTGGGAAGAACTTCAGGGGCAATTCCCTTGCCCGTGTCTTCCAGATTGATCTCCAGAAATTCATCGCTTGCCCCGGCAATGCCTCCTTGCTGCCGAGCTGTGATCCATGCACGTACCGTGCCGCCCGAGGGCGTAGCCTGAAGGGAATTGAGCAGTATGTTGAGGACAGCCTGTTTGAGAAGCTCACGATCAGCTTGAATCTCCTGCCGCAGATCACTGGATTCAAGCAGAAGCTCTATTCCTTTTTGTTTGGCCAAAGGCTCCACGAACTGGAAACATTCCCTCATCAATGCCATGGGATCCAGGCTTTGGAGGCTGGCCCTGAGAGGCCTGGCAAGATTGAGCAGATTGCACAGAAGCCGATCCACGGACTTAATGGCTCCCTTGATCTGCTCCATCATCCTGATACGCTCATCAGCAGATTGCTCCTCGGCCATTAGAGAGGCAAAGAGCTGGACACTGCCCAGAGGATTTCTCACCTCATGGGCTATGGATGCGGCCATCTCACCCATGGCAGCCAATCTCTGTCTTCTGGCCATATCTTCTTCCATGGCCTTGAACTCCGTTAAATCCTCCAGGGTCAGAAGCCCCCCAAGCTGTTTACCTGCTTTGTCCTTGAGAGGAACCCCTTGGAACCTGATCCATGGTCTGTTGTCCCCGCTCTTGGGGCTGAGCCGCTGTTCCAGATGGCAGGATTTGCCGCAACTCACACAACTCAGAAGCCGATGCAGGAGATTTTCCGGAAGCAAGCTTCTCAGGAACCCCTCAATGGATCCATCCCCCTCCCATGCCTCTCTTTCCAAGAGCCTAAGGGCAGCACCATTGACCCTCATGAGCCTGCCATGGAGATCCCATACCAAAACCCCCACTGGCAGTCCCTCCAGTATGCGCACAAGCAGTTCTTGAAGCCTCTCTCTTTCCTGAAGGCTTGCCTCCAAGGCCCTGTTTCTGGCCTCCAAAGCTTTATCCAGGTCCTGAATTCGTTTTTCCAAAGACCTGTAGGCCAGGATGAGGTTCTGGCTGGAGCGCTCCCATCTGGCAGCCAAGTTCCACCATTGAGAGCTGCTGCCCACGAGCTCTGAATCCTTTTGCTGGGAAGGGGTGAAAGTCTTTTCTCCCTGTGCGTTCATCAAGCACCCTTTCTGGATGAACTTGTGCCTAAGCTCTGCCTCTGTTTCAAATCCTCCACCAGGACCCTCCACGGACTCCCTGGGGGCTCTTTTGCTAGCCGCTCCAAATAAGGCAAAGAATTTTTTTGGGATTCATCTGCGCCCCTGAGCTGAAGTATGCGCAAGGCAGCCCATTTCTCGGTATCAGCCCATTGGGGACGACCTGCCACCTTCTCATACCATCTCAAGGCTTCTTTTTCTTTTCCGGCACAGCTAAGCAGATCCCCCATCAGGACCTGCACTTCGGCCAAAGAAACGCTCTGCTGGCCTTCCATGGATTCCACTACCGGCTCAAGGAGTTGGACGGCAGGAGCACAAAGTTTCATCTCCAATGACAAGAGCCCCAAAGACTTGCAAGACTCCGGTGTTGGCATCCCCGAAGAGACTTCCTCCAGAAAACGCGCTGCCACCTGAAAGCCCCTGGGAGAGGAAATCTGGCCCGCCCAATCCAATATTGCGGCCTCTGTAGCCTTGGAAGAGCCCCAGGATGGCTCTTGACGAAGCACTCTGGAGGCCTCTTCCAGCCGACCCACCCCAAGGTGGCAGCGTATCAAACCCATTGCCGCTTCCTGTGCTTTTGTGCCCGGGCCCACAAGCACCCTGACCCTGCTGTAAAGATCTGCGGCTGTGGAGAAGAAACCAAATTTTTCATGAAGCCTGGCAGCCTTGAGCAGGAGGCCAGCGTCATTCCACACTCCTGGAATCCTCTCAGCCATCCAATGAAAAGCCTCCAACGCCACCTCAGCTTTTCCCGACTCCATGGCCTGAGCCACCAAGGTTGTGCCTGTCTTCCAGAGGGCCTTTCGCAATTCAGGCCAGATGTAATCTTCCTGCAGGCCCTTGTTGAAACTCTCAAGTACTTCCCAGGCCTCCACGCTCCTGCCAGAGCCTGACCAGCACTCCGCCAGGTCCCCCAAGGCCCGTTGAAGATCCCTGTCCCCGGCCTCCTGATTGAAGATCAGCTTCTTTATGCTCAACGGGTCCTCCAGCCCCAAGCTGAGTCTGAAGAGGCCAGGATGCCCGATGCAGGGCGAGGTTGCACTCATGAGCATCAAACCAGCAATTTCCCTTTCACGGCTCTGTTGCTCTGCATCCAGGAGTTTGTTTAAAAGTAGGTTTGCCTGGAAAAACTTGTTTTGCAGCTTCATGGCTCTGGCCAGGATCAGGGTCCAGGAACCAGCCCTGGGATGTTCAGGATACAGACCCAGTGCGGTCATGGACATCCATGAGGCCTCTTTGCTGTCTCCTCTGTCCAAGGCTATCCTTGCCATGTTTTCCAGGCTTTCAGGAGGCATGGAATCCAAAGGGGGATTTAGCTTAAGAGCCCTCTGGTACCAAAGAGTTGCTTCTTTGTGTTCTCCCAAGGAAAAAAGTGAATCCCCGCACCTAAACAAGGCCCAGGATATCTCCCTTTTTCCCTCCAGCTCCTGGATCAATACACGGTACAGCTCCAAAGCCTGCTCCAACTCCCGACTCTGAAAGAGGCTCTCTGCCAGAGCAGCCCTGGCAGCCCTGGCAAGGGAGCCTTGAGGTAGCTTTCTCAAGAGCCTAGACCAGTATGCCGAAGCCTCTTGGAAATGCCTCATCCGATGGTATGCCTCTGCTACATGCCACAAGGCCTCGGATTCCCACGGAGGAGCTTCCTCGCTCCTGGCCAGCTCATCTAGAAAGGCCTGGATGGCCTTGTGGAATCTGAGGGTCAGGATCCCCTCCTGGAATTCCTTGTGGGCTGGCTCTAGAGACTTGCTCAAGGCCATTCCCAAAGTGTTCCATCCCGATGCGTGCTTGCTCACAAACCAGGGAAAAACAGGCAACTGAGACTCCTGCGCCCCCTGGCTGCCAAAGCTCTGGCCCCAGCAGTAAGCCTGGCATGTGGCCATGATGAGCAATGAGATTAGGAGTGATTTAAACTTTGCTGATCTCACTTCAATGGCCTCTTGCTCGATGCACACATATTGGCCCGTCTGGAAATGGATTCCTTCAAAAGCCCTGGAGCCCAACTATCTGGGATGTATCTCTCCCCCCCCTCACCAAAGATGAGGCAAAAGGCTAGGCTGGCTCCTGGGAGCCATGTCACGGCCCTAGATCAAAGCAATCCTCGTGCCAGAGAAAAGAGGGCCTGCTCATTTCTGAGACCATGGGCTCTTGGGGTGCAACCTCAAGATCTAGACCTCTGGAAAAATCTTCTTGGCAAGAACCCTACTCAACTGAAGTCCCCTGGCCGCTATTGTAAGATGAAACCCCTGATTAGCCCTTTGTGGGGGATGAGACAAAAATGGATCTCAAGCTTGCTAATGAAGCCCCGGGTATGAGGAAAGGGGCATCGGGGCAACAAAGAAGTGGTGACAGTCTGTGTCACAAAGTGGACTCTGAAGAGCTCGGCTGATCCCCAAAGATGATTTTGTTTCTTTTCATCTTTTGTATTAGGGTGGTGCGCTTCATTCCCAAGAGGCGGGCGGCTTCTTTCTTGACTCCTCCTGTCCTTCTTAGGGCTTGCAGAATGAGTTCTTTCTCCAGTCTGTGCACGGCTGCATCCAACTGAATACCCCCTTCGGGCAGAAGGATGCGGCCCAGCTCTTCCTGGGAGCCGGCCCCCTGGAGTTTTTCAGGGAGATCCTCCAGATCTATGATACCGGTCCTTTTTAGGACCACCAGTCTCTCCATTAGGTTTTCCAGTTCTCTTACATTGCCTGGCCAACCGTATTGTACCAGGGCATCCATGGCCCTGGGCGTGATGCCTTTTATTTCTCTGTTTTTCTGCCTGTTGAAATTCTCCAGGAAGTACTCGGCCAGCAGCGGGATATCCTCCTTGCGATCCCTAAGCGGAGGAATCTGAATGGGGATAACGCTTAGTCTGTAATAGAGATCCTCCCTGAACTTCCCCTCTTGTATGGAGGCTTCCAGGTCTTTATTTGTGGCAGCGATGATCCTGACATCCACCTCTATGGACTTGATGCCGCCCAGACGTTCAAAAGATCTCTCTTGTAAGACCCTCAAGAGCTTCACCTGAAGTTGAGGGCTCATTTCCCCCACTTCATCCAGAAACAGGGTACCTCCGTTTGCCAGCTCGAAACGGCCCACCTTCGTCTTGTGAGCGCCGGTGAAGGCGCCCTTTTCATATCCGAAGAGCTCACTTTCCAGCAAATCCCCTGGTATGGCTGCGCAGTTTATGGGTACCAGGGGCTTGTCCATACGGTTGCTTCTGTAATGAATGGCTCTGGCCACCAATTCCTTGCCGGTGCCGCTCTCTCCGAAGATAAGCACGGTACTGTCCGAGTCCGCCACCTTTTCTATGAGATCCAGAATGCTCCTCATGGATTCGCTGTGTCCGATGAGGTTCTGGGGGCTGAAGCGTCGCTGTATTTCCTGGCGGTACTGGCGATTCTCCATATGGAGTCTTTGGTATTCTCTGGCCCTCTCCAGAACCAGCTGCAGCTCCTCGAAGTTGACCGGTTTCAAGAGGTACTCGAAGACCCCGAGGCGCATGGCCTGTATGGCATTTTGTATTGTTCCGTACCCCGTCATCAAAATTCCCAGAGTCTGAGGTGAGCGAGGTTGAATGGCACGCAGGATCTCCATCCCGTCTATACCAGGGAGTTTCAGGTCTGTGAGAACAAGATCAAAGTGGCCTTCAGAGAGCAACTCGAGGGCGTCAGGGCCGTTGGAAGCCTCTTTTACCTCGTATCCTAGCCCAAGCAGGAACTGGCTGAAAGCAGAACGAGCCGAATTGTCATCTTCTGCCAGTAGAATCCTACCCTTCTCAGCCATTTGTGCTGCTGCCTCCAGCCAACATTACGTGTCTGGGCCCATGACCCTGGCCGGCCGTGAGCAATTATGTGCCGAGTCATCAGGGTTGTCAACGGTGTGACGCAGGCCCTAAGAGCTTTTTTTTCAAGGCCTTATCAGGTCTTATGGCCCTAACAATAGGCAAAGGCTAAAGTCTGGCTGGAACGGATCCGATAAGAAAATCCAGTGCAAGGTGGCTTTTGCTGCGCAAAAGCATGGGTCACCTGCAACCAAGAGCTCGACTCAAGATATGTGGGTGAGCTCCGATAATCATATTGGTGCGATTTTTTGCCCATGCCGGCTCATCCGGCTCGAGGTTCACATTGAGAACCGAGGCCATCTTGGCAAGCTACAGGTTCTTGAAAAACCCGGAACATGTAGGCAAACCCGGGGCAAAGAAAGGACACCATTTAGGATCCGGGGTCTTGAGCGGGCAAACACCAAGCCACGGCCCGTTGTCAGTGATGAGCACATGGGTCTAGCTCCTTTGGAGAACAAATGCTGGCGGCCGTAGGTATAGGCATAGTACTGGTGGCTGTGTTGGGTGGGTTCCTGATGGAAAAGGGGAACCTGAGCGTGTTGATCCAGCCTGCAGAAGTGCTCATAATCTTTGGTTCAGCCGCTGGTTCTCTCGTCATATCCTCCCACGGCAAGATGCTGGGAATGATAGCCGGGAATCTGGCAAGAATCTTTTCGGCATCGGCCACCAGCAGGGAGACTTATCTGGAGCTTCTGCTTCTGCTTTACCAATTGTTCACCAAGGTTAGAAAACAGGGGCTTTTGTCCATCGAGGCAGATGTGGAGGATCCCACCAAGAGCGAGGTATTTTCACGGTTTCCCAAGATAATGGCTGATAAGACAGCACTGGAGTTTATCTGCGACAATTTCAGGGTCATAGTCTCAACCAACATGCCTCCCCACGAACTGGATTCCTTGCTGGATATAGATATCGAGGCCCAACAACATGAAGCCATGCTTCCTTCTTCTGCGGTGGCCAAGGTGGCAGACGCCCTACCAGGCTTGGGAATAGTAGCCGCAGTCCTTGGAGTTGTCCTGACCATGGGCAAGATAAGCGAACCTCCTGAGGTGCTGGGTCACAGCATCGGAGCAGCCCTTGTGGGGACCTTCCTGGGCGTTCTTTCATGCTATGGTTTCGTGGGCCCTTTGGCCACACGCTTGGAACACATAGCCAAAGACGGGGAGACCAAGCTTCAGGTTATAAAGACGGCTTTGGTGGCGTTCCTTGGAGATGCAGCACCCAGGATAGCGGTAGAGTCTGGTAGAAGAGCCATCCCCAATGGGGAAAGACCCAGTTTCCTGGAACTGGAGGAAGCCATAAAGCAGTGGAAGCAAAAAACATAATCATAAAAAAGGGCAGGAAAAAAGGCCATGACTCTGGCCACGGCGGCTCCTGGAAAGTGGCCTATGCAGACTTTGTCACAGCTATGATGGCCTTTTTTTTGTTGCTTTGGCTCATCACCATGGTGGAGCCGGAAAAGAGGGCCAGGGTCTCCAATTATTTCAAGAAGTTCTCCATCTTTGAAAAGAGCGGAGAGTCACTTTTTGACACAAGCACTCGCAAAGACCTCACAGACGTGATGAATGAAAAGACGGTCAAACCCTCGGAAAGGTCGCAGCCCGGCTCCCTCCGTGAAGGAAAACGCCTTTTCAACCCCGAGGACTTCAAGGAAAAACTCAAGAAGGAGATAGAAACTCGTCTTGCAGACGTGAAGGACCAGGTGCTGGTGGAGACATTTGAAGGGGGTGTCAGAATCCAGATGATGGACAAGGATGGCAACCCCATGTTCGCCATAGGCAAGTCCGAACTCACACAGGATGCCAGGAGGATCTTAAAAGTAATAACCGAGAGCCTCAAGGAAAATGAAAACCCTGTGGCCATAGAGGGGCACACGGATGCTTTCAGCTATCCCACCAGCCGCTACACAAACTGGGAGCTCTCCACAGAGAGAGCCTCGGCAGCCAGAAGAGAAATGGAGTCTTATGGTCTGTCCCAGGAAAGGCTCATCAGGGTGGCTGGATTTGCAGCAACAGATCCCCTCATCAAAGACAATCCATATGACCCCAGAAACAGAAGGATAAGTGTCTTGCTCTATACCCAAAACGGCTCCCAACCAGCCGCCCCTTCTCCACCCACGGCCTATGCCAGGCCACCTGGCTGAAAATTGCTTTGATGCCTGCTTTGGTCAGGCTTGGGGTAGACCCCACGCTGGGCTCCCCCTTTTGTCATCACCATTTTTCTAATGGAAAACCCCTTTTGGGCATCAGGCTGTGAGCTGTAATTTAAGGCTCAGGTTCTTGGTCTTGCCTTCAGCCCAGATCTCACAGCTCAGCACTTGATGAAGTCTCATAGGGCTCCTTGGAGCTCCCTGCCCGATAATTGCTAAGAAAAAGTCGCCAAAGGTTATCTATCTCCTACCTGAAAGGATTTTCAGATGGGCTTCCAAAGGTATGAGGTATGTTTTTTCGGCTTGGGCAGGGCCTTCGAATACACCTGAGTCTTTCCCTAGCCCCAAAAACCAGCAGGAAGGGAGGTGATCGCCTTCTCAAGAAAACCCGAGGTTGCCGACATGAAAAGGGTATGTAAAATCCGAGTCTAGGCACCCCCAGGGGTGGTCAATGTCCGTGAAAAATCCATGGGTCATATGCGTGAATACTGAAAAATTTCGTCATACAATGAGTGAACAACGAGCCTTGCGTGAAGGCCGGTTGCTTATCGGCCCTCTCTTCAACGAGCCTATACTCGCAGTGTATTGCCGAGCAAATGATTACTCGCGTGCAATCGCGAATTGCTCGCGCGCAAACAATTGCACGGCACGCGCAAATGACGCGGGACTCACCCGCCGCTTTCGCCGGTAAAAAAGGAAACAGCCATGGTCCCCAAGAACTACAAGCGCCTGGCGCAGGTAGACTTCCAGATCGGCGAGGACCGGACCGACTGCTACTGGCTTTGTGTCGTCACCAACTGTGCCACCAAGCCCTAGCTTCAAGAGCCCACCAAGCACCCAGCCCGTTTTCCTTGGCATGAGGTCACGAAGGTGCACATTACTGGCTGGAAGTGGATGGCATGACCCGTCGGATTCAGGTACGGGAAAATGCACCGCAATACTCACCACAGAGACCCGGAGAACACTGAGATGGAACTAAATCGCATAACAGAAGAAATCATCGGAGCATCAATCGAGGTGCATCGGGCGCTTGGCCCTGGGTTGCTGGAATCAGCCTATGAGGAATGTTTGGCTCATGAGATGGGACTGCACGGTCTCGGATTCGACCGGCAGATGCCGTTGCCCGTCACCTACAAGGGTGTAAACTTGGACTGCGGTTACCGGCTGGATTTCCTTGTCGAAAAATCCGTCCTTCTCGAACTCGAGGCCGTTGAACGCATCGAACCTATTCACGAGGCTCAGTTGCTGACTTACCTGAAACTCGGGAGCTGGAAACTCGGCCTGCTCATCAACTTCAACGTCCCGGTTCTCAAAGACGGTATCCGGAGGAGGATTCTATGACCTATTCTCTGTGCCCTCTGTGTCTCTGTGGTGATGATCCCCAAAGACCGCAAACGCCTGGCCGAGGTGGACTTTATCCTCAAGGTCATGCTGGAGGACATTCCAAGATACTTTCACCACAGAGACACAGAGGGCACGGAGAAACCCGAGAAGCCAATGGATTCTTCTCTGCGTTCTCCATGCCTCCGTGGTGAGTCTTCTTTGGCTGCGGACAGCGTGGCCCACTGGATTGAAGAAGATATAACCTCTGGCCTAATTCAGTTGTCTTGTTTCGTAAATGCCTCGCCCAATCCTGACTGTCTCATGTAATGCACTTTTGGGGTTGACAAAACCGACATCCTGGAACTAGGTTCTTGCCTGTGACCCACACAAAATTTGAGTTTATCTCAGCTCAGGGAGCACACCCATGGCAATGGTGCTTATTGTTGACGACGATGAGCCCATGTGCGGGCTTCTCTCCAGCGTCATTGAAGGATTAGGCCACCGGCCCGTGTGCGTGGGAACCTTGAGGGATGCCCTGGATGAACTTTCAAAGAAGAATTATGACTTGGTTTTCCTGGATGTTTTCCTTCCGGACGGAAATGGCCTACAGCAACTCTCTAGGTTTCGGGAGGCTAAATCCAAGCCCGAGATAATCATCATAACAGGAGCTGGAGGTCCGGAAGCCGCCCAGATGGCTCTGAAAAGCGGAGCCTGGGATTTTATTCAAAAGCCCGCGTCTCTAAGCGAGCTGGAACTTTCTGTCCTCAGGGCTCTTCAATACCGAGAGCTGAAACAAGCAGATGCGGCCTCGGAGGCCATCAGGTTCGAGGGCATTGTGGGGCAATGCCCTGCCTTTGTTCGCAGTCTGCAACAAGCTGCTCGAGCAGCCACGTCAGACGTCCCTGTTCTCATCACCGGAGAAACGGGCACCGGAAAGGAACTAGTGGCTAGGGCCATTCATGCCAACAGCTCCAGGGCTCAGGCTCAGTTCGTGGTCGTGGACTGCACTGTCATTCCTCAGAACTTGGTGGAAAGCACCCTTTTTGGGCAGGTAAGGGGAGCCTTTACAGGCGCTGACAAGGAGAGCAAGGGCTTGGTGGGACAGGCTCATGGAGGAACCCTTTTTTTGGATGAGGTAGGAGAGTTAGACATTTCGGTTCAAAAGGCTTTTCTTAGAGTGTTGCAAGAGAAAAAATACCGCCAGGTGGGTGGCCGGGAGGAATTGCAGAGCGACTTCAGGCTGGTTGCCGCGACCAACAGAGATCTTGAAACCCTAGTCAAACAGGGTCGCTTCAGGCAGGATCTGCTCCACCGTCTGATGGCTTTGAACATCCACCTGCCTTCCCTTAGGGACAGAGGAGACGATGTCAAGGCTTTGGTGATGTATCATACGGCCCGCATCTGTGCCAAATATGGATGGGAGATTAAAGGTTTCTCCCCCGAGACATTGGATGCTCTTGCAAAATACTCATGGCCCGGGAACATAAGAGAGCTGGTAAACACCCTGGAAAGTATGATAGTTATGGCACACCCGGCGCCAATCCTGTACCCGGTGCACCTGCCCCACCAGATAAGAACGCAACCGTTTAAAAACCCGCCTGGATTGGACTCCTCTAGCCCAGCCATGCCTGCTTCGGGTTGGCAATGGCCTGAGCCTTTGCCCACCATAAAGGAAGCCAGGGCATTCTCGGAGAAGATGTACCTACAAGAACTTGTCCGCCGCTGTGGGAAAGACATTGCCAAGGCCTGCATGGTCTCTGGTCTGTCACGGTCCCAGCTCTATGCACTGCTGAAAAGATACAGAATGCCCACAAAGGCATGACCCAACTCTAGTCCGGTTTTACCGGAAAGTTTCTTATTCCAGTCCGCTTTCACAGGACCGTTTCCCTTCCCAAAAGAGATATTTCTCTGAACTGTCGGCCACAACCAATTGATCTGACATGGTTTATAGCTCTTGGGCAAAATGGCATTCCCCTTGCTAATCCCCTTCTGTGGATGGAAGAAAGCCAAATGGTGAGACATTTGGAGGAGACTCTTTTGACATGGCTATTGGGGAAACTCCAACATCATATGGTGTAAGGAGGTCTGATATGAAAAATTGGGGATTTGGCAAAAAGCTCTCTGCAGGATTTGCTTGTGTGGGACTGGTTGCTGCTGGCCTGGGCGCTTTGGGTTATTGGGGGGCCCGTCAAAGCGAAGAACATGTGAAGGAGATCGCTATCGTCAGGCTACCCTCTGTAGAAAACCTCTTGATTATCAAAGAGAGGGCAAACGACATCAAATCAGCTATCCGCACTCTGGTGAATGGGGGGTTGGACCCGGCCCTCAGAAAAAGACAATATGAAAATATCGCCAAGAGCCGGGAGATATATCAAAAAGCCTGGAACATTTACGAGCCTCTTCCCCAAACACCCGAGGAAGCCGAGCTCTGGAAGCAGTTCGTCCCAGCCTGGGAGAATTGGAGACAAGAAAACAACAAATTCCTAGAACTCTCAAAAGAACTGGATCAATTGGACCTGGGAGACCCTTGGGAACTCATGGCCCATATCCAAAAATTCAGGGCAGACCATTACATGCGCATGGCTCAAATCAAATCTCTCCTTTATATGGGGGAGAAATTCCAAGGAGGAGAGGATCACACCACCTGTGCCCTGGGAAAGTGGCTCACAGAATTTAAAACCTCAAACAAAGAACTAAATGAACTCTTGAAAAAGATGGAGGAGCCCCACAAGAATTTTCACGAGCATATGGGCAAACTCAAACAGCTCTGGTCAGCAGGGGCCTTGGATGAGGCCTCGAGTTTACTTAGCAAAGAAACTGTCAAGCACATGAATGCTACCTTCTCGGTTTTGGATCAACTGATGGAGATGGCCCAAAAAGCCGTGGAGCTGCAGCACAGGATGGAGCACCAAGGGGTAGTTGTGACCCGCGAGGCCCAGATCAGAGCAAATGAACTTCTTGACAAGATCACAGCCATCAACTCACAAGTAGCAGCCCAGGAATCCCAAGAGTCTATCTCCAAGGCCTCTTTTCTCAAAGCTTTCAATCTTGGTGCTTTAGTCTTGGGGGTTCTATTGGCTGCTCTTTTGGGCTTTTTTATCACCAGAGGCCTGAGCCGCGCCCTGAGACAGGCTGCCTCGGGTTTGGGCACAGGTT